>Ga0308163_10000148_pt1 | contig 198471 bp, 198 predicted proteins | sample PhyTR1_FD_201037 | JGI IMG/M metagenome (GOLD analysis project Ga0308163, IMG submission 201037) | Phyllosphere microbial communities from UC Gill Tract Community Farm, Albany, California, United States - DLSLT.R1 | ecosystem: Host-associated > Plants > Phyllosphere > Unclassified | place... | reverse complement strand
GTAGTAGAGAACAATCACAAAGGATTTGCTGTACTCAAAGAATGGCTGCTCAAGCATGATGCCGGCAACCCGAGAGTATGCATGGAAGCAACCGGCACCTATTGGGAAGCGGTGGCCGAATATCTGGCGGGGCTTGGCATGGTGGTCAGTGTCATCAATCCTGCGCAGATCAAGGCCTTTGGCGCCTCGCGCCTGGTACGCACCAAGACCGATAAAGTCGACGCCCAGTTGATTGCTGACTTCTCCCATGAACGCCAGCCTGAGCCCTGGATAGCACCATCGCCTGCTGCACAAGCACTGCGCGCCATGGTGCTGCGCCTGGAGGCGCTGCAAGCGATGCGACTGCAAGAGACGAACCGTCTCGATGTCGCGCGTGAAGCGGTACGCCAGGGTATCGAAGACCACATTGCGTGGCTCGATAGGCAGATCAAGGAACTCATCCTCGCCATCAAACGCCATATCGATGACGACCCGGATTTACACGACAAGCGTGAGCTGCTCGACAGCATTCCTGGCTTGGGAGAGCGTACGATTCCGGTGCTGCTGTCTTACTATGCCGACACGGAACGCTTCGATAACGCCAAGCAAGCCGTGGCGTTTGCCGGTCTCGATCCACGCCAGCACGAGTCAGGATCGAGCGTTCGTGGCAAGCCGCGCATGTCGAAGATCGGCCATAGTTTCCTGCGCAAGGCGCTGTACATGCCAGCCATGGTCGCCGTCCACAGGACCGAGTGGGGCAAGCGTTTCGGTCAACGGCTTAACGCAGCTGGGAAGGCGCCAAAGCTGATCATTGGCGCCATGATGCGCAAGCTGGTACATGTGGCATTCGGCGTGCTCAGGTCGGGAAAAATATTTGATCCGACTTTGCACGCCGCTTGACGGGGATAACAGTATCTACGCCTTCCCCTGCGCGATTGACAGTGCCCGGGTGCTCGCCGATACTGGCCGTTTCGTTCGCCGAGACCGCCAGGAAGGAAGCCCCCGATGTCCGTATCCCCGAAATTGCGCCAGACTGTATTCATGCTGGCGCTAGCCGCCGCCTTTTGCTCCACCGTTGCCCTTCCCGCCATCGCCGCGCCAGCCCCTGCCGCCTCCGCCGCCTGGGTCGAGGCCAGCAACCGCAATGCCGCCATCGTTCTCGAAGCGCAGGCGAAATTTTCGCCTGAAAATGCGTCCGATACGGGCCTGTCGCAGTACGATGGGCTGGCCGCCGACCTGGGGCCGAATATCGTCGAACGCCAGGTAGCCGCCATGCAGCAGGCGCGCGCGAAGCTGCAGCAAAAACTGGAACTGGAGCGCGACGAGCGCATCCGCCAGGACCTGGAAATTCTGATTGGCGCGGTCGACCAGGAAATCGCCGGCGCGCGGATCGAGGACAAATACAGCCTGCCGTGGATCGACGTGCCGCAGATGATGTTCGGTTCCATGCAAAGCCTGCTGCAGGAACAGCGCCCGGCCGCGCGCCGGGCCAAGGCGCTGGAACGGCTGCAGCGCTACACAGGGCAATTCAAGGGCAGCACGCCGATTACCGAGCAGGCCAGGGCGCGCTTCACGGAAAAGATCGGCCAGCCTGGCCTGGCCGGCCCGGTGCGGCTGCAGGTGGAGCAGTCGCTGGAGAACGTGCCGACCTATGTCGCCGGCATCCGCAAGCTGTTTGCCGACATGAAGATCCTTGGCGCCGAACCGGCGCTGGCGGCGATGGAAAAGCAGCTCGATGACTACGCCGCCTGGGAACGCGAAGTGGTGCTGCCGCTGTCGCGCACGGATTTCCGCATGGCGCCGGAGCAGTACGCGTTTCGCCTGAAGCAGGTCGGCATCGATATCGAGCCGCGCGCGCTGGTCGAGCGGGCCGAAGTGGCCTACCTGGAAACGCGCGCCGCGATGCAGGCGCTGGCGCCGGTGGTGGCGGCCAGGCTGGAGTTGAAAGGCATCGATGGCAGCGACTATCGCCAGGTGCTGCGCGCGCTGAAAAGCGAGGCGATTGCGAATGACAAGCTGGAAGCCCATTACAAGGGCGTCAATACCGAACTGGAAAAGCGCATCCGCCAGCAGGGCGTGGTCGATATTCCGGCGCGCGCGATGACCATGCGCCTGGCCTCGCCGGCCGAATCGGCGGCCCAGCCGGCGCCGCACATGCGTCCGCCGCCGCTGATCGGCAATACTGGCGAGCATGGCCAGTTCGTGCTGCCGGTCGGCAATCCCGCCGCCAGCGGCAAGGGCGAAGCGTATGACGATTTCAATTTCGCCGGCGCCGCCTGGACCCTGAGCGCGCACGAGGGCCGCCCCGGCCACGAGCTGCAGTTCAGCGCCATGGTCGAACGCGGCGTGTCGCAGGCGCGCAGCCTGTATGCCTTCAACAGCGTCAACGTCGAAGGCTGGGCCCTGTATGCGGAAGCCGAGATGATTCCCTACGAGCCGGTCGAAGGCCAGTTTATCGCGCTGCAGTTCCGCATGCTGCGCGCGGCGCGCGCCATGCTCGACCCGATGCTGAACCTGGGCCAGGTCACGCGCGAGGAGGCGGGCCGCATCCTGACCGACGAAGTGATGCTGTCGAAACCGATGGCGCGCCAGGAACTGGATCGCTATACCTTCAACATGCCGGGCCAGGCGGGCAGCTATTTCTACGGCTATACGCGCATCCTGCAGTTGCGCGCCGAGACGGAACTGGCGCTGGGCGCGAAGTTCGACCGCCTCGCCTTCAATAACTTCCTGCTGGGCCAGGGCCTGCTGCCGCCGGACCTGCTGGCCAAGGCCGTGCGCGAGCAGTTCATCCCGGCGCAGAAAGCCAGGGGCTAAGCAAACCGGCTGCGGCGCACGGTGCGCCGCGCCGTATAATCCGGGTCACCGTCACCGACCTTCATGGAGCATCATTTGCAGCAGCCGATTCGTTATCCCAATATGCCGCAATTGCTGCTCAAGGCGCGCGACAGCCTGCTGCAGCATTTCCGTCCCATCCTCAATCAATATGGCGTGACGGAACAGCAGTGGCGCATCATGCGCGCGCTCAATGAGGCGACCATGCTGGAGCCGCGCGAACTGTGCGATGTGTGCCAGATATCGAGCCCCAGCATGAGCGGCATCCTGACCCGCATGGAAGAGACGGGCTGGCTGGCGCGCAGCAAGTTCGAAGGCGACCAGCGCCGCCGCATGGTGCATCTGTCGCCGGCTGGCGCCGACTTGCTGATGGAAATGGGCAAGCTGATCGACCTGCAATACGAAAACCTCGAAGCGGCCTACGGCAAGCAGGTGTTCGACGACATGCGCCTGGCGCTTGAAGCGTTCGTGGCGCTGCAGGACGTGCCGGTGGCGCCGGCGCAAGCGGACTGAACCCGGCCCGCAGGCATGCTAGTATACGCAAATCAATTGCGTTTTTAGGCATGTCCGGCTTATGGTAGCAAACGGTTCCAGATACAAGCGGTGGCTGGCATGGCTGGTCATGGCCATGCTCGCGCTGCAGCTGTTCGGCCTGGGCCAGCACCATCACGCCATCGACAGCCATCCTATCGATTGCGCCAGCTGCTTTGCCGGCAGCGTGCCGCCGGCCGACCAGCCATTCACGCCGCCGGCGCTGGTGCCGCTGCGTCTCGCCGGCAGCTATTCGTTTTCTCCCGCAGTGCCGCCTGCCAGCCCGGTGCTGCGCAGCTTCCTGATTCCACATGCGCATGGGCCGCCCGGCCCGGTCTCCTGATACCGCTACCACGTCCGCAGCCGCACGCCGCCGCTGCGGCTTTGTTGTCATTGCTGATCGAGACCAATGTGCTGACCATCTCCCAACTGGAACACCGCTACCACGGTGTGACCGTGCTATCCGTCCCTTATTTTGAACTGGCGCGCGGCCGGCACGCGCTGCTGCTGGGGCCATCGGGCTCCGGCAAATCGACCCTGCTGCATCTGCTGGGCGCCATCCTGAGCGCGCAAAACGGGCGCATCGCCATCGACGGCATCGACCTGGCGTCCCTGGCGCCACGCGAAGCCGATGCCTGGCGCGGCCGCCATGTCGGCCTGCTGCCGCAGCAGCTGGCGCTGGTCGCCAGCTTGTCCGTGCGCGACAATGTGCTGCTGCCGGCCTATGCCTGCGGCTTGCCTCCCGACGTCGAGCGCGCCCAGGCGCTGCTGGCCGGCCTGGGCCTGGCCGACAAGGCGCACGCCATGCCGCATCAATTGAGCGGCGGCCAGCGCCAGCGCGTGGCGATCGCGCGCGCCATGTTTACCCAGCCACGCTTGCTGCTGGCCGACGAACCGACCGCCAATCTGGACGATGCGGCCTGCGCGCAGGTGGTCGCCTTGCTGGCGCGCCAGGCCAGGGACGCCAACGCATCGCTCTTGATCGCCAGCCACGATGCGCGCCTGATCGCCGCCTTGCCCGGCGCCGCCGTCCTGCGCCTGCCGGCGCGCGGGGAGCTGCCATGCGCCGCCTGAACGCCGTGACCATGGCGCTGGCCGCGCTGCGCCACAAACCGCTGGCCACCTGTCTGAATCTGCTGTTGATGGCGATCGGCGTGGCGATGATGACCTTTATCTTGTCCGCCTCCAGCCAGCTGGAAGACGGCGCCATGAAGGACGCCAACGGCATCGACATGGTGGTGGGCGCCAAGGGTTCGCCGCTGCAGCTGATCCTGTCCTCGATCTACCATATCGATATCCCGACCGGCAATATCCCGGCCGTCGCGCAGGCGGAACTGGCGGCCAATCCGCTGGTGGCCGAGGCGATCCCGCTGGCGCTCGGCGACAGCTACCAGGGCTACCGCATCGTCGGCAGCACCGCCGACTATATACGCCACTACGGCGGCCAGGCCGCCAGCGGCGTGCTGTTCGGCGGCAGCATGCAGGTGGTGCTGGGCGCGGAAGTGGCACGTCGCACGGGAACCGCCCTGGGCGCGCGCTTTGCCGGCTCGCACGGCCTGGTGGCGGGCGGCGAAGTGCATGCCCATGCGCCCTATACGGTGGTCGGCATCCTGCAGCCGACCGGCACGGTGCTGGACCGGCTGATCGTCACGCCGGTGGCCTCGGTGTGGCGCGTGCACGAAACCGACCCGGACGAACCGCACGCGCATGTGAATGAAGCGGAACATGAAGTCACGGCGCTGCTGGTGCGCTATGCCTCGCCGCTGGCGGCCATCAGCCTGCCGCGCTGGGTCAACAGCCAGACCCGCTTGCAGGCGGCGCAGCCGGCGCTGGAATCGGCCAAATTGTTCGAGCTGGTGGGCGTGGGCGCCGACGTGCTGCGCGCGATCGCCGCCATCGTGCTGGCCGTGGCCTGCCTGTCGATGTTCGTCGCGCTGTACCACGCGCTGGAAGAGCGCAAGACAGATCTCGCCATTTTGCGCGCGCTGGGCGCGCCGCCGCGCAAGCTGCTGCTGCTGTTGCTGACCCAGGGCCTGGCGCTGGCGCTGGGCGGCGCCGTGCTGGGCTGGCTGCTGGGCCATGCTGGCGTGGGCCTGCTGGGCGTGTTGATGGAAGGCCAGCAGAACCTGGCGCTGTCGGCCTGGAGCATCGACCCGCAGGAAGCGTGGCTGCTGCCGGCCGCCTTGCTGGTCGGCCTGGCCGCTTCGATCGTGCCCGCCGTGCGCGCTTACCGTACCGATATTGCCGCCACCCTGGCGCATGCATAAAGGAGATGTCATGAAATCGCTGTTCATTATTTTGCTGCTCGCCGCTGGCACTGCACACGCAGCCAAGGTGACCACGCCAGCCACCGCCGACCATCCGCCGTCGTTCTTTGCGCCACTCGAGGATATTCCCGGCGTGCTGCCCTGGAGCCTGCTGTCGAAAGCCACCACCGTGAAAGCCAAGGGCGGGCGCATGGTGCCGAAATATACGGAAGAAATCACTGCGCTGGACCAGACGGACGTCAAGGTGCAGGGCTTCATGATGCCCTTGCAGCCGGGGCAGAAGCAGAAGCACTTTCTGTTGACGGTGACCTCGGCCAGCTGCCCGTTCTGCCTGCCCGCCGGGCCGGAAGGGGTGGTCGAAATCAACAGCAGAACGCCGGTCAAGTTCACCTACGCGCCGATGGTCATGAGCGGCAAGATGACGGTGCTGAAAAGCGACTCGATGGGTTTGTACTACCGCATCAACGACGCCAGCCTGGTGGAGCCGTGAGCGCGCAATGGCTGGCGGCGGCCCTGGCGCTGGCACAGCCCAACCCTGACTTCACATTGCCCACCCTGGACGCCAGCCGCAGCGTGACCCTGGCCGCCTTGCCCGGCCCCGTATTGCTCAATTTCTGGTCCAGCGACTGCCTGCCTTGCGTGCGCGAATTGCCGCTGCTGCAAGCGCAGTCGCGGCGCGTGCCCGGCTTGCGCTTTGTCGGCATCGCCATCGACGAGGGGCGGCGGGCGGCGCCGTTTGCGCGCAAGGCGGGGGCGGACTATCTGCAACTGGCGGCGCCGGGCCGCCAGGATCTGCTGCGCCAGTTCGGCAATCCGCTGGGCGCCTTGCCCTATACGGTGGTGCTCAATCGCGCGCACCAGGTCTGCACCACGCGCCTGGGCGCCGTCGATGCGCGGTGGCTGGCAAAGGCGGCCCAGGCCTGCGCTTCCCCTTGATATTTGCAAACGGTTTGCATTAAAGGATCTTATGTAATATCATTAGTTACATGAAACCTGACAGCAAACTTTCATCGATATTGCATGTGCTATTGCATATGGCGCATGCCGGACGCCCGATGACGTCCGACGAAATGGCGACCTGCCTGGGCACCAATCCGGTGCTGGTGCGGCGCGTGATGGCGGGCCTGCGCGAGCGCGGCTACGTGGCCTCGTCCAAGGGCCATGGCGGCGGCTGGACCATCAGCTGCGATCTTGAACAAGTTACCTTGCGCGATATCTACGACGCTGTCGGCGCGCCCACCGTGTTCGCCATGGGCAACCGTGTCGAGCAACCGGGCTGCCTGGTCGAACAGGCCGTCAACCAGTCGCTGGCAACAGCCTTCGATGAAGCCGAAGCCCTGCTGATCGCGCGCCTCGGCGAAGTCAGCCTGGCCGACCTGTCCTCGCGTTTCAGCCAACTGCATGCCAACCACCGGAGCCAATCACATGAAACCATCTGACATTCAAACACCGTATGACGTCATCATCGTAGGCGGCAGCTACGCGGGCTTGTCTTGCGCCATGCAACTGGGGCGCGCGCGCCGCCGTGTGCTGGTGATCGACGCCGGCCAGCGCCGCAACCGCTACGCCAGCCACTCGCACGGCTTTCTGACCCAGGACGGCCGCGCGCCCGGCGAGATCGCCGCCGACGGCAAGCGCCAGGTGCTCGCGTATTCCACCGTCAGCTGGCACGAGGGCAGGGCACTGCAGGCCTCGCAGACGGCTGGCCGATACGAGGTACAACTCGACGACGGCAGCAAAGTGGAAGCCCTGCGGCTGGTGCTGGCCGGCGGCGTGGTCGATGAATTGCCGCCGGTCGAGGGCTTGCGTGAGCGCTGGGGCGCCAGCGTCTTCCACTGCCCGTACTGCCATGGCTATGAACTCGACCAGGGCCGCATCGGCGTGATCGCCACCGGGCCGCTGTCGATGCACCACGCGCTGATGCTGCCCGACTGGGGCACGGTGACGTTCTTCCTCAATGGCGCGTTCGAACCCGATGCGGCGCAGCTGGCCGAACTGGCGCGGCGCGGCAGCACGGTCGAATCGAGGCTGATCGCGCGCATCGACGGCGTGGCCGAGGTGGTGCTGGCCGATGGCAGCACGCACGCCATGGCCGGCCTGTTCGTGGCGCCGCGCACGCGGCAGGCCAGTCCGTTGGCCGAACAGCTGGGTTGCGCGATCGATGAGGGGCCCATGGGGCCCGTGGTGCGCACCGACGAGATGAAGTCCACCAGCGTGGCCGGCGTGTTCTGCTGCGGCGATGCGGGCCGCGCGGCCGGCAATGTGGCGTTTGCCGTGGCCGACGGCGCCATGGCCGGCGTGGCGGCGCACCGCTCGCTGATGTTCGGCCTGCCGCCAGCGGCCTGACACTGCGCTTGTCCCTACGGTTTGCCGGGGTTTGATTGCCGTTCTGGCGTGGATGCCTTAAAATCATAAAATGCAACTGACTTGCATTAATAATGATCTCAAGGATGCCATGAACGACTGTTTGCCCGATGTGGCATTGAACCAGACTCCCGCCGCGCTGGCGCCGCTCGACTGGGTCGGCATGCAGGGCATCGCCCTGCCTTTGCTGATCGAGGAAGAGGGTGTCGCCGGCTCCGTGCCAGCGCGCGCCGATATCCATGTCGACCTGCCGTCGCCGCAGGTCAAGGGTATCCATATGTCGCGCCTGTACTTGCTGCTCGACGCCTGGGCGGGCAAGACCGGCGTGCACGGCGCGGGATTGTCCGCGCTATTGCAAAGCGTGGTGGCCAGCCATGCCGATTGCGGCGCCACCGGCGCGCGCCTGGCGCTGGGGTTCAAGCTGCTGTGCCGGCGCGGCGCGCTGGTGACGCCAGGCCTGGCCGGCTGGAAGGCGTATCCGGTAACCATCGATGCCGTCTGGCGCGCCGGCGTGCTGGAATTGCATGCCGGCGTGACGGTGGCGTATTCCTCGACCTGCCCGTGTTCGGCCGCGCTGTCGCGCCAGTTGCTGGCACAGGCTTTTGAACAGCGTTTCGGCAGCCAGGTGGTGCTCAAACCCGCCGAAGCGCAGGCCTGGCTGCTGGAACACGGCAGCCTGGCCACGCCGCACAGCCAGCGCAGCCTGGCCCAGGTGAGGGTGCAACTGGCGCCGAACGCGCCTTTGCGCCTGCTCGAACTGATCGACCTGATCGAAACCGCCCTTGCCACGCCGGTGCAGACGGCCGTCAAGCGGGCCGACGAACAGGCCTTCGCCCGCCTCAATGGCGGCAACCTGATGTATGTGGAAGACGCGGTGCGGCGTTTGCGCCTGGCGCTGGACGGCCAATATCTGGCCGCGCAAGTGACGGTGCGCCATCTGGAAAGCCTGCACTCGCACGACGCGGTGGCGTTTGCCTCGCTGGCCAAGGCTGGCGCATGAGCGGCGGGGTATTCGCCTGGCCGGCCTGGCTGCGCATGCTGGCCGTGCTGCCGGCCTGCCTGGTGCTGTGGCTGGCTGTGTGCTGGGCCCTGGCGTGAGTGTGCTGGCCAGCGTGCGCCAGCTGTCGGTGCGCTATCAGGGCACCGAAGCGCTGAGCGGCATCGACGGGCAGTTCGAACGGGGCGGTCTGTACGCGGTGGTGGGCGCGAATGGCGCCGGCAAGAGCACCTTGCTCAAAGCCATGCTGGGCCTGGTGCCGCTGGCCGGCGGCACGGTGGAACTGCATCTGCCACGCGCGCGCATCGCCTATCTGCCGCAACAGTGCGAGATCGAACGGGGCTTTCCCATGCTGGCGCGCGACTGCGTGCTGCTGGGCGCCTGGCAGCGCGTCGGCCTGCTGGCGCGCGTGCCCGCCGACCTGCAGGCGCGCGTGGACCATGCTCTGGCCGCCGTCGGCATGGCGCAGCTGGCGCACCGCCCCATAGGCGCGCTGTCGGCCGGCCAGTTCCAGCGCCTGCTGTTCGCGCGGTTGATGGTGCAGGACGCCGAACTGCTGCTGCTCGACGAACCGTTCAACGCCATCGATGCGGCCACCACGACCTTGCTGCTGTCATTGATCCATGAGTGGCACCGGCAGGGCCGTACGGTGGTGGCCGTGCTGCACGACCACGCCCAGGTGCGGGCGCATTTTCCGCAGGCGGTGCTGCTGGCGCGGCGGCTGCTGGCCTGGGGCGATACACAGCATGTGCTGGGCGCGGATCATCTCGCACGGGCGCGCGATGATGGTTGAAATTGTGGCCGGACCCTTCCTGGAATTTGCCTTCATGCGCCGCGCCCTGGTGGCCGTGCTGGCGCTGTCGCTGGGCGCGGCGCCGCTCGGCGTGCTGTTGACCTTGCGCCGATTGAGCCTGGTGGGCGATGCGCTCAGCCACGCCGTGCTGCCTGGCGTGGCGCTGGGCTTCATGTTTTTCGGCCTGTCGCTGACTGCCCTGAGCATCGGCGGCGTGCTGGCCGGCATGCTGGTGGTGGCTGTCGCCGCGCTGGTCAGCCGCCATACGCGCATCGCCGAAGACGCCAGCCTGGCCGCCTTGTACCTGGTGGCGCTGGCGCTGGGCGTGATGCTCATTTCCCTGCAAGGCTCGCAGATCGACCTGCTGCACATTTTGTTCGGCAATGTGCTGGGCGTCGACCATGATGGCCTGCTGCTGGTGGCCGGCGTGGCCAGCGCCACCTTGCTGCTGCTGGCGCTGACCTACCGCGGCTTGCTGCTGGAAAGTTTTGATCCCGCTTTCCTGGCGGCCGGGCAGGGAAGCAGGGCCTGGTTCCAGCAGCTGTTTCTGATGCTGGTGGTGGTCAACCTGGTGGCCGCCTTCCAGACCCTGGGCACCCTGATGGCGGTGGGCCTGATGATGCTGCCGGCGATAGCCGCGCGGCTTTGGCACCACAGCCTGCCGGCGCAGCTGGTGCATGCGGCTTGCCAGGCCATGCTGGCCGGCGTTGGCGGCTTGCTGCTGTCGTATTACGCGGCCCTGCCGTCGGGACCCGCGATCATCGTCTGCGCCGGCTTGCTGTATGGCGGCTCCCTGCTGCTGTCGCCGCACGGCGCGCTGGCCGCGCTGCGCCGCGCGCGCAACTGATTTTTAACTTTGGATACCCCATGCTCCGATTGAACAAAAGTACCGTGTTGACCGCCATGGCCTTGGGCCTGGCCCTGCTGCTGCCACAGCGTGCGGCGGCCGAAAAACTGCCGGTGGTGGCCAGCTTCAGCATCCTGGCCGACCTGATGAAAGTGGTGGGCGGCGAACGCGTCGCCGTGACCTCTCTGGTGGGGCCGGACGCCGACGCCCATGTGTTCGACCCCACGCCGCAGGACGCGGTGCGCATCGCGCGCGCCAGGCTGGTGGTGGTCAACGGCCTCGGTTTCGAAGGCTGGCAGCAGCGTTTGCTGCAGGCAGCCCGCTACCGGGGCGAGGTGGTGGTGGCGTCCACCGGCGTCAAGCCGCGCGGCCATGAACATCAGGCTGACCCTGAGCACGATGGGCACGCGCATGGCCATCTCGATCCGCACGCCTGGCAGGACCCGCACAACGTCATGCTGTATGTCGCCAATATCGCCGCCGCGCTGGCGCGGGTCGATCCGCAAGGCGCCGCCCTCTACCGCGCCAATGCGGCAAGCTACCAAATGCGGCTGCGCGAACTGGACGCCTGGGCCGGCGCGCGCTTCGCGCAAATTCCCGTCAACCGGCGGCGCGCCGTCACCGCGCATGCGGCGTTTGACTACCTGGCCGCGCGCTACGGCCTGCGCCTGTCGGCGTTGCAGGCCCTGTCGACCGAAAGCGAACCGAGCGCCCGCGCCATTGGCGAACTGGTGCGGCGCATGCGCGCCGACGGCACGGCGGCCGTATTTGCCGAAAACCTGCACAACGCCCGCCTGCTGCGCCAACTGGCGGGCGAGGCCGGCGTAACGGTGGGCGGCAAGCTGTATTCGGACGCCTTGTCCGCGCCGCGCGGCCCGGCGCCCACCTATTTGGCGCTGATGCGCTACAACGTCGACCAGCTGGCGCGTGGCATGCAAGGCAATGCAAGCAAACCGGGGCCAGGGCTACAATAACTTCTTGCTTGTTATTATTTAATAGATTTGCATGTTTATTGTTATTTTAAAATCTTCCCGCATGCCAAATAATTAAAATATGGGGAGAACGAAGATGATAGATAAACTGTTTGCAAGTGTGGTTATGATGGCGGTGTTGACGGGGTGCGGAACGATACGGCAGAAAACGATGCCGCCAGAGGACGATCTGCTCAGTGGTGCAGGTTCCATTATTGGAACTGGTGGCAAGGCCACTGAATTCGAGAAAATCGATATAACAGAACTACTGACAACATATGGTTTGGACAATCTGAAGGATAGCTCGAAAGACATTGCTCTGCCCAAGTTCAGGTATCTGAGAAATGATATGCAAGACAGGATACTGGCCGCGTCCAACCAGCGCTGTGGCTACTACCTGAGAATGTTGGTCGCCGCAAAATCGCAAACCAAAATGGCATGGGGTGGTCTGGCCCTGTTGCTTACGGGAGCGGCGAGCGTGACCAATCCCGCTTCAGCGGCCAAATTGCTTGCGGCTGGCAGTTCGTTCGCAACCGGCGTCAATACCTTGTATGACGAGGCGTACTTTAACAATCTTGCACTCAACGTTATTGCCGGTGGCATCAGCAAGCAGAGGGAAGGTTTGCTGCTGCAAATGACTGAAATGCGGAAAAAGAATATGAGCGACTATCCCGTCAACCGCGCCGTCGCCGATGCCATTTCTTACCATTCTGCGTGCAATATGGTTACCGGACTGGAGGCAGCGGCGAATGCGATCAAGCTTGCACCGGCCGCACCCACCGAGGGCAAGCCTGGAACCGCGCCAGGTACCAACCGGGATGCCAACGGTGGCGATATGCCAGCCCCTGCGCAAGAGCCCACCAATGCGGGAGCGGAGCAGGTCTTGTCCAAGCCTGCAAAGACACCAGGTGTCGCGCCGCAAATCTGACAGAGCCTGGACAGCCCGTTGCAACGGCCACAGCTGCGTGGCGCTGGCGCCATGCAGTGCGATGCCTGCTGAGCGATAATGGCGGTTCTACTTTGCAGGACTCACCATGAATGCTCAAGCGGCGCCGCCATCCGATCACTCCGACGACACGCGCAAAGCACGTTGGATAGCGCTGCTGGTGGCGGGCGCTTTTTTCATGGAAAACCTCGACGGCACCGTGATCACCACCGCCGTGCCCGACATCGCCAGGTCATTCGGCGTGGCGCCGCTCGACCTCAATATCGGCGTCAGCGCCTATCTGCTGACCCTGGGCGTGTTCATTCCCATCAGCGGCTGGGTGGCCGACCGCTTCGGCGCGCATAAAGTGTTCGCCGCCGCGCTGGCCTTGTTTACCATCGCCTCGGTCCTGTGCGGCATGGCCGACGGCTTGCCGGAATTCGTGCTGCTGCGCGCGCTGCAAGGCGTGGGCGGCGCCATGATGGTGCCGGTCGGGCGGCTGGTGGTCCTGAAAAGCACGCCCAAGGACAAGCTCATTTCCGTGATCGCCACCCTGACCTGGCCGGCGCTGGTGGCGCCCGTGCTGGGGCCGCCGCTGGGCGGCTTCATTACCAGCTACAGTTCCTGGCGCTGGATCTTTTATCTCAATCTGCCATTGGGCCTGCTGGCGCTGTTCTTCGCCTGGCGTTTGATTCCCGATCACCGGCCGCTTGAACGCAAGCCTTTCGACCTCACCGGATTTTTGTACGCGGGCGGTGCGCTGCTGTCCCTGACCTGGGCCGCCGAAACACTGAGCCGGCCCGATGCGCCCTGGAGCGAGGCGGGCCTGTTCTTTGCGCTGGGCGCGCTGCTGGGCGGTCTGGCCGTGCGCCATCTGCGCCAGGCCGAGCATCCGCTGATCGACCTGCGCACGCTGGGTACGCCCACGTTTGCCGTCGCCATCTACGGCGGCTCGCTGTTTCGCATGGCGATCGGCGCCGTGCCCTTTTTGCTGCCGCTGCTGTTCCAGGTCGGTTTCGGGCTGAACGCTTTTCACTCGGGCATGCTGGTGATCGCCGTGTTTGCGGGCAATCTGATGATGAAACCGGCCACCACCGGCATCCTGCGCCGCTTCGGCTTCAAGCCGGTACTGCTGGTCAATGGCGCCATCAATGTGCTGTCCCTGCTGGCCTGCGCCTTTCTGACGCCCGCCACGCCGATCTGGCTGATCGCCGCGGTGCTGTTCGTCGGCGGCCTGACGCGCTCGATGCAGTTCACGGCCTACAACACCATCGCCTTTGCCGACATGGCGCAGGCCCGCATGGCCGCCGCCAACACCCTGTTCAGCACCGCCTTCCAGGTCGCCATGGGCCTGGGCGTGGCGCTGGGCGCGCTCGGCGTGCGCCTCGGCCACTGGCTGGCGCAGACGGCCGGCATCAACCAGATACCGGCCGCCGAGTTTCGCCTCGCCTTTGTGCTGGTGGCGCTGGTCAGCCTGCTGGGGATGATCGATACCTGGCGCCTGCAGGCGGGTTCCGGCGATCATCTGTCGAAGAAGGCCTGCGCTTAGGCCGCAAAACCGCCATCGATCTTCAGCCCTGCGCCGGTGACGAACGCCGCTTCCTCGCTGGCCAGGTAGGCCACCATGCCGGCGATTTCGTCGCCGGTGCCGTGGCGCGGCAGGGCCATCAGGCCGTGCATCAGGTCGGCAAAGTCGCCGGTGGGCGGGTTCATGTCGGTGGCGACCGGGCCAGGTTCCACGTTGTTGATGGTGATGCCGCGTGGGCCCAGGTCGCGCGACAGGCCTTGCGTCAGGCCGGACAAGGCCGACTTGCTCATCGCGTAGGCGGCCGCGCCGGCAAACGGCATGCGGTGCGCATTGGTGCTGCCGATATTGATGATGCGCCCGCCCGACGGCATCAGCGGCACGGCCGCCTTGATGGCGACAAACACGGCGCGCACGTTGACGGCCAGCGTCTTGTCGAAGTCGGCCAAGGAAAAGTCGTCGATGGAACCAGGCACGAAGACGCCGGCGTTATTGACCAGGATATCGAGCTTGCCGGTCAACTTTGCCGCCTCGGTGACGGCCGCCGACAGCGCTTGCGCATCGGCCGCATCGGCTTTCACCGCCTGCGCCTGGCCGCCGGCATCACGCACGCTGGCGGCCAGTGCTTCGGCTTCATTGCTTGAGCTTTGATAGGTGAAGACGACATGGGCGCCCTGGCGCGCCAGGCGGCGCACGATGGCGGCGCCGATGCCGCGCGAGCCGCCGGTGACAAAGGCGGTTTTGCCTGCGAATGGCAGGGAGTTGGAGTTTTGTGTGGCGGTCATGATGGGCTTTCAAGGAGTGGGTTGGGAGTAGCCAGTATCTGCCGGTTGTTCCTCGTGCGCTAGCCGGTAATCGCGACAATCACTTTCAACCATCGGTATCAACTGGGCGGGTAGAATGGCGTCATGGAAGCGCTCAATCATTTGCAATCATTCGTGTTGTCGGCCGAAGCCGGCAGCTTTTCCGCAGCCGCGCGCCGCCTTGGCCTGACGCCGGCCGCCGTCAGCAAGAACGTGGCGCGCCTGGAGGCCAGCCTGGGCCTGCGCCTGTTCCAGCGCAGCACGCGCAAGCTGACCCTGACCGAAGGCGGCGAGCGCTTTTTGCAGCAGGTCAAAGGCGCGCTGGCCACCGTGCTCGAAGCGATCGCTGACGTCAGCGAGGAGGGCGGCCAGCCGGCCGGCGTGCTGAAAATCAGCCTGGCGCCGTCGTTCGGCCGCAGCTATGTGGTGCCGCTGCTCGGCGAATTCATCCGCCGCTATCCGGGCGTGATCCCCGACTGCCATTTCGATAACCGCCAGGTCGACCTGATCGGCGAAGGCTTTGATGTCGCCATCGGTGGCGGCATCGAACTGACGCAAGGCGTGGTGGCGCGCGAGCTGGGCCACGCCCATATCGTCGCCACCGCCTCGCCCGCCTATATGCGCGGCAAACAGATGCCGTCGCACCCTTCCGACCTGGCGCAGTTCGACGGCGTGGCGCGCCGCTCGGCCGGCAGCGGGCGCCTGCGCAGCTGGGTGCTGCGCGACGGCCAGGGCGGCGAAGGCGTGGCCGAATGCCGGCCACGCGCCATCTTCGACGACCCGGAAGCGATGGCGATGGCGGCCATCGACGGCGTCGGCGTGGCCCTGCTGCCGATGCCGCATGCGCTGGCGCATTTGCGCAGCGGCGCCCTGATCCGCCTGCTGCCCGGCTGGCGCGCCGATTCCGGTCCCCTGTCGCTATACTATCCCGGCAAGAAACTGCTGCCCGCCAAGACGCGCGTCTTTGTCGACTACCTGCTGGAACAGTTCCGCCAGCAGGATTTCGCGGCGCAGATGATCCCCGATTAACCGATGAACCGACCTGATGACGACCGACTACAGTCTGTTTTACCAATACGACGGCGCCATGCCGGCACGCTTTCGCGAAGTGCGCGTGTTTGACGCCACTGTCTGGACGGCCGAAGGCGCGGCCATGACCTGGGGCGAGGAAACGCGCACCGTGCATGCCGGTGATGCGTCAGCGCGGGCCGCCTATGCCGCCTTCTGCGCGGCCGCGCTAAGCGAAGGCTACACCCTGGAGCGCGCCTGCCTGTCCGACCCCGCCGTGTTCGACGCGCCGCTGCTGCAAACCTTGCTCGTCACCGCCACGCGCCAGGCCGTCGCCTTCGTTCGCGCCGCCCATCCCGACCAGCATTTCAATGCCTGGGCGCTGCTCAGCGACGACAGCGCCATGACCATCTCGCTGCTGGCCAACAGCCGCGAAGCGCTGGCTACCGCCGAAGACGAAAATGAGATGTTCTGGAACCCCGGCGAATGGCAATTTGACGAGGGCGGCGCATATTTCGACAGCGCTTATCGCCTGCTGCTGCAGGCGCATCGCGACTTGCCGTTCGCGGTCGACTTCGAGGTATTTCGCGGCAGCGCCTTCGAGGCTTGCATCGCGGCCTTGGAGCAGCTGGCTGCGGAAGGACTGTTTGGTACGGGCGTTGAACGTGAGGAGACGCTGGTGCTGTTCGAGGTCAGCGACAGCGAGGAACTGGACGGCGTGCTGGAGCGGTTGAATACGCCGGCGATGGTGGCGCGGCTCGCTGAATGGAAAGCAAACTGGGACCAGTGAATATAAGGGACATATCAATGCCAAATTTGCATATCACACTGCCATTCCAGAATGAAAGCACAAAGGTGCTGAAGATTTATCTGGAGCCAATTCCAGAATACTTTTTTGTACAGCCTGGTGAAGAAGTCGTGGTACATGGGATCTGTGACGCCAATACAGGTAATACGGTATTTACCGTCGCTCCCAATGACGATTGTATCGTGGTGTATGCACCAGGCGAAATCAACGGGTTTGTCGACTGTTATCTGACGCGCGATGGCGTACGATTGAAGCCGGATGGGCATTGATTTTCGTAGACAATAAGTCAAGCAAAAAGTATCCGCCTCCCATGGTCAAGGCGAGATACAGACACCAGTAGATATATCGGTTAAAGTGTCTGAATGATAAAATTTTACACAGGTACGACATGACATTTACGGAGCTAATCAAGGGTATCTTGCGCGACGCGCCTCAAGGGCTAACGCCACAGCAAATTCGCGAGATTATCAAACGTGATCATCCCATCTACTACGGCACTGAAGCTCACCAACGCAATGTTGAGAAAGGCCACTACAAGGATTTGGAGCATGCTCTTCTCGCTCAGATCTATGTGACGGCCCGAAGCGGCGGTCAATTCTATGTAGATAAAACGTTCAAGCCGTTTGTCATGTCGCTGGTCCCAAATGCAAGCCAGGAAGTAAATTTGCCCGATGAGGAAATTGAAGCCGAGAGTTTAGAAAAGCTGGAAGCCGGCATTGGGCGGCTGTATGTATTGGGAACCTCCCTATACACCAGGCTTGGTGAGGAAATCGTGAAGATAGGGATTACAACTGGTATCGTTGAGAACCGTATCAGTCAGCTTTACACCACTGGTGTACCGTTCCGGTTCCGGGTGATGAAGGATATTGAAACGAAGAATTACTACGAGTTGGAGCAGTCACTTCATAAGTTGCTGGACCCATACCGTATCAATAAATCGCGTGAGTTCTTTACTGAAAAATGTCTTCCGTTCATTGATAAGGTCGTTGCCATTCACAATGCAATTCATTCTGGTCAGTAAGAAAAAGCACGATCGAAAAAAGTGCTGTCTCAGTTCTGTTTTATTGCATTGATGGCTGTAGCGCAAGCCTGAGAACGATCGCTTTCACCTCCCGGAGTCAGCCCGCCACCAGCACAATCCGCGTAATCTCCGCCGGCGCTCCCACCCGTTTCGGCGGCCCCCAATACCCGGTGCCGCGGCTCACATACACCTGCAGCTTGCCGCTGCGGTGCAAACCCGCCACGTACGGCTGCTGCAGCGGCACGAACAGATTCCAGGGCCAGAACTGGCCACCGTGGGTGTGGCCGGATAGTTGCAGGTCGAAGCCGGCTTTTTCCGCTGCCGGCGCGCTGCGCGGCTGGTGCGCCAGCAGGATGCGGGGCAGGCCGGGCGGGGCGCCGGCGATGGCCGCTTGCGGGTCGCTGGACTGGGCCGGATCGAAGTGTGCGGCGTTGAAGTCGGTCACGCCGGCCAGCACCAGCTGCGCGCCGTCGTGGTCCAGCACCTGGTGCTGGTTCATCAGCACCGTCAAACCCAAGCGCCGAAATTCGGCCACCCACGGCGTGGCGCCCGAATAGTATTCGTGGTTGCCGGTGACCAGGAAGACGCCATGGCGGGCGCGCAACATGCCCAGCGGCGCCGTATGCGGGCCCAGTTGCGGCACGGTGCCGTCGACCACGTCGCCGGTGATGGCGATCGCGTCGGCGTTCAGGCTATTGGCGCGTTTCACCATCGCCTCGACCCAGGCGCGCTTGATGGTGGCGCCGACGTGGATGTCGCTCAGCTGGACGATGGTAAAGCCCTCCAGCGCCGGCGGCAGGCCGGCGATGGCGACCTTGACGTTTTTGACGCGCGCGATCCTGCGTGCGTTGATGAAACCGGTGATGGTGGCCAGCAGGGCCAGGCACAGCACGGCGATGGCGCTGGCTTGTGCATGCAGGCGCGCCGGCGGGTACAGCATCAGCAGTTCGCGCAGCACGGCCAGCACGAACAGCGAGGAAAAAAAGCCCATGCACAGCGAGCCGGCCCAGCTCAGGCGGTCGGCCAGGCGCGTGTCATTGGTGAGGGCGCGCGAAAAAATCGTCATCGGCATCAGCATGGTCGAGGCCAGCAGCACGGCGCCGCCGAGAAGCAGGCCGGCCAGGCCGATGTGCAGGGCCGGCAGCAGCAAGTACCCCAGCACGGCGTGCAGGGTGCCCAGGATCATGGTGATGCGTAGCAGGGGTGGGCGCAGGCTCATGGCGGATCGATGGTCAGGGTGCCAGGGCGTCAATGCCCAGGTAGGATGAAGTGAGACGCGCAAAGGTGCCGTCCTGGCGCATGCGCGCAAAAGCGCGGTCGAAGGCGGCCGCCAGCGCGGCGGAATGGCTGCTCTTGCGGAAAACCAGGTAGGTGTCGAAGCGCGTTACCGGCGGCGTCACGCGGACGATGCCTTGCAGTTTCAGCTGGCGCAGCGTGTACAGGCCGACATAGCTGTCGGCCAGCACGGCGTCGACGCGGTGCAGGGCCAGCTTCTGGAAATTGGCCGCATCGCTCGGCACTTCGGCCACGCTCCAGCGCCCGCTGGCCGCGCCGGCCACGATCTCGTCCGGCAGGCGAAAGCCGGCGCGCACGCCGATCACCTTGCCGGCCATGTCTTCCAGGCGTGGCGCGATTGCGGTGGCCTCGCCCTGGCGCACGAACAGCGCATATTCGGTCGGCTGCAGCGCTACCTTGCCGAATTCCAGGTATTGTTCGCGCCGCGCCGTGCGGCTCATGGCGAACGCGCAGTCGACGGCGCCATCGGGCTTGGCCAGCTCGCTTTCCAGGCGGCGCCAGGGCGTGGCGCGAAATGCGATGGCGATGCCAATCCGGCTGGCCGCCTCGCGCAGCACATCGACGTTCAGGCCTTCGATGCGGCCGTCGTTCTGCATGAAGTAGGGGATGAAGACATCGTCATGGCACACCAGGCTGGCCGGCAGCGCGTCGCTCGCCATGGCAGCCGGCGCGGGCGCGGCCGATGCCAGTACCGGCAGCGCAAGGCACAGTACAAGGCACCTGGCAATGCGAGCGATCGAGCGCAGCCTATCTGCCAACATGCAGCCCCAGGGTGGCCAGCTTGTCGAAATCGACGGGCTTGGCGAAGTGGTCGTTGAAGCCGGCGGCCAGCGCCGCGCGCCGGTCGTGTTCCTGGCCGTAGCCGGTCAGCGCGATCAGCAGGAAGTCTTGCGGAATCGCCAGCTGGCGCAGCTTGCCGGCCACCTCATGGCCATTGATGTCGGGCAGGCCGATATCGAGGAAGACGATGTCGGGCTTGAACTCCAGGGTGCGTTCGATCGCCTGCGCGCCGGTGTAGGCGGTATGCACTTCGTGGCCGTCGAGTTCGAGCAGTTCGGCCAGGGTGTCTGCCGCGTCCTGATTGTCGTCGACCACCAGGATGCGCTTGCTGCTGCCGGCTACCGGCTCGGCCTGTGCCACGGCTTGCGGCGCGGCCGTCAGGTCGAGCGGCAGATCGATTTCAAACGTGCTGCCCAGGCCCACGCCGGGGCTTTGCACGGTGACCTGGCCGCCGTGCAGTTCCACCAGCTTGCGCACCAGCGACAGGCCGATGCCCAGGCCGTCCTGTACCCGGTCCGGCGCATGGCCGCTCTGCTCGAACAGGCCGAAGATGGTTTCAATGCTGCCGGCGGCGATGCCGATGCCGTTGTCCGCCAGGCGGATAGCCACACGCTCGCCCTGGCGCTCGGCGCTGATGCTGATGGCGCCGCCCGGCGCGGTAAACTTGGCCGCGTTGAGCAGCAGGTTGGCGACGATCTGCGACAGGCGCACCGGGTCGCCGTGCACCCACAGTTCTTCCTGCGGCAGCGCCACGGTCAAGGCATGGCCGCGCCCGGTGACGATGTGCGCACTGGTCTCCAGCGCGCTATTGATGAAGCTGGCCAGACTGACCCGTTCCCACTGCAGCGAGATCTTGCCCTGCGAAATGCGCGACACGTCGAGCAGGTCGTCGACCAGGCGCACCAGGTGGTCGGTATGGCGGCCGATGGTGGCGCGGGCGTTCTCCTGCATCGCCGGCACCACCGGGTCGAGCTTGCGCAGCAGCGCCAGCGCGGTGCGGATCGGGCCGAGCGGATTGCGCAGCTCGTGCGCCAGGGTGGCCAGGAATTCGTCCTTGCGCCGGTCCACCTCGCGCAGTTCGCGCTCGACCCGGCCCAGGCGCAGCAGGGCGTTGACGTTGGCGATCAGTTCATCGGGTTCGATCGGTTCGACCAGGTAGTTGTCGGCGCCGCCATCGAGCGCGCGGATCTTGTCGGCCGTGCCGATAAACGAGGCCGACGTCTGCAGCACCAGGATGGTATTGGTGTCGGGGTTGTCCTTCAGCCGGCGGCACACTTCCAGGCCATTGATGTCGGGCAGCTTGACGTCGAGCAGGATCAGGGTCGGCCGGTCCTTGGCCGCGCGCAGCAGCGCATCGCCGCCATTCGACGCTTCGATTACATTGAAACCGGCGCGGGTGAGGATGCGCGACTTGGCGTAGCGCGCGCCATCGCTGTCATCGACGTTGAGTATCAGTGCATCGCCATTATTGTACGGAGCCATGCTAGTTCCCAGGTTGAATTGCCATGCGGCGCGGCGCGTCCTGCATCGCTGCTTGCGTCTTTGCGCCGCTGCCATGCTGTGTCAAGGTGCGCAGGGTCGACAGCAGTTGTGCTTGCAGCAGCGGCTTGATGTAATAGGCATCGGCGCCCAGCGCCAGTCCCTTGCGCTCGTCCTCGATTTCGGTAGCGATAATGACAGGTACCTGGCGCCGCAGCGGATCGTTTTTCAGTTCCGCCAGCCAGTGCCAGGAGTTTTCACCGTGCAGCAGGATGTCGAGAATGACGGCGGCGGGGCGCTCCTGCTGCCACAGCTCGACGGCTTCGCGCACGCTGCGCGCGAACATGGCGCGAAACTCGGTCTCGGCCAGGAATTTTTCGTACAGCAGGCGTATCGGCGCATTGTCCTCCACCACCAGCACGGGGATGCGCTGGTCGCGCGCGGCTTCTCGCGCCGCCTGTGGCGCCGCGTCGCCGCCCGTGCCGGCGTCATGCCGGACCGGCAGGGTGACCGAAAACACCGAGCCGACGCCGGGCGTGCTGTCCACGGCGACGCTGCCGTTGAGCAGGGTCGCCAGGTTGCGGCACAGCGGCAGGCCCAGGCCGGTACCCTTGACCCGGCGCTGCAGGTGGTTTTCCACCTGGCTGAATTCTTCGAAGATGAATTGCTGGTCTTCGGCGCTGATGCCCAGGCCCGTGTCGGACACGGAAAAGCGGATCATGCCTTCCTGCAGCAGCGGCGTGGCGCTGACGATGATGGCGCCCGTTTCGGTGAACTTCAGCGCATTCGAGATGAAGTTGCGCAGGATCTGCGACAGCTTGCCTTCATCGGTATGCATCTCCAGCGCCGGATCCGGGTCGATAAAGGTCAGGTTCAAGGACTCAGACACCAGCAGCGGGCGCAGCATGCCGCGCAGGGCGCTGAACAGGTCGGCCACGTTGAAGGTATTGGCGTGCACGTCGACCTTGCCCGCTTCGATCTTGGCCAGGTCCAGCAGGTCGTTCACCAGGTCGTTCAGGCCGACCGCGCTTTGCAGGATGAACATCACCTGTTTTTCCTGTTCCACCGACAGTTCGCCGTCGACCTTGTCGATCAGCAGCTTGGCCAGCGCGCGGATGGAGCTTAACGGCGTGCGGAATTCATGGCTCATGTTCGACAAAAAGCGCGACTTCATCTGGTCGGCGCGGCGCAGGTGGTCGGCCTTTTCGTCGAGTTCCGCATACAGCGCCACCACGCCGCGGTTCGTGTCTTCCAGCTCTCGCGTCAGCTGCAGCAGTTCGTCCTGGCGCGTTTTCAGTTCGGCCAGCGTCGCCAGCAGCTCATGGTTCTGCTGCTGCACCTCGGACAGGGTAATGTCGGACGGCAGCGCCTGCAGGCTGCCGGACAGCGCGCCGATCATCGGCCCGGTCAGCAGCGGCGCCTCGCGCGGGAAGAACTTTTGCAGCGTGATCTCGGTGCCCTTGCCCGGCACGCTATGGATATGGAAGCGGTCCATCAGGCGGCGCGCGCCCAGGATGCCCAGGCCCATGCCGGTTTGCGACTCGTACTGGCCGGCCAGGATGCGGTCGAGCTGGGCGATGCCGGGGCCACGGTCTTCGATGCGGATGGCAAACACCTGTGGCGCCGTGCTGCCCTCGATGGCGAAGTGGATCTTGCCGGTACCGGCGTAGTTCCAGACATTGCGCGCCAGCTCCGACACCGCCGTGGCGATGCGCACCTGGTCCTGCACGCCGAAGCCGCACAGGGCGGCGATCTGGCGCGCCCGCTGGCGCGCGCCGACCACGTCGAGCTCATTGCCGATCACCGCCGTCAGGATGCGCTGGGTCATGCCGCCCCCGCCGCGTCGTCGTCCGCCATGTGCTCGCGCAGCACCACCACGCCGACGTCGTCGCGCCCGCGCGAAAAGTCGCGGTACAGCACGGCGGCCACCAGGGCCGGATGGCAGTGCGACAGGCCCGGGTACTGATCCAGATCCCAGCGCGTATGCAGGCCGTCCGAGTGCATCACCAGCAAGGTGCCGGTGTGCCACGGATGCTGGAATTCCTGCACCTTGCGCAGATTGCTGCCGACGATGCCGTTATGCGACAGCAGGTGACGGCACTGGCCGCCCTCGAAAGCATACGCGGCGATATTGCCGACGCCGGCATAGCGCAGTTCGCGCCGTTCGCGGTCGACATGCGCCACCGCCATGGCGGCGCCACGCGTGCCGGCCAGCGCGGCGTGCGCCAGTTTCAAAAAAGCGCCGGGCAATGGCGCCAGGCCGGGTGCGCAGCTTTCCAGCAGGGCGCTGGCTTTTTCAGACGCTTCGGCCGCATGTGGGCCATGGCCCAGGCCATCGGCCATCACCAGGCTCATTTCATGGCCTTCGAAGACCACGTTCCAGGCGTCGCCGCTGACCTCTTCGGAAGCGAGCGGAAGGCAGACGGCGCCGACCTGCCAGCCCGGATCGGCCGGGATGGCCGCGTTGACCGTCGTGCCCCATACCACCATCATCAGCACCGTGCCCATGCCAGGCAGGGAGTACAGGTCGAATTCCTGGCTCAGGCGGCGGATCGCGCCCAGGCCCACGCCATAGGTGCCGGCCGTCGACTGGCCGTCTTCCATGTACTGGGCCACGTTGCGCATGCCGGGCCCCTTGTCGATCGCCAGCACTTCGATGCCATCGATCGCGCCGCGCCTGACCTTGCGCAGCAGGATTTCGCCATGGCCGGCGTGCTTGACGATATTGGTGGCCGCTTCGGTGATCAGGATGGCCAGCTGGCCGGTGCGCACGTCGTCAAAACCGATGCGCCGCGCCAGCATATTGCCGGCGCGGCGGGCCGCGGCGATTTCGCTCGGTTCGCCGACGGGGAACCGTTGTTGCCTGAATGCGTCAGGAGAGAGTGCGGGTGCAGGTGCAGCAGGGTTCAAAACAGCTTCCATTTCACAATCGTGACGGTGGTGCCGGCACCGGGTGTGGTGTCGATCTGGAATTCGTCGGACAGGCGCTTGGCGCCGCCCAGTCCCAGGCCCAGGCCGCCGCCACTGGTATAGCCGTCGGACAGCGCCAGGGGGATATCGGCGATGCCGGGGCCCTGGTCGCTGAAACTCAGTTCGAGTCCCTGGCGGCTGCCGTCGCGCAAATAATTGACGCGGCCTTCGCCGCCGCCTCCATAGCGCAGCACGTTGCGCGCCAGTTCGCTGGCGGCCGTGATGTACTTGGTCTGCTCGACCAGGCCGAAACGCATGGCGATCATGCTTTCACGGACCTGCTTGCGCAGGCGTACCACGTCTTCGTCCGTATGCAGCGGCAGGACCTGCGCTTCGCCGGGGCCGCTCATGGGGCACCCGCAATGGTTGCGCGCTCACGCGCCCTCAATCCCACAGGCTGCCCCGTTCGAGCAGCTTGATCCCCAGTTCCACGTTCAGTGCCGTGCTGACGCCTTCGAGCGTCAGGCCCAGTTCCACCAGCGTGATGGCGACGGCCGGCTGCATGCCGACCACCACCGTGCGCGCGTCGAGGATCTTGGCCATCGCCGCCGTATTGCTGATCATGCGGCCGATAAAGGAGTCGACGATATCGAGTGCGGAAATGTCGATCAGCACGCCAGTGGCGCGGTCCTTGACGATGCGCGCCGTCAGGTCGTCCTGCAGGGTCATGGCCAGGCGGTCATGCATGTCCACCTGGATCGTGACCAGCAGCAGCCGGCCCATGCGTAAAATGGGAATTCTTTCCATGGGCGTCTCAGTGCTCTTGCTTGGAGTAGGTGATGGTGGAACCCGTGCGTTTCAGGGCCACCACGAAGGCGTCGGCCAGGGTGGCCTTGGTGATCACGTCTTCCAGGTTCACGCCCAGGTGCACGATGGTCTGCGCGATCTGCGGGCGGATGCCGCTGATGATGCAGTCGGCACCCATCAGGCGCGCGGCGGCGATGGTTTTCAGCAGGTGCTGGGCGACCAGGGTGTCGACCGTCGGCACGCCGGTGATGTCGATGATGGCGATCAGCGCGCCGGTGTCGACGATTTTCTGCAACAGGCTTTCCATCACCACCTGGGTGCGGGCGCTATCCAGGGTGCCGATCAGGGGCAGGGCCAGCACGTTTTGCCACAGTTGCACCACCGGCGTGGACAGTTCCAGCAATTCCTGCTGCTGGCGCATGATGACCTGCTCGCGCGCCTTTTGATAGATCTCGATGGTCAACAGGCCCAGCTTGTCGAACAGGTTGCTGGTATTGACGATGGCGTCACCCAGCTGTTCGGGCGTGCCGCTCAGCGCCGCGCGCAGGTAGCCGAACAGCGGTTCCTTGAGCGAGAAGATGAAGCTGGCCGTGTCGATCGGCGAATAGCCCTGGCGTACGCGCGACTGCGAAATCTCGGTCAGCAGCTGGCGCGTGTCGTCCCAGGCGCGCGCTTCGATGTCGAACGAGTCGCTGGACTCGAGTGCGCCGGCCAGCGAGGGCAGGAATTGCGTCGCCTGCTGGCGCAGCTCGTTTTCGGCGATTTTGTCACGGCGCATCAGGCGGCCGATCAGGTCGGCCATCCAGCCTTCCAGCAATTGGGTATGGTGTTGGCTGATAATGCTGGCCAGTTGCCTGGCCTGGCCCGCGCCTGTCTCTGTATTCATGCTCATCCTTGGCTGGTAATGTTTAGTATGCCACTCGTCCCGTCAACGCCGCTCGGTGGCGGCGCCGGGACACAGTCTGTCGAGATCGGATTATAGGCTGCACCGGCCGATTTTTGACGCACTCTTGTGTACATTACAGCAAAGGACGAGACTTTTTTACACTCATCCTGAAAAAGTCAGTTTTTCACGGCGATCACCACCTTGCCTTTCGCGCGGCCCGTCTCGACATGCGCCAGCGCCTGCGCTGTGTCGGCGAACGCGAACACGCGCTCGATCACCGGCCGGATCGCGCCCGCGTCGACCAGTTCGGCGATCTGGCGCAACTGGGCGCCATCGGCGCGCATGAACAGAAAGTCATACTGTACCTGGCGCCGGCGCGCTTTTCGGCGTACGCCTGCGCTCAGCAGCCGCACCGCCAGTTTCACCAGCCACGGCGCGCCCAGTTTTTGCGCAAAGGCCGGGTCGGGCGGGCCGGAAATCGAAATCAGGCGCCCGCCCGGCTTGAGCACCCCCAGCGACTTGGCCAAGGTCGCGCTGTCCTGGCTATGCAGCACCACGTCGTAGTCGCGCAGCACGCTGGCGATATCGTCCTTCCGGTAATCGAGCACCAGGTCGGCGCCCAATTCCTTTACCCACGCCGCGTTGGCGGCGCTGGTGGTGGTGGCGACAAACGCGCCCAGGTGCTTGGCCAGCTGGATCGCAAAGCTGCCGACGCCACCGGAGCCGGCCTGGATAAACACTTTTTGCCCCGGCCGCAGCTGGGCGAGCTCCACCAGCGCCTGCCAGGCCGTCAGGCCCACCAGCGGCAGCGATGCCGATTCCTCCATCGTCAGGCTGGCCGGCTTGCGCGCCAGCGCATTTGCCTTGACGGCGATGCGTTCGGCAAAGGCGCCGATGCGCATGTCGCCGGGTCGCGCATAGACCTCGTCGCCGACGCTGAAACCGGAGACACTCGCGCCCACTTGCAGCACCGTGCCGGCCACGTCGTGGCCGAGCACCAGCGGCAGCCGGTAGGGCAGGATCAGCTTGAATTCGCCATTTTTGATTTTCGCATCCAGCAGGTTGACGCCGGCCGCATGCACCTGCACCAGTACTTCATCGTCGGCCAGCACCGGTTCGGCCACCTGGGCCAGGCGCAGCCGCTGTTGTTTGCCATACGCTTCGAGCAGATAAGCTTGCATGCTTCAGCCCTCCAGCCGCAGGTCTTTGCGCACGCCGGCGTCAAGCACGCTGGCCGGCGCGAAACGGCGCAGCAGCCGCATGCGATTGGCCAGGCCCGGCGTGTAGCGCAGTTGCGGCTTGGTTGCTCCGGCCGCCTTGACGATGATGTCGGCCACCACCCCGGGGCCATCGGCGCCGACCAGCACCTGCTTGACGCGCTGCGCGACTTTTTCGCAGATGGCGCGGTAGGCGGCCAGCGGTGCGTCGGGCGCCATCAGGTTGGCGTCGAACGGGGTGTTGATATAGGCAGGTTCCACCACCGAGACGCGCACGCCCAGCGTGCGCAGTTCATGGTCGAGCGCTTCCGAATAGCCGGCCACCGCATGCTTGCTGGCCGAGTACAGCGCCATATAGGGCATCGGCAAAAAGCCCAGCACCGAGCCGATATTGATGATATGGCCGCTGCCTTGGGCGCGCATGTGCGGCGCCACGGCGAGCGTCATGCGCACCAGGCCGAAAAAATTGGTGTCGAAGATGGCGCGCGCCTGCTCCAGCGAACTTTCCTCGGCGGCGGCCGGCGCCACGCCGAAACCGGCGTTATTGACCAAGAGGTCGATGCGGCCGGCACGCCGCATCACGTCGCTGACCAGGGCTGCGACCGAGTCGTCGCTGGTGACGTCGAGCGCCAGCATTTCGACGCCTGCGGCGGCCTGTGTCGCCGCGCGGCGGCTGGTGCCGAAGACGCGATAGCCGGCCTGGGCCAGTTGCTGCGCGGTGGCCTGGCCGATGCCGGACGAGGCGCCGGTAACGAGCGCCACGCGCTGGGTTGCTTGATGCATGAAGGACTCCTGGTGGTGATGGTTGGTGCGATGAACGGGTTCGTGTTACTATCTTTTCAGTACGAATATTACTATCATTTTGAAAGTAAAAGTAAACGCTTGCCATGAATACTGAAAATAATTCCGTCACAGGGGCGTGTCCCATCGCGCGCAGCCTGGCCGTGTTTGGCGACGCCTGGAGCCTCCTGATCCTGCGCGACGCGCATGCCGGGCTGACGCGCTTCGACCAGTTCCGCAAGAGCCTGGGCATCGTGCCGACCATGCTGACGCGCCGCCTGGCCAGCCTGACGCAGGAGGGGCTGCTGGAAAAGCACCGCTATTCCGAAACCACGCGCGAAGAGTATCTGCTGACCGACGCCGGGCGCGACTTGCTGCCGGTGCTGTTCATGCTGGGCGAGTGGGGCCGGCGGCACCGCTGCGACGGCCAGCTGTCGCGTATCTTCGATGCCGAGGCGGGCACGGAACTCAGGCCGGTGGTGATCGATGAAGTGACGGGCGCGCGCATCGGCACGCGGCCGCTGCGCCTGGAGGTTCCCACGGCGTAAAAAGGGCAGGGCGCAAGGCGCGCGGTTCACCTGCGGTTTTAAACATGTATATAGTTTGCATGTTTAAGCGAAAAGCGCTACACTGGCGTCACTGCCACTTGAAGACTTGAAGAGAACCACCATGAATATCGACAAATTCAAACAAGAACACGTGGCCATCCTGTCGGCCATCGATCAATTGCGCGAGCTGGCGCGCAGCGGCGTGGCGCCGCAATCGCAGGCGATCGCCGAACAGATCGTCGCCATGAGCGGCTTGATCAAGCTGCACCTGGCCGTCGAACAGCGCTTTTTGTATCCGGCCGTGCAGGCGTGCGGCGTGGCGAAAGTGGCGCGCCTGGGCCACCAGTATGAAACGGAAATGCAGGGCATCGCCGGCGACTACCTGGCCTTTGCCGGCCGCTGGAACACGGCCGCGCGCCTGGCGCAGGAACCGGAAGCGTTCCGCAGCGAGGCCAACCTGGTGCTGCACGCCCTGTACCAGCGCATGCGCCGCGAAGACACGGAACTGTACCCGGCCGTCGAAGCCATCTGATCCAACACCATCCAACACCATCCACTTAATTCACAGGAGTCCCGCATGCTGACCCAGCCACAACGCGACATCGTCACCGCCACCGTCCCCATCCTCGAACAGGGCGGCGAAGCGCTGACCCGCCACTTCTACAAGGGCCTGTTCCGCGATTATCCGGAAGTACTGCCTTACTTTAACCAGGCACACCAGCACAGCGGCGAGCAGCAGCGCGCGCTGGCGAACGGCGTGCTGGCCTATGCGCGCAATATCGACAAGCTCGACGCCCTGGGCGGCCTGGTGGCCACCATCATCAACAAGCACGTGGCGCTGCAGATCCGCGCCGAACACTATCCGCTGGTGGGCGCCAGCCTGCTCAAGGCGATCCGCGAAGTGCTGGGCGAGGACGTGGCGACCGACGCCGTGATCGAGGCCTGGGGCGCGGCCTACGGCCAGCTGGCCGATATCCTGTCCGGCGAAGAGGGGCGCATCTACAAGGCGCAGGCCAGTGCGCCCGGCGGCTGGAACGGCGCGCGCGATTTTCAAGTCGTCAGCAAGGTAGCAGAGAGCGAAGAAATCACCTCGTTTTTGATGGCGCCGGTGGACGGCAAGCCGGTGCTGGCGTTTGCGCCTGGCCAGTATATTGGCGTGATGGTCAATGTCGACGGCGTGCCGATGCGGCGCCAGTATTCGCTGTCGGCCGCCAGCAATGGCCAGACCTACCGCATCAGCGTCAAGCGCGAGCCAGGCGGCAAGGTGTCGAATTATTTCCATGACCATGTACACGCGGCCGCTACGGTGCAGCTCACGCCGCCGTCGGGCCAGTTCGTGCTGGCCGAGTCAGGCAAGCCGCTGGTGCTCATTTCGGGCGGCGTCGGCATCACGCCGACCCTGGCCATGCTGACCGACGCCTTGCGCGGCGGGCGCCCGGTGCACTTCATCCATGCGGCGCGCAACCATGGCGTGCATGCGTTCCGCGCGCAGATCGACGCGCTGGCCGCGCGGCATCCGCAACTGACACGTCATTACTGCTATGCCGAGCACTGCGGGCCCGAACATGCGCCGGACGCCGTCGGTTTGCTGGACCAGGCGCGGCTGGCGCAATGGCTGCCCGAGTCGCGCGATATCGATGCCTATTTCCTTGGCCCGCAACCGTTCATGCGCGCCGTGAAACGCTACCTGCGCGAACTGGGCGTGCCGGAAAGCCAGACCCACCATGAGTTTTTCGGCCCCGCGTCCGCCCTGAACTGAAAACGACGAAAACCTGCCCGCCGTAAGGGGCGGGTAAGCCTCGCCCTTTATTGTGGAGCCAAGCTCGAAACAAAAGAGCATGGTTTCATATAAATGGAGGCAACAAAATGCAAGACGATCTGGTTCAAAAAATCAAGGGCGACCCGAATTATCACAAGCTGGTCAAGGTACGCTCGACGTTCGGCTGGTGGCTGACGGCCGCGATGATGGTGGTCTATTACGGCTACATCCTGCTGATCGCCTTCAACAAGGAATTTCTCGCCTCGAAAACGGGCGCCGGCGTGATGACCTGGGGCATGCCGATCGGCCTGTTCGTGATCGTCTTCACGGTGGTGGTGACCGGCATTTATGTCAGCCGCGCCAACAAGCAGTTCGACGACCTGACGGCCGCCATCGCCAAGCGGGTGCAGGCATGAGCGCCGTGCGGCAGTTCCGGCGCGCCCTGGCAGGCTTGACCCTGGCGGGCGGCAGCGGCGCAGTCATGGCCGCCGGCGCCGACCTGGGCCAGGCGGTGCAGCAGCCAACCAACTGGACCGCGATCATCATGTTCGCCGTGTTCGTCATCTTCACCCTGTTCGTCACCAAGTGGGCGGCCGCCAAGACCAAGTCGGCCTCCGACTTCTATACGGCCGGCGGCGGCATCACCGGCTTCCAGAACGGCCTGGCGATTGCCGGCGACTATATGTCGGCCGCATCGTTTCTCGGCATTTCCGCCGCCGTGTTCCTGAACGGCTACGATGGCCTGATCTACGCCATCGGCTTCCTGGTCGGCTGGCCGATCATCACCTTTTTGATGGCCGAGCGCCTGCGCAACCTGGGCCGCTACACCTTTGCCGACGTGGCCGCCTACCGCTTCAAGCAGGCGCCGATCCGCATTTTCTCGGCATCGGGCACGCTGGTGGTGGTGGCGTTTTACCTGATCGCGCAGATGGTTGGCGCGGGCCAGCTGATCAAGCTGCTGTTCGGCCTGGAATACTGGATCGCCGTGGTGCTGGTCGGTACCCTGATGATGATCTACGTGCTGTTTGGCGGCATGACGGCCACCACCTGGGTGCAGATCATCAAGGCTGTGATGCTGCTGGGCGGCGCCACCTTCATGGCCGTGGCCGTGCTGGCGCAGTTCAACTTCAGCCCGGAAGCGCTGTTCGCCAAGTCGGTCGACGTGCACGCCACCAAGGAAGCCATCATGGGCCCCGGCAGCTTTATCAAGGACCCGATCTCGGCGATCTCGTTCGGCATGGCGCTGATGTTCGGCACGGCCGGCCTGCCGCATATCCTGATGCGTTTCTTCACGGTGCCGAGCGCCAAGGAAGCACGCAAATCCGTGTTCTGGGCCACCACCTGGATCGCTTATTTCTACATCCTCACCTTTATCATCGGTTTCGGCGCCATCGTGCTGGTCAGCACCAATCCCGAGTTCAAGGACGCGGCCGGCAAACTGCTGGGCGGTAACAACATGGCGGCGGTGCATCTGGCCAAGGCGGTCGGCGGCAATGTGTTCCTGGGCTTCATGTCGGCCGTGGCGTTCGCCACCATCCTGGCGGTGGTTGCCGGTTTGACGCTGTCGGGCGCTTCGGCGGTCTCGCATGACCTGTACGCCACCGTCATCAAGAAGGGCAAGGCGACTGGCGCGAATGAATTGAAAGTGTCGCGCGTGACCACCATCGTGCTGGGCATTATCGCCGTCGTGCTGGGCATCGCGTTTGAAAAGCAGAACATCGCCTTCATGGTCTCGCTGGCCTTCGCGATTGCCGCTTCGGCCAACTTCCCGGTGCTGTTCATGTCGGTACTGTGGAAAGACTGCACCACGCGCGGCGCCACCATCGGCGGTTTCCTCGGTTTGATCACGGCGGTGGGCCTGACGGTGGTGTCGAAATCGGTATGGGTCGACGTGATGGGCCATCCGGAAGCGCTGTTCCCGTACGCGTCGCCGGCGCTGTTCTCGATGACGGCCGGTTTCGTCGGCATCTGGCTGTTCTCGGTGCTCGACAAGAGCCCGCGCGCGCGCATCGACCGCGCCGGCTACGAAGCGCAGCAAATGCGTTCGGAAACGGGTATCGGCGCCGCCGGCGCCAGCGCGCATTGATGTAGCAGGCATTGCATAAAGGAAAGGCCGGTGCGCAAATGCACCGGCCTTTTTTTATCGCCAAATAAACACCCGGTCCGGCGGCAATCATGGCATAGTTCCCGGTTACGCCTGACTGGAGCCCGAAGTTGTATGGATATGCCGCCGACCTTTCCCTGTGACGCCGCCAAGGAAGGTCCCCGGGCTTTCGAGCCGTTTCTGCAGGCCATGCCCATGGCCTGTGTGGTGATGACGCCACAAATGATCATCGTTTCCGCCAATTCCGCTTATTTGCGGCTGGCCGGACGCAGCGCGGCCGAGATTTTGGGCCGCAATATCTTCGACGCCTTTCCCAGCAATCCCCACGATCCGCATGCCGACGGCGCCGCCAACCTGCGCGCCTCGCTGTTGCGCGTGTGCGCCACCGGGCGCGCCGACAAGATGGAACTGCAGCGCTACGACGTCGCCACGCAGGAAAATGGCAGCGATTTCCAGACCCGCTACTGGAAGATCCAGAACATGCCGGTGCCGGACGCCGATGGCGCGGTGGCGTGGATCATGCACACGGTCGAGGAGCTGACGGATTTCTACCTGCCCCGCAAGAACACCCTGCGCGATGTGCTGGCCAGCCTTGCCGAGTCGCTGCGCGACCTGAAGAGCGAGAGCGAGATAGGCCATGCGGCGTCGGCCATCCTGGGCCAGGCGCTGGGCACCAGCCGGGTCGGCTACGGCACCATCGCCCAGGCCGACGATACCCTGACTGTCGTGCGCGACTGGTGCGCGCCCGGCGTCGAGACCCTGGCCGGCGTGACCGAGCTGCGCAGCTATGGCTCCTTTATCGATGACCTGAAGCGCGATCGTTTCATTGCGATTGCCAATGTCGACCACGATCCCCGTACGGCGCCGGCCGCGGCCATGCTGCGTGCGCGCGATGCGGCCGCCTTTGTCTATGTGCCGGTGGTGGAAGATGGCGCACTGGTCGCCGTGCTGTTCGTCAACGACAGGCGCGAACGGCACTGGACGGCCGAAGAGCTGGTGCTGGTCAAGGAAGTGGCGGCGCGCATCCGCATCGCGGCCGAGCGAGCGCGCGGCGCGGCGGCGCTGAGCCAGAGCGAAGCGAAGTTTCGCATCATCACCGACGCCATGCCGCAGATGGTGTGGTCGGCCCTGCCGGACGGCTACCACGATTACTACAACGAGCAGTGGTACCGCTATACCGGCATGCCGCCGGGCTCGACCAACGGCACCGGCTGGAATGATGTGTTCCATCCCGACGACCGCGCGCGCGCCTGGGATGCCTGGCGCGACTGCCTGGCCAGCGGCAAGGTATATGAAATCCAGTACCGCTTGCGCCACCACAGCGGCGTGTATCGCTGGGTGCTGGGCCGGGCATTGCCGGTGCGCGACCACTTTGGCGGCATCACGCGCTGGATGGGCACCTGCACCGATATCGACGACCAGAAACGTGCCGAGGACGAGCTGCGCCGCCTGGGCGTACGCAAGGACGAATTCTTGGCGATGCTGGCGCACGAGCTGCGCAATCCCCTCGCGCCCATCAGCAGCGCGGCGCAGTTGCTGATGCTGGGTGCGGCCGACCCGCAGCGGGTACAAAAATCGGCCGGCGTGATCCAGCGCCAGGTGCGCCACCTGACCAACCTGGTCGATGATCTGCTCGACGTGTCGCGCGTGACGCGCGGCCTGGTGCAGCTGGACCGGCGCGTGATCGACCTGCGCGAGGTGCTGCATGGCGCCATCGAACAGGTGCGCCCGGCGATCGAGGCGCGCGGCCACCGGCTGGCGCTGGCCTTGCCGCCGGCGCCGCTGCCGGTGCATGGCGACCGGACCAGGCTGGTGCAGGTGGTGGCCAACCTGCTGGCCAATGCCGCCAAATATACGCCGCCCGGCGGCCATCTCGGCTTGACCCTGCGGCTTGAAAACGGCCAGGCCTGCATCACCGTCAGCGACAACGGCATCGGCATGGCGGCCGATCTGCTGCCGCATGTGTTCGAGCTGTTCGTGCAAGCCGAGCGCACGCCGGACCGCGCCCAGGGTGGCCTGGGGCTGGGCCTGGCGCTGGTGCAGCGCATTGCTCAATTGCATGGCGGCAGCGCGCGGGCACGTAGCGGCGGGCTGGGCCAGGGCAGCACCCTGACCGTCTGCCTGCCGGCCACCGGCGAGCAGGCGCATGACAGCGCGCCGTTGCCGGCAGGCGCGCCGGAAACCTTGCCGCCGCCGGCCGGCGCAAGTTTGCCGACCTTGCTGCTGCTGGACGATCATGTCGATGGCGCGCAGATGCTGGGCGCCTTGCTGCGGGCGCGCGGCTTCGAGGTGACGATCGCCCATGACGGCGCCAGCGTGCTGCGCCTGGCGCAAGCGCGCCATTTCGACGTGTATATCCTCGATATCGGTCTACCCGGCATGGATGGCTATGAACTGGCGCGGCGCCTGCGCGCCAGCGCCGATACGGCCCCGGCGCGGCTGCTGGCGCTGACCGGCTACGGCAAGGCGGAAGACCGCCAGCGCGCGCTCGACGCCGGTTTTGACCATCACCTAGTCAAGCCGGTGGATTTGCCGGCTCTGCTCGCGCTGCTGGCCGAGCGTGACCAGGCTTGACGTTTGCGACGTCAGCTTTGCAGCTTTAATGGAATCACGGTCGCCAGGTCCGCTCCGGCCAGCGCGGCCGGCGCCGGCGCCAGGATGGTCGCCAGGGTCACCTGGTCCAGCACGGCCAGGAAGGCGCCGGTGGCCTGGCCCAGCGCGGATTTGAGCTTGCAGTCCGGCGTCAGCGGGCAGGTATTGTTTTCCTTGTTAAAACATTCGGCCATGAAGAAATCGCTTTCCGTCTCGCGCACCACCTTGCCGATATTGATCTCGGACGGCTCGCGCGCCAGGCGCAGCCCGCCGTTGCGGCCCCGCACGGTTTCCACGATGCCCGATAGGCCCAGTTGATGCACTACTTTCACCAGATGGTTTTTTGAAATCAGGTGCAGGTCGGCGATATCCTGGATGGTCACCAGCCGGTCGCGGTTGGCGCCCAGGTACATCAGGGTGCGCAGGGTGTAGTCGGTATAGGCGGTCAGTCGCATGGCAAGTTCAGTTTTCAAATTCAGCGCTTGAAGATGTGGAATACATCCTTGTTTCTGGCGCCAGCATACAGCAAAAGAACGTCGTTTTCAGGGCTTGCGGATGAAAAGCAGATTGCTTTTCGGCTAAATGCGTAGTAAATTTTCATATTGTTGAACGAAGTATCTACGAACAAGCAGGCAGCAAGCCCTGTAACACCCTTTTTGCATGGAAAAGGGGCGCATAATGAAGGAGATGCCAGGGCATTGAAGTAAATTTACTACAAATTGAAGAATGTGTTTTCCTTGATGGAGATGCATATGCGCAATCAGTGCGGTCCGCTTGCGGCTGCCCCGGGAATGACTACCATGCAAATGAATGAAGTAAAAGACGAACTGCTCAGCAGTGATATCCGCCAGTTGGGCCGCCTGCTGGGCGACGCCATCCGCAGCCAGTTGGGCGATGCGGCCTTCGACGGCATCGAAAACGTGCGCCAGCTGGCGATCCGTTTCCGCCGCGACAATGACGAAGCGGCGCGCGCGCAATTGTCCGACGCGCTCGAAAGCATGTCGCAGGAAGAAACCACACAACTCATCCGCGCCTTCAGCTACTTCTCGCTGCTGGCCAATATTGCCGAAGACCAGCACCATATCCGCCGCACGCGCGCCCATCTGATCGCCGGCTCGCCGCCACGCCAGGGCAGCTTGCGCCATGCGGTCGGCAATGTGTTTGACGCCGGCAAGGCCGATGCGCTGGAAACCTTTTTCGAAGACGCTTTTGTCAGCCCGGTGTTCACGGCGCACCCGACCGAAGTGCAGCGCAAGAGCATCCAGAATTGCCAACTGGCCATCGCGCGCCTGCTGAACGAACGCGACCGCGTGCAGATGACGCCCGAGGAAGCCGAGCAGAACGAGGAAGCGCTGGGACGCGGCATCGTCACCCTGTGGCAGACGCGCTTGCTGCGCACCACCAAGCTGTCAGTGATGGACGAAGTGGAAAACGGCCTGTCGTTCTACGACCATACGATCTTGCGCGAACTGCCGCAGTTGTATTCCTCGCTGGAAACCATGCTGGCGCAGCGCGATGCGCGCTGGGAGGACACCGAATTGCCGAACTTCATGAAGGTCGGCAGCTGGATAGGTGGCGACCGCGACGGCAACCCGTTCGTGACGGCCGATATCCTGCGCAGCACCTTGCAGCAGCAGGCCAGCAAGGTCTTCGGTTTTTACCTGGAAGAACTGCGCAAGCTCGCTTCGCAACTGTCGCTGGCGCAAAAACTCAATGGCTGCAGCGTCGAACTGGCCGATCTGGCCGAACGCTCGGCCGATGCTTCGCCGCACCATGCCGACGAACCCTACCGCCGCGCCCTGCACGGCGTGGTGGGACGGGTGGAAGCGGCGCGTTTTGTTCTTTGCGGCAAGGGCAAGCAGCCTGACGGCGTGCAGCCGTACGCCTCGGCCGGCGAACTGCTGGCCGACCTGGACGTGGTGCATCACTCGCTGGTGGCCAACGGCCTGCGCGCGCTGGCCCGTGGCCGCTTGCGCCAGCTGCGCCGCGCCGTGAAAGTGTTCGGCTTTTCGCTGGCGCCGCTCGATCTGCGCCAGAATTCCGACGTGCACGAGCGCGTGGTGGGCGAACTGTTTGCCGGCGTGCAGCCTGGCCTGGTCTACCTCGAGCTGGACGAAGAAGCGCGCATCGCCTTGCTGTTGAAGGAACTGGCGTCGCCCCGCCTGCTGATGTCACCGTATGCGCAGTACTCGGAAGAAACCACCGGCGAGCTCGACATCTTCCGCGCGGTGCGCGAGGCGCATGCCAAATACGGCCGCGAGTCGGTGCCGAACTGCATTATCTCGAAGGCGGCCAGCGTCTCGGACCTGCTGGAAGTGGCGCTGCTGCTGAAAGAAGTGGGCCTGCTGCGCCAGGACAAGCTGGAAGTGGACGTCAATATCATCCCCCTGTTTGAAACCATCGACGACTTGCGCGCCGGCCCGGCCATCATGGCGCGCGCGTTTGGCCTGCCGTTCTACAGCGGCCTGCTGGCCTCGCGCGGCAAACAACAGGAAGTCATGCTCGGCTATTCGGACAGCAACAAGGATGGCGGTTTCCTGACCTCGGGCTGGGAACTGTACAAGGCAGAGATCGAACTGGTGAATGTATTCAAGGAGCACCAGGTCAAGCTGCGCCTGTTCCATGGCCGCGGCGGTTCGGTCGGCCGTGGTGGCGGCCCCAGCTATGAAGCCATCCTGGCCCAGCCGGCCGGCGCCGTGCAAGGCCAGATCCGCCTGACGGAGCAGGGCGAAGTCATTACCGCCAAGTATGCGAACCCGGAAGTGGGGCGCCGCAACCTGGAAGTGCTGGTGGCCGCCACCATACAATCGACCCTGCTGCCGCAGGCGCAGTTGCAGCCCAAGGCCTCGGCCGGCGCGGGCCACCTGGCCGCGATGGAAGAATTGTCGGGCACGGCCCTGAACGCCTACCGTGAACTGGTGTACGGCACCGAAGGTTTTGAACAGTATTTCTGGGAATCGACCGTGATCGCCGAAATTGCCGCGCTGAATATCGGCAGCCGCCCGGCCTCGCGCAAGAAATCGACGTCGATCGAAGACCTGCGCGCCATTCCCTGGGTCTTGAGCTGGGCGCAATGCCGCTTGATGCTGCCGGGCTGGTTCGGCTTCGGTTCGGCCGTGCAGGCGTATGTGAAGGCGCATCCGGACACGGGCGCCGAGCTGCTGCGCGGCATGTACCAGGACTGGCCGTTCTTTACCTCGCTGCTGTCGAACATGGACATGGTGCTGGCCAAGAGCGATATCGCGATTGCCGGCAAGTATGCCGAACTGGTCAAGGATGAAGCCTTGCGCACGGCGATTTTCACGCGCATCCGCGCAGAATACGCGGCCACGCTGGACGCCCTGAAACTGATCACAGGCCAGGAAGAATTGCAGCAAGCCAATCCGTTGCTGCAGCGCTCGATCCGCCACCGCTTCCCGTATATCGACCCGCTCAACCACGTGCAGGTGGAATTGCTGAAACGCTTCCGCGAAGGCAAGCAGGACGCGGCCGCCCGTACCGGCATTCATCTGTCGATCAATGGTATTGCGGCCGGCTTGCGCAATAGCGGTTAAGCCGTCAGCCCGCAGCAGAAATCAGGGGTCAGACCCGTCGGGTCTGACCCCAGCAGTTCAGCCGGCAACTCATAAGGTCCAGCCGGCAACGACCTTTTATAGAAAGAATACATATGACCATGCAAACCCAGCAACGCGCGACCAAGATCGTCGCCACCATCGGCCCCGCCTCCAACGATATCGACACCCTGGTGCGCATGTTCAAGGCCGGCGTCGACGTGGTGCGGCTGAACTTTTCGCACGGCAAGGCGCAGGACCATATCGACCGCGCGCGCATGGTGCGTGAAGCGGCGGCACTGTGCGGCCGCGAAGTGGCCATCATGGCCGACTTGCAAGGTCCGAAAATTCGCGTCGGCAAGTTTGAAGAAGGCAAGATCTTCCTGGAAAACGGCGCCAAGTTCGTGCTGGACTCGAAATGGGGCGAAAACGGCGAACTGGGCAACCAGGAACGCTGCGGCCTCGACTACAAGGAACTGCCGCGCGACCTGCGTGCCGCCGACGTGCTGTTGTTGAATGACGGCCTGATCGTGCTGACGGTCGACCGGGTCATCGGCAGCGAGATCCACACCACCGTGAAAATCGGCGGCGAACTGTCGAACAACAAGGGCATCAACCGCCAGGGCGGGGGACTCTCCGCGCCGGCGCTGACGGCGAAAGACATGGAAGACGTCAAGACCGCCATGAGCTTCCAGGCCGACTACGTGGCCGTATCATTCCCGAAAAACGCCACCGACATGGTGATGGCGCGCCAGCTGGCCAATATCGCCGGCGAAGCGTGGGACCACAAGCCGATGATGATCGCCAAGATCGAGCGCGCCGAAGCGATTCCCGCGCTGCAGGAGATCCTCGACGCCTCCGACGGCATCATGGTGGCGCGTGGCGACCTGGCGGTGGAAGTGGGCAATGCGGCCGTGCCGGCCCTGCAAAAGCGCATGATCAAGATGGCGCGCGTGTCCAACAAGCTGGCGATTACCGCCACGCAGATGATGGAATCGATGATCGTCAACGCCGTGCCGACCCGCGCCGAAGTGTCCGACGTGGCGAACGCCGTGCTGGACGGCACCGACGCCGTGATGACCTCGGCTGAAACGGCCTCGGGCCGCTATCCGATCGAAACCGTGGAAGCCATGGCCGCCATCTGCCTGGATGCGGAAAAATGGGACACCGTCAAGCTCGACGCCGATTTCCTGAACGCTACCTTTACCCGCATCGACCAGTCGATCGCCTACGGCGCCCTGTTCACGGCGTACCATCTGCGCGTCAAGGCGATTGCCACCCTGACGGAATCGGGTTCGACCGCCCTGTGGATGAGCCGCTGCAATATCGATATCCCGATCGTGGCGCTGACCCCGAGCGTGGCCACGCAACGCAAGCTGGCGCTGTACCGCAACGTCAGCACCATCAGCCTGGAATCGGGCACCGACCGCGACAAGGTCCTGAAACAGGCGGAAGACCTGCTGGTCGAGCACAAGGTGGTGTCGAAAGGCGACACCGTGGTGGTGACTTGGGGCGAGCCGATGGGCAAGGTAGGCGGCACCAACTCGCTGAAGATCACCAAGATCGGCCAGCATTGATCTGAGTAATTTGTAGCCCCGTTGAAGCCCGCTTGCCACTGGAAGCGGGCTTTTTTCATGCTATTATCGGCAGGCACGGCAGCACGATGATGGTCGACAACGCCGGTCTTGCAGCCAACGATGCTGAAACCTGCAGGAAAAAAGAAGCTGGAAACTGACTTGAACAATTCATATATCCACAAGAACGTCCGCTTGCGCACGGCTTGACTCCAGACACGCGCCGTACGCATTCAACTTGCTGCCTGCAGTCTTGAGAACGCCATGAAAACCGTGCCACCGGCGCCACAAGCATCATGATTTTTGACATCGTTGCCGATATCACGTTGTTCGAACACGTGGCCGAGCCCAAGGTCAGCGGCGTGAAGAGCGGTTACGCGCCGCATCACAAATTCCCGCACATTGACTGGCTGGCCAGCGGCTTTCATTACTATCTGGATGAAGCGTGGCATTTTCCCGGCGAAACCATCGAGGCCGGCATCCGCCTTGTAAGCTGGGAGCTGTTGCGCGACTCCTTGCGGCCAGGAATGGAGTTCGAGGTACGCGAACTGCACAAAGTGGTCGGCATGGGAAGGGTAAAAAATGTACGTGGCACTGAGGCAGAGCGGCAATGAAGGTCCGTCAAGCCAAGGAATTTTATGACAAGTCGACATTTTTAATGTGAAAAGTAGACGAAAACTCACGCGTGGCAAAGTGTTTGGCTCTTTGCCATGATCGGTCGCGACACGGCAGCGACGCGACAGCGCTTGTCGAACGTTTCAACGTTTATCCCGGGAGTGGAGCATGGCGAAATGGCATACCGTATTGACATTGTGCGTGGCTGGCCTGGCGCTGGCTGGCCCGGCGAGCGCGGCACCGGACAGTGCGCCCGTCTGGTCACTGGCCACCTCGCTGGCGGGCTTGCCGCCCGGGTTCAGCGCGTATCTGACCGAAAATACCGGCTTGGCCGACCAGGGTGGCGCATATAATGACAGCTGTGTCCTCAATCCGGATATACCGTCCACGCGCTTCGTGATTGCCGCCCTCAGTGAGGGTGTCACCATCGTCGCGATCGAGCATGGCGGCCGTGGCCATGGCATCAATACCTGGGCGTTTCGCCAGGAAAATAATCAGTGGAAACCGATGGAACGGGGCCATGTCGCGTATAACGTGACCTTGATGACCGCCAAAATACTGGTCGAGCAGCACCAGAAATCAACGCAGCGCCTGTAGTCGAAGGCAATGTTTGCCAGGCGCGGATAGCTGAAAAATCAACCGACCTTACTCGATGCCTGAACCATGTGAATCAGAACCGCTCAGTCACAGCGAACTGGACATCAGTCGCGGGGACCTGGCGACACGCCATGTTTGCGGTGGCATGCTCGGCATTTTTATTGCCGTACTGGTCATCCTGTTTTTTGCCATTACCTCAATCGCTCTGTGTATCGCCATCGCCGCGATTGCCGTTGTCGGCTGCGGCTTTCTGGCTGGCTACCATGGCGACCGTTTTTGGACCGGATTCGGCAAGATGGTGCGATGGCTGATATAGGTGCGGTCCCTGGAAACAGGATGCTCGACCTTAAGAATTGCTGAAAATTGCGCCACTGGCGCCGAACCCCGGCGCCGAAACCTGATTCGGCATTGTGTCCTCAAGCTATCCGTGTCAGGATGGCTTTTATTCCGATAACCTGAATGTGGAGTGCGCCATGACTGCCTATATTCCTGCCCTGATCTGGTCGATGTCGGCCTTTGCCTGCCTGTTTATTGCCAAGCGCCGCAACTTGAAAGCTAACGCTGCCACGGCCGCCATGGTGACCTTGCTGGGGCCGCTCGCAATTCCGTATGTGCTCGCGTTGAAACCCGTGAAACGGAACGATGCATGACCGGCAGTGAACAGCACGTAGCTGACAGCGTCAGGCATTGGGTCTGGTCGGGGTTTTACACCTGCGGTGATATCGAACAGATGATCGACGATATCGTCGATGACGACTGCGACGTCGACGAGTTGAAGTCCTTGATCGGACCCAGGCTGCGCGAAAAGCAGAAGGCCGAACGCAGCTGGCCGGCGCTAACCGATTGCGACCGGCTCGACCAGGTCTTTCATGACCTGCACGAGCAGGGCGTGTGCGCGCTGGCCAACGCCGGCTATACGATGTCCGATGGCTATTCCGACGTGGCCGAAGCGGTGGCGGACGCCCCCGAAGGCCACTACACGGGTTTCTGTTTCTATCATGGCCAGGATGTCGAGCGCGCCGTCGAGGGCCATGGCGTGATGCTGGCCTTTGGCGACCTTGCCGATGACGAGGCGCGCAGCGTGCGGGTGGGCCAGGTGATTGCAGATGCCTTGCGCCAGGCCGGCTTCCAGGTCGACTGGGATGGCACGACGCAGACAAGGATCAATCTGCCGGTGTTTGACTGGAAAAGAAGAGCGGCTGCGTGAGCGGAAAATCCGGGCGGCCTGGCCATGATGGTCAAAAGCCGGAAAGGCTGCAATAAAACATGAAGGCAATTTTCGTCTTGATTATCTTGGCTGTCGCAGTGCCGCTCGGCGTGTTTGCAGTCGATAAGATGTCTGTTGACAAGAACGATACGGCAGAGTGTGCCAGTGAAACCGTGAAAACCATGGAAAATTCCTTGATGCATAAGGATTTCCAGGCGGCGGTCTCATTATTTGAGCAATCGAAATTTAAATTTGTGATCTGGAAAGACGGAGACGATTATCCCGCTGATAAAAACACGTCAGGTCCGCTTAAAGTTATTGCAACCGTCAGGGAGACAGGATTTATTGTGGCACGACGAGAAAAATATATACTGCTGGTCGACGCCGCCAACCAGATTGTCAGCAGGCGCTGCGAAGTCGACTATACAGGCCCGTAATGGCAGGTTGTCCTGTGCACCAGATGCCGGCACTGAAACCTGAGCTGAAAAGGAAACCATGTCCATCAAAGTCTGTCTCGCTCTATGCATTGCTTGCATTTCCACCTTTTCCCTGGCCCAGGATGAGCAGGACATCGATAAAAAAATGCTCGCCCAATGCCAGGCGCTGGCAAGCCAATTGAACAAGTCGCAGGGCGCCGGCATCAGCCTGCAAGAGATGACGCCGCTGGCAACCTGGCGCGCGGCTTGCGCCGAACGGCCACCCACAGGGCTGGGCAATGTCACTTCGCTGTGCGAGGGCAAGCAGGCTGCGGCAAAGGGCGGCAAGGGCGTCTTCTTCTGGCAGAAGTCGCATCAGGGCAAACTCAATGCCGGCTACTTCGTGTGCGAGCGCTGATCTGCAAACCCGTGTTCCAAGGCAACTGAGAGTTGCGCTGTATCGTCCATATGTGCGAGACCGCATATAACAACCATCGCTACAATCTTAATATTCATGCATCCCCACGATTCATCTGGAAGGGTTTGCCATGGATACCCGTTTGCCCGCAACACCGATTTCCCCCGCACCAGCCCCCGCAGCGCCGCCGGTGCCGCTATACCCGCTCAAGCTCAACGTCAATGGCCAGCAGCGCCAGCTGCATGTGGAAGCCTGGGTCAGCCTGCTCGACCTGCTGCGCGACCGCCTTGCCCTGACCGGCACCAAGAAAGGCTGTGACCACGGCCAGTGCGGCGCTTGCACGGTGCTGGTCGATGGCAAGCGCATCAATTCATGCCTGACCCTGGCGCTGATGCAGGAAGGGCGCAGCATCACCACCGTCGAAGGCATGGCTGATGGTGCCGAGCTGCATCCGCTGCAACAGGCGTTTATCGCCCACGACGCCTTTCAATGCGGCTATTGCACCCCGGGCCAGCTGTGTTCCGCCATGGGCCTGATCGCCGAAGGGCAAGCGCAGACGCGGGCCCAGGTGCGCGAGCTGATGAGCGGCAATATCTGCCGCTGCGGCGCCTATCCGCAGATCGTCGCGGCGCTGGCGGAGGTGATGCAGCTGGCCGATGAACCACGGGACGGCCAGGCCAGCGCGCCGGTCGGCATGGTGCCCGCATGAACCCGCTCTCGTTCGTGGTGCCGTTCGACCAGGCTGCCGCATTAACACAGATCCGTGCCGAAGGGGCGCGTTTTATCGCCGGCGGCACCAACCTGGTCGACCTGATGAAAGAGCGCGTGATGCTGCCGCAGCGGCTGGTCGACATCAACCGGCTGGCGCTGGACGCCATCGAAGCCGATGACGATGGTGGCTTGCGGCTGGGCGCGCTGGCGCGCAATGCGGCCACCGCCGCGCATCCGCTGGTGCTGGAACGCGCGCCGCTCTTGAGTGCGGCGATCCTGGCTGGCGCCTCGCCGCAGATCCGCAATATGGCCAGCAATGGCGGCAACCTGCTGCAGCGCACGCGCTGCCATTATTTCTATGACGTCGGCGTGCCGTGCAACAAGCGCGAACCAGGCAGCGGCTGCCCGGCCATCGGCGGCATCTCGCGCCAGCACGCCATCCTGGGCGCCAGCGATGCCTGCATCGCCACCCATCCGTCCGACATGTGCGTGGCGCTGCGTGCGTTAGGCGCCGTGGTGCATGTGGCCTCCGGCAATGGCGAGCGGGCGATACCGTTTGGCGAGTTTCACCGCCTGCCCGGTGACCAGCCACAGATCGACACCAACCTGGCGCCGGACGAACTGATCACGCATATCGCCGTGCCGGCGGCGCCGCAGTTTGCGGCGCACTCGGTCTACCTGAAACTGCGCGAGCGCGCTTCGTATGCGTTTGCGCTGGTGTCGGTGGCGGCCATGCTCGATATCGGCGACGACGGATCGATCCGCGAAGGCAGGGTGGCGCTCGGTGGCGTGGCGCACAAGCCCTGGCGCGTGGAAGAGGCCGAAACGCTGCTGCGGGGCGCGCCCGATCCGGCCCGTTTCGGCGCCTTTGCCGACCGCCTGCTGCAAGGGGCGCAGGGGCAGGGCGGCAACGATTTTAAAATTGTCATGGCGCGGCGCGCCATCGTGCGCGCACTGAGCATGGCGGTGGCCGGCACGCATGACAATACGGGCCATGGCAGCACGGTGATGGCAAGGGGAGCGGCATGAGCGGACCAACCACAGCATTGATCCCGGAATTGCGCACGCCGGTGGCGGACGCGGGTACCGGCTACGTGAAAACCGGCACCGCGGTATCGCGCGTCGATGGTCGCGACAAGGTGACGGGGGCGGCGCGCTATGCGGCCGAATTCGTCACTGACGACTTACTGCACGGCGTGGTGGTCAACAGCACCATCACCAAAGGCCGTATCGTCTCGTTCGACACCAGCGCGGCGCTGGCGCAGCCGGGCGTGGTCGAGGTGATCACGTATCTGAACCGGCCTAAAATGCGCAGTTTCGACCTGTTCTACAAGGACATGACGGCTCCCGGCGGCGCGCCGTTCCGGCCTCTGTACGACGAGCAGGTGGTCAGCAATGGCCAGCCGGTGGCGCTGGTGGTGGCCGAAACGTTCGAAGCGGCGCGCCATGCGGCGGCGCTGGTGAAAGTCCATTATGCGCAAGAACCGCATGAAACGGGGCTGCTCAATTTCATGTCGCGCCCGCACAAGCCGAAGGGTTTGAAAGCCGGCTATACCCCGCCGCCCGATGAAAAAGGCCATGCGGAGCAGGCCTGGCAGGATGCCGACTGCAAGATCGATGCCGAATACTATAGCGGCGTGGAGCATCACAACCCGATGGAGCTGTTTGCGTCGACCGTAATCCGCGCGGCCGACGGCCATCTGACCATTTACGACAAGACGCAAAGCTCGCAGAACAGCCGCTGGTATGTGTCGCGCGTGTTCGGCCTGTCGAAATCCGAGGTGACGGTGCGCAACCCCTATGTGGGTGGCGCGTTTGGCGCCGGTTTGCGGCCGCAGTACCAGCTGCCGCTGGCGGTGATGGCGGCCTTGAAACTGCAGCGCTCGGTGCGGGTGGTGATGACGCGCCAGCAGATGTTTACCTTCGGCCACCGGCCCGAAACCTGGCAGCGCGTGAAACTGGCGTCCAGCCGCGACGGCGTGCTGCAGGCCATCGCGCATGACGCCACGGCAGAAACCTCGCGCTTCGAAGACTATGTGGAAGCGGTGGTCAACTGGTCGGGCCAGCTGTATGCCTGCGAGAATATCCGATTGGGTTATCAATTGGTCGACCTGGACCAGTTCAGCCCGATGGACATGCGCGCGCCCGGCGCCGCGCACGGCGTGCATGCGCTGGAAGTGGCGATGGATGAATTGTCGTACCAGGTCGGCATCGACCCGCTGGCCTTCCGGCTGAAGAACTATGCGGAAGCGAACCCCATCGACGACCTGCCGTATTCGACCAAGGAGCTGCGCGCCTGCTACGCGCAAGGCGCCGAGCGCTTCGGCTGGAGCCGTCGTCCGCTGGCGCCGCGCAGCCGCAAGGAGGGCAGCGAGTGGGTGGGCTGGGGCATGGCGACCGGCATCTGGGACGCGATGCAGATGTTTGCCCGCGCCAGCGCCGTGCTGCATGCGGACGGGCGCCTGGTGGTCAGCAGCGCGGCGACCGATATCGGCACCGGCACCTACACCGTGATGGCCACCATCGCGGCCGAGGAAATGGGCCTGCCGCTGGAACATGTCGCTTTCCAGCTTGGCGACTCGACCTTGCCGGTGGCGCCGATCGAAGGCGGTTCCTCGCATGTGGCCACGGTCGGCTCGGCGGTGCAGGGCGCTTGCGAAAAACTGAAAAAAACTTTGTTCAAGCTTGCCAGCCAGCTGCCCGATACGCCGTTTGACAAAGCGCGTTTTGCCGACGTGGAGTTTGCCGAAGGGCGCATCCGCCTGCGCCGCGAGCACGAGACGGGCATCGCGCTGACGGCGCTGCTGGCGGCGGCCGAGATGGCGAAGGTCGAGGAAAAGTATCTGCTGCTGCCGAACATGCTCAAGCAGAGAAAGTACACGCGCGCCGTGCATTCGGCCGTGTTCTGCGAAGTGCGCGTGGATGAGGAATTCGGCACCGTCAGGGTCACGCGCGTGGTCAGCGCGGTGGCCGCCGGGCGCATCATCAATACCAAAACCGCTGCCAGCCAGGTCAGCGGCGCCGTGGTATGGGGCATCAGCCAGGCGCTGCACGAAGAAACCCAGATGGACCACGCGCTGGGCCGCTTCATGAACCACAACCTGGGCGAATACCATGTGGCCGTGAACGCCGATATCCACGATATCGACGTCATCTTCGTGCAGGAGGACGACCGCATCGTCAGCCGCCTGGGGGCCAAGGGCGTGGGCGAGATCGGCATCGTCGGCGTGGCCGCCGCCATCTCCAATGCCATTTACCATGCGACGGGCAAGCGGGTGCGCAGTACGCCGATGACGCCGGATAAAGTGATGAGTGCCACGGTGATGAGCGACGAGGTGTGAGCAACTGTGTGGCGGGTGCATGTCCCCATGGGCTATATTGGTTTTTTCACGATTGGGTAGAGGCCAGATGAAGCGCACCGCCACACTGATGTTGATGACATTGATTTCCCTGCCGCTTGCCTTGGCCGCCACTGCTGTGGCGGCGGAGCCGGCGCAGCGCCTGCAGCGCGCCAGCGGGCTGTGGAAAGTCACGCCCACCACCTCGCCTCATTCTTGGGAAATCTGCGTCGACCAGGGCAAGGATCGCCTGATCGACGACGACCTGTGGGCCAATTTCGAGACCGAATGCCAGATCGAATCGCAAAGCCGTGATGGCGACAGCTACCGCGTCCAGGCCAGCTGCCCCGACGCGAAGCTGGCGGCCAGCTTCAAGGGTGACCTGGCGCGCGCCTATACGCTCACTGCCGACACCAGTTTCGAGCTCAAGGGCAAGACCGAAGTGCAGCATACCGAGCTCAAGGCCACGTTCGAAGGCGCTTGCCCTGCCGACCTGGCGCCGGGCGCCAAGAAAATGCGTGGCGGCCTGGTCATGAAAGGCGTGTACCAGAGTCGTTAAATCACCCTGCTCTTCGACTACTTCAAATTGCTGCGAAAGAAGCTGGCCAGCTTGTCGAACGGGATCAGCTCGACCCGGTCATACAGATCGACATGACCGGCGCCCGGAATCATGACCAGCTCCTTGGGCTGGCCCGCCAGGCGGTAGGCTTCTTCACTGAATTCGCGTGAATGGGCCTGGTCGCCGGTAATGAACAGCATCGGGCGTGGCGAGATGGTGTCGATATCGTTGAACGGATAAAAGTTCATGAACTTGACGTTGCTGGTCAAGGTAGGGTGGGTGGTGGTCAGCGTGGTGGCACCCTTGGGCGTGTATTGCCCGCGCGGCGTGCGATAGAAGTCGTAGAATTCGCGCTCGATCGGATGGCTGTCGGCCGTCAGCGCGTGCACCGTGCCGCTGGTGTAGGCCACGGCGCCGCCGCCGAACTCCACGTCACGCTGGGCCGCCGCTGCGGCGATCACCTGCTTGCGCTGCGCCAGCGTTTGCGAGTGGTTCAGTGCATTGCGATTCGCGCCGCCCATGTCATACATGCTGACGGTGGCAATCGCCTTCATGCGCGGGTCGATCTTGGCCGCGCTGATCACGAAGCTGCCGCTGCCGCAAATGCCCAGCACGCCGATGCGATCCCGGTCCACCGATGCTTGCGTGCCGAGGAAGTCGACGGCGGCGCTGAAATCTTCCGCGTAGATGTCGGGTGAAACCGCATTGCGCGGCTGGCCTTCGCTCTCGCCCCAGAACGACAGGTCCAGCGACAGGGTCACGAAGCCCTGTTCGGCCAGCTTTTGCGCATACAGGTTGGCGCTTTGTTCCTTGACCGCACCCATCGGGTGGCCGACGATAATGGCGGCATGGCGCTCGCCCGGTTTTGCTCCCTTGGGCAGGTACAGATTGCCGGCGACCTGCATTTTGTACTGGTTCTTGAAGACGACTTTTTGCGCCGTCACCTCGGTGCTGGCGTAAAAATTGTTGGCTCCTCTGGACATGTCTGCTCCGATGGCGTTGATGGATGAAGTGACTAGTAGCGCGGCTAGCAAAGCGCGTAATTTCATGGGTATCTCCTGGTTGAAAAAAAATCGAAGCTAAGGCATGCGCTCGATGCGGACCTTCGACACACCGCGCCGCGCCAGCAGGCCCACGTCGCCATCGAAGGCGCCAAGTGGAACCAGGCCGGGCGACCAGGCAAAGTCGCGGTAGAACAGCGCCAGGTTGCCCCAGGGTGCGTAGTAGGCGATCATGCCGGGCACCGGCTTGGCGCCGGCCGGCGCGCCTTGCCGGGTCAGCGCGCGTGGCAGGTCGGCGATCTTTTCGGTGCCGGCATGGTCGCGCAATGTCAGGGTCAGCGGCAGCAGGGCGGCGAAGTCGCGCGCGCTGGGGCTGTCGGCCAGGGTGGCATGCAGGGTCTGGCCGTCGGCGACCAGGCGGATTTTCACCGCAGCTTCGCGCTGGGCGTGGGCGCCATCCATCAGCAGGGCCGCCGCCAGCAGCGGCAACAGTTTTGGTGACGTCATGTCATGGCTCCCTTGCTTGCAGCCGGCTGCCATTGCCGACCAACAGGCAAGCCATCGCCAGCAGTGCCGCGCCACCAAGCAGGGTGGCCGTGACGGACAAATGGTCGAGCAGCAGGCCACCCAGCGCGGCGCCCGCCATGATCGACAGCTGGATCGCCGCCACCATCAGGCCGCCGCCGCTTTCGGGCGCATCGCGCACGCCCCGGGTCAGCCAGGTCGACCAGGCGACGGGAATGGCGGCATTGAGCGCGCCCCAGGCGGCAAGCGCCAGCGCCACGCCCCACAGCTGGTGGCCAACAGCCAGCAGCAGCACGGTCGCCAGCCCCAGCGCCAGCGGCAGCCAGCGCAGCAGGGCGTACAGGTGGCGGCCCAGCAGCACGGTGGCGCCATAGGTGCCGGCAAAGCCTGCCACGCCCAGCCCCAGCAACAACATCGACAGTTGCGGCACGCTCACTTGGGTATAGGTTTCAAGGAAGGGCCGGAAATACGTAAAGCTGGTAAATGCGCCACCAAACGACAGCATCGCGCCGGCCATCGCCAGCGCCACATGGCGGCGCTTCAACAGGCCCAGCACGCTGACGGGCGATTTTTTTGTGTCGGGTGGCAAGGACGGCAGGCTGATGGCTAGCCACAGCAGATTGGCCAGCACCAGTGGCGCCAGCGTCCAGAAGGTGGCGCGCCAGCCGATGATGGCGCCAAAGTAGCTGCCCATCGGCGCGGCAAACGCGGCGGCCACGGCGTTACCGGTGTACATCAGTCCCAGCGCTTTCGGCACCGCTACGCTGGGTACCAGTCGCATCACGGTGGCGGTGGACAGCGCCCAGAAGCCGCCGATGGTGATGCCCAGCAACGCGCGCGCCAGCATCAGCACGGCAAAGTTGGGCGCCATGGCGATCAGTACCAGCGAAGCCAGCATGGCCCAGGTCAGCGTGATCAGTACGTGGCGCCGGTCGTGGCGGCGGGCCAGCGCCGGTATCAACAGGCTGGTGGCGACGGCAAACAGGCCCGAGACGGCGATCGCCTGGCCGGCCATGCCTTGCGTGGCGTTCAGGTCATGGGCAATTGGCGTGAGCAGACTGACGGGCATGAATTCGGCAGCGATCAGCAGCGCCACGCACATGGTCATGGCGCCGACGGCGCTCCAGGCGGGCTGGGTTGCGGCGCTGGCGCTGTCAATCACAGGTTGAGATAGTTGCATGGAAATCCAGGTGCTTGAGAAGGAAGCACCGATGTTAGCTGCGTTCGCGCGCTCGAAAGCGCGCTGCATTTGCTAGGGTTTATGCGCGTACATCATCAATCGCCTGGCGCGCCCACACTGTTAGAATGAAAAATTACCATTTCCTTCCGGCTCCCATGGCGCGCGACAATATCAACGACATCCTGGTGTTCATCGCCGTCGCGCGGGCACGCAGTTTCACGCGCGCGGCCGCCACCCTGGGGCTGTCGCAATCGGCGCTGAGCCATATCGTGCGCGCGCTCGAAGCGCGCATGGGGGTGCAGCTGCTGGCGCGCACCACGCGCAGCGTGGCGCCAACGGCCGCCGGCCAGCGCCTGCTCGACACCGTGGCGCCGCGCTTTGACGAGATCGAAGCGGAAATCGCCGCCATCAGCGACCTTGGCGGCAGCCCCGCCGGCACCATCCGCATCACGGCGATCGACCATATCATCGACAGCGTGCTGTGGCCGCGCCTGGCCCATCTGCTGCCGCAATACCCGGACCTGCGCATCGAGATCAATTCCGACTACCGCATGCACGATATCGTGGCCGAACGCTATGACATCGGCGTGCGCTACGGCGACCAGGTGCAGCAGGACATGATCGCCGTCAGGCTGACGCCGGACGTGCGCATGGCCATCGTTGCCGCGCCCGATTACTGGCGTGGCCGGCGCCCACCGGCGACGATTGCGGAACTGCAGCAGCACAATTGCATCACCCTGCGCCTGGCCGGCGGCGGCCTGTATGCCTGGGAATTGTGCGAGGGCGGCCAGCCGCTGGACGTGCGCGTGACTGGCCAGGCGACCTTCAACAGCGCCTGCCAGATGCTCAACGCCGCGCTGTGCGGTGTTGGCCTGGCCTTTTTGTCCAGGGAGATGGTCGCGCCCTACCTGAAGGACGGGCGGCTGGTCAGCGTGATGGATGAATGGTGCCCGGCGTTCCCCGCGCTGCACGCCTATTATCTGTCGCGGCGCCACACTTCGAGGGCATTTTCGCTGGTGATCGAGGCCTTGCGCTACCAGGGGTAAGGCAAGGCCACGCCATCGCGGGTGTCGCTTGCGGCGCGACGTGGGTGTGATAGATCTTGCTGATCACAATCCACTTGCCCTCGACCTTCAGCAGATTGAAAAAATCCGTGAAGCAGAAGCCCGACATATCGTTGGTGTCGATGCGCGCGCTGGCGGCGGTGCCGGCGATATCGACCTTGACAATGGCATCGACGCCAGACAACCGAGCGTTCCCGACTGCCGCAGTCCTTATTTACCGCGTTGTATCTCTTCTGAAACGATCGCGGCAAGTTCGGTCAAGGCCCAGGTCTGTTCGTGGTTCAGCTGGCGCGGCTTGCGATCGAGCACGCACAGACTGCCCAGGCGACAGGCGTTGCTGTCCAACAGGGGTACACCCGCATAGAAGCGTATCGCTTCCTGGCCTGTCACCAGCGGATTTTCTGCAAATCGCGGGTCTAGCGTTGCATCCTCCACGATCATGACTTGGCTCTGCAGGATGGTGTAATTGCAAAATGCCCAGGATCTTGGCGTCTCGGTAATGCTCAGCCCCACACGTGCCTTGAACCACTGACGGTCCTCGTCAAGCAGCGAGATGAGCGAGATGGGCATATCGGTCAATAGCGCCGCGACACGCACGATACGATCGTAGTTGATATGTGCCGGCGTGTCGAACAAGCCGGTTGCGCGCGTGGCGCGCAGCCGCACGCTTTCGTCCGTCACATCGGGCAGCCCGCCTTTGGCAGGCGCACGCAGGTTTTTTGGTGCAGGCAGGTTTTTGTCAGGCAAGCCGACACCGTCGGGATGCAAAACGTCAAGGATAGAGGCGAGCGGAATGCGGCGATGTCCGCCAGGCGTTTTCCACGACTCCAATTTCCCCAATTCCACCCATTTCTGCACGGTACTCACCGCCACCCCCAGCAAATCGGCTGCCTTGCTGGTGGTGACAATTTCGGGGTCCGCATCCCGTTCTGTTTTTGCTCGCATCTTTATCTTTCTTTCAACCTCATCGTATGTCGACTGACGATGCCTGCCTGCCAGGTAATGATTTTAGCAAATTTCGTTTGCCTCAGGAAATATTTGATGCCATAATCGGCAAAAATTTGATTATTTAATCAAATTCGTCAAATTTATCAATTTTAATGAGTGACACTCCTGTCGGATGCGCGCTCCTGGCTGGCTCGCGCACTGAGCCGTAAACAAAAACTTCGTGACTTCTTTATGAAAAACTTCAGCATCAAAAATCTTATCGTATCCGTCATCGGCTTGCTGGCCGTGGTTACCATCGCTATTGGACTGCTGGGTCACTATGTAGCGAGGCGCTCGGTGGACATGCTGGAACAAACCTCGCTCAAATACACGCAGCAACAGCTGACGTTTGCCAGTCTGATTTATCGCATGGAGACAAATCGCAGCCAGATCCTGCAAGCGCTGCAACACAACCCGAGCAGCAAATACGCCGTCATGCACGATCACCCTTTGGCCAACCATTTCAAGAACATTGCTGACAATACGAAACAGCTGCAAAAAGAACGCGAGGCCTTGTTCGCGTCATTGGTACGCCAGACAACCAAAGATGCTGTGAATCACTGGCTGAGCGAAAGCCAGGATTTGGGACAGGCGCTGATTGCCGACGCTTCGCGCGCGATTGCCGAGGATGACTGGGATCGGGCGCAGGAAATACTGATACGCGATATCAATCCCACGTATTTGAAAGGGCATAAAGCCTATCAGCAATTACAAAGCGACATCTCGCAACGCAACGCGCAGCAAAACGAAGCGCTGCACGCTGAGCTTGATGCGATCAACCGGATGGTACTGGGCGCGATCGTCCTTGCTGTCTTGCTGGCCGGTATCGCAACGGTATATCTGGTACGCGCTATCACCAGACCGCTCGCGGCGGCAGTCGTCGTCGCCCGCCGCGTGGCCGGCGGTGATTTGAGCGTGCAGGTCGAAGTGACGTCAAATAACGAATTTGGCCAGTTGCTTGGCGCGCTACGCGACATGACAGGCAGCCTGACCGGGATCGTGCGTGAAGTCAGGACCGAGAGCGATGTCATCGCCACGGCATCGAGCCAGATTGCTTCAGGCAATATGGATCTGTCGTTGCGGACCGAACAGCAAGCAAGTGCTATCGAAGAAACCGCGGCGTCGGTCGAGGAGTTGACCGTCACGGTGCGCCAGAATGCCGACAATGCCCGCCAGGCCAGCGAACTGGCGGCAACCGCATCGCAGGTGGCGCTACGTGGTGGCGCGGTGGTGGCCAATGTGGTCGTGACGATGGACGACATCAAGGACTCGGCGCGCAAGATCGTCGATATTATTGCCGTCATCGACAGCATCGCTTTCCAGACCAATATCCTGGCCCTGAATGCAGCGGTCGAGGCGGCGCGCGCCGGCGAGCAGGGGCGCGGATTTGCCGTGGTTGCTACCGAAGTGCGCAATCTTGCACATCGCTCGGCCGGCGCAGCCAAGGAAATCAAGGAATTGATCACCAATTCGGTGGGCAAAGTCGATAACGGCAGCCGTCTTGTCCATCAGGCCGGGACCACCATGGACGAAATCGTCCAGAGCGTAAAGCGGGTGAGCGGGATCATGGGCGAGATCAGCACTGCCAGTGCCGAACAGAGTTCGGGTATCGAGCAGATTCATCAGGCCATCAGCCAGATGGACCAGGCCACGCAACAAAATGCGGCGTTGGTCGAGGAGGCCGCCAGTGCTGCCTGTTCTTTGCAAGACAGCGCCAGCAGCCTGGCGACAAGAGTCAGCATTTTCAAGCTCGATCCGGTGGCAGTCGCCCCTGAGGTGGCGCCACTGCGCTTGCGGCTCGCTTCCATGCCAGCGTGAACCAGGGCCATGTGCCTGGAAAACGACTATTTTTTCAGGCGCGGCGAGATCCTTGACGCGGCAAGGCAAAAATTGCGATAATGAGAATTATTCTCAATTGAGCAGGAGCCCGTCGTGCATATTGCGCAGTCCAGCCAGGCCATCGCCGGCATCTACAGCAGCCACCATGGCTGGCTGTTGCGCTGGCTGCGCGGCAAGCTGCCCTGTGCCGACCAGGCGGCCGACCTGGCGCACGACACTTTTATACGGCTGTTGACCGCGCCGCAAACGGCGCTGCCGGCCCTGCGCGAGCCGCGCGCCTACCTGACCACGGTGGCGCAGCGTTTGCTGATTGATCATTACCGGCGCCTGTCGCTGGAGCAGGCCTGGCTCGAAGCGCTGGCGCAGCAGCCGGAACTGCTGATGCAGTCGCCGGAAGAGCGCCTGATCATCGTGCAGGCGCTGCGACGCGTGGACGCCATGCTGGACGGTTTGCCCGATGCGGTGCGCAGCGCTTTTTTGATGGCGCATGTCGATGACCTGGGCTACGCCGAGATCGCAGCGCGCCTCGGTATCAGCGAGCGCACCGTCAAGCGCCATCTGGTGCAGGCCTTCGAGCAGTGCATACTGCTGATATTGTGAGCGCCGCCATCGATCCCGGCGCGGCGCGCGTGGCGGCGCATTGGCTGGTGCGCCTGCGCGATGGCGCCTTGAGCGTCGCCGAACAGCAGGCCTTCGACGCCTGGCGCGACAGCCATCCCGCGCACCGCGAGGCCTGGCGGCGCGCCGAACTGGTGTGCCAGGCGATGGCCATCGTGCCGCCCGCGCTGCGCCAGCAGCAGCCTCAAGAACAACGCCGCCGCACTGTCAAGCAGCTGGCCATGCTGATCGCCTGCGCCGCGCCGCCTTTGTTGCTGGCCAGCCGCTCGCCGTGGTGGGAATCCTGGCGCGCCGGCGTCAGCACCGGCACCGGCGAGATCCGCCATCTGCCGCTGCCCGACGGCAGCCGGCTGGCCATGAATACCGCCACCGCCATCGACGTGGCCTTCGACGACACCACCCGTCTGATCGTGCTGCATGCGGGCGAAATCCACCTGCGCAGCGCGCCCGACCCGGCCACGGTGGCGCGCCCCCTGATAGTCCGTTCGGCCAACGGCAGCGTGCGCGCCCTCGGCACCCGCTTTGCCGTGCGCCAGGAAGGCGGCCTGTTCTTGCCGCGCACGCATGTGTGCGTGACGCAGGGGGCGGTTGAAATCGTGCCGTCGCAGGCGCACCAAGCGGCGCGCACCATCGGCAGCGGCTGGCAAACCAGCTTTGACGCGAACGCGGTGGCCGGCGTTGCCGCCGCACCGGCCGGCAGCGAGGCCTGGCTGCAGGGTGTGCTGATCGCCGAGCGCACGCCATTGGGCGAGGTACTGGCGCAGCTGGCGCGCTATCGCCAGGGCGTGGTGCGCTACGACCCGGCCGTGGCGCGGCTGCCGGTCGACGGTATTTTCCAGCTCAATGATACCGACCGGATACTGGCGCTGCTGCAGGTTTCGCTGCCGATCCGGGTCAGCCTGCGCACGCCGTATTGGGTCAGCGTCGGGCCGGCCTGAAAATAGCTGGCGCTGCATGTGCCTTCCATGTCCCTTTTTTGATTCTGCTTCGTCATAACAGATAGAACGCTACTTCTGACGATAGAAAGGGACTCCATGTTTTTGCCGCACCACGCTTTCGCCACACCGATGCCATTGCACCCCACCGCCCGCGCCGTGCGCGCCGCGCTGGTCCTGTTGCTGGGCACTTCGGCCGCCGCGCTCGCCATCGCGCCACCATCGGCCCGCGCTGCGGAAACTACCGCGGCCGCCAGCGCGCGCGAGGTCCGGGTCGCCGCCGGCGACCTGCAAACGGCGCTCGCCAGTTATGCCATCGCCGCCGGCGTGAATGTGTCGACCCAGGGACTGCCGCTGGCCGGCCTCTACAGCAAGGGCGTGCAGGGCCGCCATACGCCGCTGCAGGGCCTGCGGAAACTGCTGGAAGGCAGCGGCCTGGAAGCGATCGACAGCGGCAATGGCAATTACGTGGTGCGCAAGGCGGCGGACGTCAACGTGGCCACCATGCCGGCCGTGACCATCAGCGCCGAAGCGGAGCGCAATACCGAGGGCACGGGCTCGTATACGACCAAGAACATGCGCACGGCGACCGGCCTGGCGCTGTCGCAGCGCCAGACGCCGCAGTCGGTCAGCGTCATTTCACGCCAGCAGATGGACGATTTCAATCTGACCACCTTGCAGGAGGTGGCGCTGGCCACGCCCGGCATCTACACCAAGCAGCCGGGCGTGTCGGACCAGGAAACCTCGTATTTCGCGCGCGGTTTTGCGCTGACCCACGTCAATGTCGACGGCCTGCCGCTCGACGTCACCGGCTTCAACCAGCGCAATGTGTCGGCCGACATGATCATGTACGACCGGGTGGAAGTGGTGCGCGGCGCCACCGGCCTGATGGAAGGGGCGGGCGCACCGTCGGGCAGCATCAACCTGGTGCGCAAGCGCCCCACAAGCACGCCCTTGCTCAATGCCTCGGCCAGCCTGGGCAGCTGGCAAGACAAGCAGGTGACGGCGGACGCCAGCGCCGCCCTCAATGAATCAGGCAGCCTGCGCGGCCGGGTGGCCGGCAGCTGGCGCGACAGCGACAGCTTTGTCGACGTGGTCAACCACAAGAACGGCACCGTGTACGGCATCGTCGAAGCCGACCTGGGGCCAAACACCACCCTGGGCCTGGGTTTTTCGCGCCAGAGCACGCGCACCGACGGCGTCTTCGTCGGCCTGCCGACCTTGCCCGGCGGCGGCCACATGAACTTGCCACGCTCGACCTTTTTGAACAACGCCGATTCGTTCCAGGACCGCGACAACGACGTGCTGTTCGCCGACCTGGAACACCAGCTGGCAGGCGGCTGGAAGGTGCGCCTGGCGGCCACCCATGTCAACGCCAGGTCGTCCACCCGCAACACCACCAACAGCCGCATCGACGGCCAAACCTATTTGCTGCGGCAGTCCGAAACGGGCTGGAAGTACAGCACCGGCCAGGTGGTGGCCGACCTGCGCGCGAGCGGCCCCGTCACCTGGTTCGGCCGCCGCCATGACGTGATCATCGGCGCCAGCTACCGTGACGACGATTCCGATGCGGGCCAGAGCTGGGAAGGCGCCGGCACGCGCGTGATCGATATCCGCAGCTGGAATCCGCACGCCTACCGCATGCAGGCAGGCAGGCTCGAACCGTATAACTGGGGCCGCAAGACCAGCGAGAAGGGCTTGTATGCGGCCGGCAACTTCAGCCTGGCCGATCCGCTGCACCTGGTGCTGGGCGCGCGCCTGGGCTGGTACACGCAAGACGTCACCGGCTGGTATGAAACGCAGGCCACCTGGCGCCGCAGCCTGGACGAAAGCGCCAGGCTGACGCCTTACCTGGGCCTGGTCTATGAGCTGGACAAGCATCATTCCGTGTATGTCAGCGGCACCCGGATCTTCGAGCCGCAAAGCAGCATGGACGTGAACGGCAATACCTTGCCGCCACTGAGCGGCACCAACCATGAAGTGGGCGTCAAGGGCGAGTATTTCGGCGGCGCGCTCAATACCAGCGCCGCGCTGTTCCGCATCAAGCAACGCAACCGCGAAATGGCCGACGAGCGCAATTGCCCGACCGGCGGCGCCATCTATTGCGCGCGCGCGGCCGGTGAAGTGGAAAGCGAAGGCGTCGACCTGCAGTTGTCCGGCTCGCCCTTGCCGGGCTGGCAGCTCGCCGGCGGCTACACCTATGTGATGGCCAAATACACCAGGGACGATATCGCCGCCAATATCGGCCAGCGCATCGCCACCGACGAACCGAAGCAGTTGTTCAAGCTGTCGGCCAGCTACCAGCCGGGCGGCAGTCTGGCGCCCTGGAGCGTGGGCGCGTCGATCCAGGCGCAGGACAAGATGTTCCGCCGCGAGACAGGCTTCTACACTTCCCAGGGCGCTTACGTGGTGGCGGGCCTGACGGCCGGCTACCGCATCAACGACAGGCTGCAGCTGCGCCTGAATGTCGACAATGTGTTCGACCGCCATTACTACCAGGCGCTGGGCTACAGCTGGTCGGGCGGGCTGGCACGCTATGGCGCGCCGCGCAGCGCGCTGCTGACGCTGAACTATAAAATGTAGGACTGGCCAGCGGAGCGCGCCGCCGGCGGCGCCTCTGCTACACTGCCGGGCCTGACCATTCTGCCATGATTGCCATGTCCATCACACCCACCCTGACGCCGCTGAAGCGCGCCTTTGAACAATCGCGTGCCGAGAAAAACATCGAACTGATACTGCCCGAGCTGCTGCGTGCGCAGTTCCATGTGGTGATAGGCGGACAAAGCGAGCAGATCGATCTGTTCCTGGTGCCGTCGCCCGATCCCGAGCGCCGCTGCGTGACCGTGGCCGAAGAACTGGCCTTCCTGGCCGGCATCGATTATCCGAAGATTCCCGTTACCGGCCGCCAGCTGGTCGCCTCGATTCCGCCTGAAATTGAAATCGTCATTCTGCACGGCGACGGCGCCAACTACCTGACGCGCGAGCAGCTGGCCTGGTTTCGCGGCATGCCGGAGATGCACGCCTGAACGGAATCTGGCCCGCCCTGGCGCGGGCTTGACGCCGTGTCGCATAATCGCCGCAAAACCTTGCTTTCCTTATAACGGACTTGCTGAAGTCCTATGAATATTTTCCAAAAGCAACTATAATCCCCCTTCGTCAGAATCATCGTCACGCTGGTTGCCGCTTTGTTATTGGCCGCGCCGGGTTGCACGCATGCCGCTTTTCCCATCACGGGAGGCATCTGGAAGACATCTTTCCCCGCCCCGAAAACGCGGGCTGGCGACCGTGCCCTCATCCGGTCGATACTCCCTGTTCCTGTTTGCCGCGTCGCCTGATTGTTGCGATAGTGGCGCCCCTGGCGCGCGTTGCGCCGCTTGTTAATCTTATGCTCACGGATGCACATGTTCAGTTCAATGTTCGCGACAGGCCCGGCCTCGATGCCTTACCAGTACGGTACCCATGACGGGTCGCTGGTGCTCATTTCCGTTGCGATCGCCATCTTCGCCTCGTTCATGGCGCTGCAAGTGGCCGGCATGGCGCGCGACAGCGACATGTGGCTGCAGCGCCAGACGGCCATCGTGACGGGCGCCATTGCGCTCGGCGGCGGCATCTGGTCGATGCATTTCATCGGCATGCTGGCGTTCGACCTGTGCACGCACGTTACTTTCGAGCCCCGCTTGACCCTGCTGTCAATGCTGCCGGGCATGGCCGCGTCGTGGGTCGCGCTGCACCTGCTGGCGCGCCCACGCATCAGCGTGCCGCAATTGCTGGTCGGCGGCGTGCTGGTCGGCGCCGGCATCGGTTCCATGCATTACAGCGGCATGGCCGCCATGCAGAGCGCGCTCGACCTGCACTATGACCCGGCGCTGTTCGCCCTGTCGCTGGTGGTGGCCATCGTCATGGCGGTGCTGGCCTTGTGGATACGCTTCGGCCTGGCCGCCTCGCGTTTGCAGCTGCGCCCGATGACGGCGCTGCTGGCCAGCAGCGTGGTGATGGGCCTGGCCATTTCGGGCATGCATTACACCGGCATGCTGGCGGCGCGTTTTTCGGGCCTGCCTGCCGCAGGCAGCAACACCATCACTGTGCAGGCCTCGTTCATCGCGCTGGCGGTGGCCCTGATCACCGTCACCCTGACCGTGTTCGTCGCCGCCGCCAACGGCCTGCTGCGCTACCGCCAGCTGCTGCGCCACGCCAATGCGGGCGAATCGCGTTTGCGCGCCATCGTCGACACGGCCGCCGATGGCCTGATCACCATCGACGGCCAGGGCAAGGTGCGCTCCTTCAATCCGGCCGCCGAAGCGCTGTTCGGCTGGCGCGAAGCCGACATCCTCGGGCAAGACGCCAACATCCTGCTGCAGGATGACGACGCGGCGCGCTACCAGGGCTATCTGCGTGAATTCCTCGCCACCGGCGTCTCGCGCATTCTCGACAGCGGGCGCGAGCTCGAAGGACGCCACATGGACGGCATTATGCTGCCGATCCGCGTGGCGATTGGCAAGATCGACACGCCGGGCCAGCCGCTGTTCGTGGCTTTTGTTACCGACATGCGCTCGTCGCGCAACATGGAACAGGCGCTGAAGGACAGCGAGCGCCAGTACCGCACCCTGATCCGCAATATTCCGGGCGTATCGTTCCACAGCAGCTTCGCGCCGGACTGGCAGATGATCTTCATCAGCGACGCCGTATTCAACCTGACCGGCTGGATGCCTGACGATTTCATCGGCGGCCGGGTCAGGATGTTCGATCTGGTGCACCCGGACGACCGCCAGCGCGTCAACGACACCTGCGTGCAGGCGGCCGGCCAGAAACGCGACTTCGAAAACGTCTACCGCATGATCCACCGCGACGGGCGCGAACGCTGGGTGCGCGAAAGCAGCGGCCCGGTGCTGGACAACGACGGCGTGGTGCGCTGGATCGACGGCGTGATCCTCGACATCACCGAAAGCGAATTGCGCAATGCCGAATACGAAGGCAAGGTGACGGCCATTTCGCGCGCCATGGCGGTGGTCGACTTCGACCTGCAGGGCAGGGTGCTGGCCGCCAACCAGAACTTCCTCGACCTGGTCGGCTACCGGCTGGACGAAGTGCTGGGCCAGCATCACAGCATGTTCTGCGAACCGGATTATGTGCAGTCCGCAGACTACCCGCTGTTCTGGCAGCGCCTGGGCAATGGCGAATTCGACGCCGCCGAATACAACCGCATCGGCAAGCACGGCAAGCGGATCAGCATCCAGGCCTCGTACAACCCGATCTTCAATGCCGACGGCAAGCCGTTCAAGGTGGTCAAGCTGGCCACCGACATCAGCGAACAGCGCGCGATGCAGGAAAGCCTGCGCGCCGCCAAGGACCGCGCCGAGCTGGCGGCCGAGTCAAAAACCTCGTTCCTGGCCAACATGAGCCACGAGATCCGCACGCCGATGAACGCGATTATCGGTTTTACGGAAGTGTTGCTGGGTACGGCCCTCGACAGCCTGCAGCGGCGCCACCTCACTACCGTGCGCCAGTCGGCCCGCTCGCTGCTGGAACTGCTGAACGACATCCTCGACACGGCCAAGCTGGAAAAGGGCGCCACCGAACTGGAACTGGTGGATTTTTCGCTGCCCGACCTGGTCGACCACGTGGCCGCCTCGCTGCGCATTACGGCGCACAACAAGGAGATAGAGCTGCTGGTCGACTACGATCCGCGCGCCGGCCAGTTCTTCCTCGGCGACGCGCGCCGCATCCAGCAGGTGCTGACCAATCTGATCGGCAACGCCGTCAAGTTCACCGAAGCGGGCCAGGTGCGCGTCGCCGTCGATATGCAGGGCGGCGCCGTGCATGTCGCCGTGCACGACACGGGTATCGGCATCCCGGCCGACCGCCTCGACAAGATCTTCGCGCCATTTACCCAGGCCGATTCCTCGATGAGCCGGCGCTTTGGCGGCACGGGCCTGGGCACCACCATCTCGCTGCAGCTGGTCGAGCTGATGGGGGGCACCATCACGGTTGAAAGTACCTTGGGCGTGGGCAGCGTGTTCCACGTGCTGCTGCCGCTGGCGGCCGGCAAGGTGGTATTGCGCCGCAGCGAACAGCCGGTGCTGGCCTTGCCGCCGCTGCGCATCCTGGCCGCCGACGACGTGCCGCAAAATATCGAACTGCTGATGATCAGCCTGGGCGCGGCCGGCCACCAGGTGATCACCGCCGGCGATGGCGACAGCGCGGTGCGCGAGTTCCGCAACGGCAGCTACGACATCGTGCTGATGGACGTGCAGATGCCGCGCATGGACGGCCTGGAAGCGACGCGTTTGATCCGCGTGCACGAACGCGAGCAGGGACTGAAACCGACGCCGATCATCGCCCTGACGGCCAGCGTGCTGGAACAGGACCGCCGCGCCGCGCAGACGGCCGGCATGAACGGCTTTGCCTCCAAGCCGCTGGAAATGCACAAGCTGACGGCGGAAATCGCGCGCCTGCTCGATATCGTGGTCGACACCGGACTGGCGCCGCAGCAGGCGGCGCTGGGCTTTGCCGGCGGCCAGGTCGACTGGCAGCGCGGCACCGCCCTGTGGGGCGGACGCGATGCGCTGCAGCGCGCAATAAGCCGTTTCGCCAAGACCAACGGCGACAGCACGGCCCTGCTGGCGCGCGAGATCGACCGCGGCAGCGCCAGCGTGGCCGGCCACCTGCTGCATCGCCTGAAAGGCGCGGCCGCCAACTTGTGCCTGGTGCAGATCGAAGGCATCCTGGGCCGCATCGAGCAGGCGCTGCACCACCAGGCGTCGGTGGCCGAACTGCTGCAGCAGCTGGCGGCGGCGTTTGCCGCGCTGGCGGTCGAAGTGGGCGAGGGCGCCGATGCCGGCGTGGATAGCGGCGCCAGCGTGGCCGCCACCAGCGTGCCGCTCGACCACGCGGCGGCCGAGGCCGCGCTGCGCAAGGCGATCGCCAGCCTGGAAGGCGGCCAGCTCGATGACGCCCTGATGGCCGACGTCACCACCCTGCTGGCACCGCACGCCCGGCAGCGCCAGTTGCAAACCCTGGCCGGCGCCATCGACGACTTCGAATTTGCGCGCGCCGCCGCCGTGCTCAGGCAGTTGCTCGAGTGGCTGCAGGCACGGGCGGCCGGAGAAGACGGTGCTGTATCATCCTGAACCGAATCTGAGTAATGTATCGACATGAAATTACCCGAACAAAAACCGACCCTGCTGCTGGTCGACGATGAAGCGACGAATCTGCAGGTGCTGCGCCAGATCCTGCAGGACGACTACCGCCTGCTGTATGCCAAGGACGGCGAAAAAGCGCTGGAGCTGGCGCAGGCCAATCCGGTCGAGCTGATCCTGCTCGACATCATGATGCCCGCCATGACCGGCTACGAGGTGTGCCGCAAGCTCAAAGCCATGCCGCTGACGGCCGCCATTCCCGTCATTTTCGTCACGGCGCTGGCCGACGTGAAGGACGAAGCGGAAGGTTTTGACGCCGGCGCCGTCGACTACATCACCAAGCCGGTCAGCCCGCCCATCGTGCGCGCCCGCGTACGCACCCATCTGTCGCTGGTCGACGCGGCCGAACTGCGCCGCTCGCGCCTGCAGGTGATCCAGCGCCTGGGCCAGGCGGCCGAGTACAAGGACAATGAAACCGGCATGCATGTCATCCGCATGAGCTATTACGCGCGCCAGCTGGCGCTGGCGGCCGGCTTCAGCGAGGCCCAGGCCGAAGACCTGCTCAACGCCGCGCCGATGCACGACGTCGGCAAGATCGGCATCCCCGACGCCATCCTGCAAAAGCCGGGCAAGCTCGATGCGGACGAATGGCAGGTCATGCGCAGTCACGCCGAAATCGGCGCCGCCATCATCGGCGAACATGCCGGCGGCCTGTTGAAAATGGCGCGCACCATCGCCCTGACGCACCATGAAAAATGGGACGGCAGCGGCTATCCGAACGGCTTGAAGGGCGAGGAAATCGCGCTCGAAGGACGCATCGTGGCGATCGCCGACGTGTTCGACGCCCTCACCAGCGAGCGCCCCTACAAGCGCGCCTGGACGGTGGAAGAGGCGATAGCCACCATGCGGCGCGACAGCGGCAGCCACTTCGATCCCGAGCTGATCGAGCTGTTTATTGCCAATTTGCCGCTGATGCTGGAGATCAAGGCGCAGTGGAAAGAGCCGGGTTGAGGTTCAGGGAGGGTCCGCCCGGAGGTGGTCAGCCAGCAGGCGGGCATGGGCGGGGCTATCGCTGAACTTGATCCATGAACGTGTCATGGTGTTGCTCAAGATGTCCATCCTGCGCGAGGAAATTGCATACGCAAGTTGGCCCGGATGGCGGCGCGACGGATAAACGAAGCCGTGAATGGCGTCATCTTGCCCGACGATGATTTGATCGAGCTGCCAGCCCAGCCACTGGCACCAGGCATGATCGGGGCTGCGCAACTGATCATAGATGCCGAGCTGGCTGGCGGCCAAGCCTGTCAGGTCCAGCAGATGCAGCGGCTGGCCGAACGACAGTGTCGCGATGAGGGCGTTTTCCGCCCCTGCCTGAATGAAAAACGTGCCGGGCCGCGTGACATCATTGCGGCAAAGCTGAGCTTCCCACACTGCGGTATACGTATCTTCCGCAACATAGATCCAGTGAAAAGGAAAGCCGTTCAAGCCAGCCAGCGCTTCCGGCGGGCCAAAGCGATAGGTGCGCTCAACCTTCTTAGGCCAGATCGATGCTTCATTCCATGCGGCGCGGATGACTGGCTTGCCGGCAGCGCGTGTGATGATATGCCCCAGTAGTTCGCTGCGCAGCAAGGCGAGCGGCGCCAGGCGCTCCGCTATCGCTGTTGGGACTGCCACCACTTTGAGGGCAGCCATCTGCTAGCCTGTGATATCGGCCAAACCCTTGTGTTGCCATGTTGCCGCCGCCATCACCTGTCGCATCCGTTCGCGCGCCGGCAACTCCAGCAGCGCCTGCTGGCTGGGATGGAGCTCGCCACGCGTGTCAAACGGTTTGCCTGCAAGCATTTCCGCTGGCGACAATTCGTTCAATTCGTCGGCACTGCCGACCCAGAAGGCGTGAATGTCACTATTTGGCTGGCCGGCAAGGATGGCGAGGACGGGCGCGATCAGTTCCGGCACCGGCTGGACAAATTGCCAGGCCGGAAATTCCTTGCCAATGCTGCGCCCTGCCGGTGTCACGCAGTAAAACCGCCCGCTGTCCACCGCGCGGTACAGCGACGCTTGCGAGAGTTGCACCCATCCTTGTTCGAGCACTTCCGACGCCTTGAGTTTTGACACGGGCAGATGGTGATTAACTGCTGGCAATGCGGCGCCCAGCGACGTGCGCGCCTCGTCGAGCGCGCGCGTGGCCAAGTCGATCAGGCGGCTGCGATCGGGGCCTTGCGCCAGGATGTCGAGCCGGGCAGTGACCAGCTGCGAGAACTGTTCCACCACCCGCAGGTCGCTGTTGGACAATTCCTGGTCGTCGGGCGCCAGCATGTCGTGGTTCAAATTGGCTGTCATATTTACCTCCGGCAAGTTCGATGCAGCAATCGCTTGCATTACCTTCAAATCACTGCGCACTAGAAAAGCATAGACGACATTCTTGCGTTTCGCAAGTTTATCATTATCTGCAATTTTCTCGGCATGGCAAAATATTGAACAGGCAGCTTCCCAGCCATGCAGGTATCAGAACGAATACACCAGCGTCAGCGACGTCTGTGTATCGGTATTCTTCTTGTCATCCGGCACGCGCGTGTCGTTGCGGGCGCTGAAGGCGGCTTTCATCTGCATGGTGCCGTTGATCTTGGTGCTGAGCGCCGATTCGGCGATCGAGTGGGTGTTCGACGTGCCGCGCTCGACGCTGACGGTTTGCGTGAACATGGCCGACTGGCTCACTTTCCACTTCATGGCCGCCGCGCCGCGTATTGTCAGGCCGTGTTCGGATATGCCCTCGTCGTTGGTGCCGCTGAAATAGCCCGGACCGACTTCCACGTCAACGCTCTTGTCGTCGGACTGGTACCAGCGCGAGCCGTGACCGACGGCCAGGGTCGAGTACTTGGTGTAGGCGCCAAAGCGGTCGTTCACGTGGGAGGCCAGCACGAACAGTTTTTCATTGTCCGACATCAGCTTGTAGGCGGCCTTGCCGGAAGCGGAAAAGCGCTCGGCCGAGCGTTCGCGGTAGCGGTGGCCCTCGTCGTCGGTATTCTTGTCTTCCTTGAAGTAACCGCTGAAGATGTACTGGTTGCTCCAGTCATCCAGTTCCTGGCGCGCGTCGATCTTGCCGGTGACCGAGGTGCCGGCCGTATTGCCCGAGGTGGTGATGGCGCCCAGTTCGGCCGACGTGCTCCAGCTGCCGATGGGGATTTCGTCGAACAGCAGGCTTTGCTTGGTGTCCTTGGCGATGGCGCCGGCGTGCGTGACGGCCAGGGCCAGCGCCAGGGCGAGAGTAGGGATGGATTTCATGGCTGTGTGCTTGTCTGTGCGGGCGCGCCTGCGTGCGCGGCCCATCAAATTCGAGCGGGTATTGTACCTGAGCCTGCAATCACCCGCCCTGCGCACGCGGCGCCTCGGCTCTGCTATAGTTCAGGCCAGCTTATCAACTTGCTATCTGCGCCGGGAGTGTCCATGAAGTCAGTCTGCATTGCCATTGTGCTGGCCTCGGCCGCCACGCTCGCCGTCGCGCAGGCGCCGGCCGCCACCCGGCCTGCACCGGCGCCGGTTCTGACCCAGGCGATGATCAGCGCCGCCGTGCGTGACACCCTGGCCGAAGAAAAGCGCGCGCAGGCCGAATCGGGCCAGCCGGCGATGCAGCAGGTGACCATCCGCGCCGACAAATACGAACACTTCGCCGCCGCTTTCAGTGAAGCGAAAGTACCCGATTGCCTGCATCCCGATGGCCTGAAACGCCAGCCGACCAACCTCGGGCCGATCGGCGTAGTCGGCGTGTATGCACTGCCGTTCGTGGCGATCGCCAAGCTGCGCGGCAAGTGCAACTGAGTCCGTGATGGACGTTTTCTACAATATGGAGCGGGGATAAACCGATGAATGAACAGCAATTCTGGCAATTGATCGAGACGGTAAAAAATGCGGCTGGCGCCGACCTGGACGCCAGACCGGAGCTGTTGGAGCAGCAGCTGTCGTCAATGGAGCCCGCGGCGATCCAGGGCTTCCAGCAACGCTATGAGGCGCTGCTGATCGAGGCCAACCACTGGGACCTGTGGGGTGCGGCCAGCCTGATGAACGGCGGCTGTTCGGACGATGGCTTCAGGTATTTTCGCGACTGGCTTATTTCGGAAGGCGAGCAGACGTTCAAAACGGCCTTGCGCGATCCGGATTCGCTGGTGGTATTCGGGCGGCGTGACTATTTTGAACTGGAGTCATATGGCTATGCCGCGCTGCATGCTTATGCGGCGCGGGGCGCAGGAGAAATCGAACGCGACGACGCCGTGGAATTCGACGCGCCAGCCGGCGACGAATGGGACGAGGCAGAACTGCCGGGGCGTTTTCCCCGGCTGGCCGTCTTGCATCTCCTGTGATTCGATTTCCTGGCGCGTCATGTTGCCGGAGTGGCGAAACAGGGCTGGTAAAGCGAGGCTGACAAAAACACACAGGACTGGCAAGCCCGGCCCGGCTGGCGTATGCTGCGCACTTCCACCGATTTATTGCAAGGACTCACCGTGCGCTGCCTGGTCATCGAAGACGAAGCCGATACTTCCCGCTATATTTGCGCCGGCCTGCGCGACGCCGGCCATGAGGTCGTCGCCTGCGACAACGGCATCGACGGCATGCGCCTGGCCTGCGGCGAGGAGTGGGATGCGCTGGTGCTGGACCGATTGCTGCCGGGCGAGATCGACGGCCTGGCGATTGTCGCGCGCCTGCGCGGCATGGGCCGCAATACGCCGGTGCTGGTGCTGTCGGCCCTGTCCAGCGTCGACGAGCGCGTGCGCGGCCTGCGCAGCGGCGGCGACGACTATCTGTCCAAGCCGTTCGCCATCGACGAGCTGCTGGCGCGCATCGAAGCGCTGCTGCGGCGCGCCGCGCCGGTGCCCGACGCCACGCAATTGCAGGTGGCCGACCTGGTGCTCGACATGCGCACCATGCGCGTGACGCGCGCGAACCGCCAGATCGCGCTGCAGCCGCGCGAGTTTCGCCTGCTCGAATACCTGATGCGCCACCAGGGCCAGTCGGTCACGCGCGCGATGCTGCTCGAAGCGGTGTGGGACTATCATTTCGACCCGCAGACGAATGTGATCGACGTGCAGGTCAGCCGCCTGCGCACCAAGATCGACAAGGAATTTTCTCCGGCGCTGATCCACACGGTGCGCGGCGTCGGCTATACCCTGGGCGTGCTGGAAAGCGGCCCGCATGCCTAAGTCGATCGCGGCGCGCCTGGCGCTGGGCTACGGCCTGCTGCTGGCCATTTCCATCGCCATCGTCTGCGGCGTGTTCTATTTCGGCACCATCGGCGTGCTCGATCGCAGCGTCGACCGCAAACTGATGGTGCTGTCCGAACGCCTGGCGGCCATGTACCGGCCCGACGACAGTACCCGCACCTCGGCCGAAATCGCGCACCTGCTGACCGACCGCACCGACAGCGACACCGAGATCTTCCTGCTGATCGATGCCGCCGGGCGGCGCATCTCGGGCAATCTGTCGAGCTGGCCGGTGGCCGACAGCCCGGTCGGCCAGCTGCTGCACGTGCATGTCACGCGCGAAGGAAGGCGCGTGCCGGCGCGCCTGCTGATCCGCGACCTGGCCGACGGCTCGCGCCTGTACGTGGGGCGCGCCATGCTGGAAAGCGATTCGATCCGCACGCTGGTGCTGCGCTCGATCGCCTATGGCGGCGGGGTCGCCGTGCTGCTGATGGTGGCCGGCGCCTGGCTGTTCCGGCGCCAGCTCGAGGCGCGCATCGGGCAGATACGCCGCACCGCCGCCGAGATCGAGGCGGGCGACCTGTCGCAGCGCATACCGGTGGCCAGCGACGACGAATTCGGCAAACTCAGCCGTGACATCAACCGCATGCTCGATCGCATCGAGCAGCTGATGGAGGGCGTGCGCCATGTGTCGAACGCCATCGCCCACGATTTGCGCACGCCGCTGGGGCGGGTGCGCAACAAGCTCGATGGCGCGCTGCGCCAGCAGCAGACGGTCGACGCCTGGCAGGGCGCGGCGCAATCGGCGATCGCCGACATCGATGACCTGACGCGCGTGTTCGACAAGCTGCTGCAGATCGCGGCGGCCGAATCGGGCATGCGTCCCGAAAATTTCAGCGATATCGACCTGCAGCAGATCGGTGCCGATATCGTTGAAATGTACGAGGCGACGGCCGACGAACAGGGCGTGCTGCTGGTGCAGCTGCATGCTCCGGACCTGCCGGCGCGCGGCGACCGCAACCTGCTGGGCAGCGCGCTGGCCAGCCTGGTCGACAACGCCATCAAGTACGCGGGGCAGGGCGCCACGGTGGAAGTATCGTGCGGCCAGGATGGCGCTGGCGCCTGGCTGGCCGTGCGCGACAACGGCCCCGGCGTGCCGGCCAGCGAGTTGCCCAAGCTGACGCAGCGCTTTTACCGCCTCGACAAAAGCCGCCATTTGCCCGGCAATGGCCTGGGTCTGGCGATCGTCGCGGCGATCGCGGCCCTGCACGGCGGCAGCCTGGAAATCGAGGACGCGGCGCCGGGCCTGTGCGTGCGGCTGCGGCTCAATCACTAGCATGGTCCACATTACCAACTTGTAACCCCGCCGCTTTTTCGCCTGGCTTATCATCCCTGCTACCCGTCGCGGAGCGGCTGCACCCCGGTGCAGCCGCCTGGTCCGGGCTGCCGGCTGGCGTTTCTTGAGGCAAGCGCGGTTTTTTGCGGCTGCCGCCGACGAAAAGCGCGCGATGGGCGTATACTTGTCCGCGTCTTTCAACTAGAGCCAGTCACCCCATGCCAGCAACCTTCCCCCTCTCGCGCATGCGCCGCCTGCGCGCCAACCCGCAACTGCGCGAGCTGTTCCGCGAAACCGAGATCAATCCGCGCGACCTGGTGTTGCCGATTTTCGTCGACGAAGGCGCCAGCGATTTTGTCGACATCAAGTCCATGCCCGGCGTGCGCCGCATCCCCGAAGCGAAGCTGGCGCAGGAAGTGGAGCGCTATGCGCGCGCCGGCCTGCGTTCGGTGATGACCTTCGGCATTTCGCACCACAAGGACAGCCATGGCAGCGATACGCTGAACCCGGACGGCCTGGTGGCGCGCATGTCGCGCATCATCAAGGACGCCGTGCCCGAAATGGTGGTCATGTCGGACACCTGCTTTTGCGAATACACCGACCACGGCCACTGCGGCATCCTGCATGGCGACACGGTCGACAATGACAGCACGGTGCTGAACCTGGGCAAGCAGGCGGTGATCGCCGCCCAGGCCGGCGCCGACATCATCGCGCCGTCGGCCGCCATGGACGGCCAGGTGGCGGCGATCCGCAGCGCGCTTGACGCGGCCGGTTTCCACGACACGCCGGTGATGGCGTATTCGACCAAGTTCGCTTCCGGCCTGTATGGCCCGTTCCGCGAGGCCGCCGGCAGTACCCTCAAGGGCGACCGCAGAACGTACCAGATGGACCCGATGAACCGCCGCGAAGCGGTGCGCGAGTCGCTGATCGACGAAGCCGAAGGCGCCGACGCGCTGATGGTGAAGCCGGCCGGCGCCTACCTCGATATCATCCGCGACCTGCGCGAAGTGACGCGCCTGCCGATCGGCGCCTACCAGGTCAGCGGCGAATACGCGATGATCAAATTCGCCGCGCAAGCCGGCGCCATCGACGAGCGCCGTGTGGTGCAGGAAACCCTGGGCGCCATCAAGCGCGCGGGCGCCGACATGATCTTCACGTATTTTGCGATGGATGTGCTGAACAATCCGTATTGAGTTTCTGCCGCTAGCGTTAATCTTCAACCCGGACGTAAATGAGGGGTCAGTCGCTTCGCGATCGGAATACGTCCCATTGGGACGTATTCCCCCGACGGGTCTGACCCCAGCTTTTACGTTGTTGGGTTTTCGTTCTGTATTTCCCAGCATCCATGCCCCTCAAAATCTCCCGCATCCTGCATGCCGGCTATGTCTTCGACTGCGACGGCACCGCTATCGCCTTTGATCCCATCGTCGAAAACCCGTTCAGCCGCAACTGCCACGCTTTCCCCGACGTGCGCTTCGACCTTGACCAGGTGCGACAGCTGCGCCTCGATGCCGTGTTTATCTCGCATTTTCACGACGACCATCTGTCCCTGGAAAGCCTGGATTTTCTTGACCGCGCCACGCCGATCTACCTGTACTGCATCTTCGACGAGCTGTTCCAGATGATCCGCACTTTGGGCTTTGAAAAAGTCGCGCGCCTGCGGGTCGATGTGCCGGTGCGGGTGGGCGCGATCGAGGTGATCCCGCGCCGCGCGCTCGACGACGATGTCGACTCGCTGTTCCAGGTGCGCGCCGGCGGCGTGAATGTGCTCAACGTGGTCGATTCCTGGATCGGCCCCGAGACGCTGGCGCAGCTCGCCGGGCTGGGGCCGTGGGACATGGTGCTGTGGCCGTTCCAGACCATGCGCGAAGTGGCCGTGATCGCGCCGCGGCTGGCCGGCCCGGCGCGGCCCACCTTGCCCGACGACTGGCTGGAGCAATTGCAGGTGCTGGCGCCACGCTATATCGTGCCCAGCTCCTGCCAGTTCGTGCAGGAGGACTGGTCCTGGTATAACCACGCGATGTTCCCCGTCACGTACCGCCAGTTCGCGCGCGAGGTCGGCGTGGCGGTACCAAAGGCCAAAGTGCTGCGGCTCGATCCTTCCGCGTCGGTGCTGCTCGATGCCGATGGCTTGACGCCTGCCGCGCCGCTGCCGTGGGTGATCCCGGTGGGGCCGCAGGAGATCGATTTTGACTATCGGCCCGGCCTCGCGCCACCGGCCACGGCCGACATCGCGCGCCGTTTCCCGGCCTTGAACGAGGCGGATGCGGCGCTGGTGCTCGACTTCTGCCGCCATGGCTTGCTGGAGCGCTACCGCGACATGGAGCTGTTCGAGGACAGCTATTTCCAGCAGCCGCGTTTGTGGCGATTGTCGCTGTACCGCCATGACGGCGCGGCCACGGTGCTGCATTACCGCCTTGACGGCGACCTGATCGACCTGGTGCCAGCGACGGATGAAGCGCCGTCGTGGACCACCGATGTGCCGCTGGCGAAATGCCATGCGGCGCTGGTGCTCGGTGAATCGCTGACGTCGATGTACATGCGCATCAACGACGCCGATTTCGACGCCGCCACCCTGGCCGCGTTACACGAAGCCGATATTACCGACGACCCTTTGATACGCTGCCTGTTCAATGACGCCATCGGTGCCTACCAGGCGGCTCAGCTGAAGCGCCTGGGCTACTGTGTGGACACGCACTGAAGAAAATCGCCGGACGCGGTAAGATAGCTTATCTCTGAACAAGGACATCACCATGGCAAATACGACTGAAACCGCAATCCTGGCTGGCGGCTGCTTCTGGGGCGTGCAGGACTTGCTGCGCCGCTATCCCGGCGTGGAAGCGACCCGCGTGGGCTACACCGGCGGCGACGTGGCCGACGCCACCTACCGCAACCACGGCACCCACGCCGAAGGCATCGAGATCACGTTCGACCCGAGCGTGATCAGCTACCGCCGGCTGCTGGAATTGTTTTTCCAGATCCACGATCCCAGCACCGAAAACCGCCAGGGCAATGACCGCGGCACCAGCTACCGCTCGGCCATCTACTACACCAGCGAGGAACAGAAGCAGGTTGCCGAGGAAACCATCCGCGACGTCGACGCTTCCGGCCTGTGGCCCGGCAAGGTGGTGACGGAAGTGGCGCCCGCCGGCCCGTTCTGGCAAGCCGAACCCGAGCACCAGGATTATTTGCAGCGTTTGCCGAACGGCTACACCTGCCATTACATCCGTCCGGACTGGGTCTTGCCGCAACGCCAGCAATAAGAAAGGGACGGCCATGCGCTACTGGCGGGTCGAACGCAAGTCTTCGGAAGGCCAGCTGGACCTGGGCCGCGCCTTTGACCTGATGAGCGCCATCGGCCACGCCGACGTCAACGCCATGGCTGGCGCCATCCTGAAAACCGTGGCCGGCGTCGCGCCCATCGTCCAGTGCACCATTTTTGCGTATGAATTCGGCAACCGGCCACGCACGGTGGCCGTGGCCGACCGGCGCGGCGGGCGCTTCCTGCAGGACATCGCCGACAGCTATGCGCGCCACTACTATGCGCTGGACGGCAACCAGCGCGTGATCGCGCCGGCCTCGCCCAGGCAGGATTGCGCCATCGTGCTGCACCAGCAAGCCAGCGACGAGATCGATCACCCCGGCTACCGCGCCGCCTGCTATCAGCGGCCGAATGTCTCGGATCGCTTGTCGCTGCTGGTGCAGCCGGCCGGCGATATCTGGCTGTCCGTCAATTTTTACCGCGACAGCGCCCAGGGCAAGTTCGCGCCCGGCGAAATCGCCGCCATTGAAACCCTGGCGCCGCTGTTCGCCCACGGCGTACAACACCATTACCGCCTGAACGGCCAGCCGCTGCAAGGTGCCGGCCCGATGATGCTGGCCAGCCTGCGCCGGCATTGCCCCGAGCTCAGCAAGCGCGAACTCGACGTGCTGCGCGGCGTGCTGGAAGGCGCAACCGCCGTCGAGATCGCCGACGCCATGGGCTTGCAGCCCTCGAGCGTGATCACCTACCAGAAGCGCGCCTACAAGCGCATGGGCATTTCCAGCCAGCGCCAGCTGTTTGCGCTGTGCCTGGGGCCGCAAGCGGCCTGATCCTTTATAGGCCTTTTGAACTAGCGATGTCCCCAAAATGGGGACAAGCAAGGGCCTGGTCCTCTGCATACTGTGTCTCAAGCCGGGATCACCCGGCGGCCCACGCCAATAACAATAAAAATCGCGTGGCAAGGACCTTATGGAGACAAGCATGACCCTGGCCACCGCCACCCATCCCCCCGCGCCACCGATCCGGGACGCCGCCACCACGCAGCTGGAACAGCAGGTGATCCGCAAGGTATCGCGCCACCTGCTGTGGTTTCTGTTCCTGCTGTTCGTGTTTTCCTTTCTCGACCGCATCAATATCGGCTTTGCCGGCCTGACCATGATGCAGGACCTGGGCCTGTCCGGCACCCAGTTCGGCTTTGCCACCACCTTGTTCTATATCGGCTATATCGCCTGCAGCATTCCCAGCAATATCATCCTGGCCCGCCTGGGCGCGCGCCGCTGGATCGGTTCCATCATGATTGCCTGGGGCCTGGCCTCGACCGCCACCATGTTCGCCAGCAGCCCGGCCAGCCTGTACCTGCTGCGTTTCCTGGTCGGCGTGACCGAAGCGGGGTTCCTGCCCGGCATGCTGCTGTACCTGACCTTCTGGTTCCCCAGCACTTATCGGGCACGGGCCAATGCCCTGTTCATGATCGCCATGCCGGTCACGGCCGCTATCGGTTCGGCCCTGTCCGGCCTGATTTTGGGCATGGACGGCCACTGGGGCCTGTCTGGCTGGCAATGGCTGTTCCTGCTTGAAGGCCTGCCGTCTGTGCTGCTGGGGCTGGCCGTGTATGGCTACCTCGACGATGCGCCGGGCAAGGCCAGCTGGCTCAGCAAGCTGGAACAGCAGGCGCTGGCGCGTATGCTGGAGGCGGAAAAACCGGCCGTGTCGCCGGCTGCGGTGTCAAACAAGCCATCGGTGCTGGCCGAAATGTGCTCGCCCACGGTGCTGAAATTCGGCCTCGCCTATTTTTGCCTGGTCAACACCCTGGCGATGGTGGCCGTCTGGACGCCGCTGATCGTGAAAAGCTTCAATAGCGGCGCCAGCAACACCACCATCGGCCTGCTGGCCGCCATACCCCAGGTCTGCACCGTGATCGGCATGATCGCCTGGGGCCGCCGCTCGGACCGCTTGCAGGAACGGCGCTGGCATATCGTCTGGCCGATGCTGCTGTCGGCCTTTGGCTGGCTGCTGACCGCGTACTCGGGCAACCCGGTGGTGCAGCTGCTGGGCATCTGCATGGCCTCGACCGGCGCCTACACCGCCATGTCGGTGTTCTGGACCACGCCCGACGGCGCCCTCAGTTTTGCCGCGCGCGCCATCGGCATCGCCGTCATCAACGCCACCGGCAATATCGGCTCGGCCCTTAATCCGGTGGTGGTCGGCTGGCTGAAAGACTATACCAACAGCTTTGCCACCGGCCTGCTGTACGCCAGCGCGCTGCTGGTGGTGGGCGTGGCCATCGTGCTGACCTTGCCGATTGCCTGTGGCAAGGCAAAGCACGCCATTTGAAAGGAATCATCATGACACCCGCATTTCAACCGTATCCCCATGTACCCAGGGTTTATTCGCCCGGAAAACCTGCCGGCGCAGGTAGTGAACACACGCCCGTGCTGATTGTCGGCGGCGGCCCGGTGGGCCTGGCCACGGCGCTGGGCCTGGCCCGCCACGGCGTGCGCTCGGTGCTGGTCGAGGCCGACGATGGCGTGTGCACCGGCAGCCGCGCCATCTGCATTTCGCGGCGCAGCCTGGAAATCATCGAACGCCTGGGCGCGCTCGACGGCTTCCTGGCGAAAGGCTTGCCGTGGGCTGGCGGGCGCAGTTTTTACCGCGACGAGGAAGTACTGCATTTCAGCATGCCGCAGGACGCGAACCAGAAGCTGCCGCCGATGGTCAACCTGGCGCAATACCATATCGAGCAATACCTGCTGGATGCGGCCGAACGGCATGCGGGGCTGATCGATATCCGCTGGCAAACAAAAGTCACGGCGGTCGAACAGCATGCGAGCGGCGCCAGCGTGACCCTGGCCACGCCCGATGAGACGTACAAAATCGACACCGACTGGCTGGTGGCGGCCGATGGCGGGCGCAGCGTGGTGCGCGAGGCGCTGGGCCTCAAATTGCAGGGCACCAGCTACGAAGGGCGCTATGTGATCGTCGATATCCACCTGAAAAGCGATCGCCCGACCGAGCGCCTGGCCTATTTCGACCCGCCATCCAATCCGGGCTCGACCGTGCTGGTGCACAAGCAGCCCGACGATATCTGGCGCATCGACTACCAGCTGCGCGACGACGAGGACGCGCAGGCGGCCGTGCTGATCGAGAACGTGGCGCCGCGAGTCGACAGCCTGCTGGCCATGATGGGAGAGACCGCGCCCTGGCACCCGGTCTGGATCACCATCTACAAGGCCAATGCCTTGACCCTGGAAAAATACCGCCACGGCAGGGTGCTGTTCGCCGGCGATGCGGCCCACCTGGTGCCGATTTTCGGTGTGCGGGGCGCGAACTCCGGCATCGACGACGCCGACAACCTGGCCTGGAAACTGGCGTATGTGGTGCAAGGGAAATCAGGCGAAACCTTGTTGGACAGCTATTCCGACGAGCGCGTGTTTGCCGCCCATGAAAACCTGCGTCACGGCACCAAAAGCACGGAATTCATGGCGCCGCCCACGTTTGCGTTCGAACTGATGCGCACGGCCGTGCTGGGCCTGGCCGGCAAGCACCCTCAGGTGCGCTCCCTGATCAATCCGCGCCAGACCAGCGCGATTGCCTACACGCACTCGCCCCTGAACGTGGCCGATACGGATGAATTTTTGTCCGGCCCGGCGCCGGGCACGGTGCTGCCCGAGTGTCCGCTGGCGCTAATGGAGCATGACAGGCGGACGGCGCGGTACATGACGGACCTGGTGAACCTGGGGCAGGGCGGCTTTGTGGGGCTGTATTTCAGCGACGATGGCGCCATGCCGGCCGAACTGCTGGCCTTGACAAGATCGTTGCCGCTGCATGTCGAGGCCGTGCGCTTGTCGCCGCAGCTGGCCGGGCTGTTTGGCGCTCGGCATGGCAGCGTGTACCTGGTGCGGCCCGACGGCCATGTGCTGGGGCGCTGGCACGACGCGACGGCGGCGCAAGTGAGACAGGCGCTGGCCACGATATTGACCAAGGAGGCAGCATGACCGACATCGAACTCGACAATCTTTATACCGAGCTGTGCCACACCATGGGCGGCATCGCCGAGCAGCGCGCGCCCTTGTTCCTGGCCCGCTTTGCGCTGCTGGCCATGGTTGCCATCGGCGACGCCGCAACCGTGCGGCGGCTATTGGGCGAGGCGGCCGCCGATCTGGCGCCGGCGGCCGCCGGCGAAGGTGATACCCGGCAATAAATCGAACGGCGCAAGTCGCTGGCGTGCTCTACAATTACGGATCAAGCAAGTTTTTGCAGAACTCCGTAGTTGAAGGGAAACCCCCAGCAGTGACTTCCAAACCGATCAAGATTGCCGCCACCCTCGTCGTGGCCCTCGCCGCAGGCGCCGGCATCTATGTTTTTACCCGTCCCGCCGCCACTGCCCAGCCGTCCGCCGAGGCAATGGCAAAGGATGCCGCCGCCAAAAAAGCCAGCGCCGATGCGGCAGCCGTGGCCGCGCAGTTGCGCGAACTGCTGGCCAATTTCCGCAAGATTATCGTGCTGCTGGCCGATGAAGACAGCCAGCCCGAAGGCGCGCGCGACGAGGCGAGGAAGGTCGGCCAGGCGCTGTTCCACGAGAACCAGGAACGCACGGCCAGGCTCGATACGCTGCTGGACCAACTGATGGCGCCCGGCAATCCCGGCCGCTTTGACGCCATCGATGGCTTGCTGACGTATATCGAATCGGACCCTGGCCTGTTCGATGCCGACCGCCTGGCGTTCCGCGAGCTGCTGCAGGGCTTGCTGGCCGATGTGGCGAAAGACGGTTCCTTGCCGGCGATCAAGCTGCACAAGCGCATTTCGGAAGACCTCGACGCGCTGGCCGAAATCGAGCGCAATTACGAAAAAGAGATACGCCAGATCTTCGGCAACATGGGCCAGCGCGCGATCGAACTGAAACGCGAGCGCTGGGACGACTACGTGGCGCAGCTGAAAAAACTCTATAAGCGCGAACAGATCCTCAAGGAAAACGGCATCGTCGAGCCCTACACCAAGCCGCCGGCCGGCTCCATACCGGAACCGAAACCGGCCGTGAACAAGGAGGACGCGGAAATCTTCGGGCTGAACTTGCCGAAAAAAACCATCGTGCTGACCTTTGACGACGGCCCGCACCGCCGCTATACGGAAGAAATCAGCGCGATTTTGAAACAGTATGGCGTGCCGGCCGTGTTCTTCAACGTGGGCCGCAACCTGGGCAGCCTGGACGCCCAGGGCCATGCCAAGCTGGGTGCCGGCGCCGAAGTGAGCCGCAAACTGATGAAAGAAGGCTATGCGGTGGGCAACCACAGCTTTACCCATGCGCAACTGTCGAAGGAGACCGGCGACAAGCTGAAAGGCGAAATCCTCGGCACCGATACCTTATTGAAAGCCATCAGCCCGGAGCGCGCCGCGCTGTTCCGTTTTCCTTACGGCGCGCGCAACAGCGAAGGCATGGCCGCGCTGGCCGACGCGCAGCTGAAATCGGTGATGTGGAATATCGATTCGCTGGACTGGGCCGATCCGGTGCCCAGCTCGATTACCAACCGCGTGCTGGCTTCGGTCGACAAGGCGGGACGCGGCATTATCCTGTTCCACGATATCCACGAGCGCACCGTCAAAGCCTTGCCGGCCATACTCGACCGGCTGGTGGCCGAAGGCTATCAGTTCGCCGGCTGGGACGGCACCACCTTCAAGTCCGCCAAGGGCGAGGCGCCGGCGCCCGAAAAAGTCGCCATCCAGGCGGGCTACGCCAATTCCTGGGCGGTGGTGATCGGCATCGACGACTACGCCAAGTGGCCCAAGCTGCAATACGCGGTGCGCGACGCGCAAAGCATCCGTGAAACCCTGATCGAGAAATTCGGCTTTGCGCCCGAGCGCGTGGTGACCCTGAAAAACGCGGAAGCGACGCGCAACAATATCCTGGCCGCCTTCCACGACAAGCTGGCCCATGGCGGCGTACAAAAAAACGACCGCATTTTTGTGTTCTTTGCCGGCCATGGCGCGACGCGCAAGCTGAGCTCGGGGCGCGACCTCGGCTATATCGTGCCGGCGGACTCCGACCCGGCCCAGTTCGCCACCGATGCGATCCCTATGACGGAGATCCAGAATATCGCCGAAAGCCTGACGGCCAAGCACGCGCTGTTCGTGATGGACGCCTGCTACAGCGGCCTGGGCCTGACCCGTGGCGCCGGCAGCAGTTCCTTTTTGCGCGATAACGCCAAGCGCATCGGCCGGCAAATGCTGACGGCCGGCGGCGGCGATCAATTGGTGGCCGATGGCGGCCCGAACGGCCACTCGGTGTTTACATGGACCTTGCTGCAGGGCCTGGCCGGCAAGGCCGACCTGAACGGCGATGGCCTGATCACGGCCACCGAACTGGCGGCCTATGTGGCGCCGGCCGTCTCCAGCGTGTCGAACCAGACGCCGGCCTTTGGCAGCCTGCCCGGGTCCGAGGGCGGCGACTTCGTGTTCGAACTGCCGGGCGAGACGGAATTCCTCAGCCCCAACACGACGCAATTGTCGACCGAGGCGATCGCCATGAACAGCAAGCTCGACGCCAAGCCCGCGGCGGCCAGCGTGACGGTCAAGGACTTGCAGGGCGGCGAACAGAAGATCGTCACGCCGGGCGCCGTGCCGAGCACCACGCGCCAGATGGCCCAGCGCGCCAACGACCGTGGCTTGCAGCACTACAAGGAAAAGCAGTACGACCTGGCCGAAGCCCAATTTACGGAAGCGCTGAAACTGCGCCCCGATTTCGCGCTGGCCGCCAACAACCTGGGCTTCGTGTTCTACAAGCAGGAGAAATACAGGGAGGCGGCGCGCTGGTTTGAAAAGACCGTCAAGATGGATCCGTCGCGCGCGATTGCCTATCTGAACCTGGGCGACGCCTACTTCAAGGCTGGCGACGGCGCCAAGGCCAAGCAGGCCTATAAAACCTATCTGGAACTGGCACCGACGGCCTCGACCGCGCCGGCCGTGCGGCAGAAGATGGAGAAGCTGTAAGCATGGCGGCGGTTGCCTCCATCGTCCACGTGTTTGCGGCCAGCGGGCGCTTTGCCAGCCGCGCAGCGCTGCAAGCCTATCTGTTGCCGGGCTACACGGACGATGGCGACCTTGTGCCTTCACCGTTTTGGCTGGAAACAGGGCTGAGCGATTACGAACCGGCCTGCATCGAAAGCGAACTGGCGTCTTCGCCTCAGCCGCTGCAGCAACTGCTGGACGGCGCGTCGTATGGCGACAGCTGGCTGGCGCAGGCGGTGGCCGATGCGAACGGCCTGCTGGCTGATACTGTTGTGTGCGTGTATGCGCCGAACCGGCTGGCGCATCCGGCGGGCTGTACGCTGGCCTACCTGGGCGCTTATCACTACCGCGGCGACAGCGATTAGAGCTCCCCGCGCACCAGCTGGTTCACCTGCGCCAGCAGGCTCGTGCCCGAGGTGGTGATAAAGCGCGCGCCGGCTGCCTCGGCCTCCTTGCCGTAGCTGGCGGCGGTATCCTTGCTGCAATACACGAGGATGGGCAGCTCCGGCATGGCCTGCCGCACTTCACGCACGGTGCGCACGCCGGCGTCCCGGATGCGCTGGCCGCCTTCCAGGCGCGCCATGTCGGTGATCAGCAAGGCATAGCGGTTTTTTTGCAGCATCACTTGCGCCTGGGCCAGCGACTGCACCAGGTCTACATTGATGTTTTGGCGCACCATTTGCTCGACCAGCAAAGTGTTGTTGCGCGGATGGTCGTCCAGCCACAGCACGCGCACCGGGTTTTTTTGTTCCGCCGGCAAGCCTGCCAGCGCGGCCACGGCCGGCTGGCCATCGTCGGGCGTGCGCGCCAGCAGCAGCTGGGTCACCGCTTCCTGCATGTCTTCCAGCGACTTTTGCTGCAAGCGGCTCAGTTCCGTCACTTCGATTTCCCTGCCGCTTTCCAGCCGCACGGACTCGTTCTTGACCAGGCTGTCGGCCCGCTTGATCATGATGGACAGGTAGATGCGCGTCAGCAGGTAGCCGATCAGGAATCCATGGACGGAAAAAAACAGCATCACGCCGCCCACCACCGCCTTGCCCGTTGCCACATCGATGGCCAGGCTGGGCGCGATAAAAGCGGCCACGCCCTGCGCCGTGGCGGGCAGGCTTTTCAGTTCGATCAGGCCCACGCCAACGATGATCTTGGTCAGCCAGTCCGATACCTCCACCAGGTTGGAATTGATTTCCATCGGCGAGGGCGTGCCGAGAAAAATGGTATTGCTGGCGCCGGCGGCCGCTTCCATGGCGGCTGGTTCATCGCCGCTGCGGCGCTTGCCGTTGGTACGTTCTTCCGCCGGCGGCATATTGACGGTACCGGACGGCAAGCTGCGTGGTATGCCGAACAGGAATCCCAGCAACATGCCGCTGACGCAAAAGCCCAGGCTCCACAACAGGGCCGGCACGGCGTGGTAATACGGTGGAAACAGGGCGCCGGCCAGCACCGCCAGCAGTCCGGACAGCAAAATCGACAGCAGGATATACGGCAATATATCGCGCTTGGCGGGGATGATGCGCCTGGCGGTCCTGGTCGCGCTGTCGGTCTGGTCCATGGTAATTCCCTACTGGTCAGAAAAGCAAAGTTTTTGAATCCGACAAGCAATTTGCCACGTATAGTTGATGGGGCAGGTTCGCGTACCCATCCTGACATCATAAAAACTGGAGACGACATGCATTTGAGAAAAAGCAAACTGGTGGCAGCTTGCCAGCTGGCCCTGTGGTGCATGGCAGGCCAGGCGCTGGCCCAGTCCGATGGTGCGCCGGCCGACGAGGCGCGCACCGTGCGCGTGGCGGGCCACTACGATAATGCCGTCGGCACCTCGGATGCGGCCAGCCAGGGCGTGATTACTACCGACCTGATAGTCAACCGGCCGGCTTTGCGTACCGGCGAGCTGCTCGAATTCGTGCCCGGCATGATCGTCACGCAACATAGCGGCGACGGCAAGGCCAACCAGTATTTCCTGCGTGGCTTCAACCTGGACCATGGCACGGATTTCGCCACCTTTGTCGACGGCATGCCGGTCAATATGCGCACGCATGCCCATGGACATGGCTATTCCGACCTCAACTTCCTGATTCCCGAGCTGGTACAGCGTATCGACTACAAGAAGGGGCCATATTTTGCGGGCGAGGGCGACTTCGCCTCGGCCGGCGCGGCGCGCATCCGTCTGATGGACAAATTGCCGCAAGGTACGGCCAGCCTGTCCATGGGCCAGCATGGCTACACGCGCGGCGTGCTGGCAGATTCGTTCGCCGCCATGCAGGGCACCTTGCTGTACGGTCTGGAACTGAACCGCAACGACGGCCCTTGGGACAGCCCCGAGCGCGTGCGCAAATACAGCGGCGTGCTGCGCTACAGCCAGGGCACGCAGGATGACGGCTTCAATGTCACCGCCATGGCGTATAAAAACAGCTGGAATTCCACCGACCAGATTCCCTTGCGCGCGGTGGAGTCGGGCCAGGTAGGCCGCTATGGCGCGCTCGACCCCAGCGACGGCGGCGATACCAGCCGCTACAGCCTGGCCTACGCCATGCGCAAGCGCAGCGACAACCGATTGTTCGAATTCGACGCCTATATGATCCGCTCTCAGCTGGATCTGTACAGCAATTTCACCTATTTCCTGGCTGATCCGGAACTCGGCGACCAGTTCCAGCAAAGCGAGCGGCGCACCGTGGCCGGTGTCAACACCAGTGTCAGCTGGCAGACCGAGCTGGCCGGTTTTGCCATGCGCAACAAGCTCGGCGTGCAGGCGCGCCATGACAAGCTGTCGCCGGTCGGCCTGTACGGCACGCAAGACAGGGTGCGGCACGGCACGGTGCGCGAAGACCGCGTGCGCGAAGGCAGCGTGGGCCTGTATGCGGAAAACAGCACGCAGTGGCTGCCGTGGCTGCGCTCGGTGGCGGGCGTGCGCCATGACGCTTACCGTTTCAATGTCGCCAGCAGTATCGAGGGCAATAGCGGCAAGGCGAATGACGGCATCACCTCGCCCAAGCTGTCCTTGATTTTCGGACCATGGAGCAAGACCGAGTTCTTTGCGAATTATGGCAAGGGTTTTCACAGCAACGACGCGCGCGGCACCACGCAAACGCGCTTGCCCGATGGCACCGCTTCCTCGCCCGTGACGCCGCTGGTGCCGACAAAAGGCATGGAACTGGGCGCACGCACCGAGTGGCTGCCGGGCCTGCAAAGCTCGCTGGCGCTGTGGCGCCTCGATATCGATTCCGAACTGCTGTTTGTCGGCGATGCCGGCGAGACCGAGCCGAGCCGCGCCAGCCGCCGCCACGGCATCGAGTGGAACAACCACTATATTGCCGCGCCCTGGCTGCTGTTCGACCTGGACCTGGCCGCCTCGCGCTCGCGCTACACGCAAAGCGATCCGGCCGGCAATTTCATTCCCGGCTCGATCGACAAGGTGGCTTCGTTCGGCGTCACCCTGACCGACCAGGGCCCGTGGTCGGCCGCCTTCCAGCTGCGCTACTTCGGCCCGCGCCCGCTGGTGGAAGACAATAGCGTGCGCTCCGCCTCGACCACCCTGGCCTATGCGCGCCTGGGCTACCAGCTCAACCGCCAGACCCGCGTCTCGCTGGACGTGTTCAACCTGTTCGACAAGCGCGCCAGCGATATCGACTATTACTATGCGTCGCGCCTGCCCGGTGAAGTTGCGGAAGGGGTGGAGGACCGGCATTTTCATCCGGTCGAGCCACGCTCGGTACGCTTGAGTCTGGCGTACGCTTTCTAAGTAGTCAGACGAAATTTATTGTGAATGCAGTTCCGAAACCTTTCATCAGGGATTCGACCTCGCTCAGCAACTCACTTCCTTTCAGCCCGGTGAAACGGCGCCAGAAGTACTTGGCCTGTTTCCACAGGATCTCGATGCGATTCAGTTCCGGGCTGTAAGGGGGCAAGTAATACAGAAACAGCCCCTGCGTCATCCATTTTCGTCGGCATTTCTCAATCTGCGGCCCCTTGTGAAATGACGCATTGTCCAGTACGACAATGCGCGGCACGGTATGTTTTTGTGCCGCGAGTTCGTCGAAGAAAGCGATCACGTCGTCGCGTACTGTCGGCCGACGTTGCGTTCGCCAGTGCAGCTTGTGACATGGCTTAGCGCACCCATAACATTCACGCGCTCGCCATGTGACAGCGGTTCCACGCCACGCGTCTGTCCAATCGGCGACCAGCCCGACTGAATCGGCGGATTCGGGCTGAAACCGGACTCGTCATAAAACAGCAGTTCGCACTGTCCCGCACGAGCCTGTTGAGCCAACTCGCCGATTATCCGTGCAGCCTTGCCGAAAGCTTCCGGTGGATGCTTTTTTTTAGACTGTAGCGGTAGCGCTTGTAGCTGAACTGCATCTCGTGCAGATATCGTCTTGCCGTTTCCTGGCTAATGGCTGGCAAGCCTTCCGTTTGCGCCAGGGTCCGTAGCAGACTATTGGCGCTGCCCCCATCGGCTTGCGCCAATGCCCGTAGTGCTTCTTGCTGTTCGGCCGTCCACTTGCGTTTGCGCCCGGTATGACGGCCTTCATAAAGACCCATCAGCCCTTGCTTGTTCCAGCGTTGCCGCCATGCTTCAATGCTGTTCAGATGGACATGGAATTCGTTCGCGGTTTGCTGCAAAGTCAGTCCCTGGCTCAATCGAACGATCGCTTGGGCACGTATCCGTACACGTGGGTGCGGATGAAAAACACCCATGTCGCGCAATGTTTGCTGTTCAGCCTGCTGTAGTATCAGTAGTTTCATCACATCAGCTCCTGCATCGTTGCCTATCAGGCTTTGACAGCAAAACTTGACGAATTACTTAGCTGTCAAGACCCGCCTGGTTATAAACACGTTTAACGAATAATTCTGGATTTTTTGCCTGCCATTTCTTCATTGCCTGAATCGGCGTTTCGTTGTTGAGAGCACGCTGCGGGATGTTATGGTTATAGATTTTCAGGTAATTGCGCAATGTTGATTCGAGCTCGGCCCTGGACGCGAAACGGGTCTGATTGACGACCTCGCTGATGCGGCCGTTGAAGCGTTCCACCATGCCGTTGGTTTGCGGATGACGTGGCGGGATCAGGCGATGTTCGATCGCCAGCTGTTTGCATAGCACGTCAAACGCGTGCTTGCCGCTGGGAATCCGGTCGCCCGTTTCCGGGTCTTTTTTCTTGCTGCTAAAGCGGTCGGTGAACTGGCTGCCATTGTCGGTGAGCAGCTTGACGATGGCGATCGGACAGGCTTTGTTGAGCTTGATCAGGAAGTCGGTGCTGCTGCTGTCGGACTGGTCGGCATAGATCTCCATGAAGACCCAGCGCGTGGCGCGGTCGATGGCGACGAACAGGTAACGGCGTTCGGTTTCGTCAGGCATCTGCGGCAAGTACTTGATATCCATATGTAAAAAGCCGGGCTCGTAGTCCTTGAACGACTTTTTGGTGACGGGCTTGTCGGTTTCCCGGGCGGCCAGTTCAAGCAGGCTGGAGACACCATGGCGACGCAGGCAGCGCCCCAGGGCGGCGCGCGACAGCGCCGGATTGACGAACTCGCGGGCCACCGCCAGCAGGTCGTCGGTGGGCAGCAGCAGCGTGGTGCGCAGCTCCACGACGATCAATTCCTGCGCAGGCGTGAGCGTGGTGTGCATGGTACGTGGCCGGTGCGAAAGATCCTCGGCGCTGTCGCGGTTCTGCCATTTGCGGATCGTCAGACGACTAACGTTGTAGCGCTCAGCCAGTTCCCGTTGAGAGAGCGTCGAGTTGCGGATTTCGTCCCGGATCAGATGAGTGGTGCGGGCTTGGCTGTGAAGGGCTTGGCTCATGGCGCTGGTAGTTGGGTGACAGAATTCAACAGTGTACTCAAAAGCAACCTAGCCCTGAAAAATGGCAGGCTGCGAGTTGGAATATGATCACCCAAATCTAAACACTTAGCATCCAGTCCTCGTACCAGCCAGCGCTTGAGCATTGAGTTATTTATTGAGTGAAAAATAATTAAATCTGGTTGTTTCAATTGCAATTTAATTGATTGATTGATTGATTGATTGATTGATGCTACTCAATTTGACAGGTTTTTTTTTGATTTTTTTATTTGATTGTATAAAATGAAAATTCGATCAAATAACTGTGAGGTTGGCTGTGAAAAAGATCCTGCGATTCATTGGTTTGGTGGTTATCTGTAATTCCTTTATTTTTGAGATTGTATATGCGCAACACAATGCTGCCATGTCAATCTCGGGCAAAGGGGATCAATCGATGAAGAAAGTTTTGAAGGCGGATGAAAAAGCGCTGGTGCAGCAAGAAAAAATCACGGCAGTTAGCGATAAAGCGGAAGTAGCGCAAGAAAAAGCCGATATTGCTGCACAAAAAGCATCGGAATCGAAGATAAAAGCAAAGGCTTCGGCCGCCGCCGCCAAGGCAGCGGCCAAGGCTGACAATGCAGGATCATCTGCGGCTTCTGCGGATCGTGGAGGCACGCGCGATCAGGCGACTGAAGCTGGCGGGCATGGCGAGGCAACAGCCGATATCTGCAAACAAAAGCCGGAGTTGCCACGATGCGCTAATGGCGGGACGAAATGAATCTGGAACGCGTCAAAACGCTGACTGATATCGCGACCGCCTGGTTGGGGGTCATCGCCCTGATTTCCGGCGGATTATTTGCAATTTACCAATATCTGCAAACGGAAAAAGCATCGAAAGTGAAGGAGACTCTGAGTTTTTTGAAGCAGTTCAATGAAGCGCCAATTTTTGATGCCAGGAAAAACATTTCAATGGCACGGGAAAGGAATGATGAGCTTCTGGAGGCTGCATTAAATAAAAATCCCTTTAGCGAGCAGGATTACGATAATGTTATTTTAAATTATGAGAAGCGTGAAGGATTGTTGAAAGATATTTATATTATTTTTGATTTTTTTGATATTTTGCAGGTCTGCGCTGATAAAAAAATATGCGACGTGGAGACCACAGAATTGTTTTTCAAAGAAGAGTCCTGCGCGCTTTTTCATCAGCATCATGCCAGGGTTATGTTGGAACGAAAGAAAAGAAACGACGAATTTGCCAAGGGGGTAATGGTTCTGTGCAAACAGCCATGAGCGAGGGTCATATCTGCGCGGTCCTGCTATGCGTGACGCGGTGTGTCAGCGTCTCACGAAGCCGCTCTGCTACACTGCCGGCATGACAGATCATTCAATAACAAAAACCAGCAAATTTCTTTCTCTTATCCTGCGCCATGCGCCGGAAACCATCGGCCTGGCGCTGGACGCCAATGGCTGGGCAGAGGTGGACCAGTTGCTGGCCCAGGCAGCCAGCCACGGCTACGCCATCTCGCGCGAGCAATTGAACGAGGTGGTGGCGAATGACAGCAAGACGCGTTACGCCTTCAGCATTGATGGCCAGCGCATCCGCGCCAACCAGGGCCATTCGCTGGCCGCCGTCGATATCGGCCTGCCGCCCGCGATGCCGCCCGCCGTGCTGTACCACGGCACGGCCAGCCGTTTTGTGGCGGCTATCCGCGAGCAGGGCCTGCGGCCGGGTTCGCGCAACCATGTGCATTTGTCGGCCACCGAAGACACCGCCGTGATGGTCGGTGCCCGCCATGGCAAGCCGGTGGCGCTGACGATCGATGCGGCCGCCATGCAGGCGCAGGGACATGTATTTCATGTGTCGGCCAATGGGGTGTGGTTGACCGACGCGGTGCCGCCGGCGTTTATTTCAATACGCCACGATTAACGTTTTCGCCAACAATGTTGTCGGATTACGCGGCGTGCCGCCGCTAATCCGACCGCTGTTCACATCTATTCAAATGTCGAGCTTGCGTTCGCTCATCCATTTGACGATGGCCGGGTCGCGGTGCGAGAAAAAGCTGCTGGCGCCGGTTTCCAGGGTGGCGATGGCGGCCATGTCGGCTTCGTCGAGGTTGAAATCGAACACCGCCAGGTTTTCCGACATGCGTTCCGGGCGCACGGTCTTGGCCAGCACGGCGATGCCGCGCAGCACCAGGTAGCGCAGCACGACCTGGCCTACGGATTTGCCATGTTTTGCTGCGATCGCCAGCAGTACCTGGTTCTGGAACAGATGGTTGCGTCCTTCCGCGAACGGCGCCCAGGCCTGGGCCTGCACGCCATGTTCCTGCATGAAGGCCACGCTGCCGGCCTGCTGGTGGAAAGGGTTGACTTCGATCTGGTTGACGGCCGGGGCGATTTCGTTAAAGGCGATCAGGTCCATCAGTCGGTCGGGCTGGAAATTGCTCACGCCGATGGCGCGCAGCTTGCCGGCCCGGTAGGCGTCCTGCATCGCGCGCCAGGAGCCATGCACGTCGCCGAACGGCTGGTGGATCAAAAACAGGTCGAGGTAATCCAGCTGTAAACGTTGCAAGGACTGTTCGATGGCGTTCTGCGTGTTCACGTAGCCCGTGTCCTGCACCCACAGCTTGCTGGTGATAAACAAGTCCTGCCGCGCCACGCCGCTGTTGCGCACTCCCTTGCCGACGGCCGCCTCGTTCATGTACGACGCGGCCGTGTCGATCAGGCGATAGCCGGCGTTGACGGCGTCGATCACGCTGCGTTCGCATTCGGACGGATCGGGAATCTGGAACACGCCAAAGCCCAGGATGGGCATGGTGGTTCCATTGTTCAAGGTGACATGCTGCATGGCGGGCTCCTGCGATTGGTGACGATGGCACACAGTCTAGCGTCGCGCGCGGCATTTGATTAGCGGCCGGCGGCGGGATGGGCTTATAAGCCCGGCTAATCAATGGAGCAGCCAAGCTGCGCCGGCAGCATCCATCGTCAGGCGCTGATCAGTTTAATATCGGCAATTCTCTCCACCAGCCAGATCGCCGCCACCAGCGCAATCGCCAGCGATCCCCAGGTGAACAGCTGGCGGTAAAACCAGCTCTTGCGCAGCCACCAGGCCAGCGGCAGGAATACGGCGACGATGGCCAGCTGGCCGATCTCCACCCCGACGTTAAAGCCGAACAGGCTGCTGACCAGGGCGGACTGCGGCAAGCCCAGGTCGCGCAGCACGCTGGCAAAGCCGAAACCGTGGATCAGGCCGAATACAAACGCGGCCACCGGTCGCCTGCCGCGAAACAGTGGCAACAGATTGTTCAGCGCGGCCAGCACCACCGAGGCGGCAATCGCCGATTCGACCCAGCGCGAGGGCAGGGAAATCAGCGACAGGCTGGCCAGGGTGAGGGTGATGGAGTGGGCGAGAGTGAACGCCGTGACGACTTTGAGGACGTCGATAAAGGCGGCGCGCAGGCTCGCAGCGGAAATCTGGGGTCGGACCCGACGGGGGGATGCGCCCCAGTGGGGCGCGTCCCGATCTCGCAGAGACCGACCCCGGCTCTCTGCTGCGTCATTCAACTGCATTTGTGGCCCGCAGGCGTCAGCAGTGCCTTTCAACAGCACCGCCGGCAACAACAACGACAGTAAAAACAAAATATGGTCATACCCGATCCAGATATGCCAGATCCCATGCTTCACATACGCGCCAAACTGCGCCAGCCGGTCCGGCGCGGCCATCGACAAGGTCTGGCGCGGGCTGTCGGGGTCGAAAATCGCCGTTTGCGTTTCGCCATCGTGGGTCAGTTTCAAGAGGCCCTTGTGTTGCGGGTCGAGGTCGGCGAATAGCGTATAGCCGATATCGAGGCTGGCGGGCGCGGCGCTGCCGGGACAGCTTGCCGTAAAGCGCAGCACGCTATACGCGCCGTCAGTATGGTTATCGATCAACTGGTCGTTCGCCTGCAGGGTGCAGTGTCCCTGCGCCGTATTCAACTGCAGCCGCTGCAGTGCATACGCAGCGATTTGCGGGTGGCGCGCGCGGATCTCGTCCCAGGTCAGCGCACCGTCGCCATTGCCATCGAGGCCGATGGCGAAATCGAGGTCGCGCAGGGCGATATCCCATTGGCCGGTGATCTGCTGGCCCTGCACGCTGATGGCCAGGTAGCTGTCGCTGGGCTTGTGCGCTTGCGCCGGCGAACACCAGGCGCACAGCAAAAATAAAAAGGCGATCAGGCGGGCGTTCACAGGGCACCCGCTTTCTTCACCAGCGCTTGCAGCGCCACGTCTTCCACGTGATTGCTCTTGATCCAGGCCAGCACAGGTTGCGCTGCGGCACGGTCGCGCGCGGCGACGGCCGCTTCCAGCAGGATGCGCATGTCGGCCGCCTCCTTCTGGATCACCCAGTTCTTTTGCGCCAGCAGCAAGGCGCCGGCAATATCGCGCTGCAAAAACAGGGCGAAGCGCGCCTGTTCGCGCTGGTGCACGGTGTCGCCGCGCTGCATGGCGGCGTTGAAGCGGGCCGCCAGTTCGGCGCTGGCCGCTTTCAAGGCGGTTTCCTGTCCCGGCACGGCCTGCATGGCCAGCGCCTGGCGCAGCAGCAGGGCGTCGATGCGTTGCTGGTCCTTTAATAATGTGATCACTTCCGGTGCGCGCCGCTGATCCAGCAAAAAGTCGCTGTAGGCGCCCAGCAGATAGCTGTCGCGCGGCTGCTGCGCCAGCGCCTGTTTGAAACGCGTCTCGGCCAGCGTGGCGTCGCCACGGCGCGCGGCCATTTCGGCCAGCAGGCTCAAGGCCCAGTGTTCCAGTTCGGGCGCGGTGCCGGCGCTGCGCTCGAGGGTGAGATTTAATAATTGCTCGCTTTTCGCGGCGCGGCCCGTCACGCCGGCCACATTGGCGATGCAGGTAACGGTGACCAGCTGCGTGGTGAGCGCGGACAGGCGCGCGCAGCTGGCCGTGGCTTTCTCGTAATCGCCCTGCACGGTCAGCACGGTGGCGCGCGTCAGCCAGGCCTGGGCGTTGGCCGGTTGCTGCGCGATGACGGCGTCCAGGTCCTGCAGAGCGTCGCCGAAATGGTGGGTGCTTTGCAAGATGGTGGCGCGCAGCAGGCGTACCGGTACCGGTGGCGCGGCCTGCCGCCACCAGGGCGCCAGCGCCGCTTGCGCATAGCCCAGGTAGCGCGGGTCGGTCTCGCTGCGCGACAGGCCGATATAGCGCTGCGCCAGGCTGGTGGCCAGCGCCAGGTCTTGCGGCCGGCTGCTCAGCTGCGCGCGCAGGCTGCGCAGTTCGCTCTGGGCGGCATCCGCGCGGCGCGGCAGTTGTTCGATGACGGCATTGCCGTCCTTGGGGATATACGGCGCGGCGTGCGCGATGTTGGCCAGGCTAAAAAACAGCAAGAACAATTTTCTCATCAGAGAGGACTCCGGGCCTGCGGTCGGGTGATACGGGCCGCCAGAGCAACGCTCCTGCGGCCCGCCGGTGCTGCTTACAGCGCCACCGGTTCCTTGTCTTCCGGTGAGGTGGCGACGATGGCCTCGATACTGACCGCCTCCTTGTCTTCGCTGGTGGTCAGGATGGTATTGCTGACGGCCACAAAAAACGTGTCGAGCAGGGCCACCGGTGGCGGATTGACGCCGCCGCTGCCGCTGTCGTCATTGCGGCTGCTGTGGCCGCCACCGCAGCCGGCCAGCAGGGCGGCTGCGGCCAGGGCGGCAATTGCATGGAACTTTTTCATGTCGGACTCCTGTGTTGGGTTCGATTACATCTGCGGCGAACCGGCGATCGGGGTTGCCAGGTAAGGGAAACCTGGCGTGAACACTTTTTCGTCAAGGTAGGCGCCATCCGTGAAGTGCAGTCCGCCAGCTGGCGCATCGGCAGGTGCGCAGCCGATATTGAGGGTGCACAGCTTGCCCATCGCCACGCGCAGCACCACGTCGACCACGTCGTCGCCAGGACGGCGGCCGTTCGGGAAGCCGGCATTGTCGCCGCCGATGACGCCCAGGCGGTTTTGCGCGCCGACGGCGGTGGCAGCGATCGAGGTATTCAAACGCAGCATTTCAGAGGCCGTGACGGTGGTCGGCTGGTTCACGCCCTTGATGCCGGTCAGGAAAGTCGCGACCAGGTCATTGCGCGGGAAGTTGGTCGGTGCCTTGGCGCCGGCCGAGCCGAACAGCACTTCGACCAGGGTCGGTGCGGTCGGGTTGGTCACATAGTCGGCAAACTGCGCGTCGCCCGACGGTTTGCTGGCATTGAAACGGTCCTTGTCCTTCAGGCCGATCACCAGTTCATTGACCAAAGGCATGCCCAGGCGCGATACCTGCACCCACGCGCCGCCTTCTTTCGAAGCGGTGGTGGTGGTCCCTGGTGCCGGATTGAGCAAGCGGCCCTGGCGCAGGCTGGCCGTGGTCCAGCCGCCGATGACGGGGTCGGCGCCGGCCGTCAGGCACGAAGTCGGCACTTCCATCTCGATGGCGGTGACGTTTTTCTTGGCCAGGTCGTCCTTGGTAGCCGACTCTGCGTTGGCGGCAAACTCGGTGGCGGGCGCCTTGATATTGATCAAGTCAAACGTTTCGCCAAGGTTGACCACGAACGGGTCCTTGCGCTGGCCGACAAACATGCGCGCCGGCGTGGCGCAGCCGGGGATATTGACGGCATACACGTGCTGGGCCGCATAGGCCGCATAGTTGGGAATCGACTTGTTGCCGATATTGTCGACCGGCTTGTCGAAGGTGGTGCCGCCGCCGCTGGCATTGGTCACTTGCGTGCGGGTGCCGCTGCGCCGGTCGCCGCGCACCACGGTGACGCTGTAGGTTTCGCGCACGTTCAGGCCGGCCGGGTTGACCGTGTCGATGGCGCCGCCGTTGATTGCCAGCGGAATCGAGACTTTCTTGCCGCCCACGGTGAACTGGGCGTCCTTGATGGTGTTGGTGAAGCGGAACTGGAAGGTGAGGTCTTCCTTGCCGTCGCCATTGTTATCGATATGAATTTCGTACAGGGCTTGCGGGTCCATGGTGAAGTAGTTCGGGCCGCCGTAGGCATCCTGCAGCGGCACGTAGTCGGCCACCAGGGTGGTGTAGGCGCCACGGCCCGCTTCATAGCTGCGGAACATGTAGAAGTCGGTGGCGTCGACCTTGGGGTTTTGCGTGATGAACGGTGCTTCGCGGTGGCTGGAAGCGAAGGCCGATGGCGCCAGCGCCATGGCCAGCAGATTGCCGAGGATGGCGGCGCCCAGTGCGGTTTTCGATTGTAACAATGACATGTCGATTCTCCCTGAATTGTTATGCGCAAAGGCAATACTTCTATGAATTACGGAGCTGCCCAACTTGTACGGATGGCAAACGTGACCGGATTCAAATTCTTGCAATTTTTTTCGGGAAGAATCGGCATCGATCGGTTTGCGGGGATGGCAGGCCCCCATCCAATCTACGCGTTTCTTTTGGTACAAGAAAAATAAATATTGAGCGAACAAGAAATAATGGCAGTCTGGCCATTCTTCAGCGCGGCCGCGAGCGTTTGCCGGGCAGCAGGGCGGCCGGGCCGCGAACACGCTGCGGCGCGGCCGGTGGGAATGCGTGAGTTTGTCGCTATGGAGTCGATAGGCTGGGCTCGCCTGCCTCGCCGCGTGGTTACCAGGCCAGCACTTTGGGGCCCAGCAGGGCGCCGATAGCGGCGGGGACCAGCATGCCCAGCACATACCAGAAGCCGACAAAGCTGGCGGCCATTTCAGGGCAATGCAGGCAATACACGAGGGCGGCCGTGCTGCCGGCGGCAAATCCGGCGGCCGCGCCCGCCAGGCGCAAACGGGTGGGCGCCAGCTGGTGCATGGCGCGCAGCACGGCGGCCAGCATCGGCAGCGACAGCAAGGCGATCAGCAGCGGGCAGCTGCGCCAGGTGGCGCCCCAGAACAGCTCGGCGCGCTGCTCGGGCGCCGCCGTGGCGACGGTGAAGGCGCCCAGCGCCCACATCAGCAGCAGCGGCAGGGCCAGCCAGGGCAGCAGGGTATTGATCTTGGCGCCAGGCACGCCCAGGCGGCGGCTGGCATGCCAGGCCGCCAGGCAGACGCTGGCGACAAACGCCACCTTCATCCAGAAGTCGGGCTGCAACGCCAGTTGCGCCAGGTTGGGGCGCACGCCAAGCAGGGCCGCCATCAGGGCCACGCTGGCCAGCAGGCCCGCGCCCAGGGTGGCGGCGGTGCGCCAGCGCGCGCCCGGCGGCGGCGCGGCGGCCACGTCGGGGCCGCTGGCCAGCATGGCGATCAAATCATCGGTTTTCATGTCGTTGTACTCCTTAAATTGGCTGCCAGCGCCTTCAGGCCGCGATGCACGGCCACTTTCACGCTGGCTTCCGAGATGCGCATGGCGCTGGCCGTGTCGCGCACCGACCAGCCGTCGAGCTTGGTATGCACGATGGCGTCGCGCTGCTGCGCCGGCAAGGTGGCCAGCAGCCTGGCCAGGTCGCGGCTGGCCTCGTTTGCTTCCGCATCGGCGCTGGAAAACAGCGCCTGCGCATCGTCGTCCTCGTCATACGGCGTGTGCAGTGCATCGCGCCGCGCATGCCGGCGCAGCCAGTCGATCAGCTTGTAGCGGGCGATAGCATGGATCCACGACGTCAGCGGCACGCCCGTATCGTACGTCAGGCGCTGGTTATGGATCGCCAGCAAACATTCCTGCACCAGGTCTTCCACCTCGTCCGGCCAGCGCTGCAAGCGCCGGCGCAAAAAGGCGCGCAAATGGGCGCTGGTCGATTGCAAAAAACTGCGGTACGCCTGCGCATCGCCATCGAGTCCACGCAGCATCAGGCCATGCAGGCGCAGCTCGGTGCCGTGCAGTTGCTCACTGACAGGTATTCGTTGCATGTGGACCTTTGGTGACAGGCGGTGAACAATATTTTTAAAAATAATCGATGGGGCCTGTAACCAATCTCGTTGCCGTGACGAATTGAGGGGCAAGCACGCTTCTTTTTTTACTATAACGGTTACTCATCATGAATATCAAGCACCGCCTGGCAGCAATCCTCGTACCCGTCCTGCTGTCGGCCATGGCGGCGCAGGCGGCCTCCGGCGCGCGCTGCGAAGTGGCCAGCGGCGAGCGCACGGCGGCGCTGGTGGAGCTGTACAGCAGCGAAGGCTGCTCCAGCTGCCCACCGGCCGACCAGCGCCTGAACGCCTTGCGCAAGGAAGCGGGCGCGGCCGGCCTGGTGGTGCCACTGGCCCTGCATGTCACCTACTGGGACCGCATCGGCTGGGCCGATCCGCTGGCCCAGCCGCCGTTCGACGCGCGCCAGGCCGAACTGCTGCGCGACCAGCGCCAGCACGTGGCGTACACGCCGCAGTTTTTCGTCGGCGGCAAGGAAGTGCGTGGCTGGGACGCGCAGTTGCCCGCGGCGATCGCCCGCATCAATGCGACCCCGGCAACCGTCAACCTGCGCCTGTCGGCCATGCCGGGGCAGGACGGCAAGCTGCGGCTCGACGCGCAGGCGGCGGCCGTCGATGGCCATACGGGCGGCAAGCTGTACCTGGCCGTCAGCGAAAGCGGCATCGTCTCGCAGGTGCTGCGCGGCGAGAACCGCGGCGCCACCCTGCGCCATGACGCGGCCGTGCGCCTGTGGCTGGGGCCGGTGCCGCTGGTCCAGGGCCGCGCCAGCCTGCGCCGTGAAGTGAGCCTGCCAGCCGGCTGGCGCCAGGACCGGCTGCAAGCCGTCGCCTTTGTGCAGCAGGCCGAGGGCAGCGCCATCCTGCAAGCCGTCGGCATGGCGCCGTGCGCACGGGGCGCGCTGTGATGGCCGCCCATGCCGCAACGGGCGCCGTGATTCACCCGTTGTGGCTGCGCCTGACGCACTGGCTCAACGCGGTGGCCGTGATGCTGCTGGCCACCAGCGGCTGGCGCATTTATAACGCGGCGCCGTTCCTGCCGTTCGAACTGCCGCGCGCGCTGACCCTGGGCGGCTGGCTGGGCGGCGCCCTGCAATGGCATTTCGCCGCCATGTGGCTGCTGCTGGCCAATGGCGTGCTGTATCTGCTCATCAATATCGCCAGCGGCCGGCTGCGCCGCCAGTTCTTTCCCCTGTCGCCAGGGGCGCTGCTGCATGACCTGGCCGCCGCACTGCGGGGCAAGCTGGCCCATGCCGATCCGCGCCACTACAACATGGTGCAGCGCGCCGCCTACCTGTTCGTCATGCTCGATTGCATGGTGCTGGTGCTGTCGGGACTGGTGCTGTGGAAATCGGTGCAGTTTCCCCTGCTGCGCGAGCTGCTGGGCGGCTACGAGAGCGCGCGCCGCGTGCATTTTGTCGCCATGGCGGCGCTGGTGGGTTTTGTGGTGGTGCACCTGGTGATGGTGGCGCTGGTGCCGCGCACCTTGCTGGCCATGCTGCGCGGACGCTAAGAGGAACTGATCATGAAAAAAAACATTATCGTGCACCAGCAGGGCCAGGCCATGCTGGCCGACGCCCTGCGCCAGGTTGCGCAACCGTCGCGGCGGCAATTCCTGCAGCGCAGCCTGAGCCTGGGCGGCCTGTCCTTGCTGACCGGCTGCAATATCAGTGACCAGGCCAGCGTGGACGCCGCCCTAGTGACGGTATCGCGCTTCAATGACAGGGTGCAGGGCTGGCTGTTCGACCCGTCCAGGCTGGCGCCGACCTATCCCGATTCCATGATCACAAGGCCGTTTCCATTCAATGCCTATTACGGCGAGGACGAAGTGGAGCAGGTCGACGGCGACGCCTGGCGCCTGGAATTGAGCGGCCTGGTAGCGGACAAAAAGCCGTGGAGCCTGCCGCAACTGCGCGCCTTGCCGCAGCAGACGCAGGTCACGCGCCATATCTGCGTGGAAGGCTGGAGCGCCATCGGCAAGTGGGGCGGCGTGCCGTTCGCCCATTTCCTCGACCTGGTTGGCGCCGACAGGACGGCGAAATATATCGGCTTCAAATGTGCCGACGATTACTACACCAGCATCGACATGGCCACGGCCTTGCATCCGCAAACCATCATGGCGCTGAGCTGGGACGGCCAGCCGCTGCCGCCCAAGTACGGTTACCCCATGAAGCTGCGCATGCCGACCAAGCTGGGCTACAAGAATCCCAAGCATGTGCAGGCCATTTTCGTCACCAATACCTATACGGGGGGGTATTGGGAAGACCTGGGCTACAACTGGTTTGGCGGTTCCTGACAGATTTTCAGCAGTACCAGCAGTACCTGTATCAACCCCGGGCATAGTCCCATCCAACCTCAAGACAAGGAATCATCATGAAAAACACCATCACCGCCACCATCGCTACCATCGCCACCGCCATCTTCATGTCGGGCGCCGTCCTGGCCCAGGATGCCATGAAGAAAGACGCCATGGACAAGGATGCCTCGGCCGACGCCATGCACAAGGACGGCATGGGCAAGGATGGCATGGCCAAGCCGATGCCGAAGAAGCACATGAAAAAAGATGCCATGGCCAAGGACGGCATGATGAAAAAAGATGAAATGAAAAAAGACGAGATGAAGAAGGATGAGATGAAGAAAGACGCCATGGCCAAATAAACGTCGATCGTGGCGTCATCGCCGGGCAGGGTGTAGACTGGCAACTCCTCGCTTTTCTTCCTGCCTGGCCATGACCGATACGCCCGCTGCCGCGCCAGCTTCACGTCCTCCGCCTGCCCCTCTTGCTCCCGTTGTCGGCGCGGAAAAATCCATGCGCCGCCGTTCCCTGTTCGCCGCCTGCGGCGCGCACGCCGTGCACGATGGCCTGACGGACGCGATCTATGTCCTGCTGCCGCTGTGGCAGGCCCAGTTCGGCCTCAGCTATGCCATGGTGGGGCTGTTGCGCGCATCGTATTCGGGCATGATGGCCGGGTTCCAGCTGCTGGCCAGCCGCATGGCCAGACGCTGGGGGCGCGAGCGCATGCTGGTGGCCGGCACGGCGCTGGCAGGGCTGGCCTATCTGCTGGCGGGCCTGGCCGGTGGCCTAGCGGTATTGCTGATGGCGCTGCTGCTGGGCGGGCTGGGCGCCAGCGTCCAGCATCCGCTGGCCTCGTCGATCGTCACCGACACGCATGAGGCGGGCGGCGGCGTGAAGGAGGCGCTGTCGCAATACAATTTCGCCGGCGATATCGGCAAGACCCTGATCCCGGCCCTGGTCGGTTTGCTGCTGCTGGTATGCAGCTGGCAGGCCAGCGTCGGCCTGCTCGGGCTGCTGGGCCTGGCCGCCGCCGGCTTGCTGTGGTGCTTGTTACCGAAGCCGGACGAAGTGCGGGCCAGCCAGCAAAGCGTGCGCAAAGCCATCGTCGGCAAGCAGGCGCGTGGCGGCTTTCATGCGCTGCTGGCGACCGGCACCCTCGACAGCGCCGTGCGCATGGGTTTTCTCACCTTCTTGCCATTCCTGCTGAAAAGCAAGGGCGCCGGCACGGCGGGCATCGGCGTGGCCCTGTCGCTGCTGTTCGTCGGCGGCGCGTTCGGCAAGCTGCTGTGCGGCTACCTGGGCGCGCGCATCGGCATGATGAAAACCGTCTGGCTGACCGAATCGATGACGTCGCTATTGATCGTACTGGCGCTGTGGCTGCCGCTGGCCGCCATCATGGCCATGCTGCCTTTGCTGGGACTGGCGCTGAACGGCACCTCGTCGGTGCTGTACGGCATGGTGCCGGAACTGGCCGCGCCCGGCAAGCGCGAGCAGGCGTTTGCGCTGTTCTATACGGGCAGCATCGGCGGCGGTGCGGTCGCGCCGGTGCTGTTCGGTGCGCTCGGCGACGCCACCGGCGTGCCGCTGGCCTTGCTGGCGCTGGCCGCCATGCTGCTGCTGACCTTGCCGCTGGCGTGGCGCGTGCAACAGGATTTGCACGCATGATGCCTGTGCGTTTTTGAATTTCTTTCTTGTTATGGTGGTTTTTGATGCGTAACTTGATGTTCAGCGCCGCGCTGCTGGCGCTTTCCTCTCCGGCCATGGCGGCCGGCGAAGACACAACCCAGGTGTACTTCAGCAATGGCCAGCTGGAATACATCGGCCCCATCAATCAACAGGCGAACCAGCAGCTGATTGCGCTGTATGACAGCCTCGCGGCCAAGCCGGCCGTGCTGTCGATACGCAGCCCGGGCGGCGAGGTCAATGCTGGCATGGACCTGGGCAGCTGGGTGCGCGCGCACAAGCTCAATGTCCGGGTGATGGAGTTCTGCCTGTCGTCCTGCGCCAATTACGTTTTCCCTGCAGGAATCGAAAAGATCGTCAGCAATTTCGCCATGATCGGCTACCACGGCGGGCCGGGGAATGCCGGGAAACTGACCCTGGACGAGAGCGCTCAGAAGATCTACGACGCCTTGTCGGCCGAGGAACAGAAGGCGTTCATGACGCAGATCGCCGGCATCAGCAGCCAGGGTGGCCGTCGCGAAGCCCAGTATTTCGAGCAATTGGGCGTGCGTGCCGATATCACTTCGCTGGGCCAGAACCAACGCTACGACCAATTCGTCAAGGCCAACCCGAATGCGGCCGGCTGGACCTACAGCCTGGAAGACTTCGCCCGGCTGGGCGTGCGCGACATTTCGGTCATCAACCCGCCGTGGAAACCGGGCAGCGCCTCGCGCAAGCTGGTATTTCTGATGATGCCGGTCGATCGCGAATAGATGAAGCCGCTGGACTTGCCCGCCAGCGCATTCATCGTCTACACTCGCCGCATGAAAAATTTTGAAAAGCGGCGTGACCGCTACGAGCTGTTCAGTTCGTTTGAAAATCCTCTGGTCAATATCAATTTCCTGCTCGACGTGCCGGACTTCCGGCCCTGGTGCAAGGCGCGCCGGATTCCCGTGTTCCACTTTTTCCTGTATTGCGTGCTGAACACGGTCAAGCAGAGCGACAACTTCATGTACCGCATCCTGGACGGCGAAGTGATCAAAATCGATGACTTTCCCGCTTCCTACACCGTCATCAATGCCGACGACAACCTGAACTACACGCGCTTCGAGATGACGGACCAGCTGGATCTGTTTATCGCCCGCAGCCTGGAGGCCAAGCGCATCGCCGAAGCATCAAGCAAACTGATCAATACCGGCGCCGGGACCAGCGTGCGCGAACAGCGCCACAATATCTTTATTACCAGCCTGCCGTGGCTGGACCTGCGCGCCATCGAGCACCCCGTCTACCGCCACGGCGACGCCGATATCCCGTGCATCAGCTGGGGCAAGTTTGGCACTGGCACCGATGGCCGCATGGTAGTGCCGTTTTCGGTGCAGGCCCACCACGGCTTTGTCGACGGCTACCATATCCAGAAGCTGGCGCAGGCGCTCGATCAGCGCATTGCCGCCCTCATCGCTTAGGGGCAATATGCGCTGGGCACCGTTCCCAGCACCTTGCGAAACGCGGCCGTAAAGGCGCTGGGGCTGGCATAACCGAGGTCCAGCGCCACGCGGGTGACGGCTTGCCCGTCGGCCAGGCGCGCAATCGCCGCCAGCAGGCAGGCTTGCTGGCGCCACTGCGCAAAACTGAGGCCGGTCTGGGCGCGGAACAGCCGGGTAAAAGTGCGCCGGCTCATGCCCACCGCACTCGCCACGGAATCGAGGTCGTCATGCAACTGGGGCTGCTGAAGCAGGCTGGTGCACAAGCGCGCCAGCCGCGCATCGTGCGGCAGCGGCGCATTCAAAGGCAGCGCCGGCATGGCGCCGATTTCATCGAGCAGCAAGGCCATCAGCCGCCCCGCGCGCGAGTCCGGCGCATACAGCGGGTCTGTTTTGACCGCTTCATCGAGCAGCTGGCGCAGCAGTGGCGTGGTGTCGAGCACCCGGCAGACCAGGGGCAGCTTTGCCCTGGCGATGGCGGCCTGGTCGACAAAAACATTCAACATAATGACGTCGCCGTGCATGCGCATGCCGTGCTCCATGTCCGGCGGCAACCAGCAGGCGCCGCGCGGGGGCACCAACCAGTTGCCTTGCGGCGTATGCACGCTGATGGCGCCGCTGGCCGCACAGGCGAACTGGCCGCGCGCATGCCGGTGCCCGGGAAACTGCGTGCCGGCCGCATGCTCGCGCCTGCTTGCGATCAATTCGCGCGGCACTTCGGCATAAAAATCGCTCATGGCCCGAACTCTACAGTATTCGGCCCGGCACCGGTAGCGGGCCGCCGCTGTCGCCCTTACCATCTGTCGATTTGAAGGGCAACAAGATGGTCAATCGTAGGGTCAACACTTATCATCGCCATGGCAACGGCGAGCACGCCGTGCTCGTGCTGCATGGCTGGTTTGGCGACGCGCGGGCGTTTGCCCCCATGGAAGCGGGGCTGGACGGCCATCGATGCAGCTATTTCTTCATGGACAGCCGCGGCTATGGCGGCATGCGCGGCGTGGCCGGCGACTACACCGTCGACGAAATCGCGCGCGATGCGCTGGCGCTTGCCGACAGCCTGGGCCTTGCCATCTTCAGCGTGATCGGCCACTCGATGGGCGGCATGGCGATGGAAAGGCTGGCGCTGCTGGCGCCCCTGCGGCTGCGCAAGCTGGTGGCGCTGGCGCCGGTGCCCAGTTGCGGCGTGATGCTGGACGACGCTGCGCGCGCGCTGTTCATGGACGCGGCCGGCAGCTTGCCGGCGCGGCGCGCGATTATCGACCGCAGCACGGGCGGGCGCTTATCGGCGGCCTGGCTGGACTGGAAAGCGCAATACTCCTGGGCCAGCGCCGACCCGGCCGCGTTTGCCAAGTATTTTCTTGCCTGGAGCGATACGGATTTCAGCGGGGAAGTCAAGCAGGCCAGGCTGGATACTCCCTTGCTGGCGCTGGTGGGGCGGCACGACCCGCGTTTCGATGCGGCCCTGATGCGCCGCACTTGTCTGGCGTGGTACCCGCAAGCAAAACTGGAAGTGCTGGACAATGCGGGCCACTATCCTATGAATGAAACCCCGCTGGCGCTGGCGGCCAGCATCGAGGCTTTCTTGCTGGCTTAGGCCGCCTTGCTGCGCAGGCGCAACAAGCTCAGGCCCAGCAACACGAAGGCGCCGCCCGAGATGCGGTTGAACAATTTTGCGCGGCCGGGGCTGGCCAGCTGGCTTTTCAGCAGGCGTGCCAGGGTGGCGTAGAAAAGATGGGCCAGCATGGCGCAGGCGACAAACGAGGTTGTCAGCACGGCGAACTGGATAGCGACCGGTTCGCCCGGCGTAATAAATTGCGGAAACAGGGCCGAGAAGAACAGGATGGCTTTCGGATTCGTCAGCGCCACCGTCAGGCCCTGGCGGAACAGTTTCCAGTTCGAATTCGGATTGGCCGCGCGCGGCTGTTGAGAAACGTCGGCTGCGGCGACAATGCTGGTCTTGCTGCGCCATTGCTTGATGCCCAGGTAGACCAGGTACAAGGCGCCAGCCAGTTTCAGCAGCATGAAGGCGGTGGCCGAGGTGGCCAGCACCACGCCCATGCCGGCCATGGCCACGCCGGAAATAATGAACAGCCCTACGCCATTGCCCAAGCTGCTGACCATGGCGCGGCGCGGGCCGACGGCGATCGAATTCGAGATGGCCAGCAGCACGGCAGGGCCGGGCGAAAACGTGACAAGCAGGGCAACGCCGCAAAACAGCAGCCAGTTCGAGAAATGCATGGGGTACCTGTCCATAAAAAATCAAGCGGCCCCTATTGTACGAAGTTTTGTGCGTACATGGGTCATGCCATGGCCGACAACGTGGCAATCATGCGATTGATCAGCGCGCCGCCCGCCACCAGCCAGCAAAACAGCAGGCCGGCCAGCAGCAAAGGCTTGCAGCCGGCGCGGCGGATGGCGGACCAGTGCGTGTTCAGTCCCAGCGCCGCCATGGCCATCGCCAGCAGCACGGTGTCGAGGCCGTTCACTGCCGTCACCAGCATGGCTGGCAGCAGGCCCAGTGAATTGAACGCCACCACGGCGATGAATACAAAGGCGAACCAGGGAATGGCCAGACCGCCCTTGGCTGCGCCGCTGTGCGCGTTCTTGCCGCGCGCCAGCAGCGCCGACAGTATCAAGAGGAAGGGCGCCAGCATCATCACGCGCACCATCTTGGCGATCACGGCCGCATTGGCCGCATCCTGGCCGATGGCCTTGCCGGCCGCCACCACTTGCGCCACTTCATGCACGGTAGAACCGATATACACGCCGAACGCGGCCGGCGTCGTGCCCAGCAGCTGCCAATCGAGGTTGAGCTGGTACAGCATCGGGTACAGGAAAATGGACAGGGTGCCGAAGACCACCACGGTAGCGACCGCCACCGTGACGTCTTCGCCGCGCGCGCCCAGCACGGGCTCGGTCGCCATCACGGCCGCCGCGCCGCAGATGGAACTGCCGGCGCCGATCAATATCGCACTGTTGCGATCGAGCTTGAATACCTTGATGCCCAGCAGCATGGCCACGCCGAATGTCGACACCAACACCAGCGCATCGATGGCGATGCCGGCCAGGCCTACGTGGCCGATATCCTGGAACGTCAGTTTGAAACCATACAGGACGATGCCCAGGCGCAGCAGGGCCTGTTTGGAAAACTGCACGCCGGTGCCGCACACCGGCGCCCAGCGTGCATACACGGTATTGCCCAGGATAATGCCGAGCAGGATGGCCACCGTCAGCGCGCTCAGGCCATGCTGGATCAGCCAGGGCAGCTTGCCCAGTTCGATGGCGGCCCAGGCAAGCAGTGCGCTCAGCAGCAGCCCGGGCAGCAGGGTGCCGGTACGCTGGGTCAAAGGTTGGGCGAGGCCGGGGGATGGCATGGGGTACTCCTGTTGTTTGTCGATATGCCCACTGTACAGCCCGTCAATTAAATGGTAAAACAGATTGTTTTTGTATATTCAATCTGAAAAACAGGTAGATTCATGCGTTTGACCTTGCGGCAATTACACATTTTCCTGGCCGTGGCCGATGCGGGCAGCACCAGTGCTGCGGCGACTGCGATTTCCCTGTCGCAATCGGCCACCAGCGCCGCCCTGAATGAGCTGGAAAGCGTGCTGGCGGCGCGGCTGTTCGATCGCGTCGGCAAGCGCTTGATGCTCAACGATAACGGCCGCCTGCTGCTGCCGCAGGCGCGCCAGTTGTGCGATGGCGCGGCCGGCATGGAGCGCCAGTTTGCCGGCGACGGGCCAGGTGCACCGGCCAGCCTGAGGATCGGCGCCAGCACCACCATCGGCATTTATCTGCTGCCGGCCATCCTGGTGCGGGCGCGGCAACTATATGGCGCCAGCCTGGCGCAGGCGAACATCGCCAATACGGCCGACGTGGCCGCGGCCGTAGCGCAGTTCAAGGTCGATATCGGCCTGATCGAAGGACCTTGCCACGAGGCCGGCTTGCTGGTGGAACCTTGGCTGGATGACGAGCTGCTGGTGGTGGCGGCGCCCTCGCATCCGCTGGCCTTGCTGGGCCGCAGGCTGCACATTGCCGAATTGCGCCAGGCGGGCTGGCTGCTGCGCGAAGCGGGGTCGGGCACGCGCGAAGCCGTGGAGCAGGCGCTGCTGCCGCATCTGCACTATCTGCATCCGGCGGGAGAGCTGGGCAATTCGGAAGCGATCAAGCATGCGGCGGCTAGCGGGCTGGGCATTGCTTGCCTGTCGCGCGTGGTGGTGGCCGATTTGCTGGCCAGCGGGCAACTTGTGGCGCTGCCGACGGCCTTGCCGGCGCTGGCGCGGCGCTTTTATCTGATACACCCGGCCCGTAAAATCCTGTCGCCGCGCCTGACGGGGTTCCTGGAGCTATGCCGCGAGGCGGCGCGCCAGCAGCGCTGAGGCCGGGATTATTTCGGACGCGGTGGCGTCAGGCCCGCATCGGCCGGTGCGAGGGTGCCCGCGCGTTGCCGTTTGACGGCCTCGGCCACGGCGCGCGCCACGTTGCGCACTTCCTCCTGCATCGCCAGGTCGCGGTCCAGGGTTTCATGGCTTTGCGCATAGCTTTCGTAATAGCCGATAAAGCGGTCCAGCCGTGCCTTGGCGCCGGCCGCGACCAGGCCCATCCAGTCCAGCCAGTCCGACAAGCCGCGCCGCACGCCTTCGATGCCGGCCACGTCGCCATGCACCACCAGGCCATAGGCGCGCCCGGCCAGGTGCTTGGGATAGTTCCATCCCTGCAATTCCAGCGCCTTGGCCTCGACCGCCTTCTTGCCATGCGTGGAGGTGGGGTCGGGATTGCCGCCATCGGCGCAGACCAGGCGGTCTATCATCTGCTTGAGCACGCCCGGCGTCTGGTACCAGTAGACGGGCGTCATGATGATCACGCCGTGCGCCGCCGTCCATTGTTCATAGATCTTGGCCATCCAGTCGTTGACTTGCCGTTCGCCATGGTTCGGGTAGCAGCTGCACGGCCAGTGGCACAGCGGCATGGCGGTCGAGGCGCAGCCCTTGCATGGGTGAATGTGCAAATCATACGAGGACGTCAGCAGGCTCAGGTCCAGCAAATCGACCTCGATGCCCTCGGCTTCGAGGATTTCGCGCGCCCACAGATTCATGCGCCAGGTCTTCGAGATCTCGCCGGGGCAGGAACCGTCGTTGCGGGCCGAGGCGCAGATCAAGAGTACGCGCGACTGTGTCGCCGGGTCTTTCTGGCGCTGTTCCGCGGCCAGCAGGCGGTCGCGGGTGTCCTTCCATTCCACCGACAGATCGTAGTCCGGATCGGTAAAACCGGGCCCCGCTTTTTGCGTGACGGGCGCCTTGCGGCCTTGCTCGTAATTGCTCCATGCCACCTCTTCCACCTGGCCCAGCGCCTCGCGCACCTTGTCGAAAGTCGGGTCGGCAAACGAGCGCACGAATTGCAGATGGAATTCGTCGCGCCGCAATTTGGCGGGGGCCTGGCCCTGGCGGGCGGGCGGAATGGCTGGCGTGTCGTTCATCGCTGGCATGGCGATCTCCTGGTGAATGATGGCCCATGCTGGCAGCAGGGCGTAAATAGGTCTGTGCGTTGCGCAACGGTAAGCATTTTTGCTTGAGGAATTTCCATTTATGGAATATATTCCCATATATGGAAAATACATACACACCCGAACAGGCCACCGAGCAGCGTCTGGCCCAGCGCTTGCGCCAGCTGCGCGTCGAGCAAGGCTGGTCGCTCGACCAGCTGGCCGCGCAAAGCCAGGTCAGCCGTGCCACCCTGTCGCGCCTGGAAAACGCCGAGGTCAGCCCCACTACCAGCGTGCTGGGCCGCTTGTGCGCCGTGTATGGCCTGAGCATGTCGCGTTTGCTGCGCATGGTGGAAGAGGATTTTCCACCGCTGCTGCGGCGCGCCGAGCAGCCCATCTGGAGCGATCCGCAAACAGGCTTTCGCCGCCGTTCCGTCTCGCCGCCGTCACAGGCGCTGGCCGGCGAAGCGCTCGAATGCGAGCTCGATGCCGGCGCCCATATCGCGTATGCCACCTCGCCGCGGCCCGGCATGGAGCACCATTTGCTGATGCAGGAAGGCAAGCTGGCCGTCACCGTCGACGGCCAGCGCCACGACTTGCTGCCAGGCGACTGCCTGCGCTACCAGCTGTCGGGCCCCAGCGCCTTCGATACGCCTGTTGATAGCGGCGCGCGCTATTTTCTGTTGATTGTGTAATGACTTGCGAGGACCCCATGCACCTTGTCACTCTGGACGCCGACGCCATTTCCGCGCGCCTGCCGCAACTGTCCGCCTTGCTGCACGACTGCGTGCACGACGGCGCCAGCATCGGTTTTATTTTGCCGTTCGACTCTTGCGACAGCGATGCTTTCTGGACCGATAATGTGCGGCCGGCCGTGGCGCGCGGCAGCCGCTTGCTGCTGGTGTTTGAACTCGATGGCGCGATCGCCGGCGCGGTGCAGCTGGACTGGGATACGCCGCCCAACCAGGCGCACCGGGCCGAAGTGCGCAAGCTGCTGGTCCACCCCGCGTTCCGGCGGCGCGGCCTTGCGCGCCAGTTGATGCAGGCGGTGGAAGAGCGGGCACGCGCCTTGCCGCGCCAGTTGCTGACGCTCGACACGCGCACGCAAGACCATGCCGAACCGCTGTATGCCTCGCTGGGCTACAAGACAGCCGGCGTGATACCCGGCTATGCGCTGGCGCCCGAGGGCGGCAGGCTGGACGCCACCACTGTCATGTACAAGCAGCTGAGCCTGCCTTGAAGCTGACTGCAAATCAGGACTCGTCCTACTGATTCCTGCGGCATGTTCTGACTGCCCATCGCGCGCGCCGCGCCTACACTTCAGTCCTGGCCCGCCGCGCGGCGGTACGGCCAGGTTTGCGGACTTTACAGGAGGCGGCAATGGCAAATATACGAACAGGAACGGAAACCGGGGCACGCGAAGCGCGTACGCCCGCGCGCTTGAACACGCTGGACTGGGCGGCCATGGTTTTGCTGGTGATCGGCGGGCTGAACTGGGGCCTGGTGGGCCTGTTCGGCATCGACGTGGTGGCGCGCCTGCTGGGCGACATGACCACCGCCTCGCGCGCCGTCTATCTGCTGGTGGGCATCGCCGCCGTGTACTCGATCTATCTGTGCGCCGGCAAGTTGCCGGCCAAGCCGTGAACGCGTTTTATTGACCCGACCCAGGAGGCAGCATGCCCACAGGCGCCAACCCCAAGCGCGAGCGCGAATTCAAGCACCTGGAAAAAGAATTCAAGCAGGAAGGACGCTACCCCGGCCGCGAAGAAGAGGTGGCGGCCCGTATCGTCAACAAACAGCGCGCGCAGCAAGGCGAAACGCAGCAGGCCAAGGCCAAGGCCGATGGTGACGGCCAGTTGCCGATTGACGGCTACCAGCACCTGACCGTCGCGCAGGTGCGCGAGCGGCTCGATGGGCTGACATCCGCCCAGCTCAAGCGCGTGCGCGCGTATGAAATGGCGCACAAGAAACGCAAGGGTGTGCTGCAGGCCTTGAGCGCTTAGATCAGCTGCAAATGCCGGGCGACAGGCAACAGCAGCAGGGCGGCGGCGAAGGCCAGTATGAAGCCGCCGCGCAAGGCGCCTGCACGCCAGGCAATGACCAGCAGGGCAAACAGGCAGGCAAGCATGCTAGCCGCGCTGAACCACGCCGGCAAGCTGACGCCGCCCAGCGAGGCCAGCCACGGCAGGGCCAGCAGCAGCGACATGGCGCAGGGCAGGGCGATCAGCCAGCCACGCATGGCGCTCAGTTTGCTGGCAACGGAAGTGGCTGGAATAGTGGTCATCGGAGCAGGTCCTTGTGGTCGGTGCTGAACAGTGTGGTAAGTGTGATGATTGTACCTGCTGATTATGACAACATTATTGCGTGCGCAGGTAGGCCAGCAGGTCGGCCACCTGCTGGGCGTTGCCGAGGCCCCAGAAGCGCATCTTATTGCCAGGAATAAAATCGCCGGGCGCTTTCAGGAAGCTGGCCAGGTTTTCTTCGGTCCAGATGATATTCGCGTTTTTCATGGCCGGCGAGTAGCGGTAGTCCGTGGTGGCGCCCGCCTTGCGGCCGATCACCCCCGTCAGCTTGGGCCCGAAACCCGCACGCGCGGACGGGCCCACCTGGTGGCAGGAGGCGCATCTGTAAAACACCGCCTTGCCGGCCACGGGGTTGCCTTTCAGGGCGGCGGCTGGTGCGGCTGCTGCTGTGGCCGCGCCAGCCTGGACGGCGAGCAAAGCCATGCTCAGGCTCAAGGCAATACGAGCGTGGCAAGTCGATGGCAAAAAAAGAATCATGGTAGTGACGATGCTGCGTGAATGGCGATGGCCTATTTTACAGGGCTGCCCGTCGGTTTTTGTCGATCAACGTTTGGACTGCGCCCCCAGCGCCGCCATCGCCGACGCCAGCACGATGCAGGCAATCGCCAGCCACTGTATCGAACTCAGGTGCTCGCCCAGCACCGCCATCGCCGCCAGCGCGCTCACAGCAGGCGCGGCGCTGCTGAACATGCCGAACACGCCCTGCGGCAAGCGGCGCAGGGCAAAAATTTCCAGGGTATAGGGCAGCGCGCTCGACAGCATGGCAATCGCCAGCCCCATCAGGGCCAGCGACGACGACAGCAGTGCCGTGCCCGCATAGGCCGCGCCGATCGGCACCGTCAGCATGGCCGCCACCGTCATGCCCCAGGCCACCGCCTGACCACCCTGCAGTGAAGAAGCGCGCTTGCCGAAGATGATATACAGCGCCCAGCAGGTGGCGGCGCCCAGCGCATACGCCACGCCGACCGGATTGAGGCTGCCCGGGCTGCCCTGCAGCGGTAGCAGCAGATACAGGCCGAACACGGCGCAGCTTACTGCCAGCAGGTCGCGCGGCCGGCGCGACGACAACATCGCCACCGCCAGCGGCCCCGTGACCTCGATGGCCACCGCGATGCCGATCGGGATCAGCGCAAACGCGCGGTAAATCAGCAGATTCATCAGCCCCAGCACGGAGCCGTACACCAGCAAATTGAGCACATCCTTGCGTGTCAGCGAAAAACGCCAGGGCCGGAACACCGCCAGCAGGAACAGCGCGGAAAAGCCCACCCGGTAGGCCGTGATGCCCTCGACCCCAATCACCGGAAACAGGTTCTTGGCCACCGCCGCCCCCAGGTTGACGGAAATCTGTCCTCCCAGTACGGCCAGGGAAGGGAGCAGGATGCTGTCGGGAATGGGCGAAGTGGCGGTGGGCGAGGTCATGGGGCGTGATTTTAATACGCCTGGCGTCAATCGTGGCTAGCCGCTTGCATGCACGCGGCGTATGCTTGGTGAACAGGTCGTCAAATTATCTTTTCCACACGGAGCCCACATGAAACGAGTCACCGGCATCGGCGGTATCTTTTTCCAGGCGAAAGACCCGGCAACCCTGCGCGCCTGGTATCAAACCCATCTCGGCATCGACGTGCAGGCGTGGGGCGGGGCGGCCTTCGGCTGGGCCGGCAAGGATGGCCAGCCTTGCGCCGGCACGACCATCTGGAATATCGCGCCGGCGCAGGGCGAGCCGTATGCGCCCGGCAACGCGCCGTTCATGATCAATTACCGGGTCGAAGATCTCGATGCGCTGCTGGACGCCTTGCGGGCCGAAGGCTGCCATGTGCTGGAGGCGGGCGAGGCGTCGGAATACGGCAAGTTCGGCTGGGTGCTCGATCCCGAGGGGCAACAAGGTCGAACTGTGGCAACCGCCGCCGGGACAGTAAGCATCTTCACTGCAGCGCCGGAAGATTCCATGGCGTGACGATCTGGATCGCCGACAGCGACTGGCCCTGCTTCAAAGGTGGCAATGCCCCCAGCGCGCGCAGGATATCCTGGCAGGCGCGGCGCATGTCCTGGCCCAAGTCATGGTGCAGCACGGCCTGGATGGCGCCGGCACGCAGCAGCGCCAGGTTGTCCGCGTCGAGATCGTGGCCGATAAACACCTTGCAGCGCCGGCCCGCCTGTGCGAACGCGTCGACGATGGCCGCATTGCCGCCGCCAATCGAATACACGCCGGCAATGCCGGGGTGCTCCAGCAGCGCCTGGGCTACCTGTGGCCCCGTGGCGCCGTCGATGCCATGGCCTTCGCTCACTTCGACAATGCTCACATGCCGGTGGCGTTCGCGCAGCGCGCGCCGAAAACCGAGTTCGCGTTCTTCCTCGCCGTGGTAGCGGTTGCTGCTGAGGGTCACCAGCACCTGCTGCTTTTTTGCGCTGCCCATCCACTGGCCGATCAGGTAGGCCGCCGTTTCGCCGGCGGCGCGGTTGTCCATGCCGACATACGTACTGCGCCGTGAGCCGGGCAGGTCGGTCACCAGGGTCACCACGGGAATGCTCGCCTCCGTCAGCCTGGCCACGGCGGCCGAGATCGGCGGCAAGTCGGGCGCCTTGAGCAGCACGCCATGGCTGCCATTCTTGCGTATGCGTTCCAGCAGCTCGACGATGCGGTCCACCTCCAGCGTTTCATGCAGGTGAAAACGGGAGCGCAGCACGGCCGGGTGCAGCGAGGGCAGCTCCGCCTCCAGCGCCTGGCGCACCGAGTCGGTGAAACGCTGCGGCGCCACCATCAGCACATCGATCATGAATTTCTTGCCGGACAACCCCACCTGCACGCTTTGCCTGGCCAGTTCCTCCTGCGCCTGCTGCACGCGGCGCACGGTGGAAGCGTGCACGCCCGCGCCGCCCCGCACGACACGCTCGACGGTGGCAAGGCTGACGCCAGCCTGCAGCGCTACAACTTTCAAGGGAAAGGGATGGGCCATGATTTGACGGTTTCTTGAGGGGTTTTCGGATCAAAAATGCAGGTTTCCTTGCTTATACTGATTTTACATTCAAAAAAAACACAGGAGACCTTCATGCACGAACACCTTGCCGCCAGCGCGCCGCCGCAGCCTTACTGGCTGTCCAGGCAGGACTGCGACCTTGACGCATTCCACCGCCTTGCCAGCCGGCAAACCGATATTGCCGATTACCCGCACGCGGCAAGCGTGCAGTCCAGGGTGCCCATCTACGACTGCGACAGCGTGCGGCGCCTGGGCCAGGAGCCGGTCGCGCTGCAAGCCTTGCAGGCCGAATGGGGCAGGGCGCTGCTCGGCGGCCCCGGCGTGATCGTGCTGCAGCGCGCCGTGGCGGACCTGGCCACTTTGGCGCAGGTCAGCGCTGTGTTTCGCGAGCTGATCGCCGAGCAGCATGCCAGCGGCAATGCCAGCGGCGACCACTTCGCCAAGCCCGGTGCCAATGACCGCATCTGGAACGCCCAGCAAAAGCTCTGCCTGCGCGACCCGGCCGCGTTTGCCCGCTATTACGGCAACCCTGTGCTGGCCTGGATCAGCCAGGCCTGGCTGGGGCCCGGCTACCAGATGACGGCGCAGGTCAATGTGGTCAACCCGGGCGGCGCGGCGCAGTCGGCGCACCGCGACTATCACCTGGGTTTTCAAAGCGAAGCGAGCAGCAGTACCTATCCGGCGCATGTGCACCGGATGTCGGCCACCCTGACCCTGCAGGGCGCGGTCGCCCATTGCGACATGCCGCTCGAATCGGGGCCGACCCTGTACCTGCCGTATTCACAGCTGTACCCCGCCGGCTACCTGGCGTATCACCAGAGCGCGTTCGGCGATTATTTCGAACAGCACAAGGTGCAGTTGCCACTTAAAACAGGCGACGCCGTGTTTTTCAATCCGGCGCTGTTCCATGCCGCCGGCCATAACCGGTCAAACGATATCCGCCGCATGGCCAATCTGCTGCAGGTGTCGTCGCCGTTCGGCCGCGCCATGGAAACGCTGGACCGCCAGGCCATGAGCCAGGCCCTGTATCCGGCGCTGCTGGCGCTGCGCGCGCAAGGGCAAACCCGCGACGAAGCGGCGCACGCGGTGGCCGCCTGCGCCGAAGGCTATGCCTTCCCCTGCAACCTGGACCGCGACCCGCCGATCGGCGGCATGGCGCCCGCCACCCAGCAGCAGATCCTGCTGCAGGCGCTGGACGAACAGTGGCCGCCGGCGCGCCTGGACGCGGCACTGGCCGACAAACAATGGCGCCAGCAAGCCTGAGCCTTCACCCATCATTACGAGAGACAATATGACCAATACCATCCGTATCGGCCTGATCGGCGCCGGCTACATGGGCAAGGCCCACACCATCGCCTGCAAATCCGTGCGCAGCATTTTCAATACCGAATTGACGCCTGTTTGCGAACTCATCTGCACCAGCAGCGAGGAAGGCGCCGCGCGCTGCGCGCGGGAACTGGGCTGGAACCGCGCCACCGGCGACTGGCGCGTGCTGGTCAATGACCCGAATGTCGACGCCATCATCATCGCCACGCCGCCGCACACCCACAAGGAGATCGTGCTGGCTGCGCTGGCGCTGGGCAAACCTGTGTTCTGCGAGAAGCCGCTGGGCTTTTCCGCCGCAGAGTCCCTGGCGCTGGCCGAGGCGGCGGAAAGCGCCGGCGTGGCCAATATGGTGGGTTTCAACTATATCCGCACGCCCGCCAGCCAGCTGGCGCGGCAGATCATCGAAGCGGGCGAGATCGGCGAGATCATCCATGTGCAGGCCGAGCACGTGGAAGACTATCTGCACGACCCGCGCGCGCAGGCCTCGTGGCGCACGCGCGCGGCCACCGCCACCCAGGCCGGTGCCCTGGCCGACGTCGGCTCGCACCTGATCAACCTGGTGCTGCGCCTGGCCGGACCGGTCGACAGCCTGGTGGCCGACATGAACGTGGTGCATGCGCACCGCGACGGGCCGAAGGGCCGGGAAGCGGTGGAAAACGATGACCAGGGCAATCTGATGCTGCGCTTTGCCAGCGGCGCTCTGGGCGCGCTGACCTTCAGCCGGGTGGCGGCCGGGCGCAAGATGGGCTACACCTACCGCATCACGGGAACGAAAGGGGCAATCGCTTTCGACCAGGAAAACCAGAACGAGCTATGGCTGTACGACGCCAGCCGCCCGGCCCAACGCCAGGGTTTTCAGCGCCTCTTGATCGGGCCGTCACATCCGGACTACCTGGCGTTTTCCCAGGGCGCGGGACACGGCACCGGCTATAACGACCAGATCGTGATCGAGGCGCGCGACTTCTTGCAGGCGATCGCCAGCGGCCAGGCCGTATGGCCGACGTTTCGCGACGGCTACGAGGTCGACAAGGTGGTCGATGCGGCGCTGCGCTCGATGCGCGAGCGGGGCTGGGTGACGGTGGCGTAATACAGTGCGCAGCGATAGCCCTGGCGTCGAGTGCGGCGCTGGACAATCCGGTACCCATGGTTTAAGTTGGCGCCATGGAAAAACCGACTGACACAACGCCGCTCGACCTGCATTCTGCGGCATGGGCCAGCCTGGCCGCTGCTTACGGCCACGCTGAAAAAATCCCGGCCCTGCTGCAAGACCTGCGGCAGGGAGACGCCGGGGCCCTGGACGATTTATATGGCCATATCTGTCATCAGGGCACGATTTACCCGGCCTCGGTCGCCGCATTCCCGCACCTGGTTTCGGTGGCGGCGACAGTGGCGTCGCCGGAGCTGCGCGCGGGCGTACTGTCGCTGGCGGCGTCGATTCATGAAAGCACCAGCCTGGAAGAAGAATTGCAGGCATCCCTGTATGCCGCCGCCTTTCATGCCGCGGTGCCGGCCGCGCTTGCCATGGCGCTCGCCGACCTGGCACGGGCCGAGGACAGGCTGAGCGGCATCTACCTGCTCAAAGCCGCCGCCACATTCGCCGGATTTGCCGGCGCGGCGCGGGTACTGGGCGGTTTTGCCGACGAGGAGTTCTGCCTGGCTTGCCCCGGCTGCGGGGTTGACCTGTATGTCTGGCCGGTGCCGGAAGGCTTGTCGGCCGCCACCGCAGACCCGGTCTTCACGCCATCGGCAAAAACGGCGCTGGTGAGTGCCGGCCCGGTCGGCAGCTCAGCCCAGCTCGCCGCCTTTGCCTGGCTGAAGGCGGACACGGCCGCTTTGCCCTGCCTCGATGACATCGCGTTGCGCCTGCCTTTTTTGTTTGGCAGCGCGCGCTGTGCCGAATGCGGCCACTCTTTTTCGCTGATGGACGCGCTGGTCAGCGAGGCATCGGATTAATTCGATGCATCGCTGAGGCGTGCCCAGCCGCCATTAATCCAGCTTCAAGGCCGTCGCCACATCCCCCCACGCCACGTACTTGAAGTTCTGCGGCCCGTCCGGCAGGCGCTTGTAGCCGTCCTGGATCACCAGCATGCCTTGCGCATACCGACCGCCCAGGTTGCTTGAGGTCACTTCCAGGCCATCGGTCTCCGAGGTGCCATCGATGCCGGCCTGCAGGTTGAAGCCGACCCGGAAGCGACCGCGCACCTTGTAGGGCGCGGTGGCGTCGAGCACCACGTAGCTGCTATCGCCCTGGCTTGACACCACTAGGTAGCTGGGCGCGCCATTGCGGCCGTGGTAGATGGCCATGCCTTCCACGTCGGCCGCCAGGTTGGCGCCGACCGGCAAGACCATGGCGAGGGCATCCGGCCTGGCCGCGTCGGCCGAGGTGGTCCACACGCCGCGCCGCTCTTCGCCGAGGAACAAACGGCCGCTGGCATCGTCGGCCACGCAGCCTTCGGGCTGGGTCGCGACCTTGAAGCTGCGCAGCAGGGTGGCGCTGAATTTGCCGTCAGCCATGCCGATGCGGTACTGCTGGAAGGTGCCGTCCTTGTCATTGATAAAGGCCTCTACGCCACCGGACTTTGGCTGGTACAGGCACATGCCGTAGATATCGTTCAGGCCGGTGGCAAAGCTGCCGGCTACGTTGAGCTCGCCATTGGCCGCGATACTGAACAGCATCATGGTGTTGTCGTCGCGGCGGGTGGCGACGGCCAGGTCGACGTTGGTGCCGCCCAGGTTAATGCCTTGGCGCACGTCGACATTGTTCAGCCTGCCCACTTCCAGCAATTGCGTTTGCTTGCCCTGCAGGTCGTAGACCAGCAGGCCCTGCTTTTTATTGGTGCCGAGGATGCGCGCGTCAGCCGGGTTGCTGGACAGCCAGATGGCCGGGTCGTCGGCCGCGTCGCCCTGGCGCGCCATCGGCTCGGTTTGTGCTTGCGGTTCGACGATGGCCACAGGCATCGCCTTGTCGGCCTTGCCCTGCCAGCCCAAGGCGCGCGATTGCCAGCCATTTTTGCCGCGCAGCAGCAGCTTGCCCTCGTCCATGGCCAGCTGGCTGTCGCCCTTGCGCACGCGCAAATCCACGGTTTGTGTCGCCGATGCCGTCCAGCGGCCGTCCTTGCGGGCCAGCAGATGCAGTTTTTCGGCCTTGGCGTCCAGCACGGCCACGCCGCCTGGCAGCACGGCCAGGGCGCCGGCGCCGCCGTCCAGCTGGCCGTAAGGGCGGCGCAAGGCCACCGCCTCGCGCTTGCCCATGCCTTCGGACTCGGCTTCATAGGCCCACACGCCCAGATTGCCTTCGCTGACCAGCAATTGCCCGGCGCCATCGTCAACGCGGCAATGCTTGACGTGCGGCGGCAGGGCCAGCTTGCGCACCAGGCGGCGCTGTTCGCCCTGCATCACCCATTGCTCGGCTTGCCCATCCTTGGCAACCAGGAACAGATGGTCGAGCCGCTGGGCGTCGCGGTACAAACACGACGCTTCCACCGAAAAAGTGGCGTCGGGAAATGGCGCCAGTCGCGTCAGCTTGCCGGATTGCAGGTTCACCGTGACGGGCACGGGGCGCTGCGTATCGGCTTCCAGGAATACGGCCAGCACCTTGTTGCCATCGATACGGGTATCGAGCTGTTTGGCGCGCACGGCAATATTGTCCTGCTCGCGGCCTGTGCTGTCGAACAGGTGCAGGCCGTGCTTGTCCAGCGCCAGCCAGCCGCCGCCGGGCAGGCGCGCCAGTTCTTCGGCCTGTTGCGTAAAGGCGGGCAGGGCGGCGGCCAGCAAGGTGGAGGGAAGCGCAAACGCAGCCAGCAGGGCGGCGCAGAGCAGGGATTTTTTCATGCTTGTTTTCATTAAAAGGCGCTCGCTTTCAGGCTCAGCTTGTAGGTGCGGCCGTATTGTTCGTTCTGTACGTTGAACTGCTTCGTGCCTTGATAGACATAGTATTTTTCATTGTTCAGGTTGGCCGCTTCGAACGTCAGCTGGAGTTGCTTGCTGATCTGGTACGACAGCGAAAAATCGAGCTGCTTCTGGCTATCGACGATATGGTCCTGGCTTTGCTGCAGGATATCGCCGCCCATTTCCAGCAAGTAAGGCGACTTGTAGTTGAGCGCCAGCCGGGCACTGACCGGGCCCGTTTCATAGCCCAGCATGATGTTCATGACCTGGTTCGACTGGCCCGGCAGCCGGATGTTGCGCGACAACTGGCGGTCGGCCGCCTTGTCGAAGCGGGCGATCTGCGCCGACGAGGTGGTCAAGGTACCATTCACGCCCAGCAGGAACTGGTTGAACGGCGCTGGCAACATGCGCAGCGGCTGCATATAAGAAAGCTCGATGCCTTTCACCTTGGCCGCGTCGCCATTCGCATACGAGGTGGCGCTGGTGTAGCTGGCCCACTGGCCGGTGCCGGCCAGGTTGGTGGTGTAGGTGAAATTCTTGATGTCCTTGTAGAAACCATAGGCCGACATGACGCCGTCGTTGCCCAGCACGCGCTCGATGCCCAGGTCCAGGTTGTTGGCTTTCAATGGTTTCAAATCCGGGTTGCCAATCACCGCTTCCGTATTGCTGGCCAGGCTGACACCGGGCGCCAACTGGCTGAAATTGGCTCGCACCACGGCCTGGGTCCAGGCCGCGCGCACGCTGGTTTTATGGTCGAGGTCATAGCGCGTCTGCAGGTTCGGCAGCCAGTTGGTGTAGGAGCGTTCGCGGCTCAAGGGCGTGGCGGCGCCGCTGCTGTTTACTTGCGAGCCGGCGGCTTCGAAACTGGTGCGCTCGGCGCGCACGCCGCCCAAGATGTGCCAGGCGTCGAAGTCGAGGCTGTTCTGCACATACATGGCGTCGATGTCTTCGTGCATGCGGTAGTCGTTGATGATGGATTCGGTGGCCAGGCGGGCCTTGTCGCGGTCCAGGCCGGCCACGCGGGCGCGTATCAATGCCGGATCGAGCGCCACGCCGATGGCGCCCAGGTCGTAGTCGAGATTGCGGCCCTGCACGAAAGCGCTCATGGCGGTGCTGCCCGCGCCCCAGTAATTGCCGCTGCTGGCCTTGCTGCTGTTATACGCCCATTGATTGGTGTCATTGGTCTTTTCGCGGCGGCTGGCCTTTGCGCCGAATTTCAGGGTGGCGCTATCGAACTTGCGGGTGAGATCAATGCGCGCATGGTGTTCATTGTCTTTCGAGTAGCGCTGCTGCAGGGTGATGGCGTTCAGCGCATAGCCGGCCGGGTCGTACAGCGAAGCCGGACCGCTCAACAGCGGCTGCTGGGTATCGGTAAAACTGATGCCGGCGATATTGCTGGTGGCGCGGAAACGCCCGTCGTTCAGCGACTCCGGCGTATCTTCGGTGGCGCGGCTGGCGCCGCCCTTGATGTCCAGCGTCCAGTCGCCCGACTTTTGCTGCGTGCCCAGCACCAGGGAGCGCACCTGCTGCGTGTACTTGCGCTGGCGGATGCGGCGCTCGGCACGCGCCGTGCCCGTTTCGCCTTCGGCCAGGCTGCCACCGGCGATATTGCTGATGGTCAGGCGGTCGCGCACCTCATTGTCGGAAAACTCGCTGAGGAAAGAGCGGAGGAACCAAGTGTTGCCCGCGTCAAGACGGTAGTCGAGATTGACGGCCAGCGCGCCGCGCTTCCTTACCGGCAGGTAATCACGCAACTCCAGGCTGCTCAGGCGGCCATTGCTCCAGGCGCCGCCGGTTTCCACGTCGTCGGAACCAAACGAGCGCTTTTCGGCGCTGACGCCGGCCGCCACGCCCAGTTTGCCGTCGAGAAAACGCTGGGCCCACAGGGCGCCGCCGCTGGGGCTGGTCTTGCCGGTTTTTTCGTCGTGGCTGGCGGCGACATTCGCCGACAACAGTTTGCCGGGCACATCGAAGGCCGACAGCGATTTCACTTCCACCGTGGCGCCCAGCGAGTTGGCGTCCATTTCCGGCAGCAGGGTCTTGGATACTTCCAGGGTGCGGATCAGGCCGGCGGGCAGGATGTCGAGCGCGACGGCGCGGCGGCCCGCTTCGGGCGACGGCACCAGGGCGCCGTTGATGGTGACGGCGTTCAGGTCCGGGCCCAGGCCGCGCACGGTGATATAGCGGCCTTCGCCTTGGTCGCGCTGTACCGAAACGCCGGGCAACCTGGCCAGCGCTTCGGCCGCGTTCTTGTCGGGCAGGCCGCCGATATCGTCGCTGCTGATCACGCTGACGATATTGTCGGCCTTTTCCTGCGCCGCGATGGCGTTGCGCAGGCTGGAGCGCTGGCCACTGACGACGACGGTAGCGGACTCATCCTGAGCCAGGGCTGGCGCGTTACAAGCGGCCATCACGGCCAGGGCCAGCGCGGACAGGCGCAGCGGGGAAGACATCGAAGCAGTGATGCTGGTTTTCATGTTGAGCTCAAGAGGGGAGTGGAGGGAACCGGGCGGATTCTAGGCAGCAAATATGACCGATGCATGACAGGGCGCGGCGCAAAGGCGCGCCAGCAGCGGGTTTCAGGCCGGTGGCGGGTGAAATGAGCTGAAATGACCCCTGCACGCACGGGCCGGGCCGCTGGCACCGTGTTTTTGGCGCCTCATTCGCTTGGTGCGTGAGCCGTTTGCACCTGTACCCGCCGCGCCACGTCCATGTCATCGTGCTGTCATGGCCGGCCGGTATGGTGGTCGCACTTGTCAAAAAGGGTAACGCCATGCTGCAACTTCACCGCAACAGTCTGATCGCCGCCGCGCTGGCGCTGCCGGTTTTTTTCCTGCTGTATTCGACCCTCGGCGTGGCCAAGCCGTTTCACGCCTGGAAATGGATGGACATCGTCTGCGAAGGAGGCACGGCCGTGATGGCGGGCATCTGGTTTTTGTTCACCCTCAGCAGCCGGCCGCGCGGCCTGGTGACGCGCCTGCTGGCCGGTGGCCTGTGCGCCATCATGCTGGGCTCGTGGGCCGATTGTCTCGATGAATTTTTTGCCATCGACAAGCAGGAGTTGTGGGACAACTGGCTGGAGGCGCTGATTCCTTTCGGCATGCTGCTGGTGACGGTGGGCATGTATTACTGGCGCCATGAACAGTTCCGCCTGAACGAGCACCTGCAAAAGCGCGAACGCCTGTTTCGCGACCACCGCGCGTTCGACCGAATCACCCAGCTGGCCGACGCCAGCTATCTGCGCACCCAGCTGCGGCTGGAGCAGGAGCGCCGGCCCGGCGTCGATTGCGCGCTGGTGCTGCTCGATATCGACAAATTTCATTTGATTAACCGCGAACACGGTCATGCCGAAGGCGACCGCGTGCTGCAGGCGGTCGGCCATATGCTGCTGCTGAACTTGCGCAACGACGACCTGCTGTGCCGCTATGCGGGCGACCGCTTTGCCGTGCTGATGCCGGGCGTGGCCCGTGCCGACGCCGTCGAGGTGGCGCGCCACCTGTGCTATATGGTCGGCCAGATGCGCCATTTTGCCAAAGATGGCGAAGTGCGGCTGAGCTTGCGCCATGCCTGCTCGATGACCGACGGCGTGCCGGAAGTGGTGCTGGCCGAGCTGAGCCGCGCGGTGGAAACGCCGCTGCGCGCTGCGGCGCCCGCTTGAACTGCCCGGTGAAGCTGACCCAGGCAAATGACGCGAGCATTGCGGCGCGCCATCAGCCGGCGCTGGTGCTGGGCTATGCGCGCTCGCGCGATGCGCCTGGCGCGCCGCTGCTGCGCGGCACTGGCCTGGAAAGCCTTGATGATGGCCTGGACGAGCAACTGCTGTCGGCCACGCAATACCTGCAACTGCTGGCCAATGTGGCGCGTAGCCTGGCCAGCAGCGACACCAGTTTCATGCTGGGCCAGCAATTGCTGCCCGGGCACTATGGGGCCGTCAGCCACGCGCTGCTGCAGGCGCAGAATTTGCGCCAGGCTTTGAGCGTGCTGTGCGGCAGCCATACGCGCTTGTGCCCGCTGTTGCAGCCGCGCCTGCGCGACGCCGGCGCCTTGCAGGTGCTGTACTGGACCGATGCCTTCGGCGCGCCGAGCCAGCTGCCGTTCCTGGTCGAGATGCACATGACGGCCCTGAGTGCCATGTGCCGCTGGCTGGCCGGCGAGCCGCTGCCATGGCGCTATTGTTTCAACCGCGCGCGGCCGCGCCATGTGGAGCAGCACGAGGTGCACCTGGGCCAGGACCTGCGCTTCGATTGCCAGCTCGACGCCATGCTGATCGACACGGCCTGGCTGGACCGGCCCTGGCCGCGCGGCAATGCCACCGCTGCCGCCCTGGCGCAGCGCGCCGCCAGCCTGGAGGCGGCGCCCCCGCCCAGCCTGCTTGGCGGCCTGTACGATTATTTGCTGCGCGAACTGCGCCGCGCGCCGACCCTGGAGCGCACCGCGCAGGATTTCGGTGTCAGCCCGGCTACTTTGAAGCGTCACCTGGCGCGCCACGGCAGCCACTTCCAGGCCGAGCTCGACCAAGTGCGCGCACACAAGGCCATCTATCTGTTCCAGGCCCATGGCTACGACAACGACGCCGTGGCCGCCTACCTGGGCTTTCACGACGCCACCAATTTTCGCCGCTCGTTCAAGCGCTGGACCGGGCAGACGCCGCAATTGCTGCGCCACGCGCTCGGTTTGTTCGTCTCGGGATAGGCGGCCGGCCCATGCGCAGATAGGTTCCAGAGCGAACAATTGCCCTTCCGGCTACATCCATAGTACACTCGACAAGAGCGAGAACAGACGCTGGAAATGGCCGGTCCGGCCACCAACCCTGTGCGGTCGCTGGCGCATCCCGGACACGGATGACGTTTGGCAACCGACAACTTGATAACCTCAATCGTGTATTCACAATCGCAAATCGATCCAGTCGTCAGTTTCCGCAACACCCAGGGTGAAGCGGTGCGCGGTACGATTTTCAACCTGCAGCGCAATTCGCTGGTGATGGAAATCTACAATCCCTATTCGATCGTACAGGTGAGCGAAGTGCTCGTTGAGCTGACCGTGCGGATGGGCGCCAAGAACGCCTATGTCGGCAAGGCGGTGGTCATCAGCAGCGTCAATACGGGGCTGACCGCCATCGTCTCGGTGACCCTGATCGATGAGTGGCGCGAGCTGAGCGACGTGGTGGTGGTGAAGGGCGCCATCGGCCGCGAATCGTCGGCCTTTGTCACCGGCTGGAGCGAACGTTCGCGCATCAGCCGCGACTACCAGATCGTCGTCAACGACATGCGCGCGTTTTTGTCGGAAGTGGCGCGCTGGGTCGAGCAGGTCGATTTGTCCGATTCGCTGCCGAAAGAAAATGGCCGCCTGCGCAGCGACATTTTCGATGAACTGGCGCAGCCGCTGATGGCGCAGACCCAACTGTACCTGCGCCAGCTGGAAGCGGCCGCCGCGCAAGTGCCCGACGAGCATGCGCCGGCCCACCGCGCGTTTGCCCAGGCCGCGTTGCATCCGCTGATTTTGCGCGCGCCGTTCGTGTTCCGCACCTTTACCAAGCCGCTCGGTTATGCCGGCGACTACCAGATGGTGAACCAGCTGCTGGACGATCCGCGCCAGGGCCCCAGCACGTATTTTCAGATCGTCAATGCGGCCTTTCTGCAGGCGGCGGTGGCCACCGCGCACCGCAACCGCATCGACATTCTGACGGACTTTCTCGCGCAAAAAGCGGCCGAGGCGCGCCAGGCCGGGCGCGTGTTTCGCGTGCTCAACGTCGGCTGCGGCCCGGCCGTCGAGGTGCAGCGCTTTCTCGATACCTGCATGGATGCGCAGTGGCTGTCGTTCGAGCTGGTCGACTTCAGCGGCGAAACGCTGGACTGGACCCGCGCGCGCCTGGACACCATCATGCAGCGCACCGGCCGCCCGGCCGTGATCGAATACGTGCATGACTCGGTGCACAACCTGCTCAAGCGGCGCCACGGCCCGGCCCCGGCGGAGACCGGCAGGGGCGGCGATTTCGACGCCGTGTACTGCGCCGGCCTGTTCGATTACTTGTCCGACAAGGTCTGCGCGCGCCTGCTGATGCATTTCGCCTCGCGCGTGGGGCCGGGCGGGCGCTTGCTGGTGACCAATGTGCATGAAAACAATCCCGGCAAGTTCGGCATGGAGCATCTGCTGGAATGGCATCTGATCTACCGCAATGAAGCGACCTTGTCGGCCTTGCTGCCCGAGTATGCGGTCGAGCGCCATATCCATGTCGACGCCACCGGCGTGAATGTGTTTGCGGAAGTGAGCATTCCGTGATGGACCGGCCAGGCCTGCATGCCGGCTACACGGCTGTATTGCGTGATTTCCGGCTGGAATTCAGTCGTGGCGGGGCATATACGGGCATCGTGCTGATCCTGCTGGGCATGGGCCTGGACTCGGCGCTGTATCCGGACATGCAGCGCTCTTTCACCGGCGCGCGGGTGCTGGTGGCGGCGCTGATCTTTTGCGTCGCGCTGGCCATGCGCACGCGCTGGGCGCAGGAGCGTATCGCCTGGATGACATTCGCCTGGCTACTGCTGCCGCAACTCATGATCGCCTGGATGATCGCCATGACCGAAGGCGCGGCCTCGATCTATTACGTCGGCATGACCCTGGCGATCTATTCCTCGGGCATCGTGCTGGCTTTCGGCCTGTGGCAGAACATGGTGTTCGGCGCCATTTCCTGCCTGCTGTACGTGGCCGCCTGCGCCTGGCATGCGGGTGCGGCGCAACTGTCGCCCGAATTCGTCGTCAACTGCCTGTTCCTGGTAATGTCGGCCAGCATCAGCGCCGTGTTTACCTACTTTAACGAACGCGCGCGCTTCATGCTGTTCCAGCTGAAGGCCGAAGTGGCGCAAAAGAATGCGCAGCTGGAAGAAACCAACAAGGACCTGGCCGATATCAAGGGCCAGATGCTGCAGCAGGAAAAGATGGCGGCGATCGGCACCCTGGCCGCCGGCTTGCTGCATGAGGTCAACAACCCGGTCAATTTTTGCATGATGGCGATCGACGTCGCCATGGAGGAGCCAGCGGCGCGCCAGAACGCGCTGATCAGCGAATGCCTGACCGACGCCAGGCAGGGCATGCTGCGGGTGCAGCACATCGTCTCGGACCTGAAGACCTTTGCCTACCGCAAGAACGGCGACCAGCTCGAACGCGGCCACTTCCAGTTCCAGCGCGCGCTCGAGTCGGCGATACGCCTGGTCGGCCATGAAACCAAGAACGTCGATATCAGCCATGCATTGCCGGAAGACACGCTGGTGCGCGGCGACGAGGCGGCCATTGTCGGCGTGCTGATCAACCTGCTGGGTAATGCGGTGCTGTCGATGCGCAAGCGCAATTTGCCGCCGTTCGAAATCCACATCAGTGCGCACTGGCAGGACGAGCGGCTGCATGTCAGCGTGCGCGACAACGGCCCCGGCATCGAACCCGAAAACCTGGCGCGCGTGTTCGAACCGTTCTTTACCACCCGCGAAGTGGGCCAGGGGCTGGGCCTGGGCCTGAGCATCAGTTATGGCGTGATCAAGCGCCACGGCGGCACCTTGTCGGCCGAAAGCGTGTTCGGTTCCTGGGCCAGCATGAATTTCGACTTGCAGCGCTCCGACTGGGAGGGCCGCTAGCATGGAGCTCGACAGCCGCGCGACAGTGCTGTACGTCGACGACGAAGCACTGGCGCGCAAGTATTTTGCCCATCTGGCCGGCGCGCGCTACCGCGTGCTGACGGCCGCCGGCGTTGACGACGCGCTGGCGCTGCTGGCCGAAAGCGGCGAGCGCATCGACGTGCTGGTGACCGACTACCGCATGCCGGGACGCCTCGGCAGCGAGCTGCTGCCGGAAGTCGAGCGCCAGCATCCGCACATCGTGTGCATGCTGGCCACCGCCTATGCCGACAAGCAGGTGCTGCTGGAGCTGATCAATGCCGGCTCGCTGTTCCGCCTGCTGGAAAAACCGCTCGATACCGCCGAACTGCTGCGCGCATTGGAACTGGCGGTGCAGGCCGGGCGCGCCCGCGCGGCGCGCCGCCTGGGCCTGATGGCGATCGACGAATCGCTGGCCTTTCTGGAACATGAACTCAATACGCCGCTGGCGGCGGTGGCCAATTTTGCGCGCGGCATCGAACGGCGCGCCACCGCGCTGCACGGCGAAGAGGCCGAGATCGCCGAAGCGGCGGCGCTGATGCATGACAACGCGCGCTATTGCCTGGCGGTGCTGGCCAGCTTTGTCGATACGGTGCGCCTGGCCGGCCTTGGTGCCGGCATCGGGACCGGGATCGGCGGCAGCGCGCGGCAACTGCTGTCCGGTTTGCTCGACAGCTACCCCATGACGCCGCGCCAGCGCGCCTGCATCACGCTGCAGGAGGGCGGCGATTTCGCCATTGCCGAGTCGCCCCATTGCGTCTCGCTGATCCTGTCGTCGGTGCTGGGCAGTAGCTTGCGCGCGCTGGAAGGCCATGCCGGCGCGGCCATCGTGCTGGCGGTGGCGGCCGGCAGCATCAGCGTGCGCCATAATGCCGATGGCGGCGCCAACCCCGGGCTGGCCGAGCATCTGCTGCGCGATCCGCTGGCCAGCGCCGGCCCGCAAGCGCCAGGCTGGAACCTGATCTTCTGCAAACGCATGATGCAGTCGTTTGGCGGTACCATCGGTATCGCCACCGAGCATGGCAGTTCCACCACCGTCACCCTGAATTTTCCAGTCCCCATAAGGAACGAGCATGATTGACGCCCCTCTGCCTTTGCCGGCCCAGCGCGAGCCGGCACCGGCCTTGCCGACGATACTGTACGTCGATGACGAGGCCAACGCCCTCAAATACTTCCAGCGCGCCATGTCGCCGCTGGCCCATGTGCTGACCGCCATGTCGGTCGAAGAGGGCAAGCGCGTGCTCGACGAGCACGCGGCCCAGATCGCCGTGCTGGTGTCCGACCAGCGCATGCCTGGCGCCTACGGCAATGAATTGCTGTCGTATGCCTGGGACCGCTATCCGCATATCGTGCGCATTCTGACCACCGCGTATTCCGAGATGGAACATACGGTGGAGGCCGTCAACCAGGGCCAGATCCACCGCTATATCCAGAAGCCGTGGGATATCGCGGCGCTGCGCATGGAGTTGAAGCAGGCGCTGGCGCTGGCCCAGCTGCGCAGCGAACACGCCCAGTTGCTGCGCGAAAAGCTGCTGGTACGCCAGCGCCAGGCGATCGCCAACCGTATCGGCTGCCTGTACAGCCTGTGCGCCAGCCTGGCCGGGCCGGAACAGCAATTGCCGGTGGAAGCCTATCTGTCGGCCGCGCTGACGGCTGGCGTGATTGCGCCCGAACCGGACTGGCTGCTGATGGATTATGCCGACCTGGTGGCATCGGAAGCGTTCCGCAGCACCGCCTTCGGCGCCGATGTGCGGCGCCAGCTCGACACGCTGGAACTGGCCCAGCCCGGCCGCGGCGTGGAGCAGATCATCGACCTGCTGCTGCCGGTGTTCGGCGCGGCGATGCGCGACGCGGGCGGCACGGTGCTGTTTCTCGACAGCCGTTTGTTGACGGAATTCCTGGAAGCGCCGACCGGCACGCCGGTCTCGTCGACGCACGCTTTCTGGCTGGCCAGCCTGCTGTGGCTGGCGCGGCGTGGCTGGTCGATGCAGGTCGACGCCAGCGAGCAGGGCTTGCAGGGCAAGGTGATGCAGGCCGAACCGGCGCTCACGCCCGATCACCTGGCGGCGTGGATCGAGCAGTTCTGAGCTGCCGGCCGTGGCAGCGGACGATCAGTCTTCCGTTGCCAGTTTCAGTTGCGCCAGGCCCTTCTCGAAATCCTTGCCGATCAGGGTGTCCATGCTGACAAATACATTCATCACCTTGCTCGGATAAGGGGTGGGGCCGGTCATGGTCCAGTTGACCCGCGTGCCGTCGCCCTCGGGCGCCAGGGTGAAGATGGTGGTGTTGTGGCTGACGTAGGGCTGCAGGAAGTCGAGCTTGATCACGGTGCGCTCGGGGCCGGGCGCCTCGATGATTTCCATGCGGCCGGCGCCCACCTTGTCGTTGCCTTGCCACGCATAGCGCGCGCCCTTGCCGCTGTCCGGGCCGCTGTAGGTGCGCTGCATGCCGGGATCGAGCGTTTCCCACGGCGACCAGCTTTTCCACTCGCGGAAATCGGTGAGCAGCGCGGCGACTTTCTGCGGCGGCGCCTTGATGCTTACTTCACGCTGCACCTTGAAGGTGTCCGGCTTGGTGGTGGCAAAGCCGAGCACGCCGGCAACGAAAATGGCAATCAGCAGCAAGGTTTTCTTGATCATATGCTCTCCAATGCTTGATAGGGATACGAACAAATCGGTTCAATCTTAGCAGATGCGCGCACGGCTGCGCAGGTCGTTTGTCGGCGGCGGCCGGCGTCCGCTAGAATGCTGCTTTGCAAGAATTTGAAACCAGGGAAACATGATTCAACGTACCATCGCCAGGCTCGGCCTGGCATGCGGCCTGCTGGCGACAGCGCTGGCCGCGAACACCGCCTGGGCCGCCGCCTGTCCCGCCCATTACGTCGATGGACGGCCGCCCGAAATTACCAATCCCAAGCTGGACGTCTCGACCACCGAGCTGTGCTACACCGTGTTTGGCGTCATGCATTCCGGCGTCACGCGCACGCCGCTGTGGTCGGCCGAGCACCTGACGGCCAGCAATGTCGAAGCGGCGCAGGATTTGTCGCGCGAAAACTCGTTTCATGCCGAACGCAAGCTGCCGGCCGGCCAGCGCGCAGAACTGGCCGACTACGCGCGCAGCGGCTTTGACCGCGGCCATATGGCGCCGAACGGCGATATGCCCGACCGGCGCAGCCAGCAGGACAGTTTTACGCTGGCCAATATGGTGCCGCAAGATGCGCGCAACAACCGCTACGTATGGGCCGGCATCGAGGGCGCCGTGCGCAAGATGGCCAAGAAGGAGGGCGCGCTGTATGTGATCACGGGGCCGGCCTTTATTGGCGGCAACTTGCGCAAGGTGGGCCGGGTGCTCGTTCCCAGCCATTTGTACAAGGCAGTCTACAGCCCGCGCCAGGGCGCCGGCGCCGCCTACTTTATCGCCAACACCGACACCAAGGATTATGAAGTGCTGAGCATCGCCCAACTGGAAGACAAGCTCGGCATCAATCTGTTACCGTCGCTGACGCGCCAGCAAAAGCTGCGCATGCTCAGCTTGCCCAAGATTAATAGCAAAAAGTTCAAATAAGGCCCTCCCATGTGCGCAAAAAAATTCGTCCCGTACGCCAATGAAAGCGATGTGCTCAATATCGGCACGCTCAGCGTGGAAAACCGCCTCGACCGCGTCAGTCTCATTGGCGACCTGGACCTGACCCTCGACCAGGATGGCCTGGCGCTGGCCAAACAGCTGCAAAAGCTGCTCGGCGAGGTGGTGGCGGAACTGGAACAGCGCGAACTGCCCAAGCAGCTGCCGCCGCCCGAAGTGAAAACGGTCGACAACCCGTTCGAATGACGCCGGCCATGGATGGCGCACAATTCGCCGCTCACTGCGATGAACTGAGGAAAGAACTGGTCAGGGATTTCACGAGCCCCGCGTCAGGCAGCGCAGTGGCCGCCAGGATCGACGCGCTGGGGCTGGACCATGCGCAGTCGCGGCAACTGGCAGCCATCCTTGACACCGTGGTTGGCGACACCGTCTACACGCTGTTGCTGGCGCTGGACGGCGCTGCCAGCCTGGGCAGTTGCCAGCAGCAGTTCACGCTGACGGGCGAAGACGGCAATGTCATCGGGGATATCGAAGCGGCGGCGTGGCAGTGTTTCCATGGCGATACCGTTTCCGGCGGAACGCCTGGCTAGAAATCAAACCAGGCCGATATGATCATTCCATCCATATTCGGGGCGGGCTGCGCCGTTCGCAGGCAGCGTCGCAGATCGTCGTAGCCATCAAAGCGCGCCAGTTCCTGGCGTGCGTCGTTCAGCAGCACGATGTCGGCGCCTGCGGTTGCCGCATCGAGACACAGCAGATCGTGAAAATCGCCGGCAAGCGGGATCAGCTTGCTGGCAATCTCCCAATCGGCCAGCAAGGCGTGGGCGTTCGCTACTTCCTGCGGCGTGAGAAAAGGCGCGGGCAGGGCGAACCGGATGTCGCCCAGGCACAGGTCCTGGTCGTCAGAAATGGCCAGCAGTTGTGCTAGCCATGACGGCGGTTCAATCTTCCAGAGTTGGAATGCGTGCGAGTAATCCATGGCTCATTATGCATCAAATCAGTCATGCTCCTGCAGCATGGCAACCAGTCCCGCAGCCGCATGCTCGCTGGTAAGCAAGCTGTGCATTTTATCGCCCTCGATGGCCGCCTGTGCGCTGCGGGCGAACATGGCCTGCTCGTAGCGGCCGAGCGCTGCCTCGATATTGTCCGGATCGGCGGTCAGGGCCAGGCCCAGCTCGGCGCCATCGAGCATCGCCAGGTTGGCGCCTTCGCCATTCGGCGCGGCCAGGTGGGCCGCGTCGCCGAGCAGGGTGACGCCGGCTACGCGCTGCCAGCGGTGCTCGACAGGCAGGGCGTACAGCGGGCGCCATAGCGGCGCGGTGTCGCTGTCAGTGATCAGGGACGTCAAGGCCGGCGCCCAGCCATCGAACTCCCTTGCAATACGCGCGCCGGCCGCTGCCTGGTCCGTAAAATCGATCTCGGCAAACCAGGCCAGCGGCCTGGCCAGCATGACATAGGCGTGCAAGGTCTCGCCGCGTTCGCGATGCGCCATGATCGAATTGCCCTGTGCCGGCGCGCACATCTGCCCGCCGCCGACGAGTTGCGCGCTGGCCGGATGCCGCTCCCTGGCATCGTGCAGCCAGGTTTCCACATACGAGGTGCCGATGTAGAAGGGCGCCGCGTTTGACAGCAGGGGCCGCACCCGCGACCAGGCGCCGTCGGCGCCCACCAGCACGGCCGTCTCGATGGTGGCGCCGTCCGCAAACGCGACTGCGTGACGGCCATTGCCCAGTGCCTCCACCTTGCTGACCTTGTGATTCCATTGCACGCTGCCGGCAGGCAAAGAGTCGAGCAACATTTGCCGCAGCTCGCCGCGCTGCACTTCCGGGCGGCCGCCCGAACCATCGTCGGGCTGCTCGAACAGCTGCGTGCCATCGCGGTCCAGCACGCGCATCGCCTGCCGGCCTTCCAGAATCAGGCCGTGAAATTGTTCCATCAGGCCGGCCGCCTGCAGGGCCAGCTGGCCGTTGTAGTCGTGGATGTCGAGCATGCCGCCCTGCAGGCGCGAAGTGGCGCAGGCTTCCGCTTCGTAGACCGTGGCGGCAATGCCGTGCAGGTGCAGCACGCGGGCCAGCACGAGGCCGCCCAGGCCTGCGCCGATAATCGTGACCGGTGTTTTCATGGTGATTGTTTCCTGGTTGAAGATGGTTTGGAATGGCGTTCCAATATATTGGAATGGAATTCCATTTGTGTCAAGATGCGGCATGACTGAAAAATCCCCACGCCGTCCCCGCCGCGACGATGCGCTGTCGCGCGAGCGCATCATTGCCGCCTCGATCGAGTTGCTCGACAGCGGAGGCGAGGCCGCGCTGACCTTCCGCACCCTGTCCGACAAGCTGGCCACCGGGCCGGGCGCGATTTATGGGCATATCGCCAACAAGCAAGACCTGCTGGCGGCGGCCTGCGACGCCATCGTCTCGCGCACGGTGGACCTGGGCGCGGCCGGCGCGGCGCCCGCGCAGACGGTGCGCACGGTGGCGCTGGCCATGTTCGACGCGATGGATGCGCACCCCTGGATCGGTGCCGCGCTGACCTGGACGGCGGGGCAATTGACGATGGTGGGCATTATCGAATGCCTGGGCCAGCAGGTGCGCGCGCTGGGTGTCGCGCCGGAAAAACACTGGGCAACCCTCTCGGCCCTGCTGAATTTCATACTCGGCGTCGGCGGCCAGAACGCCGCCAACGCCCAGGCCGCCCGGACACGCGGCGCCGAGCGGGCCGAGGTGTTGGGCGCGGTGGCCGACCACTGGTCGCAGCTCGACGCGCAAGCCTACCCCTTCGTGCGCAGTGTCGCGGCGCAGATGAGCGCGCACGACGACCGTGCCGATTTCCTGGTGGGAATCGACCTGATCCTGCAAGGCATGCTGGCGGACGCCGGCCGCTGATCGCGGATCTGTCTGGCAATTTTTTTCCGCATGCTCTAGAATGCCCCTGTCGGAAAAGGCAGATTTGGTCATAGGTAAGCCCAAATCCTTTCATCGCCATGATGAAAGTTCTGTTCCTTGCTTTATGCATGAGTCCCCTCGACGAATCTGGACGCTGTTTGGCGTCCATGGTTCGTCCGTGTGGTTCTCATGTCGATGAACCGCTCCGGTCGGGCCAAGCCCAGGAGCAGTGCATGCATCATTCCCCTTCGGCGAGCTCGTTCGCCACCCGTTTTACCGCCATTGTCAAAGGCGGCAGCGGCATCTTGCTGCTGTCGGTGTTTCTCAATTTTGCTGGTTTTACGCTGATTATTCCCGTGCTGCCGTTTTCGGTGGCGCGCTACGTCGCTCCCGGCGAGGTCGCCTTCTGGGTCGCGCTGATCCTGGCCATATATGCGCTGTGCTCGTTTGTTGCCGCGCCCGTGCTGGGCGCGCTGAGCGACCGCCATGGCCGGCGCCCGGTGCTGCTGCTGTCGCTATGCGGTTCGGCCATCGGTTTTGCCGTGTTCGGCATCGGCGGCGCGTTGTGGGTGCTGGTGCTGGCCCGTGTGATGGAAGGCCTGACGGCCGGCAGCATTGCCACCCTGTACGCGTATGTCGCCGATACCCACGCCCCGGCCGAGCGCGGGCCGGCGTTTGGCCTGCTGGGCGTGGCCGGCGGCCTGGGTTTCATGCTGGGGCCGGTGCTCGGCGGCTTGCTGGGGCAATGTTCGCTGTCGGCGCCGCTGTATGGCGCCAGCGCCCTGGCGCTGGTGAACGCCTGGCTGGTCCAGCGCTACCTGCCGGAAAGCTTGCCTGCGGCCAAGCGCAGTGCGCGCGCGCTTGGCGGCCGCTTCAACGCCATCAGCCAGCTGGCGCAAGCCCTGCGTGAACGGCGCTTGCGCCGGCTGTTCGGCGTGGTGTTCTGCTTTGCCTTCGGCAGCGTGGTGCTGCAATCGAACCTGGCGGTGATGCTGAAGGAGTTGCTGGCCTTCGGACCCGCCGCCATCGGTTTCGTGCTGGCAGGTATCGGCGTGATGGATATCATCAGCCAGGGACTGGTGGCGACATGGCTGCTGCCGCGCTTTGGCGAACAGCGCGTCGCCGCGGCCGGCCTGCTGATCAATGCGGGCGGCTTGCTGCTGCTGGCGCTGCTGGGCATGTTTCCCGTGCTGCCGCTGCTGGCTGGCGGCATCGCCATGTTCACCTTCGGCGACGGCCTGTTCCAGCCATCCGTCAGCGCGCTGATCGCCGACGCGGCGCCCGCCGGACGCCAGGGCGAAGTGCAGGGCGCGAACCAGGCGCAACAGTCGATCGCGCGCATGGGCGGCCCGCTGGCCAGCGCCTGGCTGTATGGCCTGCATGCGGCCGCGCCGTATGTGGTGGCGGCGACGGTGGTGCTGCTGGCCGCCGCCGCGCTGGGCCGGCGCAAAGCGCGCGGCCAGTAAAAACGCCTCCCGAGGGAGGCGTCTGTTTGCAACTGCCGCTGCTTTTAATTAAAACGTGTAGCGGGCGTTGAAGGAGAAGTAACGGCCATAGTTGTTATGCAGGCCTTCGTTGTAGCCGGTGGTGGCGTAACCCGGATCATACGGTGCGGCGCGGTCGAACAAGTTCTGGATATTCACGCCCACGCTCAAGTTCTTGAAGCCGGTGTAGGTGTAACCCAGGCCCACCGTGGTCCAGCTGCTCACTTCGCATTTCGGGAAGCGTGTTTCGTACAGCGGCACGGCGGTGCTGCGGGTATCGGCATCGCCAGGCTGGGCGGCACCGTAGTAGCAATACGATTGCGGGTAGATAGTGCCGCCGTCACGGTTGCGCTTGAGCGAAATGCTGTCGACAAAGTTCAGCGAAGCGTTGACCGTATGGTCGCCCTTGTTCCACGAGGTGGTCAGCGAGGCCTTGACGCGCGGCATGTCGGTACCGACGTTGAGCTGCCAGTCGTACAGGCCGGGACGGGTGCCGGTGACGTTGTTTTCCACGTCGCCCGATACTTGCGCCAGCTTGTAGCTGTAGACATAGGTGGTGCGCAGGGTGGTGCTCAGCGAGCCATATTCGCCCAGCTTGTTGCGCATGCGCGCTTCCAGGTCCACGCCCTTCAGTTCGGTCGCGCCCTGGTTGGTCCATGGCGTTTTCACCGACAGCAGCGGGCCGGTGCCGGGAATCGGCACGCCGTTGGCATCGGTAATGAAGTTGACCGGATTCTGGTCACGCACCACGTTTTCCGGGAAACGGTCTTCGTTTTTCAGTGCATCATTGCCCGAACCGAGCGCCACTTCCAGTTCCTTGCGCACCTTGTAGACGTCGACCACGAAATCGAGCCAGTTGGTCGGCGAATAGATCAGGCCCAGCGAATAGCTTTTCGAGGTTTCCGGTTTCAGGTCCGGGTTGGCACCGCCGACGCCCGAAGCCGACTTGTTGCAGTCCGCCGCCACGCCGTTCGGCCGTGGTGTCGTTTCGTCGTCCTGGCAGCGTTTCGGATCGTACAAGCCGTTGAGGAAGAATTGCGCGCCGCCCGGTGTTACCTGCGACAGCGCCGGCGCGCGGAAGCCTTCGGCGTAGGTGCCGCGGAAGGCCAGCGTATCGTTGACGGTCCACTTGGCGCCCACTTTTGGCACGAAGTTGGTCTTGATGCCCGGATACTTGTCGGCGCGGCCGGCGAAATCCATTTCAAAGTTTTTCGTGAACGGCGTACGCAATTCGACAAATGCCGACTTGACGTCGCGCTGGCCGTCGATGACGGTATTGGCCAGGCCGTAGATCTGGCCGCTGGCCGTCAGCGCGTCCGGATCGATGCTGATTTTTTCGCGTCGCAGCTCGAAGCCCACGGCCAGGCCGATGGCGCCGCCACCGAGCTTGCCGAATTCCGTGCTGGCCTTGCCGTCGACTTGCAAGATCTCGGCCGTGCCGTGATCGACGACGTCGTGTCCGATGCTCGGATCGGCAGCCAGTTGCGCCAGCGAGGTGCCGGTATTGAGCTTGCGCAGGGTCGGCAGGTACAGCCGGCCGTACGAGGTTTCTTCACGCTCGGAACGGTTCCACAGCACGCCGCTTTCCCAGTTCCAGCCGAAATGGTCGCCCTGCAGGCCGGCCACCAGGCGCGAGTTTTCATTGATGGTTTGCGAGCCGCCGCGCAGGTTTTCAAAGCGGTAGGCGACCGAGGCGCGGGCATTGGTCAGCGGATTGTCCGGATGGCCGATCGGCAGGATCGCCTGGAACGGCTCGCCCAGTCCGGCCGCGGTGAAGTTGGTGACCGAGGTGGTGCCGATGGTGATCGGCGCACCGGTGTAGCTGCGGGTCGAACGCGTGTACGCGCCTTCGGCAAACCCGGTGACGTGGTTGCTGATCTTCAGCGTGCCACGGCTCAGCACGCTAGCGTCCTTGCCGGCACCCGTGCCTTCGAGGAACTGGTCGGCATTGTAGTTACAGAAGGTGCGTCCGATCAGCACGCTGGTCGGCAGCAGGCCATCCTTGACGCCGCCGGTAATGCGCTGGCTTGGATCGCAGCCCAGGTTGTAGGTGGTGCGGGCCGCAGCAGTGGCCTGGGTCACGCCGAAGTTGCGCGAGCCTGGCGCCGATTCGCGGTAAATCGTGGCGTATTTCGAAACCGAGCTCGAGTAATCGGAGCGGAAGCGGCCGTTCAGTTCCTGGTAGGTGCTGTAGGCGATGTCATTGACGTCGCGGCGCGCCACGCGGTCGCGTTCGGAATAGTCGACGGCGACAAACACGTTGTAGCCATCGGTGTCGAAGTCGCCGGTGCCGAAGAAGCCGTTGACGTTCTTGCGGCGGAAACGGTTGTCGTCGTTGGCGCTGACATTGGTGGCCAGCTGGGCGCCGCGGTAATTGGATTTGGTGATGAAGTTGATGACGCCGCCAATCGCGTCGGAACCGTACACGGCCGAGGCGCCGTCTTTCAGGATCTCGACGCGGTCGAGCGCGGACAGCGGAATGCTGTTCAGGTCATACAGGGTCGAATTGCCGTTGTTCGGGTCGGCATACGCCGATGGCGTCATGCGCCGGCCGTTCAACAGGATCAGGGTGGAACTGGAACCGAGGCCGCGCAGAGAAGCCGTCGCCACGCCCTTGGCAAAGCCGCTGCCGCTGGCCTGGTCCTGGTTGGTGTCCGAACCCATCGATGGAATCAGCTTCATCAGTTCGGCCACGGTGGAAGCGCCGCTGTCCTTGATGTCCTTGGCGGTGATCACATCGACCGGCGACGTGCCTTCCTTGTCGGCACGTTTCAGGTTCGAACCCGTGATCAGGATTTTTTGCAGCGCCGGTTCCTGCGGCGCCAGTTGCGCGTACACCAGCTGAGAAGAGGATAGGGTCAGGGCAACAGCAATCACGCTCTGCTTCAAGACGATTTTTTTGAACAAAATGAACTCCATCGATTTTCAACTGCATGAACATATATAGCCGGCAACCGTTGTACAGTGCGCGGCATTCCCGTCCAGTGATCGCTTCAGCGATTTTTATTGCATACCGTATAAACAGTTTGCCTGGACCTTCATCAAATCATTTTGCAAAAAATTTCGCCATAGAAATTTGTGACATTGTCACCACGTAACAACGGAATCAGCAGATTATTTTCGCGCTTACATATTTGAAAAAAATTCTGGCATTTCAGATCGATTTTCTGCTAGCAAAATGCAAAGTGTTTCATTTAAGAAACAAAATTACTGCCTAATAAAATATGCAAGTCATTGTTTTATAATGATTTTTTAATGTTTTTCCGGATTGGATTGATGCGGGTGAAATGTGAAATAAGTCGATCTTTGTTTCAAATAGTTACATTTGTAATACTTGCCAGGGGCCTCGAACCCTGCTTTTTGTGACGTCCATGGCAAGCCGATATAAGGCTGACTATTCAAGCGGAAAGCGCATAAGCATATGCGACATTCATTTGAATAAATGCCCCTTGAAAGCGCATCAAGCACCAATATGGTGAAATGGAGAATTAAGCTGCACCATAATATGGCTTGATTATGATGGTGCATTTTGCCGAGAATATTCCCGGCCGTCTTCAGGCAGGCAAAGCGGCGCGCATGGCAGGTTGCCGCTTGCCAGTTCGGATGCGGCGTCATGCCTTGGTTGCTTCGGGGGGGGGGCGGGCGGGAGGTTGACCGCGTCGGTCACGGTTGCGCTGGCGTGCCGCGCTCGGCAATCGGGCTGCTGTGGCGCAGCCCGAAAAAATGCTGGAAGTTGAGGCGATCGGGCAAATGGAAGGCCATCTGCTCGTCAGTCAGGTGGAGCAACTGCTGGATCAGCAGCGCCCGCCCACACTAGCTTGAGAGTTCCGCCCGGATGATCGCCGCGCCCGCACTGAGGGCGTTCAGCTTGCCTCTTGCCACTTCACGAGGCAAGGGCGCCATGCCACAGTTGGTGGAAGGGTAGAGTTTGTCGGCATCGACGAAGCGCAGCGCTTTGCGCAGGGTGTCGGCCACTTCCTCTGGTGTTTCAACGGTATTGCTGGCCACGTCAATCGCCCCGACCATCACTTTTTTGCCACGGATGAGTTCAATCAGGTCGATGGGAACAAGCGAGTTGTGGCATTCCAGCGAGATGATATCGATACTGGATTTCTGCAGCTTGGGAAACGATTCTTCATATTGGCGCCACTCGGAGCCCAGCGTCTTTTTCCAGTCAGTATTGGCCTTGATGCCGTAACCATAGCAAATATGGATGGCGGTTTCGCATTTGAGCCCCTCAATCGCCCGTTCCAGGGTGGCAATCCCCCAGTCATTCACCTCATCGAAGAAAACATTGAAGGCGGGTTCGTCAAACTGGATGATGTCGACCCCGGCGGCTTCCAGTTCCCTGGCTTCCTGGTTGAGGATCTTGGCGAATTCCCAGGCCAGTTTTTCGCGGCTCTTGTAGTGGCTGTCGTAGAGCGTATCGATCATCGTCATCGGACCTGGCAGGGCCCACTTGATGGGCTGCGTGGTTTGCCGGCGTAAAAACTTGGCGTCTTCGACAAACACCGGTTTCTGGCGGCTCACCGCGCCAACCACTGTCGGCACGCTCGCATCATAGCGATCACGAATCCTGACGGTCTCGCGTTTTTCAAAATCGACGCCGTTCAGATGCTCGATAAACGTGGTGACAAAATGCTGTCGGGTCTGCTCGCCATCACTGACAATATCGATGCCCGCGTGCTGTTGTTCCTGCAGTGACAAACGCAGAGCGTCCTGTTTGCCCTGGATTAATTCCTCGCCATCCAGTTTCCAGGGCGACCACAATTTTTCAGGTTCTGCCAGCCAGGAAGGTTTCGGCAAGCTGCCGGCAGTTGAAGTAGGCAATAATTTTTTCATGATGATGACTTTGTGTATTGTGGTTAATCAGAGCGCGTAGTTCGCAGCCCATTGTTCAAGAATATTTTTGTATGGCTTGATGAAATGCTCTTCGGTATATTTTCCCTGCTTGACGGCCAGCTGGCTGCGCTCTTCGCGGTCATAGACAATTTGCGTCAATGAATAATCCTGGTTTTTCAGGCTGGGTTGATAAAACTTGCCCGCCGCGGAATTGGCATTGTAAATCTCGGGCCGGTATATCCTCTGGAATGTCTCCATCGTGCTGATGGTGCCGATCAGCTCAAGATTGGTGTAATCGCCAAGCAGGTCGCCGATAAAATAAAAAGCCAGCGGTGCGGAACTGTTGGGCGGCATGAAATAGCGTACTTGCATGCCCATTTTTTCGAAATACTGATCCGTCGACGAAAATTCATTTTGCTGATATTCCACTCCCAGGATCGGATGATGATTCTCGGTCCGATGATAGGTCTTGCTGCTCGATGCGCTGATGCAGATCACCGGCGGCTTCTTGAAGTGCGCTTGATAGGTGCTTGACTTTACAAAGTGCTTGAACAGCTTGCCATGGAAATCGCCGAAGTCATCCGGCGTGCTGAAGGTGGCTTTGTTATTGTTGTGCTCTGGCAGCAGCACGCTGAAGTCGTAGTCGCGCACGTAGGACGAAAAATTATTTCCGGCAATGCCTTCAATGCGCTCTCCGGTTTTTTTGTCGATGATATTCGGTTTCAATATCTCGATCAATGGCAATGCATCATGGCTGCCTTCGGCATCAATATTCATCTCAACTGAAACAATGTCGAGCTCGACAGCATAGCGATCGCCGTTCGGGTTGTCCCAATGCGCCAGGTTGTTGAAACGATTGTCGATCATCCTCAGGGTATTGCGCAAATTCTCCTGGCGGCTTTGTCCTCTGGCCAGATTGGCAAAGTTCGTCGTCATGCGCGTATTATCTGCCGGATGATAGTTTTCATCGAAACAAATGGTCTTGATATTGAATGTAAAATCTTTGCTCATGGTGATCTGGCGTCCTGGTTTCTGCAAAAATCTGAATATGTTTATTCAGTGTTTTAAATTTTATTATTGTTCTTCCCGCTCGACAGTATTTATAATAACTGTGATGATGAGTATTACGTATTTTATGCCGGGTTATCTGCAGGCGTAAAGTGAATTAATCTCGCTCATGTATTAGTTATATTCATGTTGAGATTTGGGTGTTTATGCCTGCCGGAAATGTGCGGCATGCTGACGCTCCTGAGGCAGGGCGGGCAGTGGGAGATTGGGAGGGAATGTGCCGGCGAATCTGGTCGATTCGCCGGCCGGACGGGGCGAGAGCCCGGCGGCGGCCATCGGGTGGCCGCCGCCTGGTACTACGATTACTACTACCACGACTACTACGACTATTACGACTATTACGACGAACTTACCTGGCGAACGCCTGCGCCGCAGGCGTGACCACGATCGCTTCCGGCTTGATGTTCAGTTTCATCGCGCCGATCACCTTGTCTTCATCGAGCAAGCTCTGCGGCTTGTTGCCGTCGTACTTGATCGGCGAAAACGCATCGCTGAGCAGCTTTTCCTTCAGGCCGGCCGCATCCTTGGCCACCATCACCACCGACAGGTTCTGCGCCGACAAATGCTGCTTGATGGCGCGGTTGACATCCAGCACCGTCAGCTTCGACAGGCCGTCACGCATCAGCTTGGTGAACTCGGGCGTGCCATACCATTGCGAGTCGAGCGCGTAGCCCAGCTGCTGGTCCTGGGTCGAGGTCATCACGAAGACGTTTTTCATCAGGTAGCCGCGGGTGGTTTCGAACTGTTCCTGCGTCAGTCCGTTGTCGACCAGCTTGCCCAGTTCGGTCAGGGCCACGCGCAAGGCGAAATGGGCGTTTTCAGGGGCGACCGGGCGGATCCAGATTTCAAACAGCTGCGCCTTGCGGCCCAGGTTGGGGTTCGGGAAGAACTGGTACATGCCGCGCGGGAAGGCTTCGATATACGCGTAGTCGCCATAGTTCATGCCGCGGATTTCACGGATGCGCTGATACAGATAGGAGTTCGACGCGCGGTGTTCGCCGAGCCAGGTTTTCGCCAGCCACAGGGCCGGGAAGTCCGGGTGCGTGCGTGTCACGTCGAGCGGCAGGCCGAAGGAAATCGCGGTGGCGCGCGTGTTTTTCTCGATGATTTCCACTTGCAGGCCCTGCGCCTTGTGGCCCACCGGTTTGACGCTGGCCGGTAAGCCGGGGCCGCTTGGGAGCTGCGCCAGCGCCTGTGTCAGCGAGGCCGTCATGGCGTCGCTGACGTCGCCGGAGATACCCACTTTCACGGCACCCTGTGCGTAGGCGCTCTTCCAGAACTGTTTCACGTCATCCAGGGTGATCGCTTCGATGCCGGCCAGGGTGCCCAGCACCGGGTGGCCATACGGCGTGCCCGCATACACATTGGTTTGCAGGCGTTCCTTGGCGAATTCCTCCTCGTTGTTGTCCTTCAGGTCCAGCAGCAGCGCGTTCTTCTGGCCATCCTTGAGGCGGCGGAAATCATCCTCGCGGAAACCCGGCGACAGCAGTTGCGGCAGGGCGATCTGGTTGAACTGCGCCCAGTTATCCTTGTGGATCGAGCCCGTAAACGTCGTCATTTCCTTGTCGGTCTGCTGGCTGAAGCTGCCGGCCAGCGGGAACAGCGCCTGGTTGATCTCGTCGATCTTGCGCTGGCCCGAGCCGCCCGAGGCCACCATCGCGGCCGTCAGCGCGGCCAGGCCTTCCTTGCCCTGCGGGTCCTGCGCCGAACCGACCGTAAACAGCAGCTTGTAGCGGATTTGCGGCAAGGCGGACTTTTGCACCAGCACCTCGAATTTCGCCGTCGGCGCGGCCGGCAGCAGGCTGGCCAGTGCGGGCGTGGTGGCGATCCCGGCCGGCATGGCCTGGTTCGACAGGGTGGTCACGACCAGGCGCTCGTCGGTCAGGTATTTGCGCGCGGCCGCTTGCAGGTCGGCCGGCGTGAGGCTGTCGAGCAGGCGGTAGTACTGGTTCAGCGTGGCATAAGACCTGTCGAAATGCACATACGAGGCCAGGGTGCCGGCGATCTGCTCGGTATTGTCGAGCGAGCGGATCAAGCCGTATTTTTGCGCCGACTTGGCGTCCGCCAGGTCTTTGTCGCTGACGGGCGTGTCGCGCAATTGCGCCACGGTTTTCAGGATCGCGTCGCGTACATACACGGCGTCATCGATGTTTTTCACGCGCGTGCCGATCACGGCCAGGGTCGGATCGACCCGGTTCGGCGTCATGTCGAACAACTGATCGACCTTCTGTTCGTTCTGCACCAGGCGCTGGTACAGCGGCGAGGTGCGGCCGAACGACAGCGACAGCAGGGTCGCCAGCGCGGCCTGGTCCTTGTCTTTCACGGAAAACGCTGGCGCATGGAAGCCCACCGCCACCCACGGCAGGGTCGGCGTCGGCCAGGCGACATGGCTGTAGATGGGGCCATGCGGCGCCGGTTCGCTCGGCACGGCCGCCTGCTGTTTGCCGCGCTGCCACTTGCTCCAGTATTTTTCCACCAGCGCGATGGCTTTTTGCGGCTCGACATCGCCGGCAATGATGATGGTGGTGCGCTCGGGGCGGTACCAGCGGTCGAAGAACAGCTTCGAGTACGCGTACTGGTTCGGCATGTCTTCGATGTCCTTGATGAAGCCCATCGTCGTATGCTTGTAGGTATGCGTGGTGTAGGCGCTGTCGCGCATCACTTCGAACAGTTTCGACACCGGATTGGCGCTGTTCTTGTTGTACTCGCCCAGCACGGCGCGCGATTCGGTCTTGAACGCGTCTTCCGGATAGTCGAGGTGCTGGAAGCGGTCCGCTTCCACCTTCAACACGGTTTCCAGGTCATCCTTGGCGAATGTGGTGTGGTAGTTGGTCAGGTCGTCGCTGGTATAGGCGTTCTGGCGCGCGCCGGCCCTGGTGATGATCTCCTGGTATTGCTCGGGCGGATAAGCCTTGGTGCCGCGGAACATCATGTGTTCAAAAAAATGCGCAAAGCCGGACTTGCCCGGCTCGACTTCATTGCGCGAACCGGTCTGGACGGGAATCTGCAGCGAGACGATATTCGGAAAACCGGTCGGCACGACGATGATTTTCAGGCCATTGGCCAGCGTCTTTTCGGTCGCCTTGAACGGCAACAAGTCGGTCTTGCCGGCGGCGGCGCTTTTGGCGGCAACCGGCTTGACGGGTGGCGTGGCGGCGGCTTGCTGGGCCAGCGCGGAAGATGCCATGGCCGATAAGGCCAGGGCAAAGGCAGGGATCATTCTGGACACGGACTCTCCTTCTTTCTAGGTGTAATGAAAGTGCAAGAGCGCAGCATAGAATAATCGGGCTGCCGTGCATAGGGGAGGGGAGGAGGAAGATCGCCTGACAGAAGCGTAGCGAGCGGCAGTGATTTGTGGCCGAGAAGCGCAGCTGTGCGTTGCACGGGGCCGCCGAGGCAGTGAGCATCGCAGGCCGCAAATCGCGACGCGCAGTAGCTTATGTCTGGTGATCTAAAAGACCGGGCGCAGGATGCGGTTGGTCAGGTGCTCGAGAAAGTTGCGCTGGGTGGGCAGGAACATGCGGATGTAAATCGTTTCCTCGGGTTGGTCATGCTGATAGATCACGCGCACCTGCTGGCACAGGCGCTGGCGTATCAGCAGGCCGATCTGCCGCGCTTCGTTGATCGGCGTGCCGCTGTCGGGAAACTCTTTCAGATCGGCCAGCAAGGCCTTGAACGCGGCCTTGAACTCGGCATGGGCCGGCGCGCCGTGATGGGCCTTGAAGTCGCTGCACAGTTCCTTGAAGTCCAGCTCGGCACTTTTCAGCAGGATGATGCGGGTCATGTCAATCCTGGTCCAGGCGGGCCAGGAAATCTTCTTCCGTCACGGTGTCGCCGCGCGTGATGTCGGCATTGCCCATGGCGATCAGCTTCATGAACGCATGCTGTTCACGCAACTGCCGCAAATGGCGCTTGTTTTCCTGGTAGGCATGCATCGACAGCACCACCATCTTGGCTTCGCCGTTTTGCGTGATGATGATGGGATCATGCTGGCCTCCATCGAAACCGCTGACGATTTCGGTGGTATTGGCTTTTAAATAGGAAATAGGCTTGATGCGTTCGGTGGCGTCCATGCTGGCTCCCATCATGATTATGCTTCGATAAGACCAAATATACACCAAATTTGGTCGTGTTGGTGTCAGCAGCTTGCCACTTCGGGCACGCTGATGCGATTGCGGCCCAGATGCTTGGCGCGGTACAGCGCGCTGTCCGCCGTATGGATCAGCTGTGCCGGTTCCGAGCCCGGGACGGGCAGGGCGGTGGCGGCGCCGATGCTGACGGTCACGCACAGCTGGCCGGCATGTTCGCTCGGCAACTGCAACCGCTCTACGCGATGGCGTATGCGCTCGGCCACGATGGCGGCGCCTTTCAGGGACTGGTTCGGCAGGATCACTGCGAACTCTTCGCCGCCATAGCGCGCCACCAGGTCGTTGCTGCGCATTTCGCTGGCCACCGCGCCGGCCACCTTGCGCAGGCAATCGTCGCCCTTCATGTGGCCATGGCTGTCGTTGTATTGCTTGAAATTGTCGACGTCGACCATCAGCAAGGACAGGGGCAGTTGCTGGCGCTGGGCGCGTTGCCATTCCGCCTGGAGCGTGTCGTCGAAACAGCGGCGGTTGGCCAGGCCCGTCAGGCCGTCGTGCATGGCCAGGCGTTCCAGCGCGGCCTGGGCACGCTTTTCATCGGTGATGTCGCGCAGGGTTTCCACCACGGCGATGATCTCGCCATGCTTGCCGTAGATGGGGCTGGCATCCACCGCCAAGTAGCGGCGCCGGCCCGTGCGCGGCATGTCGCACCAGTTTTCGGCGCACAGGTTCTCGCCGGTGCTGCTGCGGCAGGGCCGTTGGCCGGGCAGCGCATGCGGCGTGCCGCGTCCGGACGGCAACAAGTCGGCCAGCAGCAGGTCGGCCAGGGTCGGCCGCTGCTGCGCATAAAAGCAGCGCCAGTGCTGGTCGCCACCGAGCACCTCGGCGGCCGGCACGCCCGTCAGCTGTTCGCAGGCGCGGTTCCAGATCATGATCTTGCCGTGGGCATCGAGTACAAAGGTCGGTACGACCAGCATTTCCATCATCTTGACGGCAAAATCATGCGATGCGGCATAGGCTGCTGGTGCCGCGTGCATGCTTGCGTGGGTGTCCGGCATGGATGCTTCCTTGCGTAAGGTGGAGAAGGGGAGTGGCAGGGGTTAATGATGCAGTGCGGCAAGTAATAGATATTGATAAATGGCAATAAATAGCCATCGTCAAGCGACGCGCGCCGGCGCGACGCCATGCTCGGCCAGCATCGGCAGCGACAGCTGCAAGGTGGTGCCGCCACCGAGCCGGCTGGCGAGGCGCAGCACGCCGCCCGCTTCCTGCAGGCGCTCTTCCATGCCGGCCAGTCCGCAGCCGGTGCGCGCCGTCACGTCGCGCATGCCGGTGCCGTTGTCGGCGATATACAGTTGCAGCAAGGCGCCCTGGCATTGCAGGCGCACATGGACCTGGGTTGCCTGCGCATGGCGCGCGATATTGGCCAGCGCTTCCTGCAGCGCGCGGTACAGCACGGTTTCATGCAAGACCAGGCTGGCCTGGTGCGCATCGGCCAGCACGAAGGCTTGTTTGACGGGAATGCCGGTGGCGCGCGTAAATTCCGCCAGCAATTGACGCAGGGCCGCTTGCGGCCCCTGCTCCAGCGCGGGCGGGCGCAGGCCGGCGATCACGCAGCGCAGGGCCGCGATGCTCTTGTCGATATTGGCTGCCATGAACTGCATGGTGTGGGCCAGGCGGGTGGTGGCGCCGTCGGTATTGGCCTGCAAGCTGGCGACATCCATTTTGAGCGTCAGCAGATACTGCCCCAGGTCATCGTGCAGATCGCGCGCCAGGCGGCGCCGCTCCTGGGCCTGGATGTGTTGCCGCTCGGCGGCCATCTGGCCAAGCTGGCGCCGGGCCAGATGCAGCGCGTGTTCCGCTCGCTGCAGCGTTATCTGGTCGTCCTGCATTTGCGCGTACAGCTCACGCAGGCGCCACAGCAGCAGCAGGGCGATCACACCCAGCAGCATGGCACAGGCGCTGAGCAGGTTGACTAGGTGAGTCGCGGACTCGCTGGCGGCAGGCATGCAGTTCCCCGGGCGAAAATTGTTTTCTATCAAGCAATATCATTAGCTAAAAATACATGTGACCTGCCTGCTGGAGTTTGTTCGAGCGCAAACCCCGTGCACAATGCGGCGCTGCAAGGAAGTCGGTGTTGTTTCCCTGCGCAGGCCAGGGCAAGCACGGCTTTTGCACGGGAAGTGCGGCGCCAGCTTATAATAGAGGGTTGTCAATCGGCTTTTGCGGCCCAGGCCAGGTTTGCCCGCCCATGCGCGAGGGCGCCGGCCAGCTCTTAGGAAATACAGTGACTTATAGCATCAAAGAGATTTTTTACACCCTGCAGGGCGAAGGTGCGCATGCGGGACGTCCCGCCGTGTTCTGCCGCTTTTCGGGCTGCAACCTGTGGACCGGCCGCGAAAGCGACCGCGCCAGCGCCGTGTGCCAGTTCTGCGACACGGATTTCGTCGGTACCGACGGCGAACTGGGCGGCAAGTTCAAGACGCCGCAGGAACTGGCCGCGCTGATCGACAGCCTGTGGCCCACCAGCTACACGGCCAGCAAATACGTGGTGTTTACGGGCGGCGAACCGCTGCTGCAACTCGATACCGCGCTGATCGACGCCATGCACGCGGTCGGCTTTACCATCGCCATCGAAACCAACGGCACCTTGCCGGTGCCCGAGGGCGTGGACTGGATCTGCGTCAGCCCGAAGATGGGTTCCACCCTGGTGGTGCACAAGGGCAACGAGATCAAGGTGGTGATCCCGCAATTCCAGCAAGACCTGGCCGCTTATGAACTGCTGGACTTCGAGAATTTCTACGTGCAGGCCATGGACGGCCTGCTGGCCGCGCAAAACATGAAGCTGGCCATCGCGACCTGCAAAAGCAATCCGAAATGGAAGCTGAGCCTGCAAACCCATAAACTCCTGCAAATACCTTAATAAAACAATATGCTGACTATCACACGCAAGCTCGAATTCGACGCGGGCCACCGCATTCCCGACCATAAAAGCCAGTGCCGCAACCTGCACGGCCACCGCTACACGGTGGAAATCACCCTGATCGGCAAGGTCATCGAAGCGGAAGGCAATTCCGACAATGGCATGATCATGGACTTTTCCGACGTCAAGACCCTGGCCAAGCAGCATTTGGTCGATGTCTGGGACCACGCCTTTTTGGTGTATGAAAAGGACACCGCCGTGCGCGATTTCCTGGCCAGCCTGCCGGACCATAAAACCGTCGTCATCGACCGTATTCCGACCGTGGAAAACCTGGCGCGCATCGCCTTCGATATCCTGAAAGCGGCGTTTACCGACCATTTCGGCACCGGCTTGCACCTGCACAAACTGGTGCTGCATGAAACCCCGAATTGCTGGGCTGAAGTGACCGATGACTGACACGCCGGTGCCCGACGCTGACGCACAATACATGCGGCTGGCTTTGGCCCAGGCGCAGCACGCCTGGGACCTGGGCGAAGTGCCGGTCGGCGCCGTCGTCGTCAAGGATGGCGAGGTGATCGCGGTCGGCTACAACCAGCCGATCGGCAAACACGACCCGACCGCGCACGCCGAAATCATGGCCTTGCGCGCGGCCTCGGAAAAGCTGGGCAACTACCGGCTGCCCGGCTGCGAACTGTACGTGACGCTGGAGCCGTGCGTGATGTGCTCCGGCGCCATGCTGCATGCGAGGTTGTCGCGCGTGGTGTTTGGCGCCAGCGATCCGAAAACGGGCGCCTGCGGCTCGGTGCTGAACCTGTTCGAACAGCCGGCCCTGAATCACCAGACCACCATCGTCGGCGGCGTGATGGCGGAGCTATGCGGCGACTTCCTGCGGGCATTCTTTGTCGAGCGCCGCCGGGCCCAGGCCGAGGCGCGCAAGCTGTCAGGCAATCGGCCCGATTGAGCATGTGGCCCGGCATCGCCATTCTGCTCGCGTTATTGCTGTGTTCCCCGGCGCAGGCGGAGGAGGCCATGCCGCTTTGCCGCATTGTGCTGGGCGAGCAGGCCGTGCGCCTTTCCGGCATCAAGGATGAACTGGCATTCAAGGTTTGCCGCGTATCGCCGGACTCAAAAGACACGCCATACCGGCTTTCCGCGGTATGGCGTTCACCGCAAGGCCTGTGTCACTTTCTTCAGGAAAGCGCTCCTTATGTCCGGGGACGCGCATACCGGGCGGTTCCCGCCGACCTGGCCGTCATGCGGCAGAAACAGCCTGCTTACACGCTTTACAGCTCTTTCTCAAGCAACTGTGGCAAGCAGGATGATCCCGACTATTTTGTTTCTTACGCCAGCGAACAGGCCTTGCTGAAGATGCGGGCAATGTGGCAAGCCGTTCATGCAAATGATCACAGTTTTGCGGCGTTTGCGCTTCGTTTCAAGGATGCCACTGACGGCGCCAGCAAACAATGGCGGCGTGGTGAGTTGTCCATCGGATTTATCAGCATCTTCGATCCAGATACTCCTTGGTGGAAACGGCTTCCTCGCATCAGGACGCACGAATATGCTTTGGGACTGCGGCGTGGATGCTGTAGCACCTTGATGGGGACACTGGAGGTCGACGATGATGCAGCGCTTATCACTGCGCTCCATCCTTCCATCGTTGACTAGCGCCAGCCCAGGCCAACACTGCGCCGCTGTAGTCACTCTGTAATTAATATTCTTTAGCAACTGTTGCGAAATAACATCTAGATAGACGATATGGTCATTCTAAAATGAGAATGATTCGTGTTACAGTAATTGCCTTCGCCAGCGAACTGCCCGCGCACCCATGATGCGCCCCGGCCAGAGCCAGCCTTTACTCTGACTCCGGACCATCATGACTATCATGACTATCGTGCCATTGCAGCGTTGCGCTGCGCCTGTCGTATCCCCCGTTTTCGTTCCCGCCCGCCGACCCAACCTGGTGCTGCGCGCAGCTTTGCTGGGCCTGTTTGCCGCGCCGCTGTTGCCGGTGCAGGCGCAAATCGCCGCACCGCTTGCCGTGAATGCCGGCACGGCCGCGCAGGAACCATCGAAACTGCCGACCTTTCCGGAAATCGTCGTCAATTCGCGCCAGGAATACGAACGCCGCGCCGGCACCAAAACGGTGATCCGCAGCGAAGACCTGAAACGCCAGAACGTGACGGAAATGAAAGGCATCGTGCGCTACCAGCCTTTGATCAGCGCGCCGGTGGCCGCCTCGGGCGGCGGCAATGTGTGGGATGGCGCCGGCAATACCGGTTACAACATCCGTGGCCTGGAAGGCAACCGGGTCAGCCTGGATGTCGACGGTATTGCGCTGCCCGATGCGGCGCCGAAACCGGACGGCTCGACCCTGAACGCGTTTGGCACCGGCCGCGATTATTTTGATCCTGAAACTTTCCGCGAAGTGCGCATCGATTCGGGCACCACTTCCGTCAGCGGCGCCAATCCTGGCCTGGGCGGCGGCGTCAGCTTCATTACCAAGTCGCCGGAAGACTACCTCGGCGAAGGGCAGGACACGTATATCGGCTACAAATTCGGCCGCACCAGCGCCAACCGCAGCAATGCCCACACGCTGACCGGCGCGGCGAAAATCGGCGCAAGCCTGCAGGGCCTGGCCGTGTATGTGCGCCGCGACGGCGACGCCACCGACAGCGCCGGCAGCACGCCGGAAAACCCGGACGACTGGCACTCGGACGCCCTGCTGTCCAAGCTGGTGTGGGCTTTGCCGGGCGAACAGAAGCTGGACCTGACGATCGACATGTTCGAACGCAAGAACAAGCGCGACGTCAATAACAAGATCACCGCCGCCAGCTACCCGGACGGCATCTTCCAGGATTCGACCACGCGCCGCACCCGGGTCAGCCTCGGCCACGACGTGGTGCTCAAGGACCTGGCCCTGTTCGACCGTTTGACATCCAAGGTCTATGTGCAGAATTCGAAGATCGATGACCACACCGACGCGCGCTATATCTCGCAACGGGTGCTGTACCAGCGCGCCATCGACACCAGCTTCAAGAATGACACCATCGGCCTGACCAGCGAGGCGTTCAAACAGATCAACGACGCGAATGCGCTGGTCTACGGCCTGCAGCTCGAACAGAACAAGGCGCGCCGCCCGTGGCTGGAAGACCGCATCGTGGTGGCCACCGGCGTGCACCAGATCACGCGCAAGAACCGCATGGCCGACATCGACAGCAGCAAGCTGGCGCTGTATGCGCGCGACGACTATACCTTCAGCCTTGGCGGCAAGAAGGCCATACTCACACCGGGGCTGCGCGTGGAACGCCGCACCCTGGATCCCAAGAACCTGCAGAACTATGTGATCGCCGTGCCCGCCGCGGCAAAGGAAATCCGCAAGGAAAGCGATACCACGGCGACGCCGAGCCTGGCCCTGTCGGTGGAAGTGCTGCCGCAGATCGACGCCTACGCCACCTTCAGTCGCGGCACGCGCCTGCCGACGGCGGCCGAGCGTACCGGCACCTATGATTCGTTCAGCTACACCGGCACCGGCACCGGCTACGCCGTGCTGGGCAATCCAAATTTGCGCAAGGAAACCAGCAACGCCTATGAACTGGGCGTCAAGGGCGACCTGGTGCGAGGCCTGGCTGTGCATCTGTCCGCCTATCGCACCGACTACAAGGACATGGTCGAGTACGTGGGGCAAGCCCCGGACCCGGTCAATTATCCCACCATCGTGCAAGGCCTGTTCCGTCCTGAAAATATCGGTAACGCCCGTACCTGGGGCGGCGAGCTGGCGCTGCGCGCGCAACTGGGCGCGTTTGCGCCAGGCTTGCAAGGCTATCGCATCGACCTGGCCACCGGCGTGGCCAAGGGCCGCGCCACCAACAGCCAGACCGGCCTGCGCGACGGCCTGGCGTCGGTGGCGCCGGCCAAGACTGCCTTGACCTTCGGCTACGACCACGCCAGCCAGCTGTTCGGCCTGGCCGTCACCGCTGTGCATGCGGACAGCAAGCAGGCGCCGAATGACGTGATTTCGGGCGTGACGGCGGCCCGCTACAAGGTGCCGGCATATACCATCTTCGACCTGTCGACCTACTGGAACGTGCACAAGAACGCGAAGATCATCGTCGGCGTGTACAACCTGACCGACCGCAAGTACTGGGACTACGCCGCCTCGCGCACCCTGGCGGCCGGCACCACGGCGGCCAACCTCAGCGAAATCCAGCGCTATGCCCAGCCGGGCCGCAATGTGGCGGCCAGCCTCTCGGTCAATTACTGATTTTTTCCACCTTTTATTACGGCAATCTCATGAAGCTATCGAAACTCGTTCTTTCCCTGCTGGCCGTCCTGGCCATCGCACAAGCCATGGCCGCCCCGGCCAACCTGGCCGAACGCTGGTCCGCCTTGCGCACCGAGCAGCCCAAGCTGCAGATCCGCGATGCGGCGCGCGCCCTGGGGGCGTCGGAAGCGCAACTGCTGGCGACCAATCTCGGCAACGGCGTCACGCGATTGCAGGCCGATGGCAATCAACCGCGCGAAATCATGCGCGCCGCGCTGGACCTGGGCCTGGTGCAGGCGATCACGCGCAATGAAAACGGCGTGATCGAAACCACCGGCACCGCCAGCCGCCTCAAGCAGGCGGGCGACAAGTCGGAGCAGGGCGACCTGAAACAGGACGCGGAACAGGAAGCGCGCCAGCGCAATATCGCCGGCGGCTACCTGGGTGGCGCGATCGACCTGCGCTTCCATTTTGAAAACTGGAAATACGCGTTTGCCGTGGCCCAGCCCGGCCGCGACGGCAAGCTGTCGCGCAGCCTGCAGTTTTTCGATGCCCACGGCGATTCGGTCCATAAACTGTATGTGCGCAGCGACGCGGGCGTGGCCGTGTTCGACCAACTGGTGGCCACATTCCGCGCGCCCGAGCAAAGCGCGCAGCTGAACGTGCTTGCCGCCGCGCCGAAAGTGGCGGAAAAACCGGACGCCAGCATCGACGTCAAGGAATTCCAGCTGGCCTGGAAAGAAATGACGGACGTGCACCAGTTTGCGCAAATCCTGCGTGAATTCAAACTCAGCCGTGAACAGGCGCTGCGCCTGGCGCCGGCCGGCATGGTAGAGCGCGTGACGCCGGAAGCGCTGCGCACTTTGCTGGAGAACGCGGCGAAAGACAAGGTCGCCATCATGGTGTTCCTTGGCAACGATGGCCTGACGCAAATCTACAGCGGCAAGATCGAGAAAACCATGGCCGCCGGCGGCTTCTACAATGTGCTGGACCCGGACTTCAACCTGCATATCCGCGACACGGCCCTGCGCAGCGGCTGGGTCGTCAAGCGCGGCGGCGTCACCTCGATCGAGTTTTTCGATAACGATGGCACGCAGGTGCTGACCTTCTTCGGCGTGCGCGAACGCGGCAAGCCGCAGCCGCAGGCGTGGAACGACCTGGCCGATAGCTTGCCGCGCGTCAAGTAATGCCGCTTCAGCCATAAAATGCTATGCTGATTCCACGGTCGCGGCGCTGATGCTCGCGGCCGTTGAACGGAAAGGCAATCATGGCAACCACCAATGCCAACGGCCTCGATATCGCTTACGAAAGCCATGGCGATCCGCAAGACCCCTGCGTGCTGCTCATCATGGGCCTGGGCATGCAGCTGGTCGCCTGGCCAGACGCCTTTATCGACGGCATCGTCGAACAGGGCTTTCACGTGATCCGCTTCGACAACCGCGACATCGGGCTGTCGAGCAAGATGACGCACGCTGGCAAGCCCAGCCTGCCACTGGCGTATCTGAAAAGCAAACTGGGCTGGCCCCTGAAAAGTTCGTACACGCTCGACGACATGGCCAACGATGCGCTGGGCCTGCTGTCGGCCCTGGGGATCGCCAAGGCTCACCTGGTGGGCGTGTCGATGGGCGGCATGATCGCGCAAGTAATGGCGGCGCGCGCGCCCGAGCGGGTGCTGAGCCTGGTGTCCATCATGTCGAGCAGCAGCCGGCGCGGCTTGCCCGGCCCGACCAAGGTGGCGCGCAATGCCCTGATGAAACGCCCGAAGGCGGATGCCAGCCAGGCCGAACTGGTGGCGCATATGGCGGCCACCGTGCGCGCCCTGGGCAGCCCCGCTTATCCCGTTGCCGACAAAGTGCTGCACCAGCGCATCGCCGTCGCATTGTCGCGCGCCAACTGTCCCGATGGCGTGCTGCGCCAGATGGTGGCCATCGGCGCTTCCGGCGACCGGGTGGCCTTGCTGCCGACCATTCGTTGCCCGACCCTGGTGATCCATGGCGCGGCCGATCCCTTGATCCCGCTCGCCTGCGGCATCGATACGGCCTCGCTGATTCCGGGCGCGCGGCTGGAGGTAATCGAAGGCATGGGCCACGACCTGCCGCCGCAGCTGATCGAACGCATCCTCGCCTTGATCGATGTGCATCTGCACGGTAAGATGGCGCCCCAGATGCGCTCGCAGCCAGCCTGAGCGGAACACCTCTTTACTGCCCGGAACCACTATATTGAGTACTCCTGAAATCGGCATCGCCATCGTGGCGCCCGGCGGCTACGCGCCCGACGAAGCGGCACTGGCGCGCGGCATCGCCCGCCTGCAGGCGCAAGGCGCCACCGTCCATAATTACTACGACCCGGCGCACAAATTCCAGCGCTTCGGCGGCACCGAGGCGGGGCGTCTGGCGCAACTCGATGCCGCCGCGCGGGACCCCGAAGTGCAGGTGGTGCTGGCGCTGCGCGGCAGCTATGGCATCAGCCGCATCCTGCCCGGGATCGACTTCCAGGCCATGGCCGACAGCGGCAAATTGTTTGTCGGCTACAGCGACTTCACGGCCTTTCACATGGGCTTGATGGCGAAAACCGGCCGCGCCAGCTTTGCCGGCCCCATGGTCTGCGATGATTTCGTGCGCGACGAGCCGGAACAATTTACCCTCGACCAGCTGTGGTCCTGCCTGGCCGGTCCCAGCCACGCGGTGACGGGCGTGGGGGCAGGCAACCCCCAGGTCGATGTCAGCGGCAAACTGTGGGGCGGCAACCTGGCGATGCTGGTGCATCTGCTGGGCACGCCGTATTTCCCCGAGGTCGACGGCGGCATCCTGTTCCTGGAAGACGTCAGCGAGCACCCCTACCGGGTCGAGCGCATGCTGCTGCAATTGCTGCATGCGGGCGTGATTGGCCGCCAGCAAGCCGTGCTGCTGGGCGATTTTTCAGGCTATAAACTGGGGCCGATGGAGAATGGCTACGATTTCGAGGCGATGCTGGCCTATGTGCGTGAACGCCTGCCGGTGCCGGTGCTGACGGGGCTGGAGTTCGGCCATATCCGCCGCCGCGTCACCTTGCCGTTTGGCGGCCACGCGCGCTTGACGTCGGACGAGACCGGCTTCAGCTTGCAGGTGACGGACTACCCGACCCTGGCGCGCGCCGCGCGATGACAGCGCGGCCGGGCAGGCTGGCGCAACTCGATGTGCTGCGCGGCATGGCCGTGTTCGGCATCCTGCTGGTGAATATATGGGGCTTTGCCTGGGGCACCTTGTCCTTGCGCTACGGCACCTTGCCGGCTCCCGCGCCGTGGCTGGACCAGGCCGCCATCTTCCTGGTGGCGGCGTTTGCCGAGTTCAAGTTCTATCCCATCTTTGCTTTTTTGTTTGGCGCCGGTTTTGCGCTGCATACGCGCTCGCTCAGGCAGCAGCTGGGCGGCTGGCCGGCCGCGCAGGCCGCTTACAAGCGGCGCCTGCGCTGGCTGCTGCTGATCGGCCTCTTGCATGGATTGCTGGTGTGGAGTGGCGACGTGCTCAGTTCCTATGCGCTGGGCGGCATGCTGATCCTGTCGCAGGCATCGAGCCGGCTGCGCCGCATCCGCAACCTGGCCTGGCTGCTGGCGGGCGGCTTTTTGCTGTTCATGGCCTTGCTGTATCCGGTCAGCCCAAACATTACCGCGGAGGACACTACGCGCCAGCTGCAGGAGTTTGCCGGCCGCTACGCCGTCTATACCCAGGGAAGCTTCCTGGCGGTGGCGGCGCTGCGCGTGCGCGACTATGGCATGCAGATGCTGTTCGTGATCGTGATGCTGCCGCATATCATCGTGCTGTTCTCGCTGGGCATCGTGTCGGTGCGCCTGGGCTGGCTGACCGAGCCACGGCGCCATCGCCATGTGTGGCGCCGCGTCCGCATGGTCGGGCTGGGGCTGGGTTTGCCGTTCAACCTGCTGGCCGCCACGGCGCTGCTGCAGCAAACAATTGACCCATATCAAAAAAACTACAACAGCATGCTGTTCGAATTGCTGCTATATGCAGGCGGGCCGCTGCTGGCGGCCGGTTATGTGGCGGCGCTGATGCTGGCCGGCCCCGCGCTGATGGCGGCGCTGGCGCGCTGGCTGGCGCCGGTAGGGCGCATGGCGCTCAGCAATTACCTGGCGCAATCGCTGCTGGGCACCTTTTTGTTGCAAGGCTGGGGCCTGGCATGGGGCGCGCGCCTGCGGCCGATCGAGATGCTGGGCCTGGCGCTGGCCATCATGGCGGCGCAGGCATGGATCAGCCGCTGCTGGCTGGCGCGTTTCAGGCAGGGGCCGGTCGAGGCGCTGTGGCGGCGCCTGGCGCGCTGACCTTTACTCGGTATTCCAGTCGAACGATGCCTGTCCCGGCGGCGGCGCCGGCGTCTTTTTGGCGCGCGCGCTTGGCACCAGCGGATTGTCGACCGCATGCCATGCGAACAGTTCCGCGTCCAGCATGCAGGTGCGCGCCAGGTGCAGCGCTTCCTCGGGCGTCAGTGCGGGATCCAGCCAGCGGTGCGCGTCTTCCCGGCTGACGGCCACCGGTCGCCGGTCATGGATATCGACCATGCCGCCCATGCTGTCGGCCGTGACCAGCACGAACCCCGATTCCTCGCGGTGGTGCTTGAACGGGCCAAAGTGCGCCAGCACCAGAAGGAACAGCGGTGCGCGGTCACGGTGGTGGATATGCCAGGGCTGTTTGGCACCCTTTTCACCGGTCCATTCATACCAGCCATGCACCTCTATAATGCCGCGCCCGTTGCGCAGCAAGGGCTTCCAGTAGCTGCCGGCCAGTTTTTCCAGGCGGGCATTGATGGCGATCGGTATTTTCTTCCTGCCCGGCGCCGGCTCGGCGGCTGTGGCCCAGGCAGGGCGGTAGCCCCAGAACACATCATCGACACGGCGTACGCCGTTTTCGACATGCATCACCGGGCGGTAGGTGCCGGGCGACACGTTCAGGTGCGGCTCGGCCTCGCTGTCGAAGACAGCATCGGTCCAGCCGAAGGCCGAGGCCTGCACGCGCGCCGTGTCGTTCTGATCAAATCGTCCACACATGGCGAAATCATACCCGATTCAGCAGGTAAGGGTGGTCATATGTCGCGAACGTGAGCGACCGTACAGACCGCCATGCTGCGCTGCGGCACACTGGAGTCAAGTCAGGTGGCTGACGTTTTTTTTAGCGGAGGAAATTATGATGTCGTTGGAAAATCCCACCATCCACAAAGGATTCATCATCAGTGCAACCGCTGCCCAGCGCCGTGACGGCCGCTGGGTGGGCTCGTTCATCAGCCAGAACCATGCTTGCGGCGCGTATGAGGACACCTGCGATTATGATGATTGCAGCAACGAAAAAGAGGCGCAGCAAGTGGCCTTGTCCATCGGCTGGCGCCTGGCCGATAGCGCACCGATGCGTTGAGCAGGGTCAGTCTTGACGCTTGCGCCGCAAGGCGCACAGCAGGCAGACAAACGGCGCCAGCAGTGCCACCGGCAGCCTGATCGCAGGCTGCGTGGCCAGGCCGGCGCCCACCACGTGCGGCAACAGCAGTAACAGCGGCACGCTGGGCAGCATGGCGGCGAGGAAAAACCAGTAGCCGGAATGGCCATTCTTTTTTGCCAGCAGGGCGATCAGAAAGCAGGCGACCAAAAACACCAGCGGTACATTCACATAGTCCATTCATTATTCCGGGCAGCCATAGTAGCGCGGCATTATAACCGCTGGCGCCAGGCGATCAACCGGCGCGGATGGCGCGGATCTGCAGCGCGGTTTCCTCGATTTCGCGGTAGGCTTCCTGCACATAGCCAGACACCGGATGAGCATCCATCCAGGCAAAACAGGCGGCCTCGTCAATCTTGACGGCAAACGGCATGTGGCGTTCGCGGATGGCCTCGGCGGTTTCCCTGACCAGGGACGCAAACAGCAGTTCCAGCGTTTCCATGACGGTCTCCTCGCGGCGGTTCAACACAGAGTCATGAATCTAGCATGGGTGCAAGGGCGCCTGTGTGCGTTCGCGTACCTAAACAGGGTCTTCGCGCGTGTAGCGCCGCCGCTCGTAGCGCACAATGTCGAGCGCATATTCGGGATACGCCTGTTCGAACAGGAAATGGTCTTTTTCGTAGACGCAGAAGACGGCCAGCGGTTTGTCGTCCTGCGAGAAATAATCGACGTCGACGCAGACTACCGTCATGTCGGGGCCGCCGCACTTGACCCGGACGATATCGCCTTCATTGAACTGATTCATGGTTGCTGCTTTCAGGGCGCTATGGCACGACGATACAGCGAGGCTGCCATATGTTGCGGCAGTGTCTTCATCATAAGCGATAGCGCTGACGGTGAACAGGGAAAGCTGGCAAAGGCGCTCAGGCAGCCGGGTGGCCCAGGTGTTCGTACAGGATCAGGCAGCCGATCACGATCAGTATCAGGCCGCCCACCAGTTCGGCGCGCCGGCCGGCCACGGTGCCCAGCACGCGGCCCAGCATCACGCCGATGGTGACCATCACGAACGTGGAAAAGCCGATCGCGGCGGCCGTGACCAGGATATTGGCGCCCAGCAAAGCCAAGCCCGCACCCACCACCATGGCGTCGATGCTGGTGGCAAAGCCGGTCACGGCCAGCACCCAGAAGGAATGGCTGCGCGCCGGTTCCTCTGCCTCATCGGCGCCGGACAATGCGTTGCGTATCATCAGCACGCCGATGATGCCCAGCAGGCTGAACGCCAGCCAGTGATCCCAGGCGGCGACATACGGCGCGGCGACCCTGCCCAGGGCCCAGCCGATCAGCGGCGTGAGCGATTCGATCACGCCGAAGATCAGGCCGGTGCGCAGCGCCTCGCGCCATTGCGGCTTGTGCAATGCCGCGCCCTTGCCGACGGCGGCGGCAAAAGCGTCGGTCGACATGGCGAGCGAGAGGGCGGCGGTGGCGGCAAAATTCATCGTTGGCTTTCAGTAATACCTGGCTGGGATGGACGGGCCCAAAACGGCCCGCCGCGATTTTACCCCAGCCACAGCACCACTGCCGAGGCGGCCAGGCAATAGAAGCCAAACAGATGCCAGCGCCCCTGTTCCAGCCAGCGCGACAACCAGCGCAGCGCCAGCAGGCCGGCCACGAAAGACAAACACATGCCCAGCAAGCTCGGCGCCAGCAGGTGCGCCACGGACGCGCCATGGCCAAGCGCGCCGGTGTTGACGGCCTGGTAAAAGCGCCAGCCTTCCTTGACGAGTACGGCCGGCGTCAGCACCACCGCCAGCGCAAAGCTGAATTCCTCGGCCCGCCGCTGCGGCACGCCGACCGCGATCGCGGTGGAAATGGTGGCGCCGGAACGTGAAAAGCCGCGAAACGGCAGGCACAGGCCCTGCACCGCGCCGACCAGCATGGCGCGCGGCAAGGTCAAGGCACCATCGTGGCGCGCTTGCAGGCGCGACGACACCATGATCAGCACGCCGGCGGCGGCCAGCGCGGCGGCCATCAGCCTGGCGTTGCCGAACAGGTGTTCGATCTCGAAGCCCGGCGTGCCGGCCATCACCACATGGGTGATCAGCTTCAGCAGGCCGTAGCCGACAATCCCGGTCATCAGGGTGGCCACCGCCAGCAGCAGCACATTGGCGCGCAGGGCCGCGCCCGAGCTGAAATACGTCTTGCGCCATGAAGACCAGAAATACACGATGACGGCGAACATGGTGCCGGTGTGCAGCATCACCAGCAGCATGGTCAGTTCGGGCGAGGTAGGATCGAGCCCCATCAGCTTTTCCGCCATGATGACGTGGGCGGAGCTCGACACGGGCAGCAGTTCGGCAAAGCCCTGGACGACGGAGAGGGTAAACAGCTGCAATAAGGTCATGGAAATCCTTGCTGGGGACGGGCCTGCATTTTACTGGCGCGCTCCACTCCACGACCTGCGGCGACGATTACAGTTTGTCCATCTTCGGCGCGAATACGGCGAGAAAGGCCTTCAGGGCGGCCGGGTGATAAATGGTGCCGTGGCTTTCCTGCGGCATGCTTTCCACATGCCAGTCCAGCCCCTGGGGCGCGGACTGCGCCAGCACCGTGGCCAGCCGCTGCACTTCGCTGGCAATTCCCGCTTCGCTGCTGCTGACAATATAGAGACTGCGTTTGCCGCCGCCTTGCTTGCCCAGCAGCCCGGCTGCCTGGCTGGGCAGAAAGCCGCGGTTCCACCACAGGCTGGGGTCGAACGCCAGGTAATGATCGAACAGCTGCGGTTCCAGCAGCAAGGTTTCCACCACAAACAGGCCCGCCAGCGATTCGCCGACGATCGCCGTTTCGCCCGTGCCACGGTAGCGCTGGCGCACTTGCGGCATCAGTTCGTCGCGAATAAAGCTGCGGTAGGCTGCCGAGCCACCGACGACCGGCGCGATGGCGCGGTCCCTGGCGTCAATGGTGGGCCCGGTCAGGTCGCGCCGGCGCTGGGTGTTTTCCATGCCCACCAGCCGGAACGGGCGCATGGTGCCATTCGCCACCGACACCTGCAGCAGGCCGGCGATATGCAGGAAATCCTCGGCGATGCCGCCGTCCGGCATGTACAGCACCGGCAGCGGCGCGTCCGGCGGCGTATCCCAGGCGCGCGCCGTGTACACATTGATATGGCGCGTTTCGCCCAGTATTGTCGAAGCGATGGTGAAGCTCTCGCCGATGACCAGGGGCGTGGCGGCCGATGGCGCAGCTTCCATCGCGGTGACGGCAGGCGCCGCCAGGCAGAGCAAGGCGCTGAACAGCAGGTGGGAAGGGCGGAATCGTGGCATGGGGTCTCGACAGTTTGAGTGACAGAAAGAATGGATGGCTCAGCGCTGTTTCGCCGCCGCCTGCCGCAATGCTTTCGCTTCCTGTTTGTTGGGCACATGCGGGCGCTTGGCCAGTTCGGCCTTGAGGGCGGCAATTGCCGCGCCAAACTCCTGCTGCGCCTGCGCCTCGGTGGCGCCGGCATAATGCAGCAAGTTGGACTGCGCGGCGCGCAGCCGGCGCAGCCGGGCCAGCAATTGACGCACATGCAGCCCGGGCAGGTTTTGGGCCAGCATGTCGGCCGCCAGGGCGCCGGGCACATGGCCTGGTTCCAGCAGGCGCAACAGGGCCAGGCGCCGGGCGGCATCCTGGTCTGGCGGAGTATCGAAAATTGGCATAGGAGTAATATTGCTTTTGGCGCTATCCATCTGCCGCATTGTAGCCGCAGGAACCGTTCCAGGTCGATCACGCATGCAAACGTTTCTTTATGTACGGTAACAGACGGTAGTGGCGCAACAAGGCCGGTAGGCTGGATTGATGCTTCTTCCATTTCACAGCCTGCCGCAGTGCGCCGCATGGCGGCAAAGGACGTTCCATGCCATATAGAATCCTCCGCAACAGCGTGGCGCTCGATCAAGCCGACGGCGCCATCACCTTCCACCTGGCCGTGTTTGGCGCCGACAAGATCTGCCGCGTGACCTCCACCGCGCTGCTCAGCCTGGGCGGCGGACAGGGCGACGCCTTGTCGGTCTTCGACGCGCATCGCCTGCTGATCGCCCAACGCGCATTTGCCTACCTGAGCCGCGACCTGCTGGCCAGCAGCGTGGTGCTGCGCGCACTGGACTTTTAACGCAGATCAGCGCGGCCGTCCCGCGCCAGCCAGTCGCGTGGCGACCACTGTGTGGCGGCGCGGAAGGCGCGCGTAAAAGCGGGCTGGCTGCTGTAGCCGACTTCCACCGCGATATCCTGCACCAGCCTGCCTTGCCGCAGCAGTTCCTGAGCGCGCGCGATGCGCAGGCGGTTCAGGTACTGGGCCGGCGGGCAGCCGGCCGATTCATGGAACTGGCGCGCGAAGCGGCTGCGCGACATGCCGCACACGGCCGCCAGCTCGGCCACCGACCACTTGCCACCGGGATGCGCGCGCATGGCGTGCATGGCCTTGCCCAGCGCGGCGTCAGACACGCCGGGCAGGGTGGTCGACGCGATCAGCTTGTGCTGCAAGGCATGGCGCAGCAACTGCACCACCAGTATTTCACACAAGCGCTTCAACACCAGTTCATGGCCGGGCCCGGCCAGGTGGGCTTCCTCGAACAGCAAGGCCAAGGTGCCGGACAATGCCGGCAGCTGCGCCAGGTCCAGCTGCAGGCAGTCCGGCAAGGCACGCACCATGGCGTCGTCGCTGGCCAGGTGCACGCTGGCGCACAGCAACTCGGCAGTGCCGTCGCCGGTCGACAGGCCATGCGCATGCGGCCGCGGATACCATGCCACCGCCGGGCCTTCCAGCTGCAACAGCGTGCCGTCGTCCTGCGTCAGTGTCAGGTTGCCCTGGCGCAGCAGGTGCAAATGGCCGCGCGTCGGTTGCACGGGGAAATGATTGCTGCCACAAAAAGCGCCGCGAAAAAAGATGTCGGCGGAAAAGCCCAGCCGCGACAGCAAGACGGAAAGAGTGTCCATGCAGAAAGAAAAAGACGGAAAGATATAAATTGTAGACTAACGGCAACTAATGATGTCATTTTTATCGCTATGATCGCTGCAAATATCGTTGTCCCGGACAACATTCCGTCGCCTGTTATTGCATGAATGGAGAGTTACATGGTTCTGTCGAACTTGAAAATAGGCACCCGTCTTTACCTGGCGTTCGGCGCCGTCATCGCCTTGCTGGCGATCCTGATCAGCTCGGCCCAGAGCAATTTTTCCAGCCTGGGCGAAGCCAATCGCTGGAATGTACATACCTATGAAGTGCTGGGCGAAGCGAGCGGCCTGCTCGAAGGCCTGGTCGATATCGAAACTGGCGAACGGGGCTTTGCCCTGACGGGCAAGGATGCGTCGCTGGAACCGCTGCTGTATGGCAAGCGCATTTTCAGCGAACACCTGCAAAAGATCCGCGCGCTGACCTCGGACAATCCGGCCCAGCAAACCCGGCTGGCGACCCTGGAAGCGACCCAGCAGCGCTGGCTGGCGACCGCTGTCGAACCAATTATCGCGCTGCGCCGTGCCGCCCTGGCCGACGGTAATATGGAGGCGGTGGTGGCGGCCGAGCAGGCCGGTAAAGGCAAGGCCGACATGGACGCCATGCGCGCCCTGCTCGGTGAGATCAGCCAGGCAGAACGCGTGCTGCTGGTACAGCGCGGCGAGGAAGCGGCGGCCCTGAAAACGCGTACCAGCGTGGTGCTGCTCGGTGGCGGCGCGATTGCCGCACTGCTGGCCTGCGTGCTGGCCTTCTTGTTAAACCGCAATATCACCTCGCCGCTGCGCGAGGCTGTGACCCTGGCCCAGCGCGTGGCGAAGGGTGACCTGAGCAGCCATATCGTGGTGCGTTCAAAAGACGAGACCGGTGAACTGATCGCCGCGCTGCGCGACATGAATGCGGCGCTGGTGAGCATCGTCGGCGACGTGCGCGGCGGTACCGACACCATCGCCACCGCCTCGGCGCAGATCGCGGCCGGCAATATGGATTTGTCGTCGCGCACCGAGCAGCAAGCCAGCTCGCTGGAAGAGACGGCTTCCTCGATGGAAGAGCTGACCGCGGCCGTCAAGCAGAACGCCGACAATGCCCAGGCGGCCCGTACCCTGGCCGCGTCCGCCTCCGCGGTGGCGGTGCAGGGTGGCGCCGTGGTGGCAGACGTGGTGCAGACCATGGGTTCGATCAATGATTCGTCGCGCAAGATCGCCGACATTATCGGCGTCATCGACGGCATCGCTTTCCAGACCAATATCCTGGCCCTGAATGCGGCGGTGGAAGCGGCGCGCGCCGGCGAGCAGGGCCGCGGCTTTGCCGTGGTCGCCACGGAAGTGCGCAACCTGGCCCAGCGCAGCGCCAGCGCGGCCAAGGAAATCAAGGGCTTGATCGATGATTCGGTCGACAAGGTGGGCGCCGGCAACAAGCTGGTCGAGCAGGCGGGCACCACCATGCAGCAGGTGGTCGACAGCGTGCAGCGCCTGTCGGGCATCATCGGCGAAATCACCGACGCCAGCGAAGAGCAGCGTGTCGGCATCGAGCAGGTCAACGAAGCGATTACCCAGATGGACCAGGTGACGCAGCAAAATGCGGCGCTGGTCGAAGAGGCCGCCGCTGCCGCCAACGCCATGCAGGAACAGGCCCAGCAGTTGTCGCAATCGGTGCAGGTATTCCGCCTGCAGGAAGCTGAAGCACTTGTGGCCAACACTGCGCCTGCCATGCATGTGTCGCCGCCAGCGCGCCAGCCCCGGCGGCAGCAAACGCTGCTGATGCAGGGCTGATCGGCGCGCGGTGGCGGCCATTACAGCTACATGGCCACAGCGTCAGCTCCTACAGTGCAAAGATGAAAGATTGTTAAAATATGCAGACAATCTTGATATCTGGCACTTGTAGGAGCGAAAACTATGTATAATTACCAAGAAGCAACCTCATCCTTTCAGTCACCACTCCTGGCTGGAAATCCATCTGCCGCCTCGAACCTGCTGGCATACAAGCGCTGACCCCATAGGGTAGTGCGTATTTACAGCAGGCTACAATGGCAAACCAACTTTCCTCATTGCGTGTCATGGTCGTCGACGATAATCGCGACGCGGCCGACCTGATCGCCGAATTCCTGCACATGTGCGGGCATGAAACCTTGCCCATCTATGGTGGCGCCGAAGCGATTCAGGCCGCCGATACGTTCCAGCCCGACGTCATGCTGCTCGACCTGGGCATGCCCGAAATCACCGGTTTTGACGTGGTATCGACCCTGCGCCGTGTGCCTCGCTTCCAGCACACGCGCATGATCGCGCTGACCGCCTGGGGCGACGCCCGCACGCGCGAGCGGACACAGGTCATCGGTTTCGACCATCACCTGGTCAAGCCCGCCAGCCTGGACGATATCCTCAACGTCGTGTCAGCGCGCTGAGACTGTTCAGCAATGCCTGGCGCCGGCCGTGCGCCTTGCGCGCCAGGGCCGCCAGTTTTTCCGGCTTGCCCCAGATCGCGTGCAGCACCTGTTCCACCTCGTGCGCCGCCAGGCCTTGCAGTTGCCGGAGCAGCACTTCCAGCAGTGCGTCATCGTCGAATGCCGGCGCGATCTTCAGTTTCACATTGTCGGTGCAGTGGCGCAGGCAGGTGACCAGGGTGGCGATCGAGGCCTGGCTCACGCCGTAGCGTGCGGCAAATGCCGCCGTAAAAGTGTCCTGCACGCTTTGATGCTCTTCATCGACGGCGGCCATATAGTGTTCCAGCAATGCAAACCATTGTGGATCGGCCAGCGCCAGGCCGAAGGTGGCGTAGCTGCCCGGCATGCAATTCTTTTCATCCTCTGTATCGGCATAGAATTCGTATTGCGCGATGGCCACGCGCGCATAGCGCGCCAGCTGCGGATGCAGTTCCACATAAGCCAGCGCATTGGCGAAAAAGCGGTGCGTATCGGAGCGGGCCAGCCCTTTCACGGGCAGGTAGTTCCTGGCAGTCGATTTCAGCTTGATCTGGCAGCTTTTCGGAAAACCGTTCTCCAGCAGGTGGGTCACGAAATCGAGCGCCTGGGCGTAGGCTGCGGCGCCTTCTTCCTTGATCGCGATATGGATGGTGGCGAACACGTCATTCGCGCTGCAGTTCACTTGGTCTGTCGCGAGATGAATTGCTTCCTGCGCAAAGCTGCCGCTGCCTTCGGTCAGCATGCGGGCGGCGCGTGCGCTGCCCAGTTGCGTGGCCAGTTTGATGAACTGCAGGCCGGCCGGTTTGGCATAGCTGGGCTCGTGGCGCAGTATCATCACGGCGACGTACAGCAGCAGGTCGATCTGCGCATCGCTGGCGCCGTCCTGTGCGCCAGGCTTGATGACATAGTCATTGGCCCGGTATTCGGAGCGCCGCACCTCGAAATAGCGCGGCAGGAAGCAATCCTCGGCCCAGCTGGCGCCGGCGCGGATCAGATTGCCGCGATGCTCGGCCAGCGCCGCCTGGCGGCCAGGCCGCAACTGTTGCATTTGTTCGAATTGCGCGATGGTCCAGGCCGCGTCCAGGTCGGGGAACAGGCGTGGATCGAGCAGGTGCCGGCTGAGGAAAAACGATTCCAGCGGCTTGCCGTCATAGCTGCCGGCGCGCAGCTTGCTGTCGATATACGCTTTGATGCGCGCCAGCAGTGCCTGCCGTTTGGGCTCGTCGAGCAATTCCAGCACCAGCCATTCACGTTGACCCTCGGTGGTGGGGAAGGTGGCGCGCAAGCGGAAATGGTAGTCCAGCAGGGCCGGGTCGGCGCTGGCCAGGGCGCGCCGGAAGGCCAGCGCCAGCGCGGGCACCAGTTCATCGCCCGCTTGCGCCGGCGTCAGGCAGGCCGCTTGCGTCGACGCCGGTCCCTGGCCGAAACCGAGGTCAACATCCAGGCTGCTGCGCCCCGGCTGGTAGTCGAGCAGCAGCTCATTGAAGACGCCGATCTGCAAGGTGGTGCGCGCCACCGTCTTGCCCGGTTCCCGGCGCGCCTGTTCGTCGAACCATGCTTGCACGGTCGCCAATATTTCCTGCAATGCCACATCCTGACTCATCGCTGCCTTCCATTTTGTTGCCTGTAAAGCACATGATGCCTGAAACTGGCGTCAAAGCCTGTTCTGTTCGGCACCCTGGCGGCGCTGGAACGGACGATTTCCCGACACATCGTCAAGTAAATGCAGGTATGGCTGGACGGACATGGCGCACCCCGGTATTCTGCCCATCTGATACATATTTCTACATAGAAATACGATTATAAAAAGCACGGATAAAAGTACGAGAGGTTGCCCATGAGCGCAGAAAAGGATGTTGTGTACGGTACAGAAGATTTGTTGATGAGTTTGTGCAACTCGGTGGTCCGGGTGCTGAACGTCGCAACGCAAAGCAGGGTCAATTATTCCGGCATGGTGCAGCGCATCACCAAGACCGGCCTGAAGCCCGATATCGGTTGCTTCGTCATGTTCGACGGCGGCTTTACAGGCCTGGTGGTGCTCAATTTCGCGGCCGACACGGCGATGGAAATCTACGAGCGCTACATGCTGCACATGGGCATGCCAAAGTCGGAACTGGCCGCGTTCTACACCTCCGATGAAGTGTCGAACATCATGGGCGAGCTGATGAACCAGATCGTCGGCGATTTCACCGGCAAGGTGCGGCGCGAGCTGCAGACCAATATCACGCAGAGCCAGCCGAAAATGCTGGTGCTCAACAAGCAGGTCATGCTCAGCGTCGATACGCCGCTGGACCGTCCTGAAATGCGCCGCGTGACGTTCTACACGGAAAAGAACAATATTTTCTACCTGGAACTGGCGATCGACCGTACCGAGTTCATCAAGCTGCACGATTTCGATTCGCAGGAAGTCGACACCGACTCGCTGATGGACTCCGAATTCGCCAACAAGGCCAGGGATGAGGCCCCCGCACCGGCGCCCGCTGCCGCGGACGACGATAACGAGGACCTGCTCAAGTCGCTGGGCATGTAACACGCCTGCCCGGTGGTGGCCAGGAAACTTACCTGGCCGCCATCGCCTGCGATAGTTCTATCGCGCTCAGTTTCCAGCTCCACAAGCCATGGCGGCGCAAGACCAGGCCGCCGCCATCTTCCTGCCGGGCTGTCGGACGGATCACAAAGCTGTCCCAGCTCGCATACGCTGCGACGTAACGCCCCTTGGCTTCGGCTCTGGCGCCTTGTGCCGTATCAGCGTCGCCGACCTTTTCCTCGCTGCCGGCCACGCTCTTGTTGACCAGCGCCACCACGCCGGCCGGCGAGACCATGGCGTCCACCATTTTATTCGTCATGCTGCTGGCAAAGGCCTGGCCCATGGCGGCAAACGGATTGTCGGCGCCGACAGTCGCTTTGACGCTCTCGGCCATGGCGCCATTGATCTGCTGTTTGATATTGTCGCGCAGGGCAGGGAAGTCGACATGTTCAGCCAGCGCGGCGGCGTCGCGTTCGGCCAGCGCCGTTTTCATCTGGTACAAGGTGTAATAGGGCGAGGCATACGTCACGGCGCCCAGGGCGATGACGGCAATGGCGGCGGCAACAATGATTTTTTTCAAGGGATATCTGTCCAGGTGAGGTTTCAAGGCATCGCCAGTGTATCGAGCCGCCGCACGCCTGTCATGGCTTTTTGTTCACTGTCACCTTGCGACCAGTAGTCCAGGGTGTATTGATCATTGCCGTCGAGAACGAACAGCGTGTCCTTCTGGCGCCCATTGCCATCTTTGAAGTAATACTTGAGCGCCGGCCTGCCGGCCACGCGCCGGGTGTACAGATCGGGAAACACCACGCTGCCGCTGCCCTTGCCGGTGGCGATCGGCGTGACCTCGATAAACAGATAGGCCTCGCCGGGACAGGTGGCCAGCAGGATGGCGCCCGACAGCACCTTGGGCCGGGCCTGGTCGCGGACAAAGCCGGCCGGCTGCGCCTTGCCGTCCGCCACGCAGCTGACGCTGGCGGCCATCGCTGGCAGCGCGGCGGGATCGGCGCTGGTGGTGAACTGCCTTGCGGCCGCCAGGGTTTCCAACTGCGCCATGCGGCGGCGCAGTGTCGCCAGCGGCATGTCGCCCTCCTTGCTCAGCACGCCAGGCGCCTCGGGATTGGCGGCCCTGGCGATGTTGTCTTCCTGCTGCAGTCTTGCTGCTTGCGTGGCCCTGGCGCGCGCTTCCTCGATCTTTTTTTCGATTTCTTCCGGCGTGCCCACAAAAACCGCGGCGGCGAGGGTGATCAGTGATGCTGTCAACATGGCTTTCCTTTGGTGCGGCATTGTCCATCGGCGCCACCGCCACTGTGAATCTCCAGCACGGCGGTGAGTCATGCTGGAGTATATGAGGTTAGAGGGTCGCGATGATTTTCTGCGCAATGTAGCGCGATGCCTTGCGCCAGTCCCGCTCAACGATTTTGGGGTCTGCCCGCAGTTTTACCCATGGCGTCGCATCCATGGGACTCATGATGGATGGCAGCATCATTTCGCTCTCGGTCCACATCACCTTGCCAGTGCTGTCAGTCATGGCGGCGGTGATTTTGAAGATGGGAACAACGTTCTCGCCGAGCCCGTGCGTGACGCCAAAACCATACATCGGCACGGAAACCGTGATGACAGGCAAAGTGGCATTTTCTGCGGTTTGCGGTACCAGCGAGACTTTGCCAGATTCGCGCAGCACGGTTGCAAATTCCTCTCGCACGATGGTCTCGATCGAGATTGCATTGGCCTTCAGGTAGGCGTCGAAGTCGGCCTGCACCGTGACGGGCGATTGCGACGCCGTTGAACCCTTCACATTGTCGGCAGCGGCGGCACCAATACCAGCGCCAATCGCGCCGAACATCATGCCCGGATTCATCCAGCCAGGCGCCTGGATGGACAGATTGTCCTTCATGACGTGTTCGCTGAGAGTGACTGTTTTTGAGCGTGCCTTGTCGTCGCTGCTCATGCGCTGGCTGGCAGCACAACCGCACAGCAAGGTGGCCAGCAGTAAAGTGGCAATGGACTTGTATTTTTTCATTATTCCTCTAAGGAAATTATTAAGGGTGCAACATTGTAGCTGTTGTTTGTAAGTTAACGCTGATATATTTTTAGCCCTGATCGGGGTTGGGCGAACAGCCGCAAGAGCTGCTTTTTAACGCCGTGGCGCGCACCGGTTCATAACCCTTGCATCCATGTAAGGAGGCGATGGTGGTGACCGGCGCAAGTCATTGTTTTCCGGGGGTGTTATACAGTGGTTGATGGTGGGTGCTGTATAATGAGAGCAAAGTACCTAACACTCTGTTTTCACTGGATAAAGACCCGATACCACATGCTTTCTACAGCTAACATCACGATGCAGTTTGGCGCCAAGCCATTGTTTGAGAATATTTCCGTCAAATTTGGCGACGGCAACCGCTATGGCCTGATTGGCGCCAACGGCTGCGGCAAGTCGACGTTCATGAAAATCCTGGGCGGCGACCTGGAACCGTCGGGCGGCAATGTCATGCTCGATACCAACGAGCGCCTCGGTAAATTGCGCCAGGACCAGTTCGCGTTCGAAGAGATGCGCGTGCTTGACGTGGTAATGATGGGCCACACTGAAATGTGGGCCGCGATGCAGGAACGCGACGCCATCTACGCCAACCTGGAAGCGACCGACGAAGACTACATGAAGGCGGCCGAGCTGGAAGGCAAGGTATCGGAATACGACGGCTATACGGCCGAATCGCGCGCCGGCGAACTGCTGCTGGGCGCCGGCGTCGCCATCGACCTGCACCATGGCCCGATGAGCAATGTGTCGCCAGGCTGGAAGCTGCGCGTGCTGCTGGCGCAGGCGCTGTTCTCGAACCCGGACATCCTGCTGCTCGACGAGCCGACCAACAACCTGGACATCAACACGATTCGCTGGCTGGAAGACGTGCTCAACGAGCGCAACTCCACCATGATCATCATTTCCCACGATCGCCACTTCCTGAACCAGGTGTGCACCCACGTGGCCGACATGGATTACGGCACCCTGAAGATCTATCCGGGCAACTACGACGAATACATGTTCGCCTCGACCCAGGCGCGCAACCAGCAGCTGGCCAACAACGCGAAAGCGAAAGACAAGGTTGCCGAGCTGCAGGAATTCGTGCGCCGCTTCGCCGCCAACAAATCGAAAGCCCGCCAGGCCACTTCGCGTGCCAAGCAGATCGAAAAGATAAAGGTCGACGACATCAAGCCATCCTCGCGCGCTTACCCGTTCGTGCGTTTCGACGGCGAGAAGAAACTGCACCGCCTGGCGGTGGAAGTGGAAAACATCTCGAAAGCATTCGACCGCCAGCTGTTCAAGAATTTCAGCATCATGGTCGAAGCGGGCGAGCGCATCGCCATCATCGGCGCCAACGGCGCCGGCAAGACCACCATGCTGCGCTGTATCGCGGGCGACCTGGCCGGCTTGCAGCCAGATCAAGGCCGCGTGAAGTGGGCCGAGAACGCCAACGTCGGCTACATGCCGCAGGACCCGACCGAAGACTTCGCCAAGGACACCAACCTGACCGACTGGATCGGCCAGTGGACCAAGGAGGGCGATGACGACCAGGCCGTGCGCTCGATCCTGGGCCGCTTGCTGTTCGGCGGCGACGACGTGAAAAAAGCCGTCAAGGTGCTGTCCGGTGGTGAGAAAGGCCGCATGATGTACGGCAAGCTGATGCTGGGCCGCCACAACGTGCTGCTGCTCGACGAGCCGACCAACCACATGGACATGGAGTCGATCGAGTCGCTGAACATCGCGCTGGAAAAATACGCCGGCACTCTGATCTTCGTTTCGCACGACCGCGAATTCGTGTCCTCGCTGGCGAACCGCATCATCGAGATCAAGGAAGACGGCATTGTCGACTACAGCGGCAATTACGAGGACTACCTGAAGAGCCAGGGCATCGATTAAACACCTGACCAAACCTACTGCGCGTCGCGATTTGCGGCCTGCGATGCTCACCGTGCTATAGCACGGCTGCGCTTCTTAGCCGCAACTCACTGCCGCTCGCTACGGTTTTGTCAGGTGTTTGAAAAGCCGGTGGTGTGCCTTTTTCAAGCCGAACCGCCGTGTTGCGGTCATCTCATCCACTATCCCGTTTTTGTTTGACACAGCCATGCAAACTCTAGCCATCAAATCCGTCGAGTACGAACATCCGCAAGACGGCGCCAGCTGTACCGCCCACGCCTGGGCGCGTACGCCAGCCACGCCTTCCCCGTCCGAGAAAACCGAATTGATCACCCGCATCAAGCGCCTGCTGGTCGAGCGCGAAGCCGTGCTGGTCGCGCACTATTATGTCGACGCCGACCTGCAGGACCTGGCCGAAGCGACCGGCGGCTGCGTCTCCGACTCGCTGGAAATGGCGCGCTTCGGGCGCGACCATCCGGCCAAGACCCTGGTGGTGGCCGGCGTGCGCTTCATGGGCGAAACGGCGAAGATCCTCAGCCCGGAAAAAACCGTGCTGATGCCCGACCTGGACGCAACCTGCTCGCTCGACCTCGGTTGCCCGGTCGATGAATTCACGGCCTTTTGCGACCAGCATCCCGACCGCACGGTGGTGGTGTATGCCAACACCAGCGCGGCCGTGAAAGCGCGCGCCGACTGGATGGTGACGTCCTCGATCGGCCTCGACATCGTCGCCCACCTGCATGCGCAGGGCAAGAAAATCCTGTGGGCGCCCGACAAGCACCTGGGTTCGTATATCCAGAAAGAAACCGGCGCCGACATGCTGCTGTGGCAGGGTAGCTGCCTGGTGCATGACGAATTCAAGGGTATCGAACTCGACCTGCTCAAGGAAGAGTATCCGCAGGCCAAGGTGCTGGTGCACCCGGAGTCGCCGGCGAACGTGGTGGCGCTGGCCGACATGGTCGGCTCGACCTCGCAAATGATTGCCGCCGCGCAGACGATGGACAGCGACACCTTTATCGTCGCCACCGACAACGGCATTTTGCACAAGATGCGCGCCGCGGCCCCCGGCAAGCGCTTTATCGAAGCGCCCACGGCCGGCAACAGCGCCACCTGCAAGAGCTGCGCGCACTGCCCGTGGATGGCGATGAACGGCTTGCGCAACCTGGCCGAGACACTGGAAAACATGCAGAACGAAATTCATGTCGATCCAGCCGTGGGCCAGATGGCCGTGCGCTCGATCAACCGCATGCTCGACTTTGCCGCCGCCAAAAAGGCCGGCGTGCAGCCAGGCGCCGACCTGGCCAAGGAAGCTCAACTGTTTCAAGGAATTGGTCCCGCATGAGTACTCTTGTAAATTCTTTCGCCCCATTTGACGCCGCCCTGGCGCGCGCCTTTGAAGCCAATTTGCTGGCCGCCTTGCTGGAAGACGTGGGCCAGTGCGACCTGACGGGCGAACTGGTGCCGCCCGACGAACTCGTCACGGCGCGCGTGATCGTGCGCGAAGCGGCGGTGCTGTGCGGCGCGCCATGGTTCGAAGGCGTCATGCTGAGCCTCGACCGCGGCATCCGCATCGACTGGCATTACGCCGAAGGCGATTTGATGACGGCCGACAGCGTGGTGTGCACCATCACCGCGCCGGCGCGCGCCTTGCTGACGGCCGAACGCAGCGCGCTGAATTTCCTGCAGCTGCTGTCGGCGGTGGCGACCGTCACGCGCCAGTACGTGGACGTGATCGCCGGCACCAGGGCGGCCATCCTCGACACGCGCAAGACCTTGCCCGGCCTGCGCCTGGCGCAAAAATACGCGGTGCGCGTGGGTGGCGGGCAGAACCAGCGCCTGGCCCTGTACGACGGCATCCTGATCAAGGAAAACCATATCGCTGCCGCCGGCGGCATACGCCAGGCGCTGGACAATGCGCGCACGCTGGACGCCGGCGTGCCGGTGCAGATCGAAGTCGAAACGCTGGCCCAGTTGCAGGAGGCGCTGGACGCTGGCGCCGTGTCGGTGCTGCTGGATAATTTCAGCAACGACATGATGCGCGAGGCGGTGGCATTGACCGCCGGGCGCGCGCTGCTGGAAGCGTCGGGCGGCATCAACTTCGAGACCGTGCGCGCGATCGCCGAGACCGGTGTGGACCGCATTTCGATCGGCAGCCTGACCAAGGATATACGGGCCACCGATTACTCCTTGCGCATCGTCGGCTGATGAACGGGGCAGGGCAGCGCCGCTGGCGCCGGCACCTGCTTGGACTGGCTTTGTGGCCGGTGCTGTGCGCGCCATTGCAGGCGCAAGCGCGTGAACTGCTGGCCGTGGGCGCGCAGTTCGAACGCGTGTTCGAATACCAGAGCAGTGGCGAATACCAGGGACTGGGCGCCGAACTGGTGCGCATCCTGGCTGCGCGCACCGGCAATACCGTGCGCTTTCGCATGGTGCCGTGGGCGCGTGCGCAAGCCATGCTGGCCCAGGGCCAGGCCGACATCCTGATCGGCCCCTACAAGGCGCCCGAGCGGTTTTCCAGCATGGCTTTTTCCGAAAAGCCCTTTTACCAGGACCAGATCGTCTTCTATACGCGCCAGGACGCCGGCTTCAGCTGGGACGGCAACTATGCGACCTTGAAAAACCGCCGCCTGGTGATGCTCAATGGCTGGGCCTATGGTGCCGACCTGGAGCGGGCGCGGCCCACCTTGCAGGTCAGCGTCGCCAACAACGTGGAAAATGGCCTGAAGATGCTGGTGCACAACCACGTCGACCTGTTTGTCACCAACCGGCGCAACACCGAGCCCGTGGTGTTCCGTCTGAGCATGGAGCGGCAGGTGAGGATATTGCCGCGCGTGTTGGAAGTGCAGAACGGCTACTTTGCCTTTCCCCGCTCGCCCGAATTCGACCGCCTGCGCCTGCAGTTCGACCAGGAATTCAATGCCCTGATCGAGAGCGGCGAACTGAAGCGCCTTGGTAGGCGCTTTGAGGTCACCGTCCCCTAGGCTTTAGAGCTGCTTCGCTTCAAAGGTGTTGCACTGTGAAATCCGGCCCGACTCGATCCCTTTGGTAAACCAGCGCACGCGCTGTTCCGACGTGCCGTGGGTAAACGAGTCCGGCACCACATGGCCTTGCGCCTGGCGCTGCAGCGCGTCGTCGCCAATCGCCGTGGCCGCCTTCAGGGCCGCTTCCACGTCACCCTGTTCCAGGATCTTGCGCTCGGCGTTGGCGTGATAGGCCCACACGCCGGCAAAGCAGTCGGCCTGCAGTTCCAGGCGCACCGACATGGCGTTGGCCTGGCGCTCGGTGGCGGTGCGGCGCGCATTGTCGACTTTTTCCGACAGGCCCAGCAGATTCTGCACGTGGTGGCCCACCTCGTGCGCGATCACATATGCTTGCGCAAATTCGCCCGATACCTTGAAGCGCTGCTGCATCAGATTGAAGAACTCCAGGTCTAGGTAGACCTTCTGGTCGCCGGGGCAATAGAAGGGGCCGGTGGCGCTTTCACCCTGGCCGCAGGCGGTCGGCGTGCTGCCGGCAAACAGCACCAGCTTGGGCCGCACATAGCTGCCGCCTTCGGCCTTGAACAGGGTGGTCCAGGTGTCTTCCGTATCGGCCAGCACGGTTTTCACGAAGCGCGCCATCTCGTCGTCCGCCGGCGGCTGTTGTGCCGGCGCCTGCGTCTGGGTGGTGACCTGGCCGCCACCGCCACTGAGCAGGTTGAGGATGGTCATCGGATTGACGCCCAGCACCCAGCCGCCGACCAGCGCGATGACGATGGTGCCGATGCCGATCGAGCGCCCGCCGAAACCAAAGCCGCCGCCACCGCCACCGCCGCCTTCGCCACGGCGATCCTCCACATTGTCGCTTTCGCGGTTGCCTTCCCATTTCATGATGTTTGCTCCTGTTGCCCTGGTATTTGTTGATGCCGCGCAAGATACGCCGGCACGTGTTGTGATTTCAAGTTGGCATTATCCCAGCAAATCCTGGCCGGCAGTGTTCCGCTCAAGCGAGGGCTTGATTCAGATACGGCGCCGTGCGGCTGCCCCGCGTTTTCGCCACCGCCGCCGGCGTCCCGCTGGCCACCACCAGGCCGCCGTCATCCCCGGCGCCGGGACCGATATCGATCACCCAGTCGCTGGCCGCCAGCACCCGCATATCGTGTTCGACGGCAATCACCGTGTTGCCGGCCGCCACCAGGGTGTCGAGCTGGGCCACCAGGCGGTCGATATCCGCCGGGTGCAGGCCGGTGGTCGGCTCGTCCAGAATGTAGAGCGTGTCGCCGCGCTGCGCGCGCTGCAGCTCGGTCGCCAGTTTCACCCGCTGCGCTTCGCCGCCCGACAGTTCGGTGGCCGACTGGCCCAGCCGCAAATAGCCCAGGCCCACTTCCCGCAGCACGGACAAAGGCCGCTCCAGCGCCGCTTCGTCTTCGAAAAACACCAGCGCATCGTCGACCGTCAGGCGCAGCACCTGGGCGATATCCTTGCCCCGGTACTCGACCTTCAAGGTCTCCGCGTTGTAGCGCGCGCCATGGCAGACCGGGCAGGGCGCATACACGCTGGGCAGGAACAGCAATTCGACCATCACCTGCCCTTCGCCCTCGCAGGTGGCGCAGCGGCCCTTGCTGACGTTGAACGAAAAACGGCCCGCATCGAAATGCCGCTTTTTCGCTGCCGGCGTGGCCGCAAACAGCTTGCGCACATGGTCGAACAGGCCGGTATAGGTGGCCAGGTTGGAACGCGGCGTGCGGCCAATCGGTTTCTGGTCGACGGTGACGAGGCGGCGCACCTGTTCCAGGCCCGCCGTGATGCGCCCGCCGGTGGGCATGCTGGCCGGCGCCAGCGGCGAATCGTCGTCTGTTTCCGGCGCCACGGCCTGGCCCAGCTGGCTGGCCACCAGTTCCACCAGCGCCTGGCTGACCAGCGTTGATTTGCCCGAACCGGACACGCCCGACACGCTGCACAGCACGCCCAGCGGAAACCGTGCATCGAGGCCATGCAGGTTGTTGCGCGTCACGCCTTCCACCGCCAGCCAGCCGGCAGGCGTGCGCGGCGTACGCTGCGGCGGCTTGCCTTCGCCGAACAGATAGCGCCGCGTCTGCGACTGTTTCACGTCACGCAAACCTTGCGGCGGGCCGCTGTAGAGGATCTGGCCGCCGTGCTCGCCCGCCAGCGGCCCCACGTCGACCAGCCAGTCGGCCTGCTTGATCACATCCAGGTCATGCTCGACCACGAACAGGGAATTGCCCGAGGCCTTCAGGCGCGCCAGCGCACGCAGCAGTGCCTCGGTGTCGGCCGGATGCAGGCCGGCCGACGGCTCGTCCAGTACATACACCACGCCGAACAGGTTCGAGCGCACCTGGGTGGCCAGGCGCAAGCGCTGCAATTCGCCCGGCGACAGGCTCGGCGTGCCGCGCTCCAGGCTCAGATAACCGAGGCCCAGGTCCAGCAGCACCTCCAGGCGGCCTGCCAGGTCCTGCGCGATGCGCTGGGTGACGATGGCTTTTTCGGGGTGGGCGCGGCTGTCGCGTATCTTCGCCTTGCCCGTCACATACGGCGCGAACAGGGCCGCCAGGGCCGCCAGGCTCAGGCGCGACATGTCGGCGATATCGAGGCCGGCAAACTGCACCGACAGCGATTCGCGGCGCAGGCGCTTGCCTTCGCACAGCGGGCAGTCGGCACCCAGCATATACTGCGCCACGCGCTTTTTCATCTGCGCGCTGGGGCTGGTGGCAAAGGTTTGCAGCACATATTTGCGCGCGCCCGTAAACGTGCCCATGTAGCTGGGCGGCAGCTTGGCCTTCAGGGCGGCCTTGGTTTCCTCCGGGTTCAAACCCGCATACACGGGCACCACCGGCTGCTCGTCGGTAAACAAGATCCAGTCGCGCACTTTTTGCGGCAGTGCGCGCCAGGGCGTATCGACGTCATGCCCGAGGGTGGTCAGGATATCGCGCAGGTTCTGGCCATGCCAGGCGGTGGGCCAGGCGGCGATCGCCCGTTCGCGGATGGTGAGCGTGTCGTCCGGCACCATCGAGCGCTCGGTGACTTCATACACGCGGCCCAGTCCATGGCATTGCGGGCAGGCACCTTCGGCCGTGTTCGGCGAAAACGATTCCGCGTACAGCAGCGGCTGGTCTTTCGGATAATCGCCGGCGCGCGAATACAGCATGCGCAACAGGTTGGCCACTGTCGTGACGCTGCCCACCGACGAGCGCGTGGTCGGCGCGCCGCGCTGCTGCTGCAGCGCCACGGCCGGCGGCAGGCCGTCGATGCTGTCGACTTCCGGCACCGCCATCTGGTGGAACAGCCGGCGCGCATACGGCGAAACCGACTCCAGATAGCGCCGCTGCGCTTCCGCATACAGGGTGCCGAAAGCCAGCGACGACTTGCCGGAACCGGATACGCCGGTAAACACCACCAGCGCATCGCGCGGGATATCGACATCGACATTTTTCAGGTTGTGCTCGCGCGCTCCGCGCACGCTGACATGGCCGGGCAGGGGAGCGGTAGTAACAGGAGTTCGCGACATGAAAGCTGGCCTCGTCATGGTAAAAGACCAGTCTGGCAGTGAAAGGCAGGCTTGTCGGTTCCCCCGCGCACATTATAGAATTTGCCATTCTTTCAAAGGAGCGTCATGAACACACCAGCCGACGTCGTGCAAGCCCAGCTCGACGCCTATAACGCCCACGACGTGGCGGCCCTGGTCGCCATCTACGCCGACAAGGCGCAGCAGTTCCAGCATCTGGACGTATTGCTGGCCGAAGGCAGCGCCCAGATCGCCGCGCGCTTTACAAACCGCTTTGCCGCCAGCCGGCCGCAGGCGCGGCTGTTGAACCGCATCGCCTGCGGCAAGATGGTGATCGATCATGAGATCGTCACCAGCGTCACCGACCAGGGTGCGACCGAGCAGGAGCTGGTGGCGACGTATGAGGTGGTCGATGGCCGCATTGCGCGGGCATGGTTCAGTTTTGCGTGATTGCTGTTGACCAATAAAAAAGCGCTCCGAAGAGCGCTTTTTGCCGGCAGGTGCAAACTTATTGCACTTTGGCTTTCTTCATCAGTTCGTCACGGTAGGTGGCGAGTTTTTTCTGTTGCAGCGATTCAGCCACCTGGCCTTTGACTTCTTCCAGTGCCGGCAGCTTGGTCGGGCGGGTTTCTTCCAGCTTGATCACGTGGAAGCCGAATTGCGATTGCACCGGCGTTTGCGTGACCTGGCCTGGTTTCAGGGCCACCATCGCATCGGCGAATGGCTTGACGTACGAACTCGGGCTGGCCCAGTCCAGGTCGCCGCCATTGGCTGCGGAGCCGTCTTTCGAGACCTTGGCCAGTTCTTCGAACTTGGCGCCGCCCTTGAGCTTGGCGATGATGTCTTTCGCTTCCGCTTCGGTCGCTACCAGGATATGGCGTGCATGGTATTCCTTGTCGCCGGCTTGCGCCTTGAACTTGTCGTACTCGGCCTTGATTTCAGCGTCCTTGACCGGGTTTTTCTTGACGTAGTCGGCCAGCAGGGCATTGATGATGATGCTCTGGCGCGCGTTGTCGAGCTGGGCCTTGACTTCAGGACGGGTGCCATAGCCTTGCTTGTCGGCTTCCTGGATCAGCACTTCGCGGCCGATCAGGTCTTTCTTGATGGCTTCGCGCAGTTGTGGCGAATCCGGTTGCTTGCCCTGGGCGACGACTTGCTTGACGACCTGGTCGACGCGCGATGCCGGAATGGCCTTGCCATTGACGGTGGCGACGTTTTGCGCGAAAGCTGGCGCGGCGGCTACGGCAACCAAAGCAAGAATCAGGCGGGCTGGCTTCAAAATCATGTTTATTCCTATAAAAATACAATAACGATATATTATTCAAACGCAGAATACACGACCGGCGCCGAAAGGGGCGCCGGGGTGGTCAGTTCTTATTGAACTTTCGCTTTTTTGATCATGTCTTCCTGGTACGCCTGCAGTTTTTTCTGCTGCAGCGCTTCGGAGATCTGTGGCTTGACTTCTTCCAGGGTCGGCAGTTTTGCCGCGCGGGTATCGTCCAGCTTGATCACGTGGAAACCGTTAGGCGTTTGCACCGGGGTTTCCGTGACCTGGCCTTTTTGCAGTTTCACGAAGGCGTCGGAGAACACTTTCGGGAACGACGAAGGCGCAGCCCAGTCCAGGTCGCCGCCATTGTCGGCCGAGCCGGCATCTTTCGATTGCTTGGCCAGGTCTTCGAACTTGGCGCCGCCCTTCAGCTTGGCGATCACGTCTTTCGCTTCGGCTTCGGTCGCTACCAGGATGTGGCGCACATGGTATTCCTTGTCGCCGGTCTGGGCCACGAAACGATCGTACTCAGCCTTGATGTCGGCATCGCTGACCGGATTCTTTTTCAGGTAGTCGCCTACCAGGGCATTGATGACGATGGCCTGGCGTGCGTTCTCGATTTGCAGTTTGACTGCTGCATCTTTACCGAAACCCTTGCTTTCCGCTTCCTGCATCAGCACTTCACGGCCGATCAGGTCTTTTTTGATCGCTTCGCGCAGTTGCGGCGAATCCGGCTGCTGGCCTTGGGCGACGACTTGCTTGACGACTGCATCAACGCGCGACGATGGGATAGCCTTGCCATTTACAACGGCAACATTTTGCGCAAAAACAGGTACAGCGGCTACGGCGAGTAGTGCGATCAGCAAGCGGGCTGGCTTAAAAGTCATTATTAAATCCTGTTAGGGAAAGTTTCGTAAAAAACGCATCAAAATTTTTGTGTTTATCGCGTTTGCTGCAGCGTGATGCCGGAGTACCGGCCTACGCCAAAAACGCCTTCAGTATCATGCTTCTGAAGGCGCCAATGCGACAATGGCCAATGCATGTATCTCATTATGCATCATATCGTGCACGGAATCATACACCAGACGATGGCGCATGACGAGCCTGAGCCCTTCAAATTTGCTGGAAATGATGCGCACATTGTAGTGGCCTCCGCCGGAGGCGGCGCCGGCGTGGCCGCGGTGGCTGGCCGAGTCGTCTTCGAGCACGCATTCCACAGGGGAAAGCGCCGCTTCCAGGCGGGCGCGGATGCGTTCCATGCGGGTCGCCGGCGAGATGTTCAGTTCGGTACTCATGCGTCTTCCTTGATATGTTTGGACAGGAACAGGGTTTGCGCGACGATAAAGGCAAAGAAAATGCCGGTGGCGCCAAACGCCTTGAAGCTGACCCAGGCCGCCATGTCACCTTTGTACAGCACGAAGGCGACGAACAGATTCAGTGCGCCGATGGCGCCAAAAAAGAGGATCCAGGCCGCCAGCAGCTGGTTCCATACGGCGTCGGGCAATTGCACCTGCGCTTCCATGGTCTTGCGGATCAGGTTTTTCTTGAAGCCCACATGGGCGATCAGGAGTGCCATGCCGGACAGCCAGTAGATCAGGGTCGGCTTCCATTTCAGGAAGAAGTCGTCGTGCAGATAGATGCTTGCGCCGCCGAACACCACGAAGATGAACAGCGACAGCCACAGCATGCCGTCGACCTTGCGTCCGCGCGCCAGCAAATAGGTGACCATGCCGGCGGTGGCCAGGATGCCGACCAGGGTCGCCACGATCCATGGCGCCTGATCGGCTTTGATCACGCCGCCGGAAACGATGCCGGACAAATATTGCTGCACGAAGTCGTGTGTCGCCGTTTCATACATGCCGCCGAGTTTGAAGGCGGCAAAGAAGGCGATCAGCGGGAAGAGGTCGAAGAGAAATTTCATGGCGAGACTTTACTATGGTCAACTAAAAAGCAGCTTAGGAATGGCTTAGGCCATTCCCGTGTGCGGCATCAAGGCTGCGGATCGAAGCGCAGCGAGGCGGAATTGATGCAATAGCGCAGTCCCGTCGGTGGCGGGCCGTCCGGGAACACGTGGCCCAGGTGGGCGTCGCAGACGGCGCAAATGATTTCGGTGCGCACCATGCCATGCGTGCGGTCGACGATTTCCTTCACATTGGCCGGATCGAGCGCCTGGAAATAACTGGGCCAGCCACAGCCCGAATCGAACTTGGTATCGGAGGCGAACAGCGGCGTGTTGCAGCACACGCAGGTGTAGATGCCGTGCTCATGGTGGTCCCAGAACTTGCCCGTGAAAGCGCGTTCGGTGGCCGCATGGCGCGTCACCTGGTATTCCATGGTGTCGAGCATGGCGCGCCATTCGGCGTCGGTTTTTTGTACTTTATTGGTGGTCATGGTGACTCCTTAGGAAGAGCAGCTTACTTCAAGATGGCTGGCCCAGTCGGGCGGCAGGGCCGCATAGTGCTGGTGTTCGGGCTGTTCGTCAAATGGCTTTTGCAAAACCGCCAGCAATTGCGCCACTTCCGTGTAGTCCTGCCGCTGCGCCTTGTCGATGGCGACCTGGGCCAGATAGTTGCGTAGCACGTATTTGGGGTTGACCTGGTCCATTGCAAGCTTGCGCGGCAAGTCGTCGCTCTGTTCCAGCACCAGGCGCGCGCGGTATTGCAGGGCCCAGCCATCGAACGCCGGCCGGTCGATGAACATGTCGCGCAGCTCCGTGTCATTCTCGGGTGCACCCACCTGCAGATTGCCCAGGGCGCGGAAGAAATTGGTGAAATCGACGTGATTGGCCTGCATCACGGCGAACATGGCGTCGAACAGCTGGCTGTCGTCGCCTTGCTCCGTGCGCAGGCCGAGCTTGGCACGCAGCAGTTCATTCATCTTGGCCGCAAACGCCGGCTCATAGCTGTCCAGCGCCGCCTGCGCCAGCGACACTTCGCCGATCAAGGGCAACAGCGCCTGGCCCAGAGCATAGCAGTTCCAGTGGCCCACCTGCGGCTGGTTCGCATAGGAATAGCGGCCCTGGCTGTCGGTATGGTTGCAGATATGCTCGGCGTCGAAGGCCTCCATGAAGCCGAACGGGCCATAGTCCAGGGTCAGGCCCAGGATCGACATATTGTCGGTATTCATCACGCCATGCATGAAACCCACCGCCTGCCAGTGCGCGATCATGTGCGCCGTGCGCCGGCACACTTCGGCCAGCAGCGCCTGGTAGGGGTTGTCCTGCGTGCGTAGTTCAGGATAAAAACTGTCGATCACGTAGTCGGCGAGGATCTTCAGTTCATCCGGTTTCTTGCGCGAGAACCAGTGCTCGAACGAGCCGAAGCGCACAAAGCTGGGCGCCATGCGGGTCACCACGGCGGCCGTTTCCACGGTTTCGCGCATGATGCCTTGCTGCGAGCCGGTGATGGCCAGCGCGCGCGAGGTGGGAATGCCCAGCGCCGCCATCGCTTCCGAACAGAGGAATTCGCGGATCGACGAGCGCAGTACGGCGCGCCCGTCGCCCATGCGCGAATACGGCGTGGCGCCGGCGCCTTTCAGCTGCAGTTCCAGCGGGCCATTTTCCGTGGCGATATTGCCCAGCAAAATGGCGCGGCCGTCACCAAGCTGGCCGGCCCAGACACCGAACTGATGGCCGGAATACACGGCGGCCAGCGGCAGCGAGCGTTCGGCCACGCTGTTGCCGCTCAACAGTTCCACATAGTCGGGCTGGGCCAGCAGCGCCGGATCAAGACCGATCAAGGCGGCGGCAGGGGCGCTGGCGGCGACAAAATACGGCGCCGGCAACGGCGTCGGCATCAGCCGCGTGTAGAACGCAGGCGGCAGGTCGGCAAAGGCATTATCGAGGGGCAGGGTAGAGGCGCTAATGGCGGTTCCAATCAGGTTCGCTGGGGCCGTGTGAGCAGGCCGGAAACAGCGATTTTACCGCAGGGCGCAAATGCGTGCGGCAGGCCATAAAACGGAACCGGTTGTTCCATGCTGCAGCGCAATATCGAAATCCGTTGACCGGAATAGCACGATCGGTCGAAACTGAAGCTGCTTACTTAAAAACCAACAGTCAAACTAAGGAGACACGATGTCGGTATTCCAGGTCAGTCCGGTGATGGGCCAGATGATGAGTCAGCCCTTGTTGATTTCCAGTATCATCGAGTTCGCCGCACGCCATCATGGCGCCAGCGAGATCGTTTCGCGGCGCGTGGAAGGCGACATGCACCGCTACAATTACCGCGACTGCCACCGGCGCGCGCGGCGCCTGGCCAACGCCTTGCATGGCCTCGGTGTCGGCATGGGTGACCGCGTGGCGACCCTGGCCTGGAACGGTTACCGGCATCTGGAAGCGTATTACGCCGTGTCCGGTTCGGGCGCGGTGCTGCACACCATCAACCCGCGGCTGTTTCCCGACCAGATCGCCTATATCTCGAACCACGCCGAAGACCAGGTGCTGCTGTTCGACCTGACTTTTTTGCCGGTGGTCGAAAAGATCGCCGCCGCCTGCACGTTTGTGCGTCACTTCGTGCTGATGTGCGACCGCGAGCGCATGCCGGAAAGCAGCAGCATTCCCGACCTGCTGTGCTATGAAGACCTGATCGCCAGCCATTCCGACCAGTACGAATGGCCGCTGTTCGACGAAAATGCCGCCGCCACCCTGTGCTACACCTCGGGCACCACCGGCAACCCCAAGGGCGCGCTGTATTCGCATCGCTCGACGGTATTGCACGCGTATGCCTCGGCCATGCCCAGCGGCCTGAACGTGCGCGCCTCGGATACGGTGCTGCCGGTGGTGCCCATGTTCCATGTCAACGCCTGGGGCCTGCCGTATTCCGTGCCGCTGTCCGGCGCGCGCATGGTGTTTCCCGGCGCGGCGCTGGACGGCAAGTCGCTGTACGAGCTGTTCGAAGCGGAAAAAGTGACGTTTTCGGCCGGCGTGCCGACCGTCTGGCTCGGTTTGCTCAACCATGTGCTGCAGAACCAATTGCGTTTTTCCACCTTCCGCCGCACCGTGATCGGTGGCGCGGCGTGCCCGCCGGCCATGATGGACACTCTGATTGACCAGTTCGGCGTGGAAGTCATCCACGCCTGGGGCATGACGGAAATGTCGCCACTGGGCACCACCGGCGGCCTGCAGGCCAAGCACCTGGACTTGCCGAAAGACCAGCAGCGCAAGATCCTGCAAAAGCAGGGCCATGCAATCTATGGCGTGGACATGAAGATCGTCGACGACGAGGGCAAGGAATTGCCGTGGGACGGCAGCAGCTATGGCCATCTGATGGTGAAAGGGCCGTGGATCATCGCCTCCTACTACAAGGACGAGGGCGGCGAGGTGCTGCAGGATGGCTGGTTCCCGACCGGCGACGTGGCCACCATCGATGCGGACGGCTACATGCAGATTACCGACCGCAGCAAGGACGTGATCAAGTCGGGCGGCGAGTGGATCGGCACGATCGACCTGGAAAACCTGGCGATGGCCCACCCGGCCGTGCTGCAGGCGGCCTGCATCGGCCTGTTCCACCCGAAATGGGACGAGCGCCCGGTGCTGGTGGTGGTGCAGCGGCCCGGCATGACTGTCTCGCGCGCCGAGCTGCTGCAGTTTTTTGACGGCAAGATCGCCAAATGGTGGACGCCCGACGATGTGCTGTTCGTCGACGCGCTGCCGATGGGAGCGACCGGCAAGATCCAGAAGAACAAGCTGCGCGAGCAGTTCAAGGGGCACAAGCTGGGGTAAGATCGAACCCAGTTGCAAATGCTGGGGTCGGACGGGGACACCGAGTCCCTCAGGGTCCGACCCCGGTACTTTTGACGTTGGGTTTGATTTTCAAGCCGCTTGCGGCAGTGCCGAACCCAGCTTGTCCAGCAAGCGGTCGCAGCGAAATACGCTCAGCGTCTGCCGCTGCTCGGCCGTGCCGATATCGATCATCTCTTCCATCTCGCTGCGCAGGTCGTCATGGTTGCCGGTGCGCATCAGCTGGGGTGCCGAGAAACGCTGGCTGTCCGAGATCGTCATGATGTTGTTGACGGCGTCGACCAGGAAACCGTAGCGTTCCTCGCCCCGTTCGATGATGAGGATCTTGGCATTGCTTTCGTCCGCCAGCGGCGCCATGCCGTACAGCTGGCGCAGGTCGACGATGCTGATCATCTGCTGGCGCAAATTCAATATGCCGCGCATGAACGGGGGCAGGCCGGGTGGCCGGGTGATGGCGCCGCCGACATCGATGATTTCGCGCACCTGCTTGATTTCAATCGCAAACGGATTGTCGACCGTAAAGGTGATGTAGACCTGGCGCTGCGCCTTGCGCGCAGTGGCGGCCTCCTCTTCCTTGGCCGGATACAGCCGCGCATGGCCCTGCTGCATCTCGACAATCTCTGCATGCGACAGGATTTCACGGTGGTCGAGCACGATGATGTCGCCCGCGCCGTCTTTCGAGATGCAGCCGGCGAACATGGCGGCGCGTGCCTTGCTTAACAGCGGGATCGGCAGCACCTCGTCGCTGGCATAATGGACGATGCTGTCGACCGAATCGACCAGGAAACCCACCGTGGCGTCATCGAGGCGTACCACGATCACGCGCTGCTCCAGCGAAGCACCCACACTGCTGCCGGTCGCCTGCAGCAGGGCGGCGAAATCGACCACCGCCACCTGGCTGCCGCGAAAATGCATGCGGCCCAGACATAGCTCGCTGTTGAGGATGGAACTGTGCAATTCGGGCACGCGGATGATTTCCTGGATCGCCGCCATGTCGAAGGCAAAGGTCGAGCCGGCCGCATGAAAGCTGACGCACTGGCGCCGTTCGCCCTGGGCCAGCAGGCGCGCGCTCTGTTTGCCGTTGGCGGCCTGGCGCGCCAGCACCTGCGGCACGTTCTCGATGCGGATCAAGGCGTGCGGATCGAGTATCTGCAGCAGGCGCGCGCCGTCGTCGAGCAGGATGGTGCCGGCGATCACCGCGTGCGCATCGCCGGCCGCGTACTGCAGGGTCGAGCGCTGGGCCGGCTGCACGCGCATGATTTCGCCCGTGTCCTGGAATACGATGCCGATCAGCACTTGCTGGAAATCGAGGATGGCGACCTTGTCGGTGGCGCCGGCAGCTGGTGCGCCGGGACGGAACAGCCGGCCCAGATTGACCACCGGAATCACGCTGCCGCGCAGGGTGAACATGCCTTCCAGGTAGGCCGGCGACAGCGGCAGCACCGTCATCTTCGCCGGATAATTGACCACTTCGCGGATGCAGCTGGCGGGCAGGGCGAACTCGTCGCCGCCCAGGTGGAAGGAGCCGAACAGTTCGCTGGCCGCCTGGCCCGCTTGCGCCACCACGCCCGCTTCATGCATGTCCATGATGGGCTCCCGCGTAAGGATTCACGGCGCGGCCCGGCCGCTGCCCAGAGGCGGCCACGTCCGTGACGGCGTAGCTGTGGTCGGCGCAATCGATCAGCAACTGGCGCCCGTGCTGTCCGCCGAGGGCGCAAAAACTCACGTTCAGGCCACAGCGTTCCAGGTATTTTTGCGCCGCTTCGACGTTTTGCCGGCCCACCTGCAGGCGCGCATTGCGCGCGCCAAACATGCTGGCGCCGCCCGCCAGCACCACGTCGATATCGGGGTAATCGGCCACCCGCACGCCCATCAGGCGCAGCAGGGAAGGCACGGCCTGGTTCACATAGCGCGCGCCCAGGCTGCCGTCGAGCCTGGGGGCTTCCGGCAACAGGCAGTGGGCCAGGCCGCAGCGGCCGCCCTTTTTCCACAGAAAGCCGATGCCGATGCAGGAGCCGAGCAGGGCCTGCAGCTGCTCGTCGTGCGCGCCCACGCTCAATTGCCCCATGCCCACCTGTTTCAAGGGCTTATCCCACAGATCGCTTGCCGTCATGGCTGTCAGTGCTTGCATCTCATGCCTCGCCTGTCTTGTAGATCATGGGAAACTCGAATTGATAGCCGGTACCGAGGCGAGCGATCGTTTCCGATTCGCCCAGGATCAGCCGGCCGTCGTCCTTCAGGCTGTGGCGTGCCTGCCGCAACACTGTTTCCTGGTGTTCGGCATCGAAATAAATCAGCACATTGCGCAGGAACACCACGTCGAACTGCTGGGCCGGGCGCAGGGGTTCGAGCAGGTTGTGCAGCGCAAAGCTGACGTTCTGGCGCAATTGATCGTTGACCTGCACGCCATACGGCGAGGCCGTAAAGTATTTGCGCAGCAACTCCGGGTGCGACAGGCGGATGCGCTCGACCGAACGGCCGCTGTACTGGCCGGCGCGCGCCGCGTTCAGGATCTGCTGCGAAATATCGCTGGCGAAAATCTGGTAGCGAAAAGCCGGCTGCAGCGCCTTGAACTGTTCGCATACCATGGCGATCGAATACAGCTCTTCGCCGCTGGCGGCGGCCGCCGACCACACTTTCAGGCAAGCACCCGGATGCTGGCGCGCCCAGGCCGGCAGATAGCGCTCGCCAAAATACTCCCAGATTTGCGGCGTGCGAAAAAACAGCGTGTCGTTGGTGGTCACCAGGTCGATGAAATGGGCCACTTCCTCGCGGTCGCTGGCCACCTTGTCCAGGTAGGCCTGGTAGCTGTGCAGCGACAGCGCCTGCAGCCGCGGCTGCAAACGGCGCTCGAGCAAAATGCTCTTGCGCGGCGTCATGGCGATGCCTGTATGCTGGCGCACCATGGCGATCAGGCTGGTCAGAACTTCGGGTGTCAGGGTGGCGGCGTGGCTCATCGTGTGCATCGCCTAGACCACGAAACCGGACACGGTCTGGTTCAGGTTGCCGGCGCGGTCGTTCAGCGCGTCGGTCGAGCGGGCGATGCTGTCGACGTTGGCAGCCGATTTTTCCGTTTCCTCGGCGATATACTGGATCGCGGTCGACACCTCGCGCGCCGTCAGCAACTGCTCGTTGGCGGCCTTGGAAATATCGGAGATCGCCAGGGTGGTCTTGCCCACGCCCGAGACGATCTTGTCGAAGGCGTCGCTGGCCTGGCGCGAAATCTCGCTGCCGGTGGTGACCCGCTTGACCGACTCGTTGATCAGCTTGGAGATTTCCTTGGTCGCCTGCGACGAGCGTTCGGCCAGTTTGCGCACCTCGTCGGCCACCACCGAAAAGCCCAGGCCGTGCTCGCCCGCGCGCGCCGCCTCGATGGCCGCGTTAAAGGCCAGCATATTGGTCTGGTTGGCGATCTCGCTGATCACCTTGACGATTTCGCCAATGTCTTCCGAGGAGCGGTTGATCAGGTCCATCGCCTCGATCGACTTGGCCACGGCGCGCGCGCCCGCTTCGGCTTCCTGCTGCGTGGCGCGGGCCAGGTAGTCGGCGCTGGAGACGTTCTCGGCAATGGAGTTGATGGAAAAGGTCAGGCCATCGATCGACGCGTTCATCTGTTCGACGGTGGCGCCCAGCGCCTGCGTGCCCACCGCCACGCCGGTGGCGCGTTCGGCGATCGCATGCGAGGAGTCGGCAAAACCGCCGGCGGCGGCCACCACGTTGGCGATCACGCCGCGCAGGTCGACGATCATTTTGCCGATGCCGCCGGCCAGCAGGTCGATCGGTTCCTCGCCTTCCTGCACAATGGTGCAGGTCAGGTCGCCTTGGGCCGCGCGCGCCACCGATTCGAGCAGCACTTTGACCTTGCGGCTTTCGTCCTGCGATTTATCCTGGATGCTCGCTTCCAGTTTGACCTGGTCGGTAATGTCGATGGCGAATTTCACCACCTTGTACGGCTTGCCGTTGAGGTCCAGGATGGGATTGTAGGTGGCCTGTATCCACACCACCTTGCCGTGGTTGCCGATGCGCTTGTAGCGGCCGCTGTCGAATTCGCCGCGATTGAGTTTTTGCCAGAATTTTTTATACTCGAAGCTGTTGGCATACTCCGCTTCGCAAAACATGCGGTGATGCTCGCCCTTGATATCGGCCAGCTCATAGCCCATCACGTCGAGGAAATTCGCATTCGCGTCGAGCACATTGCCGTTGACGTCGAATTCCACCACCGCCTGCGCCTTGCCAATCGCGCTGACCTTGCCTTCATATTCGGCATTGCGCATCTTGGTGCGCGTGACATCGGTGGCGAACTTGATGACTTTATAGGGTTTGCCGTCGGCGTCGAAAATCGGATTGTAGGAAGCGCTGATCCACACTTCGTGGCCATCCCTGGCGATGCGCTTGTACTCGCCCTGGTCGAATTCGCCACGCGCCAGCTTGGCCCAGAACTCGCGGTATTGCGGCGTCTTGACATACTCGGGGTCGCAGAACATGGCGTGGTGCTTGCCCTGTACCTCGTCCAGGGTATACCCGACGACGTTCAGGAAGTTGTCGTTGGCGTGCAGGATGGTGCCGTCGAGCTCGAATTCGATCACCGCCTGCACCCGGTTGATGGCAGTGTTGATCGCTTGTAAGTCCAGATCCTGGGAATGGCTGACATGGCTGGCTGCGTCCATAATATTTCCTTGAGGTCGAATCAACATTTATATGTGGTGGGGTTTATTGATATGGCTTGCTGAATTACATTGTTACATTGCGTGATAATCTGAATGGCCACATTTAAAAGTGACAATTGGTGAGGATATCGGCAATCCACGTTGTATTTGGGTGGATATATTCTGCCATATGCGAGGTGGCATATAGATTGTTGATTTTTATCAATAATTTTATTATTGCTTAGGCTATATGGAAAAACAAGCGGCATCGTGAAATAAGAAAAAAAGTGTCGCTATTGATGCTTTTCCCTATAAAAAACAAGCACTCCAGTTAATGCGTGCATGTTTTGTATCTTGTGTTTTTAATATTGTTGTGGGTATTAATTTGATAGCCGAAAAGTTCCGCTGGCCGTTTCCGCCTGCCGATAGCGGCGGTCATCCTGTACCATGTACCTCGCCAGCGCTCGCCACGACAAAAATAATACGAGCGTTCTTTTGTGCGGTATAGTAAAGCTTCAACGCTTGCCATATCCGAGACACCCACACCAACAAGACACCAACAAGGAAGAGACAATGAGCGCCGAGTATCAAGTCAACGGTTCCGTAGCCGTGATCACCCTCGCCAATCCACCGGTCAATGGACTGGGACTGGCCACCCGCACCGCCGCCGTGGCCGGCATCAAGCAGGCGCTGGCAGACGACGCCATCAAGGCCATCGTGATTACCGGCGCCGGCAAGGCCTTTTCGGGCGGCGCCGACATCAAGGAATTCAATTCGCCCAAGGCCCTCACCGAGCCGACCCTGCATACCCTGATCAATGTGGTGGAACAATCGACCAAGCCGGTGGTGGCCGCCATCCATAGTGTGTGCATGGGCGGCGGGCTGGAGCTGGCGCTGGGCTGCAATTACCGCGTCGCGTCGCCGGGCGCGCAGATGGCCTTGCCTGAAGTGAAACTGGGCATTCTGCCTGGGGCAGGCGGCACGCAGCGCCTGCCGCGCGTGCTGGGCCTGGAAATGGCGCTCAACATGATTGTTTCCGGCACGCCGGTGGCGTCCGAAAAACTGGCCGGCACGGCGCTGTTTGATGAAATCACCGCGCCAGGCGCCGACCTGCTGGCCGCCGCCGTGGCGTTTGCCGGCAAGGTGGCCGAGGTGCGTCCGCTGCCGAAAGTGCGCGAGCGCAAGGTCGATTACCCGAATCACGAAGCGTTCCTGCAGTTTTCGCGCAATACCGTGCAGGCGATGGCGGGTCCGTTCCCGGCGCCTTTGAAGTGCGTGGAGGCGGTGGCTGCCGCCGTGACCATGAAATTCGACGACGGCCTGAAATTCGAGCGCGAGCTGTTCATGCAGCTGGTGCAGTCGCCGGAATCGAAGGCGCTGCGCCACGCCTTTTTCGCCGAGCGCGTCGCCAGCAAGGTGCCGGACGTGCCGGCCGACACCCCCGTGCGCACGATCGCCTCGGCGGCGATTGTTGGCGCCGGCACCATGGGTGGTGGCATCGCCATGAATTTCGCCAATGCCGGCATCCCCGTCAAGCTGCTGGAAACCAGACAGGAAGCGCTGGACAAGGGCCTGGCGACAATCCGCAAGAACTACGAAAACACGGTGAAAAAGGGCAAGCTGACGCAGGAAAAAGCCGAGCAGCGCCTCGCGCTGGTGACCGGCACGCTGGAGTACGCGGACATCGCGCAGGCCGATATCGTGGTCGAAGCCGTGTTCGAAGAGATGGGCGTCAAGGAAGCGGTGTTCAAACGGCTCGATGCCGTGATGAAGCCGGGCGCCATCCTGGCGTCGAACACGTCGACGCTGGACCTGGACCAGATCGCCAGCTTTACCAAACGTCCGCAAGACGTGATCGGCACGCATTTTTTCAGCCCCGCGAATGTCATGAAGCTGCTGGAAATCGTGCGCGGCAAGGAGACGGCCAAGGACGTGCTGGCCAGCGCGCTGGCGCTGTCGAAGAAACTCAAGAAAACCGGCGTCGTCTCGGGCGTGTGCGACGGCTTTATCGGCAACCGCATGATCGAGCAGTACAGCCGCCAGGCCGGCTTCCTGCTCGAAGAAGGCTGTTTGCCGGAACAGGTCGACAAGGCGGTTGAAAAATTCGGCTTTGCCATGGGTCCATTCCGCATGGGCGACCTGGCCGGCAACGATATCGGCTGGGCCATCCGCAAGCGCCGCTACGTGCAAAAGCCGGAGGTGACGTACTCGAAGACGGCCGACCTGCTGTGCGAAATGGGACGCTACGGCCAGAAGACGGGCGCCGGCTGGTATGACTACAAGCCGGGCGACCGCAAGGCGTATGCCTCGGAGCAGGTCAACACCATGGTGATCCAGCACTCGCAGGACATCGGCGTGGCGCGGCGCAAGATCAGCGACCGGGAAATCGTCGAACGGCTGGTGTATGCCTTGGTGAACGAAGGCGCGCGCATCCTGGAAGAGGGCATCGCCCTGCGCGCTTCCGATATCGACATGGTCTACCTGACCGGCTACGGCTTCCCCCTGTTCCGCGGCGGCCCGATGTTCTACGCCGACACGGTGGGCCTGCCGAACGTGCTCGACGCGATTGCCGGCTATGCCCAGGGGCGCCATGGCGAGGCGTGGACGCCGGCGCCGTTGCTGGTGAAGCTGGCTGCCGAGGGCAAGGGATTTAACAGCTAAAAACCCAACGGCAGAGACTGGGGTCGGTCGCTTCGCGATCGGAATACGTCCCATTGGGACGTATTCCCCCGTAGGGTCCGACCCCGGCATTTGCTTTTGGGGTAAATATGTTGCACCGTTATTTCTTCTTCACCACCATCTTCACAGCTTCATTGACGATCACCGGATTGTCCTTCTGGATGTAATAGCCGGCGCCGGTGATGCGTTCGATGGCGGGGGCGCCCAACAGGCGCTGCCAGTCTTTTTCCTGGGCCCGCACCAGGGTCTCGTACGAGCCCATTTCCTCGATGCCGAACTTGTCGCGCACCAGCAGCATGGCCGGGGCGCGCAGCGGCGTCTTCAGGTCGATATGTTGCAGGCACTGTGCCTGGGCGTCGAATTCCGCCGTTTCGGTGCTGTTGAACATCAGCTTGCGCCGGGTTTTCAGCAGCATGGCGTAGGTAGAGGCGTCGGTCTGCATGCGCTGCCATTGCTGCGGATGGGTAGGGTCGAGCAGGATCAGGCCGGCCACGTCCTGCGGGTATAGTTTGGCATACACATATTGATACAGCCCGCCCAGTCCTTGTCCGACCAGGATATACGGCGGCTTGACGCCCGTTTGCGCCAGCAGCGAGCGCTGCTGGGCGGCGATGGTGCACGGGTCGCGCGGGGTGGTGGTCTTCTGGCTGGCGCCATAGCCGGGCCGGTCATACACCAGCACGCGGTGGTTTTTCGCCACTTCCGGCACCACGCCGTCCCACACATCCTTGCCGTCGCCCAGGCCAGACTGGAAGACTACCGGCAGTGTGCCCAGGCCGGTCAGGGTATAGGCGATGGTGGCGTCCGGCAGGGTGGCGCTGGCGGGCGGGCCCAGCTTGGGGGCGGACGAGGGCAGCATGGAGCAGCCGGACAGCAACAGCGCGACGCTGCCGAGGAAAATGGCGCGCGCGGGGCGGACGGCGGATAGATGCTGCATGAATCTCCTTCTTGGTTCACGGTTCGGTACAACGTTACCCATTATAGGCACATCATGCGACGATGAAAACATTGAACAGAGGGAAATCCCAAGGCTTTTGTGACCAGTGTGTGCTGGCACACGGCCCGCCACCATGGCGCAGGGTGTCAGCCGCCACGCTTGAGGCGCAGCACGATCTGGCGGCTGAGGCCCTGCACATGCGGCGCGAACAGCATCACCGCGCAAAACGCCACCGGCCAGGCGGCCAGGAAAGCATGGCGCCAGCGCGCCAGGAAGTCATCCTGCAGGCCAATATTGAGCCAGGTCACCCAGGCGCTCATCAGCAAGGTCATCACCAGCGACATGATGACGGCAAATACAAAACGCAAACGCAGGGCTTCGGACATGGTGAGTCTTTCAAAAAAGTGAACAGACAGGCAGCATAGTCACTTGCAACAATCTATACTAGACGCATATTTTTAATCTGAAATTCCAGAAATGGAATTGAGTGACGCACATGCTGGATGACCTTGCCCTGTTTGTTGCCATCGTCGAGGCCGGCAGCCTGAATGCGGCTGCCGCCGCCGAAGAGCTGCCGGCCGCCACCGTCACGCGCCGCCTGCAAAAGCTGGAAAGCCAGCTGGGCTACCGCTTGCTCAACCGCAGCGCGCGGCGCATGCAGCCGACGGCGGAAGGCTGGCAATACTATGAACAATGCCGGCCGCTGGTGCATGCTCTGCGCCAGGCTACGCGCCAGCTCGACGCCAGCTTGTCGGCCGTGTCCGGCTCGATCCGCGTGCTGGCGCCCGTCAATTTCGCCAGCGGCCTGCTGACGCCGGCCTGGGTCAGCTTCATGCGGCAGTATCCCGAGATCCGGCTGGAACTGGAATTGTCGAACCGGCTGCAGGACATGGTCAGCAGCGGCGCCGACCTGGCGATACGGGTCGGATCGCTCGACGATTCTTCGCTGATGCAGCGCCGCCTGGGCAGCGCGGCGCTGGTGATGGTGGCCGCGCCCGCCTACCTGGCGCGCGCCGGCGTGCCGCAGGACCTGGCGTCACTGGAACAGCATGAATTGATCGTGGCCGAGCCGCTGCGCACCTGGCGCTTGCACCGCCCCGGCGACGGCGCCGAAATGGTGCTGCAGCCGCAGGCGCGGTTGCGCGTGAATGAAATGCGCCTGGCGGTCGAGATGGCGGAGGCGGGCATCGGTGTATTGCTGTGCCCACTGCTGCAATGCCGCGAGGAAGTGGCCGACGGCCGCCTGGTGCGCGTGCTGCCCGACTGGATGCCGCAGCCGCGCCATGTGTATGCGGTCTGGACCCAGCGCCGCTATCTGCCGGCACGGGTGCGGGTGCTGCTGGAACACCTGGCGCAGTTTGCCGAAAATTGCCCGGCGCTCAACGAACCGGCCTAGCTGGCCGCCGGCTCCCGCATTTGCTGCTGCAGCCAGCCGGCAAAGGTGCGCAGGCGCGGCGCGAATTGCGCGTCCGGCACGCCACCCTGGCCCGTATGGGCGATGAAAAAGTCGAGCTGCTCCCGCATCGCTGGATAATTGCTGAGAAACAGGGCCGCATGCTGCTCCAGGGTCTGCGGCCACGACGGTTCATTTTCCGCGCGCAGCACGCTGGTGGCGCGCAACAGCCTGCGCGCCGCCTCGCGCTGGCGGCGCACCAGCTTGGCCGCATCCTGGGTTTGTTCTATCTCTTGGGCCTGGCGCTCGAGTACCTCGACCACATCGCCATTGACGGCCAGCGCGATGGTGCGCGACGGCGGGAAGGGCGTGAAACAGCGCGACAGGTCGTTGCCCCAGATACAGCGGCAGTGGTGCTTGAGCCAGTAACCCCAGCTGTGCAGATGGCGCGGCGCCAGCGCGTCGATGCGGGTGCCGACATCGAAATCGATCTTGCTTACTTCCGGATGGCGCGCCGCCAGCGCCAGGCGCAGCGCTTCGAGCATGCTGCTGTCGCGCGGCGCCGGCCGGTGGCGCAGGATCAGGGTCACGTCGAGGTCCGACACGCCGGGTGTGGCATCGCCGCGTGCCACGCTGCCGTACAAATAGATGCCATCGAGCAGTTCTCCGGCCTGCGCCAGCAGCGCCGTGCGCAGGTCATCGATCAGGTCGAGATAGGCTGGCTGGAATGGGCCGCGGGGGGCGGGGGGAATGGTGCGCGTGGTAACGGTCATGCGATGTGCTGGCGATTGAAAAGGCGGACTGTAGCATGCGCCAGCACAAGATACCCTGCACATCTTTCCAAAAAGTAAAACCGAGCGCTTGTACTTCGCGCCGGGATCGCGTTAAGATAAAGCCGTCAAGCATTTTTGGCCGTGCAGTCCTTTCCGCAGTTCATACCACCATGCCATGAGAGATGTAATGAAATATCTGATCGTCCCCTGTTTGTTGGCCATTACCGGCTGTGAGGTTTTGTATGACGCGAATCGGGACAAGATCGGCGAGTACTGCAACAGCCTCAACAATTTTGATGACCGCAACGCCTGCCGCAAGCGCAACCAGACCAGCTACCAGGAATATGTGCAGCATCGTGACCAGCTGAAGAAGGGCGCCAGCGACAAGTAATTGATCGTTGCTGCATGAAAAAACGCCGCCGGGAGCAATCCCGGCGGCGTTTTTTTTGATGCACCGGCGCGCTGGCCGGTGCACAAGGTCTATCAGTCGTCGGCGTAGATATTGTTGTCCTTGGTTTCACGCACGAACAGGGTGCCGATCACGACCGTGGCCAGGGCCACGATGATCGGATACCACAGGCCATAATAGATATCGCCCTTGAACGCCACCAGCGCAAACGCGGTGGTCGGCAGCAGGCCGCCAAACCAGCCATTGCCGATATGGTAGGGCAGCGACATCGAGGTATAGCGTATGCGGGTCGGGAACATTTCCACCAGCATGGCGGCGATCGGGCCGTACACCATGGTCACGTACAGCACCAGGATAAACAGCAGCAGCACCACCATCGGCTTGTTGATGCGGTCCGGATCGGCCTTGGCAGGGTAGCCCGCTTCCTTGACGCCGGCACCGATTTCTTTCTTGAAAGCCGCTTCCTTGGCTTTGCTGTCGGCGTCGAAGTTCAGGCCGTCGGCAGTCATGACGGCGTTAAAGGAGGTGAATTCCTTGGCGCCGATACGGACCTTGGCGATCGAGCCTGCCGGTGCGTCTTCCTTGGTGTAGTTCACCGAGCTGTTCGACAGGAAGCCGGTGGCGATGTCGCACGACGATGGGAACTTCTTGGTACCGGTCAGGTTGAACTGGAAGTGGCAGGAAGCCGGATCGGCCACCACCACCACGGGCGAGTTCTTCAGTGCCGTTTCCAGCTGCGGATTGGCGAAGTGGGTCAGGCCGTTGAACAGCGGGAAGTAGGTGGCGGCGGCGATCAGGCAGCCACCGAGAATGATGTACTTGCGGCCGATGCGGTCCGACAGGCTGCCGAAGAACAGGAAGAATGGCGTGCCCAGCAGCAGCGCGATGGCGATCAGGATGTTCGCCGTGGCCAGGTCCACTTTCAGGGTCTGGATCATGAAGAACAGGGCGTAGAACTGGCCCGTGTACCAGACCACGGCCTGGCCGGCGGTCAGGCCGATCAGCGCCAGGATCACGATTTTGAGGTTGCGCCACTGGCCGAATGCTTCGGTCAGCGGGGCTTTCGAGGTCTTGCCTTCGGCTTTCATCTTGGCAAACGCCGGCGATTCACTCATGGCCAGGCGGATCCAGACGGAAATACCGAGCAGCACCACCGACACCAGGAACGGCACGCGCCAGCCCCAGGCCTCGAACTCCGCCTCGCCGGTCGCCAGGCGGGTGCCCAGGATCACCATCAGCGACAGGAAGAAGCCCAGGGTCGCGGTGGTCTGGATCCAGGCCGTGAACGCCCCGCGCTTGCCTTCGGGAGCGTGCTCGGCCACATAGGTAGCCGCGCCGCCGTATTCGCCGCCCAGCGCCAGGCCCTGCAGGATACGCAGGATGACCAGGATGATCGGCGCCGCGATGCCGATCGAGGCATGGCCCGGCAGCAGGCCGACGATAAAGGTCGAGCCGCCCATGATCAGGATGGTGATCAGGAAAGTGTATTTACGGCCGATCATGTCGCCCAGTCGGCCGAACACGAGCGCGCCGAACGGACGCACGATAAAGCCGGCGGCGAACGCCAGCAGCGCGAAAATGAAGGTGGTGGTGGGGTCGCCGATAAAGAATTGCTTGGCGATAATGGAAGCTAGCGAACCGTACAGATAAAAGTCGTACCATTCAAAGACGGTGCCGAGCGAGGAAGCGAAGATGACCTTGCGTTCCTCCTTGGTCATCGGCGCCCCTTTGGCCGCAAATTTCCGTACGTCGGCCGAGCCGGATGGTGTTGCCATGGTGTTGTCTCCCTATGTTTTATAGTGAACCGTTGCCGAGGTCTTGCTGACCATTCTTGCAACAGCTACGGGCCAGTCTGTCCCTGGAACCTTACGCGGCGCTTACAATTGCCGTCATTTGCAAAGGCTTTGCAGGCCTTTGCAAATTACGAACGACCGTACTTATATATGCTATTCTAAGCCACCTGTTCAGCCACCTACTTACTATCACCCAGGAGACATCACATGAATGAAGCCGTCATCGTATCGACCGCCCGCACGGGCCTGGCCAAGTCCTGGAAAGGCGCGTTCAACATGACGCATGGCGCCACCCTGGGCGGCCATGTGCTGGCCGCCGCCATCGAACGCGCCGGCATCGAGGCGGGCGAGGTGGAAGACGTGCTGGCCGGCTGCGCCTTTCCCGAAGGCGCCACCGGCGGCAATATCGCGCGCCAGATCGCCTTGCGCGCCGGCTGCCCGGTCAGCACGGGCGGCATGACCATCAACCGTTTCTGTTCCTCGGGCCTGCAGGCGATCGCCACGGCGGCGCAGCGCATCATCGCCGGCGAAGGCGATATCTATGCGGCCGGCGGAGTCGAGTCGATCTCTTGCGTGCAGAATGAAATGAACAAGCATATGTACCGAGAAGTATGGCTGCAGGAAAACAAGCCGGCGCTGTACTGGCCGATGCTGCAAACGGCCGAGACCGTCGCCCAGCGCTACAACATTTCGCGCGAGCGCCAGGACCAGTATGGCGCGCAAAGCCAGCAGCGCGCGGCGGCTGCCCAGGCCGCCGGCCTGTTCTACGCGGAAATCGTGCCGATGACCACCATCATGGGCGTGGCCGACAAGGCCAGCGGCATGCTGCTGACGCGCGAGGTGACGATCTCCGCCGACGAAGGCATCCGTGCCGATACCACCTATGAAGGCGTGGCCAAGATCCGCCCGGCCGTTCCAGGCGGCGTGATCAGCGCCGGCAACGCCAGCCAGTTCTCCGATGGCGCATCGATGGCCATCGTCATGAACGCGAAAACGGCCGAAGCGAAAGGCCTGCAGCCGCTGGGCATCTTCCGCGGCTTTGCCGTGGCCGGCTGCGAACCGGACGAAATGGGCATCGGCCCCGTCTATGCGATTCCGAAGCTGCTGAAAAAAGCCGGCTTGACGGTGGCCGATATCGGCCTGTGGGAACTCAATGAAGCGTTCGCCGTGCAGGTACTGTACTGCGCCGACACGCTGGGCATCCCACTGGACCGCCTGAATGTGAACGGCGGGGCGATTGCCGTCGGCCACCCTTACGGCGTGTCGGGCGCCCGCCTGACGGGCCACGCCCTGATCGAAGGCAAGCGGCGCGGCGTGAAATACGTGGTGGTCACCATGTGCATCGGCGGCGGGCAGGGCGCGGCGGGATTGTTCGAAGTCGTGTAGCGTGCTGCAAGGCGGGCCGATAGCGGTTACAGTATCGGCTCCCTTTCCTCTCATCGCTCACATGATCAAGCACATCGTTTTCTGGAAACTCAAAGACCACGCCGAAGGCGCCGACCGCGCCACCAATGCGCTCAAGCTGAAAGCCCTGCTCGACGGCTGTTCGGCCATTGTGCCAGGCATCCTGGCCTTCGAAGTCGCCGTGGCCCAGCCAGGCATGGAAGCGACCTACGACATCGTGCTCTACAGCGAGTTCGACAGCCGCGCATCGCTCGACGCCTATCAGAACCATCCCGAACACGTGAAGATCAAGCCGTTTTTTGGCGCCGTGCGTGAAGCCCGCCAATGCATGGATTACGAAGTTTGACATTCCAATGAACCCAAACGAAGGGCTGGGGTCGGACCCTCAGGGTCCGACCCCGGTACTTGCTCTTGGGTTTTTTCACTACCAAACAGGAGCCTCCATGACCACCTACCAACGCATCGTCCTCGCCTCCCGCCCCAAAGCCGAAGTTCAGCCCGACAACTTCCGCCTGGAAACTGTCGAGATTCCCGCCATCCAGGAGGGCGAACTGCTGGTGCGCAACCATTATCTGTCCCTGGACCCGTATATGCGTGGCCGCATGAGCGAGAGCAAGAGCTACGCCGCCTCGCAAGCCATCGATGAAACCATGATCGGCGGCACCATCGGCGAGGTGATCGAATCGAAGCATGCCAAGTTTGCCGTCGGTGACACGGTCGTCGGCACCCTGGGCTGGAGCGAAGTGGCGGTCTCGGACGGCAGCATGCTGCGCAAGGTCGACACCACGCACGTGCCGGAGTCAGCCTACCTGGGTTCGGTCGGCATGCCCGGCATGACCGCCTGGTACGGCCTGAACCATATCATGGCGCCGAAAGCGGGCGAAACGGTGGTGGTGTCGGCCGCCAGCGGCGCGGTGGGCAGCGTGGTGGGCCAGCTGGCCAAGCTGAAAGGCTGCCGCGTGGTCGGCATCGCCGGCGGCCCCGATAAATGCGCGTATGTGGTCAATGAACTGGGTTTTGACGCCTGCGTCGACTACAAGGCGGGCAACCTGGAAGCGGACCTGGCGGCGGCCACGCCCGACGGCATTGACGCCATCTTTGAAAACGTCGGCGGCAAGGTGTTTGACGCCGCACTGGCGCGCACCAACGCGTTTGGCCGTATTGCGCTGTGCGGCTGGATCGCCGGCTACAACGGCGAGCCGACCCCGATCGACAATTTCCGCCTGATCCTGATTAACCGCCTGACGGTGCGCGGCTTTATTGTCTCGGAACAGCCGGAACTGTGGCCGGAAGGCCTGGCCGAGCTGGGCAAGCTGGTGGTCGAAGGCAAGCTGAAATTCCGCGAATCGATCGCCGAAGGGCTGGCGAATGCGCCGGACGCGTTTATCGGTTTGCTGAAAGGCCGCAACTTCGGCAAGCAGCTGGTCAAATTAGGCTAGATTTTTCCTGGCGTGGCAGGCCGTGCGACAATGGCGGCCTGTTTTCACTCTCACGCCATCATGAGCAACGATTCCACCAACTACACCATCCGCCTCGGCGACTGGGCCACCTTGGGTCCCGACGCATCCGCCATCCGCTTTGAAGTCTTTGTCGACGAACAGAAAGTCCCCGCCGAGATTGAACTCGACGAGATGGACGCCGTTTGCCTGCATGCCGTCGCCTATGACAACGCTGGTAACGCCATCGGCACCGGCCGCTTGCTGCCGGATGGCCATATCGGCCGCATGGCCGTGCGCCTGCCTGGCCGCGGCACCGGCGTCGGCGGCGCCATTTTGCAACTATTGATGGAAAAAGCGCGCGAGCGCGGCGATGCTGCCGTGGTGTTGAACGCGCAGACCGTGGCCGCGCCATTCTATGCGCGCCATGGTTTTGTGCAGCATGGGGAAGAGTTTGACGAGGCGGGGATCGCGCATATTGAAATGCGGCTGGTGTTTTAACCGAACCCAAGAGCAAGGACTGGGGTCGGACCCTGAAGGAGGGTCCGACCCCGGCTGTTCAAGGGTTACGGGTTTAGTTCTGCGCGTGCGACTGACGCCATTTATCCAGTATCACCGCCAGCACAATCACCACGCCCTTGGCCACATACTGCCAGAACGACGACAGGCCCAGGATGGTCAGGCCGTTGTTCATCACGCCGATGATCAAGGCGCCGATCACGGTACCCCAGACGGAACCGACGCCGCCCATCAGGCTGGTGCCGCCCAGCACCACGGCCGCAATCGCGTCGAGCTCGTAGCCGGTACCCCAGTTGCCGTTCGCTGCGTACAGGCGGCTGGCCGACATGGCGCCGCCCAGGCCGGCGAACAGGCCGCTGATCGTGTAGACAAACATCAGTACCAGGCCGACCTTGATGCCGGTCAGACGTGCCGCCTGTATATTGCCGCCGACGGCGTAGATATGCAGGCCCAGGGTGGTCTTGCGCAGGATAAACCACGTCAAAATCACGACCAGCGCGGCCAGCCAGATCAGCCACGGGATAGCCAGGAAGCTGCCATTGCCCATCCATTCGAAGCTCGGGATTTCCGTGTTCAGCACGCTGGTGCCGTCAGCCAGCAGGTAAGCCGCGCCGCGCAGCGCCGTCATGGTGCCCAAAGTCACCACGAACGGGTTCAATCCCACCAGCGCCACCAGCACGCCGTTGAGCGCGCCCAGCAGCAGGCCGACGATCAAAAAGGTGGGGATCGAGAAGCCGGCGAACTGCGCCGACAGCGACATCAGCATGCCGGCCACGGCCGACACCGCCAGCACGGAACCGACGGAAAGATCGATACCGCTGGTGAGGATCACGAAGGTCATGCCGGAAGCGAGCACGATATTGATCGATACCTGGCGGAAGATATTCATGGTGTTGTTGCTGGTCATGAAGGTCGATTCGCCATCGGCCGAGAAATACACGGTCAGGCCGTACATGGCCAGGTAGAGCACCACCAGCACGGGCAGCATGCCCAGGCGGCGCATCAGGTTCGAGGCATTGAAAGG
>Ga0308163_10000147_pt1 | contig 199079 bp, 170 predicted proteins | sample PhyTR1_FD_201037 | JGI IMG/M metagenome (GOLD analysis project Ga0308163, IMG submission 201037) | Phyllosphere microbial communities from UC Gill Tract Community Farm, Albany, California, United States - DLSLT.R1 | ecosystem: Host-associated > Plants > Phyllosphere > Unclassified | place... | reverse complement strand
ACTTCATCAAATGCCCACACTTATCGACTGTTAATTGTTAAAGAACTGTATTCGGTGCTACGTTTCGCGCTATCGACAAAGCGTTGTGTTTGTCAGCTGCGAAGAAGGAAGAGTATGAAGCGTTTCGGCTAATTCGTCAACCTTCTTTTTTATCCCGTTTAACTCTGCAACACCTTGTTTTGTGCGCGTCGTTTTGCGAGGAGGCGAATCATATCAAAGGCCGTCGAAGTTTGGCAAGCGCTTTTCCAAAAATGCGTGCATGCCCTCTTTCTGTGCCGGCGTGCCGAACGCGGCCTGGAACAAACGGCGCTCATACGCCACGCCATCGGTCAGGGTGGTTTCAAACGCGCGGTTGACGCAATCCTTGATCATCATGGCGACCGAGGTCGGCATGGCGGCGATGGTTTTCGCGGCAGCCAGGGTTTCTTCCAGCAATTTGTCGGCCGGTACCACGCGCGACACCAGGCCGATGCGTTCGGCTTCAAGAGCATCGATGGTGCGCGCCGTCAGCAGCAGGTCCATCGCCTTGGCCTTGCCGATGGCGCGCGGCAAGCGCTGCGTGCCGCCCGCGCCTGGCGTGACGCCGACTTTGATTTCCGGCTGGCCGAATTTGGCGCTGTCGGCGGCGATCAGAAAATCGCACATCATGGCCAGTTCGCAGCCGCCGCCCAGCGCATAGCCGGCCACCGCGCCCACCACGGGTTTGCGCACGCGCAGGATATGTTCCCAGTTGCGGCTGATATAGCCTTGCGTAAATGTATCGGGATAAGTGTAGTCGGCCATGGCGGCGATGTCGGCGCCGGCGGCAAATGCTTTTTCGCTGCCGGTCAGCACGATGCAGCCGATATTGTCGTCGGCGTCGAACTTGAGCAGCGCGTCGCCCAGTTCGTTCATCATGCGCTCGTTCAAGGCATTCAGGGCCTTGGGACGGTTCAGGCATATCAGCGCGACTTTGTCCTGAATGTCGATGATCAGGTCTTCGTATTGCATGGTGTCTCCTCTTGATGAACGGTGCTGACGATTGTAGCGGCTAATGGCAGCGCCACTGCGGCAGCGCTGTTATTATTATCAACCTGCTCACCCACCTCGACGCGTGCCGTATTTTCTCCACCCTATTCCAGTCGCTGGCCAGCCGCTTGCGCGGTGACGGTTCCGCCGCCACCGTCAATTTCCGCCGCCTGTGGTTCAGCAACGGCCTCAATTGCTTCGGCGCCCAGATCACCTCGCTGGCCCTGCCCCTGTGCGCGGTATTGCTGCTGCATGCGACGCCCGAGCAGATGGGCATCCTGGTCGCCTTGCAGGCGCTGCCGTTTGCGCTGTTCGGCCTGCCGGTCGGCGTGCTGCTGGACCGGCGCAGCAAGCATCCGATCATGCTGTTCAGCGAAAGCATGTCGGGCCTGGCGCTGGCCAGCGTGGCGGTGGCGTACTGGTGCGGCGTGCTGTCGATGCCGTGGCTGTATATCGTCGGATTCATTATCGGTACCGGTTTCGTGGTCGGCGGCGGCGCCGAGCAGGTGTTCCTGACTTTCCTGGTCGGGCGCGACGGCCTGATCGATGCGCAATCGAAATTTGCCGCCACCGAATCGGCGTCGCGCCTGATCGGCCCGGGCATGGCCGGCGTGCTGGTGCAAACCCTGTTGGCGCCGGTCGCCATCCTGTGCACGGCCTGCGGCTACCTGGTGTCGGTATGCAATTTGCGCGCCATGAGCGTGCGCGATCCGCAGCCAGAACCTTCGCACAACCACCCCTTGCGCGATATTGCCGATGGGCTGCTGTTCGTCTGGCGCGAACCCCTGCTGCGTGCGCTGGCCTGGGGCGCCGGCATCTGGCACTTTTTGTTTTACGCCAGCATGGCGCTGACGGTGCTGTTTGCCACGCATGACCTGGGCATGAGCCCCGGCGTGCTGGGCATGGCGCAAATGCTGGGCGGCGCCGGCGTGCTGGTCAGCGCGATTGTGGTCAAGCCGCTGACGCGCCGTTATGGCGCCGGCAGGGTGATCCTGATCGGCCTGGCGTCCACCTCGCTATGCTTCGTGCTGACGCCGGCGATACCGGCCAACCTGTTCGGCAGCGCCACCGCCAGCGCGGCGGCGTATGCCGTGCTGATGTTCTTTTTCGACTGCGGCGTGATGCTGTTCTTTATTCCCTACCTGGGCTTGCGCCAGAAAGTCACGCCCGACGCCATGCTGGGACGGATGACCTCGACCATGCGCTTTCTGACGGTGGCCACGGCGCCGCTGGGCGCGCTGGCGGCCGGCTGGGTGGCCGAGCATTTTGGCGTGCGCAGCGGCATGGCCTGCATCGCGGCAGGCAGCATCCTGCTGACCATTGCGATGGTGTGGGGTACGCCGCTACGCAAGGTGCGCGGCTGAAGCACGAAATCGGTATAGCGTGTATAAGATTGCTTTGCCGACACTATTCAACACGAAGCCGGCCAGACTTGATTTACATCAAGGATTTCCTCCGGGTAAATCCATAAGCTGCAACTATTTCCAAGGAGCACATTATGTTCAAGACGATCCTCTTCCCTACCGACGGCTCACCGCTGTCGGATCAAGCCGCCAACACCGCCATCGCCTTTGCCCAGTTGAACCAGGCCAAGCTGGTCGCCGTCAGCGTGGTGCAGCCGTTCCCGTTTTCGCCGATGGCCGACGGCGGCATCGTGCTCGACGCCAGCCTGTACGAGCAGCAGATGAATGAATCGGCGCAGCGCGCCATCGACAAGATCAGCCTGGCCGCGCGCGCCGCCAATGTGGCGTTCGAAGGCGTGGTCGCGCTGTCGCCCAGCCCGCACGAGGAAATCGTCAATACGGCGCAATCCTATCAGTGCGACATCATCCTGATGGCATCGCATGGCCGCAAGGGTCTCAACAAGCTGTTCGTGGGCAGCGAAACACAAAAAGTGCTGGCGCATACCCATTTGCCTGTGATGGTCTTGCGTTAAACGCTACTGCGGCTGCTTCGGCAGCAGCACCCACACCATGCCGCTCTGCTTCATGCGGCCGGCATTCTCGGCCGCTTCCGCGCCAAAGCCAAAGAAATAATCGACCCGGATCGGCCCGCGGATGGCGCCGCCCGTGTCCTGCGCCATCACCAGGCGCTGCATCGGGATATCGCTGTTCGCCTGCGTGGTCGACAGGAACACGGGCACGCCCAGCGGCACGAAGCGCGAGTCGATGGCCACCGAGCGCTGCGGCGTCAGCGGCACGCCCAGCGCGCCTTTCGGCCCCACTTTCGGATCCGGCAAGCGCTCTTCCTTGAAGAACACATAGCTGGGATTGGCGTTGAACAGTTCGTCCTTGCGGGTCGGGTGGCCGGCGATCCAGGCCTTGATGCCCTGCGCGGACGCCTGGCTCATGGTCAATTCGCCCTTGTCGACCAGGTAGCGGCCGATCGACTGGTAAGGGTGGCCATTTTGATCCGCATAGGCCACGCGCACGGTTTCCTGGGTGTCGGTCAGCTGCACCCGGCCGCTGCCCTGCACCTGCAGGAAGAACGCTTCCACCTCATCGTCGACCCACAGCAATTCCTTGCCCGTCACGGACGTGGCGCGCTCGATCTCGGCGCGCGTCGAATAGGGCACCACTTTCTTGCCGACCAGCTTGCCGCGCAGCCGCATGTTTTTCAGTTCCGGATACACGCTGGCCAGGTCCACCGTCACCAGGTCGTCCGGCACCTTGTACAGCGGCGTCTGGTATGGCCCGCCGCGTTTGCGCGCGCCATGCAGCAGCGGCTCGTAATAGCCTGTCACCAGGCCGGCATTGGCGCCATCGGCGGCGACTATCTGGTTCGGCACGAAAAACGCTTCGAAGAACTGGCGGATCGCCTGGTCGCTGTCGGCATTGACCTGGCGCGCAATCGTGCATGACTCCTTCCAGTCGGGCCGCTTGACCAGCACGCCGCACGAGGCCATGAAGGCGGGCCAGGCCGCGCGCACGTCGTCGCGGCTCCAGCCGGGCAAGGCGGCAAAGCCGACCGGTACAAAAGTGGGCGCCTGGGCGTCCTTGAAGTCGGGCGCGGCCGGTTTGGCCGGCACCGGCTTGACGACCGATGGCGCAATCGCCGGCGGCTTGGCGGGCGCGGGCGTCAGCGGCACCGTGCTGGTACAGGCGGATAACGCCAGCGCGACGGCGACGCTTGAAACGAGTAGACTGAGGCGTAAAGACATAGGAGAGCGTATGTGGATCTTGGTAGTGGAAGCGATGGTGACGTTTTTCCTGCTGGCGTTTATCGTCTGGTGGACCATGTATTCGGGCAAGAAGCCCACGCCGCCGGCGCAGAAACAGGTGGCAACCGACAAGGACGCCACCGAAAAACTGAAGTAAGCGCGGCAGTTTAGTGCAGCGTGCGCGGCAGCGACAACACGAACTCGGGAATCTGCGCTTCGAACTGATGGCCGTCTTCGGCCACGCAGAAATATTCACCGAGCATGGTGCCTTGCGGCGTGGCCAGCACGGTGCCGCTGGTGTATTCGAACTGTTCGCCCGGCTGCAGCAGCGGCTGGTGGCCGACGGCGCCCAGGCCGCGTACTTCTTCCACCTTGTTGTTGGCGTCGGTGATCACCCAGTGGCGCGAGATCAGCTGCGCGCCGGCGGTGCCCGTGTTGACCACGCGGATCGTGTAGCTGAACACATGGCGGCCCTGGTCGGGCGCCGATTGCTCCGGCAAATACTGTGTCTTGACCGTTACCGTAAATTCATAAGTCGCCATCGTCGTCCTTGTCTGGTTCATGAGGTGTCGCGCCACAGCCTCGCAGGCTGGTGCGCAAGAGGTATTCTGTGTTTCAAAAGGGCATGGCAACGGCGTCAAGCGTAAAATAGCGCAACTTTGCATCTTCTACCCTCTGGCCCTGATCACCATGACTACATTTCGCATCGCTCCCAGCATCCTGTCCGCCGACTTCGCCCGCCTGGGCGAGGAAGTACGCAACGTCGTTACCGCCGGCGCCGACATCATTCACTTCGACGTGATGGATAACCATTATGTGCCGAACCTGACGATCGGCCCGCTGGTGTGCGAAGCCATCCGCCCGCATGTGCAAGTACCCATCGACGTGCACCTGATGGTCAAGCCTGTCGATCGCATTATCCCGGATTTCGCCAAAGCCGGTGCGAACATCATCACCTTCCACCCGGAAGCGTCGGAACACCTGGACCGCTCGCTGCAGCTGATCCGCGACAACGGCTGCAAGGCCGGCCTGGTCTTCAACCCGGGCACGCCGCTGCATTACCTGGAACACGTGATGGACAAGATCGACATCATCCTGATCATGTCGGTCAACCCCGGCTTCGGCGGCCAGTCCTTCATTCCGCAAGCCTTGAAGAAAATCGCCGAAGCGCGCCGCATGATCGATGAATCGGGCCGTGACATCATGCTCGAAGTCGACGGCGGCATCAAGATCGACAATATCGCCGCCGCCGCCGCCGCCGGCGCCGACACTTTTGTCGCCGGCTCGGCCATCTTCGGCAAGCCAGACTATAAAGCCGTGATCGACGCCATGCGCGCAGAATTAGCCAAGACGGTGGGCAAATAATGAGCGCGGGCACGGTGAAACATCAGGTGCTGGCCGGCGTGCGCGCCGCCATCATCGACCTCGATGGCACGATGCTCGACACCGTGCCCGACTTCCATGTCGCCATCAACGGCATGCGCGGCGAGTTCGGCCTGCCGCCCATCAGCGCCGAAGCGATTGCGCTGATGATCGGCAAAGGCTCGGAAAACCTGATCCGCACGGTACTGGCGCTCGATTTTGATGCTGCCGGCGTGGAGCAGCGTTTCGCGCAGGCGATGGATGGCTACCAGCGCCATTACCTGGCGATCAATGGCCAGCACAGCACCCTGTACCCGGAGGTGGAAGCCGGCCTGGCGGCGATGAAGGCGGCGGGGCTGCGCCTGGCCTGCGTCACCAACAAGCCGATCGCGTTCGCCCTGCCCCTGTTGAAGCTGAAAAACCTCGACCAGTATTTCGAGATCGTCTACGGTGGCGACTCGCTGGCGAAGAAGAAACCGGACCCGCTGCCCTTGCTGCAAGTGTGCGCGGACTTCGACCTGGCGCCGTCGAAAGTGGTGGCCATCGGCGACTCCTCGAACGACGCGCAAGCGGCCCGCGCTGCGGGTTGCCCCGTGCTGACGGTACCGTATGGCTACAACCACGGACACTCTATACACGATACCGATTCCGATGGTATAGTAAATACGCTGCTCGAAGCGGCTCATGTCATAAGCATGCAAAACTGATTCCACTACTTTCTCGCATACTGACTTAGAACCACACCATTATCGTGAACACGTTTCTCATCAAAAAACACAATGTCACCCAAACCGGCTCGATTGAGGCCTGGCTTTGGCGACGCTGGCAATCCTGGCAGGCCTGAGGCCGAGCCGTACGATGATTGCTGTCGTTTGCGCATCCGCATGCGACAGGTTTTTTGATAACCCACCGCGGGCGTTGTGCACACTTGCACCCCTGCGGCATGGAGAGACACATGACCGAACTCGAATTCAAATCGCTGGCCCAGCAAGGCTATAACCGCGTTCCCCTGATCGCCGAAGCCTTCGCCGACCTGGAAACCCCGCTCACGCTGTACCTGAAACTGGCGCAAACCCAGCAAGGCGGCAAGAACACCTTTTTGCTTGAATCGGTGGTCGGCGGCGAACGCTTCGGCCGCTTCTCGTTCATCGGCCTGCCCGCCACCACCGTGCTGCGCACGTTTGGCAACCGCACCGAGATCGTCAAGAACGGCGCCGTGATCGAAGAGCACGAAGGCAATCCGCTCGACTTCATCGAACAGTACCAGTCGCGTTTCAAGGTGGCGCTGCGCCCCGGCATGCCGCGTTTCTGCGGCGGCCTGGCCGGCTACTTCGGCTACGACACGGTGCGCCATATCGAGAAAAAACTGGCCGGCGGCGCGCCGAAAGACGACCTGGGCCTGCCCGATATCCAGCTGATGGTCACCGAAGAACTGGCCGTGATCGACAACCTGTCCGGCAAGCTGTATCTGATCGTGTATGCCGACACCACCGCGCCCGAGTCGTTTTCCAAGGCGCGCCAGCGCCTGAAAGACCTGCGCATGATGCTGCGCCGCGGCGTCGACGCCCCCGTCACCAGCAGCTCGGTGCGCACCGAAACCATCCGCGATTTCTGCAAGGAAGACTACCTGAAGGCAGTCGCCAGGGCGCATGAATACGTGATGGCGGGCGATTTGATGCAGGTGCAGATCGGCCAGCGCATCCGCAAGCCTTACGTCGATTCGCCGCTGACCCTGTACCGCGCGCTGCGTTCGCTGAACCCGTCGCCGTATATGTACTTCTATAACTTCGGCGACATGCAGATCATCGGCGCCTCTCCCGAGATCTTGGTGCGCAATGAAACAACCAGCGACGGCGGCAAGAAAGTGACCCTGCGCCCGATCGCCGGCACCCGTCCGCGCGGCGCCACGCCCGAGCGCGACGCCGAACTGTCCGCCGAACTGCTGGCCGACCCGAAAGAGATCGCCGAACACGTGATGCTGATCGACCTGGCGCGCAACGATATCGGCCGCATTGCGACGACTGGCAGCGTACAGGTCACCGACCGCATGGTGATCGAAAAATACTCGCATGTGCAGCACATCGTCTCGAACGTGGAAGGCACGCTGAAAGATGGCTTGTCGAACCTGGACGTGCTGCGCGCCACCTTCCCGGCCGGCACCCTGACCGGCGCGCCGAAGGTGCGCGCGATGGAAGTGATCGACGAGCTGGAAATCACCAAGCGCGGCATCTATGGCGGCGCCTGCGGCTACCTGTCGTTTGGCGGCGAAATGGACGTGGCGATCGCGATCCGCACCGGCGTGATCAAGGACGGCATGCTGTACGTGCAGGCGGCGGCCGGCATCGTCGCCGACTCGATCCCCGAAATGGAATGGCAGGAAACCGAAAACAAGGCGCGCGCCGTATTGCGCGCCGCCGAACAAGTACAAGATGGCCTGGATGGGGAGTTTTAAGATGCTGCTGATGATCGACAACTATGACTCCTTCACCTACAACATCGTCCAGTATTTCGGCGAGCTCGGTGAAGACGTGCGCGTGTACCGCAACGACGAAATCACCATCGAACAGATCGAGGCGCTGAACCCTGACCGCATCTGCATCTCGCCCGGCCCGAAGGCGCCGGCGCAGGCCGGTATCTCGGTCGAGGTGCTGAAACACTTCGCCGGCAAAAAACCGATCCTCGGCGTCTGCCTGGGCCACCAGGCCATCGGCGAGGCGTTTGGCGGCAAGGTGATCCGCGCCAGGCAAGTCATGCATGGCAAAACTTCTGTCATCGCGCATACCGGCGTGGGTGTCTTCAAGGATATTCCCAGCCCCTTCACAGTGATCCGCTACCACTCCCTGGCGATCGAACGCGCCTCGCTGCCTTCCTGCCTGGAAGTGACGGCCTGGACCGACGACGGCGAAATCATGGGCGTGCGCCACCGGCAATTCGATATCGAGGGCGTGCAGTTCCACCCCGAATCGATTTTGTCGGAGCACGGCCACGCCCTGCTGAAGAATTTTCTCGAGCGCTGATATTTCCCAGGCACGCCCGCGGCGTGCCCTCAGTGTCCTCCTGCGCCATCATTGAAGAAGGAAGCATCATGCCGATCACCCCACAAGAAGCCCTGCTGCGCTGTATCGAACACCGCGAGATTTTTCACGACGAAATGCTGTACCTGTTCCGCCAGATCATGTCCGGCGAGATGTCACCGACCATGATCGCGGCGCTGACCATGGGCCTGCGCGTGAAAAAGGAAACCATCGGCGAAATCGCCGCCGCCGCGCAAGTGATGCGCGAGTTTTCCACCAAGGTGCCGATGGCCGACACCACCAATTTGCTCGACATCGTCGGCACTGGCGGCGACGGCGCGCATACCTTCAATATCTCGACCGCCTCGATGTTCGTGGCGGCGGCGGCCGGCGCGCGCGTGGCCAAGCATGGCGGGCGCAGCGTCTCGTCGTCTTCGGGCAGCGCCGACGTGCTGGACTCTCTGGGCGTCAACATCAACCTGCAGCCCGAGCAGATCGCCCAGTCGATCGCGCAGACCGGCATCGGCTTCATGTACGCCCCGAATCACCACGCCGCCATGAAGCATGCCGCGCCGGTGCGCCGCGAACTGGGCGTGCGCACGATCTTCAATATCCTCGGGCCGCTGACCAATCCGGCCGGCGCGCCGAACATCTTGATGGGCGTATTCCACGCCGACCTGGTCGGCATCCAGGTGCGGGTGCTGCAGCGCCTCGGTGCGCAGCACGCCATCGTGGTGTATGGCCGCGACAATATGGACGAAGTGTCGCTCGGCGCCGGGACCATGGTCGGCGAATTGATCAACGGCGAGATCCGCGAATATGAAATCCACCCGGAAGATTTTGGCCTGCAGATGATCGCCAGCCGCAACCTGAAGGTGGCCGACTCGATCGAATCGAAGGCGAAGATGATGGAAGCGCTGCGCGGCGAGCCTGGCGCCGCTGCCGACATCGTGGCCCTGAACGCGGGCACGGCGCTGTATGCGGCCGGCGTCGCCAGCTCGATCGAAGACGGCCTGGCGCGTGCGCGCACGGCCGTCAGCTCGGGCGCGGCAATCGAAAAACTCGAACAGTTCGTACGCGTCACGCAGCAGCTGGGCGCTCCGGCGCAAGCGTAATCTCTACTTATGGAACAGCGACCATCATGTCCGATATCCTGAATCAAATCCTGGCCGTGAAAGCCAACGAAGTGGCCAAGGCCAAGGCCTACCGCAGCCTGGCCAGCCTGCGCAACGACGTGGAGAACGACCATGACCTGCGTGCGAATTTGCGTAACTTCGAAGCGAGCCTGCGCCAGCAGATCGCCGATGGCCGTCCCGGCATCATCGCCGAAGTGAAAAAGGCCTCGCCGTCGAAAGGCGTGATCCGCGCCGACTTCCTCCCTGCCGAGATCGCCGCCAGCTATGCCCAACATGGCGCGGCGTGTTTGTCGGTGCTGACCGACGTGCAGTTCTTCCAGGGCTCGGTCGAGTACCTGCAGCAGGCGCGCGCCGCCTGCGCGATTCCCGTGCTGCGCAAGGACTTCATGGTCGACATGTACCAGATCTATGAAGCGCGCGCGATGGGTGCCGACTGCATCCTGCTGATCGTCGCCGCGCTCGACCATGGCCTGATGGCCGAGATGGAAGCCTGCGCCCACGAGCTGGGCATGGGCGTGCTGATCGAAAGCCACGACGGCGCCGAACTCGATGCGGCGTTAAAGCTCAAGAGCGCGCTGATCGGCATCAACAACCGCAACCTGCGCACTTTCGAGACGTCGCTCGAGACCACCATCGGCCTGCTGCCACGCATCCCGCAGGACAAGCTGATCATCACTGAATCGGGCATCCTCGGCACGGCCGACGTGCAGCGCATGCGCGCGGCCGATGTGCACAGTTTCCTGGTGGGCGAAGCGTTCATGCGCGCGCCGGACCCCGGCGTGGAACTGGCGCGTCTGTTCAGCTAGGACGCAGCGGCGCCAAGCACCGCCTCGGACTTCACGGCGGTGAGCCCGCCGATATCGAATTCGATGCGGTCGCGGCCATTTTCCTTGGCCAGGTACAGCGCCGCGTCGGCGCGCGACAGCAGCTGCTCCAGTTCTTCGTGTTCCGACGCCTGGCAGGCCACGCCGATGCTCACGGTGCAAGGCGGCAGTGCCTTGCCATTCGGCGCGCACAGCAGGCCGCGGATGCGTTCGGCGGCGCTCAGCGCATGATGCGGCGCCATGTCGGGCATCAGCACGACGAATTCTTCGCCACCGAAACGCGCCACGCAATCCGATTCGCGCAGCGCGCCGCTGATGACTATGGCCACATGCGCCAGCACCTGGTCGCCCACGGCATGGCCATGGCGGTCATTGATCAACTTGAAATAATCGAGGTCGATGCTGAGCAAGGTCAGCGGACGGCGGTGGCGCCGCAAATTCGCCTTTTCGCGCGCGTAGGCGTCGCCAAAGCCGCGCCGGTTCAGCACCTGCGTCAGCGGATCGTGGGTGGAGCGGCGTTCGAGGATGGTTTGCAAACGGCGCGTGGCCACCGTCATGAAGGCCACCGTCAGCAGCAGCGCCATGAAATTGGCGGCCGCCAGGTACATGCTGGCGCGCGTGCCCGCCGCCAGCATGTCGACCACGCTGACGCCGCCCTGCAACAGCGCAGCAACGCCGCGCGTCAGCACCACGCAGGCTTGCACCAGCATCAAACCGCCGAAGAAAAAGCTGGAAAAGTGCCGTTCGCCATGCGACCACACCAGCTGCGCCTGGCGCGCATAGAACAGGAAGACGGTCAGCGAAAAAATCGCCACGCGCACGGAAAAGTCCACCTGCACCAGCAGCCACCAGGCCAGGCCGGCCGTGCCAAGGACGCAGGCCAAGGCATAAAAGCGCAGGCTGGGCTTCTGGCCATAGAATTTTTCCGTGCCCAGCATCGACAGGCCGATGCCCAGCAACAGGCTGGCGTTGGCGCCCAGCAGCGAGACCGCATCGGGCAGGACGTGGCGCGTGCCGAACAGCACCGAAGCGCAGACCAGCAGCAGCAAGCCGGCCGACCAGTGGCCCAGGCCGTCCACCTCGCGCCGGAAGCTGTGATACACGGAAAACATGACGATCGTCATGGCTGCGCACATCAGGGTGGTCATCAGCATGATGGTGCGGGGATCGAGTGTTTCCACAGTGCGGCGGAACCTAAAAATTAATTACAATGATTTTAGTTCAGTTAGAGCCATTTTCAGGAAAATATCATGCTGTGCGCTCAACCGCACAAGCTCATGGCCTGGGCCGGAACTAAAGCCGCACTGTCGTCGCCGGCGATTTCGGCACGGTCGCGGCCCAGTTGCTTGGCCCGGTACAGCGCCTGGTCGGAGCGCAGCAGCAGGCTGTCGAGCTCTTCGCCATGCATGCGCTGGCAGGCGATGCCGATGCTGAGCGTATAGGCCGGCAAGCCCGGCACCGCGCGCGGCTGGCGCAGCGCGTGCCGGATGCGCTGCGCCACCAGTTCGGCGCGCGCCTGCTGGGTATCGGACAGCAGCACCACGAATTCCTCGCCGCCGAAACGCGCCACCGCGTCGCTGCCACGCAGCACGCCGCTGATCACGCCGGCCACGTCGATCAGCACCTGGTCGCCCACGGCATGGCCATGCACGTCATTGATGGCCTTGAAAAAATCCAGATCGATGCTCATCACGGCGATCGGCATGCCGCTGCGCCGCGCCCGCGCGCTTGCCCTGGCATGGACTTCGCCGAAGCCGCGCCGGTTCAATACCGACGTCAGCGGATCGCGGTTCGAGCGCTGTTCCAGCAACATGTGCAGCTGGCGCGTGGCCACCGTCATGAAACCGACCGGCAGCAGCAAGGTCATGAACGACAGGATGGCCAGGTACATGCTGTGATGGGGGCCGCCATGCATGATGTCATGGCCGGCACCGCCCGCCTGCAAGGCCGTGATGCCGCGATGCAGCAAGGCCAGCGACGGCAGCAGGCTCAAGGCGCAGAAAAGCCAGGTGGTCAGGTGGCGCTCGCCATGGCGCGCGATGACCACCGCCTGGTTGAACAGCAGCGCCATCATCAGGAAGGAATACATCGCCACGCGGGTGGCAAAGTCGGGCCGCCAGACCAGCCAGATCAGCATCACCACCAGGCCCAGCAGCCAGGTCGCGTGGAACAGGCCCCAGCCCGGCAATTGGCCATAAAAGCGCTGCGTGCCGATCATCTGCATGCCGGCGCCCCACAGGAAAACGGAGTTAGCAATCGGCAATAAAATAAGCTCCGGCACCAGGCCGGTCAGGGCGAACAAGGCGCTGGCCAGTATCAGTCCCGACAGGCCAAGCACCCATTCCCGCAGGCCGCGCACGGATAGCGGGAAGCTGCGCTGCGCGGAAAACATGACCACGGCCATGGCAACCGCCATCACAGTGGACATTAAAATAATAGTGGCGGGATCAAGTTTCACAGGGAAAAGATACAGTGGCGGAGCGTCGCGCCAGACATGCCGAAAAGCATGATAAATTTCGCGACAGAAATTGTACCTTGAAATTCCGTATTAAAACTACTGGCGGGTTCAATCTTGCCATGGCCATCATCCGCTACCCCGCCATTTACCGGCTTTTACAACACCTGCGCAGTAGGCCGTTTCCAAGCAGATAATTTTTTCGATGCCGGTGCGATCACAAAATTGACATTCGGTACACGGTCGCCTTGCAGGCTGGCCGTAAATGTCATCAGCTCGTCGCGGCGGAAAGCGTGGATGGCCACTTGTGCGCCGACCGCGTAGCGCGACAGCAAGGCGTCCAGGTTGCCGCCCGTCACGCGCAAGCCGTCCACCGCCACCAGCACATCACCGGCCGACAGGCCAGCGATGTGCGCGGCGCCGCCCTCATGTACTTGCGCCAGTTTCGCATCGCTGGCCAGATTGACATCGAGGCTGGCTTTCGCGCCCTTGCGCGCATCGCTGTATTTCACGCCGAACGGCGCCAGCAAACGCGCCAGCGGCACGTCGTCGGTGCCGCGGATATAGCGCTCGAAAAACGGTTTCATGCGCGTGCCGCTGATGTCATCGAACAGCGCCTCGACGTCGGCCGGCGTCACGCCGCGGCCCTTGCCCTCCTTGTTTCCTGTGCCCTGGTAGAAATCGCGGCCATAACGCTGCCACAGCGCCTGCATCACGTCGTCCAGCGATTGCGCGCCGCCGGTCTTGCTGCGGATGGTCAGGTCCAGCGCCAGCGCGATCAGCGACCCCTTGGTGTAGTAGCTGACGATGGCGTTCGGCGCGTTTTCATCCTGGCGGTAGTATTTGCCCCAGGCGTCGAAACTGGAATCGGCCACGCTCTGCTTGGTGCGGCCGCTGCCGCGCAGCACGCTGTTGACGGTCTTGCCCAGCAGTTTGAAATACGCCGCTTCGTCGATCAGGCCGGCGCGCACCAGCATCAGATCATCGTAATAGCTGGTAAAGCCTTCGAACAGCCACAGCAGCGGCGTATAGCTTTCCGCCTGCAGCTGGTAAGGCGCGAACGCGGCCGGCTTGATGCGCTTGACGTTCCAGGTATGGAAATACTCGTGGCTGCACAGGCCGAGGAACTTCAGGTAGCCGTCGCCGATCTCGGTGCCGGTCGAGGCCGTGGTCGGCAGGTCGGCGCGCGCGCAGATCAGCGCGGTCGAGGCGCGGTGTTCCAGCCCGCCATAGCCGTCGCCCACCGCCATGGTCATGAACACATAGCGGTCCATCGGCGCTTTTTTGCTCCTCGGTTCAAAAAAAGCGATCTGGGTTTCGCAGATGGCTTTCAGGTCGCGGCACAGCCGGTCGAGGTCCAGGTTCGGCACCTTGCCGGTGACGACGATATCGTGCGGTACGCCATGCGCCTTGAAGGTGGCCAGCGCAAAGTCGCCCATTTCCACCGGATGGTCGATCAGCTCGTCGTAATTGGCGGCCTGGTAGCTGCCGAAGCCATAGCGCTTGGCTTTCAGTTCAGGCAAGGTGGTGGCCACGCGCCAGTGTTTGCAGGCGGCGTCCTGCGGCTGCACGATATTGACTTCGTGCGGCGCCGACTCCTGCCCCAGCACGCTCAAAAAGACGCTGGTGCCGTTGAAAAAGCCGTGCTGCTGGTCCAGGTGGGCGGCGCGCACCGACAGGTCCCAGGCATACACGTCATATTCCACCACCAGCGCGCCGTCGCAGGGCGCGGCCTGCCACGAGTGTTTGTCGAGCTTGGCCAGCGCCACCGCCTTGCCGCCGCACTCGGCGCGGATGCTGACGATATTGCGCGAAAATTCGCGGATCATGTAGCTGCCCGGGATCCAGGCCGGCAGCGACAAGATCTGGCCGATGGCGGCCGGCTGCTTGACGCTCAAACTGACGCGAAACAGGTGGCCGGCCAGGTCCAGCGCGGCGATGGTGTAGACGATGCCGGCGGCGGGCGCCTTGGCAACGGCTTTCTTGAGTGGTGCTTTTTTCATGTTTTCCTCGTGATTACAAATCGTCTGGCGTATCGATGTCGCGCAAGACGCCATTATCGGTCACGGCCACTTCGCGCGCCACATGGCTGTGCACGATGGCGCGCGCGCCCTGGTCGCCGTCCAGCGCCAGCAGCAGCGGCAGGTGGAAGGCACTGAACGCCACCGGATTGCCGCGCCGGCCCTGGAATAGGGGCACCGCGATGTGCGCGCCGTCGCCGATCGCATGCGACAGGGCGGCGATGGTCGCCGGCGCCACGTACGGCATGTCGCCCAGCGCGATCAGCCAGCCCGGCGCGCCGCGCGCGTAGTCGATGGCGCAGGTCAGCGAGGCCGCCATGCCGGTGTCCGCATCCATGCAGACGCGCACTTCGCAACCGAGGGCCCCCAGCAGGCGCGCCACTTGCGTGTCGTCCGGGCGCACCACGGCGATCACGCGCGGCAGCGCGGCCAGCAAATTCCTGGCCGCCGCCGCCACCACCGCCTGGCCCGCGTAAGGACCTTCGGCCAGCGGCTGCAGCAATTTGTTCTGCACGCCGGAGGGGTCGAAACGCCGGCCCCTGCCGGCGGCCAGCAGGATGCCGACCGTACTCAAAACGCCCCCCTCATGCCTTTGCCAGGTCGAACGGCAGCTTGCGCAGGCGCTTGCCGGTCAAGGCAAACAGCGCATTGGCAAACGCCGGCGCCAGCGGCGGCACGCCCGGCTCGCCCATGCCGGTAGGCGCGTCGCCGGATGGCACCAGGTGCACGTCGATCACCGGCATGTCGGTCATGCGCGGCACCGGGTAGTCGCCGAAGTTCTGCTGCTCGACCACGCCGTCCCTGAGCGTGATGGCCGCGCCCGGGATCGTCATGCCCAGCGCCATCAGCGCGGCGCCCTGCACCTGCGCCTCGATGGTCAGCGGATTGACGGCCAGGTTGCAATGCACGCCGGCCCACACCTGGTGCAGCTTCGGTGCGCCCTGCACCACCGATGCCGTCACCACATAGGCGACCACGGAATTGAACGATTCATGCATGGCCACGCCCCATGCCTGCCCTTTCGGCAGCTTCTTCTTGCCATAGCCCGATTTCGCCACCGCCAGGTCCAGCGCGGCCAGGTGGCGCACATGTTCGGCGCCAATCAGCTGCTTGCGGTAGGCGACCGGATCCATCTTCGCCACGTGCGCCGCCTCGTCGATCAGGGTTTCCATCACAAAAGCGGTATGGGTCGAACCGACCGAGCGCCACCACAGCACCGGCACATTCGCCTTGGCCGTGTGCACCGACAGCTTCATCGGCAAAGTATAGGGTTCGCCCATGCCTTCGACCATGGTGCCGTCGACGCCATTTTTTACCATGAAGGCTTCGAACGGCGTGCCGGCCATGATGGACTGGCCAACGATGGCGTGGTCCCAGGCGACAATCTTGCCCTTCGCGTCCAGGCCGATCTGCGCGCGGTGCACATGCGAGGGCCGGTAGTAGCCGCCACGAATATCGTCTTCGCGGCTCCACATCAGCTTCAGGGGGCCGCTCTTGCCGGATGCGCGCCAGGCCTTGGCCACGTTGACCGCTTCGACCACGTAATCGGACGACGGCACGGCGCGCCGGCCAAAGCCGCCACCGGCCATCATGGTGTGCAGGGTCACTTGTTCAGGCTTGAGACCCGAGGTAGCGGCAATCGCCGCCTGGTCGCCGGTCTGGAACTGCGAGCCGACCCACATGGTGCACTGCCTGTCGTCCAGGTCGATCACGCAGTTGAGCGGCTCCATCGGCGCGTGCGCCAGGTAGGGAAACTCGTAGACGGCGTCGATCTTTTTCGGCGCCGACGCCAGTTTGCTCACGTCGGCCGGGCGCGCGACGATGCCGGGGCTATTGGCCAGCGCCTTGAACTGGACCAGTTGCGCCTCGCTGCTGACCTTGTCGACGGCGCTGCTGTCCCACTCGATCGTCAAGGCGTCGCGGCCCTGCTTTGCCGGCCAGTAGCCGTCGGCGATCACGGCCACGCCACTGCCGCCACGGTCGGTTTTCACTTCCAGCACGGCGATCACGCCGGCAATCGCCAGCGCCTTCGATGCGTCAAACCTGGCCACCTTGCCGCCAAAAACAGGGGGGCGCGCCACCATCGCCACCTTGGCGCCGGGCGGCTTGAAGTCGATGCCGAACTGCTGCTTGCCGCTCGACTTGGCGGCCGCGTCAAGCCGCCTGACGGGTTTGCCGATCAGGGTGAAGTTGGCGGGGTCTTTCAGCTTGACGCTGGCGGGCACCGGCTGGCGCATGGCCGCCTCGGCCAGTTCGCCAAAGCTGGCCTTTTCGCCGCCCGGCCCGTACAGCACGCCACGGGTGACGCGTACCTGCTCAGGCTTGACCTTCCACTGCGCCGCGGCGGCGGCCACCAGCATGGCGCGCGCGCGCGCGCCGATCTCGCGGTACTGCGTGTACGAGTGGGCGATGCTGCCCGAGCCGCCCGTCATCTGCATGCCGTAGGCGGCGTCCTTGTATGGTTCGCCCGCCGGCGCCAGCGCACCCTTGACCAGGCTCCAGTCGGCGTCGAGTTCTTCGGCGATCAGCATCGGCAAGCTCGTTTGCACGCCCTGGCCAAATTCGAGCCGGTTCACCTGCACCGTGACCGTGTTGTCGGGCGCGATATGCACAAAGGCGTTCGGCGCCGAGGGCGCCGGCGCGGGCGCACCATCGGCCGCGCGCGCCGGCAGGAACATGCCCAGCATCAGGCCACCGCCGCCTGCCGCACCCATCTTCATGAAGGCGCGGCGCGACAGCCGCTGCCCCTGCGCCTGCCTGGCCAGAGCCAAGCCGAGGGTGGCGCCGGGGGTGCTGGCGCCATTGTTCAATGCCTGTTGATTCAACCATTCGATCCGCATGTCGTTCTCCTCAGGCCAGGGTCTTGGCGGCGTCCTTGATGGCGGCGCGTATCCGTTGATAGGTGCCGCAGCGGCAGATATTGCCGCTCATGGCGCCGTCGATATCGGCGTCGCTGGGCGACTTGTTGGTGCGCAGCAGCGCCGTCGCGCTCATCACCTGGCCGCTCTGGCAGTAGCCGCATTGCGGCACGTCGTGGCGCACCCAGGCCGCCTGCACCGCCTTGCCCACCTGGTCGTTTTCCATCGCTTCGATGGTGGTGATCTTCTGGCCCGCCACCGAAGAAATCGGCGTGATGCACGAGCGGATCGGCTGGCCGTCCAGGTGCACGGTGCAGGCGCCGCACAGGGCCGCGCCGCAGCCGAACTTGGTGCCGGTCATGTTCAGGTTGTCGCGCAGCGCCCACAGCACCGGCGTGGTGGGATCGGCGTCGACCTGCATGTCGCTGCCGTTGATATTCAAGGTAATCATGGACTTCCCCTTTGGATAACTGCCAGTTTCTAGTTATGAATTTGAATAAAAAAAAGCGCGCCTTGCGAGGGCGCGCCGTCCAGCCTTCCTGGCGACAGCCCGGAATTACTTGATGGTCGACAGTTTCTGTTCCAGCGTCTTGGTATCGATCGCGCCCGGAATCCGGCTGCCGTCGGCAAAGAAGATCGCCGGCGTGCCCGAGACGCGCAATTGCTGGCCCAGCGCCAGGATCTTGTCGTGCGGGTTGGCGCAGTTGGCGGCCACCGTGGCCGGCACTTTACCGTTCAGCATCCAGTCGTCCCAGGCCTTGTTGCGGTCCGGTGCGCACCAGATATTGCGCGACTTGGTGATCGAGTCCGGCGACAGGATGTTGTACATGAAGGTGTAGACGGTGACGTTGTCGATTTCCTTCAGCGCGTTCTGGCGGAAGCGCTTGCAATAGCCGCAGTTCGGATCTTCGAACACGGCGATCACGCGCTTGCCATTGCCCTTGACGGTTTTCAGGGCCGAGCCCAGCGGCAGGTCGGAGAACTTGATGCGGTTGACTTCGTCCAGGCGTTCCTTGGTCAGGTCCTGCGAGGTCTTGGCGTCGAACACGTGGCCGACGAACAGGTATTGCGCATTCTTGTCGGTGTACAGGATGTCGCCGCCGGTACGCACTTCGTACAGGCCGGCGTACGGTGTTTCCTTGATCGAATCGACCGTGGCGCCTTCACCCAGGCGTGGTTCGATCAGCTTCTTGATATTCGCTTCGACCGGGGTCTCGGCGCCGGCGCACGACATCAGCAGGCCGGACGTCACCAGCAATGCCATTTTGCTTATTTTAATCACTTACTTCTCCAATTGATCACAAAACAATCGCCGCAGCCTTCCAGCCGCAGCGATCTTGTCTCGGACTTGCCGTTATCGTTGATTGCCGAGCGCGTGCGAAATCATCTTCCGCTTCAGCGCCGGCAATTTATCCAGCAAGTTTAATCCCAAATTGCGAACCACGCGCAGCGGCTCCAGATCGGCGCCGAACAGGCGCGCCAGGCCATCGGTCGCCATCAGCATCAGCATCACGTCTTCCTTGCGCGCGCGCGCATAGCGGGCCAGCACGCGCTCGTCGCCGATGCCGCGGTGCGCTTCGCGTTCGCCGATGGTTTTCACCAGCTGCGCCACGTCGGCAAAACCGAGGTTCATGCCGTGGCCCGCCATCGGATGGACCACATGGGCGGCGTCGCCAACCAGCGCCACGCGCGGCGCCACCATCGCGTGCGGACGGATCAGGCGCAGCGGGAAGGCGCGTATCAATTCGGGCTGCAGCGGCGTCAGGGTGCCCAGCTTGTCCTGGCACCAGGCGGACAGGCGCGTGGCCAGTTGCGCCGCCGATTCGGCCTGCAGGGTATCGGCCAGCGCATCGGGCGCCGACCATACCAGCGAGACGCGGTCGCCCGGCAAGGGCAGCAGCGCGATAATTCCGTCGGCACCCGTAAACCACTGGTGGGCCGCGCCATGATGCGGCTTTTCGCAGGCGAAGTTGCTGACCACGCCACGCTGGCCATACGGCCGGTAATCGAGGCCGATATCGCACTGGCCTCGCACCCACGACTGCGCGCCGTCGGCGCCCACCACCAGCGACGCGGTGATGCTGTCGCCGCCTTCGAGGTGCACGATGGCGGCGTCTTGCGTCCACTCGATGCGCGTGGCCTGGCCCCGCACCAGGTTGACGTTCTGCGCAAAGCGCAACGCCGCGTCCAGCGCCTGGCCCAGGTTGCGGTCTTCGATGATCCAGGCCAGGGTGCCCACATGGGCGCCATAGGCGTCGAAGCCCAGCGCCCCCGCCTGCGCGCCGTCGCCGTTGACCAGCATGGCGTCGACCGGCGCCACGCGGGCGGCGTCGAGCGCGCCCCATACCTTCAGCGACGACAGCAGCTGGTGGGCCGTGTGATTGAGCGCAAACACGCGCACGTCCCAGCTGGCGTCGTCAAGCGGCGCGGACGGCCTGGCCGGGCACAGCAGGGTGACGCTCTGCCCAGCCTGGGCAAACGCCAGCGCCGTGGTTTTCGCGATGGCGCCGTCGCCGACGATGCAAACGTCGCTGTGGCTATGGATTGAGCGCCGCATGGTGGGGGAGGATGGACTGTTCATGCGGCCATTATAGCGTTTGCACCTGTGCTTTCAGATAGTCCGGAAGTACAGTGCGGGTACGCCGCCAATGCAGCGGCGTCACCTGCTCCCATTGCCTGAACGCACGGTTGAACGAATTGCTGTCCTGGTAGCCAAGCAGGAATGCCACTTCTTTCACATCGATGGACAAGTCGGACAGGAGCTGGCGCGCCAGTTCGCGCCTGGTGTCGTCGAGCAGCATCCTGAATGTCTTGCCCTCCTCGCCGATGCGGCGCTGCAGGGTGCGCTCGCTCAGGCCCAGTTCGCCCGCGACCATCGCCACATCGGCGCGGCCTGCGGCGAAGGCGCGCCGCAATGCCGCCCTGACCTGCTCCTCGAAGTTCGCTTGTGCTTCGATTTCGCGCAAGGCCGCAGCCAGTGCCGGACTGACCATGCGCAGCATTTCAGGATTGTGATCGAGAAATGGCAAGGCCAGGTTTGTGGCATCGAGCACCAGACGGTCCGCCTGCGCGCCAAAGCGGATGGGACAGCCGAAAAACGCCGCATGCACATCGCTGCCTGGCGCACGGCGGCGCAGTTCTACCCGCAATGGCGCAAGCTGCTGTCCCGTACCGCGCCGGCCAAGCTCGATCAGCAGGGCGAAACTGGCCTCGACCGAGATACAGGGTTCGGGCGCCGTACCGTCAGGCCATGCACTGGTCACGAAGATTTTTCCGTCCTGCTCCTCCATGCGCAGCTCATCCGGGCTGCACAGGCGCTTGTAGCGAACGATACGTTCGAGTCCATCGCGCAAATTGGCGGCATACAGCGCCGACACGAACGCGATCATGTGCTGGGCGCTGCTCGTCTCGGACGCCATCCGGATGCCAAACGCCGGGTCGCCGGACAATGATTCCAGCGCCTGCCAGACGGCAAACAGCTGTGCCGTACTGATAAAAGCCGTGTCATCCAGATGCAAGGTGGCCGGCAGTGATGCCGCACGCAGCACGGCCGGGGGCGGCAGTCCCAGCCGTTCAACCGATTGCCAGAAGGCAGGGGGAAGTTTGCATGGCCTTGAGGGCAAGTTGGTCGTCGTCATTTTTCCGATGTGATTGGCGCACATTGCAGGCGCCTTGGCGCGATTTGCAAGTCAGCTGCGAGCTGTCGCCGCTACTATAAACCGATCCCTTCACCAAGACCGAGAACCACCATGACGATAACTTTTTATACCAATCCCAACTCCCGAGGCCGCATGGTCCGCTGGATGCTCGAAGAAATTGGCTGCCCGTACGACACTGTCGTGCTGGACTATGAGCCTGCAAGCAAAGACGACCGCTGGGGCGGCGCCGCGCTGGCACGGCCCGGTGCAAGCGATAAGGACCACCGCCGCGCGCGCTTCTTCAACGACATCAATCCGATTGGCAAGATCCCTGCGATCGAGCATGACGGGCGCGTGATTACCGAGACGGCAGCCATCTGCGCCTATCTTGCCCAGGCGTTTCCGGAGGCAGGCCTGGCACCGACACCAGCGGAACTGGCCGATTACTATCGCTGGCTGTTTTTCGCCGCCGGCCCTGTCGAGCAGGCAGTCACCAATCATCGCGCCGGTTTCGCCCCCCTGCCCGAACAGGAATTCTTCTTCGGTCATGGCAGCTACGCGCGCACGGTCAGGCAACTGGAGTGGGCGGTGCAGGCTCACCCGTATATTGCCGGCGAGCGCTTTACCGCCGCTGATGTGTATGTGGGCTCGCACATCGGCTGGGGCCTGGGCCTGCAGACGCTGCCACCGCACGAGGCTTTCATCCACTACGCCGCAAAATTGACGGCGCGCGGGGCTTACCAGCGAGCAGTACTCAAAGACAATGAACTATTGGCGCACGCAGCCAGGTAAACAGTGGGCAGAGTCGCTACGCCTTTGTTGAGCAAAATTCCGCTTATCTCAATCGATATTTGATCCCGATACAAAAAATGGCGCTGCCGCATAAAAAATCAGGCGAAATCGCTGCCAGCTCTTGCATTCATGTTTTGGTCTGCTATAATTCGCCACCTTGGCCTGGTAGCTCAGTCGGTAGAGCAGAGGATTGAAAATCCTTGTGTCGGTGGTTCGATTCCGCCCCGGGCCACCAAGAACAGTAGCAAATGAAACGCCACCTCCTGCGAGTTGGCGTTTTTTTTCGTCTTTTCTGCGGCGCCACTTCCGCAGCAATCGCGCCGGCACGTCCGCAAACGCCACTGCCCAAGGCACCGCAACAACCAGCGCGCCGCCCAACGACGAGCGGCGTGGCCATGCCCTTACTTCGCCGCGAGGATGCCGATCCGGTCCATCCACTCCAGTCGGTCGCTCTTGTCGCCGAGCTTGAGCTGCAAACGATGCTCGGCCAGATATTGCTGGCGATAAGCCTCATCATCCACTTTCAGGACCAGTGCGTCGGCTTCCAGCGTCGCTTCCGCCCCACGCCAGCTCCCCTGCCACACTTGCGTGCCATCACTGGCTACAATTGCGCCGCGGCCATCGCGGTCTGCAGCCAGCAATTCGGAGATTGCGCCCTCCTTGTCATACGCGTGGTACAGAAACAATCCGGCGGCATCACTGGGAAGTCCGGCTTTTTCCAAGGCCTCCGTCAGCGATAGCAATTTGCGGCGCGCAAGTTCTTGCGTGCGCTCGTACACTTTTTGCTCCAGCTCCTGCTCTTTTTCCCGCAGCAAGGCGATCACTTTCTCTTTCTTTTCCTGGCGCAGTATCTCCTCTTTTTCCTGGCGCAGTTTCTCCTCTGCCACATCCTGTGCATTCCGTTCGGCAATCATCGCGGCAGTCTGCTTCGAGATTTCTTCCAGAACACCATCGACCAGCGTCCTCTCCGCAGCACTCAGCGCTGGCAGTTCTACCGACCTGGATTTTTCGTCCTTCAGGAACAGCTTGGGAATAAAATTCCCTGTCTTTCTCATGTAAGACGTACCATCATGCACGGTCGAAGTTGTCGTGGTGCCAGGCGTGTAGGCCGTAACGATGCGGCCGTCGATGTAGGCACTGGAGCTTGTGCCTGCCGTATGACTGTTGACGGTGGCAAACCCGTAGACGCGATTTTCCTCATCCAGCCACTTCCAGGACAGGTTGAGGATCCAGCGTTCACCTGGTGAAAAACTGTCGTATTGGACCATAAAAGGAACGCGTATCTCGCTGCCGGGAGTGTCGGTCGTCAGGTATTTGCCATGCTCCCATCGGCCGCTGAACTTGTCTTCCAGGCTCACCAGCAGCTCTTTCGACTCCGCCAAATAAGCAATCTCAAAGCCGGCACCGCGCACGTGCACCGGGCTGAGCAGCCGAAGAGGCTCGCGTGGCGACGGTGGTCGGTAGCCATTGGATCGGGCAATGTCCGCGAATCGCATCACACTGAGCCAGGCCGGAATGAAACAGAACACGCCCATTCCACATTTCTGATAAATGCCCCAGGCCCCACCCCAAGTGATGGCCGCGAGTAACGCGCCGCCGCGTATCGAAAGATCCATCCACCTGCGCGTCTCGTAAGTGCGATACAGGTAAGTCGCCATGACGATGATGGTCGCAAGACTGGCGATGTAATTGTCATCGAATGGATAGACGCCTTGTGCGAGCAGCCTGCGACAGACCAGGAACACAAAACAGGCAACACAAACCACCATGGTATGGCGCGCTACACGCGCTATATGTTGCCGCAGGGTGACAGGCTTGGCAGCCCTCACCTCCGCGAAATAAATGACGGCGACGGTGGCAATCACTATCGCGAGGAACAAGATTGTCATGGATTTCCTTGCCAGTTATATAGTTTCTTGGAGTCAATATTGTAACGTAGCGGCAGTGAAAACAGGCGCGTCATGGCGCTTTCACATGGCCAAAAAGGGCCAAAAAAAACCAGGACGGGAAAGGTGCTTCTGGACATGCTCGCTGCCGCGCCACACGCGCACATGAAGCATTGGAAGAGCTGATTTTCTTGCGAGGTGTTATTGCGGAAACGCTGGACCAGGATCGATATCTGATTTTGATGGCTTATCCAGACGCGAGCGTTACCGCCTGGCGGAGGGAGTGGTCATGGCATGCCTGACAGGAAGTATCGTCCAGCATGCCGGGCTGGGCAAAGTCAGCGTGGACTTCGCTCAGCGCAGCTTCTTACCTATCTGTTACCACATCAAATCATCGGGAATCTGGAACGCTGCATATGGATCATCTTCTTCCACCTGGACGCTGGCCTGCTTGACGCGCACGACGATGGCCGGGTCGCGTTCGGCGATCTTGTCGGCAATGATGCGCGGCACCAGTTCCACCGCGCCGGCCAGGCAGACGATCACCAGGCGCCCTGCCACCAGATGGCCTTGCACGGCCGGCGTGACGTAAATGCGTTCGATCTTGTTGTTGAAGGTGAAGTTGTACGGCACTTCAGCGTGGTTGCCCTTGCTCTGGCGGTTCTTTTGCACCATCTGCGCGATCTGCGCAACGATGGCTTTCTGGTTGGCGGCCGCGTCACGCTGGGCGTTCAGTTCGCGCGCGCGCTCGGCGTTCTTGCGCTGGGTTTCCAGTGCGGCCAGGCGCACTTCATCGACGCTTTGCGTGCCGCTCTTGCGCTCATCCTTCTTTTGCTTGCTTTTGTCCTGGTTGGCCAGCTTGACCTTTTTCTTGTCGACCAGGCCGGCCTTTAAAAACTGCTCTTGCAACGAGACCATGATTACTACTCCGTATTGAAGATGCGTCGGCGGTGACCGGCGGAAAGACGTAAGCATAGCGCAGGACAAAACCGCCCGCTCACAAAAAAGAGACAAGGAGGCTGACTTCCCGGCCAAAGTTGTTGATAAATGTCATATAGTTAGTTACGTACCGCATATTGATACGCACGCTCAAGCCGCACTCACTTAACCGCCTTCTTGCAAGGATCTGCCATGAAACAACTGATTGCTCTGTGTATCGCCGCCTCGTTTGCCAGCGCAGGGTTTGCCGTCGCGCAGGATGCGGCCCCGGCCGCCAAGACGGCGCAACAAAACAAGATGACCACCTGTAATGCCGATGCCGACGGCAAGAAAGGCGACGAACGCAAGGCATTCATGAAGGAATGCCTGAGCGCCAAGCCGGCGCCCGCCACGGGTACGGCCCAGCAAAATAAAATGAAGACATGCAATGCCGACGCGAAAGACATGAAGGGCGACGAGCGCAAGGCCTTCATGAAGTCGTGCCTGAGCGCGCCGAAAAAATAAGCGCTCCGAAGACATGGCGCTCGGCCCAGCCGCATGGCTGGGCCTGATGCGCAAACTGGCAGGCCTGCAATGGGCTACAGCGGCAATCTCCGCTCTGCGGCCACACGCATCTTGGTAAATTCCAGGTAGCGAACCTCATCTACCATGACATGAAATCCGGTAATTTCATCGTTGTCGCCACGATTGAATTTGATGCCCGCCATGAAATCCTTATTGCCGGAAAACAGATCGGCTATCACCGGCTTGAAATTGATGGTGCCTGTACGCATATTATTGGCCACAAGCATTCCTTGACTGACATCGAAAACAAAAGATGCATCGATCTCGCTGGCATAAAAGACCCCGGAAAACTGTGCCAATTCATGCTCCGAATAGGCAGCCGGCTGATAAGATTCGAATACCACCGGGTCGCTTCCCGCCATGCTGAAATGCATATCCGTCCCTACACCCTGGTCGACAAACTGGACGATATATTCATCATCGCCTTCGATCTTCATTTGGAATCTGGCATTACCTAAATAAATCAACTCGCGCCCTTCCGATCCTTCGGTTCTGGTGTAATGCAGATGATCATTTTTAATATGAATTTTTGTGGCAATGGCCCGTGATGGACTCCAGTAATTTCCCACATACTTCTGGAACTCTCCGGGGTTCGGCTCGACGCGCGTAATGTTATTGTAATCAATTTTTTCAGGCTCGGTAAACTGGCTTTCCAACAGAATGGCCGCCGCCCGCATGCCGTAGCTGCCATTGTAGGCCAGGCCGGAACTCAATGTGATCGCCGTAATTTTTTGCTCAGGAAAATGAAAAATGGAGCTTGCGTAGCCACCGAAATTCCCCATTTGGTAAATTTTGGGGATGCCTCTCTCTTTGCCCGCATGCTGCTGCCCATACGTCGAGATGCTGGAAATATCCTTGATTATTTTCCCGCTATCGAGCCTGATGGGCAAATTCAGCTTGTCCATCAATGATTTTTTGAATACCGCATGCGAGGACATGTTTGACCTCCACAGTGCAAGATCCTTGATCGACGTGTACAAGTTGCTCGGGCCTGCGGCATTGCCGCCGCCATGATCCTGCTTGTATGCTCCTTTGCCATCGTTCCGGTAGGGCACCGCCGTATTCCCCAAAGAAACGGTGCTGTCATACACAAACAAGGTGTTGCGCATTCCCAGCGGCGAGAAGATATGGGTCTTGCAGTACGCGTCAAATGATAGCCCCGATGCGGCTTCCACGATCTTCGCCAACAGTATCAGGCGCGTGTCGCCGCCAGGCGAAAATGCGCTGCCGGGCTTGAAATTCAGTTTTTTCTGATGTCGAATTAACTGCAGAATCGCCTTGTGTTGTTCAGCCCCCCGCATTTCCCATCCGGCCAGGGCCTTCAAGACTTTATATCCGTGTAATCCATCCGTTGATTGCAGCAAATGGTCAATTGTCACGCGCTCGCCAAAATCCAGCAGTTCCGGCAAATATTTCCGGATATCGTCATTCAGCTTTATTTTGCCTTGCTCTTCCAGCATCAGCGTGGCGAAGGCGATGAATTCCCATGCCAGTGCGTCGACCTGGAATTTGGTGTCCACCGTGGCGGGGATTTTGTATTCAAGATTGACGCTGCCGAAAGCCTTTTCGTAAATTACTTTCCCATCCTGCAATAGAGCGACGGCCAGGGCAGGCTTGTCAGCGGAATCGGCTTCACTGAAAATCCTGTCGGCAGCCAGCACGAAATCAGGGCCGGCACGACTGCCGGCATGTGCCGATAATTGAATCGACAAGCAACATCCAAGCACTATATATTTTGCTTTTGAATAATCAAGCTTCATTTATCTACTCCCGAATCCTGGATGGCGTCAATCACCTTCCATGCTACCGAAGCGGTGGATGACGGGTCCTGCCCAGTGATGATGTTGCCATCGACAATATGGAAATTTCCGCCGAATTCTTTTGAATAGACAAATTTTCCGCCATTTTTACTGATTTCCTTGTCGATGGAAAACGGGAATGACTTGTAGTACTCGGCTTTGGTATCTTCAAAAATATCAGGGAAACCGGTAATTTTTTTGTTTGAAAAAATTGAAACGCCATCGCTGTTTTTCAAATTGACAATGCCGGCCGTGCCATGGCAGACGGCTGAAATAACGCCGCCACCTGCATATATCTTGCCCGCGATATCCTGAATGCTCTTGTTTTCGGCAACGCCGAACATGGCCGCGCCACCGCCGCTGTAATACACCGCCTGGTAGTCCTTCGCGTTGACCTGCCCGGGCTTGAACGTATGCTTGAGCAAATTCATGAATTCGGTGTCATACAAATGTTCTTTTTGTGTCGGGTTCGATGTTTCGATATAGCCCAATGGAATTGCACCACCGTTTGGACTGACGAAATCCACCGCATAGCCATTCTTTTTGAAGACATCATATGCCACGACAATTTCTTCAAAATGATTTGCCGTATTGATCTTGGTGTTGCCGTAAGTATGCTGGTTGGAGGTGACAAACAATATCTTCTTGCCCTGATTGGCAATGTCTTTCCAGGTATAGCTTTTTTGCACGATTTTCCAGTATCCCTGGTATTTCAGCAGCAGGAAGAAGTCGGTATACACCCTGAAACCGGGCATCAATATTTCGACTTTTGCCGTGGCGGCGTTGTGTTCAAGATCGATGGATAAAATTCGCCCGATGCGGTTGATTTTTTCGCTTGGCCTGATATTTTTTATATACTCTTCCCCGGAACGTACCAGCAACTTGCCGGCGTCAGTGACCGCATACAGCTTGAAGTCGGGATGAAAGGCTTTTTTCAGCCTGTCAGGTTCACCATTTGCGGTGCCTTCGATATAGTCCATCAGGGTCAGGCTTATCTGATCCTTGTCTTTTTTAATTTCTTCTGTTCTTGTATCCGCCACCAGGGCGGAGGGCACGGAAGAAGCAATCGCCCACTCGCGCAGGCAAAAAAACAGACATGCACCAAGAATGACACGCAAGAAAATATGTTGACTCATACATTAGCCCAAGAGGTTGCAAGTACCTGTTTTCCGAAGGTACATACGGTGGCTCAGGCGACTATCGATGCAGCAACGATGGTGCCGCGATCGCGCTGCGCAGATACTCCCTGCCGAATGCCAGCGTAGAGGAAAGACGCGGAAGTGCGGTCACGAAGCGCGATTCCGCACTCCGGATACATGATTTCAAAGGGGTGCCGCAGGGGTGGCTGGCAAGCCGCGGGCGATGCGGCGTGCTGAACGCGGTCAGCGTCAGACTAGCAAGCCGAGGAAGGCGCCGGCGCAAAGGCGGCGCGATAGCTTGCCGGCGTGCGCCCGGTGATCTTCTTGAAGGCGGAGAAAAAAGTGGAATTGGAATTGAAACCACTGCGTTCGGCGACAAGTTCCATGGTCAGGTGGGACTCATTGAGCAGCAGGTCGCTGGCATGTTGAATGCGAAACTCATTGATATAGAGGTTAAAACTTTTGCTCAAGTTTTCATTGATTACCTGGGAAATGGTTGTTTGCAAACTGCCGACCTTCTTTGCCAATAGAGCCAGGCTCAAATTCGGATTCAAATACAGTTGCTGTTCCCGCATGGCCTGATTCAGCGCCGCCAATAACGCAAGCGCATCTTCCTCTTTCATTTTTCGATTCTGATACTTTTCTTTTTTCACGACGTCGGCCTTGGCTTCGCTTCTCAATATATAGGCCAGGATGGTGATATGTATCGAAAAGGTAAACGACAGCGCACCGACAATATAGGAGGTCAATGGCGTACTGATGTAGGCGACAAGAATCAGACAACTGCTGAAATAAACGCTCAATAACAGCATGGCTTGACGTGAAACACGCCCTGCCGTATCGAGCAAGCAGGCACGCGCTTGCCATAACCGCCTGGCAGCCAGCAGCAGGTACGAAAACCAGTAAACATGTATGCCGCAAATCAAATAATGCCAGGCCTGCGGATAGCGTGAATACGGGAAGATGATTCCCATGCCTATCATGAAAAATGACAGCAAAAGATGCGGCCGCCATTGGCGACTGGCGCTACTGTGTGCCAGATCGAGCAAATGGCAATGCACATACAGATAGGTCAATGGCCCGATCAACAGGCAGGCCGACAGGCCGACCTGAAGAAATTCGACGGCGAGATCGGCATTGAAGTGGTAGACAGTCGATTTGAAGGTGCGTACGCCGATCGCCAATAACAAGGCGCCCAGCATGCCATTGGCCAGACGATGAGATCGGCGGCTGAACAGGTAGCAGGCCAGGAAGAGGCCATTGGCCACGCCAAGGGCGCTGAAGAAAAAGAGCAGTTGACTTGAAATCACGGGTAGACATCGCAGGAAGTGATTAGCCGTAGCGATTTGAAACACCATCTGCTCGCCGGCCGACAGACCGGACCATTGCCGCGGCAATCCGGATCCCCATATTTTTGCCATCATCGCATATCCGGCAAGACCATGCCGCTGTAAAACCACACCATGTAAGCGATGGCATGACTGGCCGTGGCAAGCGAGCCAGGAATTATCTGACTGCAAGCATGCCGAATGATCAAGATGACGTGAAGGTTGATAAGGCGTAATATTTATTCAATGGCCGGCACGTCGCGGCGGCACAACACTCCCGAGAGAGGACGGCAGCGTGACGGTATCGAATGATCTCGCGCATTGGCGCAGCCAGATTTTTGCGCGCCTGCTGCAGGCGGTGTTGCTGCTTGGCATCGCTACCGCCATCCCCAGCGCCCTGCTGGCGGCACGTGAGGGTATCTGGACGATAGTCGCGCTGGACATGGCGTCGATCGCCTGGATCGCCGCCATCTGGTATCGCGGCGGCGCGTCCTACCACTGGCGGGTGTGGCAGTTCCTGGCCGTGATCTACATCGTCGGCATCGGCCTGCTGCTGAAAATCGGCCCGGTCAGCCAGATCTATCTGCTGGCCATCCCGGTGCTGGCGTCACTGCTGCTGGGCCTCCAACCGGCCCTGTGGATGCTGGTGCTGACATCCACCTCGCTGTTCCTGCTGGGCCTGCATCCCGACCTCAGCCTGCACTTGCACGGCGTGCCCGATTCGCCATTGATGCGCTCGCTGATCGTCACGCTCAACTTCCTGCTGATCGCCTCCGTTCTGACCTTGTCATCGGCCTTTTTGCTGCGCCACCTCGCGCACTCGCTGGGCAGCCTGCACGCCAGCGCGCTGTCGCTCGAACAAAGCAGCGCCGCACTGGCCCAGCGCAATGCCGAGCTGCGCCTGACGGCGATGGCGGTGGCGCGCCTGAATGACATGGTGATCATCGCCGAAGCCGTCGCCGTAGTCGGACAAGGCACGCCGCCGGCCACGCGCATCATCTTCGTCAATGACGCGTTCGAACGCAGCAGCGGCTACGCGCGCGACGACGTGCTGGGCCGCAGCCTGCTGTTCCAGCGCGGACCGGACACCGACCCGGCCGAACTGGCGCGCATCAGCGACGCCATGCGGCAATCGCAGCCGGTGCGCACCGAACTGCTGAACTACACCAGTGGCGGGCGCGCCTACTGGATCGAGGCCGAGCTGGTGCCGTTCGCCGATGCCGGCGGCGCGCCGACGCACTGGGTGGCGGTCGAGCGCGAGATCGGCCAGCGCAAGAAGTCGGAACACGACATCCACCAGCTGGCTTTTTATGACGTGCTGACGGGGCTGCCGAACCGGCGCCTGCTGATGGACCGCATCGGCCAGCTGCTGGCGGCGGCGCCGCGCGAGGCCGGCATCAGCGCGCTGATGTTCATCGACCTCGATCACTTCAAGCATATCAACGACGCGCGCGGCCACGCCACCGGCGACGCGCTGCTGCGCATGGCGGGCGAGCGCCTGGCGCAGCTGATGCGCAAGGCCGACACGGTGGCGCGCATCGGTGGCGATGAATTCGTGGTGCTGCTGGCCCACCTGGCCCACGACATGGACAGCGCGGCCCAGGCGGCCGGCCTGGTGGCGGAAAAAATCCGCGCCGCGATCGCGCGCGACTTCGAGATCGGCGCGCAGTCGTATCACTGCTCGGCCAGCATCGGCGTCACCCTGCTGCCCAAGACCGGGCAGCAGGCGCACGATTTGCTGCGCGAGGCCGACATCGCCATGTACCGCGCCAAGGCCGAAGGGCGCAACGGCATCGCCTTTTTTGAAGTGGCCATGCAGGCTGGCGTGGAGCGCCGCCTGACCATGGAACGGGCGCTGGCGCGCGCGCTCGACGCGGGCGAACTGCGCATGCACGTGCAGCCGCAGCTGGACCGCCACGGCCAGGTGACGGGCGCTGAAATGCTGATGCGCTGGCCGCAGGCGGACGGCAGCATGATCGCGCCATCGCTGTTCATCCCGATCGCCGAAGAAACGGGCCTGATCCTCAAGCTGGGCAACTGGGCGCTGCAGCAGGCTTGCCAGGCGGCGGTGCGGCTGGCGCAGGCCGGCCACCACTTCGCGCTGTCGGTCAATGTCAGCCCGGCCCAGTTCCGCCAGCCCGATTTTGCGGCCCGCGTGCGCGCCGCCCTGAGCGAGTCGGGTGCGCCGGCCGGCGCCCTGGTGCTGGAACTGACGGAAGGGCTGCTGGTCGACAAGCGCGACGCGGCGCTGGCGCGCATGCGCGAACTGGCCGCGCTGGGCATCCGTTTTTCCATCGACGATTTCGGCACCGGCTATTCCAGCCTGGCCTACCTGACCTCGATGCCGCTGTACGAACTGAAAATCGACAAGAGCTTTGTCGACGCCACCCCGCACGACACGCGCGGCACGGCCATCGTGCAAGCCATCCTCGGCATGGCCGGCCACCTGGGTTTACGGGTGGTGGCCGAAGGCGTGGAAACGCAGCAGCAGGCCGACTTCCTGGTGACGCACGACTGCGACGGCTTGCAGGGCTATCTGTATGCGCGGCCGATGCCCCTGGCAGACTTTATCGAGTGGCTGGCGCAACGGCCTTCTTGATATTCCGCCATTTCCCTGGCGAAACCCTTTCGCTAGAATAACGGGCTTCCGGCCCGGCGCTTTTTCGCCTGTCTTGCGCCGCCGCTCACTTCCTGTCAAAGCGATCTCCGATGCGTCTGGTACTTCCCCTGCTTCCCCTGCTGATGACCGCCCTTGCCGGCGCCCTCGCCCACGCCGCCCCCGCCAACACCCCGACGCCGATTTCGCTGGACCAGGCCATGGCCGATCCGGACTGGATCGGCACGCCCGTCGAAACGGCGTGGTGGGGCTGGAATGGCCAGGTCTATTACAAACAAAAACGCCTCGGCTCTCCGTTGCGCGACATCTATCAGCTGGCCGGCGCCGGCGCCGCGCTCAATAGCGGCAAGCCGGTGGCCGACGCGCAGCTGGCCAATCTCGATGGCGAGCAGATGGTCTACCAGCGCGATGGCAAGCGCGCCATCCTGCTGCGCAATGGCGACCTGTTCGAACGCGACGTCAAAAGCGGCGTGCTGACGCAGATCACGCGCGGCGTGCCGGCCATCAGCGACCCGCAGTATTCCAGCGACGGCAGCGCGGTGCAGTACCGCAGCGGCGCCGACTGGTACCGCTGGAGCCGGCTTGACCGCCTGAGCGCGCCGGTGGCGCTGCTGCGCGCCGCCAAGGACCCGGACGCCAAACCCGAAGCGGACGCGCAGCGCGAACTGCAGCTGCGGCTGATCGTCAACCTGGCGCGCCAGAAAGAGAACCGCGATACCAGCCTGGAACGCCGCAAGGAAGAGCGCCGCCTGGACGCCACGCGCGCGCCCGAGCCGATCTATTTGGGAGACAAGGTCACGATTTCCGGCAGCGTGCTGTCGCCGGACGGCCGCTGGCTGCTGTTCGTCACGCAGGACAAGGGCGCCGAAAAGGGCAAGCTGGGCAAACTGGCGCGCTACGTGACCGAGACCGGCTACCCGGAAGCGGACGATGAACGCACGCGCGTGGGCCGCAACATGCCGATCGCGCAAACCTTGAAACTGGCCGACCTGCGCACCGGCGCCGTGCGCGAAATCGCCTTCGACACCCTGCCCGGCATTGCCACCGATCCGCTGGCAGCCTTGCGCGCCGAGCAGAAGCTGCCGCCCTTGAAAGGCAACCGCCCGGTGCGCGTGGACGCCCTGCGCGACGGCATCGCCTGGAGCGCCGACGGCATGCACGCGGCAGTGCGCGTGCGCGCCGTCGACAACAAGGACCGCTGGCTGGCCACGGTCGACCTGGCCAACGCCGCGCTGGTGCCGGCGCACCGCCTCAGCGACGCGGCCTGGGTCAACCGCCGCGCCGACGAATTCGGCTGGCTGCCAGACAACGCCACACTGTGGTACCTGTCCGAGGAAAGCGGCTACGCCCACCTGTACACCAAGACCGGCGCCGCGCCCGCGCGCGCCCTCACCCAGGGCAATTGGGAAGTGAGCAATGTGGAATGGACGCGCGACGGCGCGCGTGCCTATTTCCTGTGCAATCCGCAGCAGCCGGGCACCTATGAAGTCTGCGCCTCGACCGCGAAAGACGGCGGCGCGCGCGAGGTGACATCATTGAAAGGCGTGGAAAGCTTTGCCCTGTCGCCCGATGCGGGCAAGCTCTTGGTGCGCTATTCGGCCAGCTACCTGCCGGCGCAACTGGCCACGGTGCCTGCCGCAGGCGGCGGCAAGGCAAACCTGCTGACCGATACCCGCAGCGACGCCTTCAAGGCGCGCAACTGGGTCATGCCGCAACTGGTGCAAGTGCCGTCCACGCATGGCGCGGCGCCAATCTGGGCCAAGCTGTACCGCCCGGCGCAACTGGAAGCGGGCAAGCGCTATCCGATCGTGATGTTCGCGCACGGCGCCGGCTATCTGCAGAACGTGACCGAACGCTACCCGGTGTATTTCCGCGAGCAGATGTTCCACAACCTGCTGGTCGAACAGGGCTATATCGTGCTCGACGTCGACTACCGCGCCTCGATGGGTTATGGCAGCGCCTGGCGCACGGCCATCTACCGCCAGATGGGCCACCCGGAACTGGAAGACTTCATCGACGGCGCGCACTGGCTGGCGGCGCAGCACCAGGGCGATATCAACAACGTGGGCATCTACGGCGGCAGCTATGGCGGCTTCATGAGCCTGATGGCCCTGATGCGCGCGCCCGAGCTGTTCAAGTCCGGCGCCGCGCTGCGCCCCGTGACCGACTGGACGACATACAACCACGAATACACGGCCAATATCCTGAACACGCCGGAAGTCGATCCGCAAGCCTATAAAATCTCGTCGCCGATCGAATACGCCGAGCAGCTGAAAGGCAACCTGCTGATCGCGCACGGCATGATCGACGACAACGTGTTCTACCAGGACTCGGTACGCCTGTCGCAGCGCTTGATCGAGCTGAAAAAGGACAACTGGGAAATGGCCAGCTACCCGATGGAGCGCCATGGCTTCGTGCAGCCGGAAGCGTGGTATGACGAGTACCGCCGGATTTACCAGCTGTTCCAGCGGACCCTGAAATAAGCCGACATTGATTTAAACCCAGCGGCAAAGTCCGGGGTCAGACCCCCGGCACCGCTAGCGCAAGCCGCTGAGTTAGCGGCATTGAGGGTCTGACCCCAGCGGTCACGTCTGGGGTTAGCAAATCGCGCTTGCCATGGCGGCAAGCCTGGCACATCATGCAACGATGAAAACACCTACTTTCCCCACCCTGCTGCGCGCCGCCTGCGCCAGCCTTTTCGTGCTGAGCATCACTGCCTGCGGCAGCGCGCCCATCGCCACGCCAGCGCCCGCGCCGGGCGACGCCAGCCTGGCCGAACAGATCAAGGCGGAAGTGGGCGATGCCGTTTGCGACGCGCCGCAGCAATGCCAGACCATCGCCATCGGCGCCAAGGCCTGCGGTGGCCCCGAGCGCTATCTGGCCTGGTCGAACAAGAGCAGCGACGGCAAGCAATTGACGGCGCTGGCCCAGGCGCAAGCCGAGGCCAGCCGCAAGCTGCGGCAGTCGGACGGCATGATGTCCACCTGCGCCATCGTCACCGACCCGGGCGCCAACTGCGAGGCGGGCCGCTGCGTGCTGAACAAGGGTATCGCCCCGGTCATGTAAAGCACCTCAGGACTGCAGCTGCAAAGTCTTGACGAGCTTGGTTTCCACTTTCTCGCCGGCGCCCGAGATCGCGTGTTTGCTTTCCTTGCGCAGCAACAGCAGATGGTCGCCGGAAACGCCATACTGGCGCGTCTCATCGGTTTTTTGTGCAAAGCTGACCACCACAAAGGCGCGCCCGCTGACATCGACGCGGAAACTGCTGGCCAGCGGCGTGCCATCGGCCGCGATCCACACATCGATGCCGCCATCGAACTTCTTCACGTACTTGCGGTCTTTTTCGGGCACCTTGTCGATCGACAAGGTAAAGCTCAGCTTGCGCGCCGGCTTGCCCTTGTAGCTGTCCATCTTTTCGCCGCTGAACACCGCCTCGTCCAACTCGCGCGACAAGGCGCCCGCCGCCGACACCATGGCGCGCAATTCCGTTCCCTTCAGCTCGCCCAGCGCGAAGTCGGTCGAGGTCTTCGCCTTCGGATCTTTCACTTTCGCGCGCTGCTCGGCCTCCACCTTCGCCAGCAACTCCTTGCTGTACAACACCTGCAATCCCGCCGCGCCGCTGTCGACCACCACGCTGGCCTGGCCGCTGTCCTCCTCGGCGTCCTTGCCCTCGCCTTCCCTGCGCCAGGTGGATGAGTCCACCTGTGCTTTCACGGGCGACTGCCCCTGCAGCCTGGCAAGTGCCGCTTTCATATCGGCCATCCCATCGGCCCGCGCCGCGCCGCAAACCACACTCAACAGCCCGGCCGCAGCCAGGCATCGCACACCACAACGTAACCGCATCGTCGCATCCCTTCAGGTCGTACAAGGATGCCAAAACACCATGTTTTGGCCATCTGTTGCATTTGAACACAGGATGCACTGGTCAGGTAGAAACTCTTTCTGCTATAATTCGCCGCCTTGGCCTGGTAGCTCAGTCGGTAGAGCAGAGGATTGAAAATCCTTGTGTCGGTGGTTCGATTCCGCCCCGGGCCACCAAGAATAAAAAGAAAACGCCACCTCCGGGTGGCGTTTTCTTTTATCAGGCACCGCAGTTCATTATCTGGAAAAGCCATGCGAGTGACTTTTTCTGTCGCCGCTGTATCCATTGTGCGAGAATGCCCCTCCCTCTGGATGGTGCGCATGATGACCAAACTTGCCGCAATCGCAACTGCAATGACACTCGTGCTGGTAGCTTGCAAGCCCGCAGCCACAACATCTGCGCATGACATTCCTGCGGCAATGAGACAGACCGCGACTACCCTGCTGCAGTCAAAACTGCTACATGCGACCTCAATTGCTGTGGTTTATCGCGGCAAGGAATTCATTCTGCATCAAGGCGAGCTGGAAACCGGCAAAGCCAATCCGCCGAACGATACAACGCTGTATGAAATCGGCTCAGTCAGCAAAACTTTTGCTGGCCTGCTACTGGCGAACGCTGTGCTTGATGGGAAGGCGGCGCTCGACGATCCCATACAAAAGTACCTGGCGGCTGCCTACCCGAACCTGCAGTCGAAGGGGCAACCAATTCGCTTGCGCCATTTGATCACGCACACCAGCAATATGCCGGGCATGCTGCCATTGCAGGTCAATACCATCTTGAACGATTTTACTGCACACGCCACGCCGGCAAAGCTCAATGCAGCCTACGCCAACTACGGACAACGGCAATTCTGGCAGGACTTGCACACAGTCAGCATCAAAGGTCCGCTTGGCAAGGACTACGCCTATTCAAGCGCCGGTAGCGAACTCATAGCGCACACTCTCGAAAAAATCTACGCAATGCCTTATGACGTTCTGCTCACGCAATTCGTCGCGCGCGAAGCCGGCATGCAAGATACCAAGCTGAGAATCACAGCCAAGGATATAGGCCGGCTAGCGCCCGGCTACCACAGCGACAATCCCGTCACGACAACACCGATGCCACAACTGCCTTGGGGGGCAGCCGGCAATCTGAAGTCGACCATGCCGGATATGGCGAAGTACCTGCGCCTGCAATTGGCCGCCAATCCCGCGGTCGTCGAATCGCACAAGCCACTGGTACGCTTTCAGGACGACTTCAGCATTGGCTATTTCTGGAACATCGGTACCAATCGCCAGTTGGGCACGCATTATGTACACCACGGCGGCGTGCCACGTGCGCAAAGCTACGCCTACGTCGTTCCCAAATATCAGCTTGGGGTCTTCATCATCACCAACCAGAGCGGCGACGCTACTGCCGGCGCCATGGAAAGCGCGCTGGCGCATATTTTCGACACAGTGGAATCCATGGAAAGCGCGAAGTAGGCCGGCCCTTGTTTTGAAAATCCTTGTGTCGGTGGCTCGGTTCCGCCATGGGCCACCAAGAATTCAGCGGCACAGATCAAAAATGTCATTTTCTCTGCGCCTGGCAGAAACAACCGCAGCGTTTGTGTTGCTGCTATCCTGCAATCCCTTACAGATTGCTATTCGAAAAATGAAAGCAAGGCGGACAAGAATGGACGTTCATGGATAAGCGCGCGCAAAAGATTCTTTTCAATACGTACTGGTCGTCAGCCGGCTGGCATCGCGCCGGCCAGGAAACGCCGTCGGAGGACGATTATGCGTACGCAAAGTCCAAAAGGGTCATGTTCGATCCGCAACGGCTCGAACATGCCGATGCCGTGGAACGCCTGCTGAACGCGACAGCAAAATTGAGCAGGCGAGTGGTGGCGGACGCCTTTCTCGCCAGCCTGTCAACGCGGCGCCTGGACTGGCGCTCGGCCCTGGGCAGCTACGCGGTATTCCAGCACCTCCATCCGCATGTTGCCGCGGGCGCGTTGCACTCCTGCTCCATCTGTGGCGCCGATATAAAACCTACCTTGCAGGATCTCAACCTTCTGAATTTTCAGCGCCTGAAATGGGGAGGCGTACAGCACAGCGATGTGCTTTACGCGATGCTGGATCTGGAACTTTTTCTCGAGCAGCCGCCTCCCCCTCCGACAGCGGAAGACAAACAAATTCTTCGCAATATTGTGTCCAGCATCCACGATGCACCGGCAAAAGTGAGCAGTGCTTCATTGCACAAGGAGTTTTCCACCTGCCTGAAGTCGAACAAGGCGGAACGCGACATGATGATCGCTATCCTGGGGTATTGCGGTATTCTCGCGACGCCAGAACATCCTGGATTTTCGGACAATTTCATACCGGTCGCATCGAGGTCGCTACCGCATCGGCACTTTGTCGATATGGCCTACCCGGCTTGCTGGTGGGGCCGCGGCACAGGACTCAATTCGCTCAAGCTGCAAGAATATTTTGGCCATGCTCTCTAGCTAGCCGCATGAGGCGGCACGGCATCCGTCCCGTACGCGCTTTCCATGCCCACCGCCATGCCGCCGCCACCATTGCCGCCACCACCGCCCCCACCTTTATTCCCCGATTTGTCCCCATCCGCCTTGCCCCGTCCCGCGCTCCCCTGCGTGCGCGTCGGCCCCTGCAATGGAATTACGACATCGTCCGGCATCGGCCCCAGGTCCAGGGCGCTGCGGATAAAGCTGCGCAGGCTGATGACCAGTTCGGCCGTATGGATCGGACGCCCCGCCGCCAGGTCGCTGGCCGCCTGCCCGGCCAGCCGGCAGTGTTCTTCGGTACCGAGCAGCAGGATGTCCGCCAGGGCGGCTTCGACCGCGTCGCGGATGCGGCGGGCACGCTCGGAACTGGCTGTCGCGGCATCCGGCTGCCCTTCCCCGCTTGACAGCGCGCGCTCGCGCACCTCGCGCAGGTGGGTCGGGTCGACCGTCAGTTGCCCGGTAAACGAGCCACCCAGGGTGCGGTAGGCCGCCATCAGGGTTTTCACGCGCTCGTTGATCTGCCGGTTCATCCGCTCGCGACGCTGCTGGATGGTCTGCATCATCAGCATGCGGATGCCCACGCCCAGCAAGGTAAATACCGCCAGTCCGACGATGGTCGTCATGGCGGCTTCCCAGGAACTGAAATCCATATTGCGCATTGCGGCCTCGACAGTGATTTTCGATACGGACCAGTGTACAGAATCGGACGGCGAAAGCTGTGTCCGTACTGCGTTTATGTCCGGTAACTAACAGTCACCCAAAGCAATTTCGTTTATTCTGCACAACATTAATGCTGCGAGTGTCAACGCCACCTTTCTGGTTACGCGAGCTTCAGCCACACCACTCCAGAAGGATCGATTCATGCTTTCCACTACACAACCGTCCGCCGCGGCGACGCCGCACGACACCAAGGAAAGCCGCTTTGTCTTCAAGGTCGCCATCGCCGCCACCATGGGCGCGCTGGCGTTCGGCTACGACACCGGCGTCATCTCGGGCGCGCTGCCCTTCATGAGTAAGCCGCTGGCCGAAGGCGGCCTCGGCCTCACTCCCGTCACCGAAGGCATCGTCACGTCGGCGCTGGTGTTCGGCGCCGCCATCGGTTCATTGATGGCCGGCACGCTGTCGGACAAATACGGCCGCCGCACCACCTTGCTGGGCCTGGCGCTGGTGTTCCTGATCGGCGTGCTCGGCACCACCCTGGCGCCGTCGGTGGCGATCATGGTCGTCATGCGCTTCGTGCTGGGCATTGCCGTCGGCGGCGCCTCGTCCACGGTACCGGTATTTATTGCCGAAATGGCGGGACCCAGCCGGCGCGCCAGGCTGGTCAGTCAGAACGAATTGATGATTGTCGGTGGTCAATTGATTGCGTATATCCTCAACGCGGCGCTGGCGCACTTTTCCGGCTCGCCGCATGTGTGGCGCTATATGCTGGCGATCGCTGCCGTGCCGGCGATTTTGCTGGGACTGGGCATGCTGTTCGTGCCAGCTTCGCCACGCTGGCTGGCCAGCAAGAACCGCATGAAAGAAGCGCGCGCCGTGCTGGAACAGATCCGTTCGAGCGACAAGCAGATCGAGCTGGAGCTGGACGAGATGGTCAAGCTCAACAAGATCGAGCATGAACAGACCGGCTGGTCGGCCGTGCTCGGTACGCCGTGGATACGCAAACTGCTGTGGATAGGCATCGGCCTCGGTTTCGTGGCGCAATTTACGGGCGTCAACGCCTTCATGTATTTCACGCCCATCATTCTGAAGTCGACCGGCCTCGGTACCAATGCGGCCCTGACCGCCACCATCGGCAACGGCGTGGTGGCGCTGGTCGCCACCTTTATCGGCATCTGGCTGATCGGCAAGCACGGACGCCGGCCGATGATGATTACCGGTCTCGGTTTCGTGGTCGCCACCCAGGCCGCACTGGGCGCCGTGCTGCTGTTCATGCCAGAGGGCCTGATGAAAAGCTACGCCGCGCTGGCCTGCATCCTGTGCTTTTTGCTGTTCATGCAGATGCTGATTTCACCCGTGTACTGGCTGCTGATGTCGGAACTGTTCCCGATGCACCTGCGCGGCGTGCTGACCGGCACCGCTGTAGCCTGCCAATGGGTATTCAACGGCCTGGTCGCGCTGCTGTTCCCGATCGCCATGGCGCAGTTCGGCAGTGCCACCTTCTTTGTGTTTGCCGGCATCAATGTGCTGTCGCTGATCTTTGTCGCCACCTGCCTGCCCGAAACCAAGGGTAAATCGCTGGAAGCACTGGAGAAGTTTTTGGAGAAGGAACTGGGCAAACCGGCTTGATCAGGAATTGAGCGCTGCTTGAAAAAACGCCAACCCTGTACAGGTTGGCGTTTCATGCAAAATCAACTCCCCTTCTCTGCCTTCTTCGGCAACACCTTCACCACCGCCATATCCTGCGCCAGCCTGAACTCCTGTGCAAACGCGCGCATGCTCTCGGGCGTCAACGTGCCAGCCAGTTGCTTGCTGTCCGCCAGATAGCGCGCGTCGCCGTATTGCGTGTAGCTCAGCTGCAAGCGGTTGAACTGGGTGGTGCTGTCCGTTACCCGTTTCGATTCGTCGCTGCGCATCTTGGCGATCTCTTCCTTCAGCATGGCCGTATCGAGCTGCTCCGGCAGGCGTTCGAGCACGCGTTTGGCCGATGACCACAAGGCGTCCAGGCGTTCCGGCGCGGCCGTGAACGACAGTTCGCTGTTGGCACGGTGGTGCGGGTCCAGGCTCAGCTTGTAGTTGAGACGGTAGATGCCGGCTTCTTTTTCGCGCAGTTCCTGGCGCAGGCTGCGGTAGATGATGCGCGACAGAATCGCCGTGCGCATGGCGCGCTCCGGCGTCCAGTCCATCTGCTGGCTGCCTTCGGCGCGCACGCTGCCTTGCGGCTCGACACTGATGGCCAAACGGCTTTCGCGGTAGCCCTGGCGCTGCGCCAGCGCGATTGGCGCTTGCGCGGCGGCCTGGCGCGGAATGCCGGCCAGGTAGCGTTCGGCCAGTTCCTTCACTTGCGCACCGTCCAGCGGGCCGCTGACAAAATACGTCACCGGCTGGCGGCGCAGCTGCAGCCATTGCCCGCGCACCGTCTGCAAGCCCGGTTCCGTCATCAATTGCTTCAGCGCGCCAGGATCGGGATAGCCGTCCTGCGGCAGCTCGCCATAGCGCAGCACGCTCATTTCGCGGCCCGCGCGTTCACCGGCGCTGTCCGGACGGCGCGCCGCCTGGCGTGCCAATTGCTGGCCGACGCTGGTCAAGGCTTCAAGGCCGATCTCGCTTTGCAACTGGCGCGCCGCATACAGGCGCAGCAAGTCTTCCAGTTGCGCGGGGGCCACTTGCGCGGTATAGCCGAGCTGGGTAGCGCTTTGCTGCTGCGACAGTTTTACCTTGCGCTGCGCTGCCCAGCGATCGAGCTCGCCCGGCGCCTGGCCGAGCAGGTCGGCATCGCGGCCCAGCTGGGCCGCCAGCTGCCATTGCCACGACGGCGCACCGGGCATGCGGTAGCCGGCCTGGGCCTGGGCGGCAAAGCGCACCAGCTGCTCTTTCTGATCCTGCGGCGCGGGTTGCCACACCAGCACATCGCCGTTGTCCAGGGTCCAGCGCTGCACGCCATTACCGAGCTCATCCTGGCGCACGATGTCGCCACTGGAAGATAACTGCGGCATGCTGGCCACGCTGGTCACTGGCTGCGCCTTCAGCAGGACCGGCAGCGGTGCCGCAGCAATTTTTTGCTGCGCGGCCAGCACGTCCTGTTTCGATGGCAGGGACAAGGGGCTCAGGCCCGGCGCCAGCATGAACAGCGCGCGGTCCGGTGCGTTGACCCATTGCAGCGCACGCGCGTTGATATCGGCCGGGTTCAAGCCCGCCAGGATGCGGCTGATCTGCGCCTGTTTTTGCAGCGGGTCCTGCAGCGCCCGTTCGGCCTGCACGGCTTCACCCAGCATCTGCAGCCAGCCGTTGAAGTCGCGTGCGGCCTGCTGCGCCGGACCCTTGTCATTCAGGCGGCGTACCTCGGCCATTTCGCGCTCGATATCGTCAGGATTCAGCCCATTGCGGCGCAAGCGTTCCTGCACCAGCAATATCTGCTGCATGGCCGCCAGGTGGGCGTCGACCGCCACGCTGGCGGCAAAGCCCAGCGAGGCCGTCGATTCGCCCAGTTCACCCTTGCTGACGGTCAACGACAACACGCCCGCCGGCAGGCTGTCGGCCGACTCGCGCACCAGCGCACGCAGGCTGCGCTCGGCGATGCGGTCGATAATGCGCTCGCGCAGGCCGGCTTCATCCTGGCGCTTGTCGACCGTGAAACGCGTGACCCAGCCAACCTGGCTGGTACCGCTTTCCGCATCCTGCAAGCGCGTGATGCGCAGCTGGTCACGCAGCACGGGATCTGGCGAATTACGTTGCGGCAAAGCGGCCGGCACCAGGCCGCCGAAATGGCGTTCGATCACGGGCTTCAGCGCGGCGGCATCGACCTTGCCGACGATCAGCAAAGCCATGTTGCCAGGGCGGTACCAGTCGCTGTAAAACTTGCGCAGGTTGTCCACCGGCTGCTGGCGGATGCTCGATTCAAGGCCGATGGTTGGCCGCTGCGGATACAAGGAACCTTCGCGCAGCATGGCGCGGCGCTGGCGGTCCATGCGTTCGCGCACGCCCAGCTTGGTGCGCCATTCTTCGAGGATGATCTGGCGCTCGCGCTCGAGGCCGTCGGCGGGAATCTGCGCGCCGCCGGCGATCTCGGCCAGCACACCCAGGCCCGCGTCGACGCGGCCAGGTGGCGCCGTCAGGAAATACAAGGTGCGCTCGAAATTGGTCTGCGCGTTGTAGTGCGAGCCGATGCGCCAGCCCAGGCTTTCCATATACGTCTTCAAACCCTCGGGGTGGGCCTTGGTGGTTTGAAACACCATATGCTCGACCATGTGCGCCACGCCGGACTGGTCGTCCTTTTCATCGAGCGAGCCGACGCGCACCAGCAGTTGCAGCGCCACTTGCTTGCCGGCTTGCGGGTCGGCGGCGCTGGCGCTGTCGACGATGTAATACGCCAGGCCGTTGGCCAGCTGGCCGCGCTGCACCTTGCTGTCCCAGCGAAACGCTTCGGCGGTGGCGGCCATGGCTGGCGCCATGACGGCGATGCAGAGGGTAAAGAAAGCGATGCGCTGCAGTTTTTTGCGTGTAGTGAACATCTTAGAATCCATAGCCGATCTCCAGCGCGAAGGTGCGGCCGCGTTCGTAGGTGGCATAGGTGTCGCTGACCGTCATCTTGTTCTTCTCGTTGGTAATGTTTTCAATCGTCAGTTTCACATCGAGGCGCTGGTTGCGATAGACGCGCGGATTCCAGTTCACCACGGTATCGATGGCGTTCGCCTGTGGCAGCCTGGTCTTCTCGTAGTTCTCCAGGGTCGCGCCTTCGTACACGAAAGTACCGTTGCGCAAAATCTGCTCGTAGCCGCCGCGCATGCGCAAAATATTGCTGATGGTCAGGCTATGCGCAGGCCAGGTGGTCATGGCGCCGACACGCAAGGTCCACGGACGGTTGTAGTTTTCGGCTGGCTGCTCCGAATAAGGCATCACCTTGCCGTCGTAGCGGATCAGGTCGTCGCGCAGCATGGCGTTGCTGTAGTTGTCGGCGTAGGTTGCGTAATTGGACTTGACATCGCTCTTGTTCACGGCCACCCACAGGCGGTTGGCCGTGTCGCCGATCTTGAAGGCGCGCGCGTTGGACCAGCTGACGGTAACGTCCTTGGTCACGCTGCCGCCCTCATTGCTGAAAATATAGCAGCTGTTGCTGTTGCAATCGGTCTGGCCCGAGCGCACCAGCCGCACCACCTGGTCCTTGCCGTCACGGTGCGTGAAACGCACGCTCAAGGGGCCGGCCAGCAGGTCCGAGTCATACGTGACGCCGGCGGTCAGCTCGTCGTCATACGGCGACTTCATGTCTTCCAGGCGGTTCAAGGGCTTGCTGCTGGTGGCCGCGCCCCACACCAGATTGTTACTGCGCGTTTGCGTGGTCAACAGGGTATTGGCTTTTTCCTGCAGGGCATAGGCAAACAGGTTGCGGCCGTAATAACGGTTGGCGCCGACGTCGAGATACAGGGGATCGGCCGCCTGCCAGCCCAGTTTCAGGCGCGGCGCGAAGTTGGTGCCGCCGGCCAGGCTGTCCTTGTCGCCACGCACACCGACGCGCAGGGTCAGGTTGCGCCAGGTCGCTTCGTCTTCCGCATACGCGGCCCAGGAATTGCTTTTGACATCAAACTCGCCTGCGTGATACACCATCAGCCGGCCAAAATACTGGCCCAGGTTCTGGCGCAGTGTTTTGGTGGCCGAGCACGCTTCCGTATCGACCGTGCCGTCGGGCAAGGTGCAGCGCGAGGCGGCGCCGGTGGTCGGCAAATTGGCCGGCGTCAGATAGTAAAAATGGTCTTTCAGGCGTTCGTAATTGGCTTCCTGGTGGCGCAGCTCGGCGCCCACCGTGGCGCGGTGCCGGGTCTGGCCCAGATTGAACGGCACGAACGCGGCGCGGAATTTGTACTGCATGGTCTGGATTTCCTGGTCGATATCGCCGCGCGCACCCTCGCCACTGGTGGGGTTGGTGCTGCCGGCAGGGTCGCCCCAGTTCTTGTCGGTCGACCAGCGCCAGGCGCGGTAATAATCGGCATCGCTGCGACGCGACTGCTCGTTCTTCGAATACGATACCTGGTGCGTCAGCTTGGCCAGGTCGTAGCGCGATTCCCACTTGCCGCTCAGGTTCAGGCCGCCGCTATCGATGGTGTAATTGCTGTCGCGGTAGTTTTCCATGAAATAGGTATTCGACGATGGCGCATACACCATCGTCACTTCGCCCTTGTGGCGGCTATCTGGTGGCGAGTAGTCGGCCTTGAGCAGCAAGGTATCCTGCTGCCGGGTCTGCGTGACTTCGCGGCTGGCGGTGGTGGTGGCATTGTCGGTGGAAAAACGCTTGAGCGGAATCTCGGATTTCCGGCGCACCACATTCATCAATACACCCCAGCTGTCGCTCGGGCGCGCCTCGACCGTGGTTTTATAGGTCCATTTCTTGAAATGCGGCTGCAGGTCGGCATTGCTTGAATCTTCAAATTCTTCCTGGCGGGCCGGATCGATGAACAGCTTGCTCCAGCTGGACGAGCTGTAGCCCACCGACACATTGCCGCCGAACTTCTTGCGGGCCGAACAGACGGTGGCGCTGACCACGCCGCCCGTAAAACGGCCGTACTCGGCCGAGACATTGGAATCCTTGACATCGATCTCGCACAGGATGCTGCTGTCAATCGCCAGCGCCTGCGAGCCGCCCGGGATCTGGTCGACGCTGGTGGTGGTGATCTTGTTGCCCGGATCGATATCGTTGGAGATCGAGATGCCGTCCACCAGGATTTCATTCTGGTACGGCTTGGCGCCGTGGATGCTGATTTCGGCCGGCGCGATTTCGCCGCCGGTGGCCGACGCCAGCGAGGTTTCGGCGTACTGGATGTTCGGGTTGAGTTTGAGCTGGCTGGTCATGTCGCCGTTGATGGCCGGCATGTTGCGGATCATTTCGCGGTCCATGCGCTCGACCGTCGGCAGCGTTTTTGCTTCGACGGTAATTTCCGACAAGGTGTGCGCCGGCCGCTTTTCGGCTGCCGAACGCTCGTCGCGCACCGCGGCGGGAACAGCACGGGCACGCAGGATATAACCGCCCGAGGCACCCATCACGACTTCAAATTTCGACTCGGCCAGCAAGGCCTGGAAGCCCGACCGCACATCATATTTTCCTTGCAAGCCGCGCGACTGCACGCCCTGCAGCAAGGCGGCGTCAAACACCAGGATGACGCCGGACTCGGCGGCAAAGCGGTTCAGCACATCGGCCAGCGGGGCAGAGCCCAGCGCATAGGTTTTCGCCGGCGCCGGGCGCACATTGGCGGCGGCCGGGTCGGCGGCGAACGCTGGCAGGATCACGCCGGCGCTGAGCAGGGCGGCCAGCAGGGGACGTAGTTTGCGTACAGGAAAAGAAACGGGGACAGCGCGATCGGCAACAGGGGTCATTTTTCGTCTACAAATAATGGGCTTACCTGTAGGCCGAAGCAGCAGCGAAAAAGTACAGTCGCTGGCAAAAAAAAGTTTAGCGGGGCCGCAGGCGCCACCCGGCCGCACTGCGTTCGGCACGGATCGCCAGCACCTCGGCCAGCGTCTGCAGCGAGCGTTCCGGCGCATCGATCTGGTAGGTACCGGAAACACGGCGGCTGGCCAGCGCCGGCGCCACCTCGACCGCCTGCCCCGAATACAGGGCGAACTGGGCGGCAAATTCGGGCAAGGGTGTATCGAGCGCCATCAGCAGGCCGCGGGTCCAGGCATCGTCGGCGACCGGCGACAGCTGCACCCGGCCACAGCCGGTACTGGCAAAGCGCACACGCTGGCCGGCGTTCACCGTCACCACCGGCCCGCCGGGCGTTTGCACCTGGGCCGCGTGCTGCTGCACCGTCAGCATGGTATGCGCGGCAAACTGGCTGATGGTGAAACGCGTGCCCAATGGCCGCACCACGCCATCGCGCGAGACGATGCGCAAGGGGCGTTGCCGCGCATCGCTGCCGGTGGTCAGCTGCAGCACGCCCTGGGCCAGGTAGATATCGCGTTTGTCCCCATCGTAGTCCAGGCCCACGCGCGTATTGGAACCGAGCCAGGCACGGCCGCCATCGGGCAGGGTCACCAGGCGGCGCTCGCCACGCGCGCTGGCCAGCCAGCGGATGGGCGCGCGCTCGGGCGCGGCCGGCAGCAGGGCCCAGCCCATGCCGGTGGTAAAGGCCACGCCGATGCAGGCCATCAGCTGGCGCCGTGATTTGCGTTCGGGCTTGTTTTTGCGGGCTTCACGCACAGGCGTGCGCAGAATATGGGCCGCCTGCAACGGCGCGCCGGCCAGCAGGCTTTGCAGCCGCTCGACTTTTGCCCATGCCTGCTGGTGCGCCGGCGCCGCGTCAATCCACAGCTGCCAGCGGCGCAGCGCTTCGGCGCCACCCTCCTCCGCCAGTGACACAAACCATTCGGCCGCCGCTTCCAGGTGCAGGTCTTCGACGTCCGTCGTGCTCAAAGACATTTCAGACATTGCAAGACGGCCTTTCGCATATATTGTTTGACGCTGCTGACAGACACGTCGAGCTCCTGCGCAATTGTCGCATAGTCGAGGCCGTCGATCTGCGCCAGCAAGAAGGCCTGCCGCACTTTCGGCCCCAGCCCGGCCAGCATGCGGTCTATCGTCAGCAGCGTTTCCAGCAGGATGGCGCGTTCTTCCGGCGAAGGCTGCAGCGCCTCCGGCATGTGCGCCAGTTCGGCCAGATAGGCCTGCTCCAGGTCGCTGCGGCGGAAATGGTCGACCATCAGGCCGCGCGCGATGGTGGCCAGGTAGGATTTCGGCTGCGCGATCTCGGCGGCGCTGGTGCCGGACTGCAAGATGCGTACAAAAGTGTCCTGCACGAAGTCGGCCGCGCGGTGCGAGCAATGCCCGAGCCGCGCCCGCAACCAGCTGTTCAGCCAGCCACGATGCTCACGATACAGACTCTCGACACTGACCTCCACCCGGAACCCCCCACCATTAAATGAGAACCATTATCATTTAAAAGTGGAATTGTCACAAGCATTCCTTTACCATTTGTCACTGGCAGATCACGAAATGCAACAGTAATCCCTTGATCCAGGGCAAGGCATTTGCGCCGCCACCGGCCTACAATCGCCGGCTTTGCCTATCCTCGCCATGCGCCACGCTCCCGAATTACTCCTGCCTGCCGGCTCGCTGGCCAAGATGCACGCCGCCTTCGACTATGGCGCCGACGCCGTCTATGCGGGGCAGCCGCGCTACAGCCTGCGCGTGCGCAATAACGACTTTTCCACCTTGCAGGCGCTGCAGGAAGGAATCGATGGTGCGCATGCGCGCGGCAAGCAGTTCTTTGTCGCCAGCAATATCTTCGCCCACAACGCCAAGCTGAAAACGTATTTGCGCGACATGGAACCGGTGATCGCCATGCGGCCCGATGCGCTGATCATGGCCGACCCCGGCCTGATCATGATGGTGCGCGACAAGTGGCCGGAGGTGCCGGTGCATCTGTCGGTGCAGGCGAATGCCGTCAACTGGGCCGACGTGAAATTCTGGCACCGCATGGGCCTGACGCGCGTGATCCTGTCGCGCGAACTGTCGCTCGACGAGATCGAGGAAATCCGCCAGCGCTGCCCGGAGATGGAACTGGAAGTATTCGTGCATGGTGCCCTGTGCATCGCCTATTCTGGCCGTTGCCTGCTGTCGGGCTACTTCAATCACCGCGACCCGAACCAGGGCACTTGCACCAATTCCTGCCGCTGGGACTACAAAGTGAAAAACGCCAGCGAAGACGCCAGCGGCGACCTGGGCGCGATGCAGGTGATCCCGCTGAAATTTGAACAGGCACTGGAACAGGCCAATTCCTTCTCGGCCCTGCACCAGCAGCCGCGCCATCCGCTGGCCGACCAGCCCTATCTGATCGAGGAAGCACAGCGCCCGGGGCAGCTGATGCCGATCCTGGAAGACGAGCACGGCACCTACATCATGAACTCGAAGGATTTGCGCGCCGTCGAGCATATCGAGCGGCTGGTGAAAATCGGCGTGCATTCGCTGAAAGTGGAAGGCCGCACCAAGTCGCTGTACTACGCGGCCCGCACCGCGCAAGTGTATCGCCAGGCGATCGACGACGCCGTCGCCGGCAGGCCCTTCGACATCAGCCTGCTGGGCCAGCTGCAAGGCCTGGCCAACCGCGGCTACACCGACGGTTTCTACCAGCGCCACCATACGCAAACCCACCAGAACTACATGCGCGGCGCCTCCGAGGCGGACCGCAGCCAGTACGTGGGCGACGTGCTGAGCGTGGCAAACGGCTGGGCCAGGGTCGACGTGAAAAACCGCTTTGCCGTCGGCGACCGGATCGAAGTGATGCACCCGACCGGCAACCGCGATATTGCCATCACCCGCATGCTGAACGATGCCGGCGAGGAAATCCAGGTTGCGCCGGGCAGCGGACATTTCGTGCGCATCGAACTCGATGGGTCACTGGAGCGGGCCTTGCTGGCGCGGTATCTTTAGGGAAAAGGTTCAGCCGGCACGGCCGACGAAATTCACCCGCACGCGTGAGTCTCTGCCGTACATGCCGCTGTACAGTACCTGCATCGCGTCACGCCACAGCCGCAGCACCTCTTCTTCCTTGTGCCACAGCGGCGCGGGGATGCCCAGGTTCAGGTCAAAGATGGTGAGGTAACCGTCCTCGTCCCTGGCAACCTTGTAATACGCGGCGGCTGCATAAACGTGGCCGTCCCAGCTCAGATTGTAGTAGCTGGGCGGTTCGTCCCGCTCGGGCGCCAGACTCCCCTTGCCGCCCAGGCAAGCCAGCACCGCGCCCTTGTCATCATCGACGGCAAAGCAGTGGCTGAAAGACAAGACATAGCCGACTGTGCGGGGAAACAGCTTTCTTGCTTCCTCTCCGGACAACTCTACATAGCGAAATGCCACGGCGCCTCCTGCAAATATACGGGACGACGAGCTTATCATTTGCATGCAACAGGCAGCGCCAGCGTGCCTGCCGGGTGCGCAAAGCCGTGCGCATGTGTTTGATTTTGCAAACAAACATTCGGCGATGGCGGCCAAATGATTTGTTTGGCCAGCAACATTGCTATACGATACGACCACGCCACGCCCGGGGCCGCTATCCGCATCCCGGCCGCCCCTGACACGTCCACCGGAATCGCCGATGCCACCTGCCACACCCGCCCTGATCACCAATGATGCCGTTGTCCTCGGCCTGCTCGCCATGACCCTGGGGGCCGTCTTCTGGTCCGCCTCGCGCACCTCCGGTTTCTGGAAAAAATTCTATACCTATATCCCCTCGCTGCTGATGTGCTACCTGATCCCGGCGCTGCTCAACACCTTCGGCATTATCGACGGCAACGCCTCGGGCCTGTACGCGGTGGCGCGCGACTACCTGCTGCCCAGCGCGCTGGTGCTGCTGTGCGTGGCCATCGATTTCGGCGGCATCATCCGCCTCGGTCCCAAGGCCATCATCATGTTCCTGACCGGCACGCTCGGCGTGATGCTGGGCGCCCTGGTGTCGTTCGAAGCCATGCGTTTGATCCACCCGGAAACGGTGGCCGGCGACACCTGGCGCGGCATGACCACCGTGGCAGGCTCGTGGATAGGCGGCGGCGCCAACCAGGCGGCGATGAAGGAGGTATTTGAAGTCGACGCCACCCTGTTCGGCCAGTTCGTCGCCGTCGATGTGCTGGTGGCCAATGTCTGGACCGCCGTGCTGCTGTTCCTGGCCGGGCGCGCCGGCGCCTTCGACCGCTGGACCGGCGCCGACCTGTCCGCCATCAACGCGCTCAAGGACAGCATCGAAAGCTACCGTGCCCAGCATGCGCGCATCGCCACCTTGACCGACGTCATGATCATCCTCGGCGTGGGCCTGGGCGTGACGGGCCTGTCGCACTTCCTGGCCGGCCCCACCATCGCCTGGATCAATACCTTGCCGGCCGAATGGCGCTTGCAGGACTACAGCCTGACCTCGAACTTCTTCTGGATCGTGGTGTTCGCCACCACCTTCGGCCTGCTGCTGAGCTTTACCAGGGCGCGCAGCCTGGAAGGCGCCGGCGCCTCGACCATCGGTTCGGCCATGCTGTACGTGCTGGTGGCCACCATCGGCATGCATATGGACCTCGGCGCCCTGCTCGACAAGCCCTTCCTGTTCCTGCTGGGCCTGATCTGGATCGCCGTCCACGGTGGCCTGATGCTGCTGGTCGCCAAGCTGATCCGCGCCCCTTTGTTCTTCATGGCGGTCGGCTCGCAAGCCAATATCGGCGGCGCCGCCTCGGCGCCCGTGATCGCCAGCGCCTTCCATCCGGCACTGGCGCCGGTGGGCGTGCTGCTGGCCGTGCTCGGCTACGCGCTGGGCACCTACGGCGCCTATATCACCGGCCTGATCCTGCGCGGGATGGCGGGGTAGGAGTTTGCGCCTGGCGCAGTCCGCAGGCAGCCCTCGGGGCTGCCTGTGATCCTGCGCAATGTTTTGACCTTGCAATCAAGCAACAATCATCAAACGCGCTGGCCTCTGCGCGCACCTGGCTTTTTCCCACTAAACAGTGAACAGCGGAGACGATGACATGAAATCGCTCTTCTTCCTGGCTCTCGCCCTTGTTTTCGGCGTCGGCCTGGCGCAATCCGCGCAAAAGTGGCTGCTTTCTTACCAGCCAGTCCAAGGACACTATGTGATCTACGGTGGCGGCCTGGGTGACCCGCTACCGCCCACCAGCAAGGACAAGCGCATCGCCTTCCGGATCGACGGCAAAGCCGCAAAGCAATTGTTCGATGCGATGGGTCCGGACTTGCGCAATACCTGCGGTGTGGAGGGTGAAAACCGTTTGCGCCAGCGCTCGCACGTGAGCTGTTCTTATCACCCAAGCGATGGCCATCATTGCGACTTCGGTTTCGATCTGCTGAGCGGGCACAGCATCGGCGGCTCCCTATGCTGAACCGCGCCAGCCTGCTTTTTGCCGCTGCGCTATGCCTGTTGCTGGCACACCAAGCCCGCGCGGCCTGGGAATATGTCCAAAGGGATTTTTCAGCTTCCTGCGCCATTTATGGCGCTTATCTCGATGACGCCGTGCCTCCCGTTGCCGGCGATACCAAGGTCGCCTTTCGTTTGACGGGCACAGCCGCAAAGGACATGTTCGAGGCCATCGGTCCCGATTTGCCCGATGGCTGTGCCGAACCGCAAATACGCCTGCGTAACCGCGACATGCTGCTGTGCCGCCATCACGCCAAAGATGGCTACCGCTGCGAATTCGGTTTTGATTTATCGACAGGGCTCAGTATCGGTGGCTCGGTGGGTGGTGCGATGTGCTCCCGGTAAGCATTTTTACTCTCTTCGGGCTTCCTCAAAAACGCCCCAAAAAGTAGCAGAATCCCCTTCAAACAAAATTTCCGCACCATTTTTGTGCAAAATCTGCGAAGATAGTTGCCCAAATAACCGTTTACCTTCATGGAATTCTGATGAAATACGCATCTGCTCACGAGTATGTCCAGCATGTCGCCGCCCGCAATCCAGGTCAACCCGAGTTTCTGCAAGCCGTCACGGAAGTGATGGAAAGCTTGTGGCCGTTCCTGGAGCAGCACCCGAAATACGCGGAGCAAGGCTTGCTGGAACGCTTGATCGAGCCGGAACGCGTGGTGATGTTTCGCGTGTCGTGGGTCGACGACCATGGCCAGGTGCAAGTGAACCGCGGCTACCGCATCCAGCACAGCATGGCCATCGGGCCATATAAAGGCGGGATCCGTTTCCACCCGTCCGTCAATCTGTCGGTTCTGAAATTCCTCGCCTTCGAGCAGACCTTCAAGAATGCGCTGACGACCTTGCCGATGGGCGGTGGCAAGGGCGGTGCCGATTTCGATCCCAAGGGCAAGAGCTCGGGCGAAGTGATGCGCTTCTGCCAGGCCTTTGTCAGCGAACTGTTCCGCCATGTGGGCGCCGATACGGACGTGCCGGCCGGCGATATCGGCGTCGGCGGGCGCGAGATCGGCTATATGGCCGGCATGATGAAAAAGCTCAGCAACCGCGCCGACTGCGTGTTCACCGGCAAGGGCGCCAGTTATGGCGGCTCGCTGATGCGCCCGGAAGCGACCGGCTACGGCACCGTCTATTTTGCTCAGGAAATGCTGAAAACCCGCGGCACCTCATTCGAAGGCAAGCGCGTGAGCGTCTCCGGTTCGGGCAATGTGGCGCAGTATGCGGTGGAAAAGGCGCTGGCAATGGGCGCCAGGGTGGTGACGGTGTCCGATTCGAGCGGCACCATCATCGATGAAGACGGTTTTACCACCGACAAGCTGGCGATCCTGATGGAGATCAAGAACCACCTGTATGGCAGGGTCAGCGACTACGCCGAACGCACCGGCGTACGCTTCGAGGCCGGCGTGTCGCCATGGTATGTGCCGGTCGATATCGCCCTGCCCTGCGCCACGCAAAACGAGCTGACGCTGGACGACGCGCGCACCCTGATCGCCAATGGCGTGCAGTGCGTGGCCGAAGGCGCCAACATGCCGACCACCATCGAAGCGGCCAAGGCCTTCGAGGCGGCCGGCGTGCTGTATGCGCCGGGCAAGGCCAGCAATGCGGGCGGCGTGGCGACATCCGGCCTGGAAATGAGCCAGAACGCGGCGCGTTTGTCATGGCCGCGTGAAGAAGTCGATGCCCGTTTGCTGCAAATCATGCAGGGCATCCATGCCGCCTGCAAGCGCTACGGCACGCGCAGCGACGGCACGGTCAGCTATGTCGATGGCGCCAATATCGCCGGCTTTGTGAAAGTGGCCGATGCGATGCTGGCGCAGGGCGTGATTTAAACCCAACGGCGACGACTGGGGTCAGACGGGGACGCCGAGTCCCTGAGGGTCTGACCCCGGCCCTTGCGTTTGGGTTTAAGGGTATTTACCGCATTTCCGGTTTCATCAGGCTTTTGCGGCTGATGGTGCGGCCCGACACCATGAACTCGCCATTGCCCCGGTAATGCAAGGTTTCAGGCAGCTTCGGCGAGGTGGCCACATGGGCCTTCACGCATTCGAAAATGAAAAAGCCGCCCTTGGGGTTGCCCGCCACCTGCGCCAGTTTGCATTCGAAGTTGGCGTAGCATTCGGCGATCAGCGGCGCGCCGACTTTCTCGGCCGGCTGCGCCGTCAGGCCGAAAGTGGTGAATTTATCGGTGTCTTCGCCGCTGCAGTTGCCGATCGCCACCACCTGGTCGACCATGTCGGCCGTCGGCAGGTTGATCACGCATTCCATGCTGCGCTTGATCATTTCGTAGCTGTGGTTGGCGTCGGAAATAAAGCAGCCCAATAGCGAGGGCGTGAACTCCATCATCATATGCCAGCCCATGGTCATGATGTCGCTCTCGCCCTTCCAGGTGGAGCTGACCAGCACCACCGGCCCCGGTTCGAGAAAGCGGCGGATATCGGCGACGGGATAATCTTCTTTGTGATAATTTTTCATGGCAGCTCCTGGACTCGTCAGCCTCCAGCATAGCCCAACAGTACCGTGCCGGGCGCGCAGCTGAAGCCGCAATCCTTGACGTCCATCGCAAATTTTCCCATTTGCTCAAATTGCAACTTAGAATAGACGGATCAACCTTACAAGGAAATCGCCATGCGCCACCTGCTCTTGTTCGCCGCCCTTTCTTTCACACCACTGGCCCATGCCGACGAGCAGACCCGCCCGGTGACAGCCTTCAACGCCATCGATATCCGCGGCCCGATCAGCATCGAAGTGGAATCGGGCAAGGAGCACAGCCTCACCCTGCGCGGCGACCAGAAGTTCCTCAGCGGCGTGATCACGGAAGTGGTCAACGGCGAACTGAAGATTTCCATGAAGGACAAGAACATCAAGAAGACCGAGGGCGATCCGCGCGTGATCGTCACCATGCCCCAACTACGCAAGCTGATCGCCGATGGCGCCGGCGAAAAAATCCTTACCAAACTGCATGGCCCGCGCGTCGATATCAGCTACCAGGGCGCCGGGCGCCTCCTGGCCGACGGCAAGATCGACTGGCTGCGCCTGAAGGCCCAGGGCGTGGGCGAAGTCGATACGCAGGCCTTGCTGGCAAAAAACGTCGACGTCAACTTCGACGGCATCGGCTCGGTGAAAGTGTATTCCTCGGGCGAACTGAACGCCGTAGTGCGCGGCATGGGCGAACTGGTGTATTACGGCAAGCCGAAGATCGTGCATAAATCGGTGGCCGGCATCGGCAGCGTCAGCGCGGCCAAGTAAGCGTCCTGCGGTGCGCCGCGATCGCTGCGCTTTGCCGATACTTCCATGGACGGGCACGGCACCACGCCGCGCCATCCACGGAGACCGCCATGCCCGAAGGCCCATCGATCGTCATCCTGCGCGAGCTTGCAGCACCCTTTGAAGGCAAGACCATCACGCACGCCAGCGGCAACAGCAAGACCGTCCACATCGATGAACTGGCGGACCAGCCGGTGCTGGCGGTGGCCAGCTGGGGCAAGCATTTTTTGCTGCGGCTGGCGGACCGCTCCTTGCGCATCCATTTTTTGCTGTTCGGCAGCTACCGCATCAATGAACGCAAGGACGCCGTGCCACGCCTGCAGCTGCGCTTTGACGATGGCGGCGAACTCAACTTCTATGCCTGTTCCATCAAGGAAATTGGCGACGATCTCGACACCGAATACGACTGGCGCGGTGACGTCATGAACGACGCCTGGGACGCGGCGCTGGCGCGCAAGAAATTGCGCGCCCAGCCCGACATGCTGGCGTGCGACGCGCTGCTGGACCAGGATATCTTTGCCGGGGTCGGCAATATCATCAAGAACGAAGTGCTGTTCCGCATCCGTGTCCACCCGCTGTCCACCATTGGCGCCCTGCCCGCACCCAAGCTGCGCGCGCTGGTTGAACAGGCGCGGCAATACAGCTTCGATTTCCTGGCGTGGAAAAAGGCCGGCACCCTGAAGGCGCACTGGCTGGCGCATGCGAAAAAAACCTGTCCGCGCTGCCAACTTCCGCTGCACAAGGCCTATCTGGGCAAGACCCAGCGGCGCAGTTTTTTCTGCAACCGCTGCCAGAAGCAATATGGCGCCGGCGATGTATCATCGTGAGACAAAAAAATCATGGGAGACTGCATGAACACTCAAGACAATTCCGCGCCGCTGGTGCTGCGCGACAACGCCGGCGGCCTGGTCACCCTGCGCCTGAACCGTCCGCTGCAATTCAATGCCCTGTCCGAAGCGATGCTGGCGGCGCTGCACGCCGAGCTCGACATCATCGCCGGCCAGCCCGAGGTGCGCTGCGTGGTGCTGGCCGCCGAAGGCAAGGCGTTTTGCGCCGGCCACGACTTGCGCGAAATGCAGGCCACGCGCGAGCTCGATTATTACAAGGCGCTGTTTGCACAGTGCTCGCGCGTGATGCGGTGGATACAGGAATTGCCGGTGCCGGTGATTGCGCGCGTGCATGGCATCGCCACGGCCGCCGGTTGCCAGCTGGTGGCCAGCTGCGACCTGGCGGTTGCGGGCGCCTCGGCGCGCTTTGCCGTGTCCGGCATCAATGTGGGCCTGTTCTGCGCCACGCCATCGGTGGCCTTGTCGCGGAATGTATCGACCAAGCGCGCCTTCGAGATGCTGGTGACGGGCCGCTTTATCGATGCGGCCACGGCCGCCGACTGGGGCCTGATCAATAGCGCCGTGCCCGACGAAGCGCTGGACGAGCAGGTGGCGCTGCTGGCGCAAAGCATCATGGACAAGAGCCCGGCCGCCGTGCGCCATGGCAAGGCGATGTTCTACCGCCAGCGGCAGATGGCGCTGGCCGAGGCGTATGCGTATGCGGGTGAGGTGATGGCGAAAAACATGATGGAGGAAGACGCCAACGAAGGGATCACCGCGTTTCTGGAAAAACGCTCGCCGAACTGGCGAGCGTAATCTCAGGACTGGCGATTGTCTTTCATCTGCTGCTGTGCCGATGCGCTCAGTTTATTCAGATCATCCTGCCCCAGCATCGGCAGTTGCGACAGCAGATGCGACAGGGTGGAACTGCCCACCGTATCAAGTTCCGACGACTGCACCAGCACCGTGCCGGCGCCCGTGAAGTCGATCTGCTTTTCTTCGCCCGACAAGGTAAAACCCGTCAGCGCGCCGGCCGCCGAGGCCCAGCCCTGCACGTGCGCATAATCGTAGTGGTATGACGGGCTGGGGCAATCGGCCCAGCCCAGCACGGCCTGCTCGTCGACCCGGCACGGCAGTTCCAGGAAGTGCACCGGGCCGTTCGATGAAGCGATCACCTTGCCGGTGCCGATCATGGTCAGATAGCCGGGCAAGGTCGATTCCTGGCACACCACGTCCTTGGTAAAGCCGAGCAGGTTTTTTGCGCGGATGGTCATGTTGGCGTTGTCGAGGTCGTAGCAGGCCAGGTCGTTGCCGTTGTCGCCCAGGATCAGCTGGCCTTGTCCGTTGGCGACCACGAAATGGTGCACATACTTGGGCGCATTGAAGGCGGTGCGCACGATCAGGTCGAGCACGCTGCTGCCCATCGCTTCGAAACGCAGCTCGCCATAAAAGGCGATCATCTTGCCCTTGCGAATGAATATCTGTTCCTTGACGTCGATCACGTACGAGAAGCGGTTCAGGTTGTCGTTTTTCGGCAAGGTGGAGGGATTGTAGATCGTCATGGCTTACCTTTCGCTCGCTTGGATATAGACCGTGCCCTGGCCCGTAAATTTCACCTGGTACGATTCGCCCGAGGCCTGGCCGACAAAGGTTTTCCAGTTCAGGTCGGTCACAATATTCGAACTCAGTTGCCCGGTATGGCCGATATAGGCTTGCGGGTCGACAAATACCGGTACATCGTGCGTGACGGGCAGGCCGATGGTATTGCCGTCGGACAAAATCGCCACTTCGCCGGTGCCCTGCAAGGTGGTGGTAAACAGGCCCTGGCCGGAAACAGCGCCGCGCACCACGCCCTGGATGCCGCCCTGGTTGCCCAGGAACATGGTGCCGGCCGTCAGGCGCGCGTCGAACGCCAGCAGGGTGTCGCTTTCCACGTACAAGGTTTCGCCGCGCACGGGAATGATGGTGACGAACAGGCCGGCATGCGCGTAGTACACGCTGCCGCTGCCCTTGGCCGCCATCATGGCGTAGCCTTCGTTGGTGACGGCGCGCATGGCCAGGCTTTGCACGCCCTGGCCCGCCAAAAAGGAGCGGCTGAACTGCACCTCGCCCTGGTAGGACACCATGGCGCCCTTGCGCGCAAACACTTCTTCGTTGCTGAGTTTGACCTCGAGCATTTTTTCATTGATCTGCTGATAAACCGGCATCGCGTGGCTCCTGGCTGCTTAACGTTCGGCGGGCTGGATATACACCACGCCCTGGCCGGTGAATTTGTGCTGGTAGGACTCGCCCGAGCTTTGTCCTATCATCGTGCGCCAGTTGACGTCGAACACGAATTCCTGGCGGATATCGCCCTTGAAGCCGACAAAGGCGTCCGGGTCCACGCGCAGCGGCGTCGACGGCGTCACTTCCAGCATGATCAAATTGCCCTGCGAAATGACGGCGATATTGCCGCTGCCTTCCACCGTGGTGGAAAACAGGCCCTGGCCCGAGCTGGCGCCGCGCAGGCCGGCAAAGCTGGTGCCGGTTTTGAGGCTGGTGTCGTAGGCCAGCAGGCTGCTGCTTTCGATGGTCAGCTTTTCGCCAGCCAGCGCCAGCACGGTGATCTCGAACGCATTGTGCGCAAAGAACACGGTGCCGTTGCCGGACGCCTGCATCAGCTGCATGCCCTCGTTCGTCACCTTGCGCTTGAGCGCGCCGAAGATGCCTTCGCCGCCGAGCAGGGATTTTTCAAACTTGATGCTGCCCGTGTAGGCGACCATGGCGCCGGCGATTGCCAGCACTTTCTCGTCCTGCAGACGCACTTCGAGCAGGCGGTCGGTATTGTTGCAGAAACTGGTCACTCGCAATCCTCCTGAAATGCCAGGCAACACAGCCATGGCTGAACGACAAGATACCGGCGGACATGCTTGCGTGCAAGTGCTATTCATATCGAACGGCGCCTGCCGTCCATCCAGCCGCGTGAGTTGCGTGCTGCCGCAATAAAAAAGGCCCGGTTGAATTCAACCGGGCCGTGCAGACATCCGCTCTTAACGGCGCCAGACCACCGCTGTTTTCAGATTGTCGGGATTTACCACTACCACCACTACCCGGTCGTCAAAGACAAATTGCTTGAAACTTGTAATACTGTCCATGCGAATATCGGGCTGGAAACGAATCAGTCGTGGCGCCTGCTGCGACCAGGCGGCGGTGGTTGCCGGGTAATCGGCCAGTATCAGCAGCCGGCCCTGCTCACTTTCCGGATACAGCTTGTCCGTCACCAGGCTGGAGATGGCGATGCGCTCATCACTGGCCGACATGGCATAGTTCGACCATTCGTACTTGCCGCCCCATTGCGCGGACAGCGCTTCCCTGGTCCAGTCGGTATTGTTAGCGGAAAAATGCGGATTGAAATCGCCATCGAGCAGTAGACCGGCGTGCAAAGGAACGCTCGCGCTAATGCCTTGCCAGGACAAGGCATACCTGCCTGCCTGGCTCAGGGCCAGAGGCTTGATTTGTGTCTGGCTCGGCATATTGTTAATTTGCCGTACCACAGGCACCGCTTGCGGTGACGACCGCACCGCATACTTGACCGTATTTCCGTCATCCCAGGTCGCAATCAGCTGGCCGGCCGTCACCGACAGCCATGGCCAGATCGGGTCCCTGCCGTTGGTATTGCCGAGAATTGTTTCTGCCCCCATCGGCTGGCCCTGGTAATCAAACTTGCGCAAGACGATGTGCCCCTCGGTATTGAAGCTGGCGTTCAGGTAGGAACGATGCATCAATACCAGAAAACCGTCGCCATCATCGGCCAGGGCAAAATTGAGCATCCGGCTATTGAAATAGGTACTGGCGACGGGATCATAGGCAGTGCCTTGCGCGCCATTCAACAACTGCGCCTGCCTGTCGAATAAAAACAGACGGTCATGCGAAATTTCTGCGAAACCGTTGGCCGTGCGGACCATCGTATAGCGTTCTGGCTGGGCAATGTTCAGATGCGACACCAGTTTCGTTGCCTGTCCACGCTTGTCGATCAGCAGAAACTGGAAGCTGGACAGGCCGGTCGGGTCATTACCGTCGAACTCAGGCTGGATGCGGAGCACGCCATGGTCGGTAAACGTCGTGTTCTCGATGATGCGCCTGACCACGGAGCCGGCGGACTGGCTGCCGGCCGGCACCTTCAATTCCTGCGCCGGCATGGCGCCCATACCCTTGTTGACGCCATCCCACGATACCAATACCTCATCGGCCACCTCGTCGATACCGCTGTTGGTCGGGCTGACGATACGCTGGCGCACCAGGCCGATGCCGGGCGCATACCAAGCCGACTGGCTGATCTTGACCACGTCGCTGTATTTGCCATTCGAACTGTACGTCACGCGAAACAGATTGGTAATGTCGACCCGCAGCGCCATGACGGCCGGCATATTCGGCAGATTCACCGTTTCATTGCCGACGACAGTACGATAAGCCGCCACATCCATCAGATCAATCTTGCCGTCCTGGTCGGCATCCGTGCCGCTGCTGATATTGTTTCTCTCAAGCACTGTGTACTGATGGTTCTGCAAGACAGGCGAGTTGAGTTCCGTATCCGTTACCGGCACGCTGCCTGCAGGCGTCGGGGTGAATTGCAGGGTTTGTTCCAGCTTGATGCTGCCACCCGCCACATACACGCGGCCGCTGTCGGCACCTTCGTCAAACAGGTTGCTGACCGACTCCGTCATGCCGCCTTGCGGCGCTGAGACTTGCTTGACGACATTCACATACACCTTGGGCGTCGTTTTGCCTGGGCCGCTGATGCTGCCGCGATAGGTCCAGACGGCACCGTCGACAAGCGGTCGCAACATCGTCGCATCCGTGTACAGGATGGCGCCGGTCGCTGGCGCGGCAGGCACCATGCTGGCCGGTGGCGACGTCACCGGTGGCGTCACCACAGGTGGCACAGGCGTAACGGACGATCCGCCGCCACCACCGCCACCGCAGCCACTCACCAACAAAGCCAGTGCCAGTAACCGGCAGTACGATCCGCCGGATGCGTTTATTTTCAGCATTGCATTCCCCATGATTTAATTTTTTATGGCCCGACAGGCCTTTATTTATTATTAAAAATAAATAACGAAACATCATGGTGGATTTATTGCCAACAGTCAACAATTCAACTTTCACGCTGCAGCGGCAAATGGCTGTGCTTCAGCTGGCGCAGCACAAAGCTCGATTTGCTGTGACGGATGCCGGGGATTTTATACAGCCGTTCGCGCAGCAGGCGCTCGTAGTCGCGCGTGTCGCTGACGGCGATGCGCAGATAATAATCATAGTCGCCCGACACCAGAAAGGCCTCCAGCACTTCCGGAATCTGCGCCAGCGCATGGCCGAATTCGAACAGCGCCTGGTCGGAATGGTCGTCCAGCGTGACCTGCACGATGACGGTATCGGCCAGCCCCACCTTGGCCGCATTGACCTGTACCGTATAGCCTTCGATCACGCCGTCTTCCTCCATGCGCTTGATGCGGGCCCAGCAAGGGGACGAGGTCAGGCCCACCTGGCTGCTCAGTTCCTGCAGGCTGATGCGCGCGTCCTGCTGCAGGGAGGCCAGGATGGCGAGATCGAATTTGTCGAGTTTCATTCTGTATTTTCTCACTATGACAGCAAATTTTGCTGAAGATGCCATTTTAATCGAGAAAAGCAGCAGCCTTTTCTGTGCCTGCCGGCAGAAAATAAGGCATGCAAACACAACACTCTCCCCTTCCCGCCAGCAATGGCGCCAGCGTGCTGATCGATACCCTGCTGGCGCTCGGCGTCGACACTGTCTTCGGCTATCCGGGCGGCGCCGTGCTGCCGCTGTACGACGCCCTGCACGCCCAGCCGCGCCTGCGCCATGTGCTGGTGCGCCACGAACAGGCTGCCGTGCACGCGGCCGAAGGCTATGCGCGCAGCACCGGCCGGCCCGGCGTGGTGTTCGTCACTTCCGGCCCCGGCATGAGCAACACCACCACCGGCTTGCTCGATGCGCTGTGCGATTCGATCCCCGTACTCTGCATCAGCGGCCAGGTGGCGACCACGGCGATCGGCACCAACGCCTTCCAGGAATGCGATGCGCTGGGGATCTCGCGCCCCGTCACCAAATGGAACCGGCAGATCCGCACGGTGGAGGAAACGGCGGCGGTGGTGCGGGAAGCCTACCTGCAGGCGACGCAAGGCCGGCCCGGTCCCGTTTTAATTGATTTCCCCAAGGACCTGCAACTGGCACCCATACCATCGCCCGTATTTGTGCCGGCCGCCGTGCCCACGCCGCGCTTGCCCGACCTGGCCGATCTGGAACAGGCGGCCAGCCTGATCGCTGGCGCGCAGCGCACCGTGTTCTATGGCGGTGGCGGCTTGATCAATTCCGGCGAGGCGGCCTGCGCCAGTTTCCGCGCGCTGGTCGACCTGGCCGGCGCGCCGTGCACCTTGACCCTGCTGGGCCTGGGCGCCTATCCGGCCTCCAGCCCGCAGTTTCTCGGCATGCTGGGCATGCATGGTACGTTGGAAGCGAACCTGGCCATGCACCACGCGGACCTGGTGGTGTGCGTCGGCGCGCGTTTCGACGACCGGGTCACGGGCAAGCTGGACGCCTTCTGCCCCGGCGCGAAAGTCATCCATGTCGATATCGACCCGGCCTCCATCGGCAAGGTGGTACGCGCCGACGTGGCCCTGCGCGGCGACTGCGCGCCGGTGCTGGCGGCGCTGCTGGAACTGCTGCGTGGACGCGCCCTGCCCCAGCTATCGCCATGGTGGCAGCGCATAGCAAGTTGGCGCGCGCAACAGTCCTTGTCGTTTGACGACACTGCGGATGTGATCGCGCCGCAGGCCCTGATGCAGCGCCTGCAGGCGGCGCTGGAAGGTGTCGACGCGATTGTCTCAACCGACGTCGGCCAGCACCAGATGTGGGCCGCCCAGCATCTGCGTTTTGAAAAACCGGGCCGCTGGCTGACCTCGGGCGGCGCCGGCACCATGGGCTATGGCTTGCCGGCCGCCATCGGCGCGCAGATCGCCCACCCGGGCAAACGCGTGGTGTGCGTCAGCGGCGACGCCTCGATCCTGATGAATATCCAGGAACTGGCCACCGCCGTGCAACACCGTTTGCCGGTCAAAGTGGTGCTGTCGAACAATGGCTACATGGGCATGGTGCGCCAGTGGCAGGAGCTGATCCACGGCGGGCGCTACAGCCACAGCTATACCGAAGCGCTACCCGACTTCGTGGCCCTGGCACGCGCCTTTGGCTGGCAGGCCCAGACGGTGGAAAAGCGGGAGGAACTCGACGCGGCGCTGGCCGAGTGCATGGCCTCCAGCGGCCCGTACTTTCTCGACGTGCGCGTGCATGGCGAAGAGAACTGCTTTCCCATGATGGCGCCAGGTGCCGGGCATCATGAAATTACCTTGTCCAAAGACGTGGTGTACCAGGACGCTTACTGCCAGATGCGGTAGATCCAGTAACTTTCATCATCGCGGCTGGCACGCGCCAGTTCGGTCGGACTCAGGCCCGTGATCTGGCGCGTTTCGCGGCACAGATGGGCCTGGTCGGCATAACCGCCATGGGCGGCCAGGTCGGACCAGGACACTTTTCCTTGCAGCATGGCGTCGCGCTCGTCGAGGAACAGCTGTTCGGCGCGGCGCATGCGGTGCAGGGTACGCATGGGCTGGCCGGCCCAGGTCTTGATGCGCCGCTCGATATTGCGCGCGCCGCTGGCCAGGCCGCTGGACGCCGCCTGCACGCCCAGGCGCCGCACCCAGTCGTGGATGGCGCTGGCCGGCTGGTCGTCCTGCTGGCGCGCCAGCTGCCAGCGCGGCGCAAGGAAATGTTCTACCAGCGCCACCCTTGCCTCGTCATCGGGCGCGGCCAGCACGGCCTGCGACAGCGCCTGCCATTCGGCGTCGAACAAGTCGTTCAGCGCACGGAACTGATCCAGCATCGGGCCCATCGCCACGCCCGTCAAGGCATGCAGCGCGGCCGGATAAAACATCACCACAAACGAGTGCACGGGGCCGGGGTTATAGCTGACCAGCGGATACGAACGGGGGCCGCCAAACAACGCCGATGGCATGCGTACGTCAGCCACGCTCAAGCCCGGCGCGGCCGCTTCCAGTTCACCCGAGATGGTCCAGGCGATGCTGCACATGGGCGCGGCCGGAAAGCGGTTCAGGCGCTGGGCCGGTGGCAACAGTGCGCACCCGGTGGTGTCGCGCACGAGAAAGGCGCGCACGCAGGAAGCGAGCGCCAGGCGCGGCGCGATCAGGCGCGTGACAGGAGTGGAGTCGGCAGGCATGCAGCGATTGTAGCCAGAAACGGCGGCACTTGGGCGATGTCGTATACGTTCAAGACGCGCGCCGTCATGCAGGCTACAGTCATGTCATTGTTCGCCGTTCACCGGAGTTTGCCATGCCGCCACTCGACCTCGCCACCGCGCCTGATGCCCCCGCCGTGCCGCGTACCCTGCGCCAGATCCGCCACCTGCCGGGGCCGTTTTCCCTGCCCTTCTTCGGCAACAGTTTCCAATTGAAACTGCCACGCATCCACCGCGACGTGGAAGGCTGGGTCCGCCAGTATGGCCCGTTCATGCGCGCCTGGTTCGGTCGCACCCTGGTGCTGGTGGTGGCCGATAGCGAGGCCGTTTCCGCCATCCTGCGCGACCGGCCCGACGGTTTTCGCCGCCCGCTGTCGAGCTATATCGTGTCAGAGGAAATGGGCGGCATCCCGGGCTTGTTCCTGGCCGAAGGCGGCGAATGGCGCAACCAGCGCCGCATGGTGATGGCAGGCATGGCGCCGGGCGCCATCAAGGCGTATTTTCCGTCGCTGGTAACGGTGGCGCAGCGCTTGCAGCGGCGCTGGCATGATGCAGCCCGGCAAGGCCAGGCGATCAGCCTCGATGGCGACCTGAAACGCTATACGGTCGACATTATCGCCGGCCTGGCGTTTGGCACCGAGGTCAATACCCTGGAAGCCGGGGACGACGTGATCCAGCGCCATATGGACGCGATCCTGCCGGCCGTGGCGCGGCGCAGCCTGTCGATGCTGCCCTACTGGCGCTACTTCAAGTTGCCGGCCGACAAGCGCCTGGACCGCGACGTGGCGGCGCTGGACGTTGCGGTCTCCGATCTGGTGCGCCAGGCGCGCAGCCGCATGGAGCAGGACCCGGCGCGCCGCGTGCGTCCGCCCAATCTGCTGGAGGCGATGATCGCCGCCGCCGACGAGAAAAACAGCGGCGTCGATGACCGCGCCGTGGCCGGCAATGTGCTGACCATGCTGCTGGCCGGAGAAGACACCACGGCCAACACGATTTCCTGGATGATTTACTTGCTGCAGCGGCACCCGCAGACCCTGGCCCGCGCGCGCGAAGAGGTGCGCAGGGTGGCGCCCGAGGTGGCCGGCTTTACCATCGAGCAGATGGACAAACTGGACTATCTTGGCGCCTGCGCCAGCGAGGCGATGCGTTTGAAACCGGTGGCGCCGTTTTTGCCGCTCGAAGCCTTGCGCGACACCGTGGTGGGCGACGTCGCCGTGCCGGCCGGCAGCCTGGTGTGGTGCGTGCTGCGCCACGATACGGTGTCCGACGCGCACTTTCCCGATGCGCAGGCTTTCAAGCCCGAACGCTGGCTTGAAGAGGGCCAGCAGGAAGTCAACAACAAGCGCGCCGCGATGCCGTTCGGCTCGGGCCTGCGCACCTGCCCCGGCCGCTATCTGGCGCTGCTGGAAATCAAGATCGCCATGGCCATGCTGCTGGGCAGCTTCGATATCGCCGGCGTCGATACGCCGGACGGCGGCGAGGCGCAGGAGCTGATGGGCTTTGTGATGTCGCCGGTGGGCCTGTCGCTGCGGCTGGCGCCGCCGCGGTGATACCATCGGCTTTTATGTCAACCTACCGCCATCATGAACGACAGCCTGCTAGACATCCGTGAACGCCTGGCCGCCTTTGCGCGGGAGCGCGACTGGGACCAGTTCCATACGCCGAAAAACCTGGCCATGGCGCTGTCGGTGGAAGTGGCCGAACTGGTGGAGCACTACCAGTGGCTGCCGAGCGGCGTGGACACGGAACTGGACGACGCCAAACGCGCCGGCATCCGCCATGAACTGGCCGACGTGCTGATGTACCTGGTGCGCCTGGCCGACAAGAGCAGCGTCGACCTGCATGCGGCGGTGCTGGAAAAGATGGAACTGAACGCCTTGAAATACCCGGCCGGACAGGTGCGTGGCGACGCCCGTAAATATTCCGAATATTAGGCGTGCGTGGCCGATGCGCGAATCGGCGTAGCATTGTGTCATGCGTATTCCATTCATTCTCCTTTTCGTGGCCCTGTTGCCGTGTGCGCCAGCCTTGGCTCAGACCGATGCCGTGCAGCAAGTCAAGGTCGGCGCCACGCGCGACCCGGTCGACAAGTCCTACCGCAAGATGATGCAGGGCGTGGACCGCTTCGAGCGCGACCATGCGCTGGCGCCGCAGGCCAGTCTGCGCTTTCGATTGCTGCCGCGCCAGCCCGGCGTCGACATGCAGGGAGTCAAATTGCGCATCGCCGGCGACACCGTCAGCGTGCCGCTGCCCTTGTCTGAAGATAATAGCTTCGCCCCCGTGCGCAACGCGCAGGCGCTGCGCGAAGACGCGGTGCTGATCGCCAACCGCAAGGCCACCACCATGAGCTGGCGCGCCCAGGTCATCACGCCGGGCTTGCCCCCTGGCACGCGGCGCCTGGGCGACCTGCGCCTGGAATGCCGGGCCGGCATGGACTCGGGCCTGATCTCGAACGACCCAGCGATTATTTCCTGGCTGTCGAGCATGCTGTACAGCACCGACAAGGTCTGCTCCGAGCCGGATGGCAACTACCTGTTCTTTACCGACCGGCCCTTGCTGGGCGTCACCCTGGTGCACGGCGAACGCCGCCTGGCCCTGCCCTTCAAGATGCTGTATGCGGGTGGCGAGCAAACCCCGGCGTCGCTGCCCTACTGCGATTGCCAAGTGTTGCTCGACCGCACCTATTACGCGCCGCTCTGGGACAAGAACTGGCCCGACGATACCCTGCTGGAATTCGATTACATGGATGAGGTGGCGCCATGAAGTGGCTGATGTTTCCACTGCTGCTGTCACTGGCCGCCTGCTCCGGCACGCGCGCCCTGCAAGCGAGCAAATCCGTGCCGCAAGCCACGCTGGAGCAAACGGTGCAGGTCGGCAGCAGCACCCGCGAACAGGTACGCGCCGCGCTCGGCGAGAGCACGTCGATACGGTTTGATAGCGGCGATGAAGTGTGGATGTATACCTATCCCGCCGCCGGAGCCGGCGGCGAGTACCTCATCCTGTTCGGGCCGGACGGGGTGGTAAAAAAGGTGCGCAGGGGTGCTGTTTATCAGCTGCCAAAGTAAGCTTGTGGCCCGCAGCAGAGAGCCGGGGTCAGACCCGCCGGGGGAATAAGTCCCAATGGGACTTATTCCGATCGCGAAGCGACTGACCCCGGATTTTTGCTGTGGCCAAGAATCAGTTTAACGCGCTGCCAGCGCCCTCACCGCTCCCCCACTCGCCCTGCGCCGCGGCGACTGCTTGAGCTTGAACACGAACATCGACTTGGCCACGCTGTCGGTGCGCTGCGCCAGGTTGGTGGCGGCGGCCGCCGCCTGTTCGACCAGCGCGGCATTTTGCTGGGTGATGCCGTCCATATGGATCACGGCCTGGTTGACCTGGCCGATGCCCTGGTTCTGTTCGCGGGTGGTCGACGAGATCTCGTCCATCACTTCCGTCACCCTGGCCACCGAAGCGATCACTTCCTGCATGGTGGCGCCGGCATTGCTGGTCAGTACGGTACCGGCATTGACGGTGGCGATCGAATGGTCGATCAGGTGTTTGACTTCCTTGGCGGCCGTGGCCGAACGCTGGGCCAGGCTGCGAACTTCGCCGGCTACCACCGCAAAACCACGGCCATGTTCGCCGGCGCGCGCCGCTTCGACGGCGGCATTCAGGGCCAGGATATTGGTCTGGAAGGCGATGCCGTCGATCAGGCCGATAATATCGAGAATCTTGCGCGACGAGCCGCTGATTTCATCCATGGTGCTGACCACTTCCGTGACGATGGCGCCGCCTTTCGCGGCCACGGCGGAGGCCTGCACCGCCAGGTCATTGGCGGTGGCCACGTGATCGGCGCTGCTCTGCACGGTCGAGGTCAGTTCTTCCATGCTGGCCGCGGTCTGCTCCAGGCTGGACGCCTGCGATTCGGTGCGGCTGGACAAGTCCATATTGCCGGTCGCGATCTCGGCCGTGGTCACGCGGATATCCTCGAAATTGGCGCGCACGTCGCCGATGATGCTGTGCAGATTGATATTGGTCTGGCGCAAGGCCGCCATCAGCTGGCCCATGTCGTCGTCGCGCACCTTGTCGATCACGCCGGTCAGGTCGCCACCGGCCATCTTGCGCGCCACCATCACCGCCTCGCTCAGGGGCTGCACCACCGAGTTGTGCAGATAGGCCCAGAACACCAGCATGATGACCGACGCCATGGCGGCCAGCGCGATCAGCCAGCCGCGCGTGGCGGCATGGGTGTCGCTGTCTATATTCCAGACCGCGCCAGCCAATATGGCCATTGAGACGCAAAAAAAGATGGCGTTGACGGCCATGCCTTGCGACAGGCTGGGCTGGCTCAGGGCTTTCAATTTGGCGCCCAGGCCCTGGCCAACGACCTTGCCGTTGCGGATCGCCAGTTTGGCCTGGTTGCCGTCTTTGAAACTTTTGTACAGCGCCGCCGCTTCGTCGACCTGCTCGCGCGTGGGCTTGGTGCGCACCGACATATAACCGACCGGACGGCCGTTTTCGATCACCGGCGTGATATTCGCCAGCACCCAGTAATAGTCGCCGTTCTTGCAGCGGTTCTTGACCATGCCGGTCCACGGCATGCCGCTCTGGATCGTGCGCCACAGGTCGGCAAAGGCTTCGGCCGGCATATCGGGGTGGCGCAGGATATTTTGCGGCGCACCCAGTAATTCTGATTCGGAAAATCCGCTGATTTCAATAAAATACTGATTGGCATAATTAATGTTTCCCTGTAAATCCGTTGTGGAAACAATCGTCATGCCTTCATTGAGAATAGTTTCTTTTTGCGTGACGGGCATATTCAAGCGCATTCTCGCTCCTTTGTTTTTGTAAATAGCATAGCAAAATTATAAAAACAATATACCACATCAAGCCTTGCGCCCATACCATGGCGCCAGCTTTTCCCAAGGCAAAGGAATAACATAAACACACGCGATTTATCTATTTATATTTTCTTTTATTTAATCGACTTGATTTTATTAACACGAAAAATATTAATGCCTTGCGCCACCATGATTGCGTATTCGGCATCAATATTCAAATACGCTGCGCAATGCACGGCGATGCCTGCCAGATACCGGCAGCCATTACCTGCCGGTATGCCGCGATTCAAACCGTAAGTAGGAACACTTATTGCGCCGGCGGCGCGAAAAAGCGTTTCCAGCGGAGAAATTATTGTTGCCTATAGGCGACAAAAAAGGCGCCCGAAGGCGCCTTTGCTCACTGCGGCTGACGCTGCAGGATTACTTGTAGGTCTTGCGCGGCGCTTTCGGGCGCGGCGGCGCAGGCTTGCGCTCCGAGGTGCCGTCGTCCAGGGTGATGCGCAGTTGCTGGCCAGCCACCCACACCGATTTCAGGTGATCGAGGATTTCCGGCGGCATGCCTTCCGGCAGGTCCAGCACGCTGTGCTTGTCAAAGATATCGATGCGGCCGATATGCTTGGCTTCCAGGTTCGCTTCGTTGGCGATGGCGCCGACGATATTGCTAGGCGTGACCAGATGATCGCGGCCCACTTCGATGCGGTAGGCCGTCACGCCCGGACGTGGACGCTCTTTCTTCGGCGCACGCACAGGCGCGTCGGCGGCGGGCGCTTCCGGCGCACTTTCCTTGAAGCCGGCATCCTTGAAAGCAGGCGCGGCCTTGGCGGCGAACGGCTTGCGCGGTGCGGCCGCTGGCGCCAGGTCGGGCGCATCGCCATCGCGGCTGATGCGCAGCTGCTGGCCGGCAACCCACACGGTTTTCAGCTGGTCCAGCAATTCCTTCGGCATGCTGTCCGGCAAATCCAGCACGCTGTAGTCGTCGTAGATTTCGATGCGGCCGATATTCTTCGAATCGATGCCCGCTTCGTTGGCGATGGCGCCGACGATATTGCCAGGTTTCACGCCATGCTGATGGCCCACTTCGATACGGAAGGTCTGCATGCCGGCATCCGCCGGGCGTTGCACGCGTTCCTTTTTCGGGAAGGCCGGACGTTCGCTGCGCTCGCCACGTTCGAAGCGGTCACCGCGTTCAGGCCGGTCGTTGCGTTCGAAACGCTCCTGGCGTACCGGACGGTCATCCTGCCAGGTTGCCTGTTCGCGCGCCTTGTTCTTGTCCAGCAGCAGCGGTGTATTGCCGCGTGCCATCTTCGCCAGGGCGGCGGCGATTTCAATCGCCGGGATATTCTGTTCGCGTTCGAAGTCTTCGATCAGCGACTGGAATTGTTCCAGTTCGCCCAGCGCCAGGGTTTCCGTGATCTGTTCCTTGAACTTGGCGATACGCACGTCGTTGACGGCCTGGATGGTCGGCAGTTCCAGCATGCCGATCGGCTGGCGGGTCGAGCGTTCGATGGCCTTTAACAAGTTCTTTTCACGCGGGGTGATGAACAGGATCGCTTCGCCGCTGCGGCCGGCGCGGCCGGTGCGGCCGATACGGTGGGTATAGCTTTCCGGATCGTGCGGCACGTCGTAGTTGACCACGTGGCTGATACGCTCGACGTCCAGGCCGCGCGCGGCCACGTCGGTGGCGACCAGGATGTCGATCTTGCCGTCTTTCAGCTGCTGGATGGTGCGCTCGCGCTGTGCCTGCTGAATGTCGCCATTGATGGCGGCGGCCGAGAAACCGCGTGCCTGCAGCTTGCCGGCCAGCTCTTCCGTGCCCAGCTTGGTGCGGGCGAAGATGATCATGCCGTCAAACGCTTCCGCTTCCAGGATGCGGGTCAGCGCGTCGAGCTTGTGCATGCCCGACACCAGCCAGTAGCGCTGGCGAATATTGTCGGCCGTGCCGGTCTTGGCGGCTACCGTCACTTCGGCCGGATTGACCAGGTACGTCGTGGCGATGCGCTTGATGACGGACGGCATGGTGGCCGAGAACAGCGCCGTTTGATGGCCTTCCGGCGTTTCTTTCAAGATGCGTTCGACGTCGTCGATAAAGCCCATGCGCAGCATTTCATCGGCTTCGTCGAGCACCAGCGTTTTCAGCTTGGACAGGTCGAGCGAACCCTTGTCCAGGTGATCGATGACGCGGCCTGGCGTGCCGACAATGACGTGCACGCCGCGGCGCAGCGCCGACAGTTGCGGGCCATAGCTTTGGCCGCCGTAGATCGGCAGCACGTGGAAGCCGGGGATATGGGCAGCGTAGACCTGGAACGCTTCGGCGACCTGGATCGCCAGTTCGCGCGTTGGCGCCAGAACCAGGGCTTGGGGTGAGCTTTGTTTCAGATCGATGCGCGACAGGATCGGCAGGGCAAAGGCGGCGGTTTTACCGGTACCTGTCTGCGCCTGGCCCAGCACGTCGCGGTTGGCGAGCAACAATGGAATCGTGGCCGCCTGGATAGGCGACGGTGTTTCGTAACCGACATCCTTGAGCGCGCGTATCAGCGGCTCGCTCAGGTTGAGATCGGAAAATAAAGAAATTGGTGTATCAGACATGAAATCACTCACAAGTTCGCTCGAATCGCCCAATGCGAAAGAGTGTATCTGCTAGTTTACTCTTTACTGGCCCGTACCGGGTGGAACAGCAGCGCAGATCGCCAATTTTTGCCATCTAAAACGCAGAAAAATCGGCGATCCGCACGCAATTGGTGCAAAAACCAAGTAATCTTACCTGTTTTGCAATATATTCAAGTCCTGCTACAGATGCTCGGGAGCAAGTGTTGGCGCGTCCGCCGCATGCCGCAGGAATTCCAGCAAGTCCTCGTTCAGCTGGTCCTTGTGGGTGGTCGCCAGGCCATGCGGCGCGCCGGGATACACCAGCAGCCGGCTGCCGATAACGAGTTCGGCCGTGCGCCGCGCCGAGGCGGCAATCGGCACGATCTGGTCGTCGTCGCCATGAATCACCAGGGTCGGAATGTCGAATTTCGCCAGGTCCTGCGTAAAATCCGTTTCCGAAAACTGCTTGATGCACAGGTACGCGGCCGGCATGCCGGCTTGCATGCCCTGCAGCCAGAACGCGTCGCGCACGCCTTGCGACGGTTTCGCATCAGGCCGGTTGTAGCCGTAAAATCCTTCGCTCAGGTCGCGGAAGAACTGGCTGCGGTCGGCCTGCACGCCGCTGCGGATAGCGTCGAACGCATCGATCGGCAGCCCCAGCGGATTGTCCGGCGTTTGCAGCATCAGCGGCGGCACCGCGCCCACCAGCACCGCGCCCGACAATCGAGCCGTGCCATGGCGGCCGATATAGCGCGCCACCTCGCCGCCGCCAGTGGAATGGCCGACCAGGGTCGCACCCTGCAGATCGAGCGCCTCGATCAGTTCGGCCAGGTCGTCGGCATAGGTATCCATGTCGTTGCCGTCGAACGGCTGGCTGGAACGGCCATGGCCGCGCCGGTCGTGGGCAATCACCCGGTAGCCGTTGGAAGCGAGGAAAAACATCTGGTCCTCCCAGGCGTCGGACGACAGCGGCCAGCCATGGCTGAACACCACCGGCGCGCCGCTGCCCCAGTCCTTGTAGTAAATCGTCGTGCCATCCCGGGTGCGCAGGGTATTGCCTGCGGTTGCCTCATCGGTCGTGCTGCGTGCGTCGGTCATGCCGGCCTCCTTGTCCATGGCCCGCCGGTTGGCGGCCCTAGTGGCCATTGTGGCCCGATTCGACTCATGCACGCCGCGCTGTACGTTCAGGAAAGATGATCCGTAGAGTAAGATTGCTGCCGATGCATCATCGTTGTATCTCGTCTAGTTTATTTTTGGAGTCTTTATGCGTACCTCTCTCGCCCTCGCCGCCAGCCTTGCCCTGTTTGGCACGGCCGCCAGCGCCCAGAAACTGCCTGTCGTCGCCGAAGCGCCGCTGCGCGCCCATCTGGCTTTTCTTGCCGACGATCTGCTTGAAGGACGCGGCACCGGCCAGCGCGGCGGCGACCTGGCCGTGCGCTACCTGGAAACCCAGGCGGCGCTGGCCGGCTTGCAGCCACTGAAAGATGGCACGTATCGCCAGGGCCTGAAGATTGTCGGCAGCAAAGCCTTGCCAGACAGCACGGTGACTTTCAGCGCCGGCGGCAAGACCATCGCGCCCAAGTTTGGCGAGGGCATCGTGTTTGGCGCGTCGAACGGGAAGGAAAAAGTGGCGTTCGACGCCCCCGTGGTGTTTGCCGGCTACGGCATCGACGCGCCCGAGGAAAAATGGAACGACTTCAAGGGTGTCGACCTGAAAGGCAAGCTGGTGATCATGATGGTCAACGATCCGCAACCGACCGCGACGGAACCCAACCGCTTTGCCGGCAAGTCGCTGACCTGGTATGGCCGCTGGGTCTACAAGTACGAAGAAGCGCTGCGCCAGGGAGCGGCCGGCATGCTGCTGATCCATACGACGGCCTCGGCGTCCTACCCGTGGTCGGTACCGGCCAACGGCTTCGGCCATGAACGCTTCAGCCTGGCCGGCACCGGCAATGCCATGGAAGGCTGGCTGCAGGAAGACACGGCGCGCGCCCTGTTCCAGGCCGCCGGCCAGGATTTGGACGCACTGCGCGCCAAGGCCGAAACGCGCGAATTCCAGCCGGTGGCCCTGGACGCCACCGTCAAGGTCAGCCTCAACAGCACCATCCGCAGCATCGAGCAATTCAACGTGGCCGGCATCGTGCCCGGCACCGATGCCAAGCTCAAGGAAGAAGCCGTGATTTACTCGGCGCACTGGGATCACCTGGGCAAGGATGACGACGGTAGCGGCAAAGCCGGCAGCGACCATATCTACAACGGCGCGATCGACAACGCCTCGGGCGCGGCCGCCTTGCTGGCGATGGCGCAGGTGGCCGTCAAGCAACCGGCGCGCCGCACGCAGATCTTCCTGTGGCCGGCCGGCGAAGAAACCGGCATGCTGGGCGCTAACGCTTATGTGCGCGCACCGCTGTGGCCGCTGGCAAAAACCGCCGCCGACCTGAACCTCGACAGCATGAATTTTGTCGGCAAGACGCACGACATCGGTGTCGCCGGCGCCGAGCGCAGCAGCCTGTACGCCAGCGCCGCCAAGGTCGCCAAACGCATGGGCCTGCGCCTGGCGCCGGCGATTCCCGACCTGTCCGGCGCCTTCTACCGGGCCGACCATTTCGCCTTTGCCAAGGCCGGCATTCCCGCTTTCAACGTGGGCTCGGCCGTGTTCTCGGGCGACGGCTCGTTCGACTTCGTCAAGGACCCGAAAGAATCAAGCGCGCGCCTCGTTGCGTTCAAGAAAGACTACCATCAGGTCACGGACGAATATAACCCGTCGTGGGATCTGTCGGGCATGGTGCAGCAGGCGCAGTTCACCCTGAACCTGGGCTACGAAGTAGCCAACGACAAGACCATGCCGGTGTGGAACAAGGACGAGGCGTTCGGCAAAGTGCAGCGCTAAAAGCAACCCCATCGATTATCGGACAAGGACCAGCATGTCATTACAAAAAGGCCAGAAACTCAAGCTCGACAGCAACATGGTGGCGGCGGACCTCACCGTCAGCTGTACCGTCAAGGCGCCGTTCCATATCGACGTCAGCTGTTTCGGCCTCGATGCGAACGGCAAGTTGTCCGATGACGCTTACATGGTGTTCTACAACCAGACCGCCTCGCCCAAAGAGGAAATCCGCCTGCTGGCCGACGTGCCCGACAGCCAGTTCATGCTCCAGCTGGCCAGGCTGCCGGCGCAGATCGACAAGCTGGTGTTTACCGCCGCCATCGATCCGGCGCACAGCCAGACCATGCGCGAGCTGGGCAGCCTGGAATTTCGCCTGGGCGAACATGTGTTCCTCTTGAGCGGCGTTGATTTCAGCGGCGAAAAGGCGATCATGGTCGCCGAGCTGTACCGCAAAGATGGCGACTGGCGCCTCGGCGTCAACGGCCAGGGTTTCAATGGCGGCCTCGACGCCCTGCTGGTGCATTTCGGCGGCGCCCTCGCGCCCGCCGGTGCGATGGCGCCACCCGCAGCGGCAGCGGCGGCACCGGCCAGGGTCTCGCTGGAAAAACGCTTTGAACAAAAAGCGCCGCAACTGGTCTCGCTGGCAAAAATCGCCGGCGTCTCGCTGGCCAAGAACCAGCTGGAAAAGGTGCGCGCCAAGGTGGCGTTCGTGCTCGATGCTTCCGGCTCGATGTACGCTCAGTATGAGCGCGGCCAGGTGCAGGAAGTGGTCAACCGCGTATTTCCGCTGGGCGTGCACTTCGATGACGACGAGGAACTTGAAACCTGGGCCTTTGCGCTCAAGAGCAAGCAGCTGTCGAATGTCACCTTCGGCAATTTCAAGAATTATGTCAAGAAAGACAAAGGTGGCTGGCAGCAATGGATGAGCGACCTGCAGTCCCAGTACAACAATGAACCGTCAGTCATTCGGCAAGTGATCGAGCATTTTTCCGCCCTGGTGACGCCTGGCCCCGTGACCGAAAAGAAAGGCCTTTTCTCGTCGAAAAAAATATTCCCGAACGAATTTGCGCCCGCCATCGATGCGAAGACGCCGGTCTTCGTGCTGTTCATTTCGGATGGCGGCGTGTCGCACAACGAAGAAATCCAGTTCCTGATCCGCTGGTCCAGCACCTTGCCGATCTTCTGGCAATTCATCGGCATCGGCGGATCGAGTTACGGCGCTTTGGCAAAGCTCGATGACCTGTCCGGCCGCCATATCGACAACGCCAACTTTTTCGCCATCGACGATCTGCGCCAGATTTCGGAAGCCGAACTGTACGACCGCATGATGCAGGAATTCCCGGCATGGCTGAAGCAGGCGCGCGCCAAGGGCATGATCGGCAACTACGAGCTGTAGCTCAAATCGCCATGATCCGTTTCAGGTCGGTAAACGCCGTTTCATACAGGTGCTGGAAGGCGCCGACCATCACCTCTTCCACGCCTTCGGCGGCGTCGAACTGGCTAGCCCATTCGGCCACGCAAGATGATGCGCCTGGCTCGCCGGTGACACGCAGGGTGGAACGGTAGTTTTTGACGGGAATCGGGCCCGAGACGATGGTGTAGCTGTAGCTTTTGTCCGCTTCGCTGAAGCTTTGCAGGCGTTCGGCGATGATGGCGCCGTCCGTGGTTTTCAGGCGGCGCACGCGGCCGCCCTGCTCCGGCAAGCTGGTCTTGATCGAGCTCGACCACTCCGCCAGCGACTGGAAGCCGCCGATAAAATCCCACACGCGTTCGGCGCTTGCCGCCAGTGTCACAGAAACAGTTACTTGGGCCATCTTTAATTCGGTTCCTCATCCAGGTTTGCCGGGCGCCGAGGCGGGCCGGGCCGGCCGGAATGCCCGGCACAGGCGCTATTTTAGCGCCCATGCCGCGTTGCTGCCGAATGCTTACAGATTTTCTGACAGGAAAATGAGCGAATTGCCGTGCGCCTGCACCGACGCGCGCAGGTGGTAGCTATCGCGGTAATTGCAGTTGAAACCGTGTTCGGCGCCCGGGTAGACATGGATTTCCACTTCTTCGCGGCCGTCGAAACGTTCGGCGATGGCTTTTATGGCGTCGGCCGGGATATGGCTGTCGCTGCCGCCAAAATGCATCAGCAGCGGCACCTTGATCTCGTCGGCCAGGTCCAGCTTGTTCTGGATGCCGCCGCCGTAGTAGGCGATGGCGGTATCGACCAGGCCGGCCGCTGCCGCCTGGTACGACAGGCGGCCGCCGAGGCAGTAGCCGATCGAGGCGATCTTGCCATCGACTTCAGGACGCGCGCGCAGGGCGGCGATGGTGGCGGTGATGTCGACCAGCGCTTGCGGGTTGTCGGTAGCCTGCATCAGTTCGACGGCGCGCTTCCAGCCCGACTCGTCATAGCCCAGTTCGATATGCGCGCCTTCGCGCCAGAACAGGTCGGGCACCAGCACCACATAGCCGTCAAGCGCATATTGCTCGGCCACCGTGCGGATATGTTCATTGACGCCAAAAATTTCCTGCAACAGCACGATGCCTGGCCCTTTGCCGATATGCGGCACGGCCAGGTAGGCCTGGAAGGTAGCGCCGTCGGCGCCGGTGATATCGATCCACTGCGTAGTGATGCTCATGAAGACTCCAGTTCTGTGAGGGAAAGAAAAACAGAAAAGCATCTTACTGGTTTTTTGCGCTTCCTGCGCCCGCCCCGCCCCTGCCTTGTGACAGGCGACAATGCCGAAACGTCTGACAGAACCGTCGCGAGCGGCAGCGATTTGTGGCCGAGAAGCACAACTGTGCTTGAGCACAGTGAGCATCGCAGGCCGCAAAGCGCGACGCGCAGCAGCTTATGTCAGACGTTTAGTACATTTCGCGCAGATACAGTACCGGGCCCGACCTGAACACGCCGAACACCACCCGGCCCACGCTCGATGGCAGATAGGAAAAGCCGCCGACCGACACATCGACGCTGCCGGCCACGCGCGGCGGCTGCAGGGTCAAGCGTCCATTGCCTGCCAGCACACCTGTACCGAACTGATACACCTGGTCGGCCACCACCAGATTGCTGCAGACCACCTGCTTGAGGCAATTGGCCAGCACCACCTGGGCCTTGCCGAAACGGCTGATGCTGTCGGCCAGGTTGACGCGCCAGATATTGCCATCCCAGTACTTCAGCTGCACGTCCAGGCGGACGGGCAGCAATTCCGATCCGGAACTGTTGGGCACGGAAATAAAGCCGTTCACCACCGTCAGCGCCGCTTCCTTGCCCTGCGACGAAGGATTCGACGTGACCAGATTGCTGCCCGAATACGTAAAGTTGGCGCGCAACAGCACGCCGGTCGGCGCCGCCAGTATCGCGGCGCCAGCCGAGGGTGAATACGCGCCGGGAAATTGATAGGCCAGCACCTGGCGCGCCACGCCGTTGCTGAAGACGCTCACGGGCACGCCGGTCAGGGTGGTGCCGGCCGCGCTGCCATCGGTCAGCTTGCTGCCGGCCGGATTGGCCGGTGGCGCACTGATCAGATCCTTGGCATCGCGCGCCAGCAGCAGTACCTGCTGCGTGGTCAGGCTGGTATCCTGCTTGTCAAAATTTATGGTGGTGGCGTTTTGCAGGTTCTGCGCAGTGACCTTCAGCGCGAACGGCTGGCGCGAATACACAAACCGCGGATCGGTGCCGGTATCAGGGCAGGCCAGCTGGGCGCCGCACAGTGCGGGAAAACCATCGACAGGCATGATGACAGTATCGAGCGCCGTCTGGAAGTGATGCGGGATAAACAGCACATCGTTGCTGGCGCCCGTCGCCAGCGGCGTGACCGTACCGATTTTTTGCACGCCCAGGTAATTGCTCAAGGTGGCGGTGATATTGATGGTGCCGGTTTCCGCCCATGCCAGTGCGCTGCTCTTGAGCACGCCATTATTGAAACCGAGCGCGCCGCTCACTTCCGGGTCGGCATTGCCATTTTGCGTGCCAAACTTCGGCGCCACGTAGCCATGGCCCAGCGTCACCGCCGGCTTGATCGTTTCCTGGCCGAAATTGGGCGTGGTGGCGCCCGCCTTGTTTTGCGCCGTGACCGTCACCGATGTCACTTCCTGGCCGGCACGCTGCGGGCTGGCAATCGCGCTGAAGCCAAACTTGGCGGGCGCGACGATCACACTGCCGCTGCCTGACATCGTCAAACCATTGTCGGTGCCGCTGGTCGAGGTATAGGTCGCTGTCAAGCCCACCTGCCCGACATCCGCATACAGCATGTTCGGCGCCGCCACGCCTTCGCTATTGAATTTCAACAGAACGTCAGAGCCCGCCACGCTGCAGGCACTGCTGTTACTGGCGCCCAGCGACAGGTAAGTTCCATTCGTGCCCTGGATGCGCGCGGACAAGGTGCCGCTGGCCGGATTGGCATAGCTGCACCTGAGCTTGATGGTTTTATCCTGGTTGGCAAACAGCGGCACGCAAGCCTTGGGATTGCTGCCCGAAGCCTGCACCGCGCTGATCGACACCGGCTGCGCATCTTCCGCATAGCGCGGATCGGCGGTCACTTGCAAGCCGCTGCTGTTGAATGGCATCTGGCAGTTGGTGGTGTTGCCCGTGGTGCTGTTTTTGCACACCAGCGCGCCCGTGGTGGACGGCGTACTGGTCAGGCTCAGGGTGGCCGTGCCCCCCGCATATTGCGCCACCGTACTGTCGACGCTGCCGGTATTGCCCGTCTGCGCCGTGGCGCCGCCAGGCGACAGGACGACGGTCGCGCCATTGGTATAGACGCTGCCGCAGCTGGCGTCGGCACAGGCCTTGACGGTGACTTTTTCCGGAGAGCAGCTTAGCGCTGCGGCCGGGTGGGAGATTTCGAAGTGGTGGGGGCCGGATTGGACGCCGGGGCCGCATTTGGGGCCGTTGACGCTGTTGACCGGATAGCCACTACCGTTCGACACGCAACTGCAAGGATCAGCAGGCGTATAGGCCTTGCATGTTATGGTCTGGTAGACGCGGGTATCCCAATTCAAGGTGATGTGTTTGACGAGAGCCGTGCCGCTGATATATGCACCCGTCGCAGCCAGCGACACCTCGCCAGCGTCGACATTGCCATTAAGGGCCGTGCTTGAACCCAGTGACAAGGAAGTATCTGCCTTGACGTTTCCAGTAATCGTAATATTGGACGACCTCAACTCTATAACAGGAGAGGTCAGATTGCCCTTGATCTGATTACCCGAACCAACTACCAGCGAAGTACTAGCAGTAATATTACCTTCCACCTTGGTCTTGTCTGACGATATAGTTACTACCGGAGCAATAACGTTGCCGGTCAAATTACCTTCCGAAGCCAAGGTGAACGAACTCGTCGCGGTCACGCTGCCGGTAATGGTTACCTTGGAGCTGGCGGTAACCACCGTACCACTGACAGGACCACCAACATTCACTTCCGATTCCAGTTTGACCTCACCTCGAGAAGTAAGGCTACCACCTACCTTCGCATTAGACTTGACGTTAACAGAAGCCGCGCTGATAGCACCGGAAATAACTGTACGGGAACCAATCTCCAATCCATCACTGGCAGTGATACTTTTTGTGATCGTCACATCTGCGCTGATGGTGACTACACCACCCGTGATAGCGCCAGCGATATTCGAAAATGATGAAATTTTCACCTCGCCAGTGGCCGTGATATTTCCATTAATCTTGACTGGCGTGCCGCCAATGTTTACAGAGGCGGCCGTAATATTGGCGACTATCGTCTGATTACTTTGCGAGCCGACCTTGAAAGCACCACCATCAGCGATGATGGTTCCACCCGTCACCTTCAGATTGGGGGTGTCCGTATTGCTGAAATCAACATCCCCCTTGGCCCGTAACGTGGCCGTGCCGCTCATCGCCAAACCCTGGTTATACGTTATTATCACGGATCTGTTGACTGCCACGCTGATGCCGCTGGCAATCACAACATTGTCGGTATCCGCCATGATCAGGGACGCGCAGGTGTACGCTGTCTTGGCATCATTGACGTCGCAGCCCGCGACCGCGCCGCCATTGAAGTTCAGTGTTGCAGCCTGAACCATGCCAGTCCAGAGCGAGAAGAATAAAGCGGCAAGGAAAATGGGTATGCGCACGATGTCCGGCAATCTGATGAGTGGAAGAGGATACGGCCTGTGCTAATCTAGCGTGCAGCCATCATTGCATTATGGCAGCATTTCTTTCCTTTATCCCTATCGCATGATCAAGCCCACTCCCCAGTCCTTTCCCCTGCGCACTGTCGACATCATCATTTACCCGGGCTTCAAGGCCCTCGAAGCCATCGGTGCCATGAAGGTGTTTGATTATGCCAACACCCATCTGCGCCTGCGCAACTTGCCGGGTGGCTATGACATGCGCATCGCGTCCACCGCCATCGGTCCGGTGGAGTCCGACACCCTGATGAGTTTGCAGGCCAGCAAAGCCTTGTCGAGCACCAACCTGCCTGACCTGGCGGTAATCGTCGGCTGCCATAACGTCGAGCAGGTGCTCGATGAAATCCCGGCGATTGCCGCCTGGGTGGCGCAGGCGGCGCCGCGCATCGATACCCTGGCGGCGCTGTGCACGGGCTGCTTTTTCCTGGCCGAAGCGGGCGTGCTCGATGGCAAGCGCGCCGCCACGCACTGGAGCGCGGTGGACAGCCTGCGCCGGCGCTATCCGCAGGTCGACGTGAATGCCGATGCGATCTTTGTGCGGGAGGGAAACGTGTGGACCTCGGCGGGGGTGACGGCCGGCATCGACCTGGCGCTGGCGCTGGTGGAAGAAGATTTCAGCCGCGATATCGCCCTGGAGGTGGCGCGCGACCTGGTGGTGTATTTGAAACGGCCGGGCGGCCAGTCGCAGTTCTCGGTGCACCTGTCGAGCCAGATGACGACGCACCCGACCATACGCCAGTTGCAGGCATGGATCATGGAACACCTGGCCGACGACTTGAGCGTGCCGCAGCTGGCGGCCAGCCTGGCCATGAGCGAGCGCAATTTTACGCGCGTATTCCAGCGCGAAACGCAGACCAATCCCACCGAATTCATCGAAACGGCGCGCTTCGAAGTGGCGCGCCGGCTGCTGGAAGAAAATGTGTCGTCACTGAAACAGGTGGCCGCGCAGACTGGTTTGCACAGCGAAGAAAGACTGCGCCGGCTGTTTCACAAGAAACTCGGCGTCACGCCGCGCGACTACCGCGAGCGCTTTTCCAGCACCAGCCGCTAGCGCGATTTACCCGTGCGCACATGGCGCGTCGCCAGTTGCTGGCGATGCCATTCCAGCGGCGTAAACATCAGCGCGCACAACAAATACGTGGCCAGCAGCGCCAGCCAGATGACGGGCGTGGCGAGGATGGCGGCGTCGCGCCACCACAGCGCCAGCACGGCGGACAGACTCGCGCCGAGCAAGACGGGCAGCATGCGCCGCAAGGTCAGCAGATAGGCAGTGGCAAACATCATGGCTCCCGGTAGCAAGATTTACGCAGCGATGCCCTGACATTAGCAGGGGCGGACGCCGAAGTACAGCGCGCCGCCCCTGGCCTGCCGCAAGTGTTGCTTTAGTACAGCACCACCGAACGGATCGACTCGCCGCTCTTCATCAAATCGAAACCTTCGTTGATGCGTTCGAGCGGCAGGCGGTGCGTGATCAGGTCGTCGATATTGAGCTTGCCTTCCATATACCAGTCGACGATCTTCGGCACGTCGGTGCGGCCGCGCGCGCCGCCGAAGGCCGAACCGCGCCATTCGCGGCCCGTCACCAGCTGGAACGGACGGGTCGAGATTTCCTGGCCGGCGGCCGCCACGCCGATAATGAACGATTTGCCCCAGCCTTTATGGGTGCACTCGAGCGCCTGACGCATCAGGCTGGTGTTGCCGACGCATTCAAAACTGTAATCGGCGCCGCCGTCGGTCAGCTGCACGATGGCGTCGACCACGTTCTCCACTTCGTTCGGATTGATGAAGTGCGTCATGCCGAACTTGCGCGCGATCGCCTGGCGCGCCGGGTTGATGTCGATGCCGATGATCTTGTCGGCGCCGACCATTTTCGCGGCCTGGATCACGTTCAGGCCGATGCCGCCCAGGCCGAACACGGCCACGTTGGCGCCCGCCTCGACCTTGGCCGAGAACAGTACCGCGCCCACGCCGGTGGTCACGCCGCAACCGATATAGCAGACCTTGTCGAACGGCGCGTCTTCACGGATCTTTGCCAGGGCGATTTCCGGCACCACGATATAGTTGGAGAACGTCGAGGTGCCCATGTAGTGGAACAGCGGTTTGCCGTCCAGCGAGAAACGGCTGGTGGCGTCCGGCATCAGGCCACGGCCCTGGGTGCTACGGATTTTCTGGCACAGATTGGTTTTCTGCGACAGGCAGAATTTGCACTCGCGGCATTCCGGCGTGTACAGCGGAATCACGTGATCGTCTTTTTTCAGCGTTTTCACGCCCGGACCCACCTCAACCACGATGCCCGCGCCTTCATGGCCGAGGATGGCCGGGAAGATGCCTTCCGGATCGGCGCCCGACAGGGTGTAGTAATCGGTATGGCAGATGCCGGTGGCTTTCAGTTCGATCAGCACTTCGCCTTCGCGCGGGCCGGCCAGGTCGACTGTTTCGATGGTCAAGGGGGCGCCGGCCTTCCAGGCCACGGCTGCTTTGGTTTTCATGGGTTGCTCCTGCTCGGTTTCAGATGGCGCATTATGGCCTGCCGGCGCCGCGCGCGGAAAGGCACGCGTATAGATTGTCTGAAAACGCCGCGCCGTTGTCCGATCGTGCGGCAGCGAACGGAACAGCTGATTGCGGCAGGCGTATGCTCGCGACAGTTCACGCTCGCTTGCGAAGGATCAAGTCTGCCAGCGAAAAAATGAATGATTGTATTCCAACGCCGTCCATCATTTGACAGGCGGCTGCGTCGTTCCATCCCTGGAGACTGACATGCACAATCGAACTTCCCTCACGGCATTCAAACAATCCTTGCTGGCGCTGCTATTGCTGTTCAGCCTCGGCCTGCTGGCCTCGTGCGGCGGCCACCATGATGACGACGACGACCCGGCGCCCGGCCCCACCACCGGCAGCCTGGTGGTGACCATCAGCGGCCTGCCCGCCGGCGTGAATGGCGCCGTCACCGTCACCGGGCCGGCGTCGTACAGCAAGCTGCTGACGGCCACAACCACCCTGAACGACCTGGCGCCCGGTGCCTATGCCCTTGCCGCCGCCAATGTAGCCAACGGCACCAGCGGCCTGGCGGCCACGCCGGCCACCCAGCAAGTGCAGGTTGCCGCTGGCGCCACCACCAGCGCCAGCGTCGCCTACGCGGCCACGGCGCCGCTGGCACTGGCCTTGCAGGAGGTCGCCAGCGGCTTGCAGGCGCCGACCTTCCTGACCGCGCCGGCAGGCGACAGCCGCCTCTTCATCGTCGAACGCGCCGGGCGCATCCGCATCGTCGACAATGGCACCCTGCTGGCCACGCCGTTCCTCGACATCAGCAGCCGCACCACCACCGATGGCGAACGGGGCCTGCTGTCGATGGTGTTTCATCCGCAGTACGCCAGCAACGGCTACTTTTTCCTGTACTACACCGACCTGATCGGCAATATCGTCATCGAGCGGCGCCAGGTCTCGGCCGGCAACCCGAATGTCGCCGATGCGCAGGCGAGCGTGCAGATCATCTCGATTCCCCACCCCGGCTTCAGCAACCACAATGGCGGCCTGCTCAGCTTTGGCCCGGACGGCTATCTGTATGCGGCCACCGGTGACGGCGGCGGTGCCGGCGACCCATCGGGCAATGCGCAAAACACCAATCTGTTGCTGGGCAAAATGCTGCGCCTGGACGTCAACGCCAGCAGCATCGCGCAACCGTACGCCATCCCGGCCAGCAACCCGTTTGTGAATATGGCCGGCAGGCGCGCGGAAATCTGGGCGTATGGCCTGCGCAACCCATGGCGCTATGCCTTCGATACCACCGCGCAACTGCTGTATATCGCCGACGTGGGCCAGGGCCAGCGCGAAGAGGTCAACGTGGCACCAGTCGGCACGGCCGGCAACAATTACGGCTGGGACATCATGGAAGGTACGCAGTGCTACGACAGCGCCAGTTGCAGCCAGGCGGGGCTGGTGCTGCCCAAGGTTGAATACGGCCACGACAGCGCCGGCGGCTGTTCGATCACGGGCGGTTATGTTTACCGCGGCACGGCCCTGCCGGAACTGGCCGGCCACTATCTGTATTCCGATTACTGCAGCGGCTGGCTGAAGAGCTTTACTTACAGCAATGGCAGCGCGTCGGCCGTGACGGACTGGAGCATCACCAACGTGGGCAATATCCTGTCGTTCGGCCAGGATGCGCAGAAAGAACTGTACATGCTCAGCAGCAGCGGCAAGGTGTACCGCATCGTGCGCAAGTAATCGCGCAGGTGGTTTTTTCGACGCATGGCGGGGAAGCGGCTAGAATTGACATTCCCGCCACGTCCGGCGCACCCGATCAAGAGAGACCCATGGCCCGTTTGACACTTGAATTTCCCGAAGACCAATACTGCTATTCTTCGCAATTGACGGTGCGCACCACCGACATCAATGCCGGCAACCATCTCGGCAACGACTCCATGATCTCCATGATTTCGGAGGCGCGCGCCCGCTTCCTGTTCGAATTCGGCGTGCGCGACATCGAGGCCGATGGCACCGGCATCATCGTCACCGACCTGGCCACGACCTACCGCGCCGAAGCCCATGCGCGCGACCAGCTGCTGTTCGAAGTGGGCGTGATGGACTTCAACAAATACGGCGGCGACATTACCTTCCGCATCACGCGTCCGCGCGACAACACCCTGATCGCGATGGCCAAATCCGGCTTTGTGTTTTTCAATTACAAACGCAGCCAGGTCGTGCCCATGCCGGAAGAATTCGGCAGCAAATTTACCCAGGTGAACTGGATCGATTAAGAATCGGCCGGCTTATTTGCGCGGCACATTGAACGTCTTGGCGAACCATTCGTCGATCATCAGCTTTTCATAGCGCAGGCGCTCGCCGCTGGAATAACGGTTCATGCGGGTCAGGTAAGACATGTCGGACAGCTGCGCCTTGTCGCTCCTGATCACCTTGCCGTCCTGTTCCAGCTCATACGACAGGCTGATGCGCGGCCAGTCGACGCCGCCCGTCAGCACGCGGATCTCGTTCGCCGACCGCACGTGCGGATCTTCGCGGCCCGCCAGGTCGACATCGGTGACCACGATTTTCAAGCGCTGGCCGGCCGGCAAGGACGCGCCCAGCTTGTCGAAGTGGCGCGTCAATTCCGTCAATGCCTCTTCGCGCTTGCGCGGATCGAACGATATATCGGTGAATTGATCCGGCTTGTCATACAGCACTTCGGTATTGCCGGCAACCGTGGCAGCAGCCGGACTTTGCGCCCACGCGGCACCGGCCGCCAGCAAGACGGTTCCCGCCAGCAGCAGGTGCGTGATTTTCTTTTTCATGATCATCCCTTTCAAAAAACATCCGTGTCAAATATACGCGCATGTGCTTCCTTCGCCACCGGAATTCATACCTTGTTACGAAGTCGCGGCCAGGCGCCGCACCGGCGCGCAGCGACTTTTATCACGGTTTTATTGGCAATATTGATTAAAACAAAGTATTGTCTTGAAAATATAGTTGCATAAGCGATAAAGTATGCATGGCAATATTTCCATGTAGTTGAAAGCATTGTTGCATGGAAGTAGGACAATTTTTCTTGCCTGTTGTTAATACCATGCGCTCGGTCTACAATCGTCAGAATGCGCCCGGAAAATGCGCAACGCCAGTGGTGGCGCACAGGGATTGCCTGGCGCGTGGCGGTCAGTCATGCCCTTTAGCGGAACTCGCCCTTATGTCATTTTTGTCTTCAGCCTCGCCCAAGTTACCGCCGTGGAAAGTCTTGCTTGTCGACGATGAACCCGACATCCACGACATCACCAAACTGACACTGTCCCGTTTTCGGCTCGAAGGCCGCGCCCTGAGTTTCGTGCATGCCTACAGCGGCGCCGAAGCCAAGCAGGTACTGGCGCGCGAGGAAGGCATCGCGCTGGTGTTTCTCGACGTGGTGATGGAGCGCGAAGACAGCGGCCTGGAAGTGGCGCGCTGGATGCGCGAAGACCTGGGCAATCAATTTACCCGCATCGTGCTGCGCACGGGGCAGCCGGGCCAGGCGCCGGAAGAACGCGTGATCGTCAATTACGACATCAACGATTACAAGGAAAAAACCGAGCTCGACCGCACCAAGCTGTTTACCACCACCTTTGCCGCCCTGCGCGCCTACCGCGACATCATGAAGGTCGAGGAAGCGCGCCTGTCGCAGCTGCATTACCGCGAAGGCCTGGAGCGCGTGATCGCCGCCTCGGCGCATATTTTCAAGCAGCGCAACCTGCGCGACTTCGCCAGCGGCCTGCTGCAGCAAGTCGTCGCCCTGCTGCGCCTGGAAACCAGCATGCTGCTGCGCCTGCGCGGCGCAAGCGCCATCACCGGCGAACAGGACTATGAAATCCTGGCGCAGATCGGCGACACCGACGACGGCATGCTGAGCCCTGCACTGCTGTCGCAGCTGGATCACGCCAAGAGCAATAAAATCTCGCGCCTGCATGGCGACACCTATGTCGGCTATTTCCCGAACAGCAGCGGCAAGGCCTCCTTGCTGGTATTAAAAGGCGTGGAGGAAATTTCCGACCTCGACGCGCAACTGCTGGAAGTATTCTGCTCGGGCGTGGCGATCGCCTTCGACAATATCCTGCTGACCCAGGAAATCACCGACACCCAGGCCGAACTGATCCTGCGCCTGGGCGACGTGGTCGAATCGCGCTCGCACGAAGGCGGCAACCACGTGCGCCGCATGGCCGAAGTGTGCCAGTTGCTGGCGCAGGCGTCGGGCATGTCCGACGAAGAAACCATGGTCCTGCGCCACGCCGCGCCGATGCACGACATCGGCAAGATCTCGACCCCCGACGCGGTACTGCTCAAACCCGGCAAGCTCGACGCGGCCGAATGGGAAATCATGAAACAGCACCCGACGGTCGGCATGTCCATCCTCGACGGCTCGCAGCGCCCGCTATTGAAAGCGGCGGCCGTAATCGCCCACCAGCACCATGAAAAATACGACGGCAGCGGCTACCCGCAAGGCCTGGTCGGCGAGCACATCCACAAATACGCCCGCATCGCCGCCGTCGCCGACGTCTTCGACGCCCTGATGCACAAACGCTGCTACAAGGAAGCCTGGCCCCTGGAACGCGTGGTGGGTTACTTGCGCGAAGTCAGCGGCAGCCATCTCGATCCGCAGTATGTGGAGTTGTTGATTGCGAATCTGGATGAGGCGCTGGCGCTGAATCAGCGGTTTCCGGACTAGGCGGGGTTGCGGCAAACGTCAGGGATACGAAGGCAGACGCACGGCCTGGACAATAAGTGGATCTGACGGACAGGCAGAAAATGGCTGCGGCTCATCTAGTCATACGACGTTTGAGAAAATGGTGAAATTGATGAAGGTCGGCAATCAGCCAAGAGCGGAAAATTGCCAGGCACGCCAACAGAGAAAATAGCGGAATGGAAATCCCAAAAGAGCACCTCAAGTTGATGCGCGACCCAAATCGTATTTTTCCGCCAGTCACTAATGGTGATGATGTGCGTAGTGCAACGGTATGGCATTGCAAATACAAGAGCCTCAAACCGTTGGCTGCACTGCGCAACTTGGAAGAACTCGTGATCGCCACCTTTCCTGATGAATCTTTCGATTTTGTTGGGAGGTTCGAGAAGCTGCGCTTTCTGCGCATACTGCATATGCCAAAGATTAGCGATCTCGAACCACTGGCAAGACTTACACAACTTGAAATATTATCTTTATCAACGCTCCCGAGTTGGGACGCGTCTAGGAAAATCACGACCATTGCGTCGCTCGAACCGTTGACGTCACTTCCGGAGCTGGTGCATCTGGAACTTCTCGGTATCTGCCCGCAGGACAAGTTGCTGGCACCTCTCGAGAGGTGCAAACAACTGAAGTCGGCCCGGTTCTCGCAATACCCACAAGCTGAAACCTATCGCTTCTTTAATCGCACCAGCGTTTCCAGTCAGTTCAACCCCGTGGCCCGCCTTTCTTAACTCAACAATGTCCGCTTCGGGCGTTTGAGCCGCTCATGAGCGGACGTCGGTTCCATTTTAGCAATATGATATGCTGACCCGAAGGACCGGGTTCGGCCAAAAGCGGACCTGTTTGTAGAGACAAATGTTTAGAATTATGCTTAGGTAGTGATTGCTGCATTCCACAATTTTTACAAGGGCATATTTTGTCGATCTCACAACTTCTCTTAATCTTGGTATCGCTATTGATGATTTCTGCGCTGGCGTATTTCATCGGAAGGCAGACCAGAAAGAGTCCGGCTGCACCAGTGCCTGCTCAAAGTTTCCCCGCCTCGAGCGTGGTGGTCGAAGATGCTCCCAAACTGGAGATTTTTTCCATCGTTGACCAAACAGGCTCGGTGGTCGTTCAAACCAGTGAGGTTGCAGGGATTCCTCGCTATGCACGGCGCCTTTCCGCCGAAAGTCCATCGGTTCGTCAGGCCGCTCAGTTGGCGGCAGACGTGTTTAAAGGCGCGGTCAGCCTACCCGGTCGCTCAATAAACATCGTTTTTAGACCTGATGTTCAAGCTGGTCTTAAAGATGGTACCTACAGGTTAATGAAAACAACTGCGGGAGAGACCTTGGCAGATGCCGTGGATGCGACAGGGAAAATCGTCGCAAAGGGCCGCATCATAGAGACCGGGAAATTGCGTCAACTTGCTTCTGGAGGATTTCAGCTCGCTAGTATTGTTGTGGCTCAGTCTCACCTCGCAGATATTGAGCGGTCGCTTCAGGCACTACGTAGCGACGTGAAAGAAATACTCGATGATTTAGAGGCTAGCAATCTCGCCAATATTACAGGTAAAAGCAGTTACCTGTCAGACCTTGTTAAGCATGTAGCGCAATTGCCAGCGGTTGGTGAACTCCCTGTACATTTTGCAAACTCAATCCAGCAAATCGTTGTCGAATCGCACACTTTGAGAGATAAACTTCACGAAGATATTAAGGCGCTTATTCGTCGAGTCGAAAAACAGTCCGATCCGGACACTTTCGGAACAGAAAGTGTATACAAAGGCTTGCGAGTCCACGTAGACAAAGCCAACCAACTCCTCATTCGCCATGAGAAGCTGGCTCAACTTATGGCTATCCTAAACTACGCCGTTGCGTTTATCGATCCAGTCGGAAAAAATTTCTTCCGCGCAGATATGAAAACGGCATTTTGGAACGAGCTCTGTGACGGTCTCGCAAACCAGCTAGCTCGCAAGGCGGAACAACACCTCAGTAAAGCGCAATTTAACTCTGAGGACATGCTTACGCTGAGAAAGAAGGACATTGACAGAGACACCTCTGCCTTCCTTTTGAAGGCATATGACCAACAGTTAGCGTTCGACAAAACTATGAACGCTCTCATAAAGGACAACGAGCGTTACTTTGGTAAAAACGCTGAAACGCACATCACGCTCTCGTTTGATGATAATGGGTTGATCAAGGAAGCAGCTGTTCTTTGATCACGACCCTGGTTGTCTGAGGGGTTCGAATTCCGCGCGGTCGGTTTTATGGGCGAATCTAATTCGTTTCAACGACTTCATTTTAGTGAGCCCTCGGGTGGCCTCTAAATTTAAAAGTTTGATAACTACTATTCCCAATAGTGCAAGAACATTAGGAGCGTAAATTGATTGTCGAAAACACGTGGCATCGGGATCCTACGTCGCGGAAGAGCTTTGAATGGAACGTGACGCTTGAAGGAATAGAGCTGCAGCATGGCAATGAAAATCCGCTTTATGTCATCCCATGGCCGATATTTCAAGCAATATTTCAGCAAGCCCAAGCCTTGGCGCACGTGAATGGAAATGTAGTAGTTGCTGGTACACATCAGTCTGACCCCACCCCCGGCTCGGTCGGGGCGTGGGTGTTGCAGCAAGGATTCATACTGAGCACGGGATTATTGACCCCACGCCATCTGTCCTTCATTGGTCCGATTTTGGGGCGGATGGGTTTCATAACAAGGCAACTGAACGGAAATTCCATTCAATGGGTGTTCCCTTAGAGACGGTTTAATAACTTAGCGGAAATTTAGTCGATGCAGCAGCAACGATCCCATGGCTAGGTAAATCATGTTTTCCGAAACATAAATCCGCTGCTCATAGTCCCGCACTAGGTGCCGGTAACGCATCAGCCATGCAAACGTTCGCTCGACCACCCAGCGCCTTGGCTAAACAGCGAAACCTTGCTGCCCCTGCAGGCGCCGCACGATTTCCACTGTAAAGTCGAGGAACTCGGCCTTATCCATCAACTGTCTGCGGTCATATGCAGCATCCCCAAACAGATGCTTTACCCAAGGCCAGCGCTTGATCAAGCCGTCGAGCACCATCTGAGCACCATTGGAGTCGGCAATATCAGCTCGCGTCAGGCTCATCGCTAGCAAGCGACCATCCGTGTCGACCGCGATATGGCGTTTGCGCCCGCTAAGTTTCTTGTTGGCGTCATAGCAACTCGTTCGTGCCCCTGGCGCTTTCACGCTCTGGCTATCGACAACACCGCCACTCGGTAGCGCCTCCCGCTCATTGCACAAGCGATCAAGCATCAGTGCCAAGTCATGAATGGTGCGAAACAGCATGCGCCACTCGCATCCAGACCGCACCATGTAACGCAGCGCATTGATCACTGCGCTCAGATCCGTCTTGCGAGATCTTCCTTCTTTGCTTGCTTCGGCAGCAGCGGAGCGATCAGATGCCACTCTTCATCTTTCACATCCGTAGGATAACCACGTTTGAGCGAAGTCCTTACCTGTTGATGCTTGCTACGATTCTTTTGCGTCCACATGCCAGCTACTCCAAAACCTCAAAGACGCTTTGACACAAAAGTTGCTATGAAGTTTTTAAACCGTCACTTCGGGGCGACAGCAGCCACTCCTCAAATAGCCAAGTGCCCCTGCCCTGGCAATACGCACACCAGCAAACCAAGTTTCGCCCCAAGACCCCAACCTGGGCACTCCGGGCCAAGCGGGCCTGAAAAATGTCGAGGGCAAGGCGCGGCGACGCAGACAGTACGCATGTACGGCAAGGAAGCCGCAACGCAGCCATCGGCATTTTCTCAGGCCCGCGTCTCCGGCCCGCTGTTTTCAAGTTTTCAAGTAGCAAACCACGCTTCGGCCCAAGCCCCCAACCTGGGCACTCCGGGCCAAGCGGGCCTGAAAAATGTCGAGGGCAAGGCGCGGCGACGAAGACAGTACGCATGTACGGCGAGGAGCCGCAACGCAGCCATCGGCATTTTCTCAGGCCCGCGTCTCCGGCCCGCTGTTCAAAGCCTTTTCAAGCACTCTTCGGTTCCAGGGGAAAACGTATCGTGTAGTGCAACCCCATCCCCGGCGCACTCGCCACCTTGACCGTCCCTCCCAGCGGCCCCGTCACCAGGTTATACAAAATATGCGCCCCCAGCCCACTCCCACCCGACCCACGCTTGGTCGTGAAAAACGGATCGAATAGCTGGCCGAGGGTGGCGCTGTCCATGCCCATGCCATCGTCGCTATAGTCCAGCGCCAGCATCTCGCCATCGCTGCGGGCGCTGATGCGTATCTTGCCCGGCTCGCCTTCCGCAAAACCATGCACCATCGAATTGACCACCATATTGGTGACGATCTGCGAAATCGCCCCCGGATAGCTGCGCAGTTGCAGTTCGGGCGCGCATTCGACTTCGACCTTGATCGGCTTGCCCTTCAGCTTGGGCTGCAGCGACAATAAAATTTCGTCGAGATACTTGCGCAGGTTGAAGCTGCGCATATCGTCCGACGACTGGTCGACGGCCACCTGCTTGAAGCTGCGCACCAGCGCGGCGGCGCGCTGGGTGTTGGTGGTCATGATGCGCAGGGTCTGGTCGATAATGCCGAAAAACTCCTGCAAACCGTCTTCGTCGAGCTGGCCGCTTGCCAGGTCCTCGCGCGTCAGTTTCAGCTCCTGCACCAGGTGGCTGGTGGCCGTCACGCAGATGCCCAGCGGGGTATTGATTTCATGCGCCACGCCGGCCACCAGGCGGCCCAGCGAGGCCAGTTTTTCCTGGCGCACCAGTTCCGACTGCGCCTCCTTCAAGGCTTCCAGCGCACTGTTCAGGGCCGCGTTCTGCTCTTCCAGGGTTTCCTTGGCCTGGCGCATGGCGCGGTCGGCCTGCACGCGGGCGATCGCCACCGCCACATGGCTGGCCATGAAAGCCAGCACGTCCAGTTCGGCCTGGCCATACACCACCGACGCGTCATAGCTTTGCACGATGATCACGCCATACGCGCGCTCGCCCAGCAGCATCGGCGCGCCCATCCAGCTGGCGATGCCGACATTGCCCAGCGGCTCGTTCATTTCGCCGCTGGCCACCAGCGCCGCATAGCTGCCGGCATCGAGCAGGCAGGGCTGGCGCCGCGCCAGGACATAGGAACTCATGCCGACGCCATAATGAAAGCGCTTGACGGGCGCCTGCGCATCTTTTTCATCGACAAAATACGGGATGGTGATCTCGGCAGTGTCCGGGTGGTACAGGGCGATCAGGAAATTCTTGGCCGTCACCAGCTCGCTGATAATCACGTGCAGGCGCGCATACAGGGTGGCGGCGTCGGCCGCCTGGGCCGACAGGTTGGCGATTTCAAACAGCGCATGCTGCAGGTTTTCCGCGCGTCGCCGCTCGGCCACTTCATGCGCCAGCAAAGCCGTGCGTTCCTGCACCGCTTTTTCCAGCCGGTCCATGCTTTGCAGGCCTTGCAGCGCGCTCGACACATGGGTGGCGATCAGCGCGAACAGGGCCTGGTCTTCCAGGCTGAAGCGGTGCTCGGCATCGTAACTCTGGATCACGATGGCGCCCAGCACCTGGTGCTGCTGGTCCAGCAGCGGGCAGCCGATCCAGTGCTCGGCCGCCGTGCCGCCGCCCCAGGAGGCGCCGCCGTCCACATGCATGGCCGCGTCGCCGGCCGTCATCACCAGCTGCTTGCCGTTGACGATGACCCAGGCCGTGGGCGACTGCCCGGCGCCGGCCAGGCGCACCACTTGCCCGGCATCGGGCGCGCTGTCGAACTCGTCGACGAAATACGGAAAGCGCACGGTGCCTTCGTCGCGGTCGCTCAAGGCCACGTAAAAATTGGCCGCATACATGATGCGTCCCAGCGCCGCATGCACGGCTTGCAGGAAGTCGGCGATATCGCTGCAGGTGCTGGAACGCTGGCCGATTTCCAGCAATACGGTTTGTACCGCTTCCAGGCGGCTGAGACGACTTTCCATGGGGTTCCCTGACTGCTGCTGAAATAATTCCAAAAATCAATGTTAGCAGTTCAGTTGCCCCTTGGCACGCTAAACCGGCAAGCATTTGCCAGCATCGGCCGACAGTGGCTACACTAGCGACTCTTCCACGCACGATTTCCCCATGACCACACCGCTCCGCGCCGCAGTCCGCCCTTACACACTTGCCGGCCTGCTGTTGTTTTCGGCCTTCGGCATGCCGCCCCTGTGCGCCGCGCCGGCAAAGGTACCGACCGCGCAGACGGCCGATGGCGGGCGCTATTTCGGCCCGCTGGTCGACGGCAAGATGCACGGCAAGGGGCGGCTGGAATATGCGAGCGGCGCCTACTATGAAGGCGGCTTCGAGCGCGGCGTGTTCAGCGGCCAGGGCAGCTTGCGCCAGCCTTCGGGCGTGCGCTACGAGGGCCAGTTCCGCCTGGGGGCGTTCGAGGGGCAAGGCCGCTACACCTCGCCCAAGGGCGAAGTCTATGCGGGCAATTTCAGCAAGGGCAATTTCGACGGCCAGGGCAGCTACCAGGGCCTGGACGGCAGCTATGTGGGCGCGTTTCGCAACTGGAAGCCGCACGGCGCGGGGGTGCTGACCGACAGCGACGGCATGGTGTTCCAGGGCACGTTCGTGCAGGGCCAGCCGCAGGGCAAGATGCAGGTACGCACGCCCGACGGCATCGTCTACACAGGCGAACTGAAAGACTGGAAGTTCGATGGCGAAGGCGTGTTGCGTACCGCCGAGGGCGACGAATACAAGGGCCACTTCAGCAATGGCCTGTTCGATGGCGCCGGCGTGCTGCGCTATGCGCATGCCCAGCCGGACGGGCGTACCAGCGACAGCGGCAACTGGACCGAAGGCCAGCTCGACGACCCGGCCCTTGAGAAACTCACGCGCGACAATATCGAACTGGCGCTGTACAACCAGCCGGCCCTGCTGGAAAAAACCTTGAACAGCGTGCTGCCGCGCGACCCGGCGAAGAAGATCAATCTGTACCTGCTGGCCGTCGGCGGCGATGGCGCGCAGGAAGTGTTCCGGCGCGAAACGGCCTTCGTGCAGCGCCAGTTCGACCGCGACTATGGCACGGCCGGGCGTTCGATGGTGCTGGTCAACAGCCGCAATACGGTGGCACAGCAGCCGATGGCCACCCGCACCAGCATCCGCGCCAGCCTCGACGCGCTGGGCGCGAAAATGGACAAGAACAACGACGTGCTGTTTCTGTTCCTGACCAGCCACGGCTCGGCCGACCACCAGCTGGCGCTGGCGCAAAACGGCATGGACCTGCACAGCCTGCCCGCGCAGGAGCTGGCCGGCATGCTGAAACACAGCGGCGTCAAGTGGAAGGTAATCGTCGTCTCGGCCTGCTATTCGGGCGGCTTTATCGCGCCCCTGAAGGACGACCATACCCTGATCATCACGGCCGCGCGGCCAGACCGCACCTCGTTCGGCTGCGACGACCAGGCCGATTTCACCTACTTCAGCGAAGCGTATTTCAAGGAAGCCTTGCCGACTTCCGCTGGCTTTGCCGAAGCGTTCGAGAAAGCCAAGACGCTGGTGCGGGCGCGCGAAGCGCAGGACTTCAAGGACAGCGGCGAAGGCGAAGAGGAACACTCCGAGCCGCAAATCTACCAGGGCAAGGCGATCGCCCAGCAACTGAAAACATGGCGCGCCCAGCCACGTTAAATTCGGTACAATGGGCGCAGCCATGAAAAAATTCTTCCTGCTCCTGCTGCTGTTCGTGCTTCCGCTCCAGATGTCCTGGGCCGCGGCGAGCGCGTATTGCCTGCACGAAGAAGGCAAGGCGGCCCAGCACCTGGGCCACCACAGCCACCAGCACAAGGCCAGCGCCGGCGACGAACCGCAAGCCGACGCCGGCAAGGACCTGAAAACCAAGACCAAGGCGCACAGCGACTGCAATGTCTGCCATGGCATCGGCCACGCCTGGCTGCCGCCCGGCGCCAGCATGCCCGTGTTCGACACGGCCTCGCTGGCCATCGATACTTCCTCTTTCCTGTACGTCTCGCATATTCCCGATGGGCCCAAGCGGCCCGACTGGTCGCCGGTCATCGTCTAGACCGGCGGGATTTTTCCACTGTTACAGCATGCGCCGCGCTTGATGCGCGTGCATGGCTGCGCGTCCCGTCGAATTGTCATCCTGTTTTTCGGAGAATTCGATGTACCGACTCATCTATTGCTTATTGCTGGGCATTACCATGCCCGCCCACCTCCACGCCGAGGCGCAGCAGGAAGCGCCCGGCCCCCTGACCCTGGCCGCCGCGCTGCAACTGGCCGAGGCCGGCAACCCCACCCTGTCGGCCGCGCGCCACGAACTGGCGGCCCAGGGCGGCGCGCTGCAACAGGCGCAAGCGCTGCCCAACCCCGAACTGCAAACCGTGGTCGAAGATACGCGCCGCGCCACGCGCAGCACCACCGTGCAACTGAACCAGCTGATCGAACTGGGTGGCAAGCGCGGCGCACGCGCCACGCTTGCCCTGCGCGGCCAGGACCTGGCGCAAGCGGCCCTGGCCACGCAAGCGGCCGACACGCGCGCCGCAGTTACCACCGCGTTTGTCGACGTGCTGGCCGCGCAGGAAGGCTTGCGCCTGGCCGACAGCGCACAGGCGCTGGCGGCGCGCTCCAGCGAGATCACGGCGCGCCGCGTGGCGGCCGGCAAGGCGTCGCCGGTGGAGGCGCCGCGCGCCAAGGTGCTTGAAGCAAGTGTGCGGCTCGAAGGAAATCTGGCGCGCGGCAACCTGACCCAGGCACGCCAGCGCCTGGCCGCGCTGTGGGGCGCCGGCACGCCACGGTTTAGCCATGCCGAGGGACGGCTCGACGTGCTGCCGCCGCTGCCCTCGCCGGCTGAACTGGCGGCGCGATTGGATGCCTCGCCAGGCGTGCGCCAGGCGCGCAGCCACCTGGCGCAGCGGCAAGCCATGCTGGACGTGGAACAGCGGCGCGCCACGCCCGACGTCACCGTCAGCATCGGCATGAAACGCTCGGAGGAACTGGGCCGCAACCAGGCCATCATCGGTCTGGCCCTGCCGCTGCCGCTGTTCGACCGCAATGCCGGCAACAAGCTCGATGCCCTGCGCCGCAGCGACAAGGCCGGCGATGAACTGGCCGCCATCCAGGTGCAGCTGCAAGCGGCGCTGGCGCAGGCGCGCGAGCGGCTGGCCACCGCCAGGCTGGACGTGGAGAGCCTGCAAAACGAGATCGTACCCGGCGCGCAAAGCGCCTGGGACGCGGCCAGCAAGGGCTTCGAGTTCGGCAAGTTCGCCTTTCTCGACGTGCTCGACGCCCAGCGCACCTTGCTGCAAGCCAAAAACCAGACCCTGCGCGCGCTGACCGAAGCGCACCACGCGGCCGCCGAACTCGAGCGCCTGCTGGGCGCCCCCGTGACTATGCAAGAAAGCCTCCCATGAATATCACATTGAGCAAAAAACAGCTGATCGCCATCGCGGCCATCCTTATCGCCGGCATCGTGCTGGCATTTCTGATCCTTGGCACCGGCGGCGGCTCCAGGGACGACCATGCGCATGAAGAAGAGAAACACGGCCATGCCGAAGAAAAAACCGCGCCACCAAGCGAAGGACTGTTGCCGCTGAATGCCGAACAAGCCAGGGCGGCCGGCGTGGTGATCGCCACCGCCGCGCCGGGCCGCATCCAGACCAGCGTCGCCCTGCCCGGCGAAATCCGTTTCAATGAAGACCGCACGGCGCACGTGGTGCCGCGCCTGGCCGGCGTGGTCGAGGCCGTACATGCGGACCTGGGCCAGCTGGTGAAAAAGGGGCAGGTACTGGCCGTGATCGCCAGCACCGAATTATCCGAACAGCGCAGCGCACTGCTGTCGGCCCAGCGCAGATTGTCGCTGGCGCGCGCCACCTACGAGCGCGAAAAGATGCTGTGGCAGGAAAAAATCTCGGCCGAACTCGATTACCTGCAAGCCCAGCAGGCGTGGCGCGAAGCGGAAATCGCGGTGCAGAACGCGCAGCAGAAACTGCAGGCGCTGGGCGCCGTGGCCAGTAGCAAAGGTCCGCTGAACCGCTATGAAATCCGCGCGCCGTTCGACGCCATGGTGCTGGAAAAGCACATCACGCTCGGCGAAGCCGTCAAGGAAGACGCGAATATCTTTGTCATCTCCGACCTGTCGACCGTGTGGGCCGAAATCGCCGTGCCGGCCAAGGACCTGGCCACCGTGCGCGTGGGGGGCAAGGTGCTGGTGAAAGCCTCGGCCTTCAACGCCAGCGCCAAGGGCACGATTACCTATGTCGGCGCGCTGCTCGGTGAACAGACGCGCACGGCCAAGGCGCGCATCAGCCTGCAGAATCCCGACATGGCCTGGCGCCCGGGCCTGTTTGTCAGCGTGGAAGTGATCGCCGGTGAACAGGACGCGCCGGTCACGGTGCAGAGCACGGCGATCCAGTCGGTGGAAGACAAGCCGTCCGTGTTCGTGCAGGTCAGGCAAGGCTACCAGGCCACGCCGGTGACGGTGGGCCGCAGCGACGGCCAGCTGACGGAAATCACCAGGGGCCTGGCGGTGGGCACGACATACGCGGCGCAAGGCAGCTTTACCTTGAAATCCGAGCTGGGCAAGGCGTCCGCCGGCCACGAGCACTGATCGACCAGAACAGGGACACCATCATGTTTGAACGCTTGATCCGCTTTGCCATCGCGCAGCGCTGGCTGGTGATGCTGGCCGTGGCCGCCATGGCCGCCTTCGGCATCTACAGTTATCAGCAGCTGCCGATCGACGCCGTGCCCGACATCACCAATGTGCAGGTGCAAATCAATACCGCCGCCGCCGGCTACTCGCCGCTGGAAACCGAGCAGCGCATCACCTTTCCGATCGAAACGGCGATGGCCGGCCTGCCGAAGCTCGAAGAAACCCGTTCGCTGTCGCGCTATGGCCTGTCGCAGGTGACCGTGATCTTCAAGGACGGCACCGACATCTATTTTGCGCGCCAGATGATCAATGAGCGCCTGCAGGAAGCGAAGGAAAGCCTGCCGGCAGGCATCACCCCGAAGATGGGGCCGGTCTCCACGGGCTTGGGTGAAATCTATCTGTGGACGGTGGAAACCAGGCCGGGCGCAAAAAAACCCGACGGTACGCCGTACACGCCGACCGACCTGCGCGAAATCCAGGACTGGATCATCAAGCCGCAGCTGCGCAATGTGCTGGGCGTAACGGAAATTAACGCCATCGGCGGCTACGCCAAGCAATACCAGGTGGCGCCCCATCCGGACAAGCTGGGTTCCTACGGCATCAGCCTGCAGGAAATCGTGGCGGCGCTGGAGCGCAACAACAGCAATGTGGGCGCCGGCTATATCGAACGCCAGGGCGAGCAGCTGCTGATACGCGCGCCGGGCCAGGTGGGTAATCAGGACGATATCGCCAATATCGTGGTGGCCAACCGCGAAGGCGTGGCGATCCGCATCCGCGACGTGGCCGAGGTCGTGATCGGGCGCGAACTGCGCACCGGCGCGGCCACCGAGAACGGGCGCGAAGTGGTGCTCGGCACCGTGTTCATGCTGATCGGGCAGAACAGCCGCGCCGTGTCGCAGGCGGTCGACCGGAAAATGGTCGAGATCAACCGCAGCCTGCCGGAAGGCGTGCATGCCGTCACCGTGTATGACCGCACGGTGCTGGTCGACAAGGCCATCAATACGGTGAAGAAAAACCTGCTGGAAGGGGCGGTATTGGTGATCGCCATCCTCTTTATGTTCCTGGGGAACATAAGGGCCGCGCTGATCACGGCGATGGTGATTCCACTGGCCATGCTGTTCACATTTACCGGCATGGTGCAATACCACGTCAGCGCCAACCTGATGAGCCTGGGCGCGCTGGACTTCGGCATCATTATCGATGGCGCGGTGGTGATCGTGGAAAACTGCGTGCGCCGCCTTGCTCATGCGCAGCAGAAGCTGGGCCGGCGCCTGACCCTGCCGGAGCGTTTTGAGGAAGTATTCGCCGCATCGCAGGAAGCGCGCCGGCCGCTGCTGTACGGCCAGTTGATCATCATGGTGGTGTATCTGCCGATCTTTGCGCTGACCGGGGTGGAAGGACGCATGTTTACGCCGATGGCCTTGACGGTGGTAATTGCCCTCTTGGGCGCGATGCTGCTGTCGATCACCTTTATTCCGGCCGCCGTCGCCTTGTTTATCGGCGACAAGGTGGCGGAAAAGGAAAACGCCATCATGCGCGCGGCCAAGCGCTGGTATGCGCCGGCGCTCGATAAAGTGATGGGCAACACGCCGGTGGTGCTGGTGTTCGCGGCGGTGGCGGTGCTGCTGTCGGGCCTGCTGGCGACGCGCATGGGCAGCGAATTCGTGCCCAGCCTGAACGAGGGCGATATCGCCATCCAGGCACTGCGCATTCCCGGCACCAGCCTCACGCAATCGCTGGCGATGCAGCAGCAGCTGGAAACCAGGCTGATGAATAATCACAAGGAAATCGAGCGCGTGTTCGCCCGCACGGGAACGGCCGAGATCGCCTCCGACCCGATGCCGCCGAATATTTCGGATGGTTACATCATGCTCAAACCACGCCCGCAGTGGCCGCAGCCCAAAAAGCCGCGCGAGCAGTTGCTGGCCGAAATCGAGGCGACCGCCAACAGCCTGCCGGGCAGCAACTACGAGTTTTCGCAGCCGATACAGCTGCGTTTCAATGAGCTCATTTCCGGCGTGCGCAGCGACGTGGCCGTCAAGCTGTATGGCGACGACATGGCCGTGCTCGACACCACGGCGGCCAGCATCGCCGGCGTGCTGGGCAAGGTGGCCGGCGCCACTGAAGTGAAGGTCGAGCAGACCAGCGGCCTGCCGATGCTGACAGTGCAGATCGACCGCGAGCAGACGGCCCGCTATGGCCTGAACATGGCCGACGTGCAGGCGGCGATCTCGACCGCCATCGGCGGCCAGCAGGCCGGCACCCTGTTCCAGGGCGACCGCCGTTTCGACATCGTGGTGCGCCTGCCCGACAGCCTGCGCAGCGACCTGGAACAACTGAAGCGTTTGCCGCTGGCCCTGCCCCAGGGCGCCAGTACGGAAGGCCGCGCGCGCTTTATTCCGCTCGGCGAAGTGGCCAGCCTGCAAGTGGCGCCAGGGCCGAACCAGATCAGCCGCGAGGACGGCAAGCGCCGCATCGTCATCAGCGCCAATGTGCGCGGGCGCGATATCGGTTCGTTCGTGGCCGACGCCACGCAGCAGCTGCAAGCCCAGGTGAAAATACCGGCTGGCTACTGGACCAGCTGGGGCGGCCAGTTCGAGCAACTGCAGTCGGCCACCGCGCGCTTGCAACTGGTGGTGCCGCTGGCCCTGGGCCTGGTGTTCATTTTGCTGTTTGCCATGTTCGGCAATGTGAAGGATGGCTTGCTGGTGTTTAGCGGCATTCCGTTTGCGCTGACGGGCGGCATACTCGCGCTGTGGCTGCGCGACATACCGCTGTCGATCTCGGCGGCGGTGGGCTTTATCGCCCTGTCCGGCGTGGCCGTGCTGAACGGGCTGGTGATGATCGCCTTTATCCGCCAGCTGCGCGAACAGGGTTTTACCCTGCACGATGCGATCCGCGACGGCGCCCTGTCGCGCTTGCGGCCGGTGCTGATGACGGCGCTGGTGGCGTCACTGGGTTTCGTGCCGATGGCGATCGCCACCGGCACCGGCGCCGAAGTGCAGCGCCCGCTGGCCACGGTGGTAATCGGCGGGATCTTGTCGTCGACGGTGCTGACGTTGCTGGTGCTGCCGCTGCTTTATCGGCTGGCTTACAGGAGAGAGACGAATGGCACCAACGATGTTGTCGGGTTACGCGCTTTGCGCTAACCCGACCTACGTTTCATGCCGGAGCGTAGGTCGGATTAGCGGGGCGCAGCCCCGCTAATCCGACAACATTGTTGGCCGGGGCCGATATTGGTGCCTCGCGTAATCCGACAACATCGTTGGCCGGGGCCGGTGGTGGTGCCGGGTCAGGGTTTCCGGTAACCGCCTTCGATCCAGTTGGCCGCCGCGGTCGCGTTGAATTTGAACGCGGCCGGGGCGCGTACTTTGGCGATCTGTTCGCCGTCGGCGTCATACGCGCTCAGCTCGGCATACGGGTGTTCTTCGTCGGGCACGATGTCGAACATGACCTTGACCTGGCCTTCGTCGGTGGCTACGTACAGGCTCTTGTGCAGTTGCGCGTGCAGCTGCTGTTCGTGGCGGCGCAGCACCTCGGACGCGGTTTTCACCAGGGTGTTAAAGGCGTTGACGTCGAGCGGTTTGGGATTTTTCTTGTCGCGGCCCATGGTCCACGGGCCGACCAGGGCCGGTTCCGGTTCGCCATCCTTGATCATGGCCACCGCCCAGCCTTCGTCTTCCTCGTTCTTGATCACGCGCGCGGTCCAGCCGTTGCCGGTCCACAGGCGCGGCTCCTGAATCGGCGCGTCGCTGTCTTGCTCATCTGGCTCGGAAAACTCGGGAAGATCGGTACTCATGGCGGTGCTCGTGATGGAAGGTGGGGCCTGCATGATAGACGAAATCGCCCGCCCGTGCCGCGTTTGGCACACTGCAAACAGCGTGCCGCCCCACCTTTTCACACCCCGCTCAGCACATCGACATGGCGGGCCGCGCCGGCCAGGTCAGCGGTGGCCCCGGCGGGGTCCAGCGCGGGTCGATGGCCGGCAGCGGCACGCGGTAATTGTATGGAGTGATGATAATCGGCGGTATCGCCGATGGCGCACCGACAGGCTCGGCGCAAGACTTGACGGCGCTACGCTGGCGCGTGATTCGACGGTGTTGCGGGGATAGCGATTGATCCCCGTTCGCTGCAGTCACAAGCATGGTGCCCTCCTTGCAAATGTGAGTGTTCAGTATAGGTCGCGATGCGCGTATTGCAAGAAAAGAAAACTTGTTTGACACCACTATCTGATCCGGCCGCATGCCATCCATGCCGCGAAAACGACCGCCTGTCGCACGTGGCTGGCAGGGCCAGCGGGGCGCCGCTACAGTGTGAACATGTTTCTTCCTTACTCCACCTGCCTGAGGCCCGCCATGAAAAAAATACTCGCTTTTGCCCTGATCCTCGTACTGGCCTGCCTGTTCCTCGACAAGATCGGCGCCAGCGACATGCACATGCAGTTCAATGGCGACGATTTCGACGGCCCCCTGGAATGGCTGTTCGGGCTGGTGTTTGCCGGCGGCGGCCTGCTGATCGCACTGATCGCGCTGGTCTGCGCCGCGATAGTGGTGGGCGTGGTGGTGGCCGGGGTCGGCGTGTTCATGGTGGCCGGCGTAGTGCTCGGCGGGGGCGTGCTGGTCCTGGTGCTGCTGGCCTGCAGCGCGCCGGTCCTGCTGCCGCTGCTGGTGATTGCCGCCGTCATCTGGCTGCTCTCCAGCCGCAGCCGCAAGCAGGCGCGGGCGCACCGCGCAGGCCTGTGATCAACTGGCCATGAACTGGCTCAGCACGCCACCGCTCCCGCCATCATGATGCTCGACCCGGTTGCGGCCGCCCCGCTTGGCGCGGTACAGCGCTTCATCGGCGCGCGCCAGCACCGCATCGCAACCGGCGTCGGTGCCGCTCATGGCCGCCATGCCGATGCTCACCGTCACGCACAGCAGCACCCCACCGTCGATGCTGAGCGAACTGTCGGCCACGCGGGCCCGCAGGCGCTCGGCAAACACCGCCGCCGACGCCATGTCGGTGCCCGGCAACAGGATGGCGAATTCCTCGCCGCCCACCCTGCCCGGCACATCGACCTTGCGCTGCGCCTGGCATATCAGCGCGCCCAGATGGCGCAGCACCACGTCGCCCACCGCATGGCCGTGCTCATCGTTGACGCGCTTGAAATGATCGATATCGAGCATCAGCACGGTGGCCACGCTGGCCAGTTCACGCTGCAAGCGCGCATGTTCGTTGGCCAGGGACGTCATGAAATGGCGGCGGTTCGGCAGCCCCGTCAAAAAGTCGGTGGTGGCCAGTTGCAGTAGCTCGGCATTCATGCGCTTGCGTTCGGTGATATCGAGCGAGGACACCATCACGAAATCCAGGCTGTCGGCGTGGCCCGGCATCACCAGCAGGCTCAGTTCGTTTTGCCGCACCGCGCCATCGAGGCGTACATAACTGCTCTCGCATTCGTACACATGGGCGCCGCCGGCCAGCGCCAGCAGCGCCGCGCCGAACGCCGGCAAGGCGGCCTCGTCAAAATTTTGCGCCAGGCCCAGCCTGCCGCGCCGCTGGTCGTCCAGGTTGGCCCGCACCTGCGCCAGCGCGGCGCCGTTGGCGTCGATAATGCGCACCAGGCCGGCCAGTCGCCTGAGTTCGTCGGGACGCTGCTGGAAATACGCCGGCAAATCCTGCACGCCCGGCTGCTTGAGAAGATCGAGCGCCTCGCGCACGGCCGACCAGTCCTGTTCCCACAAGGCCACCGGCGCATGGTCGTACAGGCTGCGAAAACGCGCTTCGCCAGCGCGCAGCGCCTGCGCCACCTGCGCCTGTTCGATCGCCATGCCGGCCAGGTGCGCCGCTTCGGCCAAGCGCGCCAGGTGCGAGGCGCCCGGCGCCAGCGGCTGGCGGTGATAGGCCATCAGCACCCCCAGCAGCTTGCCCGAGCCGCCGCGCACCGGTTCGGCCCAGCACGACTGCAGCCCGGCCTGCGCCGCCAGTTCCATCTCGCCCGGCAGTTTTTCGGCCGCGCGCAGGTCGGGCACGCTGATACGCTGGCCGCTGCGCAGCGCCAGCGCCGCCACGCCATGCACGCCGCGCAGCATGTCGACGCCATGGCCATGGCTGGACAGGTTGAAAAACGCCGGCAGCGAGGGCGCCGCGCCCAGCACCAGACGGTGCCGGTGTTCGTCGAGCAGCAAGATGCTGCAGAGCATGGCCGGATGGTCGGCCTGCACCCCCAGCACCACGCTTTCCAGTACCCGCTCGAGCGGCGCGCCGATGGCCAGCATTTCCAGCACCTGGCGCCGCGTCGTTTCGCGCCGCTCGGCCAGGCTGCGCTCGCTGATATCGCGGAAGGTCCACAGCCTGGCCTGCTCATTACCGAGTTGCATGCTGCGGATATATTGTTCGATCACCCGGCCGTCGCGCAGGTGCAGCAGGTCGCGCTGTTCGCGGTGGCCGTGCGGCGCGTGGCGGCGCGCGTCAAGGAAAGGCGTGGCCTCTTCCAGCCGGCTTTGCAGATGCAGTACCAGCGCCGTGCCGTCCGCCTGCCAGTCGAGCGTATCGGGCACTTGCCACAGGTCGCGAAAGCGCCGGTTCGAGGTAAAGATGCGGCCATCGGCGTTGTCGACCAGGATGCCGTCGAGGGTGGAATCGAGGATGTTGCGCAGCATCGCCTGGCTGCGCTGCGCCGCCTCGGCCATCGCCAGCACGCTGGCCTGGCCCTGCTCCAGCTGGCCGGCCAGTTCGCTGGCGCGCGCCAGCGAACGCTGCGCCTGGTAGCGGCTGGCCGCCAGCAGCCAGGTAGCCAGTGCCAGCGCCAGGCTGACAAACAGGCCGGTCCAGGCCACCACGCGCGGACGCGCCAGCAAGTCGCGATCGAAGGCCGGCAGCGCCCGCACGCGCACGGTCCAGACATGGCCGGCGATGGTCAGCCTTTGCGTGCTGGCCAGCCGGCCAGCCGCCACCGGCATCCCGGGCAGGCTGTCGTACAGCTGGGCGCCGGCGTCCAGATGGTCGCCGTCGTAGATTTCCAGGTCCAGCAGGCGCGACGCCTCGCCGCCCACACCCCGCATCAGGTCCTGCATGCGAAACGGCGCGAAGACCCAGGCGCGCAGGGCGGCGCGGCGCTGCTGCACGCTGTCGTGCGCCAGGCCATTGTCGAAGATCGGCATCACCAGCAAAAAGCCGTACACCGTGGTGCTGGCGCTGGCGCCGCCATCCTGCAGCAGCTGGAGCTTGCCCGTCATGGCCGCCTGCCCCGTGTCGCGCGCCTGCGCCAGCGCCGCGCGCCGCACCGGCTCGGCCAGCAGGTCATGGCCCATGGCGCGCAGGTTGCTGTCGTTGACCGGTTCCAGATAGGTGATCGGCGCGATCACCGGCCGCGCTCCCGGCGGCTGGATCACATAGCCGGGAAAGCCCTGCGCGCGCGCCTGCGCCTCGTGCGCCGCGCGCTGCCCGCCCGGCAGCAGCGGCAAATAGCCGATGCCCTGGATGCCAGGGTAGTGGCCGGCCAGGTCGCGCACCGCCAGGTAGGCATGGAATTCCTCGCGCGTGACGTCGTTGGAACTGGCGTACAGGCCTTGCACGCCATGCAAGAGGTCGGTGTAGGTACGCATGCGGCCACTGATGCTGCCCACCAGTTCGCGCACGTGAAAATCGAAATCGGCGCGCAGCTGCTGTTCACTGGCATCGCTGGCGGCGCGCCAGGCGCCATAGCTCAGGCCCAGTCCCAAGGTCAGCACCAGGGCCGCAAACAGCGGCGGTCCCACCCATTGCGGGCGGTGCTGACTGGACGACAACGGCGACGCGCGTCTGTTCATGGCGGGGCGAAAGGCTGATCGAAGTTCGCGCAGCTGCGCAGCTACCGTCGGTAGCGGATGACAACGATACTACGTTACAGCGCCTGCTCTTGCAAACTTTGCACCGTGTATCAAAAAGACCACAAATAGTGTCGCTCATATCATCTTGCCCGCCGCTGCTATGATCACAGTGCTCGACAACCATCAAGGACACCATTTGCAGCAGCAAGGCTGGCAGGCAAGACTATGGCTGGCGCCGGACTTCGCCATCCTGCATGGCCAGCTGCGCGCCACGGCCAGCCACGCCCATTATGCGCACCAGTGGATGCACAGCGCGGGGGCGCCTTTCACGGTGGAACTATCGGGCCAGCGCCATACGGTGCGGCAGTTGCTGATCGCCAGCCAGCAGCCGCACGCGATACTCGACGCACCGGCGCCGGTGCTGACGGTGTATGCCGAACCCTTGCGCCTGAGCGTGGCGGCGCTACAGAAAGCGGTGGCCTCGGCAGATCCGGACAGCATGGCAGCCGCACTGCAGGCGCAGCCATGGTCCATCCTGCCCGAGCCACGCCTGCAACGCGCGCTGATGGAAGTCGACGCCCTGCTGTCGGGCAAGGTCAGCGCGGCCGCCGTGGCCGAGGCCGCACATTTGTCGCTGAGCCAGCTGGAACGCCTGTTTACCGCGCAGCTGGGCCTGCCGGTGCGGCGCCTGGTACTGTGGCGCCGCCTGCGCCTGGCGATCCGATTGATTTTGCTGGGCAGCAATCTGACGCAGGCCGCCCATGCTGCCGGCTTTGCCGATGCCGCGCATTTTTCGCGCACCATGCGCAGCCTGTTTGGCGTGCGGGCCGACCACAGCCTGCGCCAGCTGGACGTCACCGTGCTCGATTGACGCCGGGCCGCCGCAAGCCTTCCGGCGTCTCGGGCGCGCGCACGCCCTCTTCCGCGCGAAACGGTTCGCACAGCTGGGCCAGGTAATCCTGCGGATAATCGGGACGGCTGCCGATGCCCAGGTCTTCACCGCGCATGCGGTAAGCGGGCGCATCGAAACTGGTGCCCAGCATACGATCCCAGCAAGTGAAAAACAGGCCGAAATTGACGTCGCCCGCAGTGCCGTACTTCATGTGGTGAAAGCGGTGCACGGGCGCCCAGGCAAACACCTGGCGCAGCGGGCCCATGCGCATGGCCACGTTGGCGTGCTGCAGCAACAACTGGATCGCCACCGCAAACGCCAGCACCGCCACCACCGCTTGCGGTACGCCGACAAGCAACAGCGGCAGCATGCCGCCGGCCGCTTCCAGCAGCAAATGCAGCGGATGCTTCATCCAGCCGTTAAAACCGGTCATGCGGCGCACGCTGTGGTGCACGGCGTGCAGCTTCCACAAAAAATAATAACGATGGCTCAGGTAATGGACCAGGGTGATGCCGACATCGGCCACGATGATCGCCAGCAGCAATTGCAGCCAGAACGGCAAACTCACCGGCCACCATGGCCCCAGCTGCAGCTGGCCTGCGACGACGGGAAACACGGCCAGGCCCGCCAGGTACAGCGCTTCGTTGACCAGCGCGTGGATGGTGTCGCGCAAGCCGTCGCCGTGATCGCGGTTCCAGCCGGCATCGTAGGGAAGATAGCGCTCGGCAAGGAACGAGGCGCCCAGCGCCAGCAGCAGCAAGGGCGGCAAGACCCACAGGGAATCATGACGATAGCCGACCAGCCAGGTGGCGGCACCGATCATGCCGGCCCAGAACACGGGGCCGTACAGCAGGGCAAAAACAGATTTCATGGCAAGACGCTCCTGTGGCAAAAACCACAGCATGGCGTGCGCGCGCGTCTTGCCGCTTGAACAAACGGCGCAACTTATTTCACTGTTTTGCTCGCAACATACTGCCGATAGCCATTCGCGCGCAGCGCGCAGGCCGGGCACGTGCCGCAGCCATAGCCCCAGTCGTGCAGCTGGCCGCGCTCGCCCAGGTAGCAGGTATGCGTGTCGCTGCGGATCAGGTCGACCAGGGCCTGGCCGCCGAGGCTTTCGGCCAGGTCCCAGCTTTGCGCCTTGTCCAGCCACATCAGCGGCGTTTCCAGCTTCAGGCGCGTGGCCATGCCCAGGTTCAGCGCCACTTGCAGCGCCTTCATGGTGTCGTCGCGGCAATCGGGGTAGCCCGAGAAATCCGTTTCGCACATGCCGCCCACCAGCACCGTCAGGCCGCGGCGGTAAGCCACGGTGGCGGCCACCGTCATGAACAGCAGGTTGCGGCCAGGTACAAACGTGTTCGGCAAGCCGTTTTCCTGCATCACGATTTCCACGTCTTGTGTCATGGCGGTATCGGAAATGGCCGAGATCAGGGACAGGTCTATCATATGGTCTTCACCGAGACGCGCATGCCACTCGGGCGACTGCTCGCGCATCTTGGCCAGCAGGCCCGGGCGCACGGTCAGCTCGATCGCATGGCGCTGGCCGTAGTCGAAGCCGATGGTTTCTACACGGCTATAGTGTTCCAGGGCCCAGGCCAGGCAGGTGGTGGAATCCTGGCCACCGCTAAACAGGACCAGTGCCGTATCAGTTGCTAACATAATATTCTTTCTTTATAAAGTACAACGCTGGCGAAATCGGCGCAAGGCCATGAAATACCTGCGCAAAATAGACTTATTCGTCCGCCATCAATTTCCCACTTCCGGTAACATGCGAGCAGCATTTACTCATCTGGAGCACCATGTTTTCTGCACGTCCCATACGGCACTTAGCCACCGGCAAGGCGATACGACCACGAATTTTGGCACAACTGGTGGCAAAAGTAATGGGGCAACTGACACTGGCCGCGGCCGGCGGCGCCATCCTGACCCTCCCCATGGCCCACGCGCGCGCGCAGGAGGCCGTGCCGGCGCCGCTTCCCGCCGCTCCGGCAGCCGCTCCGGCAGCCGCTCCGGCAGCCGCTCCGGATACTGTGGCGGAGACGCCCGCCGTGACACCCGCCGAGCCGGTTGCCGAAGAGCCGGTTGCCGATACCACGCCCGTCGCGCCGGCCCTGCAATACGATGTGCGCGTCAATGCGCCCGGCGACCTCGATGAGCTGCTGGAAAAAAACCTCGACCTGGAACGCTTTCGCGGCAACCCGCGCATGGACCGCGAGCAGTTGCAGCGCCTGGTGCGCGACGCGCCCGAGCAAGTCAAGGAACTGGTCGCCACGGCCGGCTTCTATACGCCCGTGGTGACGGTCAATGTCGACACGGCCGGCAACCGGCCGGTGGTCACCGTCAACGTCGAGCCGGGCGAACCGGTGGTGGTCGACAAGGTCGAACTGGAATTGCGCGGTTTTGATCCGACCCCGCCGCTGGCGGCCAGCGAGCCGTACGATACCGAAGGCCTGAAACGCCGCTGGGCGCTCAAAACCGGCGCCATCTTCCGCCAGTCCGAATGGGAATCCGCCAAGCGCGCCCTGCTGCGCGAAGTGGTGCAGACGCGCTACCCGCGCGCCCAGCTGGTCGATACGCAAGCGGTGGTCGATCCTGAAACCCACAAGGCGTCGCTGCTGGTGATCCTCAGCAGCGGCCCCGAGCTGCGCTTTGGCGAGCTGCGCATCGAAGGCCTGAAGCGCTACGATCCGGCCATCATCCGCAACCTGAACAAGATCGGCCCCGGCGACTACTACAGCGAATCGGCGCTGCAGCTGTACCAGGCGCGCCTGCAGGACACCGGCTACTTTGCCAGCGTGGAAGTGAGCGCCGACATGAGCAGCATCCTCGGCGAGCAGATCGAGGCGGGCCAGGCGGTGCAGGAAGGCGAAAGCGTGGAAACCGCGCAGGCCAGCCGCGGCCCCGCGCCGCAATTGCCGCTGGTGGTGCGCGTGACGGAAAACAAGCAGCAGAACGTCAGCGCCGGTATCGGTTTCAGTACCAATACGGGGAACCGCGCCCAGCTCAACTACGACAACCTGAATGTCTGGGGCACGCGCTTCAAGAGCGCGATCACGATGGAAACCAAGAAACAGGCGGCGCACACCAATTTCTATTTCCCCACCACCGAACGCGGCTACAACGACAGCGTCGGCGCCTCGTTCGAGCGCAGCGATATTTCCAACGAGATTACGGCCGTGTCGACCATTGCCGCCAAGCGCAACTGGGGCGGCACCAACCTGGAACGCAGCCTGACCTTCGAATTCCTGAGCGAAGATAAAACCGTGGTCGGCCTGGAACAGACGCGCAGCAAGAGCTTGCCGCTGACGTATGCCATCACCAAGCGCAGCCTCGACAGCCTGCTGTTCCCCACCAAGGGCTATGTCATCAATGCCCAGGTCGGCGGCGCGCTGCTGCCGGTGCTGACCGACGAGCGCTTCGTGCGCGTGTCCGGCAAGGGCGTGTACTACAAGCCGCTCGGCGAAAAAGGCGAACTGATCGTGCGCGGCGAAATGGGCGCGCTGGGCTCGAAAGAGAAAAAAGGCGTGCCGGCCGTCTACCTGTTCCGCGCCGGCGGCGACCAGTCAGTGCGCGGCTATGCCTACCAGGAACTGGGCGTCAAGGAAGGCGACGCCACCGTCGGCGGGCGCTACCTGGCCACCGCCAGCGCCGAATACCAGTACTGGTTCAAGCCGAAATGGGCGATTGCCGCCTTTTATGACGCCGGCAATTCGGCCGACAGCTTCAAGGACGCGCTGGAGCTCAAATCCGGCTATGGCCTGGGCGGGCGCTACAAGAGCCCCGTCGGCCCCATCAATGTCGACGTGGCATATGGCCACGCCGTCCATGCCTACCGTTTGCACTTTTCTCTGGGATTCACTTTCTGATGTCCGATCTTACCAACGAGTCCTCTTCCGCCTCGCCACCGCCACCGCCAGCGAAAAAACGCCGCTGGCCGCGCTACCTGCTGATCGCCGTCGCCAGCCTGGCCGTGCTGCTGGGCGGCGCCTTCTGGTTCCTGGGCCGCGAATCGACCCTGCAACTGCTGGTGCAAAAAGTGGCCAGCGCCAGCGGCGGCCAGATCGAAGTGTCCGGCGTGTCCGGCTCGCTCTACAACCGCATGCACCTGGACCACGTCAGCTACCGCAGCAAGACGCAGCACATCACGGCCGACAATATCGACATCAACTGGTCGCCGTTCCAGTATTTTTCTGAAGGCATCGCAATTTCCGAACTGCATGTGGCCAGCCTGGCTGTGCAGACCATAGGCAAGTCGGACGAACCGTCGACCATGCCCGACAGCCTGGCCTCGCCGTTTAAAATCGGCATCAGCGAGGCGCGCCTCGACAAGATCACCCTGATCGGCGAAACCGGCAACACCGTGTTCGAAAAAGTGCGCTTTGCCTTGTCCGGCGACAAAACAGAATGGCAGCTGAAAGACGCCTCGGCCGTCACGCCGTTCGGCCTGGCAAAAGCCGACGCCAATATCGGCGCCGTGAAACCGTTCAAGCTCAAGGGCACGGCCAGCTTGACCCAGGCGGTGGCGCCGGCCGGTGAAAAACCGGCGGCCCTGAACCTGGCGCTCGGCGGCGACCTGAATCTGCTCAATATCAATGCCAAGGGCAATGCCGGCGCCGCCACCGCCGATGCGCAACTGGCGCTGGCGCCGTTCGACCCCGTCATCATCCTGCGCTCGGCCAAGGTCAAGGGCAGCAATATCAATCCGGGCAAGTTCGATGCGACCTTGCCGCAGGCCGACCTGAGCCTGGACCTCGATGCGGCCATCGGCAGCAACCAAAGCGTGTCGGGCAAGCTGGCGATCGTCAACCATGCCACGCCGGGCCCGATCGACCAGCAAAAGCTGCCGCTGCGCCAGTTCGATGCACGCCTGGGCGGCACCCTGACGGCCACCACCTTGGACTCCGCCATCATCGACTTCGGCAACGCCGGCAAATTTACCGGCAGCGGCAAGGTCGACCGCGACGCGCCCGATGCCGGCATCGGCCAGGCCAGGATTACCCTGCATACCGACAAGATCGACCTGCAGCAGATCTACAGCAGCATCAACAGCACCAAAATCGCCGGCGACATCACCTTGGATAGCGACGGCAAGACGCAGACCGTGCGCGCCAAACTGGGCGAAGCCAAGCTGCGCCTGGACCTGGAAGCGACCCTGGCCGATTCGCTGGTGAACCTCAGCAAAGCCACCCTGCAGGCGGGCAAAAGCAGCATCAACGCCGCCGGCCAGATCAGCCTGAAGGACGACCAGCCGTTCAAGGCCGTCGCCAGCACCAGCCGCCTCAACCCGGCCGACTTCGGCGCGTTTCCCGTCGCCGACCTGAACCTCGACGTGCGCGCCAACGGCCACGTGGCGCCGCAATGGCTGGCCAATGCCGACTTCACGGTCCGCCCCAGCAAGCTGCTGGACCAGCCCTTGTCGGGCAAGGGCAAGCTGACGGCCGACGCGGCGCACTTCAGCGGCATCGACGTGCAGCTGGCGCTGGGCAAGAACACGATCGCGGCCAAGGGCAACTTTGGCGGCACAGGCGAAAAACTGAACTGGAACGTCGACGCGCGGCAACTGTCCGCCGTGCAGGGCGACCTGGTCGGCGCGGTGCTGGCCAGCGGCGTGGTGCAAGGCACGCTGAAAGAACCGCGCACCACCTTTGTGGCTGATGCGAAAGGCCTGGGATTATCCAGCAGCAAGCGTCCGGCACCCGACAGCGTGATCCACGCCAGCGGCGACATCGGCCTGACAGGGCCGAAGCAGTCGCCGGAAGTCAAAATGGCCGGCACAGTGCAAAAGCTCAACCCGGCCGCCTTCGGTGACCTGCCGGTCGGCAATATCAACGCCGACTTCAACGGCAGTGGCAACCTGAGTGCCGACTGGCGCATGGCGTTGACCCTGGCGCTGCGCGAATCGACCCTGCAGAACGCCCCGCTGGCAGGCTATGCCAAGTTGACGGCTTCCGCAAAACGAGTCGACAATGCCGACGTGGAACTACGCCTGGGCCCCAACAGCCTGGTCGCCAAGGGCGCGCTGGGCGGCGCCACCGACAAGCTGAACTGGAAACTCGACGCGCCACAGCTGGCCACCCTGGGCCCGCAATTTGGCGGCGTGCTGCATGCGTCGGGCGTGGTGGCGGGCAAGATGGAGGCACCGTCGGCACAACTGAGCCTGGACGGCAACAACCTCACCTTCTTCGGCGACCAGCGCCTGCAAGCCATCAAGGGCAGCGCCAGCGTCGGCTCCGGCCAGGGCGCGATGGACCCGATGGTCAGCGCGCTGGAAATCACCGGCTACAGCACCCCTACTTTCAAGCTGGCCACGGCCAGGTTGGGCACCACCGGCACGCGCGGCAACCATACCATCAGCGTGGCGGCGCGCAATGACGACTTCGACGCCACGATTGCCGCCAAGGGCAGCCAGAGCGGCGCCAGCTGGACCGGCAGCATCGACAGCCTGCAGAACAAGGGCCGCTATGCGCTAGTGCTGCAAGCGCCGGTGCCGGTCAAGGTCGCGGGCCCGGCTGGCAGCGGCGTGGCTGGCCTCGGCAATCCCGAACAGCTGAGCGTGGGCAATACCGTCATCAAGCTACCGGCCGGCAGCATCACCATGCAAAGCCTGGCCAAGAACGGCCCGCGCTGGACCAGCACCGGCCAGGCCACCGGCGTGGCGCTGAACTACCTGGCGCAGTTTGCGCCGGCGCTGAAGGAAAACATGCGCGGCGACCTGACCCTGGGCGCGCAATGGTCGCTCGACATGCAAGCGGCCACCGCCAGCCAGAAGGAACCGGCGCTGGCCGGCATGCTGCACATCTTCCGCGAAAAAGGCGATGTCACGGTCGGCGTCGACCAGCCATTGACGCTGGGCCTGCGCACGCTCGACGCACGTGTCGACGTGGCCAACCAGCAATTGCGCCTGGCCGTGAAACTGGACGGCACGCGCGCCGGCCAGAGCGATATCAATGCCACGGTGCAAATGCTGGGCGGACGCATCAGCAACAGCAGCGCCTTGAACCTGACCGGCACCACCAATATCGCCTCGCTGGCGTGGGTGGCGCCACTGGCCGGCCAGCCCGGGCTGGAACTGGGCGGCGCCCTGAAAGTGGCATTGACCGGCAGCGGCACCATCGGCGCGCCCCTGCTCAATGGCGACATCGCGGGCAGCGGCCTGCTGGTGAACTGGGCCGAACAGGGCTTGCGCCTGCGCAATGGCGTGTTGCAGGCGAAACTGGCCGGCGACCAGCTGCAGCTGCAGCGCCTGACGTTTGACGGCGGCAACGGCAAGGCGCAGCTTGATGGCTGGGTACGCTTTGCGAATGGCGAAGCGACGATGGAGCTGAAACTGCTGGCCGACCGCCTGACGGCGCTGTCGCGTCCGGACCGCACCTTGATCCTGTCGGGCAATGCCACCGTGCTGCGCAACGACAAGCTGTTCAGCCTGGAAGGCAAGTTCAAGGCCAACCGCGCGCTGATCGAACTGGCGCCGGAAGGCACGCCGACGCAGAGCGATGACGTGGTGGTGCTGGGCAAGAACAGCCGCGCCACCAAGGCCGCGCCCGAGCTGCCTTTGAATATCGACGTGGAGTTTGACCTGGGCAACGCTTTCCACCTGCGTGGCATGGGCATCGATGCCGATCTCGCCGGCAATATCCGCGCCCGCGTGCAGAACCGCAATGCGCCGCGCGTGACGGGCAGCATCCGCGTTGTCAACGGCCTGTATGCGGCGTATGGCCAGAAACTGGCGATCGACCGCGGCGTGATCAACTTCACGGGCGCCTACGACAATCCATCGCTGAACGTGCTGGCCGTACGCAAGCGCCCCGAAGGCGAAGCGCTGTCGGAAACCAATGTGGAAGCGGGCGTGGAAGTACGCGGCACGGCCCAGGCGCCGACGGCCAAGCTGGTGTCGACGCCGAACGTGTCCGACAGCGACAAGCTGGCCTGGCTGATCCTGGGCCACGGTGCGGAAACGGCCGCTGGCGATGAAATGGCCCTGCTGACCACGGCCGCAGGCGCCCTGTTCGGCGGCTCGGGCGGCGGCATGCAAGGCAAGCTGGCCAGCTCGCTGGGCCTCGATGAAGTGGGCCTGTCGCAAGCGGCCGGCCTGGAAAGCACCGTCGTCACGGTCGGCAAGCGTCTGTCGTCGCGCGCCTACCTGACGTTCGAGCAAGGCGCAAGCACGGCGTCGAGCCTGGTCAAACTGCGCTACAAGCTGAACCGCCGCTTTACCCTGCAGTTCCAGACCGGCACCAACAATGCGCTGGATATCTTGTACACGTGGGCGTTTGATTAAAGCAATAATAAAGGGCGCCTCGGCGCCCTTTTCGTTTATTACGTCCACCGGGGTTCGTAGGTCGGATTAGGTCCATAGGACCGTAATCCGACAACATTGTTAACGCCGATCGTGGTGTTGTCGGATTACGCCCTTCGGGCTAATCCGACCTACCGCTTATTCCGCGACATCCAGCCCGCGCTCGATCATGCCTTCGACATACGCGCGCAGATACTGTTCCAGCGCCGGGCCGGACAGTACGTTGGCCGTCAGCGCGCCGTGCGGCGAGCCTTTCAGTACGCCGTCGTGGTAGACGCGGGCGATCCAGCCGACGTCGCTGCCGGGCGTGTACTCGAGTTCATAGTCGAACGATTCTCCGCTGACCTTGCGGGTGTAGTTTTCCTTGATCAATGCCATCTGGAACAGCCTTTCTTTGACGAATTAACTTGGGTGCGGATCGGGGACCGGATCGTCCTGCGGCACCGGATGGACCGGACCAGGCCGGTGGCCCGGGCTCGTATCGGGCTCGGGTACCGGTTGCGGATCGTCGACCGGCGCCGGGTCGGGCGCGCGGTGGGCTTCAATGGCAACGCTTTTCATGGCAGGCCTCCGTTAGCGAACAGGCAAAGGAAGACCATACCACGAGTCGCTGCCGGCTGCGTCTTATTGGCCGTCCTTGACCGCCACTGGCGTGCGTGGCGCGGCGTTTTTGACGTATTTTTCCAGCCAGTTGTTGCTTTCATACAGCATGTGCATGATCGATTCGCGCGCGCGGTAGGCGTGGCTTTCGTTCGGCAACATCACCAGGCGGGCCGTGCCGCCCAGGCCCTTGATGGCCTGGAACATGCGCTCGCTCTGGATCGGGAAGGTGCCCGAGTTGTTGTCCTGCTCGCCATGGATCATCAGCAGCGCGTCCTTGATCTTGTCGGCATAGTTAAATGGCGACATCGCCTGGTACACCGCCTGCGCCTGCCAGAACGGCCGGTCTTCCGACTGGAAGCCGAACGGCGTCAGGGTGCGGTTGTAGGCGCCGCTGCGGGCGATGCCGGCGCGGAACAGCCGCGTATGGGCCAGCAGGTTGCCGGTCATGAAGGCGCCGTACGAGTGGCCGCCGATGGCGATGCGGTCGCGGTCCGCCACGCCACGGCGCACCACTTCGTCGACAGCCGCCTCGGCGTCCGCCACCAGTTGCGGCAGATAGGTGTCGTTCGGCTCCTGCTCGCCATTGCCGACGATCGGGAAGGACGGATTGTCGAGCACGGCGTAACCCATGGCCAGGAAGGCGGCCGGGCCCCAGTAGCTGACGGCGTTGAATTTGTACGGCGAGCCCTTGGTCTGGCTGGCGGCGCTGGCCGTCTTGAATTCCTGCGGGTAAGCCCACATCAGGGTCGGCAGCGGGCCGTCGCGTTTGACGTCATAGTTCGGCGGCAGCATCAGGGTCGCCGTCAGGTCGACGCCGTCGGCGCGCTTGTAGCGGATCAGCTCTTTCTGCACATCTTTCAGTTGCGGCAGCGGATGCGGGAAATGCGTCAGCGGCGTCAGGGCCGTCGCGCCCGGCTTCAGATTGCGCACATAGTAGTTCGGCTGCTCGGTCGGCGATTCGCGCGTCGACAGGAAACGGCCGCCGTCTTCGTCCAGCACGGCCACCACGTTTTCATAGTAAGGCGCGGCGCTCTGGAACAGGCGTTCCTTTTTCTTCGTCACCAGGTCCAGGCGGTCGATAAAGGGGCGGTCGCCGTCCTTCGATGCGCCGGCGCCGTCGAGCAGGATGCTGCCATCCGCGGCGATCAGAATGCGCGGCAAGCCGGCCGCATCGGCCCGCATCACGGGCTGGCCAGGATCGTTGTAGCGGTCTTCGAACGAGCCCGAATACACCAGGTCGCCCGGCGCGCCGGCTTCAGCCGATGGTTGATCCGGCTTGATGCGCCATTGCTTGACGGCGCGCGTCTTATACCACGCTTCGCTCAGCAGGGCCAGGTCGCCGCGGCCCCAGGCGATGCCGCCGTAGCGCGAAGCGAGCTTGGCCAGCACGGCCGGCTTGGCCGTGAACGGCGCGGCCTGGGTGTAGACGATGTCGCGGATCTCGGCGCTCTTGGCCGGGTCGCCGCCGTCCTGCGCTTCGGCCCACACCAGAGTCGCCGGCGCATCGACCCTCCAGCTGACCTTGCGTACGCCGGGCGAGACGGCGTCATTGCCTGGTGGCAGGCCTTCTTCCAGCGGCAGGGTGGCCACCACATGCACCACCTTGCCGGCCAGGTCGCGCACTTCGATCTTGCTGCCGAAGTCGCGCGCCGGCACGATATACGAATACGGGCGGGCTATGGTTTCCGTCAGCAGATACTTGCCGCCCGGCGCCACGGTGGCGCGCGAGTAGGCACCGGGCTGACCCACCAGGCGTTGCTTGCCGGTCACGTCCAGCAAGGCCAGCTGCACCGTGATGTAGTGTTCGAACAGCTGCGCGTCCTGCTCGTTTTTCAGCAGGTCGGGATAGGTGCGCAATTGCTTGACGGCGCCGCCAGGCAGGCTGTCCTGAATGGCCGGGCCGGTCGGAATGCCGTTCACGGCGGGCGCCGCGCCCAGCTTGGCCGGCTTCAGCTGCACCAGCAAGGTCTTGCTGTCTGGCATCCACGAAAAGCCGCGTCCCGATACGCCCGACAAAGGTTGATTCGACAGCTTGCGCGCGACCTTGCTCTGCACGTCAAGCAGCCACAGTTCCACGCCGGACTCCTTGACGCCCTTGGCGGCATCGGCATACACCACATTGCTGAACGCCAGGTAGCGCTGGTCGGGCGACCAGGCCAGGTCGGCGATGCGCGGCGAGGCCGGCAGGCCGCTGACCTTGATTTCTTTTTGCGTGTCGATGTCGAGCAGGCCCAGTCCCGTGTAAAAACTGAAGCGGCTGGCGGAATACGTGCGCGGGTTGATCCGCAGGCCGGCCAGTTTCAGTTCGGGCTGTGCCACTTCGCTGATGCTCGGCAACGACGGCGTCGGCAGCATGGCCGCCAGGTTGCGCTTCGGGCTCAGGCTCAGGGTGGGCGCGCGCGGCGCATCGACGATGGCCTGCAGGGCGGCCGGTGGCTGTTGATAGCCGCCGGTCTGGGCGGTGGCCATGGAGGAAGCGGCGATCAGGCCGACGGTAACAGGCAGCAAGGGAAAACGGGGTGACATGGCGCTCCAGTAAGGGTCGATGAAGAGAGGCAGTGGACCAGCGCGCGCGCTCGTGGCGGCGCCCTGTGACAGGGCATAGTGCTGACCTGCCATCAAAATGTCAATAAGCAACATTTCATCACCGGCCATGGCCATGGCGATCTGGCTTACAATCGTTGTTTTACCGCTCGCTCATCATCCATGGAAACCACTACCCTTGCCCTGCTGTTCCTGGTCCCGCTGCTGGTCTGGCGCATTTATTCGCGCCTGAAAAAACTGGTGGCGCGCCAGAAATCGCAGCTGTGGCGGCACCGCCTGGTGGCGTTCGGCGTTCCCGCCCTGATCGTGTTCCTGGCAACCACCACCAAGTTCGAGATCCTGCCGCTGTCGAGCCTGGGCGCCGGCGTGCTGGCCGGCGGCTGGCTGGGCGTGCTGGGCATCAAGCTGAGCCGCTTCGAACAGGTTGGCAAAGATTATTATTTCACCCAGCACCGCTACCTGGGCCTGGCGATTACCATGCTGTTCATCGCCCGCCTGCTGTACCGCGGCATGGAGATCTACCTGAACACGCGCCTGGACGTGCCGGTGCCGCCGCCACCATTCGGCCAGAGCCCGCTGACCATGGCCGCCTACGGCATGGTCACCGGCTACTACACCGCCTACGCCTGGGGCCTGCTGCGCTGGCGCCAGCGCAACAAACCGCTGGAAGCGGCAGAATAAGACTTCAATACTCGCACAGCCCCGTGCAGCCGGTGACAGCCAGCGCCTGGCGGATGGTGGCCAGCGATGGCGCCAGCGAGGGATCGAGGCCTGCCCCGGTTTCAGCCAGGCTGGCCAGCAGCGCCTGGCGCAGCTCCGGCTTCATCATGGCCGCATTCACGGCCGCATGGCGCGCCGCCGCATCGAGCATGGTTTTCTTTTGCGTCATCTTCCAGTACGGCATGGCCACGAACTGCACCAGGCCGGCGTAGGCGCGCGCCGAATTGACGCTGAAGTCGTGCAGGCGCGCCTTGCCGGCTCCGGTGGCGGCCTCTTCCGGCTTGGCCTGGCGCTCGCTGTCCATCAGGGTGACCAGGTGTGCATTGCAGTCGATCACAAAGCCGAACAGCGCGCTCATTTCATCGCCATAGCGGGCCAGGTTCTGCTCGACCTGTGCGCGCTGCGCCTGCTGCAAGGCGGGGCCGGACAGCGACGACAGGCCGGCAAAACCGGCCTGTTGATAGTACCTGGCGTAGTCCGCCACCTGGGTGCAGATGCCGATGCTGGTCTGCATGCTGGCCAGCGGCGCGGCAGGTTGCGCAAACAGGCGCGGCCCGTCGGTGACGATGGCCAGCAGCGGCGCGACGGCCGGGTCGCTGCGTTGCGGCAGGCCCTGCTCGGGCTTGACATGCAGCATCAGCACGGCATAGCGGTCGTTGGCCTGCACGAAGTCGGTGTAATTGTCCGCATGGGCGGCAGAGGCGGCGAACGCCGTGCCCAGGCACAGCAGGCGAACGGCACGGAGGATGGCAACAGGAATCAAGACGCTCTCTTTCTATTTCTTCATTAAATAATTGCCGCGCAGTGCCGGCGCCTCGCCCGTATTCTCGCCGCCATCTTCGAGGTTGCCGAAGTAGACGTTCAAGTCCTGGGTGGGGCGGAAATTGCGCAGTTTCACTTGCAGGGTGGTCGGGTTGACCTTGGTAAAGGTGCCGGGGAAGCACAGGCTGATCAGCTCATCCGATTTGCCCTTGACCAGGTTCAGCGTAAAATCTTCGATGCCGTTCTTCCAGGTGTTACCCGTTTTCAAAATATACGAGACCCACTTGGCGTTGACGAAACCGCTTTCGCCGCGCTGTTTCGCCAGCTTGTTCCAGGTCGCATAGAAGGCCTTGTCGCCGCAATACTTCTGTTCAAACTCCTTGCCGTCGCCCAGGTAGGACGCGCCGGGCCCGGCCGCCACGAACGGCGCATATTGATGGCGCACGCGCACGGTTTTTCCCGCTGGGAATTTCTGCTGCCACTGATAGACCACTGTCACGGACCAGGCCGGCACCCACTGTTCGTCGTCGGACAGCTTGGCCAGCAAGTCGTCGTCGATCAGGGCTTTTTTCTGCGCGGCGGTGAGCGGCTCCACCTTCCTGTCGAAGGGGCTGAACGACGGGAAATACGCCACTTGCTTGTCCGTCAGGCCCAGCGCTCTCAGGCGCGCCGTCACGTCCTTGCCGTCGAGCTTGGCGAGCAGCACGGTCTGGTAGTCGCGGCGCTTGCCGTCGACTTCGATCGAGAACTGCTTCGGCTGGCCGTAATACGTGGGCGACTGGTGGTAGCCGGCCTCATACGCGGGCAGCGGGAAGATGATGGTCTCTTCCACGTCGCTTTTCGATTCGTTGACGAATTCGTACTCGACCTTGATCAGGTCCGGGCTGACGGTCAGCACTTCCTTTTTCATCGCCACGGCATCGGTCTTGCCAACGATAATGCCGCCGGCGCTGACCGAGCCGATGCCGTCATTGGCCAGGGCACTGGCGGGAAGGGCCAGTGCAAAAACGAGGCTGGCTACGCCACTTTGCCAGCGGCCGGTTCCTGGCGCCGCTGCAGTACGAAAATCGGTTGCGCCCATTGCGTATCCTTTTTCTTTTTGCTGGTAATCAAGGTCAGTTCCGATGGATCGTAGACGTCGGTATTGTGCGTCAGCGGCGTGGTCATCAGGTACTGCGCTTCGGTGTTTTTCAGGAACTCGCCGACCAGCTGGATATTGCGGATATCCAGGTGGGCAAACGGTTCGTCGATAAACACGAAGCCGCCCGAACCGCCTTCCGATTTCAGCAGGCCGATCAACAGCACCAAGGATTTCATCACCTGCTGGCCGCCCGACGCTTCGCCATCGTTCATGCCGATAATACCTTTGCCGTCGAACTTGAAGCGCACGTGCAGGCCCGCCTGCGACAGCTGCACATCGTCGTTTTCCAGGCGCACCGGGTCGGCATGCACTTCGATGCCGGCCAGCTCGCCCAGCTCCTTGATGTTCTTGCTGTAGGTCTTGATGGTGTAGCGCAGCCGCTCCATATAGGCGCCGCGCGCATTGCCCGTCGCTTCGATGGCGCGGTTGTTCTGGTAGCGGCGCTCGTCCGTTTCCGACTGGCGGCCACTGAGTTGCTCCGACAGCCGGTGATGCTGGTCGATTACGGTGGCGTCCAGTTCCCAGTCGTCACGCGCCAGGCTGCTTTGCAGACTGGACACGCGCAGGTCGACCTGGTGCGCATTCTGGTGTTCGGCCACCAGCGCGGCGCGGCGCGCGGGACGGCGCCAGCTGCGCGGCAAATGGCGCCAGGCGCGGCGCAGCGCCAGCAAGGCGCGCGCATGTTCGGCGCGCTGTTCGATCTGTTTCTTGTAGCCGAGGCGCGAACCGGCTTCCGCCTCGGACAAGGCCAGGCGCGCGTTCTGCCAGACGGTATCGGCGCGGGTGCGCGCCACCGTCGCGTTCTTGGTGAGATTTTGCAACTCGCCCAGGCGCGCGCCCACTTCCATCCGCTCTTCTTTCAACGGCTTCGAATTGCGCAGCGCTTCGGCGAATTCTTCCTGGCGCGCACTGAGTTCCTTGGCCGCGTCGACGCCGGCGATGCGCGCTTTCAAAGCACCCACTTCGGCCGCCAGTTTCGAGATCGCCAACGTCAGCGTGTCTTCCTGCGCTTCCAGGCCCGGCAAGGAACGCAGCAGCGCTTCCAGGCGGCCGCTGCGGCCGGCCTGGCCGAAGCGGTAGCGCGACGCTTCCACGAACAGCGAGCGTCCGCCGCGGCGTTCGCGGTGATAGGCCTCGGGCGTGATCCACTCGTCATGATTGCCCAGCTTGAAGCCGGCCTCGACCGAGTCGACGCGCGCGATGCGCGACAACTGTTCGATCAGCCAGCTCGGCACCGGCGCGGAAAATTTTACTACCGCCAGCAGGCTGTCGTCCTTGGTGGTGGGCGCGGTCACCAGTTCGGGCACGATAAAGTGGCGATAACGTTCTTTTTCGGCCAGGCGGTAGGCGGCCGGGCCATCCTTGGCCTTGTCCAGCAGCACCACCGACGCATAGCCACCCAAGATACCTTCGACGGCGCCCTGCCAGCGGCTGTCCGTCACTTCGACGATATCGGACAGCATGACGTGGCCGATGCCCGCATCGCGCAACGCGCGGCGCATGCCGCGTACATTGTCCGGTTCCGGCATGGCCGTCTTGCCCTGCAGCGCGGCAATCGTCGCCTGCTCGGCGGCAATCCGCGCCGACAGCGCATCGCGCTGCTGGCGCTGCAGCAGCAAGGCCGCTTCCTGCTGTTCCAGCTGGGCGGCCACGGCGGCGATATCGCTGCCCGAGTCCGCCGCCAGCTTCTGCAGGCGCTCTTTCTGTTCCAGCAGGCTGTCGAGCGGTTTCAGTTTCGCGTTGATCAGCCCGAGGCGGCTCTGCAGGCCGATCGACTCCTGCTCCAGCAGGGTCTCGTTCATCTGCGCGTCGGACAGGGCTTTCGCCTGCGCCGCCAGCGCATTGCGTTTATCGGTCAGCTGCGGGTCGTTCAGCGCCATCGGTTTGCGCGCGTCGCGCAACTGCCGGCTGGCGCTGGCGGCTTTTTCGCGCGCCTCGTGGTACTGCAGGCTGGGCAGCACTTCCTCGAGCAGGTTGCGCCGTTCGCGGTGCAATCCTTCCCACTGATGGTAGTTGGCCACGCGCAGGCGCAAGCCTTCCAGGTTGGTTTTCGACGCTTCCAGTTCCGTCTCGAAACGCTTCAGCTCCACTTCCGTGTCGCGCTGGTGGCGTTTCGCTTCGTCGTAGGCGTCCAGCACTTCCTTGTCGCCGAACACCTGGAACACCAGGTCGAGCAGCTGGCGCGGCGCGTATTCGCACAATTTGTCGGTCTCGCCCTGCTCCAGCGCCAGCACTTTCGACATGGCCGGCGACAGGCCGGCATTGGCCAGGCGCTTGCGGTAGTTTTCCACGCCCAGCCAGTCATTCGCGTCGGAAATGTCTTCGATCTGCACATTGCCCGGACGCATCAGATACTGGCGCTTCCAGTCGCCGCCGTTTTTCTGGATCTGGCAGAACAGCGTTACTTCATCGTCGCTGAAAAAGCCCGAGCTGCGAAACGGCCGGTTCGACAATTGCTTGCCCACATTGCGGTTGTCGACCACGGCGCGCAGCCAGGCCGTCTGCTGGCCCGAGTGGCGCGCATAGTGCTTGTACGTGCGCCCCATCGAGCAGTCGAGGCCGAACAGGGTGCGCAGCGCGTCGAGCAGGGTGGTCTTCCCGGAACCGTTCTGGCCGGCGATCGTGATGATCTTGGCGTCGAGCGGAATGTTCTTGATGCGCTGCCAGTAATCCCAGTGCACCAGTTCAAGTGATTTGATATGAAACATGGCCGCTTTCAGTGTGGGAGTTCGGGCGTGGCATCGCCATCGGCGTCCGGCACCTCGCCGGCGTCAAGCGACAGGTCGGTATCGAGCTCGACCGCCACCAGCCGCGACGGCGCGCGCTTGAAGACGTCGGCCAGCGCGCCGTTGATGATGCGTTCCTTGAGCACGTCGGTATCCATCATCAGGTCCAGCAAGGGACCTTCGACGATAAAGTCGCCGCGCCGCTCGATAAAGCCGAGCTTGGCCAACGTCCCCAGGTTCATGTCCATGCGCGTCTTCTTGCCCAGCTTGTCGCCGAAGTCGGCCAGCAGGGCTTTGTAGGCGATGCCGATCGACGCGTCTTCCGCGCGCGGCAGTGGCTTGTCGGTGCCGAACATGTCGTTCTGGTCGTCGTCCGCGTGCTGGTGGGTTTCCTGGCGTTCGCGCTTGGGCAGGATAATCTGCGCCCACAGCACCACCAAGAGGGCCACGCCATCGCGCGCCAGGCCGAAATTATTGTTCTGCCACACATCGCGCGCACCGAAAATCTTCGGCTCGATGGTGCGCGAGAGGGCCAGCGTCACATGGTCGGCATACACGTTGTCGAGCAGTTTCAGGCCGCAGGCCAGCAGGCGCGCATCGATCTCGGCGCGGAACAGTTCGTCGGACAGCACGCGCTTGACGAGCTTGTCGTCGCGGCGCAGGGTTTGATGCGTGAGCAGGCGCGCAATCAGGATTTGGGAATCGTCATTCATCGGCGGTGCCGCTATCTAAATCAAGGGATATATTCAGTGACAACGAGGCGATCGACATGGCCGCCACATGCGGGTCGTTCAATTGGACCATCTCGTCGGTCGGCGTAAAGGTGATCGGCAGCCGGGCCAGTTCGGCCGTCGCGCCCTGCAAGCTCGCTTCGGATACATCACCGAGCAGCGGCAGCATCGAGGCGCGATAGGACGCCACCGCAAAGCTGGCCGGCAGCAGCGAATCCTGTACCGGCACGCTTTTTGGCCCCTCTTCGCCGATGCTGGGGAAGTTGCCCAGGCTGGCAAAGTTCGACAGGCGGTCCAGCAGGTCGTCGAGTTCGAGTTGCATGGCGGGTCCGTCACTGATGGTGGTAGGGGCGTCTTCGCCGCTCGGCAGGCCGGTCTGGGCCACGCCGGCCGCGCGTTCGGACAGCAGTTCCGTTTCGGCCACATCGATCATTTCGGCCGGCGTCGAGAACAGCGGCACCACCGGCTGGTCGATGGCGCCTTCGGCCAGCGAGGCCAGGTCGTCGTGCAGCAGCAGCCAGCGCTTGATGTCGGTGGTCGACAGGCCGGACTGGCCCAGATGCACGCGCTGGCGCTCGATCTGGTTCAGCGCGCGCGAGAACATGCCCTGCATGTTCAAGAGCTTGCTTTGCGCGCGGCCAATCGCCTGGGCCGCCTTGTGCGTGGCGCCGTCGGCGTTTTCATCGGAGGTGATCGCCACCAGTATCTCCGAACCCTTTTCAACCCAGTCGCAGGCCATGTTCCATTTCGCCTGCGCCGTGCGCAGCCGGAACTCGGAACCGGAGGCGATCGCGTCCGAAAACTCGTCTGTCAGGTCGACCAGGCGGCCCAGCAGATGTTGCAATTGCTCCACCGACACGCCGCCCACGGCTTGCGCACCGGCCACCTGCGACAGCAAGAAACCCATTTCCGCTTCGTCTTCGGTCTGCCCCAGGCCCAGCAGGCTGTCGATGGCGGACAATACATTGCGCGCCATCGGCGTGACTCGGTACACGCCCTGCTGCGCATCCCAGGCCAGCAGCTGGTTCGAGCGCAGGCGCAGCAACACCGTCTCCAGGCTTTCCGGCAACAGATAGGCCAGGCGCGTGTTGATGTCGGCGCGTGTGTACGACGAGGTGGCGGCGTCGGCCGCCAGTTCGCGCAGCACCAGCAAGCGCACCAGCACGCCGTCGAAACCGCCGTGGAACAGCGCCGTGAACACCTGCAGCAGGGGCTGCGCGCGCTTCAGATGAAAGACTTGTTCGATCTCGTCCGCCGAAATATTCGGCTGGAAATGCGCCTGCAATGAATCGTGATGCTCCTGCTCGGTCTGATTTGCATCCGCAGCCACGGCTGCACTTGCCATTATATCAATCATTCTATTCCGGATGAGTGTTCAGCGGGCGGCGCAGCGGGCCAGGAGGACGCTGCGGGCATAAAGGGTCGCGGGGGCGTCAGTATATCAGTTCAGGGGTCAGACCCGCTGGGTCTGACCCCAGCATTTTGCTGCTTTTACCACTAAAAAAATGGGCGAAGGCTGGGGTCAGACCCGACGGGTCTGACCCCGGTTTCTGCAAATCTCATTGGGTATGCAACCTATTTCTTGATAATTTTCTGCAAAGTCTGCTCCACATAATCCCCGTCATCATCCTCGAACGTCACCTTGACCGGATACCATTCCAGCGACGGCGCCAGCCACAGGTCCACTTGCTGGCCCTTCTTGTCGGTCGGCGGCGCCTTGATCAGGTGTACGGCCTCGACCAGGCCCTGGCCGGTGCCGACGGTCTCGTGCTTGACGACCTTGAAGATCCACGGCTCGGCGTCATGGCGGCCGGCAACAAAAAAGGCCCATTCGGAGCCGGGCACGAATTTTTCAGGCGCGGCGCGGGCCACGGCCGTCAGTTGCCAGACGGCGCTGTTGCGGTCCTGCTCGCCGCCCTTGAGCGCATAGCTCTTGTCGCCTTCGCTGAAAGCGATGGTCTTGCTGTCGCGCTTGAAGACGGTGGTGGCGGCCGCCTTGCGAAAGCGTTTTTCCACGAACTGGGCCGGCGCCAGGCCATAGTCGTCGACCGCGCCCTCGCTGCGCTGCTCGAGGATCTTGCCGAACAGGGCGGCCTTGGTTTCGGCCAGCAGCGAATACTTGCCGTCGCCGGCGCGCCAGTTGCTGACGGACTCGCCGGACAGCGAAATGCCCTTCTGTTTTGCCTTGATGGAATACACCAGGTCGGCCGACGGCGCCAGCTTGAAGGCGCGCTTGATCACCGGGTGCTCGGCGTCGGCATCGGCGGCAAATGCGGCAGAAAAAGTGGCGGCCAGCAGGCCGGCTGCGAGTAATTGCTTGATCGGTGTAAAAGTCATCTCATGATCCTGTCACAGTGAGTTTGGAGACGGTCTGCGTAGTGAGCGCGCCGTTCGCTTCTGTATTGCGTATTTGTACCGGATACCATTGCAGCGACGGCGCCAGCCAGATATCGAGCTGCGACGAGTAGCTGCCCCGCTTGGGCGGCCGGCGCAGATGCCAGGTCTGCAGGCGGCCCATGCTGGTGTCCAGCGTTTCCTCGCCCACCAGCTGGAAGCGGAACACGGTCGCTTCCTTTTCTTCGCCGACCAGGATGTCGATATTGCCGGCCAGCTGATGGACGTCGGCGCGGCCGATGGCGGCCAGCTGGAACGGCAGGCTGGCCTTGTCCTGCGCCCCCTCCTGCCAGGGCGCGGTGGCGGTGGTGGCGGAAAAGCGGATGGTCTTGCCGGCCGCATCGAAATGGGTGGCCGTCTGCGCGCGGCCACGGCGCTTTTCCGTCGCCTTGACGGGTACCACGCCGCTGGCGTCGATCACGCCTTCGCTGCTCAACACCAGCAGGTTGATGCGGGTGATCAGCATGCTCAGGCCCACTTCCAGGCTCAATCGATAGCTGTCGCCCTTATTTTGCCACGACATGGCCGCCACGCCCGTCCACTTGGTGCCGTCGGCATCGCGGCGGTCCACCTGCAGGTCGAACTCGGCCGACGCGGGCACATTGGTCCGGTAGCGCCGCACCGCGTCCACCACCGGCGGCGCGGGTGTTTCGGCAGCCGCCGGCGCCGCGATGGCCGGCAATTGCGTCAGCGCCGTCACTTGGGTTTCCGCTGCGGATGCGGCGGGCGGCGCCACCTGCATCGGCTGCGGCGCATCGGGCACGACCATCTGCGGCAAATCGATTACCGGCAAGACAGGCAATGCCGGCAACGACGGCGCTGGCGGCGGCGGCAAGGGCACGGGTGGTGGCGGCACCGGCAAAGGCGGCGGCGCTTCGGCGATCACCGCCATGCTGACCAGCCGCGCCTGCTCGTGCACGGGCGCCCTGCCCGCTTGCCCGCCCAGCCAGTGCAGCGCCACGACATGCAGCACGCCGATCACGGCGACAAAGAGCACGGTGCGCCGCCGCGGCGGCACGAAAAAGGAGGCTGACGTCATGGCTGCTAGTGTAACGCCTGTACCGGAGACGCGCTTTCTTGCTGTAGATCAACGCCCTTGCCATCGGTGAAAAATGCCGGCGAAAAATGTCACCGCGATTTCGTCAGTAGCAAGCTGATATCTGCTACGCTAGGACCATCGACCTACCAGGAGACTCTCGCATGGCAAATCCGCAAATGCCCCAAATTCCGGGCGCAGCAGTGATGACCGATACGCTCGACTTCGTCAAGAACCTGTGGGGCAGCATGAGCGTGCCCGGCATGGGCGTCCCCGGCATGACGGCGCCCAGCCTGTCGGTCGAGGAACTGGACAAGAAAATCAACGACCTGAAAGCCGTCGAAGCGTGGCTGAACCTGAATGTCAGCATGCTGCGCGGCAGCATCCAGGCGCTGGAAGTGCAGCGCGGCACCATCGCCACCCTGAAATCGATGGGCGCCTCGATGGCCGCCGCCATCACGCAGCCGGGCGCCAGCGAGAAAAACCTGTTCGATTCCGTCCCTTACGCCTCGGCCTTCTTCCAGCAGACGCCGCCGGCCGCCAAGCCGGCCGAGAAAGCGCCAGCGCCACCACCGCCGCCACAGGAAGCGCCGGCGGCGCCAGCCCAGCAGGCCAGCCCGTCAGCCGACGCGGCGGCTCAGCTGGCCAACCCGGCGGCCTGGTGGAATTTGCTGCAGGATCAGTTCAAGCAGGCGGTGTCGACGGCCATGGCGCCGGAGCAGGCCAAGGACAAGCCCGACGCTGCGGCCAAGCCAGCGCCGCGTGCCAAGCCGGCTGCGGCGGAGACGGTAGCCAAGGCCAAGGCCCCCGTCAAGGCGCCGGCCAGACGCGCGGCGCCCAAGGGCAAGCTGTAAGCGGCTTTTCTGAACAGCCGGGGTCAGCCCCCCACAACCGTCAGCTCAAGCCTCCGAGTTGGCGGCATTGAGGGTCTGACCCCAGCATTTCAAGCTTCGCGCGGCGAACCCGGTCATGCGGTGATCAGGCCAGGCGATGAATGCGGATCGCTTCGATCATGTTGTCATCCTGGCGCTTGACGTCACCGATCGTGATCAGGCCCTCGTCGGCCAGCGCCTTGGCGTGCTCGTACGAGGACTGGAATGTTTCCAGCGTGTCTCCCTTGGCGGCGACCGGGCGTACCCAGGCGATGCTGCCGACCTTCATTTTTTTGTAGACTTCATTGACCACATCACGCATAGTTTCTTCCTTATTGTTGTAAAGCAACTCAAGCACGGAGCAGGCTGTTGCCTGCACCACGCTGGCGCATAGTTTATCATCCGGCACGACCGCGCATGTGTTTTACGGCTTTTTCGGGCACCGGTACCACCTTTTCCGCCACCGGCGCGGGCGCCGTGCCTTCGGCCGCCGCCGCTGGCGTCAGCTGCAGCAATTGCTCCATCAGCTGGGCAAAGCGCTGCTGGCCCGGTGCGATCTTGTCTACATACAGCAACACTTCCACCGCTTCCGCCGCCAGCTCGGCGTGATAACCACGCTGCTGCAGGTAGGAAACGATGATCTGCGCCGAGTTGAACAAGATGCGCAGGTTGTTGGGCAGTTTGACACGCGCCGCGCGCATCCAGGCCACCGCGTCGTCCAGCTTGTCGGTCTTCCACAGCAGCACGCCCTTGTTCATCAGGTCCGACGCTTCCTTGCGCGAGGCCAGGATCAGGCTGGTGCCCTCGTCGCCCATCTTGGCCTTGTCGAAGATCTTTTGCACTTCGTCCTGCACCACCTGGTTGTCGTGGTTGTTCTTCACCACATAGCACAAGAGGCCGGCCGGCGCGTCCTTCACGCCGACGGCAAACAGCAAGGTCGCCAGTTCCATGCAGATGGCCTTCTCGGGCCGCGCCGGGTCTTCCAGCAGCATCGTTTCAAGCTCGTCGCCGCACTTGCGCGCGCGCCGGTAGTCGCCCGTTTCATGGTGTACCAGGCCTTCGGTGATCTTGGCGCGCAGGCCGATCTCTTCGGGCGGAAATTCGCGCTGCGCCAGCATCAGCCACTGCAGCGCTTCCTTGGCATCCTTTTTCAGGCCGCATACGCGCGCCAGGCCCAGATAGGCGTCCACCGTCTTCATCACGGAAAATTCGCCGATCGCCACGCATTTGCGAAACGCCTTTTCGGCCATGCTGACATTGCCGATCTTTAAAGCCGCCTGGCCCAGGTTGCGCTGGCGCAGCACCGAATTGGGCGACAGCCGCGCCGCTTTTTCCAGCACGCCGCACGCTTCTTCGTGCTGGCCCATCAGCTGGTAGGCGACCGCCATCTGGTCGTAGGCGTCGATGTAATAGCGGTTTTCGACGATCACGCCCTGGAAGATCTGGCGCGCCGCCTCGTGCTCGCCATTGTTCATGCGAATCTTGCCCAGGCCGGCCCGGGCCCAGCTGTAATCGCGCTCGGCCAGCACTTTTTCATAGATGGCGCGCGCTTTTTCCGGCTCGCCGCTTTTCAGCAGCAGGCTGGCCTTCATGCGCAGCAATTCCAGTTCGTGCAGCTTGTTCTGCGCGATCTGCGCGTCGCACAATTTGGCCGCGCGCAGATAATCCTTTTCCATGCAGGCCTGGTCGATCTCGCGGAACACCTGCTTTTTATGCCACACGCGGTTCAGACGCGTCAGCAGCACGCCTTCGGTGATCGGCTTGATCAGGTAGGCGTCCGGCTGGTGTTCGGCCGCGCCCATCACCGACTCCACGCTTTTTTCGGCCGACACCATCAGCCACACGCTGGACGGCGCCGTCAGGTTGCGCACGCGCGTTTCTTCCAGCACCTGCTGGCCGTTCTTGCCCTCGCCCAGGTTGTAGTCGCACAACACCACGTCGTAGCGCGTCTTGGCCAGCAGCTTCATCGCCTCGCCGCCGCTGGCGGCCTGGTCGATATGGCGCGCGCCCAGGTTGCGCAGGGATTCGCGCAGCAAGATGCGGATGCCGACAAAATCGTCGACCAGCAGATAATGCTTTTCGGCCCAGTCGGTGGTGTCGGCTTCGTTGGGGCGGGAGGTCTGGTCCATCGTGAGTCCTCGGTTCAAGGCAGGCGCAGGATAAAGCAGCCGCCGCCGAGCGCGCCGCCATTGGCCAGGGCGATGCTGCCGCTTTGCCCCCGGTGTTTGTGCATCTTCGCCACTTCGCTGGAAAAATACAGGCCCAGCCCGGTGCTGTTGGTGGAAAAATTGACCCCCGTGCTCATGCCATCCATGGCCGCTTCGCCTGCGTCGAGCAAGGCCTGCGTATAGCCGTCGCCATTGTCTTCCACGCGCAACGCCAGCATGCCGTTTTCTTCCGCCACCGACAGGCGTATCGTATCTTTCGTATAACGGATGGCATTGTTGATGGCATGCGCCAGCACGCCGATCACCAGGTCTTCGTCGAGGGTCCAGATCAGCTCGGGCGGAAATGCCGTCTCCATGGCGATGCCCTTGGAGGCGAGCAGGATTTTTTCCTGGTCCACCACCTGCGTCACCAGTTGCCCCACCAGCTGCGGCTGCACATCGAACGGGTAGCCGGGCTTGCCCACCTGCTTGTACAGCGCCAGCAGCTGGATCAGGTTGTCGTTGAGGCGCTTGGTCTGGTACAGCATCTGCGCCATCTGCAGGTAGGCGGGATCGGCCGTGACTTCGTCGGTGGCCTTGGCCTGCTCGGCCGCCAGCAAGGACTCCAGCGTGCCGCTGACCACGCTGATGGAATTTTTCATGTCATGGACGGTCGACGCCAGGAACAGGAACAGCTCGGGCGCGCTGTGTTGGTCTTCCACTGCATCTCTCCTCGGGCGCCGGCGGCACGGCGCCGCGGCTAGCTTGCCACCGGCAAATTATACCGCCCGTTGTTGCGCCGCAAGCTGACTGTTGCAGAACCGCCATGACAAAAGCAACAATGCCGCCTCACATCGCTGCGAGACGGCATCAGTGCCATGACGCTGGCTGACAACAACTAGCGGCGCGCGCCCGCCAGGCGCCGTATCACCACGATCATGCGGTCGATTTCCTCGTAGGTGTTGTAAAACGCAAACGATGGCCGCACGGTCGCTTCCACCCCGAAGCGGCGCAGGATCGGCTGGGCGCAATGGTGGCCCGAGCGCACGGCGATGCCCTCGTCATTGAGGGCGCGGCCCACCTCGGCCGGCTCATAACCGGCCAGCACGAACGAGGCCACGCTCGCCTTGTCCAACGCCGTGCCGATCAGGCGCACGCCGGGTATCGCCTGCAGCTTGTGCGTGGCGTAGTCGAGCAGCGCGTGTTCGTAGGCGGCGATGTTTTCCAGGCCGATGCGCTGCACATAGTCGATCGCCGCGCCCAGGCCCACGGCGTCGGCGATATTGCCGGTGCCGGCCTCGAAACGGTTCGGCACGCCCTGGTACACGGTGCGCTCGAAGGTGACGTCGGCAATCATGTTGCCGCCACCCTGCCAGGGTGGCAATTGCTCCAGCAAATCAAGCTTGCCGTACACGGCACCGATGCCGGTCGGGCCGAATACCTTGTGGCCCGAGAACACATAGAAGTCGGCGCCCAGCGCCTGCACGTCGACCCGCAAGTGCGACACCGCCTGCGCGCCATCGACCACCACCCGCACGCCGGCCGCATGCGCCAGCGCGATGATCTGCGCCACCGGCGTGACGGTGCCGAGGGCATTCGACACCTGCGTCACCGACACCAGCTTGGTGCGGCCATTGAGCAGCTTCCTGAATTCGTCGAGGATGATCTGGCCACTGTCGTCGACCGGGATCACGCGCAGGGTGGCGCCCTTTTCCGCCGCCAGCTGCTGCCACGGCACGATATTGGCGTGGTGTTCGAGCTGCGAGACGATGATCTCGTCGCCGCTGCCGATGAACTTGCGGCCAAACGTGTTGGCGATCAGGTTGATGCCTTCGGTGGCGCCGCGCACGAAAATGATTTCATTGGGCGAGGCGGCGCCGAGGAAATTGGCGACCTTGGCGCGCGCCGCCTCATACGCGTCGCTGGCGCGCGCGGCCAGCGCATGGGCGGCCCGGTGAATGTTCGAATTTTCGTGCGCATAAAAATACGACACGCGATCGATCACCGACTGCGGCTTGTGGGTGGTGGCGGCATTGTCGAACCACACCAAAGGCTTGCCGTTGACCCGTTCGGCCAGTACGGGAAAATCGCGCCGCACGGCATGCACGTCGAACGGCGCCGGCGTCTGCCGCTGCGCCTTGTCGTTTGGCCGCGCCGGCAGCACGGTCTCGAAATAGAACTGCGGCGCGCCGGCCGATGGCGCGACTGGCAACTGGCGTCCCGGCCCATCTGACTGCTCATGCGCGGCGGGATAGCCATGCGCGCCGCCGATAAAATAATACGGCGACGGCACGGTCATGCCGGACGCGCGCGGCGTCGGCAGCGAGGCCGGCGCCGGCGCGACCGGCGCTTCCAGTGGCTGCTTGACGGGCGGCACCTGCGCCGTCGCCACGCCGGGGGCGATGGCGGCAAACGACGGGCCGGGCTGGGGCACAGGACGCTGCGGATTGGCATAGCGTGGCGCCGCGTCGAGCGCGCTGCCCGAGCCGCCCAGGCTGGGCGCCTTGTCCAAACCTGGCAGGCGCGCGAAAAACTCGCCGGCCAGCCGGTTCAGGGTCGCCTCGTCAGGGAGAAATGGGACAGCGGGCAGGCCCGCCGCGCCATCACTTGTAGGTGTCTGGGTAGTCATGGTATTTACCGATCTCCACGTCTTCCAGTACGGCCAGCGCATCGTCGGTCAGCACGGCCAGCGAGCAATACAGCGAAATCAGGTACGACGAAATCGCATGGCGGTTGATGCCCATGAAGCGCACCGACAGCCCCGGGCTTTGCTCGCCCGCCAGGCCAGGCTGGAACAGACCGATCACACCCTGGCGCTGTTCGCCCACGCGCAGCAGAATGATCTTCGTCTTGCCGTCTTCGATCGGCAGTTTGTCGGACGGCACCAGCGGCACGCCGCGCCACGTCAGGAACTGCGAACCGAACAGGCTGACGGTCGGTGGCGGCACGCCGCGGCGCGTGCATTCGCGGCCAAAGGCGGCGATCGCCAGCGGGTGCGCCAGGAAGAAGCCCGGCTCTTTCCACACTTTCGTCAGCAGTTCGTCGAGGTCGTCCGGCGTCGGCGCGCCCGTCAGGGTAAAGATGCGCTGGTCGTCATGCACGCTGGCCAGCAGGCCGTAATCGGGATTGTTGATCAATTCGCTTTCCTGGCGCTCCTTGATCGTCTCGATGGTCAGGCGCAGCTGCTCCTTGATCTGGTCGTGCGGGCTGCTGTACAGGTCCGACACGCGGGTATGCACGTCGAGCACGGTGCTGACGGCGTTGAGGAAATATTCGTGCGGCTGTTCTTCGTAGTCGACAAAGGTTTGCGGCAGTTCCGACTCGTCGCGCTGCGAGCAGGCGACGCGCACATCCTTGGGATTCTTGACCCGGTTCAGGCGGTAGATACCCGCCTCGACCGGCAGCCATTGCAGCAGATGCACCAGCCAGCGCGGCGTGATGGTGGATAACTGGGGAACGCTCTTGCTGGCATTGGCCAGCTGGCGCGCGGCGTTGTCGCCAAGCGCAATCTGGCTATCGTTTGTTGCATCGGACATGAACAAGTACTCCTGATGAGAAAAGTGAATATGCTTATTTGGAAACCAAATAAAGTATCGGGCGTCTCCCCTGTTCTCTCAACATGCTATGGCCATCAACGCGGCTTGATCAGTCAATTAACTCCGGTTCGCAGCGCGCCAGCAGCCCGGCCAGGCCGATGCCCAGCGCATGCGCCAGCTTTTCCACCGTCAGCAGCGACGGCGTGGCCGCGCCGCGTTCGATCTCGCCGATAAACGAGCGGTTCAAATCGGCCGCTTCGGCCAGGCGCTCCTGCGACCAGCCTCGCCCTTCGCGCAACTGGCGCACGGCCAGTCCAAACTGTTTGATCAACATGGGGTCCTCAAGGTAGGTGGGCTGGCGGAAACGGGTTCGGGTGCCTCCTGCTGGTTATGCGCCTGCGTGACATGGCTGCCGGGCGCGATGCTGCGGGTCAGCCAGACATTGCCGCCGATGACCGAGCCCTGGCCTATCGTCACCCGGCCGAGGATGGTGGCGCCGGCGTAGATCACCACGTCGTCCTCGACAATCGGATGGCGCGCCAGGCCCTTTTTCAGCACGCCGTCGGCACCGGCCGGAAAGCGCTTCGCGCCCAGCGTGACGGCCTGGTAGATGCGTACCCGTTCGCCGATGATGGCGGTCTCGCCGATCACCACGCCGGTGCCATGGTCGATGAAGAAACTGGCGCCGATCACGGCGCCCGGATGGATGTCGATGCCGGTCTGCGAATGGGCCACTTCGGCGATGATGCGCGCCACCAGCGGCGCACCGAGCGCATGCAGCGCGTGGGCCAGGCGGTAATGGATGATGGCCAGGATGCCCGGATAGCACAGCAGCACTTCATCGACGCTGTGCGCGGCCGGGTCGCCATGGAAGGCGGCCGCCACGTCGGTATCGAGCTGGGCGCGGATGCCTGGCAGCGCGCGCGCAAAGCGCTGCACGATGGCCAGCGCCTGCTGCTCGACGCTCACCGTCTGCTGCAAGCCATGCTGGCGCGCCTGGTAACTGAGTTCGCGGCGCACCTGTTCGTGCAGACCCGTCAGGGTGGTGTCGAGCGTATGGCCGACAAAAAAATCTTCGCTCTCCTGCTGCAGGTCGAGCGGCCCCAGGCGCATCGGGAACAGCGCCGCGCACAGGGCGCCGACCAGCTCGCGCAAATGCTGACGCGAAGGGAACTGGCGCGCGCCACATTCCTGGTTGCTGGCCAGTCCGTCGCGCCAGCGCTCGCGCACGGCGCGCAGTTCATCGACGATCTGGTGCAGCTCCCATTGCGGTGGCGTGGCGGCAGGGGCGGAAAGTTCGGTCGGCAAGGTGGGCAAGGTGGGCAAGGAGCGCGGGTTCATTCTTGCACCCATGGCAAAGAATGCCAGCGCCAGCCACCCTGATGGCCGCGCTGCTGCCGGTCGTCGAGGTCGCCCTCGAAGCCTTGTGCGATATTGAAAACATGGGTAAAACCGGCCTTGGCGGCCGCCTCGGCGGCGGCGGCCGAGCGCTTGCCGCTGCGGCACAGCAGCAGCACCACGGCCGTCTTGCCGCCCACCTTCGCTTCCAGTTCGCGCGCAAAACGGGGGTTGCGGTTCATCGCCGTGCCGGTGGCCCAGGCCACGTGCAGCGAGCCGGGCACATGGCCGACAAACACGCGTTCTTCATTGGTGCGCACGTCGACCAGCCGGGCTTTGCCGGCCTGCACCAGCTGCCACGCATCCTGCGCGCTGACGATGCCGGCATACGGCAGCTGCTGCGCCTGCGCCCGGGCGCGCGCGTCATTGAGCACGGCGTCAAACGCCGCCTCGCCATGCCCGGCCCTGGGGTCGAAACCCAATGTTGTTGCCACCATCTTGCCACCTCTTTCCGTCATCGTCAGAACATCCACACGCTCACTGTAGCGAACTTGTGTTGTTCGTAAAACAAATTAAAAAGAGTTAGGAAAGCTGGAAAACGTATATGGGGTCAGTCGCTTCGCGATCGGAATACGTCCCACTGGGACGTATTCCCCCGGCGGGTCTGACCCGGGCTATTGCGCGCGCCGCCGTTCCTTCAGCACGAAGCGGCCGGGATCGATCGCCGCCAGCAGCTGGTTTTCCAGCGGCAGCGGCTCGCCTTCGAGCTGGCAGGCCAGTAGCTCGGCCGCCAGCGGCGCCCAGGTCAATCCGCGCGAGGCGTAGCCCAGCAGGCCGAACAGGCCGGGCCAGCGCGGCACGTCGCGCAGCTGCTCGCAGCGGCGCGGCACACCGGGGTCGGGCAAGGCGCCCACCAGCGGCATGCGGTCCGGCGCCATGCAGCGAAAGCCGGTGCGTCCGGCCAGCGGCGCGTCGAAAGGTGGCACGCCGAGGATGGCGGCGGTCTTCTCGATATTGTCTTGCTGGCTGGCTGGCCGCAGGCTGGTGTCGTCGTCCTGCGCATCGTAGGTGGCGCCAACGCAGACGACGCCCTCGTGCGGCGGCGTCATGTACGACTCGCGGCAGACGACAAAGGGCCGCGCCGGCAGGCTGGCGGCGTCCAGATGCGTGACCTGGCCGCGCACGGTGTACAAGGGCAGACCGGACGCCTGCGCGAACTGCACGGCGCCAGCGCCGGCGGCCAGAATCACGGTCGGCGCGGCGGCGATCGGCGCACCGGCCGCATCGAGCACCTGCCATTGATTGTCGACCCGCGACAGGGTCAGCGCACTGCTGGAAAAGCGCCGCGTGAGCCGCTCGCCGCAGGCGTCCAGCATGGCGGCGCAGGCCGACGACGGGCGCGCCCAGCCGCCCTGCGCGAACCACCAGGCGCCGTCCGGCGCGTCAGCTCCCAGCATGGCGGTCGCTTCGTCCGCTTCCAGCCAGCGCGCAAATTCGGGCGGATAGTCGCCGCTGGCGGCGATCCGGCGCTGTACCTGCGCATGCCCGGCATCGCGCGCCAGGTGCAGCACGCCGCAGCTGGCGCCCTCGAACGCGCGGCCGACACCGCCCAGGCTGGCCCAGTAGCGCAGCGCGTACAGATAGGCGGCGCGCACCAGGCGCGTGGGGATATTGTCGTCGCTCGACAGCAGCGGCATGAAGATGCCGGCCAGGTTGCCCGAAGCCTCGCCGGCCGGCTGCGCATGGCGTTCGACCAGGGTCACCTGCCAGCCGCGCGCGGCCAGCCGTTCGCAGGCGGCGCTGCCGGCCACGCCCGCGCCGATGACGATGGCGCGCCGCTCGATGGCGGGTACCGGTTCGACCGGCGCCTGACGCGCATGGAACACGGCGCGCAGGCGGCTGCCGTCAAACGCAAAGCCTTCCTTCCACAGCGCCACCCGCTGGGCGTCGTCAAGGTGCGCGGCCTGCAGGCGGGCGCCGTCCCGCATCAGGCGCGCCAGCACCGTCATCGACGGCGGCATCCATGCCAGATAAACCTCGTCGACGCGCACCGCCAGCTGCGCCAGGCTGGCGCCCGGCTCGCCGATCAGCAGGTCGAGCGTGACCTGGCCATCGCGCGAGGCCATGCGGTGCAGGCCGCGCACATGGGGCGGCCACTGCTCGCGCCACGGCGAGGGCAGCTGGCCGGCGTCGACCGGACGCGGCGCCAGCGCGATATAGTGCAGCGGCCTGCCGCCATGGGTGGCGCAGGCAAGGCGAAAACGCGCGCCATCGAAATCCGTGTCGAGCACGACCAGCGCATCATTGCCCATCAACGGCCCGTGCGGCAAAAGCAGGTGGGCGCATGGTCATCGATCATGCCGATGCCCTGCATGTAGGCGTACATGATGGTCGAGCCGACGAACTTGAAGCCGCGCTTGGCCAGGTCCTTTGACAGCCGGTCCGACAGTTCCGTCTTGGCGGGAAACTCGCCTGGCTGGAAGTGATTGACGATCGGCTGGTTGTCGACGTAGGCCCATAGGAAACCGTCCAGCGTCTGCCCTTCTTCCAGCAGGCGCAGATAGGCTTGCGCGTTGGTGATGGTGGCGGCCACCTTCAGGCGGTTGCGCACGATGCCGGGGTCCGCCAGCAACGACGCCACCTTGTCCGGACCATAGACGGCGATTTTTTGCGCGTCCCAGCCGTCGAAGGCGGCGCGGTAGGTGTCGCGCTTGTTAAGGATGGTCTCCCAGCTCAGGCCCGCCTGCGCGCCTTCCAGGTTCAGCATTTCGAACAGGGTGCGCTCGTCGTGGCAGGGCACGCCCCATTCCGTGTCGTGGTAAGCCAGGTAGCGGGGATTGGCCGGGTTGGCCCAGGAGCAGCGGGTGACGGTCATGGTCGATTTCTTTGTGGGGAGACAGGCATCCAGTATAGATTATCGGCCGCGCAGCAGTTGGCCCAGCACGCGCACGCCATGCTCGATTTCATCTGGAGCAATTGCCGCAAAACCCAGCAGCAGGCCGGCCGGCGTGGCGCAGGCGGCGCCCGCGCCCGGGTCGGCATAGTGGCCCAGCGGGCGCAGCTCGATGCCGCGCGCCAGGCCCGCCTGCGAGACCTGCTCTTCATCGTGCCGGCGGCGAAAATACGCGCACAGTTCCAGGCCACTGTCGGCCGGGCCGCAAGCCAATTCGTCGCCGAGTTCGCGCGCCAGGCCGCGCAGCAGCACGTCGCGCCGCTCGGCGTTGCTGTCGCGCGTGCGGCGGATATGGCGCGCAAAATGTCCTTCGGCGATAAAGTCGGCCAGCGCCATCTGCGGCACGATGGCCGTGTGGCGGTCGACCACCGCCTTGGCCTGCACCAGCGCCTCGGCCAGCGCCGGCGGCGCCACCATATAGCCCAGCCGCAGCCCCGGAAACAGCACTTTCGACAAAGTACCCACATACACCACGCAGCCGGCGCGGTCCAGGCTTTGCAGCGAGGCCAGCGGCGCGCCCGTGTAGCGGTATTCGCTGTCGTAATCGTCTTCCACCACCCAGGCCCGGTTGCGCGCGGCCCAGTCCAGCAGCGCCAGCCGTCGCGGCAGGCTCATGCTCACGCCCAGCGGCAGCTGGTGCGACGGCGTCACATAGGCCAGCTTCGCCTGCGGGCAGTGCGCCGCGCCATACGCCACATCCAGCCCTTCGGCGTCGACCGGCACCGGGAACACCCGAGCGCCGTTGGCTTGCAGGGTGCCGCTGGCGCCCCGGTAGCCGGGCGACTCCATCCAGGCCGCGTCGCCAGGCGCCAGCAAAATGGTCGACAGCAGGAATAGCGCCTGCTGCGAACCCGAGGTGATGACGATCTGCTGCGGCGTGCAGCGCACGCCGCGCGCCGCCTGCAAATAGACGCACAGCAGTTCGCGCAGCGGCAAAAAGCCGGCCGGGTCGCCATAGCCGAAACGGTGGTCGGGCCGGCGCCAGCGCCGCGCTTCGAGCCGGTTCCATACGTCGAACGGAAAATGGTCGATGCGCGGCATGCCGACCCGGAACGCGCGCAAGGGACTGCGGTGAAACGCCACCTGCGCCATCGCCGTCACCACGCCCTGGCCGCGTGCCGACAAGGGCCGCAGCAGGCCAGGTTTGGCGACTGGCGTCAGCGCCGCCGGCATAGCGCGGCTGACATACGTCCCCTTGCCGACCGCGCCATCGAGATAGCCTTCGGCCGCCAGCAGCGCATACGCATTGAGCACGGTCTGGCGCGATATCGGCTGCGGCAGCAAGGCGCAAAACGCGCGCGTCGGCGGCAGCTGCGTGCCGGGCGCCAGGCTGCCGTCGAGAATGGCCGCTTTCATGGCCGCATACAGCTGGCGGAACAGCGGCGTGGCCAGCGCGCGGTCGAGCGGCAGCGCGGCGATGATGCGGGAGGCGTGTATGGAAATTGGTAGTTTCAATTTAGTCTTTATTGGCTGTTTTAAATAGCCAAATGCGTCACTACAATAACGCATTTCCATTCCTTCCGGAGAGCCGCATGCAGCAATTTTTCGCCACCGTCGCCTGGCAGCGCGACGGCAAGGATTTCGCCGGCCAGCGCTACAGCCGCGCTCACGCCTGGCAGTTCGATGGCGGCCTGACGGTGCCCGCCTCCTCGTCGCCGCTGTCGGTGCCGCTGCCGATGTCGGTGGCCGCCAACGTCGACCCGGAAGAGGCGCTGGTGGCGGCCACATCGAGCTGCCACATGCTGTTCTTCCTGTCGCTGGCGGCGCAGCGCGGCCATGTGATCGATGACTACCGCGACGAGGCCGTCGGTGAATTGAGCAGGAATGGCGACGGCAAGCTGGCCATGACGCGCATCGTGCTGCGCCCGCAGGTTGCTTGGGCCGGCGACGCCCCCACGCCTGAAGCGCTGGCGGCGCTGCACCACGACGCCCACGAGCGCTGCTATATCGCCAGTTCGCTCAAGGCCGAGGTGGTCGTGGAGGCGCCCTGATGTACACCCCGAAAAGCTACCGCGAAGAGCGCCTGGAGGTGCTGCATGCGCTGATGGCGGCCCATCCGCTGGGCGCGCTGGTGCGCATGAGCGAGGACGGCTTGTGCGCCGATCACCTGCCGTTCGAGATCGCGCCGCCCACGCCCGACGCGCCGTTCGGCACCCTGCGCGCCCATGTGGCGCGCGCCAATCCGCTGTGGCGCGGCGACGGCGTGGAGACCATGGTGATCTTCCAGGGGCCGCACGCCTACATCACGCCGGCCTGGTATGCGGAAAAAGAACTGAGCGGCGAGGAAGTGCCGACCTTTGACTACGCCGTGGTGCATGCGCACGGCAAGCTCAAGGTGATCGAGGAACCGGCCTGGCTGCTCGATTTTTTGACACGCCTCACCAACCGCCATGAAGCGGATCAACCGCAGCCCTGGCAGGTCGGCGACGCGCCGCCCGCGTTTATCGACAAGCTGCTGAAAGCCATCGTCGGCATCGAAATTCCGCTGGCGCGGCTGGAAGGCAAATGGAAGATGGAGCAGAAAAGCAGCGCGCAGGACCAGGCGCGCGTGGCCAGGGAATTGTCGCGCGACGGCATGCCGGAAGCGGCGCGCCAGATCGCCACGCTGATGGTAAAAACGCTCAGCGCAGCCAGCTGACGGCGGCCGAAAACGTCAGGAACGACAGCGCCGTCGACACCAGAATGATGCGGGCGATGCGCGCCGTGTTGGCGCCGAAGCGCTCGGACAGCAGCGAGACATTGCTGGCGCTGGGCAGGCAGGCCACCAGCACCATGCAGGTCAGCGCAAACGGTTCGAGCGGCGCTCCGAGCGCGATGGCGGCGTGGCCCGTGCCCCACACCAGCAGCGGATGCAGCAGCAATTTTTTCAGCGCCACCGGCACATATTCCCCCAGCGGCGCCGGGTCAAGCGTCTGCATCTGCGAACGGGCCAGCACGGCGCCGATGGTAAACAGCGCCACCGGCGAAGCCGCGTCGGCCAGCAGGCCGACGGTTTGCGTGACGGGCCGCGGCAGGCTCAATTCCAGCCACGACACCAGCGCACCGAGGATGATCGCCCACGGCATCGGATTGCCGGCCATGCCTTTCAAGGCGTTGACGACGGCCGCGCGGCTGCCGTGCGCGCCGCCGCTGCCGACGCGCGACAGGGCGATGCACAGCGAGCTGGTAATCAGCATGTCGACCACGATGGTGACGATCACCGGGCCCGACGAACGGGGACCCAGCAAAGTCAATAGCAGCGGCACGCCCATGAAGCCCGTGTTCGGAAACGCCGCCACCAGCGCGCCGAAGGCGGCGTTGTTCCAGTCGATGCGGTGCGAGAGCGTCATGGCCATGGTGACGCCGACCATCACCAGCGCGCACAGCAGATAGACGCCGAACACGCTGGCGTCGAGCAGCTGCGCGATCGGCGTGGCCGCGCCGAAGCGGTACAACATGCACGGCAAGGCAAAATACAGCACGAAGCTGTTCAGGCCGGGGATGGCGGCGATGGGCAGCAGCGCGCGCCGCACGGCCAGGTAGCCGCACAGCACCAGCGCGAAGAAGGGAAAGGTGATGGCAAGGATGGTCAGCATGGCCAGCCATTGTAGCTCCAGCCTGCTTTGCGCAAGCACAAAAAAAAGGCCGCGGTGGCGGCCCCAAGGAGGTCAGGAGGAAATCGGACAGGCGCCAGCTATTTCGGCTTGAGCTGGGCGCGGATCTCGCCGGCCGGATAGGCGGCGCTGTGCACGTTGACATACAGGTTGCCGGCCAGGTAGCTGGCGTATTGCGGCGGCGTCAGGCTGGTGTCGGGCGGCACGGCAAACAGGCCGTCGCCGGTTTTCACCAGCGGCACGATCACCGGGCCATTGGCGCCGAACGGCGCTTCGTGGATATGCGCCATGGTGGCCAGCATGCCCGTGTAGCGCACGGTGCCCGTCACGCTGCGGTCCGGCGCCACGTGAACGCTGCCGCTGCCGCTGGCCGCGCTGGTATTGGCCGGCACTTCCTGCGCGCCACTCAAGGTCACCTCATGGCCCTCGGGCGGACGGGGGCCATGGCCACAGGCGGCCAGCAGGCCGGCCAGCGCCAGCATGGCGGCCGCGCGGCGAACCGGGGTTCGATGGCGCACGATCAGGCCAGGTGGCCTTCCGCCACCCAGCCCCGGTTGGCGGCCGGCGCTTTCGGTTTCGGTGCGATGCCGCTGCTCTTTTCCGCCTCCTCGATGATGTTGCGCATGCTGTCGCTGGCCGCCGGGCCGGGCGCGAATGCGTAGTACTCATCGTTGATGGGCAGGCCCGTCATGGCGTCGACCAGCACCGGATCGGCGGCCAGGCCCGTATCGCGGCTGGCGATGACGAGGCTGGCGCCTTCGGGCGCGAAGTTTTCATTGCCCCAGGCGATAAAGGCCAGCAGCACCGGCTTGAAGGCGCGGCCCGACTTGGTCAGCACGTAGTCGTAGCGCGGCGGCTTGGCGCAGTACAGGCGGCGCGTCATCAGGCCCCCTTCCACCAGGTCGGCCAGGCGCCGGGTCAGGATGGTCGGGGCGATCTTGAGGCTCTTTTCAAACTCGTCGAAGCGCGTCTTGCCATAAAACGCCTCGCGCAAGATGAGGATGCTCCACCACTCACCCACCTTGCCCAGGCTGCGTGCGATCGGGCAGGGCAAATTATTGAAGTTGGTATGTTTCATGATCATCTCCTCACACAGTTGCAAAGCAACAATTAAATTCCATTTAAATTAGCCGCACGCATCAGTGACTATCAACGTGCTAGTAAGTATTGCCCCATGAAAGGGCCTGAAAATACGCGAAAACTCACACTTTTTATTGCTCAAGTACAATATGTCTTGTTCAAACACCCCAATCCCGGTGCCAGTAGCGGATCCGCCCCGGCCTTCTGTCAGGCCGTAGCCCATGTCCGTTTCAACCAGATGCGATCAAGATGAAACCGTTGAAGTTTGCTTTCCTGCCAGCCTTGCTCGCTCTGTCTGTTTGCCAGACCACCACCGCCGGTACTAGCTCGTCCGCTTCCTTCCAGGCCACTTTCGTGGTACTCGAAGCGTGCACCGTCACTTCCCGCGGCGGCGCCCTGCCCAGCGTGCGCTGCCAGCACAATTCGCCCTACCTGATCGAACGCCAGGCCGGTGTCAACGGCCAGCTCAGCATCACGTTCTAAAAGTAAATCGTCGCCGTCACCGTATCCTTGTAATCTCCCGGCACCGGCGTGGTTTGCGCCGGCACCCGTCCATAGATCGTCACCGGCACGCTATTGCCTGTGCCGGTCCCCGTCACCATCGCCGTGCCCCCCGTGCCATCGCCCCACAAGGGGCCGTCGAGCGTGCCCGACAAGCGATAATCGATGGTGGCCGCCGACACGGTATTTTTCATTTTCCGCGCCGCCACGTTGCCCGCCACCGCGCCGCCGTTCAGGGCGATCTGGTAGCCGTTGTTATTGACGCAGCGCACCGTCAGGGTGCTGGTGCTGCGCACCGATCCCGTCAGCACGGTGGTGGTGGTAAACGCCATCGGCGTGGCGGTGATGGTGCAGTTGTTGATGGCGGTGGCCTTGACGCTGAAACCGAAGCTGGCGCTGTTGCCCAGGCAGTTGGTGGGGGCCGCCAGGATGCTGATTGCATAGGTCAGCGTGCCGGCGCCCGTAAAGCTGGAGCTGTATTCGGTGTTGCTGTTATTGACGGTGGAGACCGCCGCCAGCGCCGTGCCGGCCGGGATCTTGCCGTAGAAACTGAAGTTCTGCGTCTTGGTGCCGCCCAGCGACAGCAGCCCCATCGACAGCGACACGGGCAGCGAGGACAGCGCGCCCGTCACGCCCGGCCCGCCCCAGATCGACGCCGGCGCGTAGCTGGCATCGACGTACAGGTTATACGGCATGCGCAAGGCGCCGTTGCCCAGCATGCGGGCCGGGGCCGACAGCGAATTGGTGCCCAGGTTCAGGTTCAGGCAGGCACTCACATAGGCCGTCAGCAAGGGCGCCAGCGGCGCAAAAGTGCAGCTCAGCGTGCCCGAGCCGGTGACCGTATAGTCGGCGCCCGAGATCGGCGAGATGGAGCCGAAATTGGCGTCGACCACGGTGGCCGAACACGTATTCTGGGCCTGCGCCTGGCTCGCAGCGGCACAAGCGAGCAGCATCACAATCAAGCTCAGCAGGCGGCGCATCAGCGGCCTCCTTCGCCGGCGGCTGGCGCAGGTGCCGCCGGGCGCTTGACGTTGCGGCAGCGCAGCGGGCCGATCACCGGCAAGCCGCCGGCGGCCGGGCGCACATAGGCAAAGCGCACCACGCACAGATTGTCGTCGTCGCCGATGCGCATTTCATTGTCGGCCGACAGGTCGTCGACAAAGGTGACGCCGTCGAAGCCGACCACGGTGCGCTTGCCGCTTTGCACATGCAGCACCGGCAAGCCGGCCGGCAGCGGCTGGGCGTCTTCGCCATGCACGATCACGGTGGCGGCGCTGTAGCGTTCGACCGGGAAGGCGGCCAGCACGCCGGACAGGCTGCGCGGCACCACGTTGATATTGGTGACCGGCACGCGCGCGTCGGCGTCCAGTCCCTCGGTGCCGATGGCGATCTGGTTGTTGCCATAGGCGTTCAGGTTCGGCACCAGCAGGTAGCCGCTGCTGCCGGTCACGCCGATCTGGCGGTTTTCATGCAGCACCGGGATATTCGCCACGCCGCCGGTCGACACCAGGGCAAAGCCGTTGCCGACCTGGCGCGCGGCGGCCAGGTGTCCGTCCATCAGCACCACCGCGCCGGAAAGCCCCAGCGCCGAAGCGTTGCTGAGCGAGCTGCTTTGCACGCGGCCCGTCAGGCGGCCATAGTTGCCCAGGTATTCCAGCTGGCCCTGGCGGTAGTCGAGGCCGCCCGAGGTGCCACCCTGCACCGCCCAGCCGAAGCCGCCGCCGAAATCGGCGCTTTGCTGGGCGTTGAAACTGCGGCTGTTGACATTGTTCTGCCGGCTGGTGCTGGCGCTGATGCCGATATCGTCAAACGCCATGCTCAGGCCAAAATAAAAACCGCGCTGCGCGCTGTCGCGCAGGTCCTGGTACAGGCTGGCGTTCAGGAACACGCTCTTGAACAGCGAGGCGGTGTAGCCGGCGGTGACGATTTTCGATGCCTCCAGGCCCGGCGAACGGTAGGTGATGTAGCTGAGGTTGACGCTTTGGCCGGCCGGCAGGGCCAGGTTCAGCGACAGCCGGTCGGCCGCGCGCACGGCCGGGCTGCCGTCCTTCGATGCCACGTCGCCATAGTGCGCGCTGGCACGCGTGCTTTGCGCATCGATGCTGAAGCGCGGCCCCAGGTACTGGTAGCCGATGCTGGCCTGCGCGCCCTTGTTGCGCCCGCCGCTGGCGGCCAGCGAGCCATTGATCACGCCGCTTTGTCCCAGGCGCAGCAAGCCGCCAACGCCGCCGTTGAGCACGCCGCGCGTGACTTCGCCATGGGCTTCGACGGTGAGGTCGTCGCTGACGCCGTAACGGCCCGAGGCGCTGGCCACCGGGTCATTCGCGTAGCCAAACGAGCGGCGACCATAATTGCGGCGCAGCAGGCCCACTTCGACCGAATAATCGCTCAGTTCGCGCGCCAGCAAGCGCGTGTCGACGTACAGCGGCAAGGTGGTCGTCACGCTGCGGCCCAGCGCATCGCGCGTGATGATGGTGGCCTGGCCGGCACCGTTGATGCCGCTGACCTGGTTCAGCACGAACGGGCCGCTGGGCACGCTGGCCGCATATTGCTGCACCCCGTTGACGTACAGGCTCAGCGAGGACGGCACCAGCGCCGTGCCATCGACCGAGGCGACGGGAAAGGTCAGCAAGTCCGGGCGCAGCTGGAAATTCTTGCGCCATTGAAAGCCCCCCATGCGCAAGGCGCGGCTCCAGCTCAGCGACGACGAGATCAGGTCGCCCACCTGCCAGCTTTCCAGCGTGTCGGGATTGGCATGGTTCCAGAACGTGTCGAAGCGCATGTACTCGCGCTGGCCGCCACCGAGGCTGATGGTGCCGGTATTGCTGAATACGCCGTGCTGGTTGAAATAGCGCAGGTCGTTGAACAGCGCCGTACGGCGCGTCTGGCCCAGCTCGGAATACACTTCGTAGTTGAGCACGGCTCCCGGCGTCACCTGCGACGGCGCGGGACGGGTGATCGAGCGCGCGCTGACGGCGTACGGCATGCGCAGGCTGTCGTCGACGCGCAGGGCGATGCTCTGGCGCGCCGGATCATATTCATAGCCGAGACCGGCGATGGAGTCGAGCGCCACCTCGGCCTGGCCCGGCGCGCCGAAGCGTACCGGGTCCAGCCCAAGCTGCTGCAAGTTCTCCACGCTGCTGAACAAGCCTTTGCCCTGCTGGGTAAAGCGCAAGATCAGTCCGGTTGCTTCGGCATTCAATGTGACCTCCAGATACAGTTCATTCGGTGTCGCCGCATCGTGCGGCAAGCTGGCCGGGCCAGGATCGGCGCCTGTCACTGCCGCGGCATCGGCTGCATGGGCAGCCCGGGTGGCTACGACCACCAGCCCCAGCAGCCCCAGCAGCACAATCAAACCCGCCTGCCATGTAAACGTCCATCTCATCGATTGACCCGGTTGAGCAAGCGTGCGCCATGATGGCAATCGTCAGGGTGGTGTCGAGTTTCGGGCAACGCTCGCCTTTGCATTGACATTCACGGCAATCGCCAGCGGTCCTTGCAGCGCGGCGTCCTTGGGAACGGGCAGGCGCCAGACGCGCATGCGGCCCGCCAGCACATAACCGAACAGGCCACTGCTGATGACAAAATCCTTGCCGGCCTGGTTGGTCAAGGTCAGGCTGCCGATCTGCGCATGGAAGTTGCCGCTGTTTTGCACGCGCAACATCCACTCGCCATCCTTGCGGTACACCTGCCAGTCGAGCGCTTCCTTGCCGGGCACGCCGCTGGGCAGCACGAACACCGGCACCGAGTAGCGCAGGCGGATATCGACCCCGCTGCGGGCCGGATCATCGTCGCGCGCCACCTCGTCGATCAGCACGCGGTAGGTACGTTCCTGCGGCGCGGGACCGGCTTGCGTGCGCACCAGGCGGATGGTCTGGCGGCTGTTTGCGGCGATCTCGACAATCGGCGGACTGGCGACCAGTTCCTGCGTCGGCGTGAGTGCTTCCTCGCCATTGGCCTGGTCCCACAGAAACACCCGCACCTGGCCGAACAGCGGCGTATCACCGAGGTTCTGCAAGGTGATGCCGGCCGAACTCTGCTCGGCGCGCATGGTGATGGTAACGGGAGAAATCTGCAGGTTGGCGGCCGCCGCCGGCCCCATGCCTGCGATGCCCAGCAACAGCATCGACAGGAGCAAGGTACGGCGGGCCGTCATGAGGTACGCACTCAGAAGTACACGGTAGCCGTGATGGTCGACTTGTAGGTATCGGGCGCAGGCGTGTTTTGCGGCGGCACCTGGCCATACACCGTGATGGTCTGGGCCGCGCCCGTGCCGGTACCGCTGTGCGTATCCGTGCCCTGGGTATTGCCCCAGACGGTGGCGCCGGCGGTCTGGAACAGGTTGTATTGCACGGTGGCCGTATTGCCGCCGGTGCCAGCCAGGTACCGCGTGGTGCCGACCGAACCGGAACCGGTGCCGGCGTTCAGACCCACGTTATACGGCGTGGTGTTCGTGCAGGTTACGCTCAGGTTGGTATTGACACTCACGTTGCTAGCCAGTACACCTTGAGTCTGGCCGAAATCGAGTGGGGCCGCCGAGATCACGCAGTTGGCGACGATCTTGAGCGTCACGTCGAAAGTGGTGTTGTTCGAACCGTTCAGATACGTCGCCGCAGTGCCGGTCACTGGCAGGGAAGCGGCGATCAGGGAAAGGGCAACCGCAGCGGCGGCGAAAGGGGAAAATTTAGCGCGTAACATACTACCTCCTGATGTTGAAGCATCAATGAATGGCCCCTCTTGTGGAGGGACACGAGGATAGTCACGGTATTGCCGGCGTTTTCTCGGGCACGCAAACCAGGACAACAAATTCAACTGCCAATCGCCGGCATTCTTGGGCTTTCAGCAGCTTTGCCTAGATGGCAAAGCAGATTTTTTTGTAAGCGACATTGCTTTGAATCAATCTATGAATGGATTATTAGTCATCCGTGGAATCGCTGCTTCTTCTTGCGGAGAAACATCTTTTGAAACACGAGAAAAGCAGAAAATAATTTGAAAGCAGGGCATAATAAACCACAACTTGCTTTTTGGTTAAGTCATCCATTCCATGCCAATGACCAGTGAAACCAGTAAGAAAAACATCTTGATCGTGGACGATTCCGCTTTCGAGCAGCGCATGCTGACGGAGCTCCTGAGCGACGAGCCCTACCGTTTCAGCGTGGCCTACAATGGTTACCAGGGTTACCAGCTGGCGCTGGCGACGCACCCCGACCTGATCCTGCTCGACGTGCGCATGCCGGAAATGGATGGCTACACGGCCTGCCGTTTGCTCAAGGCCAATCCGGAGACCGAACATATCCCGGTGATCTTTCTCAGCGGCGCCGACGCCGTCAATGAACGCGTGATGGGCTTGCAGGTGGGCGGCGTCGACTACATCTCGAAGCCGTTTACGCCGGCCGAACTGGCCGCCCGCATCCATGTCCACCTGGGCCTGATGCGGCGCGCCGACAGCGCCGCGAACACTGCCGCGCCTGCCACGCCGGAAGGCGACAAGCCGCAGCAGCACCCCGACCTGGTGTTCGTCAACGCCGTCAAGCAGCTGATCCTCGACAACCTGGGCAGCCTGCCCAACCTGTCCGAGATCGCCCGCAGCGTGGGCACCTACCGCGAAAAACTGACATTGATGTTCCGCGAACAGACCGGCATGACGGTGTTTGCCTTTATCCGCGAAGCACGCATCGCGCGCGGCGTGGAACTGCTGCAGCAGACCGAGATCGACGTGCAGGATATCGCCCTGCTGATCGGCTTTCACAACGCCGGCAATTTCGCCACCGCCTTTCGCGAACGCATGGGCGTCACCCCCACCGCCTACCGCCAGCGCCTGCTGGAACAGCGCAACGCACAGGCCTCGGCCTCGGCGCCGCACTGACGCCCTGCCCTCTTCCTTATCAGAACTTGTAATTCAGCTTGAGCGAGGCAAAGCGCCCGCGCGGATCGGCCTGGGTGTAGTCGAAGCCCGATGCCGAATAATCCCATGGCGCGCGCTTGTCGGCCAGGTTCTGCACGATGAAGCTGACGTTCGCCTGTGGCGTCACCTGCCAGCTGGTGTTGATGTCGAAGGTGCTGAAGGCGGCCACCGATTCATCGAGGTGCGTGTTCTGCGCATAGCTGCCGACATAATTCCAGGTCAGGGTCGACGACCATTTCCCCAGTTCCCAGGTGGCCGAACTGACGCCGCGCCATTTCGGGATCGAGCCGAAATAATTGGTGCCGGCGCCGTCCGTCAGCGCCGCGCCGTCCGATAAAGGCTCGGCAAAGCGCAGCACCCGGCTCAGCTGGCCGGCCAGGGTCAGCTTGCCCCAGTCACGGCCGACAAAACGCTGGCGCAGGTCGAGGTCGATGCCCGACACGTCGCGCTGGCCCTGGTTGCGGTACTGGCGGTACAGGGTGGTGATGCGCCCGTCCGCGTCGCGCGTGACCTTGCCCGGCGACGCCGCTTCATTGGCGATGGTGGTGACGGCGCTTTCGGTGCCGATCACGCCATCCTGGCGGATGCGATAGTAATCGAGGCCGATGCTGGCATTGCTGGTCGGTGAAATCACCACCCCCAGGTTGATGTTTTTCGAGCGCTCGGGGCGCAGCCCGGTATTGGCGATGGTGATCGCCGTCACGCCGCGCGACTGGGTCGGCGTTTGCGGGTCGCGCGGATCGATCACGCTGACATAGCTGACGGCCGTGCTTTGCGTGATCTCGGGCAGCGACGGCGCGCGAAAGCCGCGCGAGGCCGTGCCGCGCACCAGCAGCCATGGCGCGGCCTGGTAACGGGCGCTGGCCTTCGGCGAAAACGCATTGCCGAAATCGCTGTAATGGTCGGCCCGTCCGGCCAGGTTCAGCGACAGGTCCTTGACCACCGGGAGATTCAGTTCGGCGAACAGCGCCGACACGTCGCGCGATCCGTCGATGATGTTGATCGCGGGGCGCAGCTCGGTGCCGGACAAGACGGCGGTCGAGGTTTGCGAGTCCATTTTTTCGCGGCGCCACTGCGCGCCGGCGGCAAAGCCCAGCTGGCCGGCCGGCAAGTCCCAGAGATCCCTGGCGGCCGAAAAATCGAGCGTGTCCAGCGTCGACCGGGCCGGGCGCAGGGTCGACAGGCGCAGGCGATTGCGCACCGCCTCGCTGTTTTTCGACTGGTCAAAAAAATTGTAGCTGCCATCGGCCAGCACTTGCTCGAAGGCGTAGCGGTTGACGAAGTTCTGCACGGTTTCCTTCAATTCGCTGCTGGAATGGCCGATCGCCGCATCCCAGTCCCAGCCCGCCAGGGTGCCTTTCACGCCGGCCAGGGCACGGTAAAACGTCACCTTGTCCTGCTTCATGCGCGGGCCCAGGTCGAACAGGGTGGCTGTGAACGGCAAGGGCGTGGCGCCCGGATTGTTCGGGTGGCCCACCGGCAGCACCACGGCAATGGTGTCGAGCGCTTGCGTGGCGTTGTTCCACACGCGCGTGGCGCTGTTGACGGTCAGCGGCGCGCTGAAGGTCTGGTCGGCGCGCGAATAGCTGTGCAGCAGGTCGACATAGGCCTCGGTATCGGCATTGACTTTGAAGGTGGCGCGCGCGGCCGTGTGCACGCGCTTGATGCCCGGGATCAGCGTTTTATACGGCGCGGGATTGTAGGCCAGCACTTGCCCCGTCTTGCCCGGCGTGATGTCGCCATAGTTCACCAGTTGCAAAGGCCCTTGCACGCCGCCCAGTGTGCGGGTCGGGTCCGCGCCGGCGTAGTTGGTGATGGCCCAGCCCAGGCTGCCGCGCTGCTGCTGGCGAAAATCCGCGTCGCGCATCCAGGCCACGTCGCTTTGCTGCAGCTTGTCGCGCTGCTGCGCATCGATAGACAGCACCACGCTGTAGCCGTCGTCCTGCAGCTTGCCGAAGCCCGTTTGCAGCGCCGCGCTTTTCTCGGTCTGGCCGGTGCCCTCGGTCGAGCCGCCCAGCTGCGCTGTCACTTCGGTACCCGTGAATTCCTGGTACAGGATGATGTTGACCACGCCGGCCACCGCATCGGAACCGTAGACCGAGGAAGCGCCGTCCTTGAGCACCTCGATGCGCTGCACCGCCGCCATCGGCAGGCTGTTCAGGTCGACGAAGGTCTCCTGCAGGTTTTGCGCCGTGGCGTAGCTGGCCACGCGCTTGCCGTTGACCAGGATCAGCGTGTTTTTCTGGCCGATGCCGCGCAGCGACAAGCCCGAGGTGCCGGCCGAAAAGCTGCCCGTGTATTGTTCGTTGTAGCTGTTGCCGCTGTTGGCGGAAATGGCGCGCAGCACGTCGGCCACGCTGGTCTTGCCGCTGGCCTTGAGCTCTTTGGCAGTGATCACCTGGACCGCGCTGGCGCCCTCTTTTTCGCTGACGCGCAGATTCGAGCCGGTGACATTGACGCGCACCAGTTCTTCCTGCGCATGCACGTGTATCGGAAAAGCGGCGGCGATGGCGAGACTGACGGCGAGTGGTTTGAGCATGGTTTCCTCTTGATGGGATAAGTTGTGCCGGTTTCGGATAAAACAGGCGCACGGGGGCCTGCTGGCCGGATCGGCCAGAGGACAACGACAGTGGGATTTTTTTAAGGAATTACGGGATGCGGCGGCGTGCCCGCATCGGCATGCGCAGGCTTGCGCACATGGCCGATGGGACGGTAGAAAAATAGCTGAATGCAGTAAAACGCGACATGAAAGACACCGGTAAGCGGGGAAACCCCACTATATCGCGGCGCCTTTCAATTCAGAACGAATTAAAAATTGATTGTATATACGTTTTGAGTCTAACGGTTCAGGCCACGGCGGCGGCGGCCCGTTTTGCCTGCACATGCCACCAGTACCACGACACCAGCGCATTGATCCAATAGGCCGCATACAACACGGCCGTCAGGTGCAGGCCGCGGCTGTAGTACAGCGGCACGGCCACCGTATTGACCAGCAGCCAGAAGCCCCAGGTCTCCAGGCGCCGGCTCATCAGCAGGAATTGCGCGATGATGCTGAACACCAGTACGGCCGAATCGATGAACGGCGCATAGGCATTGGTCCAGGTATGCAGCAGCATGCCGTAGATGACCACCGATACCACGCCGGCCGGCACGATCCACGCCAGGCTATGCCAGCCCGCGCGCGTGATGGGCAAGGGCTTGCCGCCCGCGCCGCGCCGCCACTGCAGCCAGCCGATCACGCAGGTGACAATGAAGAACAGCTGCAGCAGCACGTCCGCATACAGGTTGACCTGGTAGAACAGCACGGCAAACAGCGCGCTGCCGAGCATGCCGATCCACCAGGAGTGGATGTTGTTGCGGCCGGCCAGGATGATGGACACGGTCATCAAGACATTGGCGGCGATTTCAAGCGGGGGTGTCAAGCGGGCTTCCTTTGCGGTGGGTGACGGATCAGCGTTGCCACTATAGCCGATTTGCCGCGCCCGCCCTGCTCTTTCAGCCCTCCTCCTTCACCCTCCCCGACAGCAACTGCCGCAAGCGGTTCTTGCCGGCCCGGCGCGCCGCGCGCGGCGACACTTCGGACTGGTGCGCGCCGGCGCCGCCGCGCAACTTGGCGGCCGCCACCAGCGGATTGCGCGGCTTCGGTGTTTTCAGTTTCAGTTTCATGGCTTCTCCTTTCAACCCTTGATGCAGACGACCTGGCGCAAGGTATGCACCACTTCCACCAGGTCGCTCTGGTGCGCCATCACCGCATCGATATCCTTGTAGGCGGCCGGGATCTCGTCGATCACGCCGCCGTCCTTGCGGCACTCGATGCCCTTTGTCTGCTCGATCAGGTCGAAGCGGTCGAAACGCCGCTTCGCCTCGCTGCGGCTCATGCTGCGCCCGGCGCCATGCGAGCATGAACACAGCGACTGCGGATTGCCCTTGCCGCGCACGATAAAGCTGCGCGCGCCCATGCTGCCGGGGATGATGCCCCATTCGCCCAGCCTGGCCGAAATGGCGCCCTTGCGCGTCACGTACAGCTCCTCGCTGCCGTGGGTTTCTTGCGCAATATAGTTATGGTGGCAGTTGATCGCCTCGCCATCGAGCTGGAACGGTGGCGCAAACTTCGCCAGCGCCTCGAGCACCAGCCGCATCATTTCGCTGCGGTTGAGCAGCGCATAATCCTGCGCCCAGGCTACCGCTTCCACATAGTCATCGAACACGGTGGAGCCCTCGCTGACATAGGCCAGGTCGGCATCCGGCAACTGGATTTTATGGCGCCGCATGTCCTTCTGCGCGGCGGCGATGAAGTAGCGGCCGATCGCATTGCCGATGCCGCGCGAACCCGAATGCAGCATGACCCACACGCGCTGTTCTTCATCGAGGCAGATCTCGATGAAATGATTGCCGCCACCCAGGGTGCCGGCCTGGCAGATCCAGCTGCGCTCGAACTGGCGCAGCATTTTCGCGATGCCGCGATGGCGCTCGACGATGCGCAGCAGGCGGTCGTTCAAGGGCCGCGTGGCGCGCGCCTGGCGCGAGCCCTGGACGCGGCTCCAGTCGTGCTGTTCGAAGCCGACCGGCACGGCCGCCTCGATGCTGCTGCGCAGCCGCGCCAGGTTGTCGGGCAGGTCGCTGGCCGTCAAGGTGGTGCGCACGGCGTTCATGCCGCAGCCGATATCGACGCCGACGGCGGCCGGAATGATGGCGCCGCGCGTGGGGATCACGCTGCCGACGGTGGCGCCGATGCCGGCATGCACGTCGGGCATGGCGGCGACAAAGGGATGGACGATGGCCAGGCTGGCGATATGCTCGAGCTGGCGCAGCGCCTGCGCATCGATATCGTCGGTGAAAATGTGCACGGGTACATTGGCGCCGTGCAGGGTGTGATGAATGGGCATACGTAAACCTTGTATGCCAGGGCCTTGCCTGCCGGCGCGCCTGAAAAACGCGCGCCAGAAAAACAAAACCCCGGCGAGTTTCCTCACCGGGGTCTCAAAAGGAACGCCGGCTCGGGATCGATGACCCCGAGCAGCATGCACGGGGCTAGTTGTTATTCAAATTGTGGCTAGCCTGGTATTGCATGCTGTTTCCTTTCATTGTTGGGTGGATGAACTGACCGAGCCATGATTCTGCGCCTCGGCCGCCAGCCCTGTCAACCGGGCGCATGATAAAACGACCATGTGTTGTAAAAAAACATGACTTTTATTTGCCGTCATTTTTCACCGCCGGACTGGCCGGAACCGCTGCGGCTATCTATTCACCAATCTATTCATGAATCTATTCATTCCTTGGAAGGATTTCTATACATCGTTGATTACATGCGATTTTTTAGGCCATGAACCATCAATCAATCTATTCATCAAACCCCAAAAATCGCAAAAAAAGAACATGCAGCCGAGCTGGTGCTGCTGTTGGCGCATCAGTCAGCGGCTTTGAAATAAACCAACTATCTTGAAGCCATCGCGCCACTAGCGAATCGCGACAGGCGCTTGTGGCGCCTGTCCGGCTTCGCTGGCCTTGGCCTTTTCCTTGGCTTTTTCTTTCGTTATGCGCGCGTCCAGCTTGGCCTCATTTTTGGCCGCGTAGTGGCGGCATGCCTGCGCATCGATAAAGGGATTGGGTGATGCGCCCATCACCAGTTGCGCGAGCTTCTGGTCGGCGCCCGAATGATCGGGATGGGCGGAAATCAGGATGTCGCACGGCAGCTTTGCCACCTCCTGCATCACGCGGCGAAACGCTGGCGTCAGGTCGGCATGGCGCTCGTCGCCCAGGTAATGGAAATGGTCGGCCGCCACCGGCGTCAGGCTGGCGCCGAACACCACGTTCAGGCAGTCGGTGCGCGCTGTATCCTCGCACGAGACCCAGGTCCAGCTGGTGCTGCCCGGTGTGTGGCCGGGCGTATGGCGCGCCGTCACGGTCAGTTCGCCCAGCTGCAAGGTCTCGCCATCGGCGATCTCGCGCACGTTCTCCACCGCCGGCATGGGATCGATTTCACCGGCTTGCGGGTCCTCGTCCAGCACCCTGCCGGCGCGCAAGGCTTTGGCCCCCAAGGGGCTGGCGACCACTTGCGCACCGCTGTCGCGCGCCAGCGCGGCGATGCCGCCCGAATGATCGAAATGCGCTTCCGTATTCAAAATGAACTTGATGTCCTCGAGGCGAAAACCCAGCTCCTCGATATGCTCCTTGATGGCCGCCACCGATTGCGGCAGCGCGCCGTCGATCAGGATCAAACCGGCCTGCGTATGGATCAGGGCCACGCTCAGGCCACCGACGCCCACATAATACGTGTCGCCGTGGATGCGCACCGGCTGCTGCGGCCGGTTCCACTGCTCGGCATAGGGCGAGGCGATGGGACGGGTCAGGGGATCGTCGGCGGCCTGCGCCAGGGCAGAGCATGACAGCGGCAGCAGGGCCAGCGCGGCCAGCAAGGTGGAAAAGGCGAAAGGCGGCATGCGGCTCCAGTCAGATAATATTTTTTGGTAAACACAGAGTACCGTTGCCATCGCATCCCGGTCAAGTTTGTGTCAGGATGAATACCCGTCCACTGCCGCGCACCCTGAACCTGCGCCTGTTTGCCATGCGTCTGCTGATCCTGTCCGACCTGCACCTGGAAGTGTGGCGCGAGAACGCGCCCGCGATCGACCTGTCCGGCCGCCCCGACGCGGTGATCCTCGCCGGCGATATCGACACGGGCAGCAATGCGATCGCCTGGGCCGCGCGCACCTTTGGCGCGCTGCCGGTGCTGTACGTGCATGGCAATCACGAAGGCTATGGCCACCAGCTGGAACAGATGCAGATGGACGTGCGCGCGGCGTGCGCCAGCGCCAATGCGCAGGGCGCGCATATCCGCCTGCTCGATGGCGACGCGGTGGAATTGAACGGCGTGCGCTTTTTGGGCGCCACCTTGTGGACCGATTTTTTGCTGTTCGGCGCGGAGCGCCAGGAAGAAGCCTTGAACGCGGCGCAGGCATATATGCCCGACTACCAGCACATCAGCACCGGCGGCATTGACGCCCGCCTGCTGTGCGCGCAGGACACGGCGGCCCTGCATGCGCGGCACAAGGCGTGGCTGGCGCAGCAACTGGCGCAGCCGTTCGATGGCGGGACGGTCGTCATCACGCATATGGCGCCGTCGATGCGCTCGGTGGAAGAGCGCTTCGCCACCAATCTCGGCTCGCCCGCGTTTGCCTCCCAGCTCGACGCGCTGGTGGCGCAGGCCGACCTGTGGGTGCACGGCCATATGCATGCGTCGCTCGACTATCGTATCGAAGATTGCCGGGTGGTCTGCAATCCCTGTGGTTATCAAATGGCCGACGGCATGCCGGAGAATGAACAGTTCAATCCCGGCCTGACCATTGACCTGGTTTAGCCCAGCAGCTTGATCAGCGCTTCCGCCGCCGCTTCCGACGATGCCGGATTCTGGCCCGTGACCAGCAGGCCATCGGTGATGGCGTACGGCTGCCAGTCGCCCAGCTTCGAATACTCGCCGCCGTTTGCCTTGAGCATGTCCTCGACCAGGAACGGCACGATATCGGTCAGGCCCACCGCTTCTTCCTCGGTATTGGTAAAGCCGGTGACGCGCTTGCCGCTGACCAGCGGTTTGCCATCGGCGCCTTTCACATGGCGCAGCACGCCCGGCGCGTGGCAGACGGTGGCGACCGGCTTGCCGGCGGCGATCATCTGTTCGATCAGCGCGATCGAGTGCCGGTCTTCGGCCAGGTCCCACAGCGGACCGTGGCCACCGGGGTAGAACACGGCGTCGAAGTCGGCCGCTTTCACCTCGGACAGCTTGCCGGTATTGGCCAGCACAGCTTGCGCCGCAGAATCGGCCTTGAAGCGGCGCGTGGCGTCCGTTTGCGAGTCGGCTTCATCGCTTTTCGGGTCCAGCGGCGGCTGGCCGCCCAGCGGCGAAACCACCGTCAGCGTGGCGCCCGCTTCTTTCAGCGCGTAATAAGGCGCGGCGAATTCTTCCAGCCAGAAGCCGGTTTTCTTGCCGGTGTCGCCCAGTTTGTCGTGCGAGGTCATTACCATCAGGATGTTCATATTGTGTCCTTTTCAGTGTGGGTAGTTCAAGTGAGGATCAAAGTGCTGATTCGAGAATACGGCGGCTGCGCGCGAGGTCGATATCGCGGTGCTCGCCCAGTGCGGTCATGCCATGTGCTGCCAGTTGCTTCAGTACCGCTTCCACCGCTTCCTGGCCCAGGTCATAGGCGGACAAACGGGTGGGAATGCCCAGGCCTTCAAAGAAGCTGCGGGTGCTTGCGATGGCGGCGGCGATGCGCTCCTCGTCGCTGCCCTCGGTGATATTCCAGACGCGCTCGCCATACTGTAGCAACTTGCCGCGTTTCTGCTCGCGCTGTACCTCCAGCAGTGCGGGCAGCACCAGCGCCAGGGTGCGCGCATGGTCGATGTCATAGAGGGCCGTCAGTTCATGGCCGATCATGTGGGTGGCCCAGTCCTGCGGCACGCCGGCGCCGATCAGGCCATTCAGGGCCAGGGTGGCGGTCCACATCAGGTTGGCGCGCGTGTCCCGGCGCCGAACACGATCTTGGTCAGGTTATGGAATTCAAAATTTTTCATGCTGTCGCCCCCTATTATTAGACTGGTCGTCTATAGTTAGTATCAAAAAAAAGCGGATGTGACGCATCCGCGTATGTTCATCAAGCGCCGCTTGACGGCAGTTCCAGCATCGTCAAGGTTGCCTGCCATGCCGCCTTCAACGCGCTGTCATCGCGCCGCAGCTTGGTCAGCATGGCCGCGCCCAGCCACAGCTGGTACAGGTTCGTAGCCATGTGCGCCGGGTCGATTACCGACGGCAGGGAATCGTCCACCCTGCCCTGCCCGATGGCCAGCGCCAGCCTGGCGATAATGCGGTTGGTGCCGTCCAGCAAGGTCATGCGCATCGGTTCGGACATGTCCGCCACTTCGCTGCTCAGCTTGACCACCAGGCAGCGGCAGTCACAACCGCTGCCGTCCAGGCTTTCGCTGGTCCAACTGGCCCAGTAATCCATCAAGGAGCGCGCCGCGCTCTGGCCAGACTGGCCCAGCACGACGTCCATCTCGGCCAGGTAGCCCTGCACATAATCGGCCAGCATCGCCTCGCCAAACAATTCCTTGGACTTGAAGTAATGGTAGAACGAACCCTTCGGCACGGCAGCGGCCGACAGGATCTCGTTCAGGCCCACGCCGGCAAAACCCTTGCGCGTGATGATGGCCTTGCCCTGGTCAAGGATGTGCTGGCGGACGTCGGTGTATTCGGCTTTCATGCGACACAGTATAGCATGATTAGACCAGTCGTCTAGAATTAATTGTCGGCCTGCGATTCAACCTCCGTAGCCATGCACCAGGATGGACTCGTCGATCTGGTCGATCGCCGTCACGCCGGTCAAGGTCATGGCCACCCGCATTTCACGCGCGAAAATGTCGAGCAGGTTTTCCACCCCGTGCCGGCCATCGGCCGCCAGCGCATAGACGGACGAGCGTCCCAGCAGCACGCCACGGGCGCCCAGCGCCAGCATGCGCACCACGTCGAGCCCCGAACGCACGCCCGAATCGGCCAGCACCGTCAGGTCGCTGCCGACCGCCTGCGCAATCGCCGGCAGCGCGTGGGCGGTGGACGGCACGCCGTCGAGCTGGCGCCCGCCATGGTTCGACACGACGATGCCGTCGGCGCCAAAACTGACGGCGTCCCTGGCGTCCTGCGGATCGAGGATGCCCTTGATGATCATCGGGCCTTTCCAGAAGTCGCGTATCCATTCCAGGTCGCTCCAGCTGATCGATGGATCGAAGTTATTCGCCAGCCAGCCGATATAGTCTTCCAGGGTCACGGCCTTGCCCAGGTAGCTGGAAATATTGCCCAGGTCGTGGGGTCGCCCCATCAGGCCGACATCGAATGCCCAGGCCGGCTTCGTCATCGCCTGCAGCATGCGGCGCGGTGCGGCATACGGCCCGGACATGCCCGAATGCGCATCGCGGTAGCGCGCGCCCGGGGTCGGCATGTCCACCGTAAACACCAGGTTTTTCACGCCGGCCGCCTGCGCCCGTTCCAGCGCATTGCGCATGAAGCCGCGGTCCTTCAACACATACAGCTGGAACCAGATCGGCGCGCTGCTTTGCGAGGCGACCTCCTCGATCGGGCACACCGACACGGTCGACAAACAATACGGCACGCCTTTGGCGGCCGCCGCCTGCGCCGCCTGGACTTCGCCGCGGCGCGCGTACATGCCGGTCAAGCCGACCGGGCTCAAAATCACCGGCATGGCCAGCTTCTGGCCGAACAATGTCGTTTCCAGGCTCAGCTGGCCGACATTTTTCAAAATGCGCTGGCGCAGGCTGACCGACGCCAGGTCGGCAGTATTGGCAGCCAGCGTATGCTCGGCGTAGGCGCCGCCGTCGATATAGTCGAACAGGAAGCGCGGCAGCTTGCGGCGTGCCGCTTCGCGGTAGTCGGAGGCGGAAGAAATGATCATGAGGAGACGAGCCAGTGTTTGGACCTGAATAGAGTAAGCTTGCGTTTGCCATGATGCAAACAACTTATTTTTCTACTATCCAGTCGCAAATGGAATACCGATGAATCTACGAACGCTGCGCATCTTTGTGGAAGTGGTGCGCCAGGGCGGCTTTTCGCAAGCGGCGGCGACGGTATCGCTGACCCAGTCCGCCATCAGCAAGGCCGTCCGGACGCTGGAAGACGAACTGGGCCTGCCCTTGCTGAACCGCCTGGGCCACCGCATCGAACTGACGCCGGCCGGAGACATCGCCTACCGCCGCGCGCAGACGATGCTGGCCGAACGCCAGGATCTCTTGGTCGAACTCGATGAACTGAAGGGCTTGCAACGGGGGGTGCTGAGGATCGGCATTCCGCCGGTCGGCAGCGGCGTGGTGTTTGCCACCATGTTCGCCGCCTACCGCAGCCGCTATCCCGCCATCGAGATCGCCTTGCTGGAGCATGGCGGCCAAAAACTCAACCAGTGCCTGCACGACGGCGAGATCGACGTGGCGGCCATCCTGGCGCCGGTGCATGCCGACTTCGATTTCCAGGAAGTGCGGGTCGAACCGCTGGTGGCGCTGATGTCGGCCAGCCATCCGCTGGCCGGCAGCGCGCGCGTCGACTTCACGCAACTGGCCAGCACCCCCTTCATCCTGTTCGAAGGCGGCTTTGCCTTGAACCGCATCATTTTGGATGCCTGCGAGCGCAAGGGCGTGCAGCCGAAGATCACCGCGCGCAGCGCCCAGATCGACTTTATCGTCGACCTGGTGGCGGCCGGATTGGGCGTGGCCTTCTTCCCGCGCATGCTGGCGGAAAAGCACCGGCGTGAAGATATCTGGCTGGCGCCGCTCGATGAGCCGCACACCGACTGGCACATGACCCTGGCCTGGCGCCGGCAGGCGTATTTGCCGCCAGCAGCGCGGGCGTGGCTGGAACTGGCGGCGCAGATGCAGCAATAGAACTGCTGCCAGCTACTCAGGCAAACTTCTTGAAATCCGGCTTCCTCTTTTCAAAGAAGGCCGTAAACGCTTCCTTCGCTTCCGGCGCGCCCAGCATGGCGCTGAACAGCTGGTTTTCGTCGGCGATCGCCGCCTTGATCGGCTCCATGCGGCTTTGCTTCATCAGGCGTTTTGTCGCGCGGATCGAGGCCGCTGGCAGGGCTACCAGCTTGGCCGCCTGGGCTTGCGCGAACGGGATCAGTTCGTACAGCGGCAGCACTTTCGAGACCAGGCCCATCTCCAGCGCTTCCTGGGCCGGGAACGACTCGCCCAGCATCAGTTTTTCGGCCGCGCGCGGGTAGCCGGCCAGTTGCGTGAACAGCAGGCTGGAGGCAAATTCCGGGCACAGGCCCAGCTGGGTGAACGGCATCGAGAAGCTGGCGTTGTCGGCCGCGTAGACCAGGTCGCAGTGCATCAGCATGGTGGTGCCGATACCGATCGCCGGGCCCGAGACTGCCGCCACCACTGGTTTACCGCAACCATACAGCGCGCGCATGAACTGGAATACGGGACGGTCATGGTCGAGCGAGCCGTCTTTCGGGCGCGCCGTCTTCATGAAGTCGTCGAGGTCATTGCCGGCCGTGAAAATCTCGCGCTTGCCGCACAAGACAATCGCGCGCACTTCGGTGTCGGTTTCGGCCGCCACCAGCGCGTCGGCCAGGGTCTGGTACATCGCGCCCGTGATCGCGTTCTTGCGTTCCAGGCGGTTGAATTCCAGCGTCAATATACCGTCGCTCTTGCTGCACAAAATATCCATGTCGTCTCCAAAATGAAAAGGCGCCGGGAACAGTCCGCAGCGCCTTTGTTGTTATCGCAGTGCCGCGTTATACGCGTTCAAAAATTCCGGCGGCTCCCATGCCGGCACCGACGCACATCGTCACCATGCCGTATTTCTGCTTGGTGCGCTGCAGCGCGTGGATCACGGTGGCGGCGCGGATGGCGCCGGTCGCGCCCAGCGGATGGCCCAGGGCGATCGCGCCGCCCATCGGGTTCACTTTCGATGGGTCCAGGCCCAGGTCGCCGATCACGGCCAGCGCTTGCGCGGCGAACGCTTCGTTCAGCTCGATCCAGTCCAGCTGGTCCTGGGTGATGCCGGCGGCGGCACAGGCGGCGGGAATCGCGAACTTCGGACCGATGCCCATGATTTCAGGCGGCACGCCGCGCACGGCGAACGACGAGAATTTGGCCAGCGGCGTCAAATTATGCTCGCGCAAAATCTTCTCGCTGACGATCAGCAGCGCACCGGCGCCGTCCGACATCTGCGAGCTGTTGGCGGCGGTGACGCTGCCCTTGGCGGCGAAGACCGGTTTCAGCTTGGCCAGCGACTCCATGGTCGAATCGGCGCGCGCGCCTTCGTCGGTGTCGACGGTGCGGCGCGATACGTCCACCTGGCCGGTGGCCAGGTTCGGCGTGCGCGTGATGATCTCGACCGGCGTGGTTTCGGCCTTGAAGAAGCCGGCTTGCTGGGCGGCGATGGCGCGGCGGTGCGACTCGACCGAGAACGCGTCCTGCTGCTCGCGCGTCACTTTCCATTGCTGCGCCACTTTTTCGGCCGTCAGGCCCATGCCGTAGGCCATGCCGATGTTTTCGTCGCTGAACATGTCCAGGTTCATCGATGGGTGGTGGCCCATCATCGGCACCATCGACATCGACTCGATGCCGCCGGCGATCATCACATCGGCTTCGCCGACGCGGATGCGGTCAGCGGCCATGGCGATGGCGGTGATGCCCGAGGCGCAGTAACGGTTGACGGTCACGCCGCCGACGGTTTTCGGCATGCCGGCCAGCAGTACCGACTGGCGGGCGATATTGAAGCCCTGCTCCGCTTCCGGGAACGAGCAGCCGATGATGGCGTCGGTGATCAGCGCCGGGTCCAGGCCAGGCGCTTGCGCCAGGGCCGATTGCAGCACGCGCACCAGCAGGTCGTCGGGACGGGTATTCCTGAACATGCCGCGCGGCGCCTTGCCGATCGGCGTGCGGGTGGCGGAGACGATATAGGCGTCTTGAAGTTGTTTGCTCATTGTCTTCTTTCGTGTTCGCGGTTCGATTAGTTGCGCACTGGCTTGCCGGTCTGCATCATGCCCATGATGCGTTCCTGCGTCTTCGGATGGTTCAGCAATTCCAGGAAGGCCTTGCGTTCCATGTCCAGCAGCCACTGTTCGCTGACAAAACTGCCCTGGTCGATATCGCCACCCGAGACGATCTCGGCGATCATCTCGCCCAGTTTGAAATCGTGCGCGGAGATAAAGCCGCCGTCGCGCATATTGACCAGCTGCGCCTTGATGGTGCCCCAGCCGTAACGGCCCGTGACCTGGATCAGCGATGGCAGTTGCGGACGGAAACCTGCGTCGAACATGGCGCGCGCTTCGACTTTCGCCACGTGCAGCAGTTCGTAGGCATTGAAGACGATGACGTCGTCTTCCTTCAGGTAGCCCATCTTCTTCGCTTCCAGCGCCGACTTCGACACATTCGCGGTAGCGGCATTGGTAAAGCCCACTTTCAGGAACTGCAAAATGTCATTGCCGTTGGCCTGTTTGTAGGCGCGCTGCGCCGCTTCCTTCAAACCGCCGCCGGCGGGAATCAGGCCGACGCCCACTTCCACCAGGCCGATATACGACTCGATCGAAGCCACGCGCTTGGACGCGTGCAGCGCCAGCTCGCAGCCGCCGCCCAGCGCCAGGCCCGCCACCGCGGCGATCACCGGCACGTTCGCGTATTTCAGCGACATGAAGGTTTTCTGCAGTTCGGCGATGATCGGATCGACCGCTTTCACGCCGCCCTGCATGAAGGCCGGCAGGGCCGACTGCAGGTCGGCGCCGGCCGAGAACGCGCCGCCTTCGGCCGCATCCGCATGCCAGATCACCAGGCCCTTGAAGTTCTTTTCGGCTTCCGCCAATGCCAGTTTCAAGCCATTGATGACGCCTTCGCCGATCACGTGCATCTTGGTCTTGAACGAGATGATCAACACGTCGTCGCCCGTATGCCAGACGCGCACCGATTCGTCTTCGAAGACGGTGGTGCCGGCCGTTTTTCCATCCACCGCGCCGCTGCCAATCACTGGCGCGCGGAACGGCTGGCGGTCATACACGGCCAGGGTCGAGCGCGGCACGAAGCTGTTCGACACAGCCGAGTACGAACCTTCGGCCGTATGCACGCCACCTTTGTCCGCCACAGGGCCTTCGAATACCCAGGCCGGCAGCGGTGCATCGCACAGCGCCTTGCCGGCGTCGATATCTTCCTTGACCCAGTTGGCCACTTGCAGCCAGTTCGAGGCCTGCCACGTTTCAAACGGGCCGACGTTCCAGCCGAAGCCCCAGCGCATGGCGAAGTCGATGTCGCGCGCGTTGTCGGCCACGGTGTCGAGGTGGATCGCGATGTAGTGGAAGGCGTCACGGAAGATCGCCCACAGGAACTGGCCCTGCGGATTGGTCGAATCGTGCAGCGCCTTCATCTTCTTGACCGGATCCTTTTCTTTCAGGATGCGGGCGATGATGTCGGCCGCCTTGGCGCCGCCGGCCACGTATTCACCGGTGGCGAAATCGAGGCGCTGGATCTCCTTGCCGACTTTTTTATAGAAGCCGGCGCCGCTCTTCTGGCCCAACGCGCCTTTTTCCACCAGCCTGGCCAGCACTTCCGGCGTCTTGTAGACGGCGGCGAACGGGTCGTTCGGCAGGTAGTCCTGCATGGTCTTGATCACGTGGCCCATGGTGTCCAGGCCGACCACGTCGGCGGTACGGAAGGTACCCGACTTGGCGCGGCCCAGCTTGGCGCCGGTCAGGTCATCGACGACGTCGACCGACAGGCCGAATTTTTCGGCTTCGTGCACGATGGCCAGGATGCCGAACACGCCCACGCGGTTGGCGATGAAGTTCGGTGTGTCCTTGGCGCGGACCACACCCTTGCCCAGGGTGGTGGTCAAAAAGCCTTCCAGCTGGTCCGAAATTTCAGGCTTGGTGAACTCGGTCGGGATGATTTCGACCAGATGCATATAGCGCGGCGGGTTGAAGAAGTGCACGCCGCAGTAGCGCGATTTCAGGTCTGCGTCAAAGCCTTCGGCCAGCTTGGTGATCGACAGGCCGGAGGTGTTCGACGCGAAGATCGCGTTCGGGCCGATATGCGGCGCCACCTTCTGGTACAGATCGTGTTTCCAGTCCATCCGTTCGGCGATGGCTTCGATGATCAGGTCGCAACCGGCCAGCAGGTCCAGGTTGTCTTCGTAGTTGGCGACCTGAATCAGGGCCGCGTCGTCCTTGTTGCCCAATGGCGCAGGCGACAGCTTTTTCAGGTTCTCGATGGCGCGCAGGACGATACCATTCTTTGGTCCTTCTTTCGCCGGCAGGTCGAACAGCACCACCGGCACTTTCGCGTTGATGCAATGGGCGGCGATCTGCGCGCCCATCACGCCGGCGCCGAGAACGGCAACTTTTTTAACGATGAAATTGGTCATATTTTCCTCAAGTCTTAGAACAGGTCTGCGTCGAGTGCCATCAGGTTGGCCGAACCGGAGCGCGCCTGGCGGATCAGGGTGGCCGTTTCAGGTTGCAGGCGGGCGAAATAGAAGCGCGCGGTGGCCAGCTTGGCCGTGTAGAAGGTGTCGCCGGAGCCTTCTTTTTCCAGTGCGATCTTCGCCATCTGCGCGAACAAATAGCTGTAGATCATGTGGCCGACCACGCGCAGATAAGGCACGCAGGCCGCGCCCACTTCGTCCGGATTCTGGAACGCCTTCATGCCGATTTCCATGGTCAGCTTGGTGACCTTGTCGCCCAGGTCGCCCAGCGGCGTGACGAATTCGCTCATCGCTTCGTCGGTGCCGTTGTCTTCCACGAAAGCCTTGATCTTCTCGCCGAACTTGCGCAGCTTGGCGCCGTTGTCGCCCAGGATCTTGCGGCCCAGCAGATCCAGCGACTGGATCGTGTTGGTGCCTTCGTAGATCATGTTGATACGCGCGTCGCGCACATACTGTTCCATGCCCCATTCCGAAATGTAGCCGTGGCCGCCGAACACTTGCATCGCATCCGACGTGGCGATCCAGGCGTTGTCGGTGATAAAGGCCTTGATCACCGGCGTCAGCAGCGCGACTTCGTCGGCCGCTTCCTTGCGCACGTCGGCGTCAGGGTGGTGCAGTTCGCGGTCGATCTGCAGCGCCACGTAGGAGGTAAAGGCGCGCGCGCCTTCGGCGTAGGCTTTGCCCGTCAACAGCATGCGGCGTACGTCAGGGTGCACGATGATGCGGTCGGCCGGCAGTTCCGGGTTCTTGATGCCGGACAGCGAACGCATTTGGGTGCGGTCCTTGGCGTAGATCAGCGCGTTCTGGAACGCGATCTCGGTCAGGCCCAGCGACTGCATGCCCACGCCCAGGCGGGCCGCGTTCATGAACACGAACATGGCGTTCAGGCCCTTGTTCGGCTGGCCGATGATCCAGCCACGCGCGCCGTCAAGGTTCATCTGGCAGGTCGAATTGCCGTGGATGCCCATTTTTTCTTCGATGGCGCCGCAGGTGATCGGGTTGCGTTCACCGACCGAGCCGTCTTCCTTCGGCAGGAATTTCGGCACCAGGAACAGCGAAATGCCTTTCGAGCCTTCCGGTGCGTCCGGCACGCGGGCCAGCACCAGGTGCAGGATGTTTTCCGCCATGTCGTGCTCACCGGCCGAGATAAAGATCTTGTTGCCGGTGATCAGCCACGAGCCGTCGTCCTGCGGCAGCGCTTTCGAGCGCAGCAGGCCCAGGTCGGTGCCGCAATGCGGTTCGGTCAGGCACATGGTGCCGGTCCATTCGCCCGATACCAGTTTCGGCAGGTAGACCTGTTTCTGGTGGTCGGTGCCGTGTTCTTTCAGGCACTCGTAGGCGCCGTGCGACAGGCCAGGGTACATCGACCAGGCCTGGTTCGACGAGTTCAGCATTTCATAGAACGAGTTGTTCAGCACCACCGGCAGGCCCTGGCCGCCGTATTCCGGATCGCAGGCCAGCGCCGCCCAGCCGCCGTCGACGTACTGCTTGTACGCTTCCTTGAAGCCTTTCGGGGTGGTCACGGTGTGGGTCGCGGCGTCGTGCTTGCAGCCTTCGCGGTCGCCCGAGTGGTTCAGCGGGAACAGCACTTCCGAGGTGAACTTGGCGCCCTCTTCCAGTACCTGGTTGATGATGTCGGCATCGACCTCGGCGTAATCAGGCATCGCCTTCAATTCTTCACCGACGTTCAGGAACTCATGCAGAACGAATTGCATATCACGGATAGGCGCGACGTATTGACCCATTATTTTCTCCTCAAGGCATTAGCTGAATGTTGGTATGTGTTCGTTGTTGCGATGCTGCTGGACTGCTTGTTCTGTTGACTGCTCATTCGGTACTGGTGGCATGATTCTGGTACGACTCGATCAGGCGCTCGAAACCGCGCTGCGCCCGCTCGATGCTGCCCGGCACGCGCAGGAAGCGCGCGTCGTGATGCAGGGCCAGAATCAGGCCATACATTTCATACACCATCTGCTGCGCGTCGGTGCCGGCCTTCAGGTCGCCCGAAGCGATCGACTGCTGCACGCTGCGCAGCAAGGCGCCCTGCCAGGCTTGCACCATCGCCACCAGCGATTCGCGGATCGGGCCTGGGCGGTCGTCGTACTCGACGGCGCCGCTGATATAGATGCAGCCCGAGGCGATTTCCACGCTGACCCGCTTGACCCAGCGCGCGAACATCGATTGCAGGCGGGCAATGCCGCGCGGCTCTTTCATGCTCGGAAAAAACACTTCCTGCTCGAAACGATGGTGGTAGAGCTTGAGCACTTCCATCTGCAAATCTTCGCGCGAGCCGAAATGGGCGAACACGCCCGATTTGCTCATGTTCATCTTGTCGGCCAGCAGCCCGATGGTCAGCCCTTCCAGGCCGTCGCGGCTGGACAAGTCCAGCGCCACGTCGAGGATGGCGGCCCGCGTCAGTTCGCCCTTGCGCATGAATTTGACTGAAGTATTCAAAATGACCGTTCTAAAGTGATGTTGCCTATCTGGTGGATTTTGTCGTCGCGGCAAAAAAAAGCACGCCATGAAAAAATCCGAACGCTCGTACTATTATCCAGTGAGCGGCAAAAGTCAAACACGAAATTTAGAGCGGATATTCTATTGATGCGATGCAGCCATCCCTGGCCGCCTGTGACGGCCGGGAAACGGCGTATGGCACGAACTCAGGAGAGGTCGCCGGCCTTGCTCAGTTGACGGCGGTCGCGCTTGGTCGGCCGCCCTTTGATGGTGCTGCCCGGCTCGCGGAACAGTTTGCGTTCTTCCTGGGCCTGCTCGCGGCGGGCGATGCTGGCCGGCGTTTCCGCATACAGCAAGCGTGCCACGGGCGCCGCGCCGCGCTTGTCGGACAGCCCCAGCACCGCCACTTCCCAGGTATCGGAACCATTGTCGATCGCCAGCTCGTCGCCGATGCGCAGGCCGCGCGCCGGTTTCACGCGCTCGCCGCCCACCTTGACCTTGCCAGTATCGACGGCCTCGCTGGCCAGCGAGCGCGTCTTGAAAAAGCGCGCCGCCCACAGCCATTTGTCGATGCGCAAAGCAGTCATCTCGTTCATGCGTATTTCCCTACTGAAAAAATGCGCATCACCAGGCGGTAGGTCCAGAACGCCAGTTCATAGCCGATGCGCTGCACCCGGCCGATATGCTTGAAGTCGTCCTGATGGATCACCTTGCCGTCGGCAATGCCCTGTTCTATATGCTGGCGCAAGGCCTGGGCGAAGGCCACGTCCTTGATCACCACATTGGCTTCCTGGTTCAAAAACAGGCTCAGCGCGTCGATATTGCTCGACCCCACCGTCGCCCAGTCGTCGTCGACCACCGCCACCTTGGCGTGCAGCTGCGTCTTGCGGTATTCGACGATTTTCACGCCGGCCGCCAGCAGCTTCGGATAAAAAGAATGCGCCACCGCATCCTGCATGCGGAACTCGCCCACGCCGATCAGCAGCACCACGTCGACCCCGCGCTGGGCGGCCTGCGCCAGCGCGCGGCGCAGCTTGTGGCCGGGCGCAAAATACGGATTGGCCAGCATCACGCTTTTGCGCGCCTGGCCCAGCGCCTGCAGATAGGCGCGCTGGATGGTGCGGCGGTTGCGCAGGTTGTCGCGCACCACGAAGCCGGCTACCACCGGGTTTTTCGCCAGTTCCTTGCCGACCACCCGCATCTTGCGGTACAGCTTGATACGGCGCACCAGGTTCATCTTGCCCAGGCGCGCCCACTGCGCCTGCGCTTCCATATGGATGGCGTCGACCAGCGGCCCTTTTACCTGTACCGCGAAATCCCAGCGCGGCGCTTCCAGGCTGATATTGTGGTCGTAGTCGCAAAACATGTCGTCGTTGATATTGATGCCGCCCACCAGCGCCACTTCGAAATCGACCACGCAGATTTTCCGGTGGGTGCGCGTGATGCCGCGCAGAAACCACGGGTTGAATACGCGGTGATGCACGCCGGCCGCCTCCAGCTGGGCATGCATGGCATTGACCCGGCGCCGGCCGGTGCCGAACCAGTCGGTAATCATGCACACCAGCACACCGCGCGCGGCCGCCCGCTTGAGGGCGTCCAGCACCAGGGTACCGGTGGCGTCATCGGCAAAGATATAGGTCTCGAAATAGACCTCTTTCTTTGCGCTGTCGATGGCGCCGATCAATGCGGGAAAATAGTCGGTGCCGCATTTGAGCAGCTTGATGTCGTTGTGGGCGGTGTAATGAACTGAACGCATGCGCGACTCTAGGCCAGTTTCAAAGCGGCAACGATCGGTGCGTGATCCGACAATTTTGCCCACAAGGTGCCGTGCATCACTTGCGCCCCTTCCACCTGGAAGCCGCGCACATAGATGCGGTCGAGCCGGAACCACGGCAAGGCGGCCGGAAAGGTGCGCGCCGGCACCGGCACCGGCGGGCGCGCCTGGCGCCGCGCCAGGGTACGCACCAGGTCGCCCAGGGCGGAATTGGAGGCGCGCTGGTCGAACACTTCCACCACGCCCAGCGCATTTCTCAGCTTGTCGCTGAGGGTATTGCGCCAGTCGTTGAAGTCGCCGGCGATAATCACCGGCTCGCCATTCGGCGCCGAGGCCATCACGGCGTCGATCAGGGCCTGCGTCTGGCGGCCGCGTCCCGATTCGAACAGGCCCAAGTGCACCACATAGCAGTGCACGTCGGCATCCGGCGTTTTCAGCACGCAATGCAGGATGCCGCGCTGCTCGTAGGCATGGTCGGACACGTCGTGGTTGACCTGCGAGCCGATCGGATATTTGCTGAGCAGGGCGTTGCCATGGTGGCCATGGTCGTACACGGCATTCATGCCGTAGGCCGTATGGTGCTCGGGGCCGGCAAAGAATTCATGCTGCGACGCTTCCGGCCAATGCTTGTGGCCATGCGTCTCGGCGCCATAGCGGGCCGCATTGCGGTCGTGCTTGCCCTGCACTTCCTGCAGGAACACGACATCGGCATCGAACAGGGCGATCGCCTGCTTGAGGGCGTGGACACGGGGCAGCCCTCGCACGGAGGACACGCCCTTGTGTATATTATAAGTTGCTACGCGGATTTTCATGCATTGATTCTACTCCGAGACGGGCGCTTTTCGCAGCTTCAATGGTGCGCGCGTGCGTCCCCATTGGCCAGGCTGAATCAGGCCAGCATGCGTCCCACACCGGCCGTTACGCTGACCAGCAAGGCCGTGATGGCGGCCGCCCACACAATCTTGACCAGCAGCGGCGCGCCGCGCCAAGTGACCTTTTGTTTGCCATATGTAAATATACCTGGATGCAGCAGCCAACCCAGGATGACCAGCGGCAAGCCGATCGGCGGCGTCCTGTCGGGCGTTGTATAGCGGAACAGCGCCAGGATCACCAGCACACAGAAGACGACACCGAGTGCGCCGCCCAGTTTTTGCCGCAACGTCAAATAATTCCAGTTCAGCATCAGGTACTTTCTTGTGGCGCCAGGCCCGGATTGAGACCCGTGATGGCCGGCAATTGCAAAATGGCTTCCGCATTGGAAGAGGAAAAACACTGGTCGGCGGCTTCAAGATACGGCAGCCAGACGTAGCGCAGGTGCTCGCGCGGATTGACGGTCACCACGCAGTCGCGCGGCACCCGCACGCTGAACACGTGTTCCGTATTGTGGACCACGCCAGGCGCATAGCGGTGGCGCCAGACCGGATAAATCTCATAGATATTTGACAGCTGCCAGTCGAGCAGCGCGATGTTCTCGCCATCGGCGACGATACCGGTTTCTTCGAACAGCTCGCGCGTGGCCGCCTGCGGCAAAGGTTCATCGATGGCGTCGATCGACCCGGTCACCGACTGCCAGAAACCAGGCTGCCCCGCGCGCTCGATCAGCAGCACGTCGAGGTCGGCCGTATGAATGACGACCAGCACGGAAACGGGAATTTTATAGGTCATGGCAATGATGAAAAAAAGGGGTCAGACCCTTCGGGTCTGACCCCAGCATTTCTCGGGTTTGACTTTACCTTTGAGTTTGCCAACATTCTGCATTTTTAACCCAAAGCAACAACTGGGGTCAGACCCACAGGGTCTGACCCCTTGGACTTGGCTTACGCTACTTTAGGATCGGCGCTGCGCAAACGGATATGCAGTTCGCGCAGTTGCTTCTCGTCTACTTCCGACGGCGCATGGGTCAGCAGGTCTTGCGCGCGCTGGGTTTTCGGGAAGGCGATCACGTCGCGGATCGATTCGGAACCGGTCATCATGGTCACGATACGGTCCAGGCCGAAGGCCAGGCCACCGTGCGGTGGCGCGCCGTATTGCAGGGCGTCGAGCAGGAAGCCGAATTTCAGCTGGGCTTCTTCGGCGTCGATCTTCAGTGCGCGGAACACTTTCGACTGCACTTCTTCGCGGTGGATACGGATCGAACCGCCGCCCAGTTCCCAGCCGTTCAGGACCATGTCGTAGGCCTTGGCGATGCAGGCGCCCGGATCGGTTTCCAGCATGTCTTCATGGCCGTCTTTCGGCGCCGTGAACGGATGGTGGGTGGCGGTCCAGCGGTCCGCTTCTTCGTCGTGTTCGAACATCGGGAAGTCGACCACCCACAATGGTTTCCACACGTCGTCGAACAGGCCGGCTTTCTTGCCGAATTCGCTGTGGCCGATTTTCACGCGCAGCGCGCCGATGGCGTCGTTGACGACCTTGGCCTTGTCGGCGCCGAAGAAGATCAGGTCGCCGTCTTGCGCGCCGGTCTGCTCGAGGATCGTGGCCAGCACGTCGGCCGGCAGGAACTTGACGATCGGCGACTGCAGGCCTTCAGGACCCTTGGCTTTCTCGTTGACCTTGATGTAGGCCAGGCCCTTGGCGCCGTAGATGGCGACGAACTGGGTGTAGGCGTCGATTTCCGAACGCGGCATGGTGCCGCCGCCCGGGATGCGCAGGCCCACCACGCGGCCGCCCTTCATGTTGGCGGCGCCGTTGAAGACCTTGAACTCGACCGATTTCATGATCTCGGTCAGGTCGGTAAACGCCAGCTTGACGCGCATGTCCGGCTTGTCGGAACCGTACAGGCCCATCGCTTCGGCAAAGTCCATCACCGGGAACGGGTTCGGCAGGTCGATGTTCAGGGTGTTCTTGAACACCACGCGGATCATGTCTTCGAACAGGTCGCGGATTTCCTGTTCCGTCAGGAACGAGGTTTCGCAGTCGATCTGGGTGAATTCTGGCTGGCGGTCGGCGCGCAAGTCTTCGTCGCGGAAGCACTTGGTGATCTGGTAGTAACGGTCGAAGTTGGCGACCATCAGCAGTTGCTTGAACAGCTGCGGCGACTGCGGCAGCGCGAAGAAGCTGCCGGCGTTGACACGCGACGGCACCAGGTAGTCGCGCGCGCCTTCCGGGGTCGACTTGGTCAGCATCGGCGTTTCGATGTCGATGAAGCCCAGGTTGTCGAGGTACTTGCGCACTTCCATCGTCACCTTGTAGCGCAGGCGCAGGTTGTTCTGCATCTGCGGGCGGCGCAGGTCCAGCACGCGGTGCGTCAGGCGCGTCGTTTCCGACAGGTTGTCGTCGTCCAGCTGGAACGGTACCGGCACCGAAGGGTTCAGCACTTCCAGTTCCGAGCACACCACTTCGATCTTGCCCGATTTCAGGTTGTTGTTGATGGTGCCGTCGATACGGTTGGTCACCACGCCCGTCACGCGCAGGCAGAATTCATTGCGCACGGCTTCGGCGACCTTGAACATCTCGGCCTGTTCCGGGTTGCAGACGATTTGCACCAGGCCTTCGCGGTCGCGCAGGTCGATGAAGATCAGGCTGCCGTGGTCGCGGCGGCGATGGACCCAGCCGCACAGGCTGACGGTTTGTCCCAGCATGGCTTCGGTGACGAGGCCGCAATATTCAGTACGCATAGACATAAAAATTCTCAGTTCAGGTTAGTGAGTGTTCAATCCGGCCACGCCCCGCATGGGACGCCTGCCTTTATTCTTTGGCTGCCAAGGCTGGCACAGCAACTACTTCGGCAGGCGCCACCACGCCCATCGAGACAATGTACTTGAGCGCCGCGTCGACGCTCATGTCGAGCTCGACCACATCGCTGCGTTTCATCATCAGGAAAAAGCCCGATGTGGGGTTGGGCGTCGTCGGCACATACACGCTGACATAGTCGCCCACCAGGTGGTTCGCCGCATCGCCGCCCGGCACGCCCGTCAAGAAGGCGATGGTCCAGGAGTTCTGGTGCGGATACGGCACCAGCACGGCCTTGCGGAAGGCATTGCCCGACGAGGAAAACAGGGTGTCCGACACTTGCTTGACGCTCGAATACAGGGAATTGACGATGGGAATGCGTTGCAGCAATCGCTCCCACAGTTTCACCACATAGTTGCCGACCAGGTTGTTGGTCAGCAAACCGGTGAGGAACACGATCAATATGGTCAGTATCGTGCCCAGGCCGGGAATGTCAAAGCCAAACAGTTTTTTCGGCCGATATTGCTCCGGCACCAGCAGCAGCGACTGGTCCAGCGTGCCGATCACCAGGTTGAGTACCCAGACGGTGATCGCCAGCGGTACTAAAATCAGCAATCCGGTAATAAAGTATTTACGCATCGGTTTCTCGGTAATGGCCACGGGCTGCGGCTTGCGCCGCAGTGCTTCAGTCCGCTTTCGGCGTGGCGGCCGGCGCTGGCGTCGCCGCTGGCGCGGCAGGTGCGCTGTCGGCGGCCGGCTTGGCGCTCTCGGCAGGCCCGGTCGGAATGGCGGTGGTCGGCGCCGTGCCACCACGGAAATCGGTGGCGTACCAGCCGGTGCCCTTCAACTGGAAACCGGCGGCGGTCAATTGTTTCTTGAAACTGGGCTTGCCGCAAGACAGGCAGACCGTCAACACGGGATCGGACATCTTTTGCAAGACATCCTTGGCAAAACCACACTCTTCACAGCGGTAAGCGTAAATCGGCATCAGAACTCCGCAAAAATCATCAAAAACCCTGAATTATAAAGCTTTTCCCTGGGTCTTAGCAGAAATAGCCGGGGCGGCTTCAGTTGGCCTTGCGGCGCCATGTCATCCAGCGTTCCTTGCCGGCAAACACGGCAATGGAATCGTCGACGCTTTCATCGGCCAGGCAGTCGAACTGCGGCGCCAGCAATTCAAACAGTTGCTCGCGGGCGATGCCGAATGGCGGTCCCTTGGCATTGTGGTCAAAGAAAAAATAGCCGGCCAGCATGGCGCCCGGCGCCAGCAGCTGCGCCCAGCGCGCGGCCACCTGCGGCCACATGACGCGCGGCATGGCGCACAGAAACGCCCGTTCATAGATCAGATCGAGTGGCGCTTGCGGCTGCCAGGCAAAGAAATCGGCCAGCTCCACCTGCCCTGCGCGCTCGCCGAGCACCGCCTGGGCCGCCGCCACGGCGCCCGGCGAAAAGTCGATCGCGGTGGCGTTCCAGCCATGCTCGAGCATCAAAGCCAGCTCATACGCCGAGCCGCAGCCGGGAATCAGACAGCGCAGCGGCGCCGGGCTGCCCGCCACAAATTGCGCCAGGCGCCGTGGCACGCCACCCTGGTCCCAGGGCGTGAATTGCTTGTCGAAACGCTCGTCCCAGAACGCGGGCGAGAGCGGATCGCGGGTATGAAAGTCAGCCATCACTCTCCTTCCAGCTGGCCTAGAATGGCAGCTGATGCCAGCGCATGAACAGCTGGAAGCCGAGGGCCCCCAGCGCAAAGGCGCCGACGAAATACACGATAAAGCTCAGCAGGCGATTGGTTTGCCGTTGCTCCGCCAGCAAGGTTTTCATCAGTTCCACCTCGTTTTCGCGCGGTTCGCCGGCCACCGTCAGGGCCTGGTGCACCAGGCGCGGCAGTTGCGGGAAGATATGCGCGTAGCGCGGCGCCTCGGCGCGCAGGCGCTCCATGAAGCCTTGCGGCCCCACCTGCTTGCTCATCCATTTTTCCAGATACGGCTTGGCGGTCTGCCACAGGTCCAGTTCCGGGTCCAGCTGGCGGCCCAGGCCTTCGATATTGAGCAGGGTCTTTTGCAGCAGCACCAGCTGCGGCTGCACTTCCACGTTGAAGCGGCGCGAGGTCTGGAACAGGCGCAGCAGCACCTGGCCGAAGGAAATATCTTTCAGGGGGCGGTCGAAGATCGGCTCGCAGCAGGCGCGCACGGCAGCTTCGAGTTCGTCGACGCGGGTTTCCTTGGGCGCCCAGCCCGATTCGATATGGGCTTCGGCCACGCGCTTGTAGTCGCGGCGGAAGAAGGCCAGGAAGTTCTGCGACAAGTAATCTTTATCGTAGTCGTTCAGGGTACCGACGATGCCGAAGTCCAGCGCGATATAGCGGCCGAACGACTCGGGCGCGATCGACACCAGGATATTACCCGGGTGCATATCAGCATGGAAAAAGCCGTCGCGGAACACTTGCGTGAAGAAAATCTCCACGCCATCGGTGGACAACTTGCGCAAGTCCACGCCAGCGGCCACCAGGCGATCGATCTGCGACACGGGAATGCCGTTCATGCGCTCCATCACGATCACGCTGCTGGAACAGTAATCCCAGTACATCTCGGGCACCAGCAGCAGGTTCGAATCGGCAAAGTTGCGGCGCAGCTGACTGGCGTTGGCCGCCTCGCGCATCAGGTCCAGCTCATCATGCAGGTATTTGTCGAACTCGCCCACCACTTCGCGCGGCTTCAATCGCTTGCTGTCGGCCCACAGGCGGCTGGTCCATTCGGCGGCGATATGCATCAGCGCCACGTCTTCGTCGATCAGCTTTTTCATGCCAGGACGCAGCACCTTGACGGCCACTTCCTTACCATTTTTCAAGGTTGCAAAGTGCACTTGGGCAATCGAAGCGGACGCCACCGGGTCGCGCTCGAAATGCGCGAACAGCTGGTCCGGATGGGCGCCCAGTGATCTGGTGATCTGCGCGATGGCCAGGTCGGAGTCGAACGGCGGCACCCGGTCTTGCAAGTGGGCCAGTTCTTCGGCGATATCGGGCGGCATCAGGTCGCGCCGGGTCGACAGCACCTGGCCAAATTTCACGAAGATGGGGCCCAGCTCTTCCAGTGCCAGGCGCAACCGCAGGCCGCGCGGCGAAGACAGGTCGCGCCAGAAGATGACGGTGTCGATCAGCTTGGCGGTACGCGGGACTTTCAGGCCAGAGATGGCGATTTCATCAAGACCATATTTGATGGATACCCGGATGATTTTTAACAGGCGCAAAAATTTCAAGATCATGTAGACACATCCGGTGAAGGTGGCAAAGGCTGGACGGCGGCATGCGCCTTTTCCAGCCGGGCAAGGCGTTTGGCCAGGCGTTCTACGTCGTCGCGCACGCGCGTGACGCCAGCGGAATATTCAACGAGGTTGGCGGGCCGGATCAGCAGCGGCTGTTCTTCAACGAAATACTCGGCCACGTTTTCCGCCAGTTTTTGCTGGCTGCCACGCGCAAAGGCGAGCGCATCGCGTGCGACGGCCGCCACGTGCGTGGCGAGGATCGGGCCCAGCACTTTTTCCAGGTCGTGTTCGGCATCCCAGCGCAAGCCCTTGCTCAGCTGGGAGATCGCATTGGCGAACTCGGCGTCGCCCTCGATTTTCACATAGGAAAACGCGCGTTCGCGGTGTTGCGCAATCAATGGCAAATCCGACAATTTGACGCGGATGGTGACATTTGCCGGCACGTCAAGAGGCGCCGTTTCCAGCATGCCGATGCCGTCCACGCGCAGGCGCACGGCGATGGCGCCCGTGTCGATCGCGGCGAGCTTGCCGGCGTGCAAGGCCAATTGCTTGCGCGCCCACGGCTCCTGCGCCAGCAAATGGTTGATGGTGGCGACCGCCGCGGCACTGACGGCGGCTGTCGGGGAGAGATCTGGAATAGGTGCAATCATATGCTTGCGCGCCAGGCACGCCCTTAAAAAGAAAAGACCGCCCGAAATACCTGCGGGCGGTCTTGATCTTAACATTTCATCAGGCAAACTCCGTCAAGCATCGCGCATTGCGCACCGGCTTAAGCCCGACTTCAGCAAGTTTTTTACACTTGCTGGATACCTGCCAGTACCCAGCCGGTGCTGCCACTGACCGGTTTCGACATATTCCACACCTCGGAGAACGGCTCGGCGGCGGCGCCCGGCGCGGAACGGATCTGGCCGATGAACTTCACGCTGGCCAGGTAATCGTTGACGCTGGTCTCGATGCCCAGCAGCTCGGCGTCGATGGTGACTACGTCGGTAAAGTCCGCTTGCGCGCCCCGTTCCTGGATCTGCATGCGCAGCTCGGCATACACTTCCGGCGTGGTGAACTCGCGGATATCGTTGACGTCGGCCTTGTCCCAGGCGGCCTGCAGGCGAATGAAATTGCTTTTCGCATGGCGCAGGAAAGCGGCCTGGTCGAAGTCGGCCGGCACGCCCCATTGCGCGGGAGCCACTGGCGCTGCGGGTTTATCCAGGCCTACGCCGGACGAGACCGGCTGCAGCGGCGGCAGCGGTGGAATGCGCGAACCGATGTCCGGCGTATTGCCGGCCGGCGCAGGCGTATTGCCGCCAAAACCGGCAAACGGCGCCGGATTGCCATTGTTCTCACGCTTGCCGCGCACCATGCGGTAGATGAAATAGGCGGCACCGGCCAGCAAGGCCACCATCAACAAGGTGCTGATCATGCTGGCCAGGGCGCCGCCCAGGCCGAAATGCGACAGCAGCGCGCCCAGGCCCAGGCCCAGCAAGGCGCCGCCCAGCAAGCCCTTCCAGCGGCTAGGCGGTTTGGCGGCGGCGGCCGGCGCCGGTGCGGCAGGCGCAGGCTGTGCCTGGCGTTGTGCGGCCGCCGGTGCGGGCGCCGGGGCCGGTGCGGGCGCCTGGCGGCTCACGTTCTGCGACTGGCGCCCCATGGAACGGCCACCGCCCATGGGACGGGCCAGCGCCTCGCCCAGCATGGATACGGTGGTGGCGGCCAGCATCATGCCGACCATAAATTTTTTCAGTTTCATTCCATCTCCTAAAATCACCGGCGTGGTGAGTTACATCTTGATGCCGGTATGCAAAGCGGCTATGCCTGCCGTCAAATTGTAGTACTGCACGCGCTCGAGGCCCGCCGTTTCCATCATGGTTTTCAGGGTTTCCTGGTCCGGGTGCATGCGGATCGATTCGGCCAGGTAGCGATAGCTTTCCGCGTCGCCGGCGATCTTCTGGCCGAACCACGGCAGCACCGAGAACGAATACAGGTCGTACGGTTTTTGCAGTGGCGCCGCCACTTTCGAAAATTCCAGCACCAGCAGCTTGCCGCCCGGTTTCAGCACGCGGCGCATTTCGGCCAGCGCCACGTCCTTGTGCGTCATGTTGCGCAGGCCAAAGGCCACGCTGACACGGTCAAAATAATTATCGGGAAACGGCAGTTTTTCCGCGTCACACAACATGGTGGGGGTCAACAGCCCGCGATTCAAGAGGCGGTCGCGGCCCACGCGCAACATCGACTCGTTGATATCGGTCAGCCAGACTTCGCCGGTCGGGCCCGCCTGTTTGGCGAACGCCTTGGACAGGTCGCCCGTGCCGCCGGCGATATCGAGCACCTTGAAGCCGGGGCGCACGCCCGCGTTGGCAATCGTAAACGTCTTCCACAAGCGATGCAGGCCGCCCGACATCAGGTCGTTCATCACGTCATATTTGGCAGCGACGGAGTGAAATACCTTGGCGACTTCGCGCACTTTGTCGTCTTCTGCAACTGTTTTGTATCCGAAATGAGTCGTATTGGTCATGGTAGGCAGCCCTGTTGATTTGGCTGCATTATACAAGCGGCCAGCCCTTTACCGTACACAGGAGGAGGGCTGGCGTCAAGACCACGGCATTTGGCCTCGGCATTTGCTTAATCGGCCTTTTCCGCTGCGGACGGCCAGTGGCGCCAGGTAAGGCCGGGGCCGATGCGCGCCGGCGAAAGCACCGACCCGGGCGCCAGATGGCGGCCCATGTCGCGCTGGCGCAAGGTTTGCTCCAAAAAAGCCGTCACCACGTGCTGGTTGATATTGTTGATGCGCGTGCTGTCCCAGGCGGCTTCCGCATACGCGGAAAAATCCTCGCGATTGGCGTAGCTGGCCGCTGGCGGCGGATTGGGCGACACATTGTGGCGCGCGTTCTGGTAGGCCAGCAGGTAGCGCGGCGCATTGACGGCTTCCCGCGCCAGGCGCAGCACGCCGTCCTCATAGCCGGCGATCGTGTCCTGCTCGCCGGCGACAAACAGCAGCGGCACCCGCACTTGCGCCAGCGACGCGCCACTCCACAGCTGGCGCGCGCCGCCCCAGGGCGCGAACGCCACCACGGCGTGGATGCGCGGATCGGGCGCGCGCGCCACAAACGCCGTGGTATCGGCCACGCCGAGCGGCTTGAGCGCGGCCAGGTCAACACCGGCGCCGGCCGCCACCAGCGCGCCATAACCGCCCATGGAGTAGCCCAGCAGCGCCGTATTGCCGGCATCGACGACGCCGGCCAGGAAGTGCCCGCTGCCCGCCTGGCTCCAGCCGGCCACCGTATCGAGCACGAACTGGTCGTCGAGCGGGCGATTGAGCAGGGTGCTGGCAAAGCCGGCGCGGTCGGCGCGCGTCGATTCCAGGTGATCGATGGCGACCACCACATAGCCTTTCGAGGCCAGATTTTCGGTCAGGTAGCTCATTTGCAGGCGCGAACCGGGATAGCCGTGCGAGACGATCAGCAAGGGAAACGCGCCCTTGAGCGCGGCGGCGCCACGCGCGGCGCGTCCGGCAAACGTAAACGGCGTATTCGGCCGGGCCGGATTATTGGCACCCGCGCCCAGCACATCGGTGTAGAGGACATCCTCGCGCTGGCCGGCCGCCAGCTGCGCCGGATACCACACCTCCAGCGTCAAGGCGCGGTCATAGCGCGGGGCCGGATTGCCGCTGCTGGCGCGCAGGATGTCAAACTGGCCGCGATGCACGATCTGTTCGGTGCGCACGCCGACTGGATACGCGCCGCGCGCGGCCAGCGCCGGCGCGTCGGGCCTGGCGTCGCCGATCACCCAGTCGGCGGCGGCGGGCATGGCTACCGCCAGCAGCGCCAGGGACAACACCAGCTTACGCATGTGCCCTCCCCGGCTTGGCCAAGCCCAGATGACCGCGCAATGTGCTGCCCGCATATTCGGTGCGGAACAGGCCGCGCCGCTGCAGTTCCGGCACCACGCCTTGCAGGAAGTCGTCCAGCCCGCCGGGCAACTGCGGCGACATGAAATTGAAGCCGTCGGCCGCCTCCTCTTCAAACCATTGCTGCATCTGGTCGGCCACGGTTTGCTTTGTACCGATCACGGTAAAGTGGCCGCGCCCGCCGGCGATGCGCTGGTACAGCTGGCGGATGCTGAGGTTTTCGCCCTGGGCCAGATTGGTCAGCAATTGCTGGCGGCTGCGCTGGCCGTCATTCGTCAGCGGCAGCTCGGGCAATGGGCCGTCGATATCGTAGCCCGAGAGATCAAAATTGCCGATCATGCGGCCCAGCAGCGCCAGCCCCACCTCGGGCTGCACCAGTTCCTGCAGCAGGGCGAATTTATCCTGCGCCTCGGCTTCGCTTTGGCCCACCACCGCGAACAGGCCCGGCATGATTTTCAGCGAGTCCGGATCGCGCCCGGCGGCCGCCACGCGCTGTTTCAGGTCGCGGTAAAAGGCCTGCGCCGACGGCAGCGCCGGATGGGCCGTAAACACCACGTCGGCGGTGGCGGCGGCCAGCGCGCGGCCAGCCTCGGAACTGCCGGCCTGCACCACCACCGGATGACCCTGGGCGCTGCGCGCCACGTTCAGCGGCCCGCTGACGGAAAAGTGTTCGCCATGATGGTCTAACCGGCGTACGCTGCCGGGCCGGTACAACTGCCCGTTCGCCTTGTCGTTGACGGCGGCGTCGTCATCCCAGCCATTCCACAACCCGGTGACGACATCATAGAATTCGCGTGCCCGCGCATAGCGCTCGGCATGGCCCACGTGCTGCTCGCGGCCGAAGTTCTGCGCCTCGATGGCGTTGTCCGAGGTGACCAGATTCCAGCCCGCGCGCCCCTGCGAAATCGCGTCGAGCGAAGCGAACTTGCGCGCCACGTGATATGGCTCGTTGTAGGTGGTCGTCGCGGTGCCGATCAGGCCGATATGTTCGGTGACGGCCGCCAGCGCCGACAGCAAAGTGAGGGGTTCGAGCGCCGGCACGCCATTCGTCAGCGCCACGCTGTCGGCAAAGAAGACGGCGTCGAGACAGGCCTTTTCGGCGGCCAGCACCTGGCGCTTGAAGACCTGGAACACATTGCCTTCGAGGTCGGTATCGGGGTGGCGCCAGGCCGCCACATGGTGGCCATGGCGCATCAAAAAAGCGCCGATGCTGAGCTGGCGTTTGGAGGATGCATTCATCTTAGAATTCCTTGCGTGCGGTGATGCCAAAATAACGGCTGTCGTCGCGCGGCACGCCGCGCGTGACATAACCGGTGGAGGCGACCAGGTTGGTCGCATACGATTTGTTGGCCAGGTTTTTCGCCACCAGCGCCACGCGCCAGCCACCGTCCGTCGACGACAGGGTCACGCCCGCATTGAGCAGGCCATACGCGCCCTGGATCGCGTCGGGCGATTGGAACAGGTCGTACTGCGTGCGGCTCTGGTAGCTGTAGTCGGCCGACAGATCGAGCAGCAAGCCGTTGTTCAATGGGATGCCGTAACTGGCGCGCACAAAGCTTTTCCATTTCGGCGAAAACGGCAGGGTCTTGCCATTCAGGTTGCACGAGGCGGCGGCGGCGGCCGGGCAGTTGAACTGGTCGATCTGCGCGTCGGTATAAGCCAGCGCCGCGTTCAGGCTCAGTTGCTGCGTGGGGCGCGCGGTGACGTCCAGTTCCAGGCCGCGCGTGGAGACTTCACCCGCGTTGATCAGGCGCGTGACGACGGCGCCGGCCACCGTGTCATAGAAATTGGCCTGGTAGTCTTTATACGCCGTATGAAAGGCGGCCAGGTTGACCGCCAGGCGGCGCTGCAGCCAGTTTGACTTCAAGCCCAGCTCGAACGCATCCGAGGTCTCCGGTTTCAGGGCCAGGGTATCGCGCGCCAGCATATTGAAAAACACATTGTAGGCCGGCCCCTTGTAGCCACGCGAATAGGTGGCATAGGTGTTGATGCCGGGGGCCAGGTCGTACTGCAGGCCCACCCTGCCCGAATAGCCGTCCTTGGTGACGGAACCGTCGCTTTGCACGGCCGGCTGCACGCCCGCAAAGGCGGTGGCCTGGGTCGAGGTGCGCGCATGGTCGTAGGCCAGTTCGTCGCGGCTCCAGCGCGCGCCCACGATGGCGCGCAGCGCCGGCGTCAAGTTCAGCGTCGCTTCGCCGAACACGGCGTAGCTGTCGTTCTTCACGCCATAATCGGCGCGGCCGCTGTTGACGGTGTTGGTGGTGACGATGCGCTGGTAGACTTCTCGGTCCTTGCCGTGCAGGTAAAACGCGCCGGCCACGTAGTCGACAAAGCCGTCTTTCGGCGAGGCCACCCGCAGCTCCTGCGAGACCTGCGAAAACGCCACCGTGCCGATATCGCGCGTGGCCGGGTACGCGGCCGTGATGCGCGACGCTTCGGCGCTGTTGCCGATCGCCGAAGTACTGGTGTACTGCGCATTGTCCCAGTCGCGCGCGGCGCTGATCGAGGTGAAAGTGTAGCCGTTCACGCGCCAGTCCACCTGGGCCGACACGCCACGGTTGGTGTCGCGGATATCGCTGGGCAGATCGGCATTGACGCTGCGATTGTCCGGCTGCGCCACCACGGGCGCAATCGCCTGCGAAAACGCGGCGCTGGTCGATTTGTACGCCGTGAAACTGGGCGAGCCGGTGCCGCGCAGGTAGTCGGCGATCAAGACGATGTCGAGGTCCTCGCGCGGCGTGATATCGACCCGCGCGCGCAGGCCCTTGCGTTCATATCCGTTCACCTTGCCGCCACCGGCATGGACGTTATTGACATTGCCGTCGTAGTCCGCATACAGGGCGTTCAATGACGCCGCGATCACGTTCGGCACCAGCGCGCCGGAGACGCCGGCGCGCACCCTCTTTTCATTGCCTTCGTAGTAGCCGCCGTCGACGTAGCCGGCCAGCTGCTGGCCCGGCTTGCGGCTGACCACATTCAATACGCCCGACGACGCGTTCTTGCCGAACAGCGTGCCTTGCGGGCCACGCAGCACTTCCACCCGGTCGATATCGAGCAGGTCCAGCGTCGCCTGGCCGGGGCGCGCCAGCACCACGCCGTCGATCACGGTGGAGACCGTCGGCTCGACGCCGGGGGAGGTTGAAATGGTGCCGATGCCGCGCACGAAAATGGTCGAGTCCTTGTTGCCGCCCTGCTGGCGAAACGTGGCGCTGGGGATCTCCTGCACGATGGATTCGATGCTGTTGCGGTTGGTCTGTTCCAGGCGCTCGCCGTCAATCACGGTAATGGCCAGCGGCACCGACTGCAGGCTGGCGTTGCGGCGCGTGGCGCTGACGGTCACGCTCGGCACTTCGCTGCCCGCCTGGACCACGCCGATGGCGGCCGCTTCGGCAATCGCCGCATCGCCCTGGTCGAGCGCATCGGCGGCATGCACGCCGCCGGCCAGCAAGACGCCGCTCAATAACAACCCCTGTTTCAATGCCGCCTGGCTGGCGGTGCGCTTGCTGTGGTTCTGTTGCATGGATTACCTCTATGGTGATGTGCCTGGCTTATGCGAAAAACGCATCTGTGCGGTCATGAAATCAACTTTGTCCTGCCCGGCAACTCTGCTAAAATTTTTATGGTACCGGTACCGTTTGAAGTGTCTTTGATGGCCAGATTGAAGTCAAAGAATTAAAAAAACCTTGGATATGTCTTTTAGGAATATGCGCATGGCGGATGAAAAACCAGCAGCAAGCACGCGCAAGCGGCGTGGTTCGGGCCGCGCCACGATTCACGACGTGGCGCGCCTGGCGCAGGTGGGCTCGATCACGGTGTCGCGCTACCTGAAGCAGCCGTCGCAGGTATCAACCGAACTGGGCGCGCGCATCGCCGCCGCCGTGGCGCAGCTGCACTATGTGCCCAACCTGGTGGCGGGCGGCCTGGCGTCGACCCACAGCCGCATCGTCGGCATGGTGATCCCGAATATCTCGGGCCCCATCTTTGCCAATACCATCCAGAGCTTCAGCGATACCCTGAGCGCGCACGGCTACCAGCTGCTGCTGGCATCGAGCTACTTTTCGCAGGAACAGGAAGAAAGCGCCGTGCGCGCTTTTCTCGGATGGTCGCCGGCCGCGCTGGTGGTGACGGGGCCGTTCCACAGCAAGGCGACGGAGAAAATGCTGGCCGAAGCGCAGATCCCGGTGGTGGAAACCTGGGACTACCGGCCCCGCCGCAAAGCCATCCAGGTGGGCTTTTCGAATGTCGAGGTAGGCCTGCAGCAGGCGCGCTACCTGATCGACAAGGGCTATCGCCGCATCGCCTTTGTGCAGAACAGCCTGGCCGGCGACTTGAGCGCGCTGGACCGGCGCGACGGCTATGCGCAGGCGATGGCGGACGCCGGCCTGAAACCCTGGACTTTTATCCCGACCGAGGCGGCGCCGTTCGACGCGGGCCGCCAGGCCATCGAAGCGCTGGCGCTGCGCAAGAAACCGCTTAAGGCCATCATCTTCGCCAACGACAATCTGGCCGCCGGCGCGCTGCTGGCCGGTCAGCGCGCCGGCATCGCCATGCCGGACCAATGCGCGCTGATGGGTTTTGGCGACTATGCGATTTCGCCGCTGCTGCTGCCCAGCCTGACCACCGTCCGCCCTCCCGCGCGCGAGATCGGCGAAATTGCCGCGCTGCGCATCCTCGAAGCGCTGGGCGCCGTGCCGCTGGAGGGCAAGCACGCCAACGCGCGCCTGAACCGCCTGGCGTGCGAAGTGATCGCGCGCGAAAGCGCCTGAAACGAGAGAAAGGAACAACATGAAAATCATCAAAACACTGGCGCTGGCATTCACCCTGTCGGCAAGCTCACTGGCCCACGCGGCAGAACCGATCAGCATCGGTTTTCAAAAAGGCAGTGGCCTGCTGGCTGTATTGAAAGCGCAAGGCACCCTGGAAAAAACCCTGGGCACGCAGCAGCGGCAAGTGCGCTGGATCGAATTTCCGGCCGGGCCGCAAATGCTTGAAGCGCTCAATACGGGCAGCATCGACTTTGGCAGCACGGGCGCGCCGCCGCCCATCTTCGGCCAGGCGGCCGGGGTCGACCTGCTGTATGTAGGCGCGGAACCGGCACCCGTCTCCAGCGAAGCGATTTTCGTGGCAAAGGACTCGCCGCTGAAGAATGTAAAAGACTTGAAGGGAAAACGGGTGGCGTTCCAGAAGGGTTCCGGCTCGCACTTTTTGCTGGTCGTGGCGCTGCAGAAAGCGGGCCTCACCATGCGCGATATCGTGCCGATCTACCTGGGCCCGGCCGAAGCGCGCGCCGCTTTTGTCAGCGGCAAGATCGACGCCTGGGTGGTGTGGGATCCGTATTTCGCTTCCGCCCAGCACGCCTATGCGGTGCGGGTGCTGGCCGACTACCAGGGCCTGCCGCAGGCCAACGGTTTTTACCTGGCCTCGCGCAAGTTCGCCCGGCAGTCGCCGCAGGTTCTGTCCGCCATGCTGGACCAGGTCCACGCCACTGGCCAGTGGGCGGCCAGCCACCCGAAAGATATCGCCGCCCTGATCGGCCCGCTGACGGGCTTGCCGCCGGAGATCGTCGCCACCTGGCAGGCGCGCACCCGCTACGGCGCCGTGCCCGTCACTGCCGACATCGTCGCCAACCAGCAGCGCGTGGCCGACCTGTTTTACCAGCAGAAGCTGATACCGAAGCCGGTCAATGTGGCGGGAAATGTGTGGCTGTGGAAGCCGGAAAAGCCGTGATGTTGGCGATGTATGTCGGATTAGCGCGGCGCAGCCGCGCGTAATCCGACAACATTGTTGGCGCTGGATTTAATGCTTGTGGCCGCAGCTTGGGCCATGCACATGGCCCGACGACTGCTTGATGGTCATGTCGGCCTTGGCGTCGCGCCCGCTGTCGCCGGGAAAGCCGGCGGCCGTCAGGTTGTCCAGGTATTGCTGCCACAGGGTCGCCTGCTCGGCGCCCAGCTTGTACAGATAGGTCCAGGTGTACAGGCCGGAATTGTGGCCGTCGCTGAAGGTGGGCTGGACGGCGTAGTTGCCGACCGGGTCGAGGCTGTTCAGGCCCACCAGGCGCTTGCCCAGCTGCAGGGTTTCCTGGCCCTTGCCATGGCCCTGCACTTCGGCCGACGGCGAGTACACGCGCAGGTATTCGAAGGGCAGCGAAAAGGCGGCGCCGTCGTCAAAGGTGATTTCCAGTACGCGCGACTGGTTGCGTACGGTAATGCCGGTCGGCTGGGGAGTAGTTGTGCTCATGGATAAACTCTTTATGCGGTCAAACGTTTGATGATGGCGGTGCGCAATGCCGGCAACAAGGCGCGGCGCGCGGCCAGCACCTCGGGTGGCGTACTGCGCTGGACCACGGCCCAGCTCGGGTTCGGAAAGTGCGCGTCGTCGCGGTAGCGGGGAATGATATGCCAGTGCACGTGCGGCGTCATGTTGCCGAAACTGGCGACATTCACCTTTTCCGGCTGCATCACTTCGCGCACGGCCAGCTCGACCTGCCACACCACTTCCATGACATAGTTGCGCTCGCCTGGCGTGAGGTCCGTCATTTCCTTGACATGCTGGTTCCAGATCACGCGGCAAAAACCGGGGTAGGCGGGGTCGTCGACGGCCACCACCGACAGGCGCTCGCTGCGCCACAGCAAGGCGTCACCGCCCTGCTGCTGCGCGAAGCCGTCCAGCAAACTGCACAGGTCGCAAGGCGCGGACATTACACCAGCACCCGCTCGATGCCGCCATCGTTGGCGCGTTTCACGTAGTCCGGCATCCAGTTCTCTCCCAGCAAGTGTTTGGCGATCTCGACGACGATATAGTCGGCGGTGGTGCCCGAATCGTCATTGTAGCGCGACAGGCCTTGCAGGCAGGACGGGCAGCTGGTGAGGATTTTCACGTCGCCCGTAAAACCGTCGCCGCGCAGCTTGTCGGCGCCCTTGACCATTTCCTCTTCCTTGCGGAAACGCACTTGCGTGGAAATGTCGGGGCGCGTGACGGCCAGCGAACCGGATTCGCCGCAGCAACGGTCGTTCTTCTCGATCTTCACGTTGTCCACCGTGCTGATCAGGGAGTTGATGGTCTTGCCCGACTCCTGCAGCTTCATCGGATTGTGGCACGGCTCGTGGTACATATAGCGGGTACCGTTGACGCCTTCCAGCTTGACCTGTTTTTCCAGCAGGTATTCATGGATATCCATGATGCGGCAGCCCGGGAAAATCTTCTCGAACTGATACGTGGCCAGCTGGTCGTAACAGGTGCCGCACGACACCAGCACCGTCTTGATGTCGAGGTAATTGAGCGTATTGGCCATGCGGTGGAACAAGACGCGGTTGTCCGTCATCATCTTTTCGGCCTTGTCGAACTCGCCGGCGCCGCGCTGCGGATAACCGCAGCACAGGTAGCCAGGCGGCAAGACCGTCTGCACGCCCACTTCCCACAACATGGCTTGCGTGGCCAGGCCCACTTGCGAGAACAAGCGTTCCGAACCGCAACCGGGGAAGTAGAACACGGCTTCCGTATCGGCCGTGGTCGTCTTCGGATTGCGGATGATCGGAATGACTTTATCGTCCTCGATATCGAGCAGCGCGCGCGCGGTTTTCTTCGGCAGGTTGCCCGGCATCTTTTTATTGATGAAGTGGATCACCTGCGCCTTGACGGGCGGCTTGCCGGTCGACGGCGGCGGCGCCTTGGTCTGCTTCTTGGCAAATTTCTTCAGCAAGTCGTGGCCCAGGCGCTGCGCCTTGTAGCCCCAGCCGATCATGACCTGCCGGGTGGCATTGATCGTCACCGGATCGGTGGCGTTCAGGAACAGCATGGTCGCCTTGGTGCCCGGATTAAAACTTTTCTTTTCCATCTTGCGCAGCAGGTTGCGCATATTCATCGACACGTCGCCGAAGTCGATATTCACCGGGCAAGGCGTGACGCACTTGTGGCACACGGTGCAATGGTCGGCCACGTCTTCGAACTCTTCCCAATGCTTGATGGAAATGCCGCGCCGCGTCTGTTCCTCGTACAAAAACGCTTCGATCAGCGACGAGGTCGCCAAAATCTTGTCGCGCGGCGAGTACAGCAAGTTGGCGCGCGGCACGTGGGTCGAGCACACGGGCTTGCACTTGCCGCAGCGCAGGCAGTCCTTGACGCTGTCGGCAATCGCGCCGATATCGCTTTGCTGCATGATCAGCGACTCATGGCCCATCAGGCCGAACGATGGCGTATAGGCATTGCGCAAGTCGGCGCCCATGCCCGGCAGGTTCAGCAGTTTGCCCTTGTTGAAGCGGCCTTCCGGATCGATGCGCAGTTTGTAGCTGCGGAAGTCGCCGATCTCTTCTTCGGTCAGGAATTCCAGCTTGGTAATGCCGATACCGTGCTCGCCGGAAATCACGCCGTTCAGCGAGCGGGCCAGTATCATGATGCGGCCCACGGCTTCGTGGGCGTCCTGCAGCATTTCGTAGTTGTCCGAATTGACCGGCAAATTGGTGTGCACATTGCCGTCGCCCGCATGCATGTGCAGCGCCACGAAGACGCGGCTACGCAAAATACGTGCGTGAATCGCGGTGGCCTCGTCGAGGACCAGCTTGAAGGCGGCGCCGTTGAAGATCTGGCGCAGCTGGGCGCGGATTTCCTGTTTCCAGGTCACGCGCACGGTGCGGTCCTGCACCACGTCGAACAACGTTGCTTCCGGCTGGGTTTCCAGGCGCGCGTCGAACACGGGCAGCAAACGCTCCATGCCCAGTTCGGCCAGTTCGTGTTTCACGGCCGCCAGCGGACGGTCCAGCTGGGCCAGCAGATACGTCCAGCGGCTGGTGACCTGTGCCAGCAACTGCTGCGCCTGCTCGGCGCGGTCGCCCAGCATTTCAGCGTCGTCGACGCGGTCGTCCGAGGCGTCGTCGCTCTTGCCGATCGGCAGGTTGCCCTTGCCGAAGAACTCGGTCAGGGCCGCGGCCAGCTGCAGCTTGTTCTTGATCGACAGCTCGATATTGATGCGCTCGATGCCGTCCGTATATTCGCCCATGCGGTTGAGCGGGATCACCACGTCTTCATTGATCTTGAAGGCGTTGGTGTGCTTGGCGATCGCCGCCGTACGGGCGCGGTCGAGCCAGAATTTCTTGCGCGCTTCCGGGCTGACGGCGACAAAACCTTCGCCGACGCGGGTGTTGGCGATGCGCACCACTTCCGAGGCCGCTTGCGCGACCGCGTTTTCATCGTCGCCGACGATGTCGCCGAACAGCGCCATCTTCGGCAGCACGCCACGTTTCGACTTGGTGGCGTAGCCGACCGCGCGCAGATAGCGCTCGTCCAGATGTTCCAGCCCCGCCAGGCGGATGGTCGTGTATTGCTCGCCCTTGGCCGGCAAGCCGTCCAGGTAATCCTTGATTTCGACGATCGACGGAATCGCGTCGCGCGCCTGGCCGAAGAACTCCAGGCAGACGGTGCGGGCGAACTTCGGCATCTTGTGCAGGATCCAGCGGGCCGACGTGATCAGGCCGTCACAACCTTCTTTCTGGATGCCCGGCAAGCCGGCCAGGAATTTGTCGGTGACGTCCTTGCCCAGGCCTTCCTTGCGGAATTTACGGCCGGGAATTTCCAGGATTTCGGTGCGGAACGGCGCGCTCGGCTTGGTCGCGTCGCGCGTGCTCGGGTGGCGCCATTCCAGCTGGAAACGCGCCAGCGCGATATCGTGGATCTTGCCCAGGTTATGGTCCAGGCGCGTGACGTCGAGCCAGTCGCCGTTCGGGTCGACCATGCGCCACGAGGCCAGGTTGTCCAGCGCCGTGCCCCACAGCACCGCCTTCTTGCCGCCCGCATTCATGGCGACGTTGCCGCCGATACACGATGCATGCGCCGAGGTCGGGTCGACCGCGAACACGAAACCGGCTTTTTCGGCCGCTTCCGAGACTTTATTGGTGATCACGCCAGCGCCCGAATAAATCGTCGCGTATTCGTGGGTCAATCCTGGCAAGACCGTCATTTCGACCGCGCCCAGGGTGATCAGCTTTTCCGTGTTGATCACGGCCGACATCGGCGTCAATGGAATTGCGCCGCCCGTGTAGCCGGTGCCGCCGCCGCGCGGGATGATGGTCAGCCCCAGCTCGATACAGCCCTTGACCAGGCCGGCCATTTCCTCTTCGGTGTCGGGCGTCAGCACCACGAACGGGTATTCCACGCGCCAGTCGGTGGCGTCGGTCACGTGCGAAACGCGCGTCATGCCGTCGAAGCGCACATTGTGTTTTTCCGTGTAGCGGCCCAGCACTTTGACCGTGCGTTTGCGCAGGTCATAGGTCTTGCGGAATTCGTCGCCGAAATCGGCCACCGCCTTGCTGGCCGCTTTCAGCAGCAGTTCGACGTTGTGGCTGCGCGCCTGCGCCACTTCGGGCGATTCGCCGGAAGCGGCCGCGTCGCCGCCGGCCGCGTCGATCGAGAGGCGGCGCTTGTCGACTTCGGCCAGCCGGTGATGCAGGGCATCGATCAGGCCCTGGCGGCGCTTCGGGTTGTCGAGCAGGTCGTCCTGCAGGTAGGGATTGCGGCGTACCACCCAGATATCACCGAGCACTTCATACAGCATGCGCGCCGAGCGGCCCGTCTGGCGCGCGCCGCGCAGCTCGTCGAGCAGGCGCCACGAGTCCTCCCCCAACAGCCGTATCACGATCTCGCGATCGGAAAACGACGTGTAGTTATACGGGATTTCGCGCAGGCGGCTGGCTGCGGGACCATTGGGCGTTTCTGCCAATAAAGCTTGGATATGTGCGGGAGCGTTCATGGAGTATGGTGACGATGAGGACTGGACCCTAAAGGACCATTTTATCTTATTGCGCCGCACCATGCGGGAACAGCCTTAGGCCGCCTAAGGTTTAAGCAGCAGGCCTGCAACAAAAGCAAATATGGCAAAGGGCATTTTTAGGTGAATAAAAATTCCATACGGCAGCAATTCCCGCTGGAAAATACCAACTTTCGCCAGCCCCTGCAAATTATCAGACTGCCCAATAATGGGGCAATGACGGGGTCAACGGGCGTTGCAAACCGCCCCACAATGGCACGAATCAGGACAGCATCTGCCCAATCCGGTGCCATACGCCATCGGGCACATACAGCAGCAAGGTGGTCATGGTCAGGTAGCGCGCGCACTTGCCGACCGCCATATAGGCGACGCTGGGCCAGAACGGCAATTTCAGCCAGCCGGCCAGGGTGCATAGCGGATCGCCCACGCCGGGCAGCCAGGCCAGCAGCATGGTCTTGGCGCCGTAGCGGGCCAGCCAGCGGAACCAGCGCGTGTCGCGTTCCTTGGCAAACGCCTGCTTGGCCCGGTAGCCCATCCAGTAGTCGACGGCGCCGCCCAGCGTATTGCCGACGGTGGCGACCGCGATGGCGGGCCAGAACAGGGCGGGGTTGGCCTTGATGACGGCGAACACGGCCGGCTCGGAGCCGAGCGGCAGCAAGGTCGCTGAAATAAAGCTGATCAGAAAGACCGATGTCAGCCCGACCTCCGGCGCCGCTATCAGTTGCAGCAGCCAGGTGATTGCGGATTCGATCATTGAACACTTCACGATGCGGTAAGGCTCTCCATTATAATGAAGAGCAGCTTGCGCGCCGCACGAACCGTGCGGACAGGCAAGGGCTCACCGGCCCGCAGTTCCACAGAGCATGTTTGCCGCCCCGCTATCCGCCCGGGCAAGGCATGCCGACGTACACGCTCCAGTGCACTTCCTGGCCCAGAATCACTCGCTTGCAGACTATGAACATCGACTACCTCAAGAAAATCCTGACCGCCCGCGTCTATGACGTTGCCTCCGAAACGCCGCTGGAACTGGCGCCGAACCTGTCCCAGCGTATCGGCAACCAGATTTACTTCAAGCGCGAGGACATGCAAAGCGTGTTCAGCTTCAAGGTGCGCGGCGCCTACAACAAGATGGCCCACCTGAGCGAAGCGCAACTGAAGCGCGGCGTCATTTGCGCCTCGGCCGGCAACCATGCGCAAGGCGTGGCGCTGTCGGCCGCGCGCCTCGGTTGCCGCGCGCTGATCGTCATGCCGACCACCACCCCGCCCCTGAAAATCGAAGCGGTCAGGGCGCGCGGCGGCAGCAGCGTGGAAATCGTGCTGCATGGCGACTCGTATACCGACGCCTACAACCATGCGCTGACCCTGGAACAGGAACAGAAGCTGACCTTCGTGCACCCGTTCGACGACCCGGACGTGATCGCCGGCCAGGGCACCATCGGCATGGAAATCCTGCGCCAGCACGCGGGCCCGATCCACGCCATTTTCATCGCCATCGGCGGCGGCGGCCTGATCGCCGGCGTGGCCGCCTATGTGAAACAGATTCGTCCCGACATCAGGATCATCGGCGTGCAGACGGTCGACTCGGACGCCATGGCGCGCTCCCTGAAGGCCAAGGAACGGGTGACGCTACCCGACGTCGGCCTGTTTTCGGACGGCACGGCGGTGCGCCTGGTGGGCGAGGAAACCTTCCGCCTGGCCCAGCAATATGTGGATGAAGTCATCATCGTCGATACCGACGCCATCTGCGCCGCCATCAAGGATGTGTTTACCGACACGCGCTCGATCCTGGAACCGGCCGGCGCGCTGGCGATTGCCGGCGCCAAGGCCTATGTGGAACGGGCCAGCCTGACGAAACATCCGATCGTCAACCAGACCCTGGTGACGATAGCCTGTGGCGCCAACATGAATTTCGACCGCCTGCGTTTCGTGGCCGAACGGGCCGAGCTGGGCGAGTTCCGCGAAGCCGTGTTCGCCGTTACCATGCGCGAACAGCGCGGCAGCTTCAAGCGCTTCTGCTCGCTGATCGGCGCGCGCAACGTGACCGAATTCAATTACCGCATCAGCGACGAAAAAGACGCCCACGTGTTTGTCGGCATCCAGATCGCCGACCGCCATGAATCGGGCGCGCTGGCCAAGCGTTTCGAAGAGCACGACTTCCGCACGCTGGACCTGACCCACGACGAACTGGCCAAGTCGCACATCCGCCACCTGGTAGGCGGCAAGAGCAGGCTGGCGCAGGACGAGCTGCTGTACCGCTTCGAGTTCCCCGAACGGCCGGGCGCGCTGATGCGTTTTCTCGACAGCATGGCGCCGAACTGGAATATTTCGCTGTGCCATTACCGCAGCCAGGGCGGCGACGTGGGCCGCATCCTGATCGGCCTGCAGGTGCCACCCGACGAAATGGTCGAGTTTGCGCGTTTCCTCGATACGCTGGGGTATCGGTACTGGGATGAGACGAGTAATCCGGTGTATAAGCTGTTTTTAGGTTAGCACCAAGCCGATTGAAAAGCTGGGGTCAGACCCGACGGGTCTGACCCCGGTCCTTGCCGTTGGGTTGAAATAGGCTACCATTCGTGCTTGACCGAATTGACGCCATCACCATGACCACTACCATTGATCTCGCCGAACAATCCCCGCTGGGCAAAAGCTCGGCCTACCGCAGCGATTACGCGCCGGAACTGCTGTTTCCGATTCCGCGCCAGGGCAAGCGCGACGAGCTGGAACTGCGCGGCACCCTGCCCTTCTTCGGCCTCGATATCTGGAACGCCTACGAATTGTCGTGGCTGAACCTGCGCGGCAAGCCGCAAGTGGCCGTTGCCAAGGTCAGCGCGCCGGCCGACTCGCCCAATATCATTGAATCGAAGTCGTTCAAGCTCTACCTGAACTCGTTCAACCAGACCAAACTGGACAGCCCACAGGCGCTGCTGGCCCTGCTGAAACAGGATCTGTCGAACGGCTTCGGCGCGCCGGTGCAGGTGGAACTGACCTTGCAGGAAGACTTCGGCAAGCTGAAGATGGGCGAATTCGACGGCGTGCTGCTGGACCGCCTGGACCTGGAAATCACCGATTACACGCCCTCGCCGCAGTTGTTGAAAGCGGCGCTGGACGAGGCGCCGGTGGAACAGAAACTGGTCTCGCACCTGCTCAAATCGAATTGCCTGGTGACCGGCCAGCCGGACTGGGGCAGCGTGCAGATCGAGTATGCGGGGCCGCAGATCGACCAGGAAAGCCTGCTGCGCTACCTGATCGGTTTCCGCGAGCACAATGAATTCCATGAGCAGTGCGTCGAGCGCATCTTTGTCGACATATTGCGCCAGTGCAAGCCACAAAAACTGTCGGTCTACGCACGCTACACGCGCCGCGGCGGGCTGGACATCAACCCCTGGCGCAGCAACTTCAGCACCGGCCACATGCCCGGCAATCTGCGCAACGCGCGCCAATAAGTACTGGTCATGGCCGCCGGAAGCGCGCAGAATGATGCTGTTCGGAACGTTGGCTGTGTTTTAAAACAACGCCAGCGTTGGTGACGCAAGCAACACAAAACGCTGAAAAGTCGGAAAATCGGCATTCGGCGACGGAAAAACCGGCAGGAGATTCGTTTTCAATCAAGAAATAGCTAATTCCCTTTGACGTTATTTTTTTGATAAAATGTTTGCTTCTCCCGCCAGAGTGCCCACTGCGCCGGCAGCGAGCATATACTGTTGAGAATTGGCGTTACAGGCCACACAAACAGGCCTATAATTCGGCTCGCAAGCCCTCTGCGCATTGCACCATTTCATTGAGTGTCATGACTAATCTTAGCAAAATATTATCCCTCGAAAACGTCCTCCTGGACCTGGAAGTCTCCAGCAAAAAGCGCGCTTTCGAGCAAGCCGGCCTGATCTTCGAAAACAACTACGGCATCGCCCGCTCTACCGTATCGGACAATCTGTTTGCCCGTGAACGCCTGGGTTCGACCGGCCTCGGCCATGGCGTGGCCGTGCCGCATGGCCGCATCAAGGGCACCAAGACCTTGAAAGCGCCGTTGGGCGCGTTTGTGCGCCTGGCCGAACCGATCCCGTTCGAGTCGCCGGACGGCAAGCCCGTCAGCCTGCTGTTTTTCCTGCTGATCCCCGATCATGTGACCCAGCAACACCTGGAAATCCTGTCGGAAATCGCCGAAATGTTTTCCGACGATGCCTTCCGTACGGCGCTGGCCACCGATCCGGAACCGAAATCCGTGCATTCGCGCATCGTCAATTGGCAACCTAGTCTGCAAGCGGCGGGTTAAACTTCAGGTATTGATCCACTCCTGAAGAAAACTGCCATGTTGCAAACGCCGCTGACGATACAACGCCTGTACGACGACAATCGCGAAAGTCTGCAACTGGGCTGGTTCGCCGGCTTTCCGGGCGGCGAACGCCTGATCTCGGGAGACGTCTCGTCGGCCGCCGACCAGGTCGGCCACTTGAACCTGATCCACCCGGGCCGCATCCAGGTGTTTGGCCACCAGGAAATCAATTACTACCAGCGCCTGAAGGTCAATACGCGCACCCACGTGATCGGCGAACTGATCGCCGGCGGCCCGCCCGCGCTGATCATCGCGCAGGGCCTGGAGACGCCGCCCGACATCCTCGCCATCTGCGACGAACAGAATATCCCCTTGTTTTCCACGCCGCTGCCGGCCGCGCAAGTGATCGACTTCCTGCGCGTCTACCTGTCGAAAAAGCTGGCGCAGCGCATCATCATGCACGGCGTGTTCATGGACGTGCTGGGCGTGGGCGTCTTGATCACGGGCGATTCGGGCCTGGGCAAGAGCGAACTGGGGCTCGAACTGATTTCACGCAGCCACGGCCTGGTGGCCGACGACGCGGTCGAGTTCTCGCGCATCGCCCCCAACATGATCGAAGGCCGCTGCCCGCCGCTGCTGCAGAACCTGCTCGAAGTACGCGGCCTGGGCCTGCTCGACATCAAGGCCATCTTTGGCGAAACGGCCGTGCGCCGCAAGATGCGCTTGAAACTGATCGTGCACCTGGTGCGCCGCAATGCGCTGGAAGAAGAAGTCGAGCGCCTGCCCTTCCTGTTCCCCACCGAAGACGTGCTGGGCCTGCCGGTGCGCAAGGTCGTCATCCCCGTCGCCGCCGGCCGCAATATCGCCGTGCTGCTGGAAGCGGCCGTGCGCAACACGATCTTGCAGCTGCGCGGCATCGATACCTTGCAGGAGTTCATGGAGCGGCAGAGATTGGCAATGAGCGGGGACTAGCCTGCAGTGGAGTTCGCCCTTGCAAGGGCGAACCGTTACGCAGGCACGAAGCCATGCTTCGTGAATTCCCTGCTGCACCAGAGATTGGCAATGAGTGGCGATTAAGACGGGGGGCAGACCCTCAATGCCGTAAACTCAGAGGCTTGAGCTAACGGCTGCGGGGGGCTGACCCCAGCATTTGCTTTTGGGTTAATTTGTCCAATCAACACCACACAATCAATTGCAATAATTTGTAAATGAAATTGCCACGGGGCGTGGCTGCGGCCTTTATTGTATGATTGCCGCATGCATATCGTCCTTATTACCGGTATATCCGGCTCCGGCAAATCCGTGGCACTCAATGTGCTGGAAGACTCTGGTTATTACTGCGTTGACAACCTGCCGCCAGGCTTGCTGCCGAGCCTGGTGCAAACCTTGCGTGAAGAAGGCACCACCCATCTGGGCGTGGCCGTCGATGCGCGCAGCGCCGAGTCGCTGGTCAGCCTGCCGCACAATGTGGCGCTGCTGCGCGACCAGGGACATGACGTCAAGGTCATGTTCCTGACGGCCACCACGCATTCGCTGGTGGCGCGTTTTTCGGAAACCCGGCGCAGCCATCCGCTCTCGCATGAGTTGCGCCCGGACGCCAATCCCGCCAGCCGCCGCACCCTGATCGAGTGCATCTCGGAAGAACGTGAACGCCTGTCGGCGATCGAACAGCTGGGCCATGTGATCGACACCTCGGACCTGAGCGCGAACAAGCTGCGCGGCTGGGTCAAGGATATCGTCGCCTCCGAACGCGCGCCGCTGACCCTGTTCTTCGAGTCGTTCGCCTTCAAGCTGGGGGTGCCGCTGGACGCCGACTTCGTGTTCGACGTGCGGGCCCTGCCCAATCCGTATTACGACCTGGCGCTGCGCCCGCTCGATGGCCGCGACGCGCCCGTGATCGCCTTTTTGGATGCCCAGCCCAGCGCGCTGGAACTGTTTGCCGATATCCGCAATTTCGTGGAAAAGTGGCTGCCGTCGTTCAAGTCCGACAACCGCAGCTATCTGACGGTGGCGCTCGGCTGCACCGGTGGCCAGCACCGTTCGGTGTATATGGCGGAACACCTGGCGCAGTATTTTGCCGACCGCGAGCAGGTCGTGCTGCGTCACCGCGAGCGTAACTGAGCCGAAAAAATGGGCGCAAAAAAGGGCGCGAAGATAAAACAGCGCGCCCTTAGTTGATCACAACAAGCTGGAGCGGCAGGCCTAGACGGCGGCGGCTTCTTCAGGCGTGTTGTCTGGCAGATGCTTGATCGCCTCTTTACCGTGCCCTTGCACTTTGGTTTTGTACTTCATCACTTGCCGGTCCAGCTTGTCGATCAGGCTGTCGATCGCGGCATACAGGTCTTGCGCCAGGCTTTCCACGTAGACGGTCT